>Ga0187892_10000240_pt1 | contig 144427 bp, 140 predicted proteins | sample MA1701073metaG_FD_139345 | JGI IMG/M metagenome (GOLD analysis project Ga0187892, IMG submission 139345) | Bio-ooze microbial communities from a basaltic lava cave in the Kipuka Kanohina Cave System on the Island of Hawaii, USA - MA170107-3 metaG ...
CCGGACGGCCCGGGCGAAGGCGAGCCGATCGATCAGGGTGAGGATTTGCGCAAAGCAGCTCGCAACCGCTACCATAGGACACCTCCGGTTTGTCCGTAGCCACGGCGTCCCCACGCCGGGGGGTGGTTGGGTTGCCCCCATGCTACGTCAAACCGGAGGTTCTTTTTCAAAGTTATTTTGGACAAGAGTGAGGCGCTCTCGTTTTTTAGAAAAGAGCTGCCCAAGGAGTTTCAGGAAGTGAAAACCACGCGGGAAATGACCGACCGCGAAGGGTTCTGGATCGGTTACCACAACTCGTTAGCATTCATGGAAGGATACTTCTTAAAGCAGGCTGCCTTGCTGGAACGTGCCCAATCGGGTGGGAAGGAAAAGCGACAAGAGGGGTCGGCGTTAAAGCGCTTCTGCAAATTCCTTTCAAAAGCCCATTCCCTAGATTAGTGGTGTCACAGCAGCTCCACTGCCACTGTGTCGGCATAGCGGCGACCGATGGCAGTCAGCCTGATGCGTCCTGCCGTGGTCTCCAGTAGCCCCCTGTCGATCAGTTGATTGACGGCTCTCTCTACATCCGCCTGAGGGAGCCCTGCTCCCAAAGTCGTGATCTCAATCCCGTTCGTGAGGCGCAGGCCGAACACGAGCGCTTCCCGCCGCTTCTGCTCAGGATCCAACTGCTCGCTCTCAAGGATTGGCAAGCGGCCGGCGTCCAAAGCACCATGATAGGCCGCCAGGTTTTCCACATTTCCGGACCGACAGCCGTTTAAGTAGGACTGCGCGCTCGGTCCCAGGCCAAGGTAGTCCTCGTCCCGCCAGTAGCGCAGATTATGCCGGCAGGCGTAGCCGGGGCGACTGTAGTTCGAAATCTCGTACCGTTCGTAGCCGGCCCTTGCCAACCGATCGTCCGCCTCGTCTTCCATGGCGTTCTGGAGAACCGGGTCGGGCTCGTTGGCGGTGCCACGAGCCAGGTCCACGTGCAACCGGGTTCTCTCTTCCACCGTCAGGGCATAACAGGACAGATGCGTCGGTTCCAGCCCGATGGTCTGGTCGAGCGTCGAACGCCAACTCTCGAGGCTTTGGCCCGGTAAGCCGTAGATGAGGTCCAGGTTGATGTTGGTGAAGCCGGCCTCGCGTGCCTCTCGAATGGCGGTGCGGATTCTGTGCGAGTCCGGGTTTCGCCCGATCCGGCGCAGTTCTTCGTCCTCCATGGTCTCGAGACCGAAGCTGATTCGGTTAAAACCGGCCTCGGCCAGGAGATCGAGTCCTCCCCCTGTGACGGTGTCGGGGTGTGCTTCGAGCGTCAGCTCGGCGTGCTCCTCAACACCGAAGTAGGTGCGGACCCATGCGAGGACAGTGCTGAGCTGGGCGGAAGTCAGGGTTGTCGGAGTTCCCCCACCCAGATAGACGGTATCAAGCGGCCGTCGGCCCGTGCTCTTCCTTGCCGCGTGGAGCCGTATCTCCCGCTCGAGCGACTGCACATAGGCCTGCACCCTGTCTTCACGATGGATCTGGAGATAGAAGGCGCAGAAATGGCACCGGGTGCGGCAAAAGGGAACATGGATATAGAGACCAACAGAGGATGTTGACGGCCTCTGTTGCTCGGGTACCCTCACGTTGAAAAATCCCTGATCATGGCGATCTCGATTTCGTCTTTCGGGGAAATGCCGCGGTTGCGGACATGCACGGTCCAGGATGGCTGTCGCCTGAGGGCCTCGAACATGGTCCTCAACAGCTCGGGCTTGATCCGGCTTTCCCATTCCTGCAGCCAGCCATAATTGTCCTGGTTTCCCTCGTAATCCTCGGGAAAGCTGGCTTCAAGGGAAAAGCGAAAGGTAAACCCTTTTTCTTCTTGAAACATGACCGCCTCCGCGGGCTGACCGCACCGTTGCTCTCCAGGGCTCGGGCACTTATAATAGCATTTAATCGCATACGGCGTTGTCGAACCTGGAGTGGAAATCATGCCAATCTTTGAGTATGTCTGCACCGCCTGCAACCACCGGTTTGAGCAGATCGTTCAGGGGTCCACAGTCCCCGAATGTCCATCCTGCCACGCGACGAAATTGCAAAAGCTCTTTTCTCCGTTCGGAGTCGGCGCTACCGCCCACTGGGCAACCTCGAGCGGGCCGGGATCGTGCGGCACATGCGGCGATCCTCGCGGGCCAGGCGCCTGCTCGATGAACTAGCTGAAAGGCGTTCATGGTGACGCGTGGATCGAGCAGCCAAGCCTTATGACCGTTGCCGAGGCGATCAGCACGCTTTCTCAGGCAGACCCCATTATCAAACTCATCCAGCAGGTGAAGCTTGGCCGCATGAGGCCGACTGACCCGGGTCTGTTGGCTATCACCGAGTCCTGGCTAAACACCTACCAGAAGGTCCTCCAAAGCGCCTCCGAACTGGAGCCGAGCTCCCTCCTCCGTCTTGATCCGTCTCCCCGGCTTGATGTGTTAGTGGACTCCGGAGTGTTGAAGGCCGATCATCCCGTGGCGGTGACCCTTCGCGAGGCTTTTCAGCGGACCCTCTCTGAGGCGCGGCTGCGGTCCGTGGCTGCTAGGTAGACTCCAACCCCCAAACCTGCTGGGTAGTCGTCGGTGGACTCGAGGTTCAGGCGGCCGTCACCAGTTCGCTCGGTCCCAAGGAGTCAATCATCTATGATTTTGCGCACGATGAACCAGTGTGTGGAATAATCATGTCAGTTGTGCGCCTTGGACGGCTGTCGAAAGGGAAGGAGGGCGAAGAGGTCGGATGCCCCGGCGAGATATCGGGGATCAGTGTTGTCTGAGGCCGCACGCGCGGGCGATCCCATCACGGAAATGCAGCCAAAGCTTCAGGGCCTCCTTGAGGTGATCGATCACGGCGTGTTGCTGTTCGGGTTCCACTGCATGGGTGAGGACCATTTGATACGCGGTATGGCGGTGCCCCGGTTCTACCATGTGATGGGCACGCACCAGGTCCATGTGGGTGGGGGAAAGGCAGTGGTACTGAACCAGCGGGTGTTTCTTGACCAGATCTTCAATTTCGGCGGGGGTTTTCTTCTGTGACGGATGCAGGATCTCCTGCCGGTCGTTGATGCTACCCTCCACGAAAATCGTCAGCACGGCGGCGGCCACGACCCAGTCCCGCTCCTGCGTGACCGTGTCCAGCCACTCGCGGTAGACCCGGCTACTCGACAGAAGCTCGACATCACGGAATGCTGTCCGCTCGAACCCCATGCCCATCATCATGGCCAGGAAGAGGTCCGGGTGAGACCGTCCGAGCGACAGCCCGCCGGTGTCCTCCTCGTAGATGTTGGCCGCCAGAAGGCTTCGCACTTCTCGCGGAGGATTCTTCCCATGAACGCGGGCCAGCAGCACCGGGAAATCTCGGACATAGACGGCGTATTCCTGCCGGAAGTGGATCCGAAGCTGATCCTTGGTGACCTTGCTTCCGGTGAAATGCTGCCACGCCCAGTGATCCTTGCGGTCCATGATGCTGAGCAATTGCTCGCGGAACTGTTCGGTCGAGAACTTCTTCACACCTGCACCTCGCGCGATTCAGAAAGGCGACACACCGCTGCGGTGTCCGGCACCGGCGCACTCCTTGTGTTCGCCCGTCCTGCTCGATAGAATGGTGGCTGCGGGGAGGGCAGCCGGTTGAATCCGATCATGATCGGGAAGTCAGATGAGATCCTGAGTCTGTTGGCTGACATCTCGCTACGAGGCAAGGGTTTCACGACTGAATGCCTCATGGATTATGTCCTGGACGAAGGCTTTACCGAGCCGATTTATCTCAACGCCACCGGCGAAGATCCGGAGGCATTCTACAAGGGTCAGCCCAACGCCTGGGCGGTCTATCAAATCCGCGAATGGAAACGGGTCCTCACGGTCTCGGGTGGAGCCGGGAAGGAGCGCCGCGTCCAGATCACCGAAACCCCTTGACCACACGCTGACCTGGTTCCCTGATGGGCGCCTGATGAAGGGTCCGGCTGGTCGTCGGCATCTGGTTAGTCTACGATGCCGAGACCGAAAAAATCAATGACTTGCTCACAATCCGATTTCGGTGCTTCTCTTTCCTTATGAATTCGGGATGATACCGGGCCCTTTCCGTCATCCGGGAGCCCACGGCGAGACGATGGCGTTGAAGTATCTGACGGCGGGAGTTGTGAGTCTGGGGCTGCTCGCGGCCACTACCTGGATGCTCCGTGCCTGGCCGATGATTAACGTCGTGGAGACCGGCAGGACACCCGAATATCCTGACATCCAGCCACGCGTGTATCGCCAGCCGGTCGAGCGTGTGTTCGACGGCGCTCTCCACGCCGTCCAGCGGCTGCCTAGGTGGTCGCTGGCATCATATCGCGCGGCGTCCGGAGAGATTCGTGCAGCAGCGACGAGTCGTGTGTTCCGATTCGTGGACGATGTGCTGATCACCGTGACGAGGCGAGCGGACGAGACCATCGTAGCGGTCCGGTCGGCTTCACGCATCGGGCGCGGAGATTTCGGCCAGAATGCGCGGAACATCAGGGCATTTTTCGAGGAGCTAGACCGGCAGGTCAGCGAATCCTCTCATTCGCAGAGCCCATAGCCTCTCGCCTCGTGCCTGAGTTGTCTTGAATATGGCACTGGTCAAACTCATTGAACCGTTTGATGAAGGCGAGCTGGCCTTGATCAAGAGCTTGCTGGACGCGAACGACATCGCCTATTTCGTCCATAACGAGCATTTCGGGAGTCTGTATCCAGGGATGGCCCTGCCGTTCAACGCGCGGATCGTGATGGTGGATGAATCCGACCTGGGACGGGCCGAGACGCTGCTGGGAGAGCTGACGAGTTCAGAGGAGGGAGAGGATGAAGCCGGGTGAGTGGCTCAGTTGTACCAGCCGCCGATAAGGACGCCCTCTTCAAAATACAGGTATCGGTGTTTCACGTTCGCGGCGTCCTGCCAATCTTCGTAAATCCATTCCTCACGGCGGATGCCCTCGTTCGTGTGGGTGATATTGGTCTGGTAGGGTGAGCCCCAGGCTTGCAGCACCTGCTCGCGGGACATTCCCACCATCACTTGCTTGCTCTGAATATGCTTCTGGAATGTGGGGTCCAAGAGGCCAGGCAGGAAGCGCCACCCAAGCATGAGCAGCAGGGCTAGCACCAGGAACGCGTACAGGCTGAGGCGAACAGGGCGGCGACACAGGAAAGGTGTGGAAGATGGAGGCTCGATCGCAGCCGTATGGATCTCTGCCGAAACTCCTGCGATAGGCATCGAATCGGAAGCGAGCGGGGTCGTATGTGTCTGGGCTCGCGTCGCCATGGAGAAGTGTTGGTAGTCTAAACAACGCCGGAGCGGGGAGTCAATAGAGGCGCGGGCGAAGGATGGGCGGGGCGGTCACGGTGGGCCCGTGGAAGACACCGCCGGCTCTCCGTCTCGCCGACGCGCACAAACCGGGTACTCGCCAGGCGGGTGAATCCTTATTCGTCGCGCCGTGCGCCTCGCAGAGCGCGCACACCAGAGGGGGCCTGAGGTAGCCTAGCAGCCTCCCGTGCTCGCGCATCGCGCACACAAGAAGGAGGCGGCGCTGTGGCCGGGCGCCCTGCCGTGCTCGCGGAGCGCGCACTCAAGATTGTTCGGGGCGGCCCTGGAGGATAGAGTGCTCGCTCGACGCGCGCAATCTCAGGCCGACCCAGCCACTCGCCGCCGGAGAAAGGCAGGGGTGGAGGTGTGCCGGGTACCCGTTGCTCTCGTGCAATGCAACGGGTGATGACGCGCGCAGTCGGAGGCTGCTAGGCCACCTGCCCGAAGAGTATGAATGGGTAGATGGAGGTGTGCTCGCTCGGGCAAGGGCGCGTCTGGGCGCGCCCGGGGTGGGCGGGGGAAATTGAGGCGCGCAATAGGTCCCACCCCGACCACCCCGCTGAGCAGCACCCTCGCCCTGTGAGGGAGGGGGGAGGGTGAGAGGAGAAGGGGTGTAGGAGGCGGCGCGGGCGATGTTTATTGAAGTCGAGAGCAGTCCCAATTGCGACAGCTCGATTTTCGCCAGGTTTAAAGAGCTAGGGCCGGCCAAGCGGGTGGTAAAGGTCAGGAGCTTTGAGCGCAACGCCCAAGGCGAGTGGTGTTGGGTCACCGGATGGACTGATGATCCCGAACACCCAACCTGTCCGGCCTATGCGCAGCTTGTTGAAGACTCGGGGGCTGGGCTGACGCATCTTGTCTACGGAGGGATCTGGGGGGTCAGGCTGAAGCCGATCCGACTCACCGAGGACTGGAGCCTCGACAGCCGCCATCAGTGGGGCGAGACCTATCTCTCGTTGGCTGATCCGAAGGACATCCTCTACGACGAAGGTTCGGGTGGCGGTTAAGGCTGAGTTTGAGAGGAAATCCATTCGCCAGCACTCAGCTTTAGCCACACCCCTGTGGATCCATGCTCTGGAAGGTGGCTGCCGATCTTGTGGTGATATTCCATCTGCTGTGGATCCTCTTTATCATATTCGGGGCGCTGATAGGCTGGCGGGTGACATGGGTGAAATGGCTTCATGTGGGCGCGCTGACGTTCAGCGTCTGCCTGCAACTGTTCGGTTGGATTTGCCCCCTGACCTATCTGGAAGTCTGGCTCCGTCAGCGGCATGATCCCGCACTCGGCTATGCAGGAGACTTTCTCGTCTACTATGCGGAGCGTCTGGTCTATCTCCGGGTGCCGCGGGAAACGGTGTTCATCGCCACGCTGGCCGTTCTCGGTGCCTCCGCCTGGGCCTACTGGCCGCGAGGAGAGAGCATCTGACCGTCGCAACCCGGATCCCGGCCTTGGTCGGATCTGATCTTCTCAGGATATTCGGTAGTCTGAGTTGTATGTGATAAGGTATCTCAGAAGGAGGCCAGGTATGCGTTCGGAATGGGTGAGGAGGCGGGATACAGTGTTGAGTTGGCGAGGGGGGCTAGTCATCGCCGGGTTGCTGCTGCTCTGGATCACCGGCGTGCCTAGGGCGGGTGCGGACGATCGATTCTACACGTATGTGGATGAAAAGGGCACCACAGTGATCACCAATAAGTGGGAGAGTATTCCGGAGCGCTATCGCGCTCGGGCGAAGCTCATGGAGAAGCGGACGGACCGGTCGGTACAGGGGAGCGAGGGCGGTGGCCCCTCGGACATAGCGGCGCGAGCTGGCACAATGGTGACGCAGGCGGCCGAGGGGCTGAAAGAGATGGTCCCGACTCCTGAGTTCAAGCTCGCAGGGCTGACCGAGCACCAGTCGCAGGTGCTCATCCTGGGGTTTGTCGCTGCGGTGCTCATGGGGGGCATCATGTTGCTGACCGGCAACCCGGCTGTCCGCCTGCTCATGCGGTGGCTCCTCGTGCTCCTGGCGATCGGAACGACCGCCTCGATGTACTTCTCCGACGGCGGAGGGGGCCTGCTGCCGAAGGCGAAGGGAACGGCAAAAGAGTTACAGCGGACTCAGGAAGGCAAGGCCTCTCAGGTGCAAGAATTGGATGCAGGACCCAAACAACCCTAGCGAACCGTTCAGTCCGCGTAGTTGGGCTTCGGGATTTTTTTTGTCGGTGGTGGGGGGGGAGGCGGACGAAGGGCGAATTCCTTTGAAAACGGATTGAGGATCGGCTCGTGTGTCAGGCGCTGGCGTTCCTTAACCATTTGCACACTCTGCGCGCTGATCTCCATGCGGTCGATGGGTGCCTGGATGGTCAGGAACTCTGGGAGCCCCTGTAAGCTGAACATCTGGAAGGCAAGGGACCAGTCGAGTCGATCCTTTCCTCTCTCGCGAATGATGAACTGGGCGTCAGGTGAGGGTGGCCCTTTAAAAATGAGCACCCAGAGATTGGATCGGAAGGCTGGCGTGTCGGGTTCCGTCGAAGGGCGAAATTCGGGCACCAATGAGGGAACCCGTTGGATGGGAACGGGTGGAGAGAACTCGATGTCCACCAGCCGGACATACAGGGTGGGAAAATCCGAGGGATCGTTCAGATCGGGCACGTAGCCGAAGGAATAACGCACGTTGATCTCATCCCGCTTGTAGTTATAGACATCCTCCCCGTTTTGTGGCGAGATCAGCTTCTTGAAATAATTTTCCCAGTCCTGGAATGAATAGTAGTTGAAGACTCGAAGGGCAGCCTTCCGGTCGCGTACGGCCTGCGGCTGGCCGAGCTTGGCACGCAACTCGACCTGCGTGAGGCCGAGGTAGCCGTCTTCGAAATACGCACCGGCGAGGGCAGAGCCCGGAGGCAGGCAGATCAAAAGCGCAGATAGAAGGGTAGCACTGAAGAGCGTGACCGACGCAAATCGGCGAGCGAAAAGCCGGATGTATCGAATCACGCGCATTCCCCTACGATCTGCAGCCATCCTAGCGGGAGCCCTCCCTGAAGTCAACCCGCGCGTGGAAGCATACCTTGCGGGGCCGGGCATGATTCAGTATAGTGGCCAAGATTACGATTCTTGTGTCAGTGTAGGTGCTTGCAACTAGTGCGTGGGACGACGATGAGCAAGGGGACAGACAGGTCGGCGGAGCTTGAAGGCATTCTGCGCCGTCGCATCGCGATCATTGACGGTGCGATGGGCACGATGATCCAAAGCCACAAGCTCGACGAGTCAGGCTATCGAGGGCGGCAGTTTGCCCACCACCCCCACGATCTCAAGGGATGCAATGATCTTTTGTGCCTCACTCAGCCGAGCATCATCGAGAGTATCCACCGGCAATACCTGGAGGCCGGGGCCGATATCATTGAGACCAATACCTTCAATTCGACCTCCATTTCGATGGCGGATTATAAGCTCGAGCACGTCGTGTATGACCTCAACGTCGCCGGCGCCACCGTGGCGCGCAAGGCTGTGGCAGCGGTACAGGCGAAGGACCCGGCACGTCCGCGCTTCGTGGCCGGAGCGATGGGCCCGACCAACCGCACAGCCTCCATGTCGCCGGATGTGAATAATCCGGCGTTTCGGGCGGTGAGCTTCGATCAACTCGTGGCGGCCTATGCCGAACAGGTCCGTGGCTTGATGGACGGAGGTGTGGACCTGCTTCTGCTCGAAACGGTCTTCGACACGCTCAACCTCAAAGCGGCCCTCTTCGCCGTCGATCAGCATTTCGAGGAGCAGGGCCGGCGCCTGCCCGTAATGGTTTCGGTAACCGTCACGGACCGGAGCGGCCGAACGCTGTCCGGCCAGACGGTCGAGGCCTTCTGGAATTCCATTTCGCACATGAAGCTCCTGAGCGTCGGCATCAACTGCGCGCTCGGCGCGAAGGAAATGCGCCCCTACATCGAAGAGCTGTCGCGCATCGCTCCGGTCTATATCAGTTGCTACCCCAACGCCGGATTGCCGAATGCCTTCGGCGGGTTCGATGAAACACCGGAGGTCATGGCGCCGGACCTCCGGGAGTTTGCAGCGAACGGGTGGGTCAACATCGTTGGCGGCTGCTGCGGGACCACCCCGGCCCATATCAAAGCCATCGGGGCGGCGGTCCGCGAGTTACCCCCCCGTCCCGTCTCCCAGGTCGAGTCCTACACGCGCCTGAGCGGGCTCGAGGCGCTGACGATCCGTCCCGAGACGAACTTCGTGAACATCGGGGAGCGGACCAACGTGACCGGGTCGCCGGCCTTCGCGAGTCTGATCTTGAGCGGCAACTACGAGAGCGCCCTGGCTGTTGCGCGCCAGCAGGTGGACGGTGGCGCGCAGATGATCGACGTGAACATGGACGAGGGCATGCTGGAGTCGGAGCAGGCGATGGTGAAGTTTCTGAATCTGATCGCCTCGGAGCCGGACATCGCACGTGTGCCGATCATGATCGACAGCTCCAACTGGTCGGTGATCCAGGCTGGCCTCAAATGTGTCCAAGGCAAACCGGTCGTCAATTCCATCAGCTTGAAGGAAGGCGAAGCCGTCTTCAAGCAGCACGCGAAGCTGGTCAGGCGCTTCGGGGCGGCGGTTGTGGTTATGGCCTTTGATGAGACCGGCCAGGCGGACACTGTTGAACGCAAGGTCGAGATTTGCACACGCGCGTACCGCATCTTGACCCAGGAGATCGGGGTTCCGCCGCAGGACATCATCTTCGATCCGAACGTCCTGACGGTCGCGACCGGAATCGAAGAGCACAACAACTACGCCGTCAATTTCATCGAGGCTACGCGGCGGATCAAAACGACGCTTCCGCACTGCAGGGTAAGCGGCGGGATCAGCAACATCTCCTTTTCGTTCCGCGGAAACAATACGGTGCGCGAGGCAATGCACTCGGCGTTCCTCTATCATGCGATCCAGGCCGGGCTCGACATGGGGATCGTGAACGCCGGCCAGCTCGCAGTTTATGAGGAGATTCCTAAAGATCTTCTTGAACTAGTTGAAGATGTCCTTTTGAACCGGCGGCCCGACGCGACCGAGCGGTTACTCGCGTTTGCGGAGACCATCAAGCAGAAAGGCAAAGCGGTCGTCAAGGACGATGGCTGGCGGCAGGGGACCGTGGAGCAACGGCTCTCGCATGCGCTGGTCAAAGGGATCGTGGACCATATCGAGGCTGACACCGAAGAGGCCAGGAAAAAGTACGGGAAGCCGCTCCAGGTAATCGAAGGTCCGCTGATGGCGGGCATGAACATCGTGGGCGACCTCTTTGGCTCGGGGAAGATGTTTCTGCCTCAGGTGGTCAAGAGCGCCCGTGTGATGAAAAAGGCCGTCGCCTACCTCCAGCCATTCATGGAGGCAGAGAAGGAAGCCCTCGGTGGCAGCCGCGCCCAGGGGTCCATCGTAATGGCGACGGTCAAGGGGGACGTCCACGACATCGGCAAGAACATCGTCGGGGTCGTGCTGGGGTGCAACAACTACGAGGTCATTGACCTCGGCGTAATGGTCCCGTGCGAGAAGATCTTACAAGTCGCCCGTGAGAAGCGCGTGAACCTGATCGGCCTCAGCGGGCTGATCACCCCGTCACTCGACGAGATGGTGCACGTGGCCCGGCAGATGACTCGCGAGGGGTTTGAGATCCCCCTGTTAATCGGCGGCGCTACAACCAGCAAGGCGCATACGGCGGTCAAGATCGCACCGGCCTATGGGCCGGCGGTGGTCCACGTGCTGGATGCCTCGCGGGCGGTGGGGGTAGTCGGACAGTTGGTGAGCCCGGCGCAGCAGGTTGCGTTCACCGAGAAGAATCGGTTCGACCAGGAAGGGATTCGGCGGGCCCATCAGGCTCGAACGACGACCAGGCACGTACTCACGCTGGCACAGGCGCGCGAGAGGAAAACGCCCATCGCCTGGCGTGGGGAGGAGCTCGCCACACCGGCCTTTACCGGTACCCGCGTACTGGACCAGTTCCCGCTCGATCAGATCGTCCCGTTCATTGACTGGTCGCCCTTCTTTCACACGTGGGAGCTCCGTGGCCGGTATCCTCAGATTCTGGAGGATGCCACGATCGGCAGCCGCGCCCGGGAACTGTTCGAGGATGCCCGGACCCTGCTGGATCGGATCGTCGGCCAGAAGCTCTTAACCGCGCGGGCTGTGTATGGGTTTTTTCCCGCGAACAGTGTCGGCGACGACATCGAGGTGTACAAGGACGACCGCCGCACGGTGGTCCTCACGACCTTCCACACGCTCCGCCAGCAGGCAGAGAAACCGGAAGGGCAGTACAATCAAGCGCTGGCGGATTTCATCGCACCCAAATCCACCGGCCTGGCCGACTACCTGGGGGCCTTCGCCGTGACCTCCGGTATCGGGCTGGAGGCTCTGTGCGAGCGGTTTGAGCGAGAGCATGACGACTATAACTCGATCATGGCCAAAGCGCTGGCTGATCGGCTGGCCGAAGGCTTTGCAGAACTCCTGCACAAGAAAGCCCGTGACGACTGGGGCTATGGCAAGGCAGAGCGGCTTTCCAACGAGGACTTGATTCGCGAGCGATATCGAGGGATCCGCCCCGCCCCGGGGTATCCGGCATGTCCGGATCATACCGAGAAGCGACTCTTGTTCGACCTGCTGCAGGCAGAGAAGCACGCGGGCATCCAGCTCACGGAGACCTACGCCATGTATCCGGCCAGCTCCGTAAGCGGGCTCTACTTTGCGCACCCGGCGACGAAGTACTTCGCCGTGGGGAGGATCGAGCGGGAACAGGTCGCGGACTATGCTCGACGCAAGGGGATGGAACTGCGGTCGGTCGAGAAGTGGTTGGCGCCCAACCTGGGATACGAACCGCAGGACTGATTTCGGAATTGATCCATTGACGATTTGGCCATTGATTCAATGACCCAATGACTCAATGAGTTAATTCTTTTCCATCTCAGTCCTCAGCACTCAGTCCTCAGTCCTTAGTTTAGAGTGTAACGCTGACCGTCTCCGCTTGCGCGGCGCGCTCCACGGTGCTGCGCAGCGCCGACAAGATCCAGCCGTAGCGCTCTTCGGCCCATCGATCGAATGCAGCAGCATCGGGGAACACGAGTTCCCATGCACGGGCTGCGTCCAGAAGCAGAAGCTGGTGGGGACGGTTTTCACCGGGGAAATAGACCACGAGCACGGCCGAATTGCCGATCAGGCTCACGTCCGTAAAGATGTGGATCATCGAGGATGCCGGCAGATCCACCGACCGCGTAGCCGCTTCGACGAGGGGACTATACACCCGGTGTAGAAACTTCGAGATCGCTTCGTATGGTGCCTTGGTCTCGTGCAGGCGGGAGTTTGGCGCCTGACCGAACAGATTGGCCGTCAGGTACTCGGCCGCCTCCCAGGTCGGCATCGCGCCCGTTGCCACGAGCGATTCGCAGAGATATCCAATCCAGTTACGACTCACGGCTGACGTTTTCATCACACACACCTCCTGAGTGCTCTTCAAGTTCGCGCGCACGTTCGAATGGACTGTAGACCGGATTCAGTGCCTGGCAGGGTAACCCTGAGGACTTCCTTACCGGCGTGAATGACGCTAAGTATAGCGGGGACCGCGGCCAGTTGTCAAACCTAACCCCAACGAGCCATCGCTCTTGAGATTCCCCGGGGAAAGAGCGTACCCTGGGACTATGCCCTATGTCTTTCCCTACGAAGACCTCTTCATATATGGCGTCGGTGCGCTCGTCGTGGGTCTCCTCATTCTCCGCGTGAGCCTTGCTCGCAGGCGTGCCCGACCCTAGTTTGATCTTTATTCGACCCTCCGTTATAATCCGATCTGCTTGATCCTAGAGGAGATTCCCATGGATCGCGGCATGAACCTCCTGCGTCTCGACGGTCGCCGCCGGGATCAGGTTCGCCCGGTCAAGATCACGCGGGACTTCATTAAGTACGCGGAAGGGTCGGTCCTGATCGAAATGGGCGCCACGAAGGTGATCTGCACGGCTTCGGTCGAGGAAAAAGTGCCGCCGTTCCTCAAAGACAAGGGGAGGGGGTGGGTGACGGCCGAGTACGCCATGTTGCCGCGCGCCACCCAGGATCGCAACCAGCGGGAGGCAGTCAAAGGACGGCAAGGCGGCCGGACGCTGGAGATCCAGAGGTTGGTGGGACGGTCCCTGCGGGCCGTGACGGAGACCGCGGTGCTGGGCGAACGGACTATCTGGATCGACTGTGACGTGATTCAGGCAGATGGGGGGACTCGGACTGCTTCGATCACCGGCTCGTTCATCGCCTTGGCGGATGCCTGCACCGTGCTGAAGAAGAAAGGCTTGATCAAGAAGCGGCCGCTCACCGATTACCTCGCAGCCATCAGCGTCGGGAAGGTCGGCGGCGAGGTGATGGTGGACTTAGCCTACGAGGAGGACTCGCTGGCGGACGTGGACCTAAACCTCGTCATGACGGGGCGGGGACGTTACGTGGAAGTTCAGGGTACCGCGGAACGCTCGGCCTTCGAAAAGAAAGACCTCGATGAGTTCCTGTCCGTCGGATGGCAGGCCATTCAAGGCTTGGTCGAGCTGCAGCGGGAGTTGATCGGACAGCTGGAATAACCAGACGAGAGGCGATCGGTGGGTTTCTCCCGAGGTTCGGGCTCTCAACCAGTCACGCGTCACGCGTCACGCGTTACCGAACTGGTGCTAGCGACGCGGAATCGGGACAAGGGCGCCGAGATTGCTGCGCTGCTGGGGGATCTAGGGATCAGGATCAGGACGCTGGCCGAGTTCCCTGGAGCGCCGGATGTGGTGGAGGATGGGGAGACCTGCAAGGCCAACGCGGTCAAGAAGGCGACCGCGATCGCACGGTACACCGGACTTCCTGCCGTGGCAGACGACACCGGGTTGGAGGTAGAAGCTCTGGGCGGGCGGCCCGGCGTGTACGCGGCACGCTACGCGGGTGAGCACGCTACGTATGAGGACAACTGGCGCAAGCTGCTTCGGGAGCTTCAGAGGGTGCCTCGGGAGAAGCGCGGTGCCCGGTTTGTCACGGTGGCTGCTGTTGCGTGGCCTTCTGGCGCAGTGGACGTGGCGGAAGGGGTGCTGAAGGGCATAATTGCCGAAGTGCCGTCCGGGACGATGGGGTTCGGGTACGACCCGGTCTTCTACGTTCCGGAGGTTGTGAAAACGTTAGCCCAATTGACGCCGGCGGAGAAAAATAGGATCAGCCACCGAGCCCGAGCCTTCGAAAAGATGAAAGAACTCCTGGAACGAGCTTCGCAGGAACTGAAATAGACGGGCCTCAAGCTTTATGCGGTGTAGAATGACGTCGGCGTGGACGATGGGTTAGCGGTTCGACAGGCTCACCCTCCGACTCGACTGAGTTCGTCGCAGGCCGAGCCGAGGGACGAGCGTCGGCGATAAGATCGCAGGCGCCTTAAAACGAGCTAAGATAATGGGCAGCAACCTTTTCCGCGATGGAAGTTCACTGCCCTAACTAAGGGTTAGCGAGCGTCGGTCGCGAGATCGCCGTTGCCTGTAATCGAGCTAAGAAACGTCGGGGCGTAGCGCAGCCTGGTAGCGCACCTGCTTTGGGAGCAGGATGTCGGAGGTTCAAATCCTCTCGCCCCGACCATCAGCACTTGCGATGCAGCGGCCGCTCTCTCGAATAGTGCCGCTGCCTGCAACCTCCAGGGCCGCGGGGCGAGAGGATTTGAAGCCGGTGAGCGCCGACCCTGGGGAGGAAGAGGCCAATGGCTGACCCGTCAGCGAGCCGGCCGGTCGGAGGCGCAGGCAGAGCCTGGCCGACGGAGACCTAATCCTCTCGCCCCGACCACTCCTCGCTTCGCTCGTGGCTATTGAAGTGGCGCACCCTCGAATAGGCGCAGCCACCGAACATCTTAAGTGATTGCGCGTCTCTCTTGCTCGTCGTTTGGCGCGACAGGTACTCAGCGACGGCTGTTAATCAGGCAGTGTCGCGCCAGTACGTACCAGCGTGCCATGGCGTTCAATCACTAAGCAAGGTGTCGCTACGCGAGATTTATCTTTTATGATCAGGATGGGCTTCAACCTTTTCCGTATGGAGTGGCACTGCCTAATCTAAGGGTTAGCGAGCACCGGTGGTGGTACCGCCACTGCCTGTTCACCAGCTATGATGAAATGGGCTTCAACCTTTTCCTGCCTGGATCATAAAGACGTGTACTAAGGGTTAGCGAGCGTCGGTGGTGGAATCGCCACTGCCGCTCAACGAGCTAGAGCTAGCGCCCGTAGCTCAGTTGGATAGAGCCCCAGCCTTCTAAGCTGGTTGTCGCAGGTTCGATTCCTGCCGGGCGCACCACTCAGCATGGAGCGCAGGTTAAGGTTCAGGATAAGGTTGAGATGCGGAAGATGCTGTACGCCCGCACCCTCCTAAGTTCCCCATAAAGACTCCGGCAGTTAGTGACCCACATCAGTCGGATTCCTCAAGTCCACTCCACACCGAACCGATACAGCCCCCAACGGCCGTTACTCAGGAGGCCGACGTGGGCCTCGACGAGGACGCCCGCCCCGTCGACCCGGATCCGGCAACGGAGGAACCCTCGGATGCGTCCTGGGATGCGGCTGGGATCAGCGGAAGTCGTCGCCGGGTTCAGGTACCTACTCTACGAGCGCACAATCCCTGTGTTAGCGGTCCTCCTCTGTGTCGCCGTCGCCGTCATCCTCTGGCATCTCTCGAGTTTGTCTTCGACCCTCATCGAATCAACCGCGCTGCAGGATGCCGCGCTGTATGCGGATTCACTTGTGGAGTTTCGTAAGCTCTACGCCTCCGAGGTGGTTGCTCGCGCCCAATCGCACGGCATGCAAATCACCCACGACTATGCAGGCAAAGAGGACGCCATTCCGCTGCCGGCGACGCTGAGCCTGCTGCTCGGGAACCGTATGGCCGAGAAGGGGAGCGGCGGCGAAGTCCGGCTCTACAGCAACTACCCCTTTCCATGGCGCAAGGACGGCGGTCCCAGAGATGACTTTGAGCGAAGCGCGCTCGCGCAGTTGCGCCAGCGCTCGGACCAGCCTGTCTATAGATATGAAGACTATGGCGGACGCCGCGTGCTGCGGTATGTGATCGCCGATCGGATGCAGGCCACCTGCGTGTCTTGCCACAACGGTCATCCCCAGAGCACCAAGACCAACTGGAAAATCGGAGATGTTGGAGGCGGCCTGGAGGTTATTCTCCCCCTAGACCGAGCCGTGGCGCAGGCCAACTCGGGATTGAAGGGAACCTTCGTCCTCATGGCGATGATCGTTGTGCTGGGCCTTACCGGCCTGGCGCTGGTCATCAGGAAGCTCCGCAGAACCTCGGTAGAATTGGAACAGCGTGTAGCTGAGCGCACGGCTGCCCTGAGGAAAAGCGAAGAACGAACTCGCTCGATCATCGACTCCGCACTCGATGCGGTAGTGGGGTTGGATTCCGACGGCACTATCACTGACTGGAACCCCAGGGCCCAGGCGATCTTCGGCTGGTCCAGAGGCGACGTGCTCGGTCGGCCGATGGCTGAGACGGTTATTCCGGCCCGCTTTCGGGAGGCGTGTGTGCGCGGCCTCCGTCTCCTCACCAGTGGGACGGGGGATGTCTTGAACCGGCGCGTCGAGATGATCGCCCTGCGCCGGGACGGGGAGGAGTTCCCCATCGAGTTCTCCATCAGTCCTCTCAAGGGTGGGGATGCCTACGAGTTCGCCGCCTTCATCACCGACATCACCGAACGCAAGCGGCTGGAGGAAGCGTTCCAGCAGGCGCAGAAGATGGACGCAGTCGGCCGGCTTGCCGGCGGCGTCGCTCATGACTTCAACAACCTGCTGACGGTGATCATGGGGTACTGTCAGCTTATACTCAAAGGGATCGGGCAGGGTCTTCCGATCGGCCACCAGATTGAACAGATCAAGACAGCGGCCGATCGCGCCGCCATCCTGACCAACCAATTGCTGGCGTTCAGCCGCAAGCAGATCCTTCAGCCGAGGGTGCTGAACCTCAATGAGGTAGTTGAGAGCACCGAGAAGCTGTTGCGCCGGCTTATCGGCGAAGATATCGATCTGGTGACCAAGCTCGACCCTACACTAGGTCAGGTCAAGGCTGATCCCGGACAAGTCGATCAGGTGATCATGAACCTCGCGGTCAATGCCCGTGACGCCATGCCCCGGGCCGGCCGCCTGACGATCGAGACCGCCAACGCTGAGCTGGATGGAAGCTATGCCCGCCGGCACCCGGTGGTCCCGCCGGGACCGTATGTCATGCTGGCGGTGAGCGACACCGGTCGCGGGATGGACCAAGATACCCAGGCGCGCATTTTTGAGCCATTCTTCACGACCAAGGAGAGGGGAAAGGGCACAGGCCTTGGTCTGGCCACCGTCTATGGCATCGTCAAGCAGAGCGGAGGATTCATCTGGGTCTATAGCGAGGTCGGCCGCGGCACGACGTTCAAGATCTATCTGCCCAGGGTTGATGAAGACGCCGAGGTTGCCAGGGCGGATCAAGCCTTTCGCGAGATGCCTAGGGGAGTCGAGACGGTGCTCATGACCGAAGACGATGAATTAGTCCGGTCACTGATCCGAGTGACTCTCCAGAAGCAGGGGTACACCGTGCTTGAGGCGAAGGACGGAACGGAGGCGCTACGAATCGGCCAGGAGTACCGTGGCCCGATCCATTTATTGGTGACAGATGTGGTGATGCCGGGGATGAACGGACGCGAACTAGCCGAGCGTCTGGCGTCCCGTTGTCCCGCCATGAGGGTGCTCTACCTGTCGGGCTATACCGGAGAGACGATCGTCCGCAACGGGGTGTTGGAAGCGGAGCAGGCGTTTCTCCCAAAGCCCTTCTCGCCGGCCGCGTTTGCCCACAAAGTGCGCGAGGTGCTGAATGAGTCAAGGGGAGACGAAAGGGAAGCCGGCGCAGTGACGGTTGAAAAGTGATGGTTTCGGTGATCCACCCGTGTCAGTGATCGGCCCGGCATGCCCGGCCATTTGACTGACGAAGTCCTCACGCCTCCCGACTGAACGTGCCCCTGAGCGTGCCGATTGCTTTTCTCTCCCCCGCGAACCTACAATGTCCGCCACGGTACGACCCATGCCACGCCGGAACGGTTCCGATTCAGTTTCGTCCAAGCGGCGGCCGCGGAAACCCGTGGTGCCGATCGGCTCCGGCATCAAGCGGCGGTTTCAGCGTCGCCTGCTGAAATGGTACCGCGAGAACGGTCGCGACCTTCCATGGCGGAAAACCTCCGATCCCTACAAGATCCTCGTCTCCGAGGTCATGCTGCAGCAGACTCAGGTGGAGCGAGTCATCCCAAAGTATCATGAGTTTCTGGAGCGGTATCCCACGCTGAAGGACTTGGCCGAGGCACCGGCTGAGGAGGTTCGGGAGTCCTGGTATCCGCTCGGGTACAACATCCGCCCGTTCCGACTGCATGGAATTGCCTGTGAGACCGTTGCCCGATACGGCGGCGCACTACCGAAAAACCAGGACGAGTTGATTTCGTTCAAAGGAATCGGCCGCTACACCGCAGGCGCGATCCGTTCCTTTGCTTTCAAGGAGGACGCGCCGATCCTGGATACCAACGTGACGCGAGTCTTGCATCGGGTGTTCGTCGGGACCGGCGATCCAAAGGCGCAGAAGGCCATGCTCTGGGCCATGTCTGAGGCCTTGATCCCGAGAGGCAAGGGGTATGATTTCAACCAGGCTCTGATGGATTTTGGGGCGATGGTTTGCACTGCGCGTGATCCCTATTGTCTCCTTTGCCCCATGAAGGATCTGTGCAAGACGTACCCGTTCGAGCCCAAAATAAGCCGTGACCGGTGACCAGCCTTCGCAAGGCTTCGGCTGGCCCGCCGTAGCTAGGCGGAGGCGGGCGGGTGACAAGTGAGCAGCAAGAACTCAGGATCCCGTCACGAATTACGCGTCACGCATCACGCGTTCACATGACCATTCGGGTGGCAGCCGGCGTGATTCTCCGCGATGGACGCTATCTGATCACTCGTAGGGAAGCGGGAACCCATTTGGGAGGATTCTGGGAGTTTCCGGGTGGAAAATGCCAGACGGGGGAATCGCTGGAGGACTGTCTGCGACGGGAGTTGCGGGAGGAACTGGGCATTGAGATCGCGGACCCTGTCCTGTTCCGTACGATAAGACACGACTATAAGGAGAGAGAGGTCGAGTTGCATTTCTTCCGTTGTTCCATCCAGCAGGGAGAGGCCCGCCCGCTCGGCTGCACGGATCTTCGCTGGGTCACCCCCGAGGAGCTGACAAGCTATGAGTTCCCGCCGGCCGACCAATCATTGATCCAATTGCTGCAACAACCAGAAGACAGCTGAGAATCCCCAGCACCAACCATGGACCATTAGCCATTGCCTTGTCCCCAACTATGCGGTTTCCGATTGATGCCAGACTGAACGATGGTGCATTGGTTCAGCTTATCCTGGCGGGTTCGCAAGAAGTCGAGCCGCTGCGGCGACTGTACGGAATCATCGTCGAGGAAGGCACCTCCTACCCGCACGATTGCTTCCCAGATGACGACACGTTCATGGAGTACTGGTTTCACGGCAAGAGCACGGTCGCTGCCTATTTGGGCGACACGCCCGGAAGGACCAAGGAGATGATCGGAGCGTTCTACCTCAAGCCCAACTGGCCAGGTAGAGCTCGACAGGTCGCCAACGCCGGGTTCATCGTGGCGCCTGAATGGCGCAATCGAGGGCTGGGATGGTTGCTGGGCGCCACCATGCTGCAATATGCCAAGGAGCTAGGCTATCGGAGCGTGATCTTCAACTTGGTGTTCTCGGAGAATGAAGCGGCCCGGTATCTGTGGAGAAAGCTGGGTTTCGGGGAACTGGGGATCATTCCCGGCGCGGTGCGTAAGAAGGATGGGTCCTATCAAGATGCGATTATTATGTTTAAATCGCTGATCTAGGCAATAGGCGATGGGCGATAGGTGATAGGGTGGTGCCTTCTCTCGCTCCTTGCCCATTGCCTATACCCCATTGCCCATAGCCTATGAAAGTGGTAGTCGACATCGAGACCGTGCAGTCGCCGCGAGAGGAGTGGGCGCGGCTGGTCGGCCTGCCGACAGCGGGTGACGCTTCAGCCTTGGAGAACGCCGAGGATCTGTTTACCCTCGGCGAGGCCGAAGAACGAAGGCGAAGTGAGGATGAACTCTACCAGCGGTCGGCATTCGATGGGACATTCAGCCGGATCATCTGCATTGGCATGATCGCGTTCACCGATGCCATGGAGCCGCAGGGGGCCATCTGCTGGTATGGTCCCAACGAAAAGGAGTTATTGGCACAGTTCTGGGCACGGCTTGCTCAGGCTCGCCCCGCGCTGTTTATCACTCACAATGGCCTAGGTTTTGACCTGCCCTTCATCAAAAAGCGGTCCATCATTTATCAGGTGAAGCCCACCATCGAGATCAGCATGGCCAGGTTCCGAACTGAACCGGTCTATGACACCATGGCGGTCTGGAGCAACTGGGAGTCTCGCAGTTGGATCAAGCTGGATGTTCTGGCGCGTGCGCTGAACGTCGAGGGCAAGTCTGGTAGTGGGAAGGAAGTAGCCTCGATGTGGGCCCAAGGACGAGGAAGGGAGATCGCGGAATACTGTCTCCAGGATAGCTACGTGACCTATGCCTGCTACTGCCGCATGAATTTCCGGCAGCCGTTATCCAGAGAAGTGGTGCTCTTGCATCCGGAACTGGTCGAAGTGAAGTAATGCGTCGGGGCGGGCGGCGGAGCTGAGTGAGGAGCAGGTGAGGAGGCGTGTCGGTGGTGCGAGCGGCTGGCGACGGGCGGGTCCTTCGCTCGCGCCCTGATGCGATGGTGTCGCTAAGGTGCTGGTGTCCGTGGTTGTCGCCGTGCGCCTTATCGGATTAAGCGGAACGGCGCCCGGCAGCGGGGTTCCCGATGAAGTGGTATTCGACGCCAGGTCGCGTGCGCTCAGGACCCATCCCGTCCAGCCGCTGCCCGATTAGGCCCCGACGGTGGGAGGAGGGAGGGGGATGGTGGGCGAAAGAGGCTGTTAGGGAGTCTCAAACCGGCGACATTAGGTGGATTGGTCGGATCCTTGGCGGTGGGATGGCGTGGAGGCACCCTCATCAGTCGGCCGATTGCCGAGCAGCTCCGAGGTCACTCCCATTGACCAGAAGAGAATCTGAATCGAGAGAACCAACGAGATGGCACCAACGAAGTGCAGAATCATGACAGCGGATCCGAGAAGTTTGAGGCCAACCAACACAAGCAGGACGCCCAAATAAATGGCTAACAGACGCCCCGAGAGGAAGGCATTTGCTAGGCGCTGCAAAGCCTTTGCTACACCAGCATGCAGAAATTGACGTTGATAATTCACAGCCACAGAAATCAAGAACAGACACAATAGGAGGGCTATCGCTCCGTCCAGGACGTCCAAGGTGGTGGGCTGGAGTTTCACTAGGATTTCTCCCGTTCGTCCATCACGTCAACGACTTCCTTCAAAATCGTCACGATCCGCCGTCCACCCAGCAGAGCGGCTCCGATCCCTGCCACCGTATAGGGGTCCGGGCTGTTTAATACGACAGGCAGCCAAGTCGGGTTCATTGCCTCAAGGCCTCCAGCTACAAGAGCAACTAAGCCAACCGTCTTGTTAATGACAAAGCAGATCCAATCTTCCACCGCCGTAAGGAGATACCTGCGTTCTCGCTCCTTCCGTTCTAGCTGTTCCGGCTTGTGCCTATGCGGTGAGGCTTTTCTGGGCATCACTATCTTCCTAGGCCGCCACGCGACCCCTTGACCCCCGGGCGGTAGGCGACTGAGTCAATTACCTTGCCTACCTCTCCTAGGGGCCGATGTCAATTCTTAAGCACAAATAGAAAAGTGCAACCCCCTAGGCACAGAAGACTATCGTGCTTTCCTGGAACGTGAGTCTACCTACGTTAGGCTCTACCGTCAAGAAAAGACGCACTTTCGGAATACGGGTCAAGACGAGGTAGCGGGTGACTCGGCCGGCGCCTTTGCTTTTCCCCTCAGACTCTCTACCTGTGCGTCCCACCGAGCGAGTTGCCGCCAGACGGGATTCAGCTTCTCTGTGAATGCCTCCAGCTCTATGTTCCTAGAGTGGGCGGGCGGTCAGAACATCCGGTTGACAGGAACTGCAGGGGTTGGTATAAGGGCCGATATTTGACAGCGAGTGGGAGGGTGCAGACAACGGCGTCCTTTTGGTTCGACCTTTGGACCGGAAGGGCGCTTTTCTATTTCCGGACCCTCCTGTCGCGGCGCGCCGTGAGCCGCTGGCTGTGACGGGGACAGTCGGTAATAAGAGAGAAGTCAATAGGATGGAACGGGTCTATTCCAATGACGCGGGCGATGACGCCAATACTATGAATAGCGCGGCCAAGTCCCGCAGGGAATTCCTGGCAAGCGGAACCAAGGCAGCGGCCGGCGTTGGCGTAGCGGCCCTATTGGGCAACCTGAGCCAGTGGGTATTGTCCTATGCGGCTGACAATGAGCCGATCAAGATCGGGGTGCTTCATTCGTTGACCGGCACCATGGCGATCAGCGAAGTCTCACTCCGGGACGTAGTCTTGATGGCAGTCGAAGAGATCAATGCCAAGGGCGGCGTCCTAGAGCGGATGATTCAACCCGTGGTGGTGGACCCCGCCTCGAATTGGGACCTCTTTGCCGAGAAAGCCAAGCAATTGCTGCTGATTGATAGGGTGGCGGTCGTGTTCGGCTGCTGGACCTCAGCCAGCAGAAAGTCAGTACTGCCCGTCTTCGAAAAAAACAACGGATTGCTCTTCTACCCGGTGCAGTACGAAGGCGAAGAATGTTCACGCAACATCTTCTACACCGGCGCGGCGGTGAACCAGCAGGCGGTGCCGGCGGTGGATTACCTCATGAGTAAGGAAGGTGGCGGGTACAAGAAATTCTATCTCTTGGGAAGCGACTATGTGTACCCTCGCACGACGAACAGGATTTTGCGTGCGATGCTTCTGGCGAAGAAAGTCCCGCCCGACAACATCATGGAAGAATACAGGCCTTTCCACCATCAGGACTACCGGTCCATTGTGGGTAAGATCATGAAATTCTCCGCCGCGGGAGGCGCCTGTGTGATCAGCACGATCAACGGCGACAGCAATGTCCCCTTCTACAAGGAGTGCGCGAGACAGGGCCTGCGGGCGAAGGATGCACCGATCATGGCGTTCAGCGTAGCGGAGGATGAGTTGCGCGGGATGGATGCCAGCGCGCTGGTCGGACACCTGGCTGCGTGGAATTATTTTCAGAGCGTGGATACGCCGCAGAACAAGCAGTTTGTCGCGAACTTCAAAGCATATTGCAAGGAGAACGGCCTGCCGGGTGGGGAACACCGGGTTACGGATGATCCTATCGAGGCCGCCTATTTCGGCGTGTACATCTGGAAACAAGCGGTCGAGAAGGCCGGCAAGACGGATGTCGAAGCCGTCCGCAAGGCTGTCTATGGACAGGAATTCCTCGCACCCGGTGGCAAAATCAAGATGGACGAGGCCAACCATCACACGCATAAACCGGTTCTGATCGGGGAGATCCTGAAGGATAGCCAGTTCAAAATTGTCGGACGGTCGAACGGCTTGGTAAAACCAGAACCGTGGAGCGAGTACACGAACCCGGACAAAGGGTGTGATTGGGTGAAACACAAGGGAACGTACCAGAAAAAAGCATAGGGAGGCCACGGCTGGCCAGGAGCACAACATATCTCCTCACGGGAGCCATTAGTCCGGGCAGGATATGCTTCGAGTGATTCTGCTCAGCGTCATCCTCTGCTTGCCCGGCTGCGCGACGACAAGATACGAGCCCTTAGCTGAAACGCCCGATGAAGAGATCGTGCAACTAACAGACAGTACATTCCGTGTCGAATATCGCGTGAGTCCGTTCACTTCACAGGAGGTGCTGGATGATTTTCTTCGCATGAGGTGTGCAGAGGTCACGCTGCAGCATGGCTACGATTATTTTGCGATGACGGAAAAATTCATCGTTCTCACTTATAATCGAAGGGCTTCGGTGACGCTCCGAATGTTTAAAGGACCGAAGTCGACCGGACCGTTGGTCCTGTATGATCCAAAAGATGTGCTAGGACTCGTCAATCCGGTTACTCCCTAACCGACGACCCCGCTTGTTGATTCACGTTTTCGCCAAGTGATCCATGTGACATTGGCGCCCGGCGCGACATTCGCATTCCTTGACGTTTTCCCGCCTCCGGCGTAGGATGCCGCGGTTTCTTGTGGGGTTGTGAGCGTGCGTGCGAGTCGCGACGAGTACAATTCGTCCTTCGATGAGCTGGTGCTCATGGTTGCGGGACTGCCGCCCACGGCTTTGGGAGCCATCACTGTCGGAATTCTCCTGGGCACGTTTCTCATCGATCTCTTCACCGCACCCGGCATCGCCACCTGGGCTCCCTATCCCATTGCGGTAATCACCGCGCTCTGGTGGGGGAGACGCTGGGCGGTGATACCCGTTACGGCCCTTGCGATCCTTTTGACCATTCTGGCCAAGGTCTTTTCACGGCATGAGGCTGTCACCTTTGGCGTGATTAACCGCACGGTGGGAGTAGTGCTGATTACGCTAGTCGGCCTTCTCTGTCTGCGGCTCGATCGGCGGGAGGAAGCGTTGGAGCGCGCCGTCCACCACCTCGGCACTGAAGAGGAACTGCTCCGAACCGTCATCAGCCACAGCAGGCACCTGGTGGCCCTGGCCACACCTTCTGGGGACATTGTCGCAGTGAGCGGACTGATGCGTGCCGTCAGCGCGGGCGCCCCGCGGATGCAGGCCTTTCGCGGGTGGTCCCTCCTGGAGCCGGCCTGGGCTCGCGCGGTCAAGGGGGAATCGGCGTCGGGGACGAATCTGATTCTGCCTGGTGACGAGGGCAGAGTCTGGGACTGGACTCTGACCTCTATCCCTGACTCCGCGGGGACCGTGACTCAGGTGCTCTTTGAAGCACACGATGTGACGCGCCGAGTCCATGAATCTGCGAAACGGCCGTCGGAATAGTCACCGGTCTGGGTCCTCCTAATTGAGTGAATAAGGCTGCGGATCGGCGGGAAACGGCTCTTCTACACAGGCAGGGGCATCAAGGCTCGAGAGGCGATGACTTGGATGCCGACAGCCCGGTCTTCGGCGTGAGTAGTCGGTACAGCAGGATGCCCATGGCCGACCCGACCGCGTCATAGGCAATGTCCCAGGGATCAAAGGTATTGCCGATGAATGCGCGGCCCAGGCTGAACGATCTGACCCACTCAAGCCGACGGTCGTGGCTGAGCTGCAGGAGTTCGAGGACGCTTGTAATGAGAAACACTCCGGCGGCCAGCGGAAGGATCCCCACCTGCGGAAGCACGGCTTTGAGCGCGAAGAGCCAGAAGATCTCGTAGCACAACGCGCCTGCATAGGCGCGTACCCATGCCACACCAGGCCCCTCGTAGATCTGTGTCGCCAAGCCCAGGGGGATCAGGAGAGCGAGGACGGTTAGGAGACGAGCTCGCGGAGGCACAGAGGGTTTACCGTCAGGCGAGTTCCTTGCCGAAGAGTGTGGTCACCGAAGCCTCTGTGACCATGACCTCGACGAGATCCCCGGGTCGCAGAGGTGAAGCGCCTTTTTCCCAGACCACGGTGATATTGCCGTCGGACCGGCCCATCCACTGAACCGAAGATTTTTTCGAGTCCCCCTCAACCAACACCTGCACGGTGCGGCCGACCATGTCCTGGTTCTTCTGCACTGAGATGCCTTTCTGGAGGTCCACGAGCCGCGTGACTCGGTCCGCCTTGATCTTCTCTGGCACATCGTCGAGGTACTTTCGCGCTGCGATGGTATGCTTGCGCTCCGAATATTTGAAAATGAAGGCTGCGTGGTAGCCGACCTCTCGCGCGATTTCATAGGTGTCGAGAAACTCTTCCTCGCTCTCCGTGGAAAAACCGCAGATCAGGTCGGTCGTCAACGTCATGTCGGCGTGTCGCCGGCGAATCTCTTCAACCAGGGCAAGGTACTCTTTTCGAGTGTAGGTCCGATTCATCAACTGCAGAATGCGGTCATTGCCGGCCTGCAGGGGTAGGTGGATGTGCTTGCAGATCTTCGGATGACCGGCCACGGCGTCCAGCAGACTGGGGGGAAAATCCTTGGGGTGAGGGGAGGTGAAACGAACCCGCTCGATGCCCGGAACGTCTGCCACAGCCGTCATGAGGCGGGCAAAGTCCCAGCCTTCATAGCGGTAAGAATTCACGTTCTGACCCAACAGGGTCACCTGTTTATGGCCCTGCGACGCAAGTTGCTGAGTTTCCCGGATGATGCCCTCAGGGTCCCGTGACCGCTCGCGGCCACGTGTATAGGGCACAACGCAAAAGGTGCAAAAGTTATCGCATCCTCGCATGACCGCAATCCAGGCGTTGACCCCCTCGGTTCGCTCGGGCACGATGTCCTCGTACGTTTCGTACTCGGACAGGTCCACGGCGAGGCCTTTGCGTACGAGGCCCTGTTCCTGGTACGCGATGGTGTCCAGAATGAGATCGGGCAGTCGTCGGTACGCGTCAGGCCCGGCGAGGATGTCCACGACCGGTTCGGACTCGATCAGGTCTTGTTTGAGGTGTTGGGCCATACAGCCGAGCACACCGACGACGAGGGCGCGCTGCCGCTTGATGGTCTTCAAGTCCGCCAGATGCCCATACACCTTATTGTGAGCATGCTCCCGAATGGCACACGTATTCATCAGGACCACGTCGGCGCGCTCACGGTCCTCGGTGAAGGTAAAACCACGAGCTTTGAGCAGAGTGCGCACCAACTCGGTGTCGTATTCGTTCATCTGACAGCCGAAGGTCTCGAGGTGGACCCGGTAGGGAGCCATTATCGTCCTCAATTGGTCACAAGGATAACCCTACTGCCGTCGCTCCAGGACCCAACTTGATCTGCCGTCCGTACAGTACAGCTTACCGTCTTGCCTGAGGTCACCGGTGACGGTGCGCCAGGCCCCGTCTGTGAACCACTGACGGGCAGTGAAGTGCAGACCCTCCATGGAGATCATGCGGAAGACTGGATCGCCATCCTGGACACCTGCAGCCCGCGTCCGGAGAGCGGTTCCAAGAGGACCCATCACATGCACCTCATAGCCGAACTGGGCGCTCTTCCAGACGCCATCGAACGTCCCAGGCAAAGGCGGAATCGGAGTGTGGGAGCACCCTGATGTAAAGGGCAACAGAGCCAAGCAGCAGGTGGCGACCAGGCGAAGCGCGTCACCACAAATCGTCTGCGTGCTCTGGAGGGTGAGGTCGCTGCGCCACCTCCCGATCATGCCTCTGCCTTTGACAACGTGCCGAGGGCAAGGCCGTCCATCGCACCGGTTACCAGCACGGCTCGGACGGTGTTCGACAAGTCCTCGCTGGATGCGACGCCCAGGCGAGTGAAGTTGCTGGTCAAGCCGGTCCAGACTCCTGTCGGTTCCTTCGACTCGAAGAGCACCCTGACCGTCCGGCCGATCTGCCTCTGGTAGAAAGCCAGCCGCTTTGCTCGCGAAATGGCAGAGAGGGCCCGGCTTCTGGCCTTCGCCGTGGCCGGATGGACGGTGCCGGTCATGCGCGCTGCCGCCGTCCCGGGGCGCTCGGAGAATGTGAACACGTGAAAGTAGGAAAAGGGAAGGTCCGACGCCACCGCCTGGGTGTTCGCGAACTCCCGCCCTCCTTCGCCTGGAAACCCGACCATGAGGTCCGTGCCAAGCCCCAAGTCGGGAACGAGTCGTACAGCCCTTTCGATGAATGCGGTATAGTCCCTGACTGTGTATCGCCGGTTCATGGCCCGCAGAATTCCATCATCGCCGCTCTGGAGCGGAACGTGGAGATACCGGCAAAGCTTCGAGGAGGTCGCCATGTAATCGAGCAAGGCGTCCGGGATCGTAGTTGGTTCGATCGACGAGATCCGGATCCGTTCCACTCCGGCGATCTCCTCCAGTTGTTTGACCAGGTCTAGCAAGGAGTGGCCACCATGGGCGTACTGTCCGACGTTAACCCCCGTCAGCACCAATTCCTTGTGGTTGTGTGAAGCCAGCTCTTCCGCTTCTCGGAGCACATCATCAAACCGGCGGCTGCGCTCTTGACCGCGGGCAAACGGAATGATGCAGAACGAGCACATGAAGCTGCATCCGTCCTGCACCTTCAGGTTGGCTCTGGTGGATTCGTAATCGCCGGCGCCGGGCAGGTCAAAATCGTTTCGATCGATGCGCCGCTGGTGCAGGACCTGAGGAGCAGGGAGCTTCTGTAGCGCATGTGGCGGAGGGAGATAGTCCGGGAGATGCATCTTGTACTGCGCGCCGACGATCAGATCAATCCCCGGGACCTGCTGGAGCGCTCCCACGCCGGTCTGGGCATAGCATCCAGTCACGGCCACGAATGCCTGAGGAGAATGCCGTAACGTTCGTCGGATCAGGTACCGACAGTCGGATTCGGCGTTGTCTGTGACGGAGCATGTGTTCACCACGAACAGATCGGTCGGCTCACCAGGCCCAACGAGTTGGTAGCCGTCTTTCTTCAACCGATCGGCAAGCAATGCAGTCTCCGCCTGGTTCAGGCGACAACCGATCGTCTGGAGAGAGACTCTGCGTGTCACAGTCGTCATGGCAGCGACATTATAGGGGACGCGCTATCGCACAGCAAGCAGACACCGGCCAGCTTCGCCTGCAACCGACACGGGCTGGGTTCCGAGGCAACTCGAGCAAAACGCAAGAATTTAGAACGGAATCAATTGTGCTATAGTTCAAGCTGGCAGATGCAGGCCGCTGACCATCGTGAGTTGACAGGTTGTGGCAGCTCGATTAAGATGCTTCCGCACCACTGCGCGGCGAAGAACATCTGAAAGATGGTCCTCACTGCTGGATTATGATGAGTCTCTGGAAGGAGGGCGCAGCCCCGGAGGTCCACCGATGAAGCGACTGGCTGCTGTGGCTCTGGTCGTTTTTATGAGTGGGACCTTGCTGAGTCCTTGCCCCGCCTGGACGCGAGACTCCCTGCCCGTTGAACCGGACGAAAATTCGAGAATCGACGAGCATTATGACCACGAAGCCCGTCTGTTTCTGTTCCTCTACTCGTTGAAAGGCGATGGAAAGGTGGATTACGTGACCGGCCGCAAAGTAGAGGAGCATGCGCGGAGCAGCTACGGGAACCCGGTGTATTACACCCAGCCATACCCCTTCTTTTACTGGTGGAACCATACCATGTGGAACGACCCGGAGCAGGATGGGGTCAACGGGAACGAAAAGATCTATCAGGAAAACATCGACTTTGACATTAGCCGCTATAAGCCGTGTACCTTCAACGGCCAACCCTGCTGATTTGAGCCTTACTCTCACCCCGAGCTGCCTCTCGACGAGCGCTAGTCTCTCCGTTCCTCAGAACACGTCTCGTGTGCGGGGTGTTTCGTCCCCGCGCGCTCTCTGCCTGTCCAGGCCTGCGGGCGCTTTCGCAAGGCCCACCCAGAGTTTAGAGGCTCCAGTGATCGTAGCCTGCTTAGGCGTCCGTTCCTACAGGGTCAGGTGAGGTCCTCGGGTTTCCTCCAGACCTTCGCCAATCGCCGCATGGCGGTCATGCTTCCTTTGGGGTTCGCCTCTGGTCTTCCGCTGCCTCTGACTGCCGGTACGTTGCAGGCCTGGCTGACCGTGGCCGGTGTGGACCTCCGCACGATCGGAATCTTCACGCTCGTGGGTCTTCCCTATACGCTGAAATTCCTGTGGGCGCCGGTCATGGATCGCTTTGTGCCGCCCTGGCTAGGCCGTCGCCGAGGATGGATGATTGTCACTCAGGTCGGGCTCATCGTGGGCGTCGCCGCCATGGCAGCGACCGGGCCGGGCGAGACACCGTGGGTACTGGGGTTACTCGCCGTCATGGCGGCCTTTGTCTCTGCGTCCCAGGACATCGTCTTTGATGCCTACCGCACCGACCTCGTGCGTCCGGCAGAGCGCGGGTTGAGCGCAGGGCTGTGGGTGAATGGGTACCGGCTTGCCCTGCTGGTCTCCGGCGCCGCAGCGTTGATCCTTGCCGAGTACATCGGCTGGCAAGAAACCTATTTGTTCATGGCAGCATTGATGTTCATTGGCGTGGGAACGATCCTGTTCAGTCCTGAACCATCCGTTGTGGTCGCTGTGCCGAAGAACCTTTCTGAAGCGGCATGGGGCCCCATTCAAGAGTTCTTCTCCCGGTCATCGGCTGGGGCAATCTTGTTGCTCGTCATTCTGTACAAGATCGGTGATGCCTTTGCCGGTGCGCTCATGACGGCGTTTCTGATCGGCGGCGTAGGGTTTTCGCCCGCCGACGTGGGTGTCACAAAGGGACTCGGGCTGGGTGCGACTTTGCTTGGAGCTCTGTTAGGCGGCGCCGCCATGACCAGGATTGGACTCATCCGGTCGCTTCTCCTGTTCGGAGTCCTGCAAGCCGTGTCCAACCTGTCATTCATGGCTCTGGCGTCCACTGGAAAAAGCTACCCCATGCTGATCCTGGCCGTGGCCTTTGAAAACCTGTCTGGAGGGATGGGTACGGCCGCCTTCGTGGCGCTGGTGATGTCCTTGTGCGATCATCGCTTTACAGCCACTCAGTTCGCCTTGCTCTCCTCACTGGAGGCTCTGGGGCGAGTGTTTCTCGGTCGGCCCTCGGCGGATCTCGTGGCGGCGGTTGGATGGGTGTGGTTCTTTTTTGTCACGTTTCTTGCTGCGCTCCCCGGGCTATGGCTTCTGTGGCGACTACGTGGCGATCTCAACAATCTTGCAGCACGGGAGTAAAATGGCACGATCGAGCGTAGGCGTGTGGGCCGAGAGAGGCGGGCTTCACCACGGGGAAGCTGAACGATGCAGCTCCGCAGACTAAAAGATAAAGGAAGGCAGAGGAGCGATGACGACGCTGGAGTTGACTAAGGGGTTCCTTCGCCCGACCTGGGACCGCCTGCTCGCGATCCGTCCCCTTCCCGGCCAGGTAGTGGCCCTGGCGGGGGTCGCGGTGATCCTGGTCGGAGCGTCTCTGCTGATGCTGCCGTTTGCCACGGTGCCCGGCGTAGAGCTGGGGGTTTTGGACGCGGTGTTCACCGCAACCTCGGCTGTCTGTGTGACGGGCCTCATCGTGCTGGACACTCCCAACGACTTCACCACTTTTGGTCAGATTGTAATCATGCTGTTGATCCAGATCGGAGGGTTGGGCTACTCGACGATGGCCACCCTGTTGCTGCTGGCGCTGGGACAGCGCATCGGTTTCAAAGAGCGGATGACGATGGCCGAGGCGCTCAGCACCCTCGACATGCAGGGTCTGGTCCGATTCGTGATGCTGATCGTGATGATCACGTTCAGCCTTGAAGGGATCGGAGCCCTGCTGTTGGCGAACAGGTTTGCCCGGGACATGGATACGGGTGCCGCGCTCTATACGGGCCTCTTCCATGCCATCTCAGCTTTTAACAATGCCGGCTTCTCCCTTTTCTCTGACAGCCTGGCGCGGTATCGTGGCGATGGAATAGTCAATTTGGTGGTGACGACGCTCATCATCCTCGGTGGGATCGGCTTCCTGGTGTTCCGGGACGTGATCGAGAACCTCCGGGGCCAGCGGTTTCGTTTTCAGACGCATACGAAGCTGGCGGTGTTGGTTTCCGTTCTTCTGCTCGCGGGCGGCACGGCTGGCATCTGGGCCCTGGAGTTGAATAATCCGAAAACGTTCGCTTCGATGTCGGTCGACGACCAACTGCTGTCCTCCTACTTCCATTCAGTCTCTGCGAGGACCTCCGGCCTGAGAACGATCGACCTGGGCCTGATGCGTGATGCTACCCTCTACTTCATCATCTTGCTCATGGCGATCGGAGGGTCTCCGGGGAGCACTGCCGGCGGGATCAAGACGACCGCATTCGGGATCGTCTGCTTATCGATGTGGGCGATTCTCAGGCAGCGGGCCGATGTCCATGCGTTTCACCGGAGGATTCCGAACGACCTGGTAGTCCGTTCGACCTGTCTCTCTGTCCTGGCCATGGCTACGGTGACCTTCTTTACGCTGTTGCTGTCGTATACCGAGGGGCAGTCGTTCCTCGCCCTGATGTTCGAAGTGACCTCGGCGATCGGGACGGTTGGTCTGTCGGTCGGGGATGGTGGGGTCAAAAGTCTATCGGCGCTGTTCAGTGACCTGGGGAAAGCGGTTATCATCCTAACGATGCTACTGGGGCGCTTCGGACCGCTCACCATCGGGCTCCTGGCGATTAGGACCCACACCCAGATGCGCTTCCGGTATCCCGAGTCGAAGGTCGTGATCGGGTAGACGGTCAGGCCTTCAGCCTGCGTTGGAGGTACAGGACGAACAGCATCAGGGTCGGCAGTGGAATGAACAGAAATGGGAGAAGCCACCACCACACATTCTTCCCTCTCACGCGGGCTTGGTCGATCATCCACACGAACTGCCAGATCACCAGGCCGACATAGTTGAGTGTGATCAAAAAGACAGTATGGACCTTCAGGTTGCTCGTTGCGGCGGTGAGGCCTTGGGCGAGAAACAGCGCGTACAGGAAGCAAAAGGCAGCCAGCAGGCTGATGACGAGGCGTTTGCTCCAGACATACATGGCAATCTCCTTTGTGCGGTCCGGGTGCTTAAGAGCGAATTGGACGGAAGATAGGTGAGGGGCGGGGAATTGTCAAACAGGAAATAGGAAAGGTGTCGGGGCGAGGGTCGTGAAGTGAGGAACAGATGAAGTTACATCGGATGGTGTGAGGAGTGGATGCGTCCGACCTGCCCTGCTCAGACGCTTCGGCTCGACCGCACTAGGCGTCGCATCTGGTCGGCTGCGGAACTCGTTCCGTCCGAGTCGCTGGAACGGAAGTTCGAACAGTCCTCGCCGTCCGCTTCGCGGACCGCATCTACTCGCCAAGTCGCGGTGCCCGGGCACCCGTTGCTCAAAATTGCAACGGGTGAATCGCGATTCGCGATGCAGGTCGGACGCATCCTGACGTGCTTTGGATGGGAATACTACTACCCTCGCCCCGGACGGGGAGAGGGTAGGGTGAGGGGAAGGGTAGAGGCGGGGCGGGAGACGATGAGTTGCCGGGAGGCTGCCGAATGATCAGTAGAGGTGCCATGCTGAGAAGTATCAAAATGAGCACGATCGGTCTGGGCTTTGTCGTGGTTCTGCTAGGAATCTCTGTGTGGCTGGCAGCTACGAACCCGACCACGGACGACTACGGCGATTTTTTGGAGGTGATGCTCGGGCAGGCGCTCGATCGCATGCAACAGGCAGGCACGGCGCGCGAGCACGCCGAGATCCGCGATCTGCTCCGGTCGCAAGGCAAGAAGATCATCAAGTCAGTCGTTCAACCCAACACCGTACGCCACAACTACGGGTTCTTCAGCGTCTTCAGAACCCGCGTTCTCGATGTTCGACTGGAGGTCCTGGGAGTCGCCAACCACTTCTATCCTGGCGAAGACCTGGAAGGGATCAGCCGGAAGCTCGGGCAAATCATGCTCGCGCCAAGGCAGTAAGCCTTCGCGGGACCCCTGCCTCGCCTGTTGATAGCTTCACCCGGAATGAGCTTCCCGCCGCATCTCTAGCGGCGATTTCGCTATCCACAGGTTGTGCTTCCTTATCCACAAAAAACCACCACATATAGTGTATTTTTTGTTGACAAACCCCAGGTTTAGTTATATAAAGCCCCCGTTAACACGAGCCGGGCTGCAAGAGGGCCTGCATTTTTATTGGGCAAAGAAGGGCCACCAAGCCATGGTCATGGATTCATCCGTACCCCTTCATTCGTCCCCACGGACGGCCGGGCATCAACCCCATGCCTTGTCGACAACGTTCCGAGACCCATCGGGCTGTCTCACGCCATCGGTTGAAGTCTTGCGTCCTTAATTGAGCGATCGTCGGTGGCCTGACGGACGCCAAGGTATAGATGTGAATACTCGTTATTAGGGAGGAACACCGTGAGGATCGAGCGCAGATTTACGCGGAAGGGTCAGAGCCCGTACGAGGGCATTCAGTTCGTCAAGCGTTCCTCGGAGATCAAGAATCCCGACGGCTCGACGGTGTTCAAGCTGGATAATATCGACCTCCCTGAACGCTGGACGCAGTTGGCGGTGGATATCCTGGCCCAGAAATATTTCCGTAAGGCGGGTATCCCCCAGGTCGATAAGGATGGGAAACCCCTCGTCGGACCCGAGGGCAGGCCGGTGCTCGGGGGCGAGCACGACGCGCGTCAGGTGTTTCACCGTATGGCGGGATGCTGGACACACTGGGGAAAAACTCACGGCTATTTCAACACCGAGGAAGATACCTCCGCTTTCTATGACGAGATCTGCCACATGCTGGCTCGCCAGATGGCCGCCCCGAACTCACCCCAGTGGTTCAATACCGGCCTACATTATGCGCATGGCCTGACTGGCCCCTCTCAGGGGCACTACTACGTAGATCCAAAGACACGCGAGACGGTCAAGGCGTCAAATGCCTTCGAGCACCCGCAACCCCATGCCTGCCAACCTTACCATGCGCTGGTCTCCACGCCGCAGGGGCCAATCCCCATAGGTGAGATCGTGACGCAGGGCCTGATCGGCCTGGAGGTCTACGATGGTCGTGACGGCGGAGTGGGAATCACACATGTGGTCGCGGCCAAGGCGAACGCCGAGAAGCCGGTTTTTCGAATTGTGCTGAAGAACGGGGTGTGCGTCGAAGCGACGGCGGACCATCTGGTTTATGCAGTCGATGACCGACGTACAGCCGGTGCCTGGCGTCGAGTGGATGAACTGGCACCCGGCATGCGTCTCCAACTCTCCACCCGGACCACTGTCACCGAAAAATCAGAACCGCGGAATGAGGACGAAGCGGCCCTGGCAGGATGGCTCCAAGGTGATGGGTTTGTCGGGCAGTACAAGCACGGTACGAATCGCAGTCTGACGATCGAGTTTATGACGATCGACAAGGACGAGTTCAACTTTGTCCTGAATCGAGTTCATCGCGTTTTCGAAGGGCTGCATTACCACGTGCGCTTGGTGGAGACGAAGTCGCCAACTCTCGATGTCCGTCGCATACGTCTCTATGGAGAGGCGCTTCGGCCGTTTGTTGAGAAATATGAGCTCCTGCGCGGGGACGCCGACCTCTCGGTGCCCCCTGTGGTCTGGAGAGCAGGCTGCCAGGTGCAGCGGGCCTACCTTCTATCCCTATTCCAGACGGATGGAACGGTGCGGTTGCGCTCACGGGCGTCGCGATCTAGCCGTACAGCCGATGTTGTCCTGACGACGACCTCGGTGCGCCTGGCACTCGATGTCCAAGCACTGTTGCTCAACCTCGGTGTCTATGTGCGGATCGAGAGAGGGGTGGAAACCAGAGAAAACCGCCGAACGCCATACTTTGTCTCCATCGGTTACGCGGACGCACGGGTAAGGTTTCGAGACCTGATCGGGTTCGTGTCGGAAGACAAGCAGCAGAAGCTGGCGATAGCCTGTTCCGATCGGTTTCCGGGAAAACGTTTGCCGGCGCTCCGAGAAGAGGCGATTGTCCGCATCGAGGCTGCAGGGAAGCAGCGTGTCTACGATATTCAAACCGCAAGCGGCCGGTATCTGTCAAATAACGTGGTCGTCCACAACTGCTTCATCCAGTCTATCGAGGATGATCTCGTCAATGAAGGCGGGATCATGGATCTGTGGACGCGAGAGGCGCGGCTCTTCAAGTACGGGTCTGGGACGGGGTCGAATTTCTCAAGGCTGCGCGCTGAGGGTGAACCGCTGTCAGGCGGAGGCAAGTCCTCGGGGTTGATGTCCTTTCTCAGGATCGGGGATCGTGCCGCGGGCGCGATCAAATCGGGTGGCACGACGAGACGTGCGGCCAAAATGGTCTGCCTGGACCTGGACCACCCCGACGTAGAGGAGTTCATCGACTGGAAAGTCATCGAGGAACAGAAGGTGGCGGCCATGGTCACCGGCTCCAAGGTTTGCGCGCAGCGGTTGAATGAAGTGCTCAAGGCCTGTCAGGTCCAGGATGGCGAAGGTGGCAAGAGAGTGGACACGGACCAGAATTCCAATACGGGCCTCCGGGCCACCATCAGGGCAGCTCGGCAGTCCGAAGTTCCCGAAGCGTATATCCAGCGGATGTTGGCTTACGCCAGACAGGGGTTCACTCATTTCCTGTTTCACGAGTACGACGTCAATTGGGATGGCAAGGCCTACCAGACCGTTTCTGGCCAGAATTCGAACAACAGTGTGCGCATCCCCAACGCGTTCTTTGAGGCGTTGGAGAAGGACGGCGACTGGACGCTCACGCGCCGGACGGATGGCAAGGTGGTGAAGACCGTCAAGGCTCGCGAGCTCTGGGATCGGATCGCTTGGGCGGCCTGGATCTGTGCCGATCCAGGCACGCAATACGACACGACGATCAACGAGTGGCACACCTGTCCCGAGGACGGCCGGATCAATGCGTCGAATCCGTGCTGCATCACAGGGGATACGCTGATCGCGGTCGCAGATGGGCGCAATGCTGTGCCGATCAGAGATTTGGTCGGGCAAGAAGTTCCAGTCTACGCCCACGATCATGCGACCGGCAGGACCACGATTAGCCGAATGTGGAATATTGGGATCAAGAGACACCAGGTACCAGTGTTCAGGGTTACGCTAGATGACGGTTCATCGTTCCGGGCTACCGACGATCACCTGATCATGCTTCGGGACGGCGCCTATCGACAAGTCAAAGACCTCAAGGCAGGTGATCCTCTGATGCCGTTTCATTCCAAGGTACTGACCCCTGTCAAGACGAGGACAAAGCGACGGTACTACTGGACGGGGGTGGGGTGGCAACCGCAGTACCGTGCTGTCTGGAGCTTCGTCCATGGCCCGGCGTCCGATGGTTTCCATATCCATCACGTTGATTTTGACGCGCTGAATGACTCATTAGAAAACCTGAGTTTGATCGGCGCTGAGGATCTCGTGGCGCTACATGGCGAGAAGATGAAAGGCGATTTGAATCCTGCCAGGCGTCTGATGACCGAGGAATGGCGTCGGAACATCGCTGCTGCCGTCAAAGGAGAAAAGAATCCCAATTACGGCCACCTGTATTCAGAAGCGTCACGAGCGTTGATGCGGGCCTCAGCGGCGATCCGATGGAGCAAGGCGTCTGAGCACGAGAAGACCGGAGCGAGAATCAAGGCAGGCCTGGCTCGTGCTCGCGCAGAGGGGACTTTTATCGGCGCTCCTCGCAAGCAAAGATTTGAACGGTCTTGTCCAGTTTGTCGCCAAACGTTCAAGACGCCTCGTGAAGGACAGATCTTCTGCTCGGCGCCATGTCGCTACAGTCCTATGGCTATACAGATGATCGGTCCGAAGACCTGGTCTCGCACCCGTGGTCGTGCCCTCTCCGACGACCACAAGGCCAAGCTGAGTCAAAGCGTTTCACTTGCGAGCGATCCTGCGAGCAAGCGGATAGCTGCGCTAACAGCCCACCGAAACCGTGTGCTGCGTGCAGCCAGGTTGCTTCTGGACCACGGCACTCCGTTATCACTAGATACATGGGATAACTTCCGCGCGACTGCAATCGGTCTTGGTGCCACACGGGTGCCGCATGCGGACGTTGTCGGCCGGTTATTCAGCTCGGATGAAGAATTGCGTGAACATGCGGTGCTCTACAACCACAAGGTGGTAGCCGTTGAGTTCGATGGGCATGAAGACGTCTACGACGGGACCGTGGATGGTCACCACAATTTTGCGATCTTGACGAGCTCCACACCGTCATGTTCTGCGAATCACCTGAATCACTCAGGTATCTTCCTGCACAATTCAGAATACATGTTTCTGGACGATACCGCGTGCAACTTGGCATCGCTGAACCTCGGCGAATTTTTCACCGACGATGGGCGTTTTCTGCTGGAGGAGTTCCGTCATGCGGTCCGGCTCTGGACGATCGTGCTCGAGATCAGCGTGTTGATGGCCTCCTTCCCCAGCCGCGCCATCGCAGAAAAAAGTTTCGTATTCCGCACGCTGGGCCTGGGGTACGCCAACCTCGGCACGATCCTCATGCGGTCGGGAATCTCCTATGATTCACCCAGAGCGCTGGCCATGTGCGGGGCGCTGACGGCGATCATGACCGGCGAGGCCTATGCTGCGTCTGCCGAGTTAGCGGCCGAACTTGGAGCGTTCGAAGGGTATGCGAGAAACCGCGAGCACATGCTGCGGGTCATCCGGAATCATCGGCGCGCCGCCTACAACACCGCGCCGGAAGAGTACGAGGGTCTGACCATCTGCCCACAGGGAATCCGCGCGGAGCATTGCCCGCCCGACCTGTTGATCGGGGCGAGACGAGCGTGGGATCGGGCGCTCGAACTTGGGACGGCTTACGGGTTCCGTAACGCCCAAGTCACCTGCATTGCCCCGACCGGTACCATCGGGTTGGTCATGGACTGCGATACGACGGGCATCGAGCCCGACTTCGCCTTGGTCAAGTTCAAGAAGCTGGCCGGGGGCGGTTATTTCAAGATCATTAACCAGAGTCTCCCCCCTGCGCTCGCCACCCTCGGGTACTCGGAAGCTCAGATCCAGGACATCGTGACGTACTGCACCGGTCGAAGGACGCTCAAGGGGGCCCCCTTCATCAACCATGAGGTCCTGCAGACGAAGGGGTTCGACGGCGCTGCACTGGACCGGCTGGAGGCGGCGCTGGGGCAGGCCTTCGAGATTCAGTTCGCGTTCAACAAATGGACGTTGGGAGAGGAGTTTTGCCGTGGGAAATTGGGCCTGACCGAAGCTCAGTTGAACGAATCGAACTTCAATATGCTGCGGACGCTGGGGTTCACTCAGGAGCAGATTATCGCCGCGAACGACTACTGCTGCGGAACGATGACGGTGGAGGGAGCGCCTGAGCTGGCGATCGAGCATCTGCCGATCTTTGACTGTGCCAACCGGTGCGGCCGGATCGGTCAGCGCTTCATCCCGGTGAACGCACATCTCCGGATGATGGCGGCGGCTCAGCCGTTCATCAGCGGGGCGATTTCGAAAACCATTAACATGCCTGCCGATGCAACTCTGGAGGAGGTCAAGGCAGCCTACCTGCTGGCCTGGCGCAGCATGGTGAAGGCTGTCGCGCTCTACCGGGATGGCTCGAAACTGAGCCAGCCGCTGAACGCCTCTTCGGATTCCGGCGAGGCAGCCGAGAGCCAAGAGATTTTGGCGGTGGCGAAAGAAGTGAGTGAGCGCGTCCTGGTTCGCTACCTGGCTAAGCGGCGGCGGTTACCTGAACGTCGAAATGGCTATACGCAGAAGGCGATCATCGGGGGCCATAAGCTCTACCTCCGGACCGGGGAATATGGCGACGGGACGCTGGGAGAGATCTTCCTGGACATGCACAAGGAAGGGGCGGCCTTCCGGAGTCTCATGAACTGCTTTGCGATCGCCATCTCCTTGGGGATGCAACACGGTGTCCCTCTGGAGGAGTATGTCGAGGCCTTCGTGTTCACACGTTTCGAGCCGAATGGGCCGGTCAAGCTGAACGATCATATCAAGATGTCCACCTCGATCATCGACTACATCTTCCGCGAACTGGCCATTACCTATCTGGGCCGCCACGACCTCGCGCAGGTGCAGGAGGATGATCTGAGGATGGACTCAGTGAAGAAGGACGCCCAGGATCCGGAATGCATGGATACCGAGCCCGTGGATCCGAGGACGCTGGCGCCGGCCGGGATCAGTCCTGAGGTCTTCCCGGCTCGACGCGGGAATGGAAGCAGCCTCGGAGGCAACGGCCACGGCAACGGGAATGTTGCGCACAAGCTGGAGGTCAAGCGCGAGACGGTCACGTACACGGCTGTCCAGATCGCACGACAGAAGGGGTATGAGGGCGACCCCTGCGTGGAGTGCAAACAGTTCACGCTGGTCCGGAACGGCACCTGTTTGAAATGTGAGACGTGTGGCGCCACGAGCGGCTGTTCGTAGTCACCCACATCACCAGGCTGTAGGAGTAGGAGAGGAGGGGCGAGATGTACACACTCATCCGAGAGGTTGAGAAGCAGTCTCTTCACGACCGTGTTGTTCATCTCGTCGCGGAGCGCTGGGCCAACCCCGTGCGATACACCATTACCCCCAATCCGGGGTCTGAAAAAAACCGGCGCGCAGGGCGCACGGAGCTGTACCCCGACCTCGTCGGATGGACCGACAGGTTGGGAATGGACATGATCGAGTGGGTCGCGGAGATTGAGACCGAGGAGGATGTCACCGTGGACCAGGCGAGAGGACCTTGGCGTGCCTGCGCGGCGCTGGGTGCGCCCTTCTATTTGATCGTGCCCTATGGGTACAAAACCTCGGCTCAGATCCTGGCTTCCGAGCTCAGCGTGCCGGTGACCCGAATCTACGAGTTCGGGTTCGTGAATGGGACCTTTCACCTTCTGTGACCAGCAGGGACACGCGCATTGCCTTAGTTTGTCCCGGGCGGCGCGATGAGCGGGAGCGTCCGATCGAGGAGAGGGAGACGCAATGAACACAACCACGCGTGAGGCCGAGTTTCAGACTCTTCACGACCAGGTGGTCGGCCTGATCGCTCAGCGGTGGGCCAAGTCGGTCCAATCCCAGATCACGATCAACACGGACGCGGAACGGAATCGGTGGGCCGGCTCCGACCGGAGATACCCTGACATCCTGGGGTGGAAACTTCTTTCCGGCCGGAATACGATTGACTGGATCGCTGAGGTGGAAACGGAGCGGTCTGTCACGGAAGACCAGGCACGAAGTCGCTGGCGGGACTATGCCGCCTTGGGCGTGCCCTTCTATCTCTTCGTCCCGAAGGGATGGCGGGCGATCGCGCAGCAACTGGCCGCGGGGTCGCAGGTCAAGTTGAACGGCGTCTATGAGTACACCTTTGTGAACGGAACGTTTCAGCTTTCGTGAGGACACGGGATCGGATACAGCGGATCCCTACGCTCGTGCAATCGGCACGGAGTGTGTCGTTCTTGTTGAACAGTCTGAAGTGATTCGGGCGGTGTTCTGATATAGTAGGCGCCCGAGGCGCTCGTGTCAGTCCAGGAGGGGATGCCGGCCGAACGCCGCATCCCCTTTGTGCTTTTAGATGCATTGGAGGTGTTACTAATGGTGCGTAATAAAGCTGACCAGCCGGAGGATAAGCAGACCCAAGTGTCGGGGAAGGAGGAGACGGTTGGTTCGGAACCAGAACCGACACCATGGCCACAGTTTATACGGGACAATTCTGATGATGCTCAGATCAAGCGGAGACTTGCCAGCGAGATTCGCGGACTAGTCGGCCGATATGGCCTGTCACAGGATAAATACTGCTTTCTCGGACTTTATGACCCAGAGGGCGAAATTAGCTCTTGGGACCTTGACCGGATATTTTCCGCCCTTAGGTCTGAGAATCCTGATAAGAAGAAAAACGTCTATTTGATGGTCGTAAGCGGTGGAGGAAACATCGAGCCAGCATACAAGATTAGCAAAATGTGCAAGGGGTTCGCGCGAGACTCCTTCATAGTTACTGTTCCAAGGCATGCTAAATCAGCCGCCACTCTCATCGCTCTTGGCGCTGATGAAATTCATATGGGACTGCTAGGGGAATTGGGACCTATAGACCCACAACTTGGTAAACTGCCCGCTCTGGGCGTTAAGAGAGCAATGGAGACCATCGCAGGTCTTGCCCAGCAATATCCAGGCAGCTCAGAAGCTTTCGCCCGATATATGGCACAAACTGTTACAATTGCACGGATTGGGTACTGTGAGCGTGTTGGCGACTCTGCTGTTCAGTATGCAGAACGACTTTTGAGTAAAAAGTTGAAGGTCCGCCCTAATGCGACGAAGATTGCTAATGAACTGGTTTATGAATATAAGGATCACAGTTTTGTGATCGATATCGAGGAGGCCAGAGAACATCTCGGCGACTCATGGATCATTATAGACTCTGCGGAGATTCGATTGGCGGAAGCTGTGTACGAAGTGTTCGAGCATGCCAATCTGCTCCTACAAATCTTTAGGAAAATGCGCTTGACCGTTGTCGGAAGTATTCTGAGCGAGAATAGTAGCTGGATTATGCCCTACAAACGTTAGACGAATGGAAGGCGTGCTCAGAGCGAGATGAAGTGTTGATAGTGATTGACTGTCTAAGTTGACTAGTTCGCACGTGCCTGAAAAGAGAGTCATGGAAACTTCACGTAACGTAGAAATGGTGGAGTATGTTCCGAAGCAAGTGGGAAAATTGAAAACTCCGCGAGCTGACCTCCCTCGTATTGCGAAAGACCCGGAGCTGACCGCCATTATTGAGGCGGCACTACGCAACGTTCCTACAAATCACGACCTCCATCGCCATGACGCAAGAGACCTCACGATGATTAAACCGGAGACTGTACATCTGGTCGTGACGTCTCCTCCGTACTGGACGCTTAAGGAGTATCGAAGGTCGAAGGGGCAGATGGGTTTCATTGCCGGTTACGAAGACTTTCTCTCGGAGCTGGATAGGGTCTGGAATCACTGCTTCCGCTTGCTTGTGCCAGGAGGTCGTTTGATCTGTGTGGTCGGGGATGTCTGCCTCTCTCGTCGGAAGAACGAGGGCCGGCACACCGTGGTGCCGCTCCATTCCTCGATTCAGGAACGCTGCCGTGCAATCGGGTATGACAATTTGGCTCCCATTATCTGGCATAAGATCGCTAACGCTGCGTACGAGGTTGAAAACGGGTCAGGCTTTCTAGGGAAACCCTATGAACCCAACGCCGTCATTAAGAACGACATCGAATTTATCTTGATGGAACGGAAGCCAGGCGGGTACCGAAATCCATCTGTGGCAACCCGCGTTCTAAGCGTCATCTCGGACCAGAACCACAAGAAGTGGTTCCAGCAAATCTGGTCCGGCCTCACCGGCGCTTCGACGAAGCAGCATCCAGCACCGTTTCCGGTTGAGCTCGCAGAACGCCTCATCCGCATGTTCAGCTTCGTCGGTGACACGGTGTTGGACCCGTTCATGGGGACAGGCACAACAAATTTGGCCGCGTCGAGATGGGGTCGAAACAGTATTGGCATCGAGGTTGACCCGCACTATTTTGATCTTGCCTGTCACCGTGTAACCGAAGCCGCATCGGACCTTTACGGCAATGCCACAGTTAATGTGGTGCGGTCGGAGGTCCGGAATGAATGATCTTCAACGTAGAGTAGAAGAAGCGATCCGTCATTTCTGGAAGACTCGACGCAAACAAGAAAGGAGGCAGGGCAAGGCCAGTGGCAGGCGAGACCAAAGCGCCCGTAGTGCCGTCACCGGTGGGGCGCAGATGGACGGCTTTGTGAAGTTGGTAAGTGACTTGTTGGTTGATAGCGGGATTCCTAATGCCACTATCTTTCGAAAGAAAAACGTTGAATTGCCCGGCTTCTTTCGTCCGACGAAGGAGTGGGACCTTCTGGTGGTCGTTGACGGGAACCTCTTGGCGTCAATCGAATTCAAGTCGCAGGTCGGGCCATCCTTTGGCAACAATTACAATAACCGCACCGAAGAGGCGTTAGGCAGCGCCACAGATCTGTGGACTGCGTACCGTGAGGGTGCGTTCAGAGATTCACCGCGACCATGGTTGGGCTACTTCATGCTTCTAGAGGAGGTTCCTCGATCCACTAGCCCCGTAGCAGTCTCTGAACCACACTTTCGAGTGTTTGAGGAGTTTCGGGACGTATCCTATTCGAAACGGTATGAGCTGTTTTGCCTGAAGTTGGTCCGAGAGCGTCTCTACGATTCAGCCTGTTTTCTGCTTTCAAACAAGGCTGACGGCTCGAAGGGGCTTTTCAGAGAGCCAGTAGCTGAATTAAGCTTTGGCAATTTCGTGGCGTCTTTAACAGGGCGAGCTATGGCCTACTCCAGGTCCCGTGGTCAGAAATGAGTGTCACTGGTTTCAGGGTGGTTGGGAGAATCATCTCCTGTGGATGAAGTGAAAACGGACCGGGTGCAGATTGAGCAGGATTGGCACTCCCGCGGCTTTACGTGCGGGTTGTGGGGCGCACGACGCGATGAATAAAGAGCGCCAAGTTTGTGCGCGCCGCCGAGCCGGTGAGGCGGCGGGGTCTTTGAAGTTGACCCACCGGGGCAAGTATGGGAAGACTATGTCCACTCGATGGACGAATTGCTGATGGTGATCGAGGGGGAGCTGGAGTTGCAGATGGAGGGACGGTTGTTCCGCCCGAAGGAAGGGGAGGAGATGCTGATTCCGGCTCGGGTGAAGCACTCGGTGCGGAACGTCGGCGGGACAACGGCCCGGTGGCTGTACGGATACAAAACCTAGGCGAGAGGCTAGGGGCGATGGGGAAGGTAATGTGAAAAGGTTCTCCCCTATAGCCTATCGCCCATTGCCTATAGCCGTTCAGGGAGTGAGATCATGCCCACGACGACGCAGTTACTGATCAGTGAGCACAGTAAGCCAGGCGTGCTGGCGCGGGTGGCATCGGTACTCGGGAACGCGGGAGTGAACATCAAGGCGTTCTCGGCGCCGGAGGTCGCCGGTGCCGGCAAGCTCAGAGTGATCGTGTCTGATGTGGAACGCGCGAAGGTCGCGCTCAAGTCTGAAAAGATCCGCTTCGCGGAGGAGACTGCCCTGGTGTTGAGTCTCGAAAACAAGCCTGGGGCGCTGGGGGAAGTCGCGAAGCACCTCAAGGAAGCCAGGATCAATATCAAATGCGGCTACTGTACGCCGTCTCGTGAGGGGCGGCGAGCCATTGTGGTGCTTACCGTATCGAATACCGACCGGGCACTCGAGACCCTCAGGGGGGAGTCACTGGATGAATTCTAGACCGCCTGCCTGTCAGGGGGGGGTAAAGATCAGACGCGGAATCCCGTTGCTGCTGGGCATCTACCTGCTGTGTGATTGGGGATTTAGCGGCTGTGCGAGCAGACCAGTGAGGTATCCGGGCTACCCGTTGGGCTATGTAGAGCGGGGGGAGGCCTCCTGGTACGGTCCCGGCTTCCATGGCAATCGGACCGCCAATGGGGAGCGGTACGACATGCATCAACTGACGGCAGCTCACCGAACACTCCCCCTTGGGTCCGTGGCGAGGGTCCGCTCCTTGACGAACGGGCGGAGCGTCACGGTCAGGATCAACGACCGGGGACCGTTCGCCAAGGGTCGCATCCTGGACCTCTCGCTGGCAGCGGCACAGACGGTTGGTATGGTCGGGGCGGGGACCGATCGGGTCGAACTGCGCGTCATCGGGTACCAGGGACGGCTTGGACCGCCGGGGACACTGAGGGTACAGGTGGCCTCGTTTGCCGAGCAGCCGAATGCCCAAGCCCTGGCTGGTCGAATGAAGGGACTGTATCCAAATGTCCGCATAGTAGCCGTCGAGCTGCCAGTGGGAAGGCGCTACCGGGTTCTGGTGGGGGAGTTCGTCTCGGAACAGCAAGCCGAGGCCGCGGCCGACCGGCTGGAGGCTCAGTTCGACGTTGACGCCCTTGTGTTCAGGGATGATACCTGAATCCTCTGTCTGAGACCCGATAGTGAGCACCTCCCGCTCCCAAATTCCACGTCCACTACCGACGTATTTCATTGTTTTCAATACACTTTTCTGTGAATAGGTTGATCGGAGAGGGCCTGGTGTGATACAAGTAAGCCCGCATGGACGATTGCGATCCCAGAGACCCTAGCCCGGTCACCTTGCGCTTACGATCCAGCCCAGCCTTCCCCTTCTCCACCTTCACCCTGGGCGGTGCCAGGGGCACGCGCCGTGCGGCTCCACAGGTTATTCTCGCATAGGAAACTCAATGGACATCCTGCTGCTGGTCAGCCTCATCTTCCTTTCCGCTGTCATTTCGGCGGCCGAAATCGGGTTCTTCTCGGTGAGCGAGACTAGGCTGCGGGCGTTGGCCGACGAGGGGGGAAAGAGGGCTGCGATGGCCCTCTACCTCCGCAGCAATCCACAACGCCTGCTCTCGACGATCATGATCGCTGACAACCTGGTGAACATTGGTGCAGCGACGCTTGCGACGATCCTGACAATCCACTACTTGGGCTCCGAAGAAGTGGCGATGGCCAGCGGCATCTTGTTCTTCCTGATGCTGATCTTTGGCGATATCGTGCCCAAGACCCGCACCGCCAAGCATGCGGTCCCCGTCGTGCTGGTCATGTCCTATCCGATTTACTGGCTGGAAGGACTGCTGTCGCCGGTGCTCTGGGTACTGGAGCCGATGATCAACCGACTCACTGGTGGGAGGGGCATGACTCTCCCCTTTGTGACAGAGGAAGAGCTGAAGATCATGCTCGATGTGGGCGGCAAGACGGGAGCGATTGAGACCGAAGAAGTCAAGATGATCAGGAACGTGTTTCAGTTGAATGACATCACGGTCGAGGATGTTATGACGCCTCGGATCTATGTCTTCGCGCTGGACGGCGCGCAACGGTTAAAAGAAGCGCAAGATCCGCTCTTCAAGTCCAAGTATTCCCGCATCCCCCTCTTCGAAGGGTCCTTCGACAACATCACCGGCATTCTTTACAAGACCAAGGCGCTGATGGAGCTGGCACAGGGGCACTCCGACCTGCGACTGTCCCAGATCGCCAACCCTCCCCTGTTCGTTCCGAGGGGGAAGACCGCCGATGATCTGATGAAGCAGTTCCAGCAGGAGAAGCGGCATATGGCCGTCGTCGTCAATGAGCATGGTGGGGTGATGGGCCTCGTCACACTGGAGGACCTGCTGGAGGAAGTCGTCGGCGAGATTATGGATGAGACCGACTTGACAGAGGAGCTGATCAAGCGAATCGGGAAGAATCAGATCCTCGTGCACGGGCGTACCGAGGTGCGGCGCATCAACGAATTCTTGAAGGTGGAACTGGGCGAGGAGACCAACACGATCAGTGGTCTCATCCAGGAACGCCTGGGGCGCATCCCGGCCGCGGGCGAGGAGATTGTGGTGGGCAGCTGCCGTCTCGTTGTGCACGAGGCCGACGCAAGGTCCATCAAGAGCGTGCAAATCTTTAAGGAAGAGAGAATCGTCGCTCCGACCGGCTCAGCGGGCGTCGGTCTTCCTCGATGAGGCCCGTCGCTTGGCATCATACATGCGCTTGTCGGCAACGCGGAGGAGTTCCGCAGCGGAGCTGACGGGAGGAAAACCCGGAACGGTGGCGGAACCAAGGCTAAGCGACACCCCAATCGGCCCGACCGCCGTCGTGACATGCATGTGCCTGAGGGCCTGGCGCAGCTTTTCTATCACTGGAGCGCTATGCTCTGCGTCTGTGCGCAACAACAGGGCCGAAAACTCGTCCCCACCGATCCGTGCTACCAGGTCCGTCTCACGAAGACTCACCCGTAGCGTCATGCCGACCTGCTGAAGCGCTTGGTCTCCCGCGTCATGGCCGTGGTGATCATTGATGCCTTTGAAGGCGTCCACATCCATGATGAGGACCGTGAAAGCCTCGCCGCTTCGTTGGAACCTGCCCCACTCCCGGTTGAGCACTTCGTCGAAGAATCGACGATTATACAATCCGGTCAGCGGGTCGCGGATCGCCATTTGATCCAGCTCCCGGTTCTTGGCTTCTAACTTTTTCAGGTGCTGCTCCTGTTCATGAAGCGCCCGCTTCTGGAGGGTGATATCCTGGATCACCACGTGAGCGCCCGTCACGACGCCCTCCTCGTTCCGGTCCGGGTAATAATCGGACAAAATGACTCGCGTGCTACCCGGCTGGTGAGGGTCCGGGAGCTCCTCCTCCAGCCCTAGAGACGATTTTCCGTCTTCCAATACCTGGGCACAAATCGGTTTGAGCCTCTTCCATCGATCCGCGGGGATCAGGTCCGGAAACCTTCGCCCGATGAGCTCCCCGATCGCTCGTCCATGCAGATCGGCGACTTGCTGACTTGCTCGTTCGATGGTCAAGTCGGGGCTGAGGTAGAGCAGGCCGATCGGGATGGTCCTGAAGAGGGTATCCAGCCGAGCGTGAATACCGTCGGTGTTGGCTTTCGCGCTCAGTAATGCCTGTTCGAGCCGCTTCCGGTCGGTGACGTCGATATGCGAGACGACCGCGCCGCCCTCCGGTGGTGGCATCGGGGTGACACAGACCTGGAACCAGCGTTCCTGCTCCTGCAGACGGGCGACGTACTCGTGCATGAACTGAGCAAGTGAGCCATCCAGCACGGATTGGACCCCGACCAGGACCGCCCAGGCATCGTCGGCAGATTCTCCGCTCGCTCGACGGCACAGATCGAGGTAGTTGACGCCGACGTCCGTCGTGGATGGGAACAGGATGCCGCTCTCCTTGGCATACCGGTCCCAGACTTGATTGATGCTTATCACGTTTCCATCGCGATCCAGCACGGCAATGTGGGCCGGCAGGGAGTTCAATACAGTCTGGGTGAGCTTCTCGCTCTGCCGTGTTTGCTCGGTCCAGGTCCCGCCCGCCGCCAGGGCACCGGTTTCAGCGGCGGACATTTCCGTGAGGCCACCGGCTGATTCGTCACCGCCGGTCAACTGGGGAGGCAGAGCATTCGTGGGCCAGAATCCGGGGAGGGTCGGCCCGGCCACGGTCCACACGAACACACCTACGGCCAGGATGGTGAGGACATTCAGGAACAGCAAGTAAAGCAGATTGGAGTTCAGGATCTGATCCAACCGTGACAGATCGGTTCCAATCAGCAGGATGCCAGCGATCCGCGCGCTGTGGGATGGCTGCGCCCGAGGTGATGACTCAGCCGGCGTTACAGGCAGCGGTGTCAGCCTATACCGCACCCGGCCGGTTGTTTTTCTCTCGATCCAGGAGACGGGTCGTCTCCCGTCCTCCAGGGCCTGTTTGAGCATCCCGGCGGGAAGTGTGAGCGGAAGCCCGATCCCGCTACTGGCGGAGGTTGCGAGGACGACCCCGGCGGGGTCGAGCACAGTGACCGAGATCGTCTCCGGGATCAGGACGGTCTGGCTGAGCACACGCTTGAGCGCTGGATAGCTGGCCGGTTTAAGTAGTGGCTGGACGGAGAGCTCCACAACCTTCGCGAGCTCGGCACTCTTGGCTTCCCACTCGTTGGTCAGCGCTCTGCTGTGGGCGCGGTACTGGAGCACGGAGAGCAGAATCGACACCGCGACCAGCGCTCCGGCGATCTGATACGCCGCGTGTGGAGTCAAGGGGAGCTTATCTTGGGTCGTGGTGGCCATAACGTGACCGTGTCCGATAGACTATTGTAGTACGGTCATCGGCGAACGGCGAGTTTCTTCGACCATTTGACACCCTTCACGGCTGTCTGAGCAACGCCGCAAATTCTGCCTCACTTAGCACGGAAACACCCAATCGTCGGGCCTCCTCGAGCTTCGAGCCGGGATCTTTCCCGGCCACGACATAGTCGGTCCCCTTGCTGACGCTTGACGTGACCCGGCCGCCGAGCCGCTCGACTGCCCGCTTGGCCTCGTCCCGGCTGAAATGCTCGAGTCCCCCCGTGAACACGAAGGTCTTTCGCTCGAGTCGTTGAGGGAGCCGTTCGATTGTAGCCTGCGCCTGGACGTTCAGGCCGTGTCGGAGTAGGCGCTCGATCACTCGTCGATTGTGGTCCTCCTTGAAAAACGACTCCAGGCTCGAGGCGATCTCCGGTCCGATCTCATGCACGCTTTCGAAGCTCTCCCGGTCGCCCGCCATGACGGCCTGGAGGGCGCCGAACCGCCGAGCGAGAACTCCGGCGATGTGCTGCCCGACCTGGCGGATGCCGAGCCCGATCAGAAACCGCTCCAGAGAGACCTGCTTGCTGGTCTCGATGGCCTCGATCAGAAGAGAGGCGGAACGATCGGCGAACCCGTCCAGCGTCAGGAGCTTCTCCTTTGAGAGGGTGTAGAGATCGGCGAGGTCCTTAACTAGTCCCCGCTCCACCAACTGGGCGATGGTCTTCCTGCCAAGCCCATCGATATAGAGGGCACTCTTCGAGGCAAAATGCTCCAGCGCGCCCTTGATCTGAGCGGGGCACGCGGCTTGGCCGGTGCAGTAGTAATAGGCCCCTTCCCGGGCGACCGCGGACCCGCAGACGGGGCAACGATCCGGCATCCGAAAGGGCTCGGCCCGGCGCTCGCCCTCGACGGGCACCCGTTCCGCAATTGCCGGGATGACGTCTCCGGCACGCTCGACCTTGACCGTATCACCGACCCGAACGTCCTTACGCGCGACCTCGTCGGCGTTATGCAGCGTGGCCCGGCTGATCGTGACGCCGCCGACCTCCACCGGTTTGAGAAGCGCCAACGGAGTCAGGGTCCCGGTGCGGCCCACCGAAACGACGATGTCCTGAACCTGAGTGATCTCCTTGCGCGGGGTGAATTTGTAGGCGATCGCCCATCGTGGGCTCCGGGACTTCTCGCCGAGCGCCTGTTGCCATTCACGTCGATCGAGCTTAACGACGACGCCGTCGATCTCGAACGGCAACTGGTCGCGCATCGACTCGATCTCGGCATGAAAGGCCATGACCTCGTCGAGCGATTCGCTACGGCGTCGTTGCAGCGGGATTGGAAGGCCCCATCGCTCAAGCAGGTCCAGCTCCTCCCAGTGTCCGGGCGGCGGGGAGCCTGATTGCGCCATGATCTCATAGCAGGTCAGCGCAAGCGGCCGCTCGGCCGTGATTCTGGAGTCCAGTTGCCTGAGAGAACCGGACGCGGCATTCCGAGGGTTCGCGAAGGCTTCCTCCCCCCGTTCCGTGATCCTGCGGTTCAGGGACTGGAAGTCCTCCAGCCGCATGTAGACCTCTCCACGGACGACGAGATGGGAAGGTAGCTGGAGAGACTGGTTAAGACCGGCCTGTAGCTGAAGCGGAAGCGACCGTAGGGTCCGAAGGTTGATGGTGACATCCTCGCCGGTCGTTCCGTCTCCGCGTGTCGCGCCCCGAACGAACCCCCCCTTGTCGTAGACGAGCTCCACGGAGAGCCCGTCATACTTCGGCTCGACCGTATAGTGCACGGTCTCCACGCCGAGTTCTCGTCTGGCCCGTTTGTCGAAGGCCCGCACTTCTTCCGGATCTGCGACTGAATCCAGGCTCAACATGGGTCGCTCGTGCTGGACCTTGGCGAGCTCTTCGAGCGGCGGGGCGCCCACGCGCTGGGTGGGGGAGTCAGGCGTCACGAGGTCGGGATAAGCCGCCTCCAGATCGCCCAGTTCACGGAACAGCCGGTCATACTCCGCGTCGGAGATTTCAGGGCGATCCTTCACATAGTACAGGTAGTCATGGTGGCGAATGTCTTTCCGCAGTTGGTTGATGCGCTTTTCCGCATCTGCGTGGGATGAGTGGCTCATGGCAAGTTCAGCATGAATGAGCAGCAGGTGAGGGACTCTGGCCGAGAGCCTCTGGGGAAACAAGGAAAGAATTATTGTCCCATCGCCGATTGCCTATAGCCCATCGCTCGCTTTTAGTCATGAATAAACCGCATGGCGTAGCTGCGGATCTCGTGGCCGTTGAGGACGTGGAAGTGACGCAGGCGGTCCACGGTCTGCCCGGAGAACCGCCCCAGGGGAATGCTGACGAGCCTCCGATGAAACTGCCTGGCAATTCGACGCCATCGTCCCAGTGGGGGAATCGGCGAAACCAGGACGATGTGAGGCTCGCGGGAATGTAAAGCCGCGCCCGCAATCATGCGCTCCTCCAGCGTTCGTGTGAAGCTCAGGCTCGGGTCCTCCCAGATGTTTGGGATCGGCCTCGGCGGAAACAGGAACATGGCGCCGCCGTAGCGGGACTGACCGATGCCTGGGCCGACCATCCGCTGCTGAAAGGGACTGGCGTAAAAACAGAGCGTGGACTCCTGATCGTGCTCGGCATACCAGGTGGACTGCCAAGAATACACGTCAGGATCAGCCGGGGTGTCGAACAGGAAGACGACGACTTCGACGTTGCCTCTCGCGGGTGGTATCTCCTTGACGTAGATGTCGATCCTGTTGCTTCGTCCCGGTCTGGTGCTATGGCCGAATGCGCTCACTCCCTGTTGCTCGGATCTCTGGTGGCCCGTATACCAATGACGCAAGGTTTCGCGCAAATCGACTCCGTCCTTCACCGAGGTGGTGAACTTTTCCACGCGTGCGAGATCCGCTCCCAAGATCGCACGGGCCTGCTCACGCACGTGGCGGGTGAAGCTTTCGATCCGGTTATCTTCTGGAGGCCAGGAACATTGACGAAAAGGGTTCCACTGGAGCGCCCACCGGCGACTCTTGACCCGAGCGGGTTTCGGACGTAACCAGAGTGATCGCCACTGAAGTGGTGATCCCTGAAGACGGTTCTTGCTCCGTGCGATCCGGCCATCGGGAAACTCGATCTTTTCGATAGCAACCGAAACGGCCGGTCCCTCGCCTGCGCGGCCAGCGGCTGGAATCTCCTCCTGAAACCCGTAGCTCTTGGCGGTCCGTAGCAGGGTGATGGCGAATTCGTCGCCTGCCATCTGCTTGGCCGCAGAGACGAGTGTGTAGAGGTCCGGCGTCAGGCGATGGTCCACGAGGGCCAGATTCCTGACGTACTGCAGGTAGAGTTGCAGGAGTTGCGGCGTGACCCAGTTGGCTACGGAATGGGTTCTGGTCTCGCGCTCGGCCATCCAACGCGTCCTAGCCTCTAAGAGAAGCTCCTTGATGCCGTCCACGGACAGGTGGCGGTCCGAGCGCGCATCGAGGCGTCGCCGCTCGTAGAGCTCGGTAATGAACGGCAGCTCCCCCAGCACAAAGTACAGGGTAGGCGGCTCAACGGAAGAGACGGAGGGAGCTTCCGTCAGAGGCTCCGGGACGGCATAGGGCCGGCGCTGCTGGTAGGCATCCCGCAGCCAGGGCCAGTCCGCGAGCGGACAGAGGCAGAGGATGGATTCGTACTCCAGCTCGAGCTCATGGAGCCGGAAGGCCATCCAGCCGATGCGATCCCATTGCTGCCCCGGTTGAGCGGGAACGGGCAGGCTGGGGACCAGGGCCGAGGCGAAGGCGGCCAGGGAGACCTGTTTGAGCGCATAGGGGTCTGGCATGGCGACGGGCGTGGGCTCGAAGGTGGTCACCTCCCGGTCGATATAGGCCCGCGGAATGTCCTCGCCCATCGCCACCCGTACACCCATGATCACAGCCTGGCACGGATCCACCGGGATAAAACTGCAGGCCGGACTCTCGTTCTGAGCCGGCTCTGGGAATGTCACCAGGCTGATGTGCGGCAGCAGTTCCACCGCCCGCTCGAGAATCGATTCAACAGAGGGCGGCAAAGGTACCGCCAGGCAATCGAACCGATGTCCGATCAGCGTTTCTCGCACCTCCTGCGCCACATCTCCGCTGCCGTGCAGGATAGGCAGCACCACGATCCGCGCGGAGAGGCGAAGGACGGCGCCTATTGCTTCATTGAGGTTCGGCATGCGAGAGGAGCGTCACCACCTCTGACCCGGAGGTAACGAATTTCGCCTGGCTACTTGTCCGGATGTAACGGGTCATTTCCTTCAAAAAAGAAGTCCCCCAACCCCTGGGGGAGTGGCTGGTCTCCCAGCGCCCGCTTCCGTCGCCGGGACATTCCTTCGAGATCCAACGCCTCCTCGCCAAGGACCTTGATGAGGGCCTCCTGCCAGACCTCGTCCTTCGCCAGGGGATGGCTAGGGTCCTGGGCGAGCCGCTTGAGCGCGTACTGGAGCAGATGGATTCCGTCCCGGACCGAGAACTCGAGATTGAGCTGATGCGCGTCCTGGAGAAAGTTGACGGTCAAGGCCAGCATGTCTTCTGTCGCGAAAGGCATGTGGTACCGGAGAATGGCCAACTCGTCCACGCGGCTGGGAAATCCCATGGCAAGCGTCGGTTGCAGGCGGGAGAGGATGTAGTCGGGGACTTCATACGTAGAGGCGTCCTCGTTCATCGTGACACAACAGCGAAAGTCTGGATGCGCCTTGATCTGGATTCCCGCCACGATAGATTCCACGCACCGCCGATGATCCAGGAGGGAGGCGACGGAGGCCCAGCTCTTCTCATTCATCCGGTTTCCCTCGTCTAGGACACACACAGCGCCCGTCAAAACGGCGGTAATCAGGGGGGAGGCGTAGTAGGCGATGGTACCGGATTCGGCCAGAACCGGCGTGATTAACAGGTCCTCCGGCCGTGTATCGGCCGTACATTGAAAGATAAACAGATCCTGTTTCCGCTCGCGCGCGCCGGACATGGCGAGCGTGGTTTTGCCGATACCCGGCGGGCCCGTGATGCGGGGTGAGAGCGGAAGGTCCTTGTGGTCGATCACCAGCCAGCAGGCTAGGAGTTGTTTGAGAATCTCCCGCTCCCCGATCCACTCCTGAAGGCTCTCGATGCGCTGAGCCAGGCGCAATGTCACGCCATCGACCGAGAGCACCCGCCCCGAACCGCCCTCACGAGACTTTTGCATGAGCCCTCCGCCTTGGACGCATCAATCCTCGCCCTCGAACACGTTCAAACCGTAGCACAGCCTCGGCCGAGGGGTCAAACAGTCCCAGCGCCGTAAACCCAGCAATCACGCACAGTTCCCACGGCTTAGGCTTTGACTTTCCGCGCTCGTGGCTCTATCCTGTGGCCTTGGAAGCGGGGGACCGAAGCCGGTCTCTCAGCGTGCTTACCTTTGATTTCTCTCCGGTCCCGGGCTGCCTGTGCAGTCGGTGGTGACCTTCCACTTAGGCCGGAGCGAATGGGGTTCTCTGATGGATGGAGATGGGTAAGTGCGCGAGGTGCCAGGGAAGCGCTACAAGAGAGGGAGGGCCGGTGCTACTATGACCACGGGGAAGAGATTCCATCTACTAGCGGTGTGTCTGGGGGGACTGTTGCTGAGCGGGTGCGTGATGTCGGAGAAGTACGAGGCAGAGAAGGCGCGCGCGCTCAACTTTCAGCGGCTACTGGCACAGGAGGAGAAACGAACCGGGGAGCTGGACAGTGAGCTCAAGCGTGTCAAACGCGATGCCGCTGAGCTGGAGGCGAAGAATCGGCAGATTGCGGCTCAGCTTCAGGCCGTACGCGAGCAGATGGCGGGCCTGCAGGAGGAGACCATGGCCCTGCGGGAGGCAGCGGCTCTGAAGGAGCGAGAGGGGACCCGATCAGGCCGCGCAGCCAAGGCCAAACGCCCCGAGCCGGAGGCTCCCATCGCGGAGGCTCCGGAGGGTGGGGCGCCGCCTGAGAACGGGACACCGATCTACCACCAGGTGAAGCCCGGGGAAACCCTGTTTCGTCTCTCGCGGCAGTATCGCGTGGACGTCGCCAAGCTCAAGAGCTGGAATAACCTTCAGGACAACACGATTTCCGTCGGCCAGGAGCTCATCGTGGGCTATGAATGATGGGCTGGGCGATTCGGACTCGATATGGACAAGCCTCGCTACTCATTGAGCTTTGAGGAGTTCCGGGCGCTCGCATTGCACGGGAACCTCATCCCCCTCTACCGTGAGATCCTGGCCGATTTCGAGACCCCCGTGTCGGCCTTTACCAAGATCGATCACGGTCCCGCAGCCTATTTGCTGGAGAGCGTGGAGGGAGGAGAGAACTGGGCTCGCTATTCGTTCCTGGGAAGCGGGTCGCCCATCGTGATCCGCGAGGATGCGGGTGCGCTGCTCATGATGCACGGGACGCGAGTGGAACGCGTCCCGATCGGTAGACGTCCAGGAGCAGGCCCGCTGGAACGGATTCGGGACATCATGGCGGCGTACCAGCCGGTCAAAGTTCCTGGCCTGCCTCGGTTCGTGGGCGGCGCCGTGGGCTATCTGGGCTACGATGTGGTCGGCTATTTCGAGGATCTCCCGTTGCGCCGCAAGGAGAGCCTGGGCCTGCCGAACCTGGCCTTCCTGCTGACCGACACGTTGCTGATCTTTGACAACGTGGCCCAGAAGATCAAAGTTGTAGCCAACGCGCATGTGAAGTCCAGTCGTGAATCGGAACTCAGGCGCGCGTATGCGGACGCCGCGACCAGGATCGAGCGGATCATCGGTCGGCTGAATCAGCCGCTCCGTCACAGTCGCCCGAAGCGTCGTCGTAAACCGATCACCTTCACGGCCAACATGAGCCGGGCCGACTTCGAAAAGATGGTGATGCGGACGAAGGACTACATTCGTGCAGGAGACATTGTCCAAGCGGTGCTGTCCCAGCGGTGGGAGACCCGGATCCAGACGGCTCCGTTTGAAATTTACCGTGCCCTCCGGGTGATCAATCCGTCCCCGTACATGTACTACCTCCGCGTGGCTGGCGTAGAACTCGTGGGCTCCTCGCCGGAGACGCTCGTGCGCTGCGAGGACGGCCGGGTCTCGGTCCGCCCAATCGCGGGCACGAGGCAGCGCGGCACGACCGAAGAGCAGGATCAGGCGTTGGAGCGCGAGTTGGTAGCGGATGAGAAGGAGCGGGCTGAGCACGTGATGCTGGTGGATCTGGGACGGAATGATGTGGGACGCGTGGCCCGGCCGGGGTCAGTCCGCATGGATATCTTGATGCAGGTCGAGCGCTATTCCCATGTGATGCACCTGGTCTCACAGGTGAACGGGGAGCTGGAGCCGACCAAGACAGCCTACGATGTGATGGAAGCCTGCTTCCCGGCTGGGACGGTCTCGGGAGCTCCGAAGATCCGCGCCATGGAGATCATCGAAGAACTTGAGCCGACCAGACGGGGGCCCTATGCCGGAGCAGTGGGGTATTTCAGTTTCTCCGGGAACATGGATACCTGCATCAATATCCGCACCATCGTCATTAAGGGGCGTCAGGCCTATATCCAGTCTGGAGCGGGCATCGTGGCCGATTCGGATCCCGAGCGTGAGTACGAAGAGACCTGCAACAAGGCTCGGGCGATGATGCAGGCCATCGAGCTGGCGGAACAGGGCCTCGAATAGGAAGAGATGGTCGGTGGACAGTGGTTGGTGGTCGGTGAAGATGGGGAGAATGTCTTTGGCCACTGACCACGGACCATGACCCACTGACCACGGTGTTGTATGTTGCTGATGATCGACAACTACGACTCGTTCACGTACAACCTCGTGCAGTACTTCGGGGAGCTGGGAGAGGACGTGCGTGTCTATCGTAACGACAAGATCACGATCGAGGAGATCGAGGCCTTACGCCCCCAACGGCTGGTGCTCTCTCCAGGTCCTTGCACGCCCAAGGAGGCGGGAATCTCGGTGGAAGCGATCCGGCATTTTTCTGGGCGGATTCCTGTGCTCGGCGTATGCCTAGGACATCAGTCACTGGGTGTCGCATTCGGGGGGGAGGTCATTCGAGCGGACCGGCTGATGCATGGGAAGACCTCCATGATTCACCACGACGGCAAGACAATCTTTCGGGATCTGCCGAACCCCTTTGAGGCCACCCGCTATCACTCGTTGCTCGTCAACCGGGCGACCTTGCCCGACTGTCTGGAGGTGTCCGCCGAAACGACGGAAGGCGAGATTATGGGCCTGCGTCACCGCACCCTGGGCGTCGAAGGGGTCCAGTTCCACCCCGAATCCATTCTGACTGCGGCCGGCAAGGACCTCCTCCGGAATTTTCTCAAGCTCCAATTTGCAGGCGCGAGGCACTAGGCACGAGGCAAGGGGCGAGCGATGACCATATCCCGATTGTCGCGCCCATAGCCTATCGCCTCGCACCCCTAGCCTTCCCTTATGATCAAAGACGCCATCGCGAAAATTGCCGATCGGGCCGATCTCTCGGAGAAAGAGGCCGAGGGAGTCATGCTGGAGATCATGGATGGGGCCGCAACCCCAGCTCAGATTGCGGCCTATCTCATGGGGCTCAGGATGAAGGGCGAGACCGTGGATGAGATCGCCGGCTCTGCGCGAGCGATGCGGGCCCGGGCCGCGCGGATCCTGGTAGCTGACCCGTTGGTGGTGGACACCTGTGGAACCGGCGGCGATCGCGCTAACACCTTCAATATCTCGACGACTGCCGCCTTTGTGGTCGCAGGAGGGGGTCTGACGGTAGCCAAGCATGGGAATCGGTCCGTGTCGTCACGTTGCGGCAGCGCGGACGTGCTGGTGGCTTTGGGAGTCGGAATCGACCTCCTTACGGCGAGGGTCGAAGAATGCGTGAACGAGGTTGGTATCGGGTTCCTCTTTGCCCCGCTGTTCCACGGCGCGATGAAGCACTGTGCAGGTCCGCGACAGGAAATGGGCGTCCGCACCCTGCTGAACGTGCTGGGACCTCTGACCAATCCCGCCGGTGCCACGATCCAGGTGTTGGGGGTCTATGAGGAAGGGTTGACCGAGTTGCTCGCGAAGGTGCTGATTCAGCTCGGCACGCACCACTGCTTTGTCGTTCACGGGATCGATGGGTTGGATGAAGTGACTCTCACCGACAGGACTCGTGTGTCGGAAGGGAAAGCCGGGGTCGTCTCCAGTTACTTCGTGGACCCGAGGGATTTTGGGTTGGAGCGAGTCCGGCTGAAGGATATCGCCGGCGGGACGGCCGAGGAAAACGCCCACGTGACGCGGCAGGTTCTTCAGGGACTGAAAGGACCCAAGCGGGACATTGCCTGCATGAACGCTGCGCCGGCCTTTGTGGCTTGCGGGAAGGCCAGAACCTTAGCGGAGGGTTACACGCTTGCCGGGAAGGTGATTGACAGCGGGGCGGCGATCGAGAAGCTGGAACGACTGATCGAATTCACGAATAAATAAACGTGACGCGTGATGGGTGACGCGTGTCGGGTCAAGAGATGGGCGACAAAATGCACGGAGGGCTTCTCCTGCCATGCTACGCGTCACGCGTGAGCCGACACGGTTCTCATGATGATCCTCGAACGCATTCTTGAACATAAGCGTGCCGAGCTGAGGCACAAGCAGAGCCGTGGGCACCTCGTTGACCTGAAGGCCCGGATTCGCGATCAGGTTGAGCCGCTGGACTTTATCGTGGCGCTGGAGGCAACCCGTAAGCTTGAGAGCCCGGCGCTCATCGGGGAGGTGAAGAAAGCCTCACCCAGTCTTGGTCTTATCAAGGAAGACTTTAAGGATCAGTTCGATCCAGTTAATATTACAAATATATATCGTGACAATGGTGCTTCAGCGATCTCGGTCCTCACCGACAAAGAATTCTTTCAGGGGAGCCTGGAGGACTTGCGGGCGGTCAAGGATGCAGTCGCCCTTCCGACCCTGGACAAGGAGTTTATGGTCGGAGAAATCCAGTTCTACGAGGCGCGGGCGTATGGCGCCGATGCGGTCCTGTTGATCGTGGCCGCGCTGGAGCGAAAACAGTTGGTGGACTTCTACGCCGTAGCCCGCGGGTTGGACTTGGACGTGCTGGTGGAGACCCACCATGAGAAGGAACTCGATACCGTGTTGGAATGGCTGCCGGAGGCGCGGCTGATCGGGATCAACAATCGCGATCTGAAGTCCTTCTCAACTGACCTCGGCGTCACGCTCCGCCTCGCCAAGCGCATCCCGCCCGGCAAAGTGATCGTCAGCGAGAGCGGCATTCAGAAACGTGATGATGTTAAGCGCCTTGTTGAGGCCGGCGTCCACGCCATGCTGGTCGGGGAGGCGCTGATCAAGGCGGAGGATACAGGGGCCAAGGTTCGTGAGTTGCTTGGCGAAGGTGACAAGAAGAACAACTGAGGCCAAGCTGTCCGCCTTTGGTCTCGCCGAGGTTCACCTTTCCCGGGGCCAAGAGAAAACGTTCATTCTACAGAGGCGACTCCTAAGATATGGTCAAGTGTCGCCAATTGAGCCTCCTCTCAGCTCTGGTTAGTGTTTTCGTTTTTCTCTGTCCAGCCACCCAAGCCGAAAATTCTGAGGTGTTTAACCCTGATGGCTACTACTTTCCAAAGGTGAAGATTTTGGTCGACGGGTACGTGCTCGAGTTTTTTGAGCTGGAGACACTAGATTATTATTACGACGGCGCGCTCCACTACGAACGCCCGAGGCTAAAAACACCTGAAGCTCGAGTAAGGCTTATAAAGGGTAAAGGGGGGAAATTTTCCGATTTCCGTTTTACAGAGTCTGTGATCACCAGGGAACGGTTATTCTTACGTTCCGAGGCGACACCAATTGGGATTATCACTATCGAAGGGGGGTTTTTGGACAAGCAAGGACATTTTTGGGAGCGGCCGGAAATAAAGAGGTTTGAGACGTCAGTAGCCCAGGCAGTGGTCACAGTCGTTAAGGCCGGGAAAAGTGTCTACACACGCCAGCATGATTTCACATTTTGGGAGGGGGATTAGGAATGGTTCTCCCGGCGAATAGAGGTGTACTTCGTTAGCGCGCTAATAGTGCTGGCGAACGATAAAATGAAAACGCGTGGGATCACGAATGCCTGGGCTGCGAGGCCGGCTGTAAAGGCCGCCATAGGCGGGCAATTGTGCCAGCTTTACTGGAGAGAACTAGGATCGAGAGAGAGGATCTGGTGCTCCTTGTGGCTCATCCTCTTGGCTTCCCTTTGCATCTCGGTCCTTCCGGCCTCCGTTGCCGCAGACGAGCTTGTCCGAGTGGAGAAAGCGTACGACGGGGATACGATCCTTTTGCAAGACGGCCGGAAGGTCCGGTATCTCGGGATCAATACCCCCGAGTATCAGGAGCCGTTTTACCTGAAGGCAAAACGGTTGAATGAGAAGCTGGTGCTCGGCAAAGAAGTCCGTTTGGAGTTCGATGAGGAGCGGGCCGATGGACATGAGCGGCTTCTGGCCTATGTCTACGCGGGAGACCAGTTGGTCAACGCCAAGCTCGTCGAGGCTGGCCTGGCTCACGCGTTCTTCATCGGCCCTAGCCGGAAATATAATGACTTGCTGCTTCGACTCCAGGCGGAAGCCAGGCAGCGGAGGATCGGCATGTGGTCGAGCCGGGGTTCTGCAAAAGACCTTAAGATCACCAGCGTGCACCCCGTTAATCCCGCTGAGCCTGACCTCTATGCTCCCTACGTCCGGATCGCAAACCTCGGCGAGGGACGGATACGGCTGGCTGGCTATGCCCTCACGAATGAGGAGGGGCAGCGATACGTGTTTCCGGATGTGAGTCTTGAGCCGGGGTACACCGCCATCGTGGCCGGCAAGGAAGGACCGAACGGTGTTGATCACAGGGGACAACTAGTCGTCCATTGGGCGATGCAGGACACTGTGTGGGATCGAAAAGAGGATACGGCCTTCCTGATGGATCCCGCGGGTGTCCTCGTGGATAGGTTCCACTACAAGGGAAGACGGGTCACGAAATCGTCACGCAGATCGCACCTCGGAACTCAGTGAGCGGGAATTGCCCTTCCCGTGACTGGATACCCACCCGGCCATTCCGATGAACCTCAAGGTGGCCATCCTCCGGGTTGAGAAGGTCGAGAATGCACACGCGGAGAAGCGGCTGTAGCTGCGCCGAGTGCGGTAAGGCAAGGCTTTCGTGTTGACCACCGCGGTAGGTTCAGCTATTGTAGTGACATCACTACACCGTAGGAGAGTGGTCATGAAGATGGGACTGCGTGAAGCCAATCAGCGATTTTCTAAGGCGGTCAAGGCGGTCAAGGCGGGGGAAGAAGTGATCCTGACCGAGCGCGGGAAACCCATCGCGGTCATAAAACCCATCACCGGTTCTAAGAATGGAAGTGCGGTAATTCGGCGACTCGAGGAAGCGGGCTTCCTGAGGGCCGCCGTGAAACCTGGGCCCATGCCTGCGTTCAGGCCTCGATCGATCAGAGGGGCGCCTCTCTCGAAGACGTTGCGAGAAGACCGGGATGCGTCCTGATGCCCACCGACTGGGCCTATTTCGACACCAGCATACTGGTTAAGCGCTATATCGGCGAAGCAGGATCATTACGAGCGCGATCACTCCTACGGGAATATCGGTTCCTGTCCTCAACCCTTGCCCCAGTTGAGTTGATGGCGGCCTTATGTCGACGCCTCGCCGCCGGTGAGCTCAGACAGCAGGATTTCGTGACGATTCGATCTCGGATCGTGAAGGACCGGGCGACATGGGAGCTGGTCGAGGTCAGCCCTCAGGTCCTAGCGCAAGCGGAGGATCTTGTCCAGCAGACCGTCCTGAGAACGCTCGATGCGATCCATGTGGCCTCGGCCCTGGCTTTCCAGACGGTTTCCGGGATTCGCGTTCCGTTCGTCACCGGTGACGCGCAACAGCGACGAGCTGCAGGCCGGATGGAATTCGATGTGGTGTGGGTGGGATGAATAGCGATCCCGATGAGCTGCCAAGGGCTCAGGGCTCACTTCAACTAACGGCGTGAAGAGTCACGAAGTCTATACCCCCGGCTACGATGAGACCGCGGTGCGGTACATGATGAGGCGACACGCGTCTAGGGACGCGGCGTTCTTGTTGCCCCATCTCAGGAAAGACATGCGCCTGCTGGATTGCGGCTGCGGGCCAGGGACGATCACCCTCGGGCTGGCGGAGGCGGTCTCACCCGGCCAGGTGGTCGGCCTCGACCTCGAAGCAAGCCAGATCGACCTGGCGCGAAGCCTGGCCGTGAAGCGCGGGCTGAAGAATGTCGAGTTCAAGGTCGGAAGCATCTATGAGTTGCCCTTCGCGCGGCACTCCTTCGATGTAGTATTCGCCCATGCGCTTCTCGAGCATCTGCGTGACCCCTTGGCTGCGTTGCGGGAGCTCGGGCGTGTGCTGAAACCTGGCGGAATGGCCGGCGTCAGTAGTCCAGACTGGAGCGGGAACCTCATGGCGCCGCGGAATGAGGACCTTGTGGAATTCATTGAGGTCTACAAGCGGCTGCAGATTAGGAATGGCGGCAACCCTTATGTGGGCCGCGAACTCGGACGGTTGATGGCGGAGGCGGGTTTTTCAGCCGTTACGGTGACGGCCATGTACGACTGTTATGAAGACATCGGGCTGATTGCCGAGTTGCTGGCTGGACGGCTCGAAGGCGCTGTGAAGAAGGAACCGGTGTCGGAAAGCCTCGGCCACAATCTGGCAGCAATCGAAGGGCTCTGCGGCACGGTACGGAAGTGGGCGAAGGATGCCACCCTGTTTGCGCAGAGTTTTGTGGAAGCCGTTGGTCGTGCGGGTGTATGAGCGCAGTCAAAATTAAGATTTGCGGCATTACGAACCCCGAGGATGCGCACACGGCGGTAGAAGCCGGCGCGGACGCGCTGGGCTTCGTGTTCCATCGAGAAAGCCCGCGCTGCGTGACGGCAGAGGCTGTCCGCCGAATCGTAGCCGAGCTGTCCCCGTTTGTTCTCACGGTCGGGGTGTTTGTCAACGAAGAGGTCAAGAGGGTCCGCGATCTCATGGATAGCTGTGGACTAGCCTTGGCCCAACTGCATGGGGATGAGTCTCCTTCCTACTGCGAGGCATTGGGCAGACCTGTACTCAAGGCGGTTCGGTTGCGTGACCGAGGCAGCCTTCTGGCTATGGCCGAATACAGGGGTCGCGCGACTGTTCGGGGCTTTGTGCTGGACGCGTTTTCCGAGGCCGCATACGGTGGTACGGGACAGGTGGCGGACTGGAGCCTGGCCGCCGAGGTCGCGAGAGCCGCGCAAGTGCTGCTGGCAGGGGGACTCACACCTGACAATGTGCGCCACGCCATCCAACAGGTGCGGCCCTATGGGGTTGATGTCAGCAGCGGGGTGGAGGTCCATCCCGGAAAGAAGGACCACTCAAAAGTCCTCGCATTCGTTCAAGCCGCAAGACTTGCTTCAGTTTAGACTGGGGTCTATACTGCCCTTGTAGTTTCTGTTCCGTTGTCCTCGAATCGAAATGTCCAAAGTCAAAGTTCTGGGACATCATCTTTTGCCTTCGACCTGAAGACACTAGGGCAATCTGTCTTATGAGCCAATTGCCAAACACGCACGGGCGATTCGGGCCATACGGCGGGCGCTATGTCCCGGAAACGCTAATGCCGGCGCTGACGGAGCTGGAGCAGGCCTACCGGAAAGCTCGTCGCGATCGTCGATTCCAGGCGGAGCTGGACGGCTACTTGGCGCGCTACGTCGGACGGCCTACGCCCATGTATCTGGCCGAGCGGCTCACCCGTAAGCTGGGAGGCGCCAGGATTTATCTCAAGCGAGAGGATCTCTGCCACACCGGCGCGCACAAGATCAACAATTCCATCGGGCAGGCCCTGCTCGCACGGAGGATGAAGAAGAGCCGCGTCATTGCCGAGACAGGCGCCGGCCAGCATGGGGTGGCGGTGGCCACGGTGGCCGCGATGTTCGGGCTGGCATGCGAGATCTACATGGGCACGGAGGACATGCAGCGCCAAGCGCCGAATGTCTTTCGAATGCGATTGCTCGGCGCCACGGTGACCGGCGTGGATGCGGGTAGTCGGACGCTGAAAGACGCCATCAGCGAAGCCATGCGCGACTGGACGACCAACGTGCGAACCACGCACTATATCCTCGGCTCCGTGCTGGGCGCCCATCCCTATCCCATGATGATCCGCGATTTTCAATCCGTCATCGGACGGGAGGCTCGGCGTCAGATTCTGGCGACCGAGGGACGGTTGCCGGACTATCTGGTGGCCTGTGTGGGAGGGGGAAGTAACTCGATCGGTCTCTTTCATTCCTTTCTCAAGGACCGCAAGGTCAAGATGATCGGGGTCGAGGCAGCCGGACTGGGGATCGGCAGCGGCAAACACGCCGCGAGGTTTGCGGGAGGTCGTCCTGGCGTCTTGCACGGGACGCTGACCTACTTACTGCAGGATGAAAACGGGCAGGTCAATTTGACGCACTCGGTGTCTGCCGGGCTTGACTACGCGGCCGTGGGTCCTGAGCACAGTTTTTACCACGATACAGGCCGCATCCAATACACCTCCGCTACGGATGAAGAGGCCCTGGCGGCGTTCGACCTCCTGTCTCGTGAAGAAGGCATCATTCCGGCGCTCGAGAGCGCCCACGCGCTCGGGGAAGTCGTCAAGCTGGCTCCGACTCTGAAGAAGAGCCAGGTCATCGTCGTGAATTTATCCGGGCGGGGCGACAAGGATGTGCAGCACGTGGCGCGCATCCGTGGCGTCACGCCCTGAAGCCAGTGAAGGATTGCAAGTGGCGAGCAGAAAAGCGCAACGTGAGAGCAATCGTCTCGACGCCAAGTTTGCCGCACTACGGGCGAGGGGAGAAAAGGCCTTGATCGCGTACTTGATGGCAGGGGATCCTTCGCTGCAGGACACGGAGACCCTGGTGCTGGAGATGGAGCGGGCGGGGGCCGACATTATCGAGCTGGGGGTCCCCTTTTCCGACCCGATCGCCGATGGGCCGATCATACAGAAGGCCGCCGATCGGGCGCTGCGTGGGGGCACTTCCTTGCGGCGTATTCTCGGGACTGTTGCCGCCCTGCGTGCGAAGACGGACATTCCGCTGGTCCTCATGGCCTATTACAATACGATCCACGCCTTCGGCTTGAGCGAGTTCTGCCGCGAAGCCGTCAACGCGGGGGTGGATGGCCTGATCGTCCCCGACATGCCGGTGGAGGAGTCGACGCCTCTGGTAGAAGCGGCGTCGATGACCGGCCCGCTTCTGATCTTCCTCCTCGCTCCGACGAGCACCCCGGCCCGTCGGGCGGCGGTCGCACGCCACTCGAAGGGGTTCGTCTATTACGTGTCATTGACTGGTATTACCGGTGCGAAGCTGAATGATCTAGGGGACGTTCGGCGGAACGTGGACAAGATCCGCCGCGTGACCACGGTGCCGGTGGCGGTGGGCTTCGGGATCGCGACGCCTGAGGATGCGGCGAGGGTCGCAGCCATTGCCGATGGCGTGATCGTGGGGAGCGCGATTGTTCGGCAAGTGGGTGACCATCAGCATGATCCCGGCCTGGCTTCGCACGTCGCGCGTTTCGTCGGGTCGCTCAAAGCAGCCACGAGGCAGACACAGGTTCAGGCTGAGGCCTAGGCTAAAGACGCTCGCCCAACCCTAACCTCGGCCGTTGACTCGGAGATTGCAGTGGCATCATCTGGACGAAAGAACAGTCGGGTGGGTCGCCGTCGTATTCAGTCTGCCGCCTCCGCGGGCCCGAAGCCGCCCTTCAAGTCGGGCTCGAACCCGACGCCGCTTGAGCCGCAATCGGCCGTCATCTCGTATTCCCCGTCATCCTCAGTCCCGCTGAAGGTCCAAGAGCACTTGCTGGCGACCATCACCGCCTTGGTGGACAGTGGACGATCGCCCGAGGAGGTGGCACAGGTCTGCCTTCGCGTCTTCCTGGAGCTGACGGAGGCCCGGGCCGCCTCGGTGTATCTTCAGGACGAGCAGAGCCATGAGATGCGCTGCCTGGCGGTCGTCGGCGAACCGGAAGGGATCCCTGCGAACGACTGGGGCCCAATCATCGCGCGGGTGGTGAGAGAGGGCACGCTCATCAGCACGGACGGGTTCCTCGCATTTCCGCTCAGGCGTGGGCAAGTGCTGGAAGGCGTTCTGGTCGTCCAGGGTTTTCCGGAAGCGAAGCGGGAGTCCAGCGGGGTGGTGGATCTCTTAGATTTCGTCGCCTCCAGGCTCGCTGTCGGGCTGGACCATTCGCGGTTGGCCCAGAAATACGCGCAGAAGATCGTCCGCATCCAACAAATCGAGGAAGTCAGCGAGATCCTGAATTCCGCGCTCGACCAGCAGGATGTCCTCCGCCGCGCGCTCGAAGTCGCGACTCGGCTCGTGGACGCCGAGGCCGGGTCACTGCTGATGCTCGATGAGCAAAAGGGGGAGTTGGTTTTTGAAGTAGCGGTTGGTGGCGGCGGGATGTTGCTGCGGGGCATCCGCATGAAGCTGGGCCACGGCATCGCAGGTCTCGTCGCTCAGAGCGGGAAGCCGATCAGGGTCAACGATGCGGAACATGACCCGCGCGTGGCGAGGGAGATAGACGAGCGCACTGGCTACACCACTCGGAATCTGTTGTCCGTGCCAGTCCGGGCGCACGACCGGACGCTCGGCGTGCTGGAGGCGGTGAATAAGCGCGGGGGCAGGCAGTTCAGCAACTGGGACCTGGTCGAGTTCTGCAGCTTATCCAATCAGGTCGCGATCGCACTGGAGAACTCGCGCCTGTTCAGTGACTACCAGAACAAGATCAAACGGCTGGAGAAGCTCCAAGAAATCAGCGGAGTCCTGAACTCCAGCCTCAACCAGGCCGAGATCCGAAAGCGTGCCATCGAGGCAGCCACGGTATTGATGGACGCCGAGGCCGGCTCCTTGCTGCTGCTGGACGAGGCGACTAATGAGCTGTATTTCGAGGTGGCCTTAGGAGAGAAAGGCGAGGGCGTCCGAGAAATTCGCCTGAAGGTCGGGCAGGGAATCGCGGGTCATGTCGCACAGACCGGCGAACCCGTGATCATCAACGACGTCCAACAGGACCCTCACTTCTCGCCGCAGGCGGACAGGAAGAGCGGCTTCGTGACCCGTAACATGGTCTGTGTGCCGGTTAAGGCTCGGGATAAGCTGCTCGGAGTCTTGCAAGCCATCAACAAGAAACAGGGGGCATCCTTCGGGCGGGAAGACCTGCAGGACTTCGTCAGCCTCGGCCACCAGGTCGGCATCGCGATTGAGAATGCCAACTTGTACGGCGAGATCAATCGGCTTTTCGAAGGATTCATCTCCGCCAGTGTGACGGCGATTGAGAGTCGGGACCCGACCACCAGCGGTCACAGCGGACGCGTCGCGACCCTCACGTGCGGGCTGGCTGAGGTGGTGGACCGGATCGACTCGGGTCCCTATCGAGACGTCACGTTCAACGATGACCAGATGAAGGAGATCCGGTATGCGGCCGTGTTGCACGACTTCGGCAAAGTGGGCGTGCGCGAGCACATTCTAGTCAAGGCGAATAAACTGTTTCCAGGAGACCTCGAATTACTCAAGGCCAGGTTCGACTTCATCAAGCGGACGCTGGAGGTTAAGGCGCTTCGTCGGAAGGTGGATATCCTGACCTCAGGAGACCGAGCGGCCACGGCGGCGGTGCTCGCAGAGGTGGATGAGGATCTGGCTCGCCAGGTCGCCGAGACGGCCGGCATCCTGGAATTCCTGCTGGGCGCTAACCGGCCGACCGTGTTGCAGGAGGGGACCTTCGAACGTCTGCATGAGATCGCCGGCCTGAGCTATGAGTCCTTTGACGGGCCGCGTCCGTTCCTGAGTTCCGATGAGGTCTTGACGCTTTCGATCTCCAAAGGCAGCCTGACACCGGATGAGCGCCGGGAGATCGAGAGCCATGTGACACATACCTATCGTTTCCTTTCGACGATTCCCTGGACGAAGTCGCTCAAGAACGTTCCGGTGATCGCGTATGGGCACCACGAGAAGCTGGATGGAACGGGCTATCCACGGCGGGTGCCGGGCAATGTCATCCCGGTTCAGACACGGATGATGACGGTCAGCGACATCTACGACGCACTCACCGCCTCGGACCGCCCGTATAAGTCTGCCGTTCCCGCCACTCAAGCCCTTGAGATTCTCGAGGACGAGGTCAAGCAAGGGAAGGTGGATGCCGACCTGCTCCGGATCTTCATCGATGCCAAGGTCTATCTCCGCACTCGCCACGCTTCCTGAATCGCGGCACTGGGCATTCATACGACCGTTCCATCCTCCATATGAATGATGCGGTCGGCCTGCGCCGAGAGCTTTTCGTTGTGTGTGACGATCACGAAGGTGGTCCCGCGGCTTCGGTTCAAGTCCCGCATCAGGGCAAACAAGGCCTCCCCGGTGTGGGTATCGAGATTCCCGGTGGGCTCATCTGCCAGGACGAGGTCGGGTCGCTGCATCAGCGCCCGGGCGACCGCCACCCGTTGCTGCTCACCCCCAGACAGTTCACCCGGTTTGTGGAGTAGCCGGTCCTTCAGCCCCACGTCGGCGAGCAGCGCTGTGGCCTCGGCCCGAGCTTGGGACTTCGGACGGTTTTGAATCAACGTGGGCATGCACACGTTCTCGAGGGCGGTAAATTCGGGGAGGAGATGGTGGAACTGGAAGACAAACCCGATCCGGCGGTTGCGAAACGCCGCGAGGGCTTGCTCTGATAATCGGAAGAGGTCTTCGCCATCGAAGAACACCGTTCCGGTGGTCGGGCGATCCAGCGCGCCGAGAATATGCAGCAGTGTACTTTTCCCCGCGCCGGAGGCCCCAACGATCGCCACCATCTCGCCACGCGCAATCTCCAGGCGGACACCACGGAGCGCTTCCACCTTGATTCCACCCATCGGGAAAGACTTGTAGAGGTTCTCGACAAGGACCAACGGGCGTACTGCCTGACCGGCTTTATTCATAGCGGAGCGCGGCGGCAGGATCCAGCTTGGCGGCCTGCCAGGATGGGTAGAGGGTCGCGGCGAAGCTGATGAGGATGGCAGAGAAGGCGACCAGCGTGACGTCCACCGCCTGAACATGGACGGGGATCTTGGAAATGTAATAGACGGTCTGATCGAAGGTCCAATAGTTCTCAATCAGGGCCAGGAAGGAGTAGCCCAACGGGATGCCGATCACGGTGCCGGTGAGCCCGATGATGAGTCCGTTCAACATGAAAATTCGCATGATGGCCTTGCGCGTCGCGCCCATGGCTTTCAGAATCGCGATTTCCCGCTGCTTCTCGGTCACGATCATGGTCAACGTACTGACGATGTTAAAGGACGCCACAATCGTGATGAGGACGAGCAGCAAAAACATCATGACTTTCTCCAGCTTCAGCGCTGAAAAGAGGTTCCGGTTCAATTGCATCCAATCCCTGGCCCAGTAAGGAAAGCCGACCGTATGCTCGATCGAACGAGCAATCTCAGCCGCCATGAAAATGTCGTCCACCTTCACCTCGATACCAGAGACCGTATCGCCCATGTTGAAAAACTTCTGGGCTTCGCCGAGTCCGATGTACGCGAGAGAGGCATCGTACTCGTACATGCCGGACTCGAATACCGCGACCACCTGGAAAGTGCGGATCTTGGGCGTCATGGCGATCGCCTGGAGCGAACTGGCAGACCCGACCGGCGAGACCACGTTCACTGAGTCACCGACGAACGCCCCCAGGCGCATCGAGAGTTCCTTGCCGAGAATGATTCCCGGCCTGACGGGAGGTGCTTCGGGAGCCATGACCCCGCCGCTGGGCTGATCGGTCGGATTCCCCCGACTTGGTCCCACGCCCGGTGCCTCGAGGTCAGCGAGGCGCCCGGCCTTGATGTTCTTAGCCAGTTCCGTCACGCGGACTTCCCGCTTGGGGTCGATCCCGCGCAGGACGATGCCCTGAACGGCGGAGCGGGAGGTCAGGAGCACCTGTCGATAGACGAAGGGGGTAGCGGCAAGGACATGCGGTACCGCCTCCACGCGGGAGACCAGCGGCTCGTACTGCTCAAGCTGCTCTCGCGTCCGGTCATGGACCATGATGTGGGCCGTGGTCCCGAGGATCTTAGCCTGTAAGTCTTCCTTGAAGCCGGTCATGATGCCGAGGGTTCCGATCAGCGCTGCGACACCCAACGTGATGCCAGCGACTGACACAAAGGTGTTCAGGGAAATGGTCCGGTGGCGCCGCCTAGCGCGCAGGTATCGCAAACCGACGAAGACCTCGTAGGGAACCTGGACCATCACTTCTCCGGACGGAGGTGGGGAAAAAGGATCACGTCTCGGATCGAGGCCTGGTTGGTGAAGAGCATGACGAGGCGGTCGATGCCGATGCCTTCACCGGCTGTTGGCGGCATGCCATACTCGAGTGCGCGCAGAAAGTCTTCATCCAGGTAGTGCGCTTCTTCGTCCCCGGCTTCGCGACGGGCGACTTGCGCCTCGAACCGAGTGCGCTGATCCAACGGGTCGTTCAACTCAGAGAAGGCGTTCGCGATCTCGCGCCCTGCGATGTAGAGTTCGAAGCGGTCGGTTAGCGAGGGATCAGTGTCCTTCCGACGCGCGAGAGGAGACAGCTCGGTCGGGTAGTCCGTGATGAAAGTTGGTTGGACCAGTTTGGGTTCAACCGTCTCTTCGAAAATCGCGGTCAGGATTTCGATTAGCCCGGCATCCGGCTCGACCTGGACCTTCAGACGCTGGGCGGCCTTCAGTGCCGGCGCCCGATCCTGAATCGCCGTTGGGTCGAGGCCGTTCACCTCCAGGACAGCTTGCCGGTACGACCACCGCCGCCAGGGGGGAGCCAGCTTGATCTGCTGCCCCTGGTACTCGAGAGTGGTCTTGCCGAGCACCTCGCGGGCCAGCCGGACGATCATCTCTTCGGTCAGTGTGATCAGGTCGGTATAGTCGGCATAGGCGACGTAAAGCTCGAGCATCGTGAATTCAGGGTTGTGGATCGTCGAGATTCCTTCGTTCCGAAAATTTCGGTTGATCTCGAAGACACGCGGGAACCCGCCCACGATCAGCCGCTTGAGATAGAGCTCCGGGGCCACTCGCAGGTACAAATCCATCCCGAGCGCGTTGTGGTGGGTGACGAAGGGCCGAGCCGTTGCGCCGCCGGGAATCGGCTGCATCATCGGCGTCTCGACCTCCAGAAATCCTTTTTCGCAGAGGAACGTGCGGATTCCGGCAATGAGCCGGCTGCGCGTGGCAACGGTTTCGTGCACCGCCGGGTTCGCGATCAGGTCGAGATACCGCTGGCGGTAGCGGGTCTCTACGTCGGTCAGGCCGTGCCATTTTTCCGGCAGCGGGCGGAGCGCCTTGCTCAGGAAGGTCAGCTCCCTGACGTCGACCGTGAATTCATCCGTCTTGGTTCGGAACAAGAGCCCACTGACGCCGATCCAGTCGCCCACATCGAGGGCCTCGCAGATCCGGTAGGCAAGGTCGCCCAGCGTGTCCTTCTTCAGGTACACCTGAAGACGATCCGCTCCGTCTTGCAGCACAGCAAAGGCCGCTTTGCCGAATCGGCGCAGGGCGACGATTCGTCCGGCGATCTTGCAGCGGATTCCCGCCCGTTCGAGTTCGTCTTTGGTCTTCTTCCCGTGTGCTTGGATGAGTTGACCCGCACGGTCTGTAGCCTCAAAACGCGTGCCGAAGGGGTTTACGCCCAGGCTGCGTAGTTCCTCCAGCTTCTTGATACGTTGTTGGCGCTGGTCGTTGAGTTCATCCATGGCGCTCATGCTCATGGCTTACGTTTTCGTCAGTTGCTGTTTCAGATACGCATCGATGAACTCATCGAGCGCGCCGTCCATGACCGCGTTCACGTTACCAACCTCGACGTTGGTGCGGTGATCCTTGACCAGTTGATACGGTTGGAAGACATAGGAACGGATCTGGCTGCCGAAGCCGATCTCCTTCTTCTCGCCGACGAAGGATTGAAACTCGGCTTCTTTCTTCTGCTGCTGAAGCTCGTAGAGCCGCGCGCGGAGCACCTTCATAGCTCCGGACCTGTTCTTGAGCTGAGACCGTTCATTCTGGCACTGGACCACGATGCCGCTCGGGAGATGGGTGATGCGTACGGCCGTCTCGACCTTGTTGACGTTCTGGCCCCCGGCGCCCCCCGATCGGAACGTGTCGATCTTGAGATCCTTCTCATCGATCACGAGTTCGACGTCGTCCTCGATCTCAGGGTATACAAACACCGAGGCGAACGATGTGTGGCGTCTCTTGTTCGCGTCGAACGGAGAGATGCGCACGAGCCGGTGTACGCCACCCTCGGCCTTGAGATACCCATAGGCGTAGTCGCCGGTGATCGACAGCGTTGCGCTCTTAATGCCGGCCTGCTCGGCGGGCTGGAGGTCCAGGGTCTCTACCTTGTACCCTTTCTGCTCGGCCCATCGAGCGTACATCCGCAGGAGCATCTGGGCCCAGTCTTGGGACTCGGTTCCCCCAGCCCCCGGATGAATCGCCAGGATGGCGTTGCTGAGGTCGTGTTCCCCCGAGAGCAGTAACTCCACCCGAAGCCGCCTGAGAGAGCCTTCGAAGCGATCTAAGTCGGTCGACAACTCTCGCTCGAGAGCGGCGTCGCCGCTTTCCTCCGTCAGCTCGACCATCGCACGCAGGTCATTGTGTTGACGCTCGATGTCGGCCCAACGGTTGATCTCCCGCTCGATGGCGGCCTTCTTTCGGTTGACTCGGGCGGCGGCCTGGGGGTCTTTCCAGAAGTCCGGCTGGGTAGCCGCCCGTTCGAAATCCTGGAGTTGCGAGGTCAGGTGGGGGAGGTCAAAGGTGCCCCCGAAGTTCGCGTACCTGGTCGCCGATCGACCTGACACGTGAGCGTAATTCGTCAAGCATGCTGTTCTCCTACAACGCTGGCAGCTCGCCTGGCTCGACGTCGCGTGGCGATGAGCAAAAGTCCGGTGATTATAACACAGCCGAACGCAAAGACATCACCGTGCCCGGTGTAGAAGGTGAGCGTCCGGCTGATTGAAATGTCACCCTTCACGGATACCTCCTGGAATGTCGGCGTGGCCAGCAGGATGCGGCCTCGGGGATCGATGAACCCCGAGACCCCCGTGTTGGCGGCCCGCGCGAAGGCTACCCGGTTCTCCACTGCCCGGAACACGACCATGGTGAAATGCTGGTAAGGAGCAGCCGAGGCGCCGAACCAGGCGTCGTTCGTGATCGTCACCATGTACTCGGCTCCGTTGAAGGCGAACTGACGCACGAGGTCGGGAAAGATGACCTCGTAGCAGATCACCACGCCGAATTTGCTGGGGTGCCCCTCAGGTTCAGCCGGCAACTGGAAAACGGTTGGAATCGTCCCGGCTTCGAAATCGCCGATCCCCACCACCAGCTTCTCCAGAAAGAATAGTAGGAAGCGCAAGGGGATGTACTCGCCGAAGGGGACCAGATGTTGCTTGTCATAGCGATTCAGAATCCTTCCTTCTTTGGACAGGAGGTAGGCGCTGTTCAACAAGTACGGGCGGCCGTTCGGATAGTAGCGGAGTGCCGGGCTTCCAAACAGGAGTGGGGTTTTAAGGCGTTGAACCAGGCCCGTCACTTCGGCCCGGTATTCAGGTTCCTGCTCGAAGAGGAATGGGGTGGCAGCCTCTGGCCAGACGACGAGAGCTGTCCCTTCGGCGGCAAGGGCAGTCAGGCGGGTGTAGCGATCGAGGGTCTCTCGACGGTAGGCAGCGTCCCATTTCTTCGCCTGGTCGATATTCGGCTGGACAAGGCCAATCTGGATCATCCGAGCCGCAACGGGTTTCTCCTTGGACTCAGAACCTGTGTTCTCCTGGAGCTCAGCGTGCCCGTACCACAGGGCCAACGCCAGTCCCAGCACGGCGGCTGAGGGAGTGAGCCAGGGAAAGCCATCACCTCCCGACGTCTGGACGGACTGCCGTCGCCATTGCTTGAGGGCCCGGAGGCTGACCTCCGCGAGGGCCACGTTGACCAGCACAACCAGGAAGGAGATGCCGTACACGCCGGTATGGTCTGCAAACTGGATGATCGACAGCCACTTATATTGGGAGTATCCGAGGAGGGCCCAGGGCAGGCCGGACAGGAGATACGTTCGGATCAACTCGAGCGTGACCCAGACAAACGGTGCCGCGAAGAGACAGGCATGTCCGGTGTGTTTCCTCAGCCACGCAAGGAAGGCAGCGTACACCGCCACATACACACCCAAGTATGCGCAAAGCAGTACCATCGCTGTGTAACTGGCCACGAGCGGCATCTGGCCATACTGGTGCATCGCGGTCACGACCCAGAGCATGACCCCCACGGACGCGATCAGGCCGCTCAGCCATCCGACCCGGAAGGCGCGTGGTGGTGGGCACTCGTCGAGGGCCAGATGCAGGGGAACCAGTACGACCCAGGCGAGGGACCCAAAATCGAAATCGGGGAAACAGAGGGGATACAACAGGCCGGTGATGCTGGCGAGGATGAGGCGACGCGCGGGGGCTTGACCCATCCGGCGTACCATATCGGAATGAGACGGCACTTGCAAGGTAGCTCTTTTCTAGTCAGTGGATTATGATACCGGTCATGAAGCTCGCGCGCACGATGATAGTCATGTGTCTCCTCATGTATTTCTGGTGCCCGGTCCAGGCCGAGGATGGGTCGCCAGTCAGGCAGGAGGCTGAGGCCCCTTCTCTGGTCCATCAGATTGGAATGAAGCTGGGCCGAGGCATTGCCAACTTCACGACCGGGTGGGCGGAGATTCCTAAGCAGATCTATACCGTCTCAAAGAACGAAGGCTGGGTGACCGGCGCCACCCGCGGAGCGGTAGATGGCCTGGGAATGTTCGTGGCGCGGACCATCGCGGGCGGCTACGAAATGCTCTCCTTTCCGTTTCCTATCCCGCCACATTATCAACCGCTGCTCCAGCCGGACTTTGTCTGGCAACCAGAGCCACCGCTTGATCGGTCTGAAGCAGCGGCGCCATCCCAGGGCCCGGCATCGGACCCTCCAATCAACGTGCTATCTTCGCCCTAAGGAGTGCCGTCATCCGCAGCAGGAAAAGATTTCACCTGGGGTGATTAGGGCAAACTTGCACAGGACGATCGGTCGCTTCCAGATATGCCCTGGGCGCTCGCCGCGCTTGCGCGTCCTTTCTGGGCGGTGTTAAGATGCGGCCAGCCTTTTGAGGCAGGTTGAGGCTCAGGCCGCGCTTTGGAAAATCAGCCTCTGCCGGAAGCATAGCCTCAATCTTACCAGTAATCTCAACCTTTCTGGTTATGCCGAACATCACATTGCTGTACTCGCCGACTTGCAGTGCGTGCCCCTCGGCCAAGAGTCTGTGGAAAGAGCTTCGAGTGAAGTACAGCTTCAGCTACCGCGAGGTGGATATCACGACCCCTGACGGGCAGGAACTGGCGGAGCGGCATGCGATACGAGCGGTGCCCGCAACGATCATCGACGGGCGGCTCACCTTTATCGGAGTACCCAGTCGCCAGAGCGCTGAAAAAGCGCTTGCGATGAAAATGAAGCCAACCTGAGCGGGCAGACGGGAGAGGTACCATGGGGCGCGATGACGATGACTTGATTATCGACCTGCCTCCTTTGCCGCTGGTTGACAAGGGCCCGCCACCGGAGTGTCCGCAGTGCGGCGACCCGATGTCCTTCGTGGACGGGGACTGGGCTTGCCAGGACTGCAACGGCGAGCTCATGGGACCGGAAACAGGCTAAGAAGCCGGGTGCGGGGCCATAGGCTCGGGGCTAGAGGTATGTCTCGGACTCCTGTGCCGTGAAGATCGTCACCGGTCCCTTCCATCCTGATCTCGAACTCGCCCTGGTTGAAGAGATCCGGCAGCTCAAAACCGCCGATCGGCTCGCGCCCCTTGCCATCGTCGTCCCCTCCCGCTCTCTCCAACACCGCCTGAAATGGCTCCTGTGTGTCGAGCAGCAGCTCGCCCTGCTCGATCTACACATCTTTACCTTTCACCAACTCGCGATGCATCTTTATCATGAACAGCACGCGCTGCGCGGCGCGGCTGAAGGCCACCAGCAGCTTGAGCCGGTGGATGATCTGTTTTTTGAGCAGCTCCTGTCTCGCATCGCCCGCCGCAATCTTCCAGGCCTCGCCGCCCTTAATCTCGCGAATCTCCCGCCTGGCGCGTGGCCTGCCTTGTGGGCAACCGTGCGGGATCTTAAAGATGCCGGCGTGGATCCGGTGGTTGCGTTGCGCGGAATCGGTGAAGGTCTGTTTGAGTCGGAGGAGACGCCTAAGCTCGAGGCCCTGTTCACCCTCTTTGCGGCTGCAAATGAAGCGGGCCGAGCACTCAACGTCGGGTCGGTGGATGACCTGGCTTCAGACGTGATTCCCTGGACGAGCTCCTCCCGGTTTCTGTCGCGCATCCGGAGGGTCTGCTACTACGGGTTTTACGATCTGACTCAGGTGCAGCTCTCGCTGTTTGAATCGGTCGCGGCCTGCGCGCCGGTCACGCTTTACTTCCCGCTCGATGAGGGCCCGGCGTTCGAATTCGCCCGGCGGTTCTTCGAGCGCCATCTGCATCCCAGGTTGGGATCATCGGAGCCTGTAGCCCACGCCTCGTCGCGTCATCCTGCCCAGCCGTGGCGACGGCAGGAGCAGGCTCAGGTGCGGATCATGAATGCCGTTGGCCCAGAGGACGAGCTGACGCTGGCCTCCAAAGAAATCCTGACACTAGTCGAAACCAATCACTATCGCTTCGATGAAATCGGCATTGTCGCCCGGACACTGGATCCGTATCACGCCATGATACGGCGAACCCTCGATGAACACCGGATTCCTTTTGTCTCAACCGCGGTCTCGCCCATCCTGCAGGAACCGGCCGCCAAGGTGCTTCTACACCTGGCCCGGCTGCCGATCACCGGCTTCTACCGCGCAGCGCTGCTCGATGTGTTGACCTCTCCATTTTATCGCTCCGGGCAGAATGGGGCGGCGGGCATCGAGCCAAGACCGGATCTTTGGCGCCTGGCCGTGAGCTCGCTCGGCATTACCAGAGGCGAAGAGGAATGGCGGAGGCTGGCGTCGTCTGCGCAGGTTGAGACGTGGGTGGGGATCGGGAGTGAGCCGGACGATGAACAGATCGAAGGGACGGGGCGTGTCCAGGTTGAGACGGCGCAGCTGCGAGTGCTCTGGCACCTGGTCTCGAGCTTGATCCGAGACTGCCGAGCATTGCCCGCGCAGGGGAGTATGGCTGATTTGACGGAGTCGTTTCTCGCGCTGGCCGCCGAACATCTGGAGATCCCCGGCCTAGTCTCCGACGGGGGCGAACAGGAATATGAGTCTGATCGGCTGGCTGCGCTGGGGTCGGCAATTCGCAGCGTGTTCCGCCAGCTTCGTCAACAGGACCGTCTCGGCGACTTCGTCAGCTGGGACGAGTGGGTACGCACGTTCGCACAGGCGATGGAGCGGGCCCGCATGCCGATCGAGGCATCCCTCCATTCCGGCGTACAGGTACTAGATGCCATGGCTGCGCGTGGCCTGCCGTTCCGCGCGCTGTTCCTGCTGGGGTCGAACGAGAAAAACTTTCCTCGCTTTATCCGCGAGGATGCATTTCTCCGTGATCGGCACAGGCGGGTCTTGGACGCGACACTGGGCTACAAGATAGATGAGAAACTGACTGGCTACGATGAGGAGCGGCTGCTGTTCGCGCTCCTGTGCCAGTCGGCGCGGCAACGATTGTATCTGCTCTATCAGCGGGCCGACGTGGACGGCCGGCCGCTGGCTCCCTCAGCATACCTCGACGACTTCTTCCGGAACAATTCGGGAAAGGATCGGACACCGGATGTTGCGATGCCCCGTCGAGTGTCCGAACGGTCTCGTTTGCCGCTCTTTGCCCCGCCGCTGCTCACCCGAGAGGAGCTTGCCCTCCATCGGATTTTTCAGCACCGCGATCCATCCCCGCTGCTGGAGAGTGCGGGCCGAGGGAGCGAGCTGTTCCGGAACGGCCTTGAGGCGTTACGCCTCATCGACGGCGAGACGCATGCCTTGGGCTCCCATGACGGCCTCATCGGCGCGCTGGACCGTCATTGGAGCCAACTGGCCGCCCGCGGCCTGGCGCCGACCCCGTTGGAGCAATACGCGCGGTGTCCATTTCAGTATTTTTCTGCCCAGGTGCTCCGGCTGGAGTCCGTCCGGCACCAGCCGGCAGAAGAGGTTCCGGCGCAGGTGATGGGAGATCTCTGTCATAGCGCGCTACGCGTCTGTTACCAGCGGCTGGTTGCAGCGGGCTGGCCCGGCCAGGAGCTGCCCACTGTGTCGGTGCAGGAAACTATACGGTCGTCGGTCGAAGAGATCTTCACGGCCCATGCCGCCAAATATGGCATTGGCTATCTACTGACCTGGCAATTGGCAAAGGAAACAGCGGTTATGTTGGTGACGGCAGTAGTAGAGCAGGACCAACAGGACTGCCGCACCACTGGATTCACCCCGGTGGGCTTCGAAGTGGAAGCGGAAGGCACGATGAAAGACCTTGGCTCCGAGTTTAAAGACCTCAAGGTGCAGGGGCGATTGGATCGGATCGATCAAAGGGCTACGCCTCCTGGACTACGCATCGTCGATTACAAGTACCGGCATGGCAACACCTGGAAGGATAAGGACAAAAATCTCCTCGCCTCGGCCGTTCGCGGTTTTCGCCTGCAGCCACCCTTGTATTCATTGATGAGACCGAGCATCCCGGTGCATGGCTCCAGTGGTGCCCGTGCGAAGCTCGACTCGCCGGAGCTCGTTGAATTTCTATTTTTGGCTCCCCACTGGAGTTCAATCGTGAATCGCGCGCAGTTTCTCACCTCGATGTGGGAGGGTGCGGGCGGTCGTCAGCTCCGCCACACGATGCAGGTGTTGATTGAAGGGGTCCGGGAGGGGCGCTACTTCATCGTTCCTTCGTACGACCAACATGGATATTGCGACTACTGCGACTTTACCGCGGCCTGCCGCCGGTTCCATGGACCGACCTGGTGGCGGGCCCACAGTTCCGGTCTGGCTGGGCAGCACCGCCGCCTGCGCAAACAGAAGGTACTTGAGAACAGTGACCAGTGACGGGCCTGCGCGCTGAAGGGCGCTTCGGTCTGCAAGCGGGGCACGAGTGACTGATCACGAGCAGTCGATTCCCGATGCCTCGGTCCGCCGCCTAGCGGAGACCACGTTTGACCGGAATGTCGTGGTGGTCGCGGGCGCGGGGACCGGCAAGACGACGCTGCTGGTCAATCGGCTGATCCACCTGCTCATGCGGGAGCCGCAGCCGTGCGAGATTACACGACTGGTTGCGCTCACGTTCACGAACAAGGCGGCGACTGAGCTGAAGGTGCGACTGCGCGCACGGCTCAAGATGCTGCTGGCGGAAGATAGCGATCAACTGGTGCCCACCGATCCCGGCGCGGTGCGGCTGTCCCATCTTCGGGAACAGTACAGCCTGTCGCGGGAGCACATCGTCGCGCGGGTTGAGGCGACGCTGCGTGATCTGGAGAAGGCCCAGATCGGCACCCTGCATAGCTTCGCCGCCCATCTACTCCGTCTCTATCCCCTGGAGAGCGGCGTGCCACCCGACTTTCAAACGGACGACGGCGAGCTCAATTTCGATGAACACTTTGCTGCCGAGTGGGATCTCTGGCTGGACAGTGAGTTGGGTCCGCACGGTTCTCAGCATGGGGAGTGGCGCCGGCTGCTGAGCACCTGTAGCCTAGGGCAGCTCCGCGAGTTGGCCTACGCCCTCCGCAGCGAATTGATTCCACTCGCCGAACTCAGTCGGCAGGTCGAGGCGGGCGCGCTATCGCCTGCTCTCCGGGAATGGTTCGCGGCCAAACTCGATCGCGCTGCGGCGCTTGTGAAGACACGTGAGCATGCAAAGCGCCAAAAGGCTGACACCATGCTGGAGGCGGCCCACAGGCTGTTTGATGCGCTGGTGTGCCGAGGTCTCGATGGGGTAGCCGGGCTCGACGACCTCGACAAGCAGGAGCTGGCCCGTGACCTCGGTAGAAAAACGGCGGGGTGGGGCGAGGCGGAATTTCAAGAAGCCCAGAGCCTGATCCGGCTGGCCAAGCAGACGCTCGGGGTTGACCATGCGCTGATACGGGAGCTGCTGACGCTCTTAGCGCCGTTCGTAGAGAAGGTGCGCACGACCTTTCTCGACCAGGGCTGGATTTCCTTCGACGGCCTGCTGGCGAGGGCCCGGACGCTTCTGCGCGACAATCCGGCGGTCCGAGCTCGACTCAAACATGAGTACCAGGCCGTGCTGGTCGATGAATTTCAGGATACCGACCCGGTGCAGTACGAAATCATACTCTATTTGGCCGAGCGGGCCGGGCGCTGCGGAGCCACCTGGCGGGACGTGGTTCTTGATCCTGGGAAGCTTTTCATCGTGGGTGATCCCAAGCAGTCTATCTACGCCTTCCGCCGGGCCGACATCGAAGCCTTCGAGCAGGTCGTACGCAAAGTCCGAGAATCCGGCGGTGTTGTGTATCAGCTGGCCACCAACTTCCGGAGCCACGGACGGCTGCTGGAGGTCGTCAACCCCATCTTCGATCGCCTGCTGTGCGAGCAGGAGAACGTGCAGCCACCGAATGTGCCACTCATCGCCCGTCCCGATCGCCGCGGCGGCGTGACGCATCCGGGCGTCCAGCTGTGTCTCGTCACGGCTGGGAATGGTGGGGAGGAGTTCGACGCAGCGACTGCGACCCGAATCGAAGCGGATCACCTGGCGCGCTGGCTGAAAGACAAGCTGCTGGGACGCGAGACCATGACCGATGCCTCAGGCCGGGCAACGACCCTCATGCCGGGCCATGTTGCGCTACTGTTTCGCAAGCTCACGCAGGCGCAGGATTATCTGGAGGCGCTGCAGCGGCACGGTATTCACTACGTGACCGACGGCGAGAAGCACTTTTACCGGCGACAGGAGGTTGTAGATTTGATCAACCTGCTTCGGGTGGTGGAGAATCCGCACGACACGATTGCGCTGGTCGGCGTGCTCCGTTCGCCGCTGGGAGGAGTGACGGATCGGGAGCTGGTCGAATTAGAGGAACGAGGCGCATTGGATTACCGGCGGGCCGATCGCCTCGCCGGTTGGGTCAGCCCGCGTGCCAAGCCCGTTCGACAGCTCTTCGGCAGGCTGGCCGAAGTCGCCCACATAGCGCCCCGCTGGCCCTTACCGGACGCCGTGGACCTCCTGTTCGCGCGCCTACCGTTGTTGGAGTTGGCGGCCGCTTCCCTGCACGGCGAGCAGGCGATGGCCAACCTGCTGAAAGTCCGGCAGATGGCGGCCGATCTCGCCGCCAAACCGTCTCTGATGCTGACCGGATTCGTCGAGCTGATGATCGCCCGCCTTGCCGAGCAGCCCGAGGAGGCAGAGAGCGCGCTGGCCGAGGAATCGCTCGAAGCTGTCCGGGTCCTAACGATCCACAAGGCCAAGGGATTGGAGTTCCCGATTGTCGTGCTGCCGGGGTTCCATCACGGGACAGGTAGGGGCCGGGAGCTTCCTGTGATCTCACACGATTGGTCCACCGCGGTGCAGGGAGTCTCCCTGGGTGACCATTGCAGCCTGGGCGCAGTGCTCATCCGCGAAAAATCCCAGGTACGAGAGGCGGCTGAGCGCCGCCGGCTGCTGTACGTCGGCATGACGAGGGCCAAGGAACGGCTGATCTTATCCGGTGGCCTGCCGACCCACCTGGTACGAAAGGCAAAGGACACTTTTCTGGGCTTGCTTCAGGAGGCCGCGACGGGGGAAATCGGTCAGCCGAACGAGTCGACCGTGAAGATCGGCCCGATCTCTTTTGAGCAGACGGTGATTGCAGCATCAGAGCGGGTGCCCAAGCGGCGCAGGGCGACGCCGGCCAAGCTGCGGCCTTCCTCGGACTGGGCGTCGCTTAGTCGGCGGTGGGAGCAGCGCGATCAGGTGTGGGCGTCCGCACGAGTGACCCCGCGCGAGCTGACGCCCACGGTCCTGATGAGAGGGGAACGGACGCCGGGTCGACGATCGACCCCCGCCGCGGAAGAGCCGGGTCAGGCACTCCTCATCGGCACGCTCGCCCACCGGGTGTTGGAGCATTGGGACTATACCGATGATCCTGCCAATCTCGCGGCGCGGGTTGCCGGGGTCTGTCAGTCCGGCGATCGGTCGTATCCGTTGGTAGACATGGCACTGGTTGAAGCCGAACTGCGTGACATATTGACAGCGTTCGCTACGTCAGTATCCTATGCCGAACTCCGACGCGCAACCATCCTAGGCCGCGAGGTCCCATTCGCCATTCCGTGGACGGCGACCGACCCCCATCACCCATCACCCATCACTCATCACTGTGTTATGGAAGGCGTGATCGATGTGGTGTATCGGCTTGACAGTCGGATTTGGATCGCTGATTACAAGTCTGACCGTGTTCGAGAGGAGGAGATCCCAGACCGGCTTGCGCAGTACGGCCAGCAGGCTAAGATCTACACCGAAGCGGTGTCGCAGTCGCTGGGGGTGGACAACGTGGGGTTCAAGCTTATCTTTCTCCGGCATGGAATTGCGGCTCAGGCCTAAGGTTCACTGCTGCTTGACCTAAGATTGGCGTTTCTTGGTACTATGGCGGCTCTAAAAGATGGAGGTGGGATCGCATGCAGTGGAAAGCGGGTCTGTTGCTCGTGAGTCTGCTTGCTGGCGGCTGTGCCACAGGCCCTCCTCCCGAACTGACACTCCGGCCGCCGTCCGGAACCGCGCCCCAGGCTGTCACCCTGATGGAGGAAGGAAACCGCTTGTTTGCCGCCGGACAGTGGGAGCCTTCCAAGCAGCGCTACGAAGCGGCGATCAAGGTACAGCCCAGCCTGGCCGAAGCGCATTACAATCTGGCGCTGTCGCTGGAACGGTTAGGCAATCGTGATGAGGCGCGCAAACATTACCTGGAGGCGGCCAACCTCGCACCTGGCCACAAGGTCATCTGGAATTCACCCCCACTTCGCCAGTATGGTGAAGAGGTTCCATTCTCCAAAGACAAGGGCTTTCTGGATCCTCACCCACGGTAGAGGAGCATGCCTCCTCGGCAAGGCCATGAGGCGTCGCCGTTCACAGCCGCTTTCCGTCAGCAGTGAAGAGTTCGAGCGCCTCGTACGGCAGGCGATTGACGGACTGCCGGATCGGTACCGCCGCTTGCTGAAGAACGTCGCGGTCGTGGTAGAAGCGGAACCCGCGCGGCAGGTACTCGAGGACCTTGACTTGGAATCAGAGGACGATTTGCTGGGGCTGTACTCCGGAACGTCCGTGGGGAACGAATCGTTCTTCGACCCCGGGGGCCACCTGCCTGCCAAGATCTCGATTTACCGCGGGCCGATCTTGAGACTCTGTCGCACCACCGAGGAAGTGATCCAGGAAGTACGGGATACCGTTGTCCACGAGATCGGCCACCACTTCGGCCTGGACGACGACGAAATGCCGTACTAAAGAGCATATGGCTAATGGCGAATGGCTGATGGCCGGAGGTGCCCCAACTGGCTTGCAGTCGTGGTCAAGACAAAGGTTCCTGACACCTTTTTCTCTGACACCTTTTTCTAAGTTCGAAATGATTGGTTTAGTTTGTGCTGGCCTAATTGTTGGAGGATCAGCCAATGTGCGGCAGATCACTCCGCTCACAATGGAAGTATCACTGCACAGAGCTGGCCAAAAAGAATATTCGATCACAATTCGCCTGAAGAATTCTGGCGCGCAACCGGTGCTGGTGAACGAGCGGCTACTACCGTGGAACTATCCTCAGAGTTTACACATGCACGCGCAGTCGCTCCGCCGGTATACAGACATTCTCGTCGAAGCCACACAGCGAGAGGAACCTGGAAAGTCTGTGGTGCCACTTGGAGTGGGAGAAGGCTTGGACGGGAGTTTTTCACTGAATGAACGATTTCCCGCTTTGGGCGAAGTGCTCGAGGATGAAAATGACGCGGTCAGCATCGATTGGGTTTGTAGGCTATCTGTTCCAGTCACGTGTCCTGACGGACCTGGCGGCACCTTCCTGATTCGCAGGACAAGATCCCACGAAGGTGGAGCAAGTACAGAGAAAGAAGGGCCAACACTCCAAATGGATGTCTCACTGCTGAACATGGGCAAGCATAACTACAAGCTACATGTCAGGTTAACGAATAAAAGTGCAGCATCTGTCACTGTGGGAGGGACCTTTCCATGGCATTATACTTACGATCTTCCCGTACGCGCCATGCGTCTCAATGATATCCCCGGGGTGATTGAGCAATCGCTTGGGCCGGAACGTCCCCCTATCCGGCCAAAAGTCAAGATGAACCGAGGAGAATTTGTAGAAGGAGACCTCGAGCTCAATCGACGCTTTATTAACCTGCACAACGAACTGTTCGAGCACGACGTGATAATCTTTTGGACTTGCAATTTGCTCAGCGTAAACGTGTCTTGTGAGCACGGATCAGGCGGAGCCTTCTTGCTCCAAAGGGGAAAAGAAGGGGACCAGGCTGGTTTCTAACGCCGACTGAGCAGCGATGACGCGTTGTTCATTCAGAGGGTTCGTTCGGTTGCTGTCGTGCCTCGTCATGGCAGCCGTTCTGGCTTCGCCTGCTGCCGTGCACGCCGACCAGGCTCAATGCTTCTACGACGAGCTGGAGGGAGAAGAAAAAGGTGAGGAGAAGAAAAAGGTGTCAGGGGAGAAGAAAAAGATGTCAGGAACATTTTTATCGCCTGTTTGTGCGACTCGCGAGCAAGGCGGGCAACGCGTCACGCGTCACGCGTCACGGTATTTGATCGGTATGCCCAGGCAACCATGAAGGCGCCGAGCAAGACCATGGGGAAACTCAGCACCTGGCCCAGGGTGAAGGGTCCCAGAATGTATCCCAGGTGGATGTCGGGCTCGCGGAAGAATTCCACCACGATCCGGCAGAGGCCGTAGCCGGTCACGAAACTCCAGCAGGCGGTCCCCGGCGGCGTCGGTAGGCGCCCGATCAACCAGAGGACGACGAAGAGCAGTCCTCCCTCCAGCCCCGCTTCATACAACTGGGACGGGTGGCGGCATTCCGGCCCCCCGCCAGGGAAGACCATGCACCAGGCCACGTTGGCCGGACGGCCGTAGAGCTCCCCGTTGATGAAGTTGCCGATGCGTCCCAACCCCAGGCCGATCGGGACAGTGATCGCGGCCAGATCGCAGATCGTATAGAACGAAAAACCGCGACGGCGGCAAAAGAGCCAGATCGCGAGGATCGTTCCCACCAACCCGCCGTGAAACGACATACCGCCTTCCCACACTGCGAGGATCTTCGCAGGATTCTCGATATAGTAGGGCAGGTGATAGAACAGGGTGTAGCCCAGCCGGCCGCCGAGGAAGACTCCTACCGCCGCATAGACAATCAGGTCGTACAGTTGATCCTTGGAGATGGCTACCTGATGGGCAGCCGCGCGGGCTTGAATCACGAAATACGCTATCGTGAGCGCCAGCAGATACATGAGCCCATACCAACGGAACTGTAAGGGGCCGAGCTTGAGAAAGACTGGATTAATGTTGGGGTACGGAATCGAATGGAACATCATTGGATTGGTGCCTCGCTCCTGGGCAGCGGTCCTGTCAAAATCGACGGCCATAGTACGGTGGAGGGATCGCTTTTGCAAGCGTCTAGCCGATGGTTGTAACATGAGCGTGTGAACGTGCTGCTCCTTCCTGTGATCCTGCTCCTGGCCAATACGGAGGGTACCTGCGCCGTCAGGGTACCCGATCCTTCCGATTGTCTTCTTCTTGGCCCAGTGACTCCGGGCGATCCTGTCTCCAGGCCCGTCTATCCTGTATCCCAGCGCACGCTTGACGGGGAGGAACTGCTGAAGATCGGCGATCTCCACGAGGTGCAGAATCATCTGCAGGAAGCCCTGCCGTATTATCAGCGCGCTCTTAGCGCCTTCCGCGTCAAAAGGGATCGTCGCGGAGAGGCCACGGCCCTTGTGCGAATCGGAACGCTTCGCGAGCGGCAAGGACAATACTCCGAAGCGGCGTCGGCGCTGCGTGAGGCCGTGTCCATCTCGTCAGCCGGGGGAGATGAGGCTCTCCGCGCCCGTGCGCTGATTTCCCTGGGGCGTGTTGCCGGCGCGCTGGGGCGGCCGGCCGAGGCGCGGGAGAACTACGAGGAAGCGGCTGCACTGTTTCGGCGGCTCCACGATCAACAGGGTTACACCGAAGCTCTGATCCAGCTTGCCGAGCTCACGGCTGCCGAGGGCAAGCCGGAGGACGCCATGACTCTCCTCCGGACAGCCCTCACGGATGCCGAAGGTCGGAGTGATCGCCGGCAGCAGTTCCACGCCGTGATCCTCATCGGGGATGTGCAATTACACCAGGGCAAGGCCGATGGGGCCAGGGACATGTACGAGCGAGGTCTTCAGCTCACGGACGCCCAGCGCGACTTACGTGGTGAGGCGGACACGAGGATCAGACTGGCGAAACTCCACTCCGCCGCCGGGCGGCCAGCCGACGGCATCTCGATGGCCCAGCGGGCCCTGGCCTTGTATCAGTCCTTACGGGACCGGTCTCGAGAGGCCGATACACTCTCCCTGCTGGGGAACCTCTACCTTGATCAAGGGAATCCCGTGCTGGCTGCTGAACAACATGGGAAGGCCTTGAGTCTTTACCGTGCGCTGCGGGACCCAGTGCGGGAAGCGGCAAGCCTGACCAACCTGGCGGTTGCGTACGAGGCACAGGGCGAGCTGCAGGACGCGCAGGAAACTCGAAACAAAGCCATCTTCCTTCTCCAACCGCGCTGACGCGCCGTCCTCGGTTCCTTGACGCTCTTTATCTGTCTTCTTTCTGGAACGGTTCCTGCCGCCTGTTGCGGAAATAGCACAGCCGCGACAGCATCAAAGTTCCACAATGCTTGATCTTAAGTTACTACAAAATAAAGAGAAAATTTCACATCCGCTATTGGCACGATTGCTGCTTACTCTACCCTCGAGCGCTCAACACGGTACACACGCATCCATAACGGACAATAACGCTATGAGCAAAGGAGGCTAGGTATGTCTACACATGTTCAAACGGCCGCAAAATATACGGCCATAGTAACGGGCGGGGCAGTCATCGGTGCGAGCCTGGGGTTGCTCTTTGCCCCGCAGCCAGGAAATGAAACTCGGCGACAGATCCGTCAGTACGCCAAGCGAGTGCAGGTACAAGCGACTCGCCTGAGCCGCAACGTCAAGGTCGGAGTGGATCGGGCGATCCAGACCGGACGTTCGCTGATGCCCAAGAAGGAGCAGCGCCCGGTCGTGGAGGCAGCCTGACCCCACGGCGTTCTTTAGCCAAATCCGTCCGCCGCACACAGACAACGGCCTGTCGCCGGTTCCGGCTCAGGCCGTTGTACTTCCAGCCAATGTCAACCTTGAAAGGAACAGGCGTGAATTTCTGATGGGCATTACTTAGGGGGTGCGCCCTGATTTTAGAGAAGAGATAGGCGTGATTGGTCAGGAGAAAGACTCCTTCCCTACACACAGGAATCTAGACAACCAGAGTAATGGAGAGACTGGGTAGGTGTGGGTTGATACGACCCCCCACAATGTCAATGATCCGTTTAAGAAGCAGAGCCGCCTTGAACGAGCCTCTGCAAGGTGGGTTTGAGTTTGCCCGGAAGTCGATCGAGGGTGATGTGTCCTTGTTTGAGGGCGTGTATTAGGAGGTTTTTGACTTCAAAGCCCTGGAGTCTTTTGAACTGCCCATCCCTTCTAATTAAATTAGCTATTGCAACGATTTTTGATGCGGTTAGTTCAGTGAGGTCGTGGTGCCATGTATTATTTGCTACATCATCTGATGTCGAGCCTGGGAGTTGTTCCATCTTAATGCCTAGGTTCAGAACAGACTCCATTTCGACGAGGGCGTAGTCTAGGTTTTCAATATCCTTCTTGTCGATATTTGCTGCTAGCGCTGCCGCTACACGATCAACATTCGATCGATCGTCTTCGATCATCCAGACAGAAAGCATGTTATTACTGAACCTTAGATCGAATAAGGCAGCGGCCTGCAATTCCCCAGGAGGTAATCAAGGCTCGTCTCTAAACCACTTTGGCCAAGTGATTTTGATCAGGAGGAATGGCACTAACGACGGCGTTGGAGGTATTCAAGGATAGGCTGCATATTCAGCCGCAATTCCTGATTAGTTTCTCGGTCTAAGGCTTTTCGAAGAAATGGAACTGCAGCAGGATCATCCATCGCTCCCAGGGCAAGTGTCGCAGCGTCCCGTATCCAAGAAGAAGCAGATTGGAGAGCGGTCAAAATAAGTGTGAGTCGAAAGTTGTAGGATGCAGCGTCGTCAATATGACCTAGACTACGCAATGTCTCCGCGGCAACTTCAGTATTCGCTGTTTTGCCTACCACGAAAGGTGCTAACGCAACGATTGCCGAATCTCCGCCACGTCGTACGATGTAAGTCAATTTTGTAGAAAAATTATCAAGGGAACTATCATCAAAAAACCCTTCTCTAGCTGACTTGAACAATTCCTCAATCTGATCGTTCAGTTCCTCTGAGGGTGTCGTTTCCCGAGTAGACACGTTGCGATACCCATAAGATACCCGGAATTGTCGTGTTAGGTCACTCGTACGAGCGTCTAAGATAACCACCTGAGGCCTTGATCCTAGGTGAGACAGCATCGTGCGAACAAAACGCTCAATGACATCCGTAGCAGCGTCTGAGAAGACCAAAAGGGGCTTTGATCTTAGCTCAGACGATACCGTGCTAGCAGAAAGCTCATGGACATCCGGCAGACTGCCAACGGGTCTATCGAGAGTGGTCAAGGCTTCCGAATTCACTGGATGTCACCCTTTTCTGCTATTTCCTTTCCCAAATCAAACAGTTCCCGGAATAATTTTCCAAGTGTTTCCCTAGGCAGTTCATCCATAAACTCAGCAGCCGTGTTTATATCAAGCTCTAACCGGCAGGCGTATTGCTGCTTTCCAAACGCGCCCACGTGAACTTCCTGACCGATTTCGACCTGGCCGCGCTGAAAAACAGAGCACGACCATTTAGATAGACGATTTAACTTGCGATTCTGGAGTATACTCACGCGTGAACTCCTGGGGCGATTGATCTGATACAAAAAATCTGAAGACTCAGGAGAGAGATGCACCGCTGGTAAATAGTTAGCTAAGAGTCCATAGCCCTGCGCGCGATCCTCTACAGGCTGAAGTAAGGTTGCACCGAAGGCTAGTCTCCGCAAAGGGGGGACCATGGAAGGACTTAACCACGTAAGCATGAGCTTCACAAATTTGTCTGCAACATCAGTGAACGAACCCGCAGCAGGTATCAATACCTCATCCAGCCTCTGCTCGTCCATTTGAGAAAATTGCCAATCAACTCGCAAAGGCTGGAGCTGCAAGATCAGCGTGCCTTGATCAAAAGGGCCTTGCTCTATTAACTCGCCTTTAGCGGGTCGAATGTTCCTTGTTTCCGGCTGTTTTCCCGTTAGCTCTGACCACCACTTAGGTTCGTCGAACTTAGCGGTAGCTGTTGGGAACGCGGTTAGTCTGAGAACCGCCACTTGCCACTGGGAAAGAGGAGGTAGTGTTTTTAGGTCTGGTTTTGGCATGTCTTCACCACGCCAATTCTAACAGGAATTGGCATTTTAAGACATCGCACAACGGACTCTAGTATAAAGACCACTGAAGCGAAAATAAAGAGCTAGCTTCGTCAATTTCGTATTGGTCCTGAACACGGCAGAACATAAAGTTCAGGCACTGCACCACCACCCTGGTACTTTACGAACAGGTAACTTGACATCCCGACCGATGGACTGTAGTTTGCCTTCCAAATTGCAGGGGGATTGTTGGTACAGGAATATCCCTTTGCGTCCGATGGTGCAGGGTTTGGTCGAGATTTGGTGCGGATTGGTTCCAAATCTACACCGTTCGCCTTCCTAAGTCCTTGCCGGAGTGGCGGAATAGGCAGACGCAAGGGACTTAAAATCCCTTGGGCCGAACAGGCCCGTCCCGGTTCGACCCCGGGCTCCGGCACCAGGCACTGCTGCGTGAAGGCATGGTCAGACCCTGGGGGAGAATCGGTCTGAATCCCGGATCCCTGCAGCGGTACGCATTCATCCTCTGGGGACTGGCCTTCCTGTTTTTTCTCCGTGTTATCGGTCAAGCGCTGGTCGCGTACTTCGATGTCACGGTGCTCCCGCCCATGCAGGAATGGTATTCCGGACTACTTCCCTATCCCATCCTGCTTCCCATACAGATCGTAATTCTCGGCCTGCAGGCCAAGGTGAATGGGGACTTCACCAGAGGCACAGGCTGGGCCGTCGCGCCCAGGCCGGCGATGGGCCGATTCCTCCTCTGGTTCAGCTATGTGTACGCCGGGTCCATGCTGCTGCGATATGTGATCACGATGGGACTCTATCCCGGGCGGCGATGGTTCGGAGGAACGATTCCTATCTTCTTTCATTGGGTCCTGGCCGCCTACCTGTTTGTCCTAGGGCATTATCACAGCAGGTTTCGGCGGACTGACGGACAACCCTCGGCTCAGGGGTGTGCCGATATTGACCGAGCCTGATGTCACGCTCACGGATTACGGTCTGGCTCTTGAATGCGCGGTATTCGCCGTCTTGCTCTGTCGAAAGGCGACTGCCCAGCCACAGCTTCGAGCGTGGTTTGCACTGTTTTTCTCGTCGATTGGTGTGGCCGCGCTTGCCGGCGGAACTGTCCACGGGTTTTTCCTGGACGTTCGGACGACTGGGCGTGCAGTCCTGTGGCCCGCCGCGATGCTTGCCCTGGGTGGCACTGCGCTATCGACCTGGGCCATTGGTGCGCGCATTCAGTTCTCTAGACGCCTCGCGCGACTGGTGACGCTGTGCGCGACAGTCGTATTTGCTCTCTACTGCGCCCTGGTGCTGTTCGTGACACAGTCCTACTCCCTCGCGATCGGCCATTACGTTCCGGCCGTCTGCTTCCTCGTGGGTGTGTTTGCGCTCGCGTACCGGCGCACCCGAGCACGCCCGGTGGGTTTCGCCTTTCTGGGTCTCCTGCTGACTCTCGTCGCTTCCGGTCTGCAATGGGGTCGGGTCGGGCTTCATCCCGTGTATTTCAACCACAACGCGCTGTATCACCTGATAGAGGCCGTGGCCCTGTACCTGATTTTCTGCGGTGCCAGGTGGTTCCTGGCAGTGCCGCGTGTCAAAGAGGAGTGAAATGGCCATGCTGACTCGACGACAGTTCCTGATCGGGAGCGCGATCCTCGCTTGTTGGCCGACGGGCTGTGTCCGGCGATTGGTCGAGCCGGACGGCATCCCGGTGAACGATATCCACTCCCAGTTGAACCTTACGCATGTTGCTCGGGTGGTCAGGCCTGATTCGGTCGAGAGTCTTCAGAAGATCGTCCGCACGGCCCAACGGGAGGGGAAAGCGATCAGCATCGCGGCGGGAAGGCACGCGATGGGAGGCCAGCAATTCGGGAAGGGTACGATCCTGATAGACATGGCCGGCCTGAACCGGGTACTGGGGTTCGACGCCGCCAAGGGGCAGGTCAGGGTGGAAGCCGGCATCCAGTGGCCTGAGCTGATCGCCGACCTGCTGCGGCGGCAAGACGGACAGACGCCGCAATGGGGGATCATCCAGAAGCAGACTGGTGCAGACCGCCTAAGCCTCGGCGGCGCGCTCTCGGCAAACATTCACGGACGAGGCTTTCGACTGAAACCCATCATTGCCGACGTCGAGTCCTTCGAGTTGCTGGATGACGGCGGTGCGCTGCGCACATGCAGCCGCGGGGAGAATTCCGAGTTGTTTCGCCTGGCCATCGGCGGCTACGGGCTGTTTGGAATCATCACCTCTGTCACCTTGCGGCTTGAGCGGCGGCGTAGACTGGAACGGGTGGTAGAGGTCATCCCGGCGGCGAACCTGACGTCCGCGTTCGAGCAGCGCATTGCGGAGGGCTTCCAGTACGGTGATTTTCAGTATGCGACCGACGACTCCTCGGATGACTTGCTCCGTCGAGGCGTTTTGTCTTGCTACCGGCCGGTCGAAGCCGGTCGAGCGGCACCGGAGGGCCATAAGGAGCTCTCGGAAGCGGATTGGGACCGGCTCTTCTACCTTTCGCACGTGGACAAGAAACGGGCGTTCGAAGAGTATTCCCGCTACTACCTATCGACCTCTGGCCAGCTCTACTGGTCAGACACGCACCAGCTCAGCCTCTACCTGGACAATTACCACGAACGCCTGGATCGCCGGCTGGGCTCGACAGAAAAAGGAAGCGAGATGATCACCGAAATCTATGTTCGGCGCACGGCGCTGGGTCGCTTTCTGGAGGATGTCCGCAAGGACTTTCGCGCGAACAAGGTTGACCTGATCTATGGAACTATCCGGCTGATCGAGAAGGACGATGAGAGCTTTCTGGCCTGGGCCAAAGAAGCCTATGCCTGCGTCATTTTTAACCTGCACGTCGTCCACGATCCGCAGGGTCTCGAGCGCTCCGCCCGGGCCTTTCGACGCCTGATCGAGCTGGCGATCCCCTATGGCGGGAGCTACTATCTCACCTATCACCGGTGGGCGACTCGCAGGCAGGTGGAGACCTGCTATCCCCAGTTCACCGAGTTTCTGAGGATGAAGCGAAGATATGATCCCACGGAGCGTTTCCAGAGTGACTGGTATCGGCACTACCGAGACATGTTCCAGGAGGTCCTGTGAACCTGCCTGACGGCTAAGGCCGCTGCCTCCACGGCAACGTTAACCTGATCGGTCGAATTTATCGGGGCAGGTCCGGTGCTTGAGGTGCTTTGGACGCCTGCGCATAGAGGCTCAGGGCCTCGGGCATCCATTCTTCTAACTGCTGGATTCGCGTGCCGTGACTCGGATGCGTGGACAGGAGTTCAGGCGGCTGGCCCCCGCCCGCCCGCTCCATCCGCTCCCAGACGTGGACCGCTTCCTGAGGATCGTAGCCAGCCTGGGCTGCGAGGAGCATGCCGATATAGTCTGCCTCCGACTCGTGCTCCCGGCTGTAGGGGAGGAGCACGCCGACCTGTGTCCCAAGACCCACCGCCGCCATGACCGCGCGGGATGTCTCGGAGCCGGCGCGCTGTGTTTGCAAGCCGATCGCGGCACCAATCAGCCCTGCCTGCGCGAGGATCCCTTGGCTCATGCGTTCCGCCCCGTGGCGGGCCAGCGCATGGGTGACTTCATGACCCATGATGGCGGCCAGGCCAGCTTCGTTTTTCGCGATAGGGAAGATACCCGTGTACACCGCAACCTTTCCGCCGGGCAAGGCAAAGGCATTCTTCGTCTTGTCGTCCTTGATGACCGAGACTTGCCAGTCGAACCGTTGGGCTGTCTCGGCGTACTTGGATCGTTTGGCTGCCGCAATGATGCGGTCGGCCACGCGCCTCACCGGATCCACTTCTTTCGGGTCCTGGGAGAGCCGGACCTTGGGGTCCTTGAGCACCTCCTGGTAGGCTTGAGCCCCGAGTTGCATCTCGTAGTCGGTGGACACGAGCAAAAGCTGTCCTCGCTCCGTATACGGATTGGTCGCGCAGGCGCCCGCTGCGATTACCAGTCCCAGGCCCGCCCACAGCCGAGGAATGCCACGCGTCAAGTTCATGGACAGCTTCTCGCCTACGAAAATCCGACGAATCCAGCCGGCTAGTTGATCAGGATTGCCGTACTTCAAGGCACATCCTAACACGAACAGAACGCACTCACGACCGGCTCATGCCGGGCGTCAACCGGAGGTAACACACGTGGCAAGCCCAAAGCCGGTGCCAGGCTTCGGGCAACTACAGGCTCAGCAGGATCGAATTTTGTTGGTCCACAGGCCGGCGCCGCGGGGATAAGGACAGGGAGGTCATCACCCTTCTGCCTAAAGGAATCAAGACCTTCGACGATTCGCTTGGCTCTTGTCAACTGCTGTGTCACCGATATGAACAAATCTGTGCACAGCCTATTCACAAAAAGCTTGCCTGAATTTTATTATTATGTGATAAACTCGACCTTGCAATTCAGGCTTGTTTCAAGACGATCACATGGTTGCCGGAACGATGTCTTTTAACCCTGTGCGTTCAGCTGCTCCTGAGGGACACCGAATCAGAAGGGGTCCGCACACTCCTCGCTTCTTCCGACCACGTCTCAGATACAACGGTCACGAATCAAATCCGAGCTTCGAGAGGGAGCATCGGTGGTCTGTCTGAAGGTTTCCAGATATCAGGGGCCATGACAACCCACTGATTCGAACGCTGGAGGAATATGAACCAGCAGCAGCAACATATCCTGATCGTTGACGATGAGGAAGGTGTTCGCCGCGTTCTGCAGGGATTCCTGGAGGATCAAGGTTACCAGGTGACCGCTGTTTCTGACGGTCCGGCTGCAATCCAGGCGGTGAAGGATTCACCGGTACACCTCGTGATCACGGACCTGAGGTTGCCTGTCATGGACGGCCTCGAGGTCGTCGAACAGGTCCTGCACATGGATGCCGAGATTGCCTGCGTCGTGATGACCGGTTACGGCACGATTGAGAGCGCGGTGCAAGCGATGAAGGCGGGAGCATACGACTTCGTCACCAAGCCTTTGGACCTCGAAGCGGTCTCCATCGCCATGAAGAAGGCCCTGGAGTTCAAACGCCTCAAGCAGGAAAATGTGCTGCTCCGGAAATCCGTCCGGGACAAGTTCCGCCTCGAGCACTTGATCGGGACCAGCGATGCCATGCGGACGGCGCACGACTTCATTGAAAAGGTGGCTGACAGCGACAGTACCGTGCTGATCCTGGGTGAGAGCGGGACGGGGAAGGAGTTGGTCGCCCGCATGTTGCATTTCAACAGCATGCGTCGCGACAGGTCCCTCGTGGCGGTCAATTGTGGTGCGATCCCTGAGAATCTGTTGGAGTCAGAGTTGTTCGGGCACGAAAAGGGCGCCTTTACGGGAGCCTTGAATGCACGCATGGGTCGCTTCGAGATGGCGCACGGCGGGACAATCTTCCTGGACGAAATCGCCGAGCTGACCCTGCCGCTTCAGGTGAAGTTGCTGCGTGTGCTCCAGGAGCGGTGTTTCGAGCGGGTCGGCGGGACCAAGACCGTCCATGTCGATGTCCGCGTCATTGCGGCCACGAACCAGGACCTGGAGGAGGCGGTCCAGGAACGTCGATTCAGAAAGGACCTCTACTACCGCTTGAACGTGATTCCGGTCACGATGCCGCCGCTCCGGGAACGTCAGAGTGACATTCCTATTCTGATCGACCATTTCCTCCATCTGTTCAACAAGAAAAAGAACAGCGCGCTGCGAGGCGTGGAGCCCGAGACCATGGCCCGCCTGATGCAGTACTCGTGGCCGGGCAACATCCGCGAGCTGGAGAACCTGATCGAGCGCCTTGTGATCTTGAAGAAGAGCGGGAGCGTCACGCTGACGGACCTCCCTCCCAAAATACTGGCGGCCGTGCCAGCCCCAGGGGGGGCCGTCGAGGAACAGCCCATCATGTTCAGTCAGACCGGGATCAATCTCGTGAAGGAGCTAGAACGGTACGAGAATCGACTGATCGTGGAAGCGCTGCGCCAAGCGAACGGTGTGACGAGCAAGGCGGCCCAGCTTCTTCGGCTGAACCGGACGACCTTGGTGGAGAAATTGAAGCGCAAGGGATTGGATGCCAAGCTTCAGGGAGAAATGTACGCGTAGCCCGCCCGGTCGGTGATCGTCCATCGTCCTCTTCCCATCCGTCCTGAGCAGCGATGGGTCTCTTGTAGTTGTGTCCGTCGTGCTCAGAGTCTCGTCGCCCGCAAATTGCGGGCTCACCCCCCCCTTTTCTCTGCAGTGCCGTCAATCATTTGACCGCCATTCTCGGTCGTGCCACGCCAGAGTGAACCCATCAACGATTCTGCTGACCTGCCCAAGCGAGAATCCTGCGTAAATCAACCATTCTCTGCCCTCCGGAATAAAATCTTCTTGCGGTACGGAAATTGCTGAGTCTTCGCAGCTTCGAGCAGCTTCAGGAACGACACATGCGCGTCCTTATCTATTTTTTATGAGGATCGCGCTAGAGCGGGCCGGCGGTACTGAAACACGGGGAGAGAACACCATGGCCATGAGTCAAGTCACCGATGAGAGGGCCGGCCGGCCATTGGCCTTACAGGAAGCAGAACGTGAACGTGTGATCCAGGAGTTCGCTCCCGTGATCAAGATGATGGCGCATCGCTTGGCCTTTCGACTGCCGGCTCACCTGGATGCGGAAGATCTGGTGTCTGCCGGTGTGATCGGGCTCATGGACGCGATGACCAAATATGATCCTCTGCGCGAGGCCAAGTTCAAAACCTACGCGGGATTCCGGATCCGCGGGGCGATGCTAGACGAAATCCGTTCGATGAACTGGATCCCTCGTTCGGTCCAGGAACGGATCCGGTTGTTGCAAAAGACCCACGTGGACCTTCTGGCGAGATTGGGGCGCCCGCCGACGGACAGGGAGGTTGCGGCAGCGCTGAACATGTCCGTTTCTGAGCTGGATGATTTTGTCCTTCGGTCGCGCGGAGCGGTGATGCTCAGCCTGCAGGATCTCGAGGCCCAAGATATGGAAGGTCGTGGATACATGCGGATGGTGGCGGACACGCAATACCCGGACCCTCTCTCCTCGGTGGTCACCAGCAATGTCAGGGAGATGATCGGGCAGGCCATCGAGGAGTTGCCGGAAAAGGAGCGGCTGGTCCTCACACTCTACTATCTCGATGAGCTGACGATGAAGGAAATCGGGCAGGTCCTACGTGTGACCGAATCGAGGGTCTGTCAGATACACACCAAGGCGATTACCCGCCTGAAGGCCAAGCTCCAGTCGGCGTTACAGCCTGAATTCAGTTGATAGCCTCAGGAGTCCGAGAACCCACCGGCAGGGAAGTTAGGGGTCGCGCGAGCCGCCAGATTCCAGCCACGTCGTCGGATCCCATGTTGGCCTCACCTTGCTGACTCGTCCGCTTCGGTGTGCCCATTGGTGGTGGTGGCGGTCGAGAAGAGCGAGTCTCTGAGAAGCTCACGATCCTGGACCGCGGACGTATCATGAGCCTGGTCGTGGATGGCTTCCCGCATGTCGCTCCAGGTGCGTGCCGGCACCGAGAGGAAGGCCTCCACGACAGTCGGATCGAATTGGCTCCCACTGTACCTGCGGATTTCTTCGCGTGCGTGGTCGAATGACTTTGCCTTCCGGTATGGCCGGTGGGACGTCATCGCATCCAGGGCGTCCACCACGCTGAAGACCCGCGCCCCGAGCGGAATCGCATCACCCTTCAGTCCGAAGGGGTACCCGCACCCGTCATACCGCTCGTGGTGCGCCAGGATGATTTTCGAGGCACCTTTCAGAAAATCTACCCGTGACGCCAAGCGGTAACCCAGGAGAGAGTGCTCCCGCATGATCTTCCACTCCTCCTTCGTCAGGCCGGCCTGCTTCAGCAACACGCGGTCCGGGAGTCCAATTTTGCCGATATCGTGCAGGTAGACCCCGCGCTCCAGCGTGACCTGGTCCGACTCGCTCATGTTCAGGAGCCTGCCGAGGGTCAAGGCGTATTGCGCTGCGCGCTCGGAATGCGAATGGGTCTCGACGTCACGCGTGTCCAGTGCGGCCCCCAGGGCCTTGAGCGTGGCTCGGTAGGTGCTCTCGAGGTGCCGGATCACTTGCTGAAGCTCGCGCGTCCGCTGCCGCACTTGCGTTTCCAACAGGGCCTGGTAAGCCTTTCCGCCAAGGATGAGTTGCCGCTTCATATACCCATGGCAAACGCTGTTGCGCAGCTCCTGCGGCTGGCAGGGTTTGAGGAGGTAGTCGTCAGCCCCACACCGAATGGCGCGGACGGCCAGATGCAGGTCGTGGGAGCCTGTGATCATGATGACCACCACCGTGGGATCGATGAGCCGAACCCGCTTGAGCATCTCCAGGCCGCTGGTGCCAGGGAGATGGATATCCATGATCACGATGTCCACTTTGCGCTCGCGGAGGTGGGCCAGTGCCTCATCGGCGCCCGCGGCGCTGAGGATCTCGCTGCTGGAGTCGGAGAGTGCGTCCCGGACGAAGGTGAGAATAGCCGGCTCGTCATCCACGACCAGGATCACGGCCTGGGGAACTGCCTCCATGACATCCCCGGTCGTAGGGTCAAGGATCGCAGACGAGCGGGTGGCCGTCATGACACCCTCCCGTAGCTTCTCGACATCCATTCGCTTCAGAGCCAGGGCAAGAAGGTCCGTACAAGACAAATCTCGTCCTGACGCCAGGCTCACGCTGATGCTCAGTAGGGTCGGCAGGGCGCCGGCATCATTGGCCTTCTCGATGGCCGCCCGGACGCGCATTCCCGCCGCTTCGGCACTTGCTCGGGTGCCTTCGGCGAGGAGAATGATGAAACCGGATTCGCCGTAGCGGGCGGCCAGGTCCCCTCGGTCGATGGCAGACCGGATGATGCGCCCCATCAGGTCGAGAGTCTGGTTCCAGACGACTTCTCCAAAGGCGTCAAGAATCGAATCAAACTGGTCCACCGCGAGCAATGCGAGAGCACGATCCCGGTGGCCATGCGCCAGACCATTCTTGCAGGTCCGGCAGTGCTCCTCGAATGCGGCCTGTGTCGAGAGCCCGGACAAGGGATCTCGTTTGACCATTCCCTGATCGCCCGAGTCGTGGATGACTTCCATCAACGGTCTCCTGATGTAGAAGGACGCACCTGTACATCTATCGGCAGGAGTCCATCCTGTCTTGAGGGAGGAGTGAGTCTATTGTTCGAGGACTTGCAGGCCTTTGGGTGGTGGGGCAGGCCAAAAATTGTTCCTGAGCTTGATGCGTTGACTCAAGGTGCCCGCCGGTTGGATCACAGGGTGGGTCACGCGGTTGCCGGGTGAAGACACTTCCCCCGATGTGGCACGGAGATCAGCACATCGGTTTCGTCCATTATTCGGTCTTTATCACTCACTCATACAGCGGGTCATGCGTTTTCCGGTAATGGACCCCCAGGCACCCGCCGAGTTCACGAAGCTCCCTTCGAGTCGTTGTCCCTCCCCGGTGAAGAGGAGGCTATCTTCCTGGTAGCCCCCCTGAAATTCCCATCGCAAGTACACCCCATCCGCCAGGACAATGATTTTGGCGGGTCGTAGCTCGGGTGTAGGTGGGGTATCCGGGTGTGGAAAGGTGACGATCATTTTGTGCTCCTGGTGATTCTGATGGTTATGCACGGTCCACTGCCAGGTGCCGCAGAGGCGGACCAGCCCTTTCCTCTCACTGAGTTTCTCGCGCCGGCTCTGGAGACGATACCAAGCCGAGCGAACACTTTGCTCGGCCCGGCTTTCCTGCCGGATGGCGCGGGCGATCAATTGCGCCCTCAGCAGTGGTCGAAGGCGGGTCTGGAAATACTCTGCAGCCAATTCCTCTCGGTCCTTCTGGGCAGTGGCCGTACCGTGCGGGGCGACGCCGGGACGTCCTGGCTCCTCCCAATACTCCATCAAACGTCGGCGGATTCCTGGCAAACCTTCACGTTCTGCCACGGCGATCCATGAGGTCTCCGACCCGCTGAGACGCGGATAGGCGCGATCCAAGTATGCCTCATACTGGGGGTCAGGCCGGGGGTGGCCTGAGCGCGGAGCTTCGGGTGTCGGGCCGGCCTTCAGGACCGTAGCCAAGGTCAGTGCGTGGCGGAGGTCTGGCCTTGAGGCTCTCTGAAGCAGCCAAGTTTCCTGCGCGGCGGCTTGCTCAACCACCGCGGAGAGACTGGCAGGGTCCTCAGATTCCGCGGCCTCCTGCAGCGCGGAGGTGAGCCGCCATGCCGCGAGTGCGGCGATCAGCTCGACCGAGGCCACGCCCGGCTCGTCGCCGACAGACCGCTCCGATGGCTTGCTCGTCGGCGCATTCCCGGACAGTCCACCGCCAAAGGCTGGTCCATTGAGACCTAGGCTTGGCCCAACGCGGGATGAAAACAGTGCCAATGCCTCTTGGTCAGAGGTCACCGAGGCGAGGGCCACCTTGTGAGTGCGGACAATCTGATCGAAATCCGGAACCTCAGCCAATGTGGCCAGTGCCGGAACGTCGGGAAGCCCTGCCAGCGCACACCATACCGCCAGTGCCCGACAGCCGACGCGGAGTGTAGAGGTTCTCAGGCTCCAAGGCTGATGACTGCTGAACCGCATCAGGATCGATTCTGGGGCATCGAATTCTGCAATTCGATGGACGACGAGCGTGGTTGGGACCTTCAACGACAGGCCTTGAAACAGTCCTGGAGAAATGCCACGGTGCCATCCCAGGCCGCCGCGGCGGCCTGGGGGCGGTACACGTCCGGGCGCATGTCGTTACAAAACGCGTGCGGGGCTCCTTCATAGCGCTTGATTTCGATCCGTTTGGTGTACTCCTTGCCTGCTTGCTGCAGTTGCTCGACCTGCTCCGCGCTGACCGACTCGTCGGCCCCCGCGTGGTGATAGAGCAGGGGACAATGGAGATCCTTGAGGAGGCTCAAGGGCGTGATGATCTTGCCGTAAAACGCGACCGCGCTGCGTATCGACTTTCGATGGCAGGCAAACCGGATTGCCAGAGAGGCGCCCGTTCCGAAACCTACGACTCCGTGAATGTTCCGCTTCACGTGATCGCGCGTATTCAAATACTCGCAACAGGAGACCAGGTCCTGGAGCAGGTCAGGTTCCTTCACTCGTGCCATCAGCGCTTCGGCCACTTCCGCATTGGCCGTGACCATCCCTCCCTGTCGCGCGTACAGGTTCGGCACAAGAACGGTATAGCCCTCGCAGGCCAGCCGGTTGGCAAGATCCTTGATTTGAACATTTAATCCCCACCACTCGTGCAGCACAACGAGGCCGGGAAAGGCACCCTTCTCCTGTGGCCAGAACAGCAGCCCCTCCACCTGAACTTCCTTGGTCAGCAGGGTCTTGGCATAGGGATTCACGGAAGCGTCCGACATACTGGGCATTGGCACGCCACTCGGGAACCTGACCGCGTTGGTACCGATCTGAGTGAGGGGGAAGGGTGGAATCCGTTCAGACATCATGCCCCTTTTCGTGGATCATCAGATTAGCCGAGGACCGCCGAGCGGAGTTGTACTATAACGAGGGCCCTCGAAGGTTGTCAATTCGAGTGCCTTCATTGACGTGCTCAGGGACGTGGGAATAGAATCAACACGAGGGCTGTGCAGTCCGGCACGGCGCGGTCTCTGAACTACAAGAGGAGGTCTCCGTGGGTAGTCGGCTCTACGTCGGCAGTCTGCCGTACTCGTTCACCGACCAGCAACTGCAGGACCTGTTCGCTCCGCATGGCACCGTGACGTCCGCAAAGGTGATCGCGGATCGCTTTACCGGCCGATCGCGCGGGTTCGGATTCGTGGAAATGTCCACGCCTGAAGAGGCCCAAAAGGCCATTACCGCACTGAACGGGACGGACTGCCAAGGTCGGTCACTCGTGGTGAACGAGGCCAAGCCGCAGGAGAAGCGGGATCGTCCCTGGGGAGGCGGAGGAGGAGGCCCGGCCGGGCAGGGGGCTTAGTCCCGGACTCCCACTCGACAGGAGCAAGGGGTATCGAGGGCCGTGTCCCAGGACACGGCCCTCTTGTGTCTGGATCCCTGATTAAGGAGGGCAAAGACCCTGTGGCCACGCCGCTGGGTATCGGGCTGATCGGATTGGGGCGACACGGGATGAGATATGCCCGGCATCTTTTGGAGCCACTCCCGAACGCCAGGCTGGTGGCAGTCTGTCGCCGCGACGCCGTCGCAGGGAAGTCATTTGCTGAACGCCATGCCCTTCGGTTCTATCCGCACTACCAAGACCTCGTTTCGGACTCAACAGTGCGGGCGATTGCGGTGGTGACGCCGCCGTCACTGACACGGGCTATCTGTCTTGAGGCGGTGCGTGCACGAAAGCCAATCTTGATCGAGAAGCCGTTGGCCACAAGCGGTCCAGAGGCCGCCGAGATGGTCCGTGCCGCGGAGTCCGCGGGCGTCCCCCTGATGACCGCTCAGACCCTTCGGTTCGAAGCAGCAATCCAGGCTTTGAAGGCAGAGCGGCGGTCTGTGGGGACCCCACGCTACCTCGTGTTGACCGTGCGTGCCGTGCCGCGGCCCGAGATCTTGCGGGAGCTCGCGGATTATGCTGGGCGTGGCGTCCTTCTGGAGATCGGTGTGCATCTTCTGGATCTGGTTCGTTTCATGACCGGCGAGGAAGTAGCGGATGTGCGCTGTGAGCTCAGGGGGTCCGGTCCAGGGAAACCGGAGCACCTGGCCTTAGTGAGTCTTCACACCACCAGCGGGTTGGGGTGCATCATCGAAGTGTCACGGGTCTCGGCCGGCCGGACAGGACGGCTGGAATGGGTCGGCGACGAAGGGCAACTGACCGCAGACTGGATCGGGCATCGCCTCAGCCAGGTCACCCCTCAGGCCGTAAAGGAATGGTCAGTGCAGGAGCGCCCGACGGTCGTCGCCGCACTCGAGGGATTCGTCACGGCGCTCGAGCGTGGCGACCCTATGCCCGTAACCGGATTGGATGGGCAGCGTGCCGTCGAGATCGCGGACGCCTGCTATGAATCAGCTGCGACCGGCAGAGCCGTGCGCGTAGGCTAAAGGCAATGGGCAATAGGTGATCGGTGACGAAGAAGGAGGCCGTATTCTAGGTCATAGCCTCTAGCCCATAGCCGCGTGCCCGCCTTCACGTTTCAGCCACGATGTGAGTGTCCGTCTCCTCCACACCGTCAATCGTGTGGATCTTAGTGATCACTACGTCAGAGAGGGCCTTCTCATCTGCGACATTCACGAAGCTGAAGATATCCGGCTGGCCGAAGCAGGGATGAGCTTGCTCGACGCCGGCAATTTTCCTGAGGGACTTCAGCACGTCCTTGGTCTTCCCTGCCTTGACCTTGATGAGAATGTAGGCTTTAGTGGCCATTGTGCCCTCCTTGGGTAGTGATAAGTCATGCGTAATGCGTGATGAGTGAACAGGGAGCGGGTAACCAAGGTCTCCCGAACTCATCACTCATGACTGTTTCCTGCGCCGGGCATCTCACTGCGACGCAGGGCATACACTGCGTGAAGATTCCCTCCGTCCTCCGCGAGCCGACTGCGCGCAGTCCGAAAGGTCCGGGCGACCAGGTCAAAGTCGCTCTTCTCCAGGTTGTAGGCGCGAAAGCTCTCTGCCATACCGGGCTGGTCGAAGATTGGACGGCCGGCATCATAGTCCACAATCGCTTCCAATGACTGTGAGGTCCACCCTTCGGTGGGAAATGCCTCGAGGGCCGCCGGGGCCCGATTGCCTAATCCCGCTGTCAACGCCTCTGTGAACCACTGCCTCACGCCGGGTTGAGTACTCTTCATAAAGGCTGCTTGGAGCTGAATGAGGGCCCTGATGAGCTGATTCACCTGGCTGTTCTCGCGAGGGAGGGCCTGGGCATCTTCAAAGACGGCCAGTATGGACATGACCGCCCCCACATGTTTGGGAGAGGCACGTCTGCCCGTGGGTCCAGCGGCCGGCCCGCTTGCGGGGGTATACTGTTCATTGACATTGCTAAACGATCCACCCGGGGTCGGCCCTCCGCCGATGACGTAGAGGCGATCGTTGACGACGGCGGACCCCAACCCATGGCGACCGGTCGGCATGGGCGCCATCGCCTCCCATCGATCGGAGTCCGGTGAGTAAACCTCGTTTGTCCGGAAGGTCCCTTCCGGAGCCTCCCCCCCTAGCACGTAGATCTTACGACGGATGACCCCCGCGGTTATCCCGCTTCGCGGCGTCGGGAGATCGGCGACTGGCGCCCATCGATCCGCAGCCGGATCATACGATTCCGTGACCGCCAGGTTCCGGCTGTAGTCCCTGTTGAGGCGACCGCCAATGGCATAGATCTTCTGGCCGACCGTGGCAGCTGCGAGGTGGTCGCGTGGGGTGGGGAGAGCACGTCGTGCACTCCAGGAGTTGCTGCCCGGGTCGTAGACCTCCACAGCCGCAGAGTTGCCGCCCCCATCGTAACCGCCGATCGCGAACAGTTTCCCCTCATATTCGGCCACGGCTAGCGCTCCGCGCGGCGTCGGCATCGGGGCCCGTGCAACCCAGGTATCGGTTTCAGGTTGGTAGACATAGACGCTTGCGATGGGCTGCCAGATGGAAAACAGCGAGGCCGTGAAGCCGCCGACCACGTACAATCGGTTCCCCACCGTTGCGGCAGCGGCATGATGCAGGCCCTTAGGAAGTGGGGCTCTCGTCGCCCATCGGTTGGCCACCGGGTCATATTCTTCGAGAGCGTCGCTGACCGCGAGTCTCGTCAGGTTGCCGAGACCAGGCTCGTTGAACCCGCCGACGACATAAATCTTTCCACCGAGAGCCGCCGCTGTCACCTCGGTGCGCTTCGTGGGTGCAGGCGCCAGGCTTGTCCATCCTCCAGCCTGTGGCGGCAGGTCTTCTCCGAACGCGAGGGGTTCCGACATCGGCGCGAAGAAGGTGGCAACCACAACAGGCAAGGGCGTGACCAGCGCCAGCCACATGGCCCAGCGGCGCGGTGCAATAGACGAGCAGGAGGTGAGGCTAACGTGGATGCGTACCGGGCCAGGACGCATGGGGCGTATTATACACAAGTCCATGAGGCTGTGTTGAAAACCCGCAGGGGCACGCCTATAATTCCGCAACGTTACATCGCGAACAGCCGATAGCGTACGGCACAATATCGAGCCGCCTCGTTCTGTGTTCGTCATAACGCGCGAACTACCCGTGAATCCAGGCGAGGGCCGTTCCTACACGTGAAAAGCTGAGATCGTGCAGAAAAATATCATCCCGCAAGTAGCCTGGGACAGAATTAACCACAGATCAACACGAGGCAAAAGTTGCGATTCCTTCAAGGAAGAGTAGCCCTGGAGCAATGACCCTCTATTTCAAAATACTCACTGGGGTTGCCGCAATCGTTTCAATAGCTTATTACTTTTCCACTGATAGTCCCGACCCAGCGGTGATTTACGCAATCGTGACCCTTGCTCTCATTTTTGCCCTGTTCACCGCACCTTTCTTGCGGAGGGGTGTGAGAAGAGCTACTTCGTACATCCCTCCCGGAAGAGTCGCACCGGATGTACTGCGAGTCGGCGAGGCCCTACCGACGCAACTGGAGGCGGAGCTTATCACCAAGTACTTCAGACCACAGGAATACCTCTTGGCTACCGCGATAGGTGCCAATTTCAAGTCCTTGGTCCTAACGAATGAGAGCTTGATCGTCGTCAATGTTGCTAGTTTCCCCAAGCTGAAGATTGATTCCCTGATTCGCGACAAGATTTCTGGCATCGAAACCTATTCGGGCGCGATCTTTTGTGGGCTGATTATCTCTTTGGCGGGCCATGACCCAATCAAGATTGCGATTGACAAACGGCTCTACGAGCAGGTCGTGGAACTAGCATCCAGAATTAGACAATCAATCCGCGATGCCGAGGGGGTCCACGAACCCATGAATACTGATCCAACGGTAATGTTGGATAACCTGGCCAGACTGCGGGACCGAGGTATTATATCGGAAGAGGAATTCCAGACGAAAAAGAAAGAACTGTTAAGCAGGATTTGAGCTTGAGCGATCGGTGTCTTGCATTGGAAATTACGGCTTCCCGGTTTCTCTCAGAACAGTACCGCGCCAGTTTCCTCACTGCCACCTTTCTCGTCATTTGGTGCGGCGTCTATTCAAGCGCAAGCGCCGCCGACTTCATAGGCAAGGTTGTGGGAGTACTTGACGGCGATACCATCGAGATTCTCCACAATGGCCGCGCCGAGCGTGTTCGGTTGAACGGGATCGATTGTCCAGAGAAGGAACAAGCGTTCGGCAAGGTAGCCAAGCAATACACCTCCACCCTGGTCTTCGGTAAGGATGTCACCGCGACCCCTCTGGGCCTCGACAGATACGGAAGGACGATCGGGGAGGTGACTTTTTCGGACGGACGGAGTCTCAACCGCGAACTGGTCAGGGCGGGGCTTGCCTGGTGGTACCGGAAGTACGCGCCTGGGGATGCCGTCTTGCAGCGACTGGAAGCCGAGGCCCGAGAAGTGAAACGAGGGCTGTGGGCTGATTCCAGCCCCATTCCGCCATGGGAATGGAGGAATGCTAAGCGAAACCGGCAATAGTTGCCGCAATGAACGAACGGAGGTGAGCGACTCCTATATCACCAGGCTTTTCCAGTTTGATCCGCGTGATGACCTTGGGAGGTGAGGGCGGGGTAAGCGACCCAGCCCCAGGAGCTTGTGAACAGTTAGTCAATAACCAGATACCCGAAGATCTTGAGCCATATGGCATGGCCTGCCACAATATATAGTTGACTTGCACCTAAACATGCTCTATATAGCAGGCACCCCAGGGGTCTTGTATGATGACCTCAACCCGGGCATCCGCACTCATTAGCGAAAAGAAATCCCGCTTCACATCCAAACTCCTCCGCTGGTTTCATGACAACCGGAGGAAGTATCCGTGGCGTCGCACTTCAGACCCGTATAAAGTCCTCATGGCTGAGTTCATGCTCCAGAGGACCGGAGCCTCCCAGACCGTCCCTGTGTATCGGGCTTTCGTTCGCCACTATCCTACCGTCCAAAGTGCAGCAGCCGCCTCGGATGATCGTCTTCTCTCAGTGCTTAGACCTTTGGGTAGGATCGGGCGGTTCCGCCAGCTTCGGCTTGTTCTCAGCGCCATCAACGAACGCTTTGCTGGACGAGTACCAACTAAAGAGAAGCTGCTTCTTCAGAGTCCAGGGATTGGTCCATACACCGCACGTGCTCTTTTGGTTTTTGCACTCAAGAAGCGCTACGGACTTTTTGATCCCAGTATCGCGCGGGTCCTCGCCCGCGTTTTCCACATCAAGAGTACCAAGGTGCGCCCACACACCGACCCCGAGATGTGGGCAGCGGTGGATCTCCTCGTTCCCAGATCGCACGTGAGAGAGTTCAATTGGGCACTTCTGGATTTTGGGGCTCTGGTTTGCCTTCCGCGGAATCCCAGTTGCGGCAAATGCCCCGTATCATCGATTTGTCACTACTTCCAAGAGTCGCGGGTGGCGTGAGGACATGAACCAGTACAACTTTATCGACCTGTTTTCAGGGGCGGGGGGACTTGCGGAGGGGTTTCGCCAGGGCGGATTTCGTTCGGTCTTTGCCGTAGAGATCGACCCTGCTGCTGCGGAGACCTACCGGCTGAACTTTGGTCACGAGGTTTTCAATGGGCCCATTGAACAATTGCAGAAAGTTCCGGTTGCTGGCAATGTCGTCATCGGAGGGCCGCCCTGCCAAGGATTTTCGCCTCTAGGCAAAATGTCGCCTACAGAGCGACATCCTCAGATGAATCAGCTATGGCGTCATTTCATGCGCGTTGTTCGACAGGTCAGGCCTCACGCCTTTGTCATGGAAAATGTTCCTGAAATCCTCCGGTCGGAAGAGTATCCAAAGATTAAACGCGTGGCTGAAAGACTAGGCTTCAGCATTACAGCCGGTGTCCTGAATGCCGCGGCTTTCCATGTGCCTCAGAATCGCCGCCGGGCGTTCATCGTAGGCGTGAGACGTGGATACGGTGTACCGCTTTTACCGACCCCTTCGGGCAAAAAAGTAGTCGTGCGGGATGCCATCGGAGACCTTCCCTTAAAGCCGAGCGGGGATAGCTGGCACATTGGCCGAAACCCGACCAAGATGTCTGTCTTAAGGTACAAATGCGTTCCGCCCGGCGGTAATAGATTTGACCTCATTCGAAGGCGGCCGGATCTTGCGCCCAGGTGTTGGATGAAAAAACGGACCGGGAGCACTGACGTGTTCGGTCGACTTGAATGGGATAAACCTGCTCTTACCATTCGCACCGAATTTTTCAAACCTGAGAAGGGGAGATATCTCCATCCAGAAGCGCACCGCCCAATAACACATCGGGAAGCTGCTCGGCTTCAGACGTTTCCGGATTCGTTTAGGTTTTCAGGAAGCAAGATCCAGGTGGCGAAGCAGATTGGTAATGCCGTCCCTCCCAAGTTGGGCCAGGCTGTGGCCGAGGCCTTGGCGAGAGGTCTTAGACCAGTACGTGGAAATTGTTTAGAAGGTTAGCACCTCTTCGATGGCCCAATCCAAAGGGAAGAGGGAGGCCGCGAGAGCGCGTCTTCGGGAATACTTTCTTCAGTATATCGGTCGGATCATCGATACAAGGACTCTCAGAGATGTGGCGGGAATTAGTGAGTACGCCAGGCGTATTAGGGAGCTTAGGGATAAGGAAGGTTATAAGATCTTGAGCCACAGGGATCGGGACTATCTCAAGCCTGGAGAGTACCTCCTTGAAGATCCGCATCCCGATCCAGTTTTGGCACAGGGCATTGATCAAAAGAAACGTACCCGCATACTTGCGCGCAACGGATACACCTGCCAAGCATGCGGAGCTGGGGCGGGAGAGCCTGATCCGTACCATCAGGGGCGAAGGGTCCGTCTTCAAATAGACCATGTTATTCCGAAAAAGGAGGGCGGAAGCGATGATGACGACAACCTGAGGGCCCTATGTTCAACATGCAATCAAGCGCGTTCCAACCTCGAACGGCCTCCAGAGGAACTTGCCATCAACCTTCTTGAGAAGATTCGCCGCGCGCCACGGGGTACACAGGTGCAGATACTAAAGTTCCTGAAGAAAAAGTTCGAGCACTGAGAGAGGTGATCTTGGGTAACGGTTCGGCAACTAGGCGTAGATACATTACCGAACTTGACATCCTGATTGGTCTCCTTACAATCTGAGAGGTACCTTCTAACTAAGGGAGGTGGAAATGTCTGTGAGCCAAGAAGCCAGGAGCCTCTTTGAAGAAGCGAGAAAAGTGGCTAAGAACTCAACTTGTCTGAAGAGTCAAACCGCGGCCTTGGTTGTGAAGGACAATCAGATCGTGGGGAAAGCCTGTAATCTCTGCTCTCCTGATGGTTTTCAGCATGGAAGCCCTGTTTCCCATTGCCCAAGAATGGGATTGGTCACTGGAGAACACTATGATCTATGCAAATCACTTCATGCGGAATATTTAGCCATTATGGACGCGGGAAGGGAGAACTGTTTAGGCGCGACTCTTTACTTGACTGGGCATAGCTATGTGTGTTGGGAGTGTGAGAGTGCGGCACGACTTTATGGCATTGTCGCAATCAAGATAGACCCTGCCCCGATATATGCAGCACAACAAACAGAGTGACACCCACCTAAATGTCCCCTAATGGGGGGCATTCTTCTTTTCCGCCTGTCCCCGTTCCTCCCGTTGGCCAGCCTTATTTCTCTGTAACTTTGGTTGGTCCAAGTCTCGAGTTGCATCTTGTTGTTTATCTGCCTCAAAAACAAATTTAAACTGCTGTCTCCAGTCAGGTTTCACCCAATCTAGGATCTGACCTGGCGTGACAAAGGTAGCTACGTTAACAACTATCCATACTCCAAACAGCACTAAAATTAATATAGGCACCTTCCATAGGTTCGTCCAAACGGCTCTAAGCCATTGGGATACGAGTGCATCCTTACCTACAAAGGTCTTTTCCAGATCTTCTCGAACTATTTTCTTAATCTGCTCCGCCTGTGTCTCAAACAACGTGCGGGACATTGTCTCAGAAGCATTTGTACATAGTCTATCGAGCCTATCGGCCTCGGGCTCTCTCTTCCTGTAGGGCTTTTCAGTGGGCTCCTGTAAATCGAAGAAAATACAAGTGAAGATTTTTATGCCGATCCTAAGCGGGAAATCCACCTTTCGCAGATTAATAACGCGCACACTTAACGAGCCTTCGTACCCAGGATCAATATGGCCTGGATTGAGCACCAGGAGTCCTTGCTCTGCCAATTTGTTAGGGGGGAAAACTATAGCGGCCACCTTATCTGTCAGGCTTAGCTTCTCTTGGGTTAACAGGGTTACCATTCCTCCACTGGGAAGGTAATATGGGTTCGCTTGGTCACCCGTGATGACCTCCTTTTCTGCTATTATTTGTCCTACCCTCAAGTCATAGCTTGCAGCTTGAAAGCAGCCGCTGTGGTCATCCGTACCCAGAGTGGGCACACCAATTATTAATCCTGACCCGATAATCTTTTGATACGGTAGAATACCACCCATAGGTCCCTCCTCCTGAACACTTTTCAGCCGCTTCTGTTCAACGTAGCTATGGAGTTCTTACTGGGTTGACTTGTCTTGAACCTGTTCTCGGCGAAGTATCCTGCTCCCGGTGATGTAATCTTCTCTGTGTAAAGCCACAAGGTGGTTTGGATAGCCGATCGGGGGACGCGTGGGGCGTATTATACACAACTGCATAAGGCTGTGTTGAAAACCCGCCTGGGGCATGCTTATAATCCCGCTCCGTAATCTCAGCCTGCATCTCGTGGTAGGTGATCCATGCCTTCACTGAAGATTTTCCTCTGGTGGTTCTTGATTGGTGCCACCATGGCCCTTTCAGTCATCATGCTTCAGGGAGGAATCCGGGAGGTGATGCAAGCCCAGGGTTCACTCTGGGAGGTAAAGCTGGTGGAGCTCTTCACTGCGATTGTGGGCGGAGGACTCCTGGGAGGGTGCGTCGCCCTCATCTTGGACCGGATTAAGAAACCCTAGAGGAAGGCACGGGGCGCGAGGCGAGGGGAGACACGAAGAGGCTGCCATGGACGTTGAGGTCGGTGCACATCTCTACCGCAACACGGACGGGACCGTAGAAATCGAGGGTGTCCCCCAGATCACCTTCTCAGTCCCGAAGCCGGGGGGACCGGTCCTGCTCAACTTTGTCCTGTTCGATGCGGTCGGCAAAATCATTCTCAAGGTCGTGGACAGTACCTTCGCTTTCAATGAGCGCCGGGCCTATGAGATGACCAAAACGCCGACCAGCGTCACGATCACGCAACCCGAAACCGGACAGGTGGTCCTCCACGTGGAGCTGAAGGCCAACGGACGCGTGGCGTTGAGGAAGGGGAACTTCCTGACATTGAAGGGACACCGCTTGGAAGTGCTGCCGACCGAGTGGCGGATCGAACGAAGTCGGGTGACCGAGGGGGAAACCGATCTCCAAGGAAAACCCGTGGTGATCGGCTAGCCGATGAAACGGGGATCTGCTGTCAGCATGGATGCTTAGCGGGGCTGTGCCTGAACCGTGGGAATGACCGACAGCTGACGATTCTTGACGTCCACCGTGGCGGTGTCACCGTCGCGCAGCTCTCCCTTGACCAGGAGGCGGGCGATCGGCGTTTCAATGTCTTGTTGGATCAAGCGTTTGAGCGGCCGCGCCCCATAGACAGGGTCGTATCCCCGCTTCGCCAGGTCAGCCGTGGCCGCCGGCGTCAGAACCAAGGGAATCCTGCGTTCAGCGAGCCGATCTCTCAACCTGCCCAGTTGAATGTCCACAATCTTCGCCAGCTGCTCCTCGGTGAGCGGATGGAAGACTACGGTCTCGTCCACTCGGTTGAGGAATTCGGGCCGGAAGTGGTGCCTCAGCTCAGCCATCACAAGGGCGCGCATCTCCTCGTACGAGGCGCCCCGCTGCTGCGTCTCCAGGATGTCCTGGCTGCCGAGGTTCGAAGTCATGATCAGCACGGTGTTTTTGAAGTCCACCGTGCGGCCTTGTGAGTCCGTCAGGCGCCCGTCATCGAGAATCTGGAGCAGGACGTTGAACACATCGTGGTGTGCCTTCTCGATCTCGTCGAACAGGATGACCGAGAACGGTTTGCGACGGACTGCCTCCGTGAGTTGCCCTCCTTCCTCGTAGCCCACATACCCTGGGGGTGCGCCGATCAGCCGGGCAACGGTGTGCTTTTCCATGTATTCGGACATGTCGATCCTCACCATGCTGCCTTCGTCATCGAACAACGTGGCAGCGAGCGCGCGCGCCAGCTCGGTCTTGCCGACGCCGGTGGGGCCGAGGAAGAGGAATGACCCGACCGGGCGGTTCGGATCCTTGATCCCTGACCGGGCCCGCAGCACGGCGTCCGCCACCGCCCGAACGGCCTCATCCTGTCCCACAACGCGCTTGTGCAACAGATCAGGAAGGCGCAGGAGCTTTTCCATTTCGCCCTCCATCAGACGGCTGACCGGGATGCCCGTCCACCGGCTGACGACCAGCGCGATGTCCTCCTCGTCGACTTCCTCCTTCAACAAGCGGCTTTCACGTTGCTCCTGGCCAAGATGCTTTTCCTCGGCAGCCAGCTCGCGCTCCAGCCGAGGTAATTCACCATACCGGAGTTCGGCGACTCGATTGAGATCATACGCCCGCTCCGCCCGCTCCATCTCCTGCTTCACTTCCTCGATCTTCTGTCGCAGCGCGCGCAGGCGGCCGACTGACGCCTTCTCAGCTTCCCAGCGGGCTTTCAAGGTATGAAGTTCCCGCTCCTTCTCGCCCAGTTCCTTCTCCAGTGTCGCGAGCCGTGCACGACTGCCCGGATCGTTCTCCTTCCGGAGGGCTTCGCGTTCGATCTCGAGCTGCAAGACCTTCCGGGAAACCTCGTCGAGCTCAGCCGGGAGGCTGTCGATCTCGGTACGCAGACGGGCGGCCGCTTCGTCGACGAGATCGATGGCTTTGTCCGGCAGGAACCGATCGCCGATGTAGCGGTGCGAAAGCCGGGCTGCGGCGACCAGCGCGGAGTCCTTGATCCTCACCCCATGGTGGACTTCGTATCGTTCCTTCAGGCCCCGGAGGATTGAAACCGTATCCTCCACCGAAGGCTGATCCACGAGGACGGGCTGGAATCTCCGCTCGAGGGCCGCATCTTTTTCGATATGCTTGCGGTATTCGTCCAGGGTGGTGGCACCAATCATGTGGAGTTCACCCCGAGCCAGCATCGGTTTGAGCAGGTTGGCGGCATCCATGGCACCCTCCGCGGCCCCGGCCCCGACGACCGTGTGGAGCTCGTCGATAAACATCAAGACCTGACCCTGGGCGGCCTGGACCTCTTTGAGCACCGCCTTCAGGCGCTCTTCGAACTCGCCGCGAAACTTGGCTCCAGCGATGAGCGCGCCCATATCGAGCACGATCAGCCGTTTTTGTTTGAGTCCCTCGGGTACGTCGCCTTTGACGATCCGTTGAGCGAGGCCCTCTACGATTGCTGTCTTTCCCACGCCGGGCTCGCCGATCAGCACGGGGTTGTTCTTTGTGCGCCGGGAGAGGATCTGGATGACACGTCGAATTTCATCGTCTCGCCCGATGACCGGGTCCAGCTTGCCCTGGCCGGCCAATCTGGTGAGGTCGCGGCCGTATTTCTCGAGCGCCTGGTAGGTCCCCTCCGGATCCTGGCTGGTCACGCGCTGGGTGCCGCGGACCTTCTGCAGAGCTGCCAGCAATCGGTCGCGCGAAAGCCCAAGGCGGCGGAAAATGCCTCCCTCCTCCACCATGGCCAGCAGGACATGCTCGACGCTCAGGTAGTCATCCCGAAGGGCTTGCATCTCCTGTTCCGCACGGGTGAGGACCTGCGAGAGGCGGGTAGTGACGTGGATCTGGCCCGGACCGGCCCCAGGACCCTGCACCTGGGGCAACTTGGACAGAGCCTGTTCGGCGGCGTTGCGAACGGCGGCCGCCGAAACCCCGGCCTGTTCGAACAGAGGCTCGGCCATGCCGCCCTCGCCTTGCTCGAGGAGTGTGAGCAGCAGATGCTCAACGTCGATGCCCTGGTGGCTTCGCCGCATGGCCTGCGCGGATGCGGCTTGCAACGCCTCTTGAAGCTTAATCGTCATCCGGTTCATATCCATGGCAACTCACTCCCACTCAGCGCCAAGATCATTGCGGTGAGATTAGGTAGTGGTGTAATCATGCCGTGGCCGAAGTCAAGGGATGCGCTCGCGCTCATGGCTTCTCCCGACTGACGCCATTGCGCGTAGCTTGAGACTGTGTGATGCCGTTGGCACCGCCGGATCACTTTGGGAGATGGGGCTTGCCGGACGCATCCCCAGAGAGGCGGAGTTCCTGCTCCAGCCTGCGCACACGCTGATGGATCTTCATGAGGAACCGGATCACCAGGACAGAGAGTACCACCAGCATGGCGAGCACGAGACCGAGGATGATCATCGCGCTCATCAGTTGGTGTGGCATGATCAAGGGTACTCCCGATTCCCCCGCGTGACCCGCGTAGACCGGCGTCGCTCCCATGACCATCCCTGGTCCGCTCCTAGCCGCTCCCATATTCTGGTTCTCGTGCTTATAGAGGAGGAATGGCCACCAGTCAAGCGGTCCAACCGCTCGGGATCGCATGAGGAGCGTTCAAATCCCAGCTTGACCACTCGGGACGGTCCGGACTATTGTCTCCCGACTGGAGCGTTACATGGGAACCCAGGTTCAGCACGGGGAACGCCCCTTCGCGGTCGTGACCGGGGCCTCCCGTGGCATTGGCGCCGCCTACGCACGCGCCTTGGCCGCGAAGGGGTACGATCTTCTGCTGCTGTCCCGGGACAAGATCCGGCTGGATCAGCTCGCCTCCGATCTCATCAGCCGACATCACGGCGCGGTGTACCCTGAAGCGATGGATCTGGCTGAATCGGGGGCCGCGCACCGTTTGTATGTCGCAGCGCGTCAGCGGCGCCAGCATCTGGATCTCCTCGTCCTGAACGCCGGGTTCGGACTGTTCGGCGATTTTGCAGCCATGCCCCTCCCGCGCGTACAGGAGATGCTCCAGCTCCACATCCAGATGAATGTAGAGAGCATCCGGTTGTTTCTGCCGGGCATGATCGAACGCCGTTCGGGCGGGATCATTACCGTAGCCTCGCTTGCTGGGCTCTTCCCTGTGCCTTATCTGGCTGAATATGCCGCCACGAAATCGTTCCTGATTTCATTCTCGGAGTCGTTAGCCGAGGAAGTCCGGGAATCCGGGGTGCGGGTGCAGGTCTGTTGTCCCGGCTCGACGGCGACCGATTTCCATGCCACGGCCGGATTCCGCCCCAAGAGCCCGCTCAAGGCTCACGACCCGACCCAGGTGGTGAAGGCCTCACTGGCTGCGCTGGAGAGCGGCCCTAGCCTGGTGACGATCGGGTGGGAGGGACGCGTGATGGCATGGCTGGCGCGATACCTGCCAAGAACTCTGCTTGCAAAGGCGGCTGCGCGATGGACGAGGCCGCGTCCCTGATCCGACGGCTCCCCCTTGATCGCAATGACTGAGATACTCCGAGCCACTCTTGCCCTGTATCACAACGCGTTTCGCGCCACGTTGCGATCGCTGGCCCGGAGTTGGATCATTGCCGTCGCGTTGGTGGGGTTTGTCGGCCTCCTGATGGTGGCGACCTTCATCGCCGCACCGCTCGGCATGGCGGGGGGATTTATCCTTGGCGCGGTCAACGCGCTCCTGATCGGTGCCCTCCTGAGCCTGGTCGAACAGGCAGTGCTGGCGTCACGGCAGGTCGTTCTCGGCGACGTCTGGAGCAGCTTCGGGCACTATTTCTGGGACGTGATCGGAGTAGGCTTCGTGCTCTGGGTACCGAGCATGGTCTTGGAACGGGGATTGGCGAGCAATCCTTACGGTCCCTTCCTGACCGCTGCGGTCTTTCTGCTGCTCTTCATCCTGCTGAACCCTGCGCCAGAAGTCATTTACCAAATACGACATGGGTCGCCACTGGATGTGATCCGCCAGAGCTACGAATTCGTCATCGAGAACTGGATTGAATGGTTTCTGCCGCTGGCGATCCTAGTCGCGCCGCTGGGGCTGTCGTTTTTCTTCACGGTTTCGAGTCGACTCGGTCCCGGGGCGGGTCTGAATTTTATTCAAATCCTGGCCCTGCCGTTCACGCTGCTCGTCGCCTGGCTGCACGTCCTCGGGCTTTCTGAAGAAGCCGGCTCGTGGCTGGTGGCTCTCCTGACTCCGCCCCTCGCCGTAGCCATGCTGATTTTCCGGGGTCATCTCTTCGCGGCGCTGCACGGGACCTCCAGGCGCATGCGGCTGTTCCAAAGCCGATTTGACGAGCAGGGCTAAGCCCGCTTTCCAATGGCTGCGGACAGGAGGCGTGGATGCGACGAGGAGGAACGCCAGGACAGGGCCGGGCAGTAGGCGGGAGGGGCTAGAGATCCGTCTCGGTCCTGAGCTGCGAAGGGTGGGTGGCTATGTCAGTTCATCGCTGGCTCGTTTGACGATCGAAGCGTCAATCACCTTGGTATTCTCCATCCGGCCGATGAGAAGACACAGATCACATAGCGAATTGATTTTTCTCGGAATCCCTCTGGTCGGGTCGAAAGTTTGGTGGAGCGCGTCCTTGGTAAACAGCTCACGATCGCACCCCGCTGTCTTGAGCCGGAAGAGGACATACTGCTCCAGCTCGTCTTCCGTAAAGGGGACGAGGTGGTAGCGGATCGGGATCCGCTGGGCCAATTGGGGAATTCTGGTGACCCTGTCCTTGAGATCGGGCTGCCCGATCACGATCAGCGTCAGAAGAAAGCGCTCGTTGAGCTGAAAATTGAGCAGCAGTCGGATTTCTTCGAAAATCTTGTCGTCCGGGATGGTCTGTGCTTCGTCGATGATGAGGACCGTGTCTAATCCTCGCTGGGCATTCGCCAGAAGTCGGTCGTTGAGACAGTGGAGCATGTCCCCCTTGGTTCCGCTCGCCTCGATGCCCAACTGATATGCGACCTCACGGAACAATTCCTCTATCTTGGCAAATGCCGGGTTCGTGATCAGTGCCGTGTCGTACTGTTGGCTCGAGAGGTGCTGGATCAGCGTGCGGCTCAGCAAGGATTTCCCGCAGCCGATCTCTCCGGTCAGCATGACGGCCCCTTTTCTCGTTGTCACCCCGTAGAGGAGGCGATGGAGGGCTTCTTCATGTTTGGTGGACGGGAAATAAAACTTTGGATCGGGGGTATTCTCGAACGGCAACTCCCGCAGTCCCCAATATGAAGCGTAGTCTGCCTGAAGCCGCGCTGGAGTCAGCTGAGTCAGATGTTCCAATGGCGTCCCGGAGGGTCCCTCCTGGCGCTCGGGTGCTGGTTGCGTCGGGGACTCGGGTGCCAGAGAAGGCGAAGGGGAGACCGTCGCAGGCGAGGGTGCCGATGTGATCGATTGCGTGTCGGTCTGGACGACCTCCACGGCGCGGCTCGGTTCCACTGGCGCCTTCCGCTCCCGCACGATATTCCTGGGGGTCGGGATCTTCTCTGGCCTGGCGATGGATGCCTTCCCAAACGACGGCCACGATAGAGTGCCGATCAACCCCGCCAGCAGGACGGAGATCGCCGTCAAGAAACCCGTCGCGAGGGCGAACCGAGACGCCGTCCACACTGATTCAGAGACCGCGACGGCCCAGGGTCGCAACGTCGGCGTCTCCGCGAGTTGCTGAGCCGTGGTTGGGGTCTCGGTATGGCCGTCCGTTGCTGGCCAGGTAAACCGGGACTGCTCGAGCCCAGGGATCGTCGCAAACACGCATGCCAACTGGTACTTGACCCACAGCCTGAGGTCAGGGGTGGGCACCAGCTGGACCGCCAACCACACCGCCACCGCACAGCCTAGGATCGCGCCGATCGCTGTCGCGCGAAGCGCCTGCCTAGCGATGACTGTACGGGTCCAATTATGCTGGGTGCGCGGAATGCTCCACGACATCAACAAACTCCTCGCTTTTGAGAGTAGGGTCGTTCCGGCTCACGAGCGACGGGGTGCGAATGGGCCTACGTGGCTATCAGCGCGGTCTCTCACTAAGAGGGGGACCTGCCCCGAGCCGGCTTCGCGACGATGACCGCCTGCCGTCAGTCTCAGTCCTTGCGGTGACCCACTGGGTTCGTATCCGGGTAGAGTTTTCCGACGCATTCCGGGCAGATCCCATGGCTAAAGTCGGCCCTGGAGTGTTTGCGAAGATAGGTCTCAATCTGGCTCCAATAGCCCTGGTCGTCGCGCACTTTCTTGCACAAGGAACAGATGGGGAGCAAGCCCTGTAGGGTTTTGACACTGGCCAGTGCATCCTGAAGATCCCGAATCAGCCTGCTTCGCTCTTCATGGGCCTGACGCAGCTCTGTGAGAGTGTCCAGCAGGCCGGCCTTCTGCTGACGTTCCTTCCGCACCATTTCTGCAGCCGCGCCGTAGAAGGTGGCCATGATCAGCAGCACAGGAATCCGGAGCAGCTTCCCCTGGAGATCGGGATCGGATCCGTCGGCTCCGAGGTAGAGCGTCAGCCAGTAGCCGGCACACAAGGTCACGCAGAGCACGAGATGCTGCTGCAGGCTCTGCGTGGTGGCGGCAAGGAGGATAATGAGAAAGTAGGTGAGGTACATCTCCGATCCCGCGCCGCCAGAGAGATAGATGACGACGGTTGTGAGCACCGTGTCGGCCAACACGAGGGCTGCCGTGAACCATTCGGCACTCCACAGGCTGACTGGAGCCGCCATCAAGGCAGGGATGGTCAGGAGCATGCCCAAGACCAGGGCTGCCTGCGTTGGTGCGGTCAGGTTATTGAGGCTGAACAGGAACTGATAGCACAGGACGATCGCGAAGACGGTTTGAAGGATGAGGAACTGAGCTCGAGTGGTCTGCGCTCGAGAGACTGATCCCGCAGGGGTCTCTGCTGTCATCGGCTCTGCCAGGAGGGTCGTATCGGACATCCTGTCGTTACTCCCCACAAGCCGGCATCATCTAACGAGCCCCCGAGATTAACGAGCCCCCGAGATCGATCCAGGGCAAGCGCAGGGCGTCGGGCTTCGGCCGGCCAGACGCCTGAAATGGTTGTCAGAGCCGGGTAAAAGGCACGCTGAGGAGCCCGCACGCTTCAAGACGTGCCGATCAACACGGGGCATGAATCTCCATGAAAGGATAACGGAAACCCTGGAGCTGGCGAGAGGAATCGAACCTCCAACCTGCGGTTTACAAAACCGCTGCTCTGCCGATTGAGCTACGCCAGCAATATTGGCTGAGGGTACACCGGTATGCCTCTCTCTTGCAAGCCTCTGTGACGATTTGCAGCACCATTGTTCAGGCCCTGGCCGTATGTCCTGGGCCCTGCCCACCGGTTATGGTATAAGCCTGGTCGGACTGCGACGGCTCCGTCGCCGAGAACTTCTTGTGCCCGTGGCGGCGCTTCACTTCAGGTTAGGAACAGATCGTGATCGAGGATCGCGTACAAGCCGGCGGACGGCTGGCTGCAGCACTGCGGCGCTATTGCGACTGTCCCGATGCGCTCATCCTGGCCATTCCTCGTGGCGGGGTGGTCGTGGGACGTGAGATCAGCGTGCTCCTCAGGCTTCCCCTGGACGTGCTGCTCACCAGGAAGATCGGTGCGCCGGGCAATCCGGAGCTGGCCATCGGGGCACTGACTGAGACCGGGTATCTGTACCTCAACGAGGAACTCCTTGCATCGCACCCTGGCTTGGCCCGCCTTTCCGAGCAGGAGCGTCTCGAGCAGGAACTAGAGATCGATCGGCGTCGCAGGCAGTATCGAGGCGGCCGGCCCCTTCCCTCGTTGGAGGGTCGTACTGTCATCCTGGTGGACGACGGAACGGCCACGGGCGCGACGTATCTAGCCTCGGTGCACGCGCTGCAGGCGAGCCGCGTGGGCCGTTTGGTCGCAGCTCTGCCGGTGGCTCCACCGGAAACCGCAAGATTGATCAGCCGTCGCGTGGATGACTGTGTAGTGTTGGAGACCCCCGATCCGTTCTACGCGGTCGGCCAGCAATACCTGGATTTTCGCCAGGTCACTGACGAGGAGGTCCTCCGGTGCCTAGCCGAGAGTTGGCGGCCACCTGAACAGCAGCCTGCAGCAACTGAAACCCAGTGAGACGCGAAGGTGATCGACTGTCCTGGCCAGACTTGACGCAGTCCGGCCTGCCGGATTATCCTCCGTCCGGTTGGACGTGAGTCAATCATCCAGAGTCGGGAGGGTCTCATGCGCCAAGGGCTTGTTTCCATCGTGCCGGTGATGTTCCTCCTCGTCACCGGCTGCAGCTCAACAGAATGGGTCAATCGTACCGACCCCAGTGCGGATTTCGCCCAGGACCACAGCAAGTGCGAAAATGATACCAGAGAGGATCCCAGACTCCAGCGGGGGAACAAGTATATGAGCGACCAATCAATTGAACGGTGCCTGGCGAAGAAGGGCTGGGTGCTGGTTGAGAAACCATAACAGTCTGTCTGGCACTTCCTCGAAAGGGAACGTCACGTCGGCTAATCTCATCATTCAGGTAGCCTTCCCCGGAGACACTCGCCATTCTCTACCGGACCGACTTTTGAAGTTGGCCGGACTGCCCGCAACATTATTCTTCACGCTGCCCCGGTTGGGCATCGGGGCGCCACTTGTCCTGCCTGGAGTGTTGCCTTAGAATGCCTCCACGGATGCGAGGCATGGCATGACGCCGCAAGAAGCGCGCGCCCATCTCAATTATCTTCTCACGCTGAGCCTGAGGCGGGAGGAGGCCTTCGGCCCACTGGCCATGACGTTCATCAGGGAGCATGATCTGGATCAACTCGGCTTGTTGCCGGAGGAACAGTTCTCGCTGCTTATGGCCACCACGCAGGCGTTCGCCGCGGAGCCAAAGCGCTACACCCTCAAACTGGAGCTGCTCCAAAAGGCCCGGCAACTCCTGACCAAGACTCGTTTTTACGACCCGGAACTCTCTCAACAGCTCGACCAGGATATCCAGAAGACAACCGCTGAGCTGGCCATCTACAACGAGGTTATGCGGTCCCCGCGGGCGCAGGGATTCGACCGGCAGCGGCTGATCGTAGAGACCGATGCGCCCGAGTATTTTCTGGACATCGCGCAGAAGCGGGCCGGCGCGTACTATCAGAACAAGTACCACCTCACGAAGGATGCCAAGACCGCCCAGCACTTCGGGAGCCCCCCACGCAAGTTCGAGCCCGACAACGCGAGCATCCAGAAGGAATTCCCCGGGGCCTGCGCACCGTTCATGAATGCGCGCACGCAGGCGTTACACATGATGCTGCCTTTCGACCTCAAGCTCAGCCGAAGGCCCGATGATCCCCTGGAGGCCGGCGTGCGGATCTTTTACGCCAAAATGGGGTACTCCTTCCCCCTGCGGTATGAGATGGGCAAGCTCTGCAGCTACCATGATGGACAGGTGCTGGATCTGGCGTTGGATGATCCCCATCTCATCTTCGTGTCCGTGTCCGGTGTCAAAGAGCCTGAGTTTAAACTGCCCGCGGCGAGTGCCCAGATCGACGTTCCCTCTGAGTATGTGTACCCGCTGGGGCTCTTGGAGCAGACCGGGAGCCTGGGCCCCTTTATTCAAATCAGTTGTCGCTTCAAGGTCTGGTTCGATGCCTCTGTCGTGTCCTTGCTCATCCAGGGCGCTCCCGATCTGCACGAGTACGGGCTGCAAGGCGGGTCCGGGCTGATGACGCGCTCCTACGCGTCCGACAAAGTGGAGACCTACGCGCAATCCCTCTCGCAGCCGTGGCAGGAAGGGCTCAGCTTCAACTTCGTCAATTTGCATCTGCAGTTGAGCCCAGGGGTCGAGACCGCCATGGTCCCCTACAACACCCCGATCTTCACCGTTTACCCCGTGCTCAATCGGCAGTGCTACAAGTTCGAGGACCGGCACCAGGTCGAAGAGATCCGACAGCCCTCCCCGAAGTAACCCCCGGACTCGATCGGTCAGGGTTCACCCTCATCCAACAGCCCAGTAAGTCGTGAAAACGGAAAAGTTAACACGCCTGTAACACGGAGTTCATCCGTACGCAACACTGGATGGATAGGTTGCCTGAGCAGAGGTTCGCTGTAAGTGGCTACAACCATTAGGAGAATCAACCGATGATCAATCTCTTGAGGGCGGTCAGGAGGAGTCGCTTGATTGCTGTACTAGGCAGCGCAGTTGGGGTCACTGTCCTCCTCGTCCTGGGCGGGCAGGCGGGGGCCGAGCACGCGGGCCCAGTCGGCAAACCGGTGTTGGATCCGGCCTTGACCAGCTATGAACCCAAGACGCAAGTTTCGGGCAGTCTGAGGCTCAAAGGGTCGGACACCATGCAACCACTGCTGGCCCGATTGGCGTCCGAATTCCGGAGGCGCCATCCGGGCGCGGTGATCCGGGTCGAAGGTGGGGGCTCGGGAGCAGGACTCGCGGAGCTGTTTGACCGTAACGGTGCCCAGTCCAAGGGGAATGGGGGCAGCTCTGGGCCCGAGATTTTCCTTGCTGCCTCTTCTCGTGAGCTGACCGTTGCTGAAGTCAACCAGTTTACGGCCCGTTACGGCTATGCTCCGACCGCCGTGCCCGTGGCGGTGGACGCCGTGGCCGTCTACGTCCACAAGGATAATCCTGTGTCGAGCCTGAGCCTGGACCAGGTGGATGCCATGTTCTCAACGACCCGTCACCGGGGCTACCCACAGGAGCTCAGACGATGGGGCCAACTTGGACTGAACGGCAGGTGGCAGAATGCCGAAATTCGGACTTACGGCCGTGACCTGAAGTCGGGCACCAGGGACTTCATCAAGGACCATGTCTTGAAAAACGGGGACTTCGTTCCTTCTGTCCATGAAGAACCGGGGGCTGCGTCGGTCGTACTGGCTCTGAGTCGCGATCCGCAGGGGATCGCTTATAGCGGGCTGGGCCTGCAGGCCTCAAGCGTGCGCACCGTGCCGCTGGCCGAGCATGAAGGCCTGCCGCCTGTCATGCCGAACGCAGTAACTGTCGCGGACGAGTCCTATCCTCTGCGGCGATTCCTGTATCTTTGTCTCAACCACCCTCCCAAAGCCAAGCTCCCGCCGCTTCTTCAGGAGTTTTTCGCCTTCGTGAACAGCCTTGAGGGGCAGCAGGCGGTGATCCGGGATGGATTCTATCCACTGCCGCTCAAGCAGGTGCAGCAGAGTCTGACCTTCGCCTTTTCGAGGGAAGGTCGGTAGAGTCTGCCGCGTTCCGAGGTGCAGTGTTCTTCTACCAGTTGGATTTGTCCAAGTGCGGCCCCGTCGCGAAGCGCGTGCTAGGACACCGCGCAACATCCAATGACAGAGGCTAGCTGACAGAGCCTAGCGGAGTGGGTCGCGTCGACCGGGCTGAGGTGGGGTCGCTCCTTTACCCAAGGCTTGCCTGAGTCGAGCAAGTTCTGCTTTTAGTGCGTCCATCTGCTTGGCCTGCTCCTCCAGCCTCGCGCGGAGCTCCTGGTTCGAGGCCGTCAGCTCGCGAATCTGCAACCGCAGGTCCTCCGAGGATTCCCCTCCTGTCGCCGGACGGGATGGCAGGGCCGCACTCGCGGCAAGGGCATCACGGACATTGAACGACAGGTGGATTCTGTCTAATGCGCTCCAACGCGGAGCCTGTGCCGACGAGAGCGTCGCGGCCTTTGCCGGACTTGCGACGAAAAGCTTCATTCCTTTCGTATCCCGGGGGTCCTTGAGATCCTCCCCACCCGCTGTATCCGCCCTCGCGAAGGCGTAGTGATCTGTCAAGACCACGTGCAGGTAGGGGTCCCTCAGGAAAAGCATTCCTTCCGTCCTGTCTTCGTTGTATCGGGTTTGCCGATCGGGGACGGAGAAAAACACCCGGTCCTGAACGCCGGCTTGCTCGAACGCGTGCGTGATTGGCGCTGCTAGCAGGTGCATCTCTTCGTCGTTGAGCAAGGCGATGGGCCGAGGGGTCACGAACACCCCCATTATGGTCCCGCTGTACCCGCTGACCTGGAGAAATCCCAGGACGGCACGGACTTCTTCCTGCGTCAAGCGTGGCGGGTGGCTGTTCCGCGCGGGGGGTGTCACCCTGTCCGTGGTGGTGTCGTGCCGGAGGCCGACCCGAATCCCGTAGTCGGAAAAAATCACCCGCTCCCGTGCCGGCGTGACGCAGGCCGCGCTCTCAAGGAGAAGAAGAAGAACTAGGACTAGGCGTGTCACAGCTCCGCGGTTCATTTGCATGCGAACTCAAGCCCCCAGAGCCTGTTTCCGCCCATTTGATCATTCCAAGCCCGATCAACATTCTTCTGCACCCTTGGGACTTCCCCTTCGCGCAGGATTCGTGATCCCCGCTGGCATTGCTGGGCAATCAGACGCAGGGCATCGCTGCGGGCTTTGGACGACACAGTGTCACTTTCGGTACGGAACGGGTACGCCACCACGCCGCCTGACGGACTCTCTCTGATGAGGGCCGCCTCTTGGGCGCAGGCTGAGACCACTAGACCGAGCATGGAAAGCCCAAGGCACAGACGGAGGACTCTGTGCCTGCTGGTATGTACTGGAAGGGCAATCGGATCCATGAGCCGATGAGATTCGATGAGACTCTCTGTTGTCTCGCTTAGCGTGCTGCGGGTTCTAGAACTGCCGCGCAATAGGTGTTCTCTTCCAACGCCTCGTAGCCGGCCCCGACCGAAGGAAAATCAGAAATTTCCCTGCCCTGGGTTTTCCAGATATGGACACAGCGAGCAACCAGAAAGGGCTGGCTCACGCGAGCGCCATCCACGATCACTCCCTTCGGTGCCTGAGTGGTGCCGACCACGATGAAGCGATTTCCGAGCTCGAGAGCGCTCGACTCTATCTTACCAGGGTAGAGAAAGGCAAATCCAAAGGCGCCCGGCCGTTTTCCCGGGTCGGTAGGTCCATAGGCCGGAGACTTCACGATGGGCAGCTGCACCGCGACGATCATCACGCCATCCTCGGTGGTCTCGGCTTGCACGATCCGGCCGCCGAGTTGAACTTTCTGGCCTACACCTTTCGTAGGGGTTGCTCTCCATGCGGCGAAGTCGAAGTGATCGTCCACATCCTGCATGACGGAAGGCTGGAACAGTGGTTGAGGTGCGCAGGCCTCCAAGACCAGCAAACAAACAATCGCCAATCCCGCGCGCATCGCGTTCATCATATCAACTCCTTTGGCTTCGCGCACACGCCTTGTGCTTAACGGTGCCTGGAGACTCCAGTGTGAGTCTCCGCTGAAGTGAGCAACGGTAAATTACATGTACCGAATCTGCCATTGCACTAGAAATGCGTTTTGTGCGAAAGGATCAGTATTCGGAACGGTGGTCCCCGGCCCAAACCCTTGGTGATGCCGGAACTCATAGTTGATTTGGAATTTGCAATGAATTTTCGGCGGAAGATTCTCGAAGTAATAGGTGAGCCCCAGGATCGTTCTGGTATACAGGTCATTTGAGACCGCAGTAGCCGGGTCGAACTGCTCATACATGACGGTCGGCTCCCAGTTCTGGAAGAAACCGTCGCTGATCAGGTATTTGGCCAAGACGTACCACGTTCGACGTTGGACACCCGGTGCTCCCGAGCCGACACAAGGTGGAACCGGACCCTGACAGGCCCCGTTCACCGGCGTGCCGACCGTGACGGAGTTTGCGCCGTCATGGCCCGACCACCATTCGCCCTGCAGCATGAAGCCGGGGAATAGTTTCGACATGTACCGGGCGTCGACGCCCCAGCGATCAAAACTACCTTTGCCCCGGCCATTGATGAAGGTATTCGCATTGTTACTCTCCCCGGCGATCACGTTGAAGCTGACCCAGGACACATCGGTCCCGAACAGCCGGACCTGCGAATAAAATTGCTTTGGGCTATTCGCGCTGAAAGGCTGAGTCGCGTTGCCTTCAAAGCCGTTTCCGTTCATGATGCCGGCGACGTATTCGAGCGTATTGGCTATCTTCCCGCGGACGTCCATGAAAATGTCTCGTTCCTGGAGAAATTGGATGACTCCTCCTGTCGCGTTATTGTTGGTGCTCCCGATTCCGACCGACGTCAGATATGGAGAGCTGATCACATCCCGGAGGCCTCCCGATGTGTTCGTGAAAATGCCGAAGGGCATCCGGAAGATGCCGAAGCGGAAGAAATTGAGATTGGGAGCCCAGGACAACACCGGGCGGAAATCAATGTAGGACTCGCGGAAGAAGGTGTTGGAGGATCTTCCGGACGAGTTGGTGACGACATTCGTACTTTGAAACTCATACAACGCGTGCCAGCGGGGCAGGTATTCGTTGATCTTGCCCCAGAACAACAGCTCAGATCGCCGGATAAAGAAGTTGTCCTGGCTCTGCCCTTCGCCGACCTTTGCGTCCTGGTGGTAGTACTGCCACTGGAGCGCATTCATGCCAATGTTGATCTTATCGGTCAGTATGGGCATGCTTTCGATCGAGGATTTCCACTCCTTGAGAATCTCGATGCCCTTCTCCCGCTCGGATTGCCGGTACTCTTGTTCGGCTTTGATCCGAATCCAATCGTCCATCGTGATGGTGCCTTTTTTCAGCAGGAGTTCTTCGAGAGTCGTGCTTTCATCTGAAGGCCCGGGACTCTGGAAAGGCTCGGGGCCCTGGGACGGCGTCTCGGCAACTGTTCTCACGGAGCCCTGCGACATTGTGGATCCCTTTGCTCGATGTGGCTCACCACCCATGGCAAGATTGGGACTAGGATCTGCAAGTACCATAAGTAATGCCCAGGCGAGGGAAACCATCACTCGGTGTTTCACCATGGCTGAATCCTCCCTTTTCCTATTGTTTGCGTGAGTTTCTTCGGCCTGGCGCTTATCTGGCCGCGAACCGTAATGAAGGCAAGTAACGAGTGAATGACCGATGTATTACAGGCTTGTTAAATTGCTAGAACCGAACGGAAATGGGGCGTAAAAAGGGGTGTACTGAGGGGGGAGCTGGGCAGAGATGAGCTGTTTGCCGGAGCAGGCTGAAACGCCAATCGAGTTCCTGCGGATGTCGTCGGGAGGAGATCCAGTTTACGCGGGCATCGTCGTGACTGGTCTTGGCGGTGTGGCTATGACGCTGCTTCTTTGATAAAATCACGCACGGCCTGGCCGATTTCATCCCGCACCCGGCGAAAGACCGCGATCCGTTCCTGAGCCGGGCCGTGGGCCGAGGCCGGGTCATCGAAGCTCCAATGCAGCAGGGAGGCTGTGGCCGAAAAGACGGGGCATGTCTCCTTCGCCCGATCGCACACGGTGATCACGTAATCGAAGCGCCGCCCCAAGAAGGCATCGATTTTCTTCGACTGGTGATGGGAGATGTCAATGCCGAGCTCTCCCATGACCGCCACCGCATCCGGGTTCAGACCGACGGGGTGGGTTCCGGCGCTGGCCACCTCGAAACGATCGCCGGCCAAGTGGCGCAAGAGCCCCTCTGCCATCTGACTGCGAGCGGAGTTCCCGGTGCACACAAATAGGACCCGTTTTTTCATTCAGTTCCTCACCCTGAGCTTGGCGAGCCGTGCCATGCGCTTTAGGACTGAGGACTGAGTGCTGAGGACTGAGGGATTACGTGGATTCTGTCCTCCTCTCAGTCCTCAGTCCTCGTTACTCAGCACTGACGGGGAACCAGTGCCGAGTCCGGTTGCAGGCTGCACAGACCGACAGCATGACCGGGACCTCCACCAGCACGCCTACGACGGTCGCCAAGGCGGCTCCTGAGCCCGGTCCGAAGAGCGCAATGGCGGTAGCGACGGCCAGCTCAAAGAAGTTGCTCGCACCGATCAAGGCCCCTGGCGCGGCGACCGCATGCGGGACCCTCCAGAGCTTCATGAGCCAGTAGGCCAAGGAGGCGTTGAAGTACACCTGGAGCAGGATGGGAACGGCAATCAACAGGACATGAAGAGTGTTGCCGCGGATGTTCTCGGCTTGGAATCCGAAGATGAGTACCAGAGTGGCCAGCAAGGCCACGATGGTCACGGGCCCGAATTTGGGCAGAAACATCTCCTCGAACCACCTGTGTCCGTGCTGGCGAATGAACCACCTGCGCAGGGATGTTCCAATCGCAAGGGGAATCACGATGAACGCGAGCACTGAATAGAGAAGGATCGGGAACGGCACCGTGAGTGAGGAGGCTCCGCTGACAAGGAGCGCGACGATTGGCGCGAACAGAACCAGCATGATCAGATCATTGACCGAGACCTGGACCAGGGTGTAGAGGGGATCACCATCGGTGAGGTAGCTCCACACGAACACCATCGCGGTGCAGGGAGCGGCGGCAAGAATGATCAGGCCGGCGATGTACTGGTCCGCCTCTGCAGGCCCGATCCACGACGTCAAAAGATGGCGAAAGAACAGCCAGGCGATGAACGCCATCGAGAAGGGCTTGACCAGCCAGTTGATCAGTAACGTGACGAGTAGCCCGCGCGGTTGTCTGGCCACATTGCCGACCGCGGCAAGGTCAACTTTCATCATCATCGGAATGATCATGAGCCAGATCAGGATGGCGATCGGAAGGTTGACCTGGCTGCCGCGCCCGAGCTCCAGGTCCCGAAGCGCATGAATCATGTCGGGCGCCCACGTGCCCAGGCCCAACCCCACCAGCATGCAGAGGCCCACCCACAGCGTCAGGTAGCGCTCGAACAGATTCAGTCGTTTTTGCGCGACGCGAGGCCGTGCTGCAGCGAGTGTGATCTCCATGAGGACTCCTTGGTTGGTTCGGGGACACCCATTAAGGGTGACCGGGACAGGCACCGCCGCAGACGGCGGAGCCTGTCCCCCTACGGTTTGCGGGCGCGCACGAAGGCGCTCATAAACTTGCCATCCACTTCTGGCGCGATGGCTCCAACATCCAGTCCTGCGCCTTCGAGAAACGCCCTGGCGTCATCCGCGCGATAGATGCGCGTCGGTTCCAGCTCAATCCCCTCAAACCCGGCTCGAGCCAATTTCTCCCGGTATTCCGATTCCTCGAGCGCCCCCGCGAGGCAACTGATCCAGAGTTCTACGCTCAGGCGAATCTCGGCAGGAACCTGTCCCCGTACGACGATGTCGGACACAGCCAGGCGGCCACCCGGCTTCAGGACGCGATAAGCTTCCGCGAGGACCAGATCCTTGTCGGTAGCGAGATTGATGACGCAGTTGGAGATGACGACATCCACGGAGTTGTCCGAGAGCGGGATCTGCTCGATCTCCCCCTTGAGAAACTCCGCGTTCTCAATCCCCGCCTTCCGTTGATTCTCCCGGGCCAGGGCCAGCATCTCCTCTGTCATATCCAGGCCGTAGACCTTCCCGGTTGAGCCGACCCGCCTGGCCGACAGCAGCACGTCGAGCCCACCGCCCGAGCCCAGGTCCAGGACGGTCTCACCCGGGTGGAGTTGGGCCAGGGCCGTGGGGTTGCCGCAGCCAAGCGAAGCCGCGACGGCCTCGGTGGGCAACTCGACAGTGTCGCGAGCCTCGTACAGATTGGACGTAATAGGGTCCAACTCTCGACGGGCATGCTCGCCGCCACAGCACGAGCTGCTGCAACATGTGCTGCCGCCGGTCACGGTTTGCAGGGCGGCTTGTTTGTATTCCTCCCTGACGAGCTCTCTGATGGTCTTGCTGGTCATGGCATCATTATTCCTCGTATGCATCAATAATTATTGATGGTTAAAGGTAAAAAAAGGGATCAGTCGCAGCACCGTGATGTTTCGCTAACCCTGGTGCGGGGGCTGCGTATTGCCCCCAGGATCTCCTGTAATTCGCCGATCGTGTCCGGATTCACGGAATAGTAGACCCATCGTCCTTCCCGTCGATCCTTGAGAAGGCCTGCATCTTTGAGTGTCTTGAGGTGGAAGGAGAGACGGGACTGCCCCATGTGAAGCGAGTCGGTCAAATCGCAGACGCATTGCTCGCACTCAAGCAGACAGTCGATGATCCGTAAACGGGTTTCGTCGGCCAGGGCGTGGAACGATCGGGCAGCCTGTGACAGATCCTTGCTCTTGGTGGAAAGCATGGCGCAGATTACATCAAGAAATGTTGATTTGTCAAGAGCGGAGGCCTGGCTCGCCTCGTGGGCCGTCAACGCGACGCCCACGGGGTTGAGCGACATGGGGCTTGGACCTGACGAGCCGAAGGTGTCTACCCGCGAGTGCGTCGTTCACCAGACGCAATTGCGGCGGGAGCGCACGGGCCCGCTGACGCGCCCGGCGCCAATCCCTGGCAATCTTCTTTTGGCAATCCAACCTGAGGCGACGAGCCAGCTTCCTGAACTCCGCCATATCCTCGTAATCACCAAGCACGTCTTGGGCGTGCTTCAGTTGTTCAACCAGCCGGGGCCGGGCATCGGCCTCGCGCAGGACCCATTCCTCTTGGTAGCGGATGGTCTTGATCTTGAGTCGGAGTGCATGCAGCCTCTTGCGGCGGGGTTTGACAGAGGCCCTCTCGATCAGTTGCGCCAGATCTTCAGCGTTCCCCGTTCGTAGGGCCGCCAAGCGATGGTTGGCTGGGGTCGAACCAGCGAGGGCGGAGGGGGACGTGTAGGTGAGGAGGAGGGTTTTGATCTGCCCGTACGCGTCTTTCTCCCCGAGCTTCAGGCGAGTCGTCTCCACACGGTCACGGACTTTGCGCAGGTCGGACCTTGAGGCATTGAGTCGCTTCACATACCGGTCGAGCACCTGCCATGTCCTGAGACGACTGAGGCAGGAGACGCACTTGTCGATCATCTCGGCATTGAGGTCTGCCCCAATGATTTGGAGATAAGCCTGGAGCCGCCTCAGGTAGATGCGCAGGCGGTGGAGGGTTCGAGAGCGGGTATCGCCCTGGGACAGGCCAGCCAGGGCTTGTAGGATTAACGTCTGGTACCGGGCTGCCGTCTGGTCCTGTGATTGCGGGAGAGCCATGGCCCAGTGCGCATCTCGGGAGGATATGAGGCCCCAGGTGCAGGGGAGTGAGTGTAGCAGAGCAGGGGACATCCGACAAGTGGGGCCTTGATGGTGGTCCTTCCCGTGGCTCGATGACGTGTGCTAGAATCCAGCGCTTCCGAGGAGGCCCTATGGACTGTGTGCTTGTCCGGCATGGCATCGCGGTTGGCCGAGAGGTGTGGGACGGCCAGGAGCCTGAGCGGCCGCTCACGCCGAGAGGCATCGAGAAGACCCGCCAAGCCGCCGCCGGTCTCCTGCGAGTGGACGTCACTCCCACCCACCTGCTGTCCAGCCCGTTCGTCCGTGCGCTGGAGACAGCCAAGTTGATCCGGGAGGTGTTCCGGCTGCGGGCGGATGTCCAGCAATGCGACGAGCTTCTTCCGGACGCGCCACCGGACAAGCTGTTCACGGTGCTGGCTGGATTGCCCGGGGACGCCTGCGTGGTCTGCGTGGGGCACGAACCGCACCTGGGTGAAGCGGCTGGAATCATGCTGTTCGCGAAGCCGACGCCAGGCCTGTCGCTCAAGAAGGCGGGCGCTTGCTGCATCCAGTTTGAGAAGTCCCCCAGGGCAGGGCAGGGTGCATTACTCTGGTGGCTGACTCCGGCCCAGCTCAGGAGCCTGCGGAAGGCGTAAAAGTCTCGGCAGCGGTGGCTGCGGTTGCGGCGGGCTGGCGACCGTTCTTCAGCATGGGTTGGATCTTGGCACGAAGAGCTTCCTGAATTTCTTCAGGGGATTTCCTGGCATCCACCACCTCGAAGTGAAACTCCTCGGCCATCTTGTCGAATTCCTCGATCAGGAGGGCCTGATACTTCTTGAAACTGTCGTACAGATCCGTCCCGAGCTTCAGGTCCATCCCCGATTCCCAGAAATTCATGCCCTTGCTCTCGATCACCCGCAACGCGAGAGTGTCCACGTCGATGCGCAGATAGCAGACCAGATCCGGCACGAGCGCAAAGCCGAACACGTTGCGGATCCAGGCTCGATCGTCGCTTCGCACGAAGTCCCGCGCGAAGGCGGTATAGATATAGCGGTCTGCCAGCACGACGAATCCCGATCGAAGCGCAGGAATGATCTGGTGCTCCAGGCGATCGGCAAAATCCGTGGCGTAGAGCAAGCTGAATGACCACCGGTCCAGAATGTTCCCTTGCTTGGCGACCTCGATCGTCTTGGACATCAGGCTGGAACGCGTCCATCCGGTGGTGAGGACGCCGTACCCCTGCACCTCGAGCCACTCCTGGAGCATCTCGATGTGCGTAGACCGTCCGACCCCATCCGTCCCCTCGATGGCAATCAGCTTGCCCTTGAGCTCACTCGGATCGAGGTACGTCAAACCGTCGCCAAAATAACGTCCGCTTTCCATGCGTCCCTCGCTTCGGTTTGTAGTTTTCGAGCGCGGCTGAGACAACCTGTCGCATCTGGTTCTGCTGAACCTCGATGTCCTTGGTGGCGTCCATCGTGATCAGTCCGTACTCGTCCACGATCTTGTCGTATTCGCCCAAGATCCGTGACTGGAAGATGCGGAAGCTTTCGGTGAGGTCCTGGCTGAGGCCCAGGTCCATGCCGGCTTCATAATATTTGAGTTGGGCCCGCGTGCCTTTCAGCAGTCGGTCGATCGCGATCTCGATGGGGACCTTGAAATAGAAGGCCATATCCGGGCGGATGGCGAAATTGTAGAGCTTGCGCACCCATGCGGGAGACACACCCCTGACCGCGTCACGGGCGAACGCGGTGTAGACGTACCGGTCGGCGAGCACCAGCATCCCGGCTTTGAGTGGCGGGAGGATATTGTGGTAAAGCCGGTTGGCGAAATCGGTTGCGTGGAGCAAGCTGAAGGTTGTGGGCGTCAGCGTCTTGCTTTTCTTGCCGCGGCGGGTAGTCTCCCGAACCAACTCCGACGAATTCCATTCGGTGAAGAAGATATTCAAGCCCTTCGCCTCCAGCCATTTCTGGAGCAGGAGCAATTGTGTGCTCTTACCGGACCCGTCGATGCCCTCGACGATGATTAGCTTGCCGGGGAACTGGTGCGGCTGCTCGAACGTCAGTGGGAGAGGGGTCATCTGGCTCTTCCCTGTAGCGGTGCGGTTTCAAACTTGACCGGTCGCTTGAACACCTTCTCGAAGAGATCCGCACGGGTACGCGCCGCCCAGACCTCCAGCTCGGGATCGCCGGAGGTCCGCAACCTAATCGTCACCGGGTTGCCCAGCGTGACCTCGAGGGCTTGGATCACGGAAAAGTGGCTGCGGTCCAAACCGTCCGCGATCCGCAGCAACGCGCTGAGCATGTCCAGGGTTTTCCGGCTCCTTGAGGGCACCGACTTGAGAGACTCATGTTTGGATTGGGGGAGCGCGCGGCGATGATACCGCGCGATATTCGCGATCATCTCGATCTCGTCCGCCGTGAGGCCGGATAGATCGCTATTCTTAATCAGGTAATAGGCATGCTTGTGGTGCTGCCGAGAGTTGATCAGATATCCCACGTCGTGCAGGAGGGCTGCATACTCCAGCCATTCCCGCTCATGATCGCCGAGGTTGTGCAGTGGTTGGGTTTGATCGAACAGCGCGGTTGCCAGCTCTGCGACGTGGTGGGAATGCGTTTCGGGGTAGTGGCACCGTCGGGCCAGGTAGAGCACGTTGCGACGGCGGACGTTCGGGATGTCCTGTTCTGCTCTCAGTTCCTCGCGGTTATTCTCAATGAAATCATAAATCAGCCCGTCCCGGATCGCCTTGTCGCTGATGGTCAGCTCCTCGTGTTCGATCAGTTCCATCAGGCTTCTGATGACCGCCGTGGCTGGCAACAGGGTATCGGCCCGTTTGGGATCCAGCCCGGGAATGGCCAGGCGAGCCTTGAAGGAGGAGCTGAGCAAAAGTTCCTCGACCGCCCGAATCTCCTTCAGCGTGACCGTGGCGAGGTTCAGCTGGGGCACGGGTCTGTCGGTCCGCCGAAGATAGATGATCTCCGTGAGGTTCCCCGCCATACCCGACGTAGCCACGACGCGATCAAACTCTTGCGATTTGAACTGCTGTAGTGCCGACCTGAGCTGCCCGTTGATCCGCTTCTGCAGGCGTTTGAGCATGGACTTGGTCGGAGGATCGTCCTTCAGGTAGAGATCCTTCAGCCGAATCGCGCCGAGCTTCAGGCTCTGGCCATGGAGCATCCTCTCCCGGTTGCCCACAATCAACTCGACCGACCCTCCCCCGACGTCCACCACCAGCGTCGGCCGGTCCGACAGGTCCATGCTGTTTTGGACACCCAGGTAGATCAGCCTGGCCTCTTCCTGGCCGGTGACGATTCGCACGGTCAGGCCGGTCTGCCGCGCGACCTCTTCGATAAATTCACCTCCGTTCCTGGCTTCCCGTACGGCGCTGGTGGCGACGGCTTCGATCCGCTCATACCCCTTGTTGTGTGCCAGAGTGGCGAGGTTACGGATTACCTCAAACCCGCGAGTCATGGCAGCCACTGAGAGGCGATGGCTCCTGAAGGCCCCGTCACCCAGTCGTGTCATGTCCTTGAACCGATCCAGAATCTTGTAGGAGAAATCGGGCTGGACTTCCACCAGGATCATGTGGATCGAGTTCGTTCCGATGTCCAGAATTCCTAGTTTGGTCATGAAAGGCAGCTTAGAGGGTGGAGCGTGAACAAGTCAACAGGCTGGTTCACTCGAGCCCAGATGTACCAATGCCTTGCGAAATTAGCCGGCTACCCGATTGCTCGGGTAACTTCTCGGTGAATCTCCAGGGACAGATCATAGCCGGTGGGCCGGTGCGATGGACAGTGCTGATGGCGGCCTGACAGGCAGAAATCGCGTTGGTCGATCGGTGTCGGCTCGAACGGCACCACCACGCCGAGACACTGTGACGCGGTGCCGGTGTCGCGCCAATCCACAAAGTAAGGGCACTTCACCTGATTTGCCTCCTTCTGTCAGAAGTCATCGATTGACACCGGGTGCAAGAGATCACGGACCGAAACGATTCCCACGATCGCCCCCCGCTTCAAGACTGCCAAATGGCGAGTACGGTGCTGCTCCATCAGTTCGGCCGCCTCGGTAATGGGCCGTTGCTCGTCAATGCCAACCACGGGGCTGCTCATGATGTCGTCGACCGGGATGAAGTAAGGTCCACGGTCGGCGCCCACCACCTTGCGCACGATGTCCGGTTCGGTGACAATGCCGACGATTCCGTGATCCTGTCTGACGAACACGCTGCCGATGTTGCGCTCGCGCATCACCTTGGCCGCTTCCACCACCGAGGTGCCTGCCTGCACACACACCGGGTTCTCCTTCATGAGTTGCATCACTTTGACCATGTGCTCCTCCTCCTCTTAGTCTGCCCTGGCCATCCGCCAGAGCCCCGTGGACCTCACGACCCGCTTCCCAACAGCGCGCGATCTCTTGTCACCGTGAGGGACGACAGTCGACCGTCTCGCTCTCGCTGACGCAACAGGGGATAGATACGCTTCTCTCGCATTCCATGGAGCGTGCCCAGCGCGTACAGGAGCGGGGCCAGGAGTCCGGCACCGACCACCATCGGCATTAGCCAGGCAATCGCTTCCAACAGGCAGGCCTCCCCGGGAGATCATCAAACCCGATTGTGGATAGACCTCTGGTACGCACTGCGTCCAAGTATCACTGGCCAATGTTCCATCAGTGTCAACGGGCGGTAAAGGCTCTGTTAAATCTGCCAGATTCAATCGGGCCGGCGAGCCGGCTAATGGGTGAGAGGGACCAGCAGAGGAAGTTCGAGGCTGGGTTCGGGGGGTAAGCAGGTCCGTTCGATCGGGGGGATTCTTGAGAAGACGGGGGACAGTTGGGAATTCAGCTTGGGCGCAATCCGGCCCTCCTCATAGTCTCGGAGATCACCCCATAGATCCGGCGTGGATCGGGAAGCGATGCCCAACTCAAGATCGCGGTGGAGTCCTCGACGTAGGCGGGTCTCCGCATGCCATTCAGCACACTGGTGACACCCGGTGTACTGGCCAGCACCCAGAGCGCCTTCTGGGAGAGCGATGCGCGTCGCCTGGCCTCGGGCAACAACGGATCGATGCCTGTGGTTATCTTTTCCGTCCTTTCCCGGCTCTTCACCGTCGCCTCTCGTCGCATCTCCTTGAGCAGCGCGAGCAAGTCAGGGAGGTAGCGTTCCTGCCAGGACTTCCAGCGATCGCCCATGTCGCCGGTGAGGTGATGCGTCAGGGCCCGAAGCACTTGGTTGATGTGGGGGGCAATCATGTGATTTTCGACCTGCTCCCATTGCTCTAGATTTTCCACACGGGGTCGCAGCTTCGTCAGTTCGGCTGCCCAACGGAAGTAGTCCTCGGGAGATAGTCCCTGACCGGTCTTCTCGATGTGTGGCGCGATCGCTCGCTGGTAGTCTGCTTCCAATGCGGCCACCCGGTCCCGCAGGGTCTCAAAGGAGGCGCCTGCCGACTCGACCGGGAAGTCTGCTAGCCGGAGCATCCCGGCCCCCTTACCGAGGATGGCATTCAATGGGCGATTCACCAGCACGGCAAGCCCTTCAGCACGCGCGAGCTCCAGCACTGTCTGTGAGCCGTCGGGTCCGGTGTTGGGCGTGAGCAGCGCACCGGCCTCAAGGAGGTTCATCGGGCACTGGAGCACGGCAAAGTGGTGCGCCGGGCTCCCTGCGGCATCCGCGGCGGTCCGGGCCGCGTCCAGCATGCGGGCGAGTGAGGTCGCTTCGGGATCATCCGGTTCCGCCGTGCAGGTGTTCGATGACACCCCATAGCACCGGATTCGCCCGAACCCCACTTGGGTCTCCAGGTACGCGAAGGCAGCCTGGAGGCGGCGGTAGAATTCCTGGCGTACTCCGGGCAGATCACTGACCCCGCGCTGCTTGGCATCCGAGAGAAAGTACTCCACGTTGTGCAGCAGGCAGACATCCAGCGTCTCAAGCCCCAAGCGGTCGAGCGACAGCTCGAGCTGGTCGGCCAGAAAGTCGGGATGCAGACAGTGCCAGATGCCCTCGCCGTACTTGACCATCTCCGGATAGGGTCGGCCGGCCCGTTCACGGGCCTCGGCGCGTTTCAGGTTCTGCCCCTGGACATACCCGATCTTCGAGACCACGATGATCTCATCGCGCCGACTGTCCCCCTTACTGACCAGCTCGGCCAGCACGGATCCGATGAGGCGCTCGCTGTCTCCATCCCCATAGTTGGTCGAGGTGTCGATCAGATTGCAGCGTCCGCGCAGGGCCTTCAGGAGCGCCTCGCGATGCTCCGGGTCCTCTGTATCGATCCGATAGCCGCCAAAGCCGAGCCGGCTGGTGGTGAGACCGGTCGAGCCCAGCGAGACGTACCCCTGCGCGGCCTCGGTCGGCCGTGCCGACCTGCCGACTGCACGGACCGCATAGGCCGCGGTTCCCTCGTTCGTGGCGAAGCCGGGAAGCCGGGTTCCTTGAAGCGCCTTCGTCCTGTCGGCGCTGGCCGAGCTCTGAAGCTCGTTTACCAAGGCCTGGGCCACGGCGGCCGGTTCGGAGATCGGAGTCTGACAGCTGAAGTTCCGGCAGACATAGAGCGCAGCCTGACCGCGTACCAACCCCTTGCCCATCAGCAGTGGATGCGTCGTGGGTGGCCCGCTCGGGTCATACTGAGCGATGATCCGGTTCGGCAGGTAATGGCGGCGGTGCACTGACTGACGCAGCGCCTCGTACCCGGCCTCGCCGGGCCGACCCACGAGGGCCAGCTCCACCGGTCCGGTCAGGAGAAAGTCCACCACGATGAGCGTTCGAGCGAAGGCCCGCGGGTACCGGGCGATCTGCCGGCCGTAGGCCCGGACGGCGGCGGTGGCCGCGTCACGGAGATCCACGCGCCCAAAGTGGAAGGAGAGTCGAGCCAGCACAGACGCGGCGACCGCGTTGCCACTCGGGGTCGCGCCGTCCGGCCCTTCGCGGCTGCGCACGATCAGCGATTCGTGGTCTTTTGCGGTCGTGAAAAAGCCGCCGTGCTCGCTATCCGAAAAGTCGGCGACAAGCCGATCGGCCAAACGGAGGGCCTCGGTCAGATACCGATCTGGGGCCCCGGCCTCGTACAGATCGATCAGTCCCTCGGCGAAATACGCGTAGTCTTCAAGGCAGCCATTCAGGTGGGCTCTGCCAGTCCGGTAGGTTCGGTACAGGCCGCCGTCCGGACGGGATAGGGTATCTAGCAGGAAGTCAGCCGCTCGCGTGGCTCCCTGAAGATAGCGGGGATCACCCAAGACGCGCGCGCCTTCGGCCATTGCACTGATCATCAAGCCATTCCAGGCGGTGAGAACCTTATCGTCGAGGCCGGGAGGGACCCGTTTGCGTCGGGTCTCATAGACCAAGGGCCGGACACGACCGATGGTATCCCGCAGTGCCTCGACCGAGATTCCCAGATCGCGGGCAACCTCCTCCAGCGGCCGAGGGGTATGGGGAATGCTTTTCGACTCCCAATTGCCGCTCGGCGTAATGTCGTAATAGGCACAGAACCGCCGGGCGTCTTCTTGGGTCGGGACCGCCTGTCGAATCTCCTCGGGAGTCCAGACAAAAAACTTGCCCTCGACGCCTTCCGAGTCCGCATCAGTGGCTGAGTAGAATCCCCCCTCCTGCGCCGTCATCTCGTGCAGGATGTAATCCAGCGTCTCGGTCGCCACCCGCCTGTAGGCCGCATCGCCGGTCACCTGGTAAGCTTCGAGATAGGTGCGCGCGAGCAGGGCATTGTCATAAAGCATTTTTTCGAAGTGGGGAACGAGCCACCGTTCGTCGGTCGAATAGCGCGAAAAGCCGCCGCCAATCTGGTCGTACATGCCGCCGGCCGCCATCGCATCCAATGTCTTGCGCACCATGCCCAGTAATTTGGTCTCGCCGGTCCGGTGATACCGCCGGAGCAGGAAGGAGAGTCCGGTCGCGGGCGGGAACTTGGGTGCGCCGCCGAAGCCGCCATACCGTGGGTCGAAGTCTTCCGCAAATTGGTTCGAGGCCGCCTGGAGCTCCTCCTCGCTCACCGCCATGGGCGCCCCGACTCGCATGGCGTCCCTCAATCGCTCCGTCAGTTGTGCCGCCTGGCGACGCAGCCCGTCCGGGTCCTTGCGCCAGAATTCAGCCACTTTCTGCAGGACGGTCGCGAAACCGGGCCGTCCCCAGCGGTCGGTCGGAGGGAAGTAGGTGCCGGCATAGATCGGCTCCTGCTCGGGCGACAGGAAGACGGTCATCGGCCAACCTCCCTGGCCCTGGTTCAACGTGAGCGTGGCCTGCATGTAGATCTCATCCAGATCGGGCCGCTCCTCCCGGTCCACTTTGATGCAGATGAAGTGTTCGTTCATGATCGCCGCGATCTTGTCGTCTTCGAACGACTCGCGCTCCATCACATGGCACCAGTGACAGGCCGAGTACCCGATGGACAGCAGGATGGGCTTGTTGAGTTCCCGAGCGCGGCGGAGCGCTTCCTCGCCCCACGGATACCAGTCCACTGGGTTGTGGGCATGCTGGAGCAGGTAAGGGCTAGTTTCCCGAATCAGACGGTTGGGGGTGCGCGTCGAGGCATCATGCGACATGGGCTCTCACCGTACCACCCTGCAAGAGCCACGGTCAACAGCGGGAATGGCGCTGTCGGCGAGAAAAAAATCGGCCCGCGGACTCAGCGTCGGGCCGAGCGCGGGCCGCTTTCTGTGAGGATAGTGCGGTTGAGGTTTGAAGCCTGAGAACCGAGTTACTTCTTCTCCTTCTTTTTCTTCTCGCCCTTCGCCGCAGCTTTCTGCTCGCCCTTCATCTCGCCCTTCGCTTCACCTTTCATCTCGCCTTTCATTTCGTCGTGCTTTTCCCCCTTCATTTCACCTGCGGGGGCGCCGCCGGCCTTTTCTTCCATCGTAGTGGTCACCGCAAAGGACAGGCTGGTGAATCCGGCCAGGAACATCACCGCCACAAGCGTAGCCAGTATCCGCTTCATCGGTCATCACCCCCTTCCCGCGCGAACTCTCCAGCAGGGATCGCGCCCTGCCGAGCCGGAACCCTAATACAAACCCTCTAGGAAAGTCAATACTGGATTTCGGGCTGAGCGAAAGGGCATCCCACCAGAAAATCCAGTGAAGGGAGTCGGTCAGCGGGCCTAGGGGCGCTCGAAGTGTCGATGTGAGATTGGTCGAGAAGATATTCACGGGGGCGGAGATATGGGATAATATAGACGATGAGGTGCTAACCCAGGACTCTGCCCATGACTGACCTTGGTCCCTATTCAAATTATCGCATGACGGTGAGGCTCGAGCTTGCGAACCGGCCCGGCATGTTCGCTCGCGTCGCGACGACCTTAGCCGAGGAAGGCGCCAACCTGGGTGCCGTCGACATCGTATCGGCGTCGCGGGAAAAAATCGTCCGGGACGTGACCTTTGATGCCCGGTCTGAGGAGCATGCGGAGCAGGTGCTGGCCCAGTTGAACGCGCTGCCGGATGTGAGAGTCCTGAACGCTTCGGACCGGATCTTCCTGATGCACCTAGGAGGCAAGATTCGCGTCGAAAGCAAGTTGCCATTGACCACCCGGAACACGCTCTCGATGGTCTATACGCCGGGCGTCGGGCGGGTCTCTCAGGCCATCGCCAAGGATCGGTCGAAAGTCTACGCCTTCACGACGAAGTCCAATAGCGTCGCGGTGGTCACCGACGGGTCAGCGGTGCTGGGTCTCGGCAACCTCGGGCCGGAGGCCGCCATGCCGGTCATGGAAGGGAAGGCCATGCTGTTCAGGGAGTTTGCCGACATCGATGCTTGGCCGATCTGCCTGAGCACGCAAGACCCTGACGAGATCGTCCGGATCGTTCAGGGGATTGCGCCAGGTTTTGGGGGCGTGAACCTGGAGGATATCAGCGCACCGCGGTGTTTTGAGATCGAGCGCCGGTTGAAGGCCGCGCTGGATATTCCAGTGATGCACGACGACCAGCATGGAACGGCGGTGGTGATCCTTGCCGCGCTCAGGAACGCGCTGAAGGTGGTAGGAAAGCGGTTCGCGGATGTCCAGGTCGTGGTCAACGGCCTCGGGGCCGCCGGTATGGCGTGCTGCCAGATCCTCCTGGCAGCGGGTGTGACACGTCTCATCGGCTGCGGCCGGGAGGGGATCGTGCTCTCTGGCGATCCGGAGCGCCTCCGGGCCGCCCGGTCTGCGCTGACCGACTCTGTCCAGCGTGGGCGGCCTTCCGGCACGCTTCAGGACGCACTGAAGGGTGCGGACGTATTTATCGGTCTCTCAGTGGGCAACATCTTGCAGCCGGAGGACTTGGACCTGATGGATAAGGATCGCATCGCGTTCGCGATGGCGAATCCGGATCCCGAGATCGCGCCGGAGCTGGCCGTTCCACGATGTCGGATCTTCGCGACCGGCCGGTCGGATCACCCTAACCAGATCAACAACGTGTTGGCCTTCCCGGGGATCTTTCGAGGCGCGTTGAACGTCCAGGCACGCGACATCAACGAGGCCATGAAGCTGGCCGCTGCGGAAGCGATTGCGGACATCATCCCGGAAAACGCGCTCAGCGAGGATTACATCATTCCGAGCGTGTTCGACAAGCAGGTGGTGCATCAGGTCTCCCTAGCCGTCGCCGCGGCGGCTCGGGACACCGGAGTAGCCCGTCGCTTCCCGCGGGCGTGAATGCTGAGGTCGTGGGCCGACCCTCGGCAAGACTCGGGCCTGCGCCTGTCGAGGGGAGCCCGCCAAACTCGGGGCAGGCGTGTACGAGAGACGAAAATAAGTTCGAGCCGGCCCCCCTCGCGCCCTACTCCTTAGTGCCTTGCGGTCCTTGTTCTGACTTGCCCAGACTGAGTTCGTACAGCAGTACCTTCCACCCGTCCTCTTCGCTCAGGAACTGCCCCACGATCGGTAACATGCCCGTCCCAGGTACCTTGCCGGATTGTCCCAGACTGCCGTTCTTAAGGACCCACATCAGTTCGCCGGGAGTCCGGAGCTTCTTGAAGGCCGGATTGGTGAAGTTACGCGGCTGGATCGGGAGGATTTTCGCAGCGCCACCATCGCCTCTGCCCTCAGGACCATGGCACTGGAAGCAGGTGCCGCGCCCGAGGAAGATCACTTTGCCTTCGGCCAAAATCTCCCGTGTGGGTGAAAATGGAGGCTCCTGCGCCTTCGCTGACGCGAGTTCGGCAGTAGGAACGCGTGGAATCCTGATGTCGAATTCCCCGCCGGGCTCGCCATATCCGGAGGGATTCGCAGCCTCGACCGCACTGCACCACAACACGATCGCCGCTGACCACCACACGAGCGCAAAGCTGAATCGTGCAATCATGGTCGAGACCGTCATGTCTCCTCCAGCAGGGCGGTGATTACTCGTTAGAGATTTCTGGGGGCTGACTGCTGCGAGCCGCGGGAGTCTAACACGTCCGTTGCTGGGGCGGCAACGTCCAGCAAGACCGTGAAGCGTCAGACGTAGGGAGTAAGGAGCGAGCAACGTGTCGGAACCGTGAAGGTTCACCGTACACGTGCGTAGCTGTGATGATATTCGGATTTGATCGCGTTCGAAGGGTCGTCAATTATGCTAGAATGACGCGCTGAGGACTCACGCCACCGTGGAGGCGGGATGGCATTCGATGGAAGGAAGCGGGCGAGGTACCAGGACGGGATGCGCCGGCGCATCGAAGTGCTACGGAACAAGACTGAAGGGACCCTTGATTTCGCGGTGGAGTATGTGCTGCAGGACCGCGTCGATACCTACTTTAAGGTAGAAGAAGGACTGGGGGAAATCGATCAGACCCTCGGTCTGATCGAGGCGGAACTCGGACTCGTCTGCGACCTGGCGGGCGCCATGCGTCTGGAGTCCCGCCTGGAGTTCATGGAGGACCGGTTCGAGGAGCTCGACAGCGAGGTCCGTGAACGACCACGGAGACGTCGGCGCAAGATCGATCTCGCCGATTTTTTCAGGGCTGCAGGCGGAGGCGGAGACCTCTCGAGCGCGCGCGGGGAGATTAGGAGCACGTCTGAAGCGTTGGAGGTGCTGGGGTTGGAATTCGGCTGTTCTGTCGCGGCCATCACGGCCGCCTTCCGCCGCCGCGCCAAGATGCTGCACCCCGATGTGCGAAAGGGGGATCGCAGCTCGGAGCCGGAACTGCGCCGGATCATCGAGGCCTATCAATACCTCAAGGATAACCTGAGCTTGACAGAGACGGAGCCACCTCGAGAGCGATGAGCTTCCACCGGCCGGTCTTTCCCAAGATTCCCTCTCGCCCTGCAGGATGACACCGCTGCGCACCCAGTATATCGCCGATTCAAACAGTCTGAGTACGTTCTGCGGGCGTATTCGCGGGACGGATCGGCTCGCCTTGGACACGGAGTTCGTCGGTGAGGACAGCTTCGTGCCTCGCTTGGAGCTGATTCAACTCGCCGTGAGCGACCTTGCCGCGGTGATTGACGTGCCGGCGGTCGGTCCCCTTGATTGCGTGATGGAGGTGCTCACCGATCCAGGCACTGAGAAGGTCGTCCATGCCGGCCGCCAAGACCTCGAGCTGCTGCTCGCGCACGGCGGCCGTGTTCCTACACCGGTGTTCGACACACAAGTCGCGGCAGCCATGGTGGGGTACGGGACTCAGATGGCCTACGCCCATCTTGTGCAGCGGGTGCTTGGCACCACCATTGAGAAATCCCATACGCTGACCAACTGGAGTCTTCGTCCCTTGACCCAGGATCAGCTCGCCTACGCGGTCGAGGATGTGCAGTATCTGCTGCCGGTCTATGAGCATCTGCGCCACCGGCTGGAAAAGCTCGGTCGCCTTGAGTGGGTCCGTGAGGAGTTTGTGCGTCTCGAATCCAAGCACGGCGAGGTCACGCGGGACCCGCGCCACCGGTATCAGCGTATTCGCGGCTGGGAGAACCTGAAACCGCGGTCGGCTGCCGTGCTCAGAGAGCTGGTGGCCTGGCGCGAAGGAGAGGCTCGACGTCGAAATGTGCCCCGGGGCCGGGTGATCAGGGACGACGTGCTGCTCGAGCTGGCTCGTCGCACACCGGCGACGGTCGCGGCGCTGCGAGCGACCAGGGGGGTCCATCCTTCCGAGGCCGACCGGAACGGAGAAGCGGTTCTGGGAGCCATCCGGCTCGGGCTCTCGCTTCCGGAGGCTGAATGGCCGGAAGTCCCGCGGGTGCGACGGATCGAACCGGAGTCGGCCGGCCAGGTGGACCTGCTTCAGGCGGTGCTCAAGGCCCGGGCAGAGGAGGAAGAGATCGCCCCCAGCCTGTTGGCCAACGCATCAGACCTTCAGGCGCTGGTGGCTGCGAAGCCGGCGCAGCGAGCGAACCTGGAGCTCCCGATCCTGCACGGCTGGCGGCGGAAGTTGGCCGGCGAGCTGTTGCTGAGTGTGCTGGAGGGAACCGTCCTCGTCAGTATCCATCCGCGCGACGGCAAGCTGCGGCTCACCCCTCAGGGGTAGCCCGCATTGTCCATGACGGTTCGTCGCGTCCACCCATTGCATTTTGGACAGCAATGGGTACCCGGCAGCCGCGTCGCGAGGGGGACCCGTTGCTCTTCTCGTTGCAATGGGTCAGGGAGGAGACGTGAAGGAGGGAGGCGTCCTTGAAACAGGACGTTGACCGACTGAGCGACGAGCCCGCCCGCCTGCCCACCCCGAAGTCGGTGGGCAGGCTCGTCGCAGCAGTGGATCCGCGATTGCAGCAGAAGCGCTCATGGGCAATGCGGGCTAGAGCATCTGCTTGATCGTCTCCGCCGGGCGGGCCAGCATCACCTGTTCGCCCTTCTCAGTCAGTGTCGTCGACGCTCTAGGCCGGTTTCTTTAACAAAACAACGACCTTATCTTGAAGGCGGGCCTAAGAGACGAGAGGGAAGAAGAGGATCAACAAGAAATGGTTGTCAATCCATGAACCGCCTCCCTCTGAACCCCTGACCGACAAAAAGAGCTCCTCCGACAAAGATAGGGCTTGACAGGGTCTTTCCGTAAGAGTACAAGCGAGGCTCCGTCTGA
>Ga0187892_10000241_pt1 | contig 144404 bp, 136 predicted proteins | sample MA1701073metaG_FD_139345 | JGI IMG/M metagenome (GOLD analysis project Ga0187892, IMG submission 139345) | Bio-ooze microbial communities from a basaltic lava cave in the Kipuka Kanohina Cave System on the Island of Hawaii, USA - MA170107-3 metaG ...
CCACTTCCTCACCGATGGCACCGCCGACTGGCTGTGGCCGGCGGCCGAGCGACACGGCATTCCCCTCATGGTGCTGGTGCCGGGATCGCTCGACGTGCTCGACCGCATCGCCGGCCGGCATCCTCGCCTGAAGATCGTGATCGACCACGTGGGCCTCAACATCCGTCAGAAGGGCCCGAAAGTCTTCGAAGATCTGCCCGCCGTCTGCGCGTTGGCCAAGCACCCGAACGTCGCGGTGAAGGCCTCGGGGATGCCGTCCCTGTCGACGGAAGGCTATCCGTTCCGCGACCTGCACCCCCACATCCGCACGCTGGTCGAGGCCTTCGGCCCGCGCCGGACGTTCTGGGGCACGGACCTCACCCGCATGCCGTGCACGTACCGCGAGTGCATCGACCTGTTCACGAAAGAGCTGCCGTGGCTCAAGGGCGAGGATCTGGAGTGGGTGATGGGCCGCGGCGTGTGCGCATGGCTCGGCTGGCGCCTGTGATCGACTGACCATGGCCGACGTCCACTTCAACCCGATGGACCCGGAGTTCCTGGCCGATCCCTATCCGACCTATCACCGCCTGCGCGCCGAGGATCCCGTCCATCGGAATCCCCTCGGCTTCTGGGTCCTCACCCGCTACGAGGACGTCGTGGCCGTGCTCCGCGATCCGCGCTTCCTCAAGGAGCCGATGGTGGCCGCCGTCGCCGCGCGGTTCGGCATCGCCCCGGGGACGATCGGCCTGTCGATGCTGGACCGCGACCCGCCCGACCACACGCGCCTGCGCAGCCTGGTGAGCAAGGCCTTCACCCCCCGCGTCGTGGAAGGCCTGCGCCCACGCATCCAGCACATCGTCGATGGCCTCCTCGACCGCGCCACCACGGCGGGCGGCATTGACCTGATCGAGGAGTTCGCCTACCCGATCCCGGTCGTCGTCATCTGCGAGCTGCTGGGCGTTCCCGTCGCGGACCACGAGCGATTCAAGGAGTGGAGCCTCGATCTCGCCCGTGGTCTCGACGCGGTCATGCTCCCCGTGGACTCGGAGGTGGCCCGACGCAGCGGCGCTTCCCGCCACGCGCTGAGCGGCTACTTCCGCGAACTGATCGCCGAATGCCGAGCCTCACCGCGCGACGATTTACTGTCGGCCCTCATCGCGGCCGAGGAAGCGGGCGACAAGCTGAGTGAGAACGAGCTGCTGGCCACGTGCACGCTGCTGCTGGTGGCCGGCCATGAGACCACGGTCAACCTGATCGGCAACGGCACCCTGGCGCTCCTGCGCCACCCCGACCAGTTGCGCCGGCTGCGCGAGAACCCCGCGCTGATCGCCAGCGCCGTGGAGGAGCTGCTGCGCTACGACGGCCCCGTGCAGCGCACCGCGCGCATGGGGAACGCGGACGCCACGATCGGCGGCCGGACGATCAGCCAGGGCGAGATGGTGATGCCGTTCATCGGCGCCGCCGACCGCGACCCCGCCCAGTTCCCCGATCCCGATCGCCTCGACATCACCCGCAGCGACAACCGCCACATCGCCTTCGGCTGGGGCATCCATTTCTGCCTGGGCGCCCCGCTGGCGCGCGTGGAAGGCCAGATCGCCATCAACACGCTCGTGCAGCGCCTGCCCAAGCTCGCGCTGGCCACGGACAAGCCGGAGTATCGCCAGAGCCTCACGCTGCGCGGATTGGCGGCACTCCGGGTGGCGTTCTAATCGCGCGGCGCCAAAGTCGCGCGGCGAGAGCCCGCATTCAGGGAAACCTGTAGGTCAGCTCCAGCATGTGAAAATCCCCGCCCCGGCTGGGATTCCCATAGATATCCGCATCGGAGAGGTGCTGGTACCGATAGCCCACCCCAATGGCCCGGTAGACCGGAACGCGGAAGCCCCAGGTCAAGACCAGCTGGAAAGGCCCACCGAACTGCTGGTCTCCAAACGTATGCCGGCTGAGCAGTGCCCCGCCGACCCCGGCATCCAGTGAAACCCCCCCATCTTTGCTGCGGAGTGCGAGAACTGGCGCGAGTGTGCCGATGAAGCCTGCTTCGCCTGCTCCCAGGAGTGCGCCCGCGCTCGCCATGAGGCCCGTGTCCAATCCCCAGGCCGACTCGGAATGCCAACTCCAGGGAAGCCTAACGGTCGCGACCACGTCGTATCGCTGAAACGATTCTATTTCGTCCGCTCCGATCACGGTCCACCCAGTGAGGCCCCCCCGTATCCCCACGCTCATCAAGCGCAGGTTCTCGGCGTGGCTCGGCGAGGGGGTAAGAAGGCACAGACCCAGGCCAAGCATTGCCCACCACGCACGCATTCTCTTAGAGTCCCTGCCAGTAGCGCCGCCCCTGCAGGCGCACGATCTTCCCGAACCCGGGTGCCCGAAAGTGGCCGGCCGCCACGATCATCTCTTCGCGCTCCAGCCGGTCCAGCAGGGCGCGGCGCGTCTGGCGGGTCAGCTCCGGATCCATGTCGGCGCGCGAGACCCAGTCCGGCTCGAGCACCTGTACCGGGCTGTGCGCCGCGTCGCCGAGGACGAGCGCTCGCTGGCCTTGTGAGGTAATCAAGATACTCATGTGACCCGGGGTGTGGCCGGGCGTCGGCAGCGCCGTCAACTCGCGGGTCAGGCTGTGCTCGCCCTTCATCAGCTCCATCAGGCCCAGCTCAGCCAGCGGCCAGACACAGGTAGGCGCGTTGACAAAGCGGGTCGGCTGGACGTCGGGCTGGTGGCAGGCCTCCCAGTCCTTGGCGCTCATCCAGTAGCGCGCGTTCGGAAAGGTCGGGACGTATTTCTGCCCGTCGGCCCGGAGGTTCCAGCCGACGTGGTCGCGGTGCAGATGCGTCATCACCACCATGTCGACTTCCTCCGGCCGCACGCCCTTGGCCTGAAAGTCGTGGAGGAGCTGGCCCCACGGCACGTCCGGCGTGTCGGCGGGCTTGGGGCCGAGGCCCGTATCGACGAGGATCGTTCGCCCGTCGGACCGGATCAGGTACGACCCGAGATTGAAGCGGACCTTGTGGTCGGTCAGATGGGACTCGTACGGTTGCCACTCCTCCTCGGGAATGGTGGGGAAGAAGTTGCAGAGATCGAACTCGAGCCGGCCGTCCGACAGCGCCATGATCTCCACGTTGCCGACACGAATCACGTCACTCGCCATGGTGACCTCCGAGGCCTCGCGCTCGCCGCCGACGGGCCGGGTGGATGATCGCACGCCGGGCCGGGAATGGGGTAGTATTCGTCCCCGCGATGGCTGTCGAGTTCGGCGTGCTGATCCCCACTCGCGAGGCGGTCAGGTCCGGGCGCTTGGAGACGGCCTCGCCCAGGTGGACGCGACGGCGTCACGGCTGCTGCCGCGGCTGAAGCGATCGTGCTGACCCGCATCGACCACGTCATGATCTGCGTTCCGAATCTGGAAATGGGCGTCGACGCCTACACGCGCATTGGATTCCGGGTCTATCCCGGGGGCGCCCACCCCGGCCAGGGAACCCACAACGCCATCGCGTTTTTTCAGGACGACTATCTGGAGCTGCTGAGCGTGCGCGATCGCGAGGAGCTGGCGGCCGGCCGCGGGAGTCCTAGCGCCGGCCTCGGCGAGTTTCTAGCCCGGGGTGGCGGATTCCGCTATGTCATCGTGCAGAGGACACCCCCGAACAACTGGAAGACGACCAGCGGCACCCCCTGGGCGAGGCCGAGATAGCCGAGGAGCAACGGGTCCTGGGTCATCTCCCACATGATCCAGGCGAACGTGACGTACTCCGCCCGATGCCCGAGGACGTAGAAGACCAGTCCGACCCAGTAGAGCCGGTAGTTCCCCGCCCTCAGGGCGGCAAACGTCGACCGCCTGGCGGTGAGCGCCGGGGCCGCGCGCGCCGGCGGCGGGCTGCTCAGAGCTGAAACGTCTTGACGTACACGCCGGGCGAGCCCGGGGCGTGGCCCATGTGGGAGCGCATGCGGGCGTTGACCGGCGCGGCGTCCCGCTGCGCGTTCCACGCATCGCTCTCCGAGACCTTGGGGTGCTCGAACTCGTAGAGGGTGAGATACGTCGGCGTGCCCGTCACGGCGCGATAGCGGCGGCCGCGAATCACGCCAGGAACCTTCTCGTAGTTGGGCACGTAGACGGTGTTGTACCAGGTGTTGAACTCCTGATCGACGTCGCGCGGCACGTCCATCCGCCCGATCTGGAGCGCCGGCGCCATACCACTCTGTGCCGCCGGCGGGGTCAATGCCTTCGGGTGGATCATGGTGTAGACGTTGCGGATGTAGGTGGTGCCGATGACCTCGGGACCAAAGCGCCGGGTTCCTTCGGTCGGGTTGGCCTGGACGCGCTTGTAGGCCTCGCTCTCCAGCACCGCGGGGCTTTCCAGCTCATAGCAGGCGAGGTGCTTCGGCCCACCCTTCACCGCTTCGTAGCGGGCGCCGCTCAGGAAGCCAGGGATGGCCAGGCGCTCGGCGAGATGCTCGTCGTTGTACCAGCGAGTGAATTCCTTCTCTTTGTCGGCGGGGACGTCGACCCACACCATCAAGAGCCCGGTGCCCTTCTTCGTCGCCATCTCGCGCTCCTTTCTACTTCTCGGTCAGCAAGCGTTCGATCTCCTGACGGAAGACACTCAACGGACGGGCGCCGCTGATGAGCACGCCCTCGACGGACCCGTCGCTCCGCGTCTTGCCCACGAAGAACGCCGGCGTGCCGCGCACGCCGGCGTTGATGCCGTCGGTGAAGCTTTGCTGGACCCGCTCGCGGTGAGTGCCCTTGGCCAGGCACTCGCCGAAGGTGGTCGCATCGAGGCCGAGCGCTGTCGCGTAGCCCTTCAGGTGGTCCACCTGTAGGCTCTGCTGGTTCTGGAACAGCAGGTCGTGCATCGGCCAGTACTTGCCTTGCTCGCCCGCGCAGTGCGAGGCTTCCGCCGCCTGCCGGGCGTGCGGGTGGATGCTGTCGATCGGGAAGTCGCGGAACACGTACCTCAACTTGCCGGGCTCGATGTACTGCGTCTTGAGATCGGGCAGGGTCTGGTCGAAGAACCGGCGGCAGAACTGACACTGGTAGTCGGAGAACTCGACGAGCGTCACCGGCGCGTCCGCCTGGCCGAGCGCCGGGCTGCCGGACACCGTCACCGTGCTTCGGGTGACGGCAGGCGCCGCCGGCGGTTGGGCCAGCCGCTGCTGAACGAGCTCGCGAAGCGCCCGCAGTTCCCCCCGCAGCGCCTCGACATCGCTCCTGAGCCGCTCGACCTCCGCCTTGAGCCCGCCGAGGTCGCCCTGCGCCGCCGCCGGTGGCGTGGCGTGTAGACCCACGGCGCCCAGACCGAGTCCGACGAGGGCGCACCACCGCCGCAGGTGTTTCATCACGCTACGGGCCTGATACACTGCCCGCCACCGGCTGGTCAAGCCTCGATTCGAGGAGCGCAGGCATGAAGATCACCAGGGTCGAGACCATCGTCCTCAACCTGCCGATGCTGATCGACGGCGTCACCCCGATGCTCGGCGGCCGGCCCCGGACCAGCATCGACATGCTGCTCGTGCGCATCGACACCGACGCCGGGATCACCGGGTGGGGCGAAGCGTTCGGCCACCGCATCTTCCACGCGACGCGGGCCGCCATCGACACGCTGCTCGGCCCCATGTGCATCGGCCGTGACCCGAGCCAGATCACGGCGATCAACGACGATATGCAGCGCGCGCTGCACGGGGTTGGCCGGAACGGGCCCACGCTCTACGCGCTGTCGGGCATCGACATCGCGCTCTGGGACATCGCCGGAAAGACCGCCGGACTTCCGTTGTACCGCGTGCTGGGCGGCAGCCCCCGCGCGGACCTGACCGCCTACGCCAGTCTCCTCCGCTACAGCGCCGCCAAGGCCGTCGCCCAGTACACCGAGCAGGCGCTGGCCCGCGGGTACCGGTACATCAAGCTCCACGAGATCACCGTGCCCGAGGTGAAGGCCGCGCGCGACGTCGCCGGCGCGGGCATCCCGCTCATGGTCGACACGAACTGCCCGTGGACGGTGACCGAGGCGATCGAGATGGCGCGGCGCCTGGCCGCGCTCGACCTCCACTGGCTGGAGGAGCCGGTGTGGCCGCCGGAGAATCTCGCCGGGCTCGCCGAGGTGCGGGCCCGCAGCGGCCTCGCCACCGCCGCCGGCGAGAACTACGGCACCGTCTGGGAATTTCGCCGCGCCTTCGAGGCGGGGGCCATCACCTATGCCCAGCCGAGCGTGACCAAGATCGGCGGGGTGACCGAGTTGCGCCGGGTGATGACCCTGGCCGAGACGTTCGGCGTCCAGGTGGTGCCGCACTCGGCGTACTTCGGGCCCGGGCTGCTGGCCTCGATCCACTGCATCGCGGCGATGGCGAGCGAATCGCTGGTCGAGCGGTTCTACTGCGACTTCGCCGAGAACCCGCTGGGCGAGGCCATCCATCCCCAGCACGGCCGCATTGCGGTGCCCCAGGGCCCCGGCCTCGGCGTGGACCCCGACCCTCGCCTGCTCGAGAAGCTGCGCGCGAGCTGATCGCGGGCGGTGACTCACGTGCGCGCGTGGCGGCGGACGAAGTCTTCGTCGACCGTGATCCCGAGTCCGGGTCGGTCCGGGATCTCGACCTGTCCATCCACCACCGCGAACGTCTCGTGGACGAGCTCGTGGAGCAGAGGGTTGGCGCCGAGCGAATACTCGAGGATGAACCCCGCGCTCTGGCTGGCGGCGAGGGCGACGCCGGCCGCGAAGGCCGGCGCGCCCGACCACAGGTGGGGGGCCAATCGTAAGTTAAAGGCGGACGCGATCGCGCCGATACGCAGGCCCTCGGTGAGGCCGCCCGCGATGGCCAGGTCGGGCTGGAGCACGTCGGCGCCGCGCAGCTCGGCGATCTCGCGGAAGTCGTGCCGGGTGAACTCGCTCTCGCCGGTCGCGATCGGCACCGCCGAGGCGCGGCGCACCTCGGCCAGGCCGGGCTTGTCGTCGGCCGTCACCGGCTCCTCCAGCCAGTAGAGGTCGCAGTCTTCGACCATCCGGCAGAAAGCCTTGGCCTCCGAGACCGTCCACGTGCCGTGCGCGTCGGCCATCAGCTTCACGTCGGGGCTGAGGGCCTTGCGGGCGGCGCGTACCCGGGCCGCGGACCGATGCGGCTCGCCGTCCATCACGCCGACGCGCATCTTGACGGCGCCGAACCCACCTTTCTCCACGTAGCCGAGCAGCTGCTCGCCGATACGGGCCTCATCGGCCCAGCCCCCCGACGCGTACGCGGGCATGCGCTCGGCCCGGCGCCCGCCCAACAGGCGCCAGACCGGCGCGCCGAGCGACTTGCCGAGAAGATCCCAGAGCGCGATGTCGACGCCGGCGATCGCCGAGATCGACAGGCCGCGCCGCCCGAGCTGGGGCAGCACGTGGCCGCGATCGACCGCGTAGCCCTCGCGCGGGGTGTTGTACATCACGTCCCACAGCCGGCTCACGTCGCGGGGGTCCTGCCCGACGAGGAGCGGGGCCAGGTCACGGTTGATGATGGCGGCCAGGCCGTGCGACGACGCCGCGCTGCCGACGCCGGCCTTGGCCTCCCCCCAGCCCACGTGCCCATCATCCGTCTCGACCTTCACGACCACGGAGTCGAAGGAGGCGATGCGACCGAAATCGCTCGTGTGCTGTCGCTCGTAGGGGATCGGCACGTGGACCCAGGTGGCCTGGACGTTCGTGATCTTCATCGGGTGGCCTCCCCGTCAGCTCTGGCGCGTGTCGTATGAGCGTAGAGCGAACGCGGGACGCGCGCAACGACAAGCTACGGACGGGCCGACGCCGCGGTACAATCTGCTTCGCGAAACCGCTCGACGGAGTTCTCTACAACGCGATGGAGGTTTGAGCATGCCCGTACGCATTGGCGACGAGGCGCCGGATTTCACGGCGGAGACCACGGAAGGTAAGATCCGCTTCCACGAGTGGATCGGCGAGAAGTGGGCGATCCTGTTCTCGCACCCCAAGGACTTCACGCCCGTGTGCACCACCGAGCTCGGCTACATGGCCGGCCTCAAGCCGGAGTTTGACCGGCGCAACACCAAGATCATCGGACTGAGCGTCGACCCGGTGAGCGATCACCAGGCCTGGGCCAGGGACATTCACGAGACGCAGGGGCACGCCATCAACTATCCGCTGATAGGCGACGCCGACCTGACGGTGGCCAAGCTCTACGACATGATCCACCCCAACGCCGCCGGGGGCAAACGCTCCGCCGTCGACAACGCCACGGTGCGCTCGGTGTTCGTCATCGGGCCCGACAAGAAGGTCAAGGCGATGATCGCCTATCCGATGAGCACGGGCCGCAACTTCGATGAGGTGCTGCGCTTGCTCGATTCCTGCCAGTTGAGCGCCAAGCACACGGTGGCCACGCCGGTGAACTGGAAGCCGGGCCAGGACGTCATCATCCCGACGGCCGTGTCCGACGAGGACGCCAAGAAGAAGTATCCGCAGGGCTTCAAGACGCTGAAGCCCTATTTGAGAACGGTGGCCGAGCCGAAATAAGGCGTGAGCTCATGACCACCCAGAAAAGGACCGACGACGACCTGCGGGCGACGCTCACCCCGACGCAGTACGACGTCACGCAGTGCAGCGCCACCGAGCCGCCGTTCCGGAACGAGTTCTGGAACCACCACGAGCCGGGGATCTACGTCGACGTCGTGTCCGGAGAGCCGCTGTTTGCCTCCACCGACAAGTTCGAGTCCAGCACCGGCTGGCCGAGCTTCATCCGGCCGCTAGAGACCGAGAACGTCACGGAAAGTACCGACGACTCGCACGGGATGCGCCGCGTCGAGGTACGGTCCGCGCACGCCGATTCCCACCTCGGCCACGTCTTCCCCGACGGCCCCGCCCCCACCGGGCTCCGCTACTGCATCAATTCCGCGGCCCTCCGGTTCATTCCGGCGGCCCAGCTGGCGGAGGCGGGCTACGGCAAGTACTCGGCGCTCTTCGAGAAGGCGAAGCCGACGCGGTAACTCAGGAACGGATCCGAGACAGGCGGCTCAGGGGGACCGCCCGGCGCCGGTCCTCTGGCGATACGCCGTGATCGCGCGCTCCAGATCGGCCAACTCCTCGCACGGCAGCAGGCAGATCTGGCGGAGCGCGGTCAGGTGCTTGTCCGCACTGGCCAGGTCGCCCACCAGCAGGTAAGCCTCACCGGCGTACTCGTGGGCGCCGCGATGGCGGGGATTCAACTCGAGCGCCCGTTTATAGTGCCGGAACGCCGCGTCCAGCTGTCCGAGATTGCGATGCGAGAACCCGAGGTAGTTCTGCAGATCGGCATTGTCCGGGTCCCGCAGCGCGGCCTGGGTGAAGCGCTTGACCGCCTCCGGCCAGTCCTTGCGCTCCAGCGCCTGCTTGCCCAGCGCGTATTCCGGATCCCAGGTGGCGGCGTCAGGTTCGGTCTCCGCCGGATCGGCCAGTAACGGTGACGGCAGGCCGAGGGCGATGGCGACCACCAGCGCCAACCCGGCCGCCAGCCGTCGCCACCGCCGTTCGCGTCGCTGATCAGGAAGCACGTGTCCGGCTCAGCGCCTCAGCGCTGCCCGAGGAACGTCCGGGCGCGCGCGATTTCCGGACGCGCTGTATCAGCCTTGCTGGCCAGCGCGACGAGCTTCTCGAAGTATCCTGCCGCCCTCTGGCGGTCGCCGGCCGCTTCCGCGGCACGAGCGGCGCCGTAGAGCCCTCGATAGCGGTTGGGGTTCTCCCTGAGCGCGGCTTCGTACTCGCGCAGCGCCGGCGCGGCCTGTCCCATCTCCAGGAGCAGCTCACCGAGCAGCTCACGCATCGGATACAGCCGGTTCTCCATGGCCACGTGCTTCACGCTGCCGTCCTCGCCGTCGGCGGCGGCGCGCATGAGCTTGACGGCCTGGTCCCGCGCCCCCTCCGCGAGGGCCACCCAGGCCGACACGGCCTGCATCTGCTCCTCCGTGCGGTCGGCCCAGTAGGACTGGTTCGACTTCTCCAGCGCGCTGCGCAGCTCCTGTATCGCCTGGATCTCGCGCTTGGCACCGGCCAGGTCGCCGCTGCGGGCCATGCCCAGACCCCGGGCGAAGCGGACGAGGGAATCGGCCTGGACCCGCCCGGTCGCGATGATCGGCAGCGCGGCCGCGCCGGCCCAGTCTGCGCGCTCGAGCGGGTAGCGCGCCGGGACCGCGGCGACGGCGGTGAAGTTGCCGAGGTTGGGGTACTCCTGCCTGGGCAGGACGGCGATGACATCGACCAGCGCCTTGGCCTTGGCGTCCTGGGCGAGCTGGAGGTGGGCGTAGACCGTGAAGTCCGTCGCGTGGTGATAGTCGGGCTGGATCTCGAGCGCCGACCGGTTCGACGCGATGGACTCCTCCCACATCCCCACCATGGAGTAGATGTGTGACGGCATGTGCCGGGCATGGGGCGCGGCCGGCGCGATGCGGGCGTAGAGCCCCGCGACCTTGACTCCCTTGTCCGCGAGCGGCGGGTAGTCGTAGGCGTGCACGAGATAGTGCGCCACGCCGGGATGCTCGGGGTTCTGCGTGAACAGCCGCTCCAGGATCTCCGCCGATCGCAGCTGGTTGGCGTAGGTCTTGTCGGTCTTCGGCGCCGAGGCCTGGAGGGTCAGCGCGTAATACGTCCAGGCCTCGAAGTCGTCGGGATACCGCTGCGTCATCTGCTCCATCGCCTTCGTGTAGGCGGCCAGTCGGGCGTTCAGCGGAACCTTGTCGTGGTCCCGGTAGTAGGCGCTGATGGCCTCGATCCAGTCGAGCTCACGCTGGGTCTTGGCCCCGATCGCCCGCGCCTTCTCCAGCGCTTCCCACGCCGCGGTGATGTCCTTCAGCGGAGGCGGCGCGGACAGCGTGTTGCCGAGGTAGTTGACGGCCAGTCCCCAGTACGCCATCGCGCAGTTGGGGTTCTGCTGGATGACCGCGTTGAAGGCCTTGCGCGCCTCGGGGAACCAGTACGAATGCAGCATCGCCACACCGCGCTCAAACTGCGCCTGCACCCTAGGATCGCACGACGTCGGGAACGTGACTTTGCCGAGCTTGTCTGGCTGGGCCAGACCCGGGAGCGGCAGCCCCACGGTGCACAGAAGAGCCACCAGGACCAGCCTGATTCTCATGGGTTCCTCCCGGGCTTTCTTGCCCCTCAGCACTGCGCGACCGCGGTGGAGTTCTACAGGTACCTCGTCGGCCAGATGATGGTGCGCCACATGTGGGCCGAGGGGCTGGCGTCCAACCCCAGCCCCTCCTTCGGCTGCTTGAAATTCCGGCCCACGATGTCGGTGAACTCCTCGAGCGCCACCTGCACGGTGGGATCGAAGGCGTAGAGGTCGTTGACGCAGATCAGCCGTGAGGTCATGTACCACTTGTGCTCGCGCGCGTACCGATAGTCCCGCTCGATGTACGGCTCCGGTTTGTAGTCCGGGCCGAACAGCTTGAGGTACAGATCGGGGTACCGGTAGCCGACCGACTCGTCAGGGAAGAACCGCAGTGCCTGGTGATAGCGGATGGCCCAACTCACTTCTTCGTCCACGTAGGGCTCGAGGAGTTGGGCCGCCCAGTAGCCGTGGTCGCCCCGGATGAATCCGGCGATGGCGATGTCGTGCACCAGGCAGGCCAGGACGACCTTCTCACTCGCGCCGGTTTTCATGGCCAGCCGCGCGCTCTGCAGCAGGTGGTTGGCCGGCCCGAAGCGATACTTGAAGAAATCGAACAGGGTCGGCTTGTCGGGCATCCGGGGCAGGCGCGGGTCATCGCCCATCATATAGAGCTTGCCCTGGTCCGGAGGTCGTTGGATCGGTAGCCGCGGGTCGCGCTCACCCGAGGTGTAGATCACCGACTTCACGACGATCCGGTCCAGCTCCTCGCTCAGCGCGCGCTCAGCCGCCTCGGCTCGCTCCAATGCCGTCATGGGGCGGATCATCAGTCGCCGACCGATGCCTGTCAAGACCACTGCATGTGTCGCCGTCCCTTCGTGGATGGTCCGCCTCGATACGCGGGCCGAAGCTGTGCGATGATGCTGGCCTCATGACCAGAGCGACCGGGCGGATTCACGAGATGGAGCACCCGGCCGCGGTCCTGACCACCACCCGGCCCGTGGTCTCGGGCACCCAGGGGGTCGTCGCGGCCGGCCATCCCCTGGTGTCGATGGCCGGTATGCGCATGCTGCTCTCGGGAGGCAACGCGTTCGACGCAGCCGTGGCCGCCGGCTTCGCCGCCGCCGTCGTGGAGCCGACGGCGGCGTACACGCTCTGCGGCGAATGCGTGGCCGTCATCCACGACGCGCGGACGCGGGAGATCCACGCGGTGAGCGGCCAGGGAACGGCGCCCGCGCTCGCGACGCTCGCGTTCTTCCGCGGCCGCGGGCTCGATCGCATTCCGACCGGGCCGGGGCCGGACGCTCACCTGTCGTTCACCGTTCCGGGCGCCGTGGACGCCTACCTGACCGTGCTCGAGACCTACGGCACGAAGACGCTCGGCGAGGTGCTGGCGCCGGCCGCGCACTACGCCGAGCGTGGCTTCCCGATGTACGAGGACATGTGGACCATGCTCGCCATTCCAGAGACCCGGAGCCAGTTCGACGTCTACCCGCCCGGCGGCACCCAGGTGTTCTACCCGGACGGGCGGGCGCCGGACGTAGGCGACCTGTTCGTGCAACCCGCCCTCGCCGGCACGCTCCGGCGGCTCGTCGAGGCCGCGGCCCGAGGCCGAGGCGACCGGACGGCCGGCATCGCCGCAGCACGAGAGTGCTTCTATCGCAGCGGGATCGCCACCGCGATCGGGGCGTTCTCCGAGCGGCTCGGCGGGCTCCTGCGTGCCACCGATCTGGCCGGCTACCGCGCGCGACTCGAGCCGCCGCTTCGGATGGCCTTCGCGGGGCGGGAGATTCTCGGCCAGTCGGCGTGGACGCAGGGGCCCGTGCTCCTGCAGGCCCTCGGCATCCTCGCGACGTTCGAGCTGCGCGCGATGGGGCACAACTCTGCGCGCTACATCCACGTGGTGACGGAGGCGCTCAAGCTCGCCTTCGCCGACCGCGAGCGCTACTACGGAGACTCCGCGAGCGTGCCGATCGCCGAGCTGCTCTCGCCCGGCTATGCGCGGGAACGGGCCGCGCTCATCCGGCTGGATCGCGCGATGACCGAGGCACCGCCGCCCGGTGATCCGCGGCGCCGCGGTGGGTCGGCACCCGGCGTCCGCGCGGCGGTGAGCGCACCGACCGCCGCATCGCCGGCGGCTGACGGAACCACCCACATCGCCGCCATCGATCGCGACGGCAACATGATCGGCCTGACGCCGAGCGGCGGCGTGTTCAGGAAGTCGGCGTTCGCGCCGGAGCTGGGCTGCACGCTCAGCACCCGCAGCGAGATGTTCGTCCTCGAGGACGGTCACCCCAACGCGCTCGCGCCGGGCAAGCGGCCGCGCACCACGCTGGTGAGCTACCTGATCTGTGAGAATGGGATGCCGACCATGACGGTCGGCTGCCCGGGCGGCGACGACCAGGCCCAGGCCGATCTGCAGCTCGTCCTCAACGTGCTGGTCTTCGGGATGAATCCGCAGCAGGCCGTCGAGGCCTCACGTTTCTCGACTCAGACCCTGGTCAACTCGTTCTATCCGCGCGTCTACCGGCCCGGGCAGCTCAACGTCGAGGCGGGAATCCCCGAGAGCACCCGGGCCGAGCTGAGGGTGCTCGGTCACACGGTCACCGAGATCGGCGCCTGCGGCTTCGGCGCGGTGGTGACCCGGCGCGACCCGGAAACGGGCGTGCTGTCGGCCGGCGCCGATCCGCGCCGGCCGACCTACGCGCTCGCCTGGTAGGCTCCCCGCACCGGCGCATTACGGAGGAACTCATGACGACCAGCCAGAGCGACAAGGCCACCCGCTTCCGCGCGCTGCATCAAGGGCCGGGCGCGTTCGTGATCCCGAACCCGTGGGATGCCGGCTCGGCGCGCATCCTCGCCGGGCTCGGCTTCCCGGCGCTGGCCACCTCCAGCGGCGCCTGCGCCGGTGTCCTCGGCCGGCGCGACGGCAAGGTGACGCGGGACGAGGCGCTGGCTCATGCCCGGGCCATCGTGCAGGCGACCGACCTTCCGGTCTCGGCCGATCTCGAGAAAGGCTTTGGCGACGCGCCCGCCGCCGCGGCGGAGACCATCCGCCTGGCTGCCGGCGTGGGACTGGTCGGCGGCTCGATCGAGGATGCGACCGGCGACAAGGACCGGCCCCTCTACGACCTCGGCCATGCCACCGAGCGGGTCGCGGCGGCGGTGGAAGCGGCGCGCGCGCTCGCCTTGCCCTTCACTTTGACGGCGCGGACCGAGAACTTCTTGCGCGGCAATCCGAGCCTGGACGACACGATCACGCGCTTGCAGGCTTTCGAGAAGGCGGGCGCCGACGTGCTCATGGCGCCCGGCCTGCCCGACCTGGCGGCAGTGCGCGCGGTGTGCGCCGCGGTGTCGAAGCCCGTCAACTTCATGGCCGGCATCAAGGGCAAGTCGTTCACGGTGGCCGAGCTCGCCGCCGCCGGGGTGAGGCGGATCAGCCTGGCCACCTCGCTCTATCGGATGGCGATGACCGGTCTGCTGGAGGCCGCCCGTGAGGCGAAGGACAAGGGCACGTTCGGCTACATCGACCGTTCCCTGGCCACCCCGGAGCTGAACGCCTTCATGCAGGGCTGACTCAGGCGGGTATCGAGGAGCGCCACGGCTAGGCCGGGGCGCTCCGAGCGCTGGGGGGGTTGGGGCCATTCCGGGGCCCCCCATGTACTTACCGGGCCATCTCGGGGCCCCCCACCTCTACGGAAAGGCCGGCATGACCTCCCGGGCGAAGAGGTCCATCGAGCGCAGCACACGCGCGTGAGCGAGGTCGCCGAACCAGAAGCTGCAGTTGAAGTGGCTGATGCCGATCAGCGCCCGGATGCGGTTGATCTGACGGATGCAGGTGTCCGGGGTGCCGATGACCAGGAAGCGGTCGAGGAGGTCCTCGGTGTCGGGCTCTGTGGGCGCCGGCACCGGGATGGCGCGGCCCCGCTCCACGCGCTCGTAGTGGTTGCGCAGGCTGAGCGTCACCCGCATGTTCCAACGGGCCTCCTCGACGGCGGCCCGGGCGTCGGCGTCGTTGTCGGTCACGTAGACGGCCCGCTGCACGCCGACCTCCAGCGGTTGCGGCGGCTTGACCTCGGCCACCATGCGGTCGAAGAGGCGGCGAAACTCGGCCATCCGCTCGATGGGAACTCCGAAGCCGCCGGTGAGCACGTTGAAGCCGCGGCGCACGGCCCCCTCCACCGAGTCCGGGCTCTGGGCGGTGATCCAGATGGGCGGCCGCGGTCGCTGGACCGGCTGGGGGAAGACCGTCGTCTCCGGGATCTTGAAGAACTTGCCGTCGTAACTGAAGGGCTGGCCACCGAACGATTTCAAGATCACGTCGATCGATTCCTCCCACCGCGTCCGGCTGCTCTCCAGCTCCAGTCCGAACCGTTCGAACTCGTAGTGCTGGTAGCCACGTCCGAGGCCGACGTCCAGGCGCCCGCCGGACAGGAGATCCAGCGTCGCGATCTTGGCCGGACGGGAGAGATAGCCGTAGGTCGAGAAGTGGTGCTCGGCGAGCCACACGTTGCGGAACCCGAGTGACTCCGCGGCCTGGGCCATCTCGAGTCCGCGCTCATAGATCTCCGGCGAGGAACGCGCGGACGGCGACTGCATCAGCAGGAACGTCCCGAAGTTCATCGTCGTCATAGTACCGCCTTCCCATTCGCCGCGGCATCCGTGTACCCTCGCCGGGTGCCCACCAGTCGCGCGCGGCATCGAGCTGGGGACTGGTGTCCTTCAGGTGCCCTTGCGGAATCCGGTGGAGCTCGCCCGTGTCCGGAGCCCGGCTGCGGCTCGGCGTGGGCGCCGGCTCGACGGCCGCCGACTTCACGGCGCTCGGCCAGGACTTCGCCGCACGCTTCCGCCGCCTCGACCAGTCGTTGGCGATCATGCGCCACTTCTCGGAGGCCGAGATCATCGAGCTCGTCGCCCACACGACGCTCTACATCGGTTTTGGGCGATTTAACGCGATCGTCGGGCTGGAGCCGGCATGACAGCAGCCGAGGCCCACCACGGGATCGAGCACGGGGCCGGTCAGTACCTCCGAGAGCCACAGGGAGTCGAACCCCATCTGATCGAGACCGGTGACGAGCTCGGCCAGGCGCGTCCGGCGTAGAGCAAGCGCCTCTGGCCCCCACTCCGATGCGTACCTTCATTTCAACGTCAGCGGCTTCCGCTGTTGCGGCGCTTGTGGGCCGGCGAGACGGTGAGCCACGATGGCGCCGGCAGCTTCCGTGACGTCAAGCTCTGGCCCCTGCCGGTGCAGTAGCCGCTCGAAGTGTGGTTGGGCGGCACGGCGCCCGCCGCCCTCGACCGTTGTGGGCGGTTGTCGAACGGGTGGCTGCCCTCGCTGTGCACGCCCGAAGAGGCGGCAGCGGGACGCGTGGTCATCGAAGAAGCGGCGGCACGAGCCGGGCGCTCGATCAGTAGCGAGCACTTCGGCGTGAGCATCGGCTACGCTCGCGCGCCCCTCGACCCCGCCACCGCTCGCATGCTGACCGCCCGGCGTCCCCGAGCGCTCGAGCTCACGCCGGTGGGGTTGCCTGCTTTGCGAGAAATCATCGAGCGCTTCATTGCCGTGGGCCTCTCCAAGTTCGTCGTGCGTCCGGTGGCCGCGCCGGCGTCTTGGCGCGCCGAGCTCGAGACTCTGTCGCGGGCAGTGGGTGACCTCCAGACCTGACGAGCGAGCCGCTCAGGGCCGTACGGCGGGCGCCTCCATGGTCATCCCGCGCGCGCGCCACATCAGGAACAGCTCGAGATCGACGAATTCGGGGGCGCCGTATTCATAGGGTTCCGCGCGCATCCCGACGAGACAGTTGCGCAGCCGCCGCTGGAGCGAGCCGAGGCCCTGCCACTCCAGGCGGTAGAGCGGGTACCCGGTCGGGTGCGCCTGCGGGATGACGTTGCCGGCGAGCCGCCGTCCCCAGTTGTCGTCGTGACATTGGCGGCACGCGAGATTGAGCTGACCCTGGCGCCGATGGAAGGTGGCGCGGCCGGCTTCGAGGAACGGCTGCGTGCGCTGGTCGATCGCGATCTCGATCGGCAGGCCGCGCGATTGGCGCGCGACGTATGCGGTCATCGCCAGCAGCTCCCGGCTTTCCCAGGCGAGCGGCGGCGCCTGCTGCCGGTCGGTGCGGCATAGATTGATGCGCTGATCGAGGCTGACCGGCCGTCCCTTGGCGGCGTGGAACGACGGGTGGCGCGCGGCCACGCCCTTCATGCTGGCGCGGGCATCGCCGTGGCAGTCGGCGCAGGCGCGGCCGGCGGCCCCGGTCTTCCGGTTCCACAGCGTTCCGCCCTCGAGCACCCAGAGCAGGCCGGGATTGGCGGTGTCGTCGTCCTGCATCGCGCGCGTCTCGCGGCTCATGAAGTCGTAGCCCGAGCGGCGTTCGGAGCGCGGGATCTCGCCGGCGAAGGCCGATGCCGCGATCGCGATCGCCCCCACCGCGGCGCCGAGACGCCGGACCCAGAGCATGGAGGGCCCCGAGATGGCCCCCCAACCCCCCCAACGCTCGGAGCGCCCCGGCGAAGCCGGGGCGCTCCTCGATTCCCCCACCTAGTCGACCGTGATCGCGGCCGACTCCGTGACCGAGAAGCCGTTGTCGCCGGTCCAGTGGAACGCGAGGGTGCCGCTCTCGGTGGCGACCGTCGAGAACACGATGAACGGATTGGCGGCGATCGCCGGATGGAGCTCGGCGCGGAAGACTTCCGTGCCGTTGTAGGTGCATACGAACCGCCTGATGATGTCGCGCGGGATCACCGCCCCGAGCTGGGTGCGGCGATACCCGGTCTCCATCGGATGCGAGACGAGCGTCTTGATCTCGATGATCTCGCCTCGTCTGGCCCTCGGCGGCACGTTGATCAGTGCGCTGGCCACGGCTAGATCCCGTCCTCCAGACACGCCGCGAGGGTGACCACGACGCCGGCGCTGTCGGACCAGAACGAGCCATCGCTCAGTTCGCAGATCGCGACCACGGTCTGCGAGTCGGCGAGCCGGACGCGGGTCGCCACCCTGGCCCGCCCGGCCCGCGGCCCGAGGTGGAAGCTCACGACGTTGGGCTGTGGGTTCTTTTCCGTGAAGACGTGAACGGCCCTCACGTGTCGGGCCTCGGTCATCGGGCTCTCGACGGTGACCGCGAGCGGCACGGCATTGCCGTTCTCGATGAGCGGCGGCAACTCGAGCGTCACCTTGCCGGGATTGATCCGCGCAGAGCCCACCACCCGGCGGATGGCCTCCTGCATTTCGGCGGGGGTCGCGCGCGCAGGCTCGACCGCGATGACCGCCCCGAGCCCCAGACCGGCCGCGACACCCCCGGCGGCCAGCAGGAATTCGCGGCGGGAAGTGGGTCGTTCCATTCAGTCCCTCAACGTCATCAAGAAGGCTACCACGTCCTCGATCTGCTCCGCGCTCAGGACGGGCTTGCCCCGCCAGGCCGGCGCCACCCGCACCAGCCCTTCGGTCCGATGATACGCCGGCATGATCGTCGCCAGGTTGATCCGGCCGGAATCGACGATCCTGAGCCGCAGCTGACCTTCGGACCATCGCTTCCCGGCTCCCGCGAGATCGGGCGCGAGATTGCCCTGGAAGCGCTCCTCCGGGAATGGCCCGCTGTGACACAGCAGGCACAGACCAACCTGCCGGTTGGCGACGATCGCGCGGCCACGCGCGGGATCCCCTTTGGTGCCGGTGAGCGACTCCGGGATCGCGTCCTGTCCATGCACCACACCCGACAGCAGGCAGAAGACGGCGGCGATCGCGGCCGGCAACAACCTCACCCGAACACCTCGCCGGCAATGGTGCGGAACCAGGCCTCGGCGAGCACGGCCTCGGCCGCGCGCGTCGCGCGCGCCGCATCCGCGGGGCTGACGCCGCCGGCGCCGGGAACGTCGGCCAGCTGCCCGCTCGGGGAAGGCTGGTAGACGCCGGCCACCGAGATTCCGTAATCGGGCGCGACCAGGCTGTAGCAGGTGTTGATCAGCTTGGGAGCGGACGGTACCGCGCCCGCGAGGAGCCGCGCGACCGCCGCCGCGCACGTCTTGGCCTGGGAGTTCGCGGCGAAGGCCGACTTCGGCATCGCGCCGGCGATGGCGGCGTCGCCGATGACGTGAATTCGGGCTTGCAGCTTCGACTCGAACGTCACCGGGTCGATCGGGCACCAGCCGGTGCGGTCGGCGACGCCCGCGGCGTCCGCGATGCGCCCCGCTTTCTGCGGCGGGATGACGTTGGCCACCGCCGCCTTGTGCCGGCCGAAATCGGTCACCAGCGTGAGGGTCGCGGCGTCCACCGAGGTGACGTTGCCGCCCTTGGACAGCGGCACCCACTCGAGCAGACCCGGGTACAGCTCGGCCCAGGCGGCCTGGAACAGTCGCTGCTTGGAGAACGCGTCCTTGGCGTCGAGGACGATCAGCTTGGAGCGCGGCTTCTTGGTCTTGAGATAGTGCGCGATCAGGCTGGCGCGCTCGTAGGGCCCGGGCGGGCAGCGGAACGGATTCGCCGGGGCCGAGATCACGACGAGCCCGCCGTCCGGCATGGCCTCGAGCTGGCGGCGCAACAGCAGGGTCTGCTCGCCCGCGTGCCAGGCGTGGGGCAGGTGCCCGGCCGCCGCCTCGTCGTAGCCCGGCAGCGCGCCCCAGCGGATGTCGATGCCGGGCGCCAGCACCAGCCGGTCGTAGGGCAGGCGCGTACCGTCCGCGAGCGTGACCGACCGCCCCTGCGCATCCACGCCGGTCGCCATCCCGCGGGCGATGACGATGCCGTCGGCGGCGACGTGCTCGTACGTGAACTGCTGTGCGCTCAGCTCTCGCAGGCCGCCGATCACGGCGTTGCTGAACGGGCAGGCGGTGAACGTCGGGTTGGCCTCGACCAGCGTCACCGCGATGCGCGCGTCGGCCTGCCGGAGCGCGCGGGCGCAGCTGGCGCCGGCAAAGCCTCCCCCGACGACCACGACGCGCGGGGGAGCCCCCTGCGCGAAGGTCGGAACGGGGAAGAGGACGGCCGTGGCGGTGGCCGCGACACCGAGCTTCAGGAACTCGCGGCGGCCCGCCTTCACCGCTGTGTGGCGTACCAGGCGGCGATGGCCTGGATTTCGGCCTCGGTGAACCCCTTGGCGATCCGGTCCATGACGGTGGCAGCCCGCGTCCCCGAGCGGAAGTCCTGCATGGCCCGGACGATCGCGGCTTGATCGAGCCCGGCGAGCCGCGGCACCGGCGACGTCACGCGTGTCGAGGCGGGATGACACCCGGAGCACGCCACGGCGCCGGCCGGTGGTTCCGCCGACGCCACCACGGCCGCTGCGATCGATGCGAACCCGATCGCAGCGGCCAGGGCCCTGCCCATCGCCTACACCAGCGTGATGCCGTGGTTCTTGAGCGGGAAGGAGCGGATGCGCCGGCCGGTCGCGTTGAAGAACGCGTTCAGGACTGCCGGAGCCGCCACGCAGATCGTCGGCTCGCCGACTCCTCCCCAGAATCCGCCGGACGGCATGATGATCGACTCGACCTTCGGCATCTGCGCGATGCGCATCGAGTCGTAGGTGTTGAAGTTCTCCTGCTCGATACGGCCGTTCTTGACCGTGCACTCCTCCATGAACAGCCCGGACAATCCGTAGACGAACGAGCCGGCGATCTGCCGCTCGATCTGCGCCGGGTTGACGGCATACCCGCAGACGGTCGCGGCGACGATGCGGTGCACCTTTATCTGGTTGCCGCCGCTGACGGAGATCTCCGCGCACGCCGCCACGTAGCTATTGAACGACATCATCTGCGCCAACCCGCGGAACACGCCCTGAGGCGCCGGCTTGCCCCAGCCCGCCCGGTCGGCCACCGCGTTCAGCACGGCGAGGTGCTTGGGATGCTTGCTCATCAGCTTGCGGCGGAACTCGAGCGCATCCTGGCCGGCCGCGTGGGCCAGCTCGTCCAGGAAGCACTCGAGGAAGATCGCGTTCTGGTTGATATTCACGCCGCGCCAGAACCCGGGCGGGACGTGCGTGTTGCGCATCGCATGGTCGATCAACAAGTTAGGGACGCTATAGCCGATGGCGAACTCCCCGGCCGGGTTCAGCCCCTGGAACACCAGCGGGTCCTTGCCCTCCTGGAGGGCGGCCGGCCGCACGTCGCTGAGGATCGATTGCCCCGACAGGCGCATGTGCAGCCCGGTGAGGTTGTTGGCAGCATCGAGCGCGCCGACCAGCTTGCACTGCATGACCGGGTGATACTTGCCGTGCAGCATGTCCTCCTCGCGGGTCCACAGGAGCTTCACCGGCGTCCCGGGCATTTGCTTGGCGATCAGGACGGCCTGGGTCACGTAATCGTGGTGGGCCACGCGCCGGCCGAACCCACCGCCGGGGTGGATCTTGTAGACCTCGCACTTGTCGGCCGGCAGGCCGGACGCGGCCAGGGTGGCCGCGAACGCGCCCTCGCCGTTCTGCGTCGGGACCCAGACCTCGCAGCGATCGGCCGTGTAGCGCGCCGTCGCGTTCATCGGCTCCATCGTCGCGTGGTTCTGGAACGGATAGGCGTAGACCGCCTCGATCTTCTTGGCTGCGCCGGCGATGGCGGCCTTGGCGTCGCCGTTCTGGTTGGCCACGAAGGCCTGGTCGGCGTCGAGGCCGGCCTTCAGCATCTCGGCGATCGTGGCGCTCGACACCTTGGCATTCGGGCCCTCGTCCCAGACGATCGACAGCGCGTCGAGCGCGGTCTTGGCCTCCCACCACGTGTCGGCCACGACGGCAACCGCGGACTCGCCGACCGGCACGACGTGCCGCACGCCCGGCATACCCTTGACCTTGACGGCCTCGAAGCTCTTCACCTTTCCGCCGAACACCGGACAGTCCTTGATCGCGGCGTTGAGCATTCCGGGCAGCTTCAGGTCCGTGCCGTAGACCTGGGCTCCGGTCAACTTGTCCATCGTGTCGAGGCGCTTCACCGACTTGCCGATGAGCTTCCAGTCCTTCGGGTCCTTCAGCGGCACGTTTGTCGGCGGGGTGAGCTTCGCCGCAGCTTCCGCCACCTTGCCGTAGGTGGTCGTGCGGCCGGAGGGCCGGTGCGTGATCACGCTGTTGGCGGCGCTGCACTCGGAGGCCGGAACCTTCCAGGCGTCGGCCGCGGCCTGGATCAGCATCGTCCGCGCCGTGGCGCCGCCCTGGCGGACGTACTCTTGCGAGGACCGGATGCCGCGGCTGCCGCCCGTGGCGAAGTCACCCCAGATGCGCTTGCGCGCGACGCTCTGGCCGGGCGTCGGATACTCGGTGGTTACCTTCGACCAGTCGCACTCGAGCTCCTCGGCGACCATCTGGGCGAGGCCGGTGAGCGTGCCCTGTCCCATCTCCGAGCGCGCGATCCGGATCACGACCGTGTCGTCCGGGCGGATGACCACCCAGGCGGTGACCTCGGGCGAGCCGTCCTGCGCGCGGACGACGGTCGCGCCAAACGGGATCTTCAGGCCGAGCGCGAGCCCGGCCCCGACGGCGGCGCTGCCGATGACAAAGGAGCGGCGATGGATCTTCGGAGTCTTGGTGATCATGGCATTCACCCCTTACGCCTTGACCGCAGCGTGAATGGCCTCACGCACCTGCTGGAAGGTGCCGCAGCGACAGATGTTGGTGATCCCCGCGTCGATATCGGCGTCGGTCGGCTTCGGTTTGTCCTTCAGGAACGCCGCCACAGCCATGATCATGCCCGCCTGGCAATAGCCGCACTGCGGCACCTCATAGTCGAGCCAGGCCTTCTGCACCTTGTGCAGGACACCGCCGTTGGCCAAGCCTTCGATGGTGGTGACCTGCTTGCCCACGGCCGCGGAGACGGGTACCACGCAGGAGCGGACCGCGGCGCCGTCGAGGTGCACCGTGCAGGCGCCGCACTGCGCGATGCCGCAGGCGTACTTGGTGCCGGTGAGGCCGACCTGCTCCCGGATAGCCCACAGCAGCGGCGTGCTGGGATTGACGTTGACCTCGAGAGATCTGCCGTTGATCGTCAAGCGTGCCATGACCTTCCCTCCCCGGGAGAGCAGTGCTGGGAATATCCACGATCACGCCCCTGAAGGCAAGCGATCTTACGGCAGGAGTGTGGCGTCAGGACCCAGGCGTGACGCAGCGCAGCGAGCCGAAGAGTGGCGTAGAAACTTCGGGGGTCAGTGTCGCAGGTCGGTGACCAGTGTCCTGGCCGGTCAGCGGGTCGGCGTATACTACCGCGCGGCGAGAGAAGAGCCGAACCTCGCCGGAGGCGCCAGGATGCTCGACGTTCCGTTCCGCTCGGCCACACAGCTTGCCGCCGACATCAAGAAGAAGAAGATCGGCTGTCTGGAGCTGCTCGACCTCTATCTCGCGCGCGTCGAGAAGTACGACGGCGCGCTTAACGCCGTCGTCGTCCGCGATTTCGACCGCGCGCGCACGCGAGCGCGAGCGGCCGATCGCGCGCTGCCCCGGGGCAAGGTGTGGGGCCCGCTGCACGGGGTGCCCATGACCATCAAGGAGTCGTACGACGTCGCCGGCCTGCCCACGACGTGGGGTGTGTCGGCGTTCAAGAACAACATCGCGACGACGAACGCGCTGGCCGTCGATCGCTTGCTCGGCGCCGGCGTCGTGCTCTTCGGCAAGACGAACGTGCCGCTCTATCTCGCCGACTGGCAGAGCTTCAACGCCATCTACGGCACGACGAACAATCCGTGGGACGTCTCGCGCGCGCCCGGAGGATCCTCGGGCGGCGCCGCCGCGGCGCTGGCCGCCGGACTTACCGCGCTGGAGGCCGGCAGTGACATCGGCTCGTCCATCCGGAACCCGGCGCACTTCTGCGGAGTCTACGGCCACAAGCCGACGTGGGGCATCGTGCCGCGACTCGGCCAGGCGCTCCCCTGGCAGAAGGCACCGGTCGACATCGACGTCGTGGGCCCGCTGGCCCGCAGCGCCGACGATCTCGCCATCGCGCTGTCGGCCATGGCCGGGCCGGACACGATCGAGGCGGCGGGCTGGCAACTGCGGCTGCGGCCGCCGCGGCAGAAGCGCCTGCGCGACTTCACGGTGGCGGTGATGCTCGACGCCCCGGACTTCCCCGTGGATCGCGACGTGCAGGATCGGCTTCAGGCCCTGGCCGACTTCCTGGGCCGGCAGAAGGTGAAGGTCGACGAGCGCGCGCGCCCAGCCATCGACACCGGCGAGGCGTTCCGGATCTTCACCCGGCTCCTGCGCGCCGCGACGTCGGACCGCCAGAGCGACGCCGACTTCGAGAAGAATCTCGGGATCGCCCGGGCTCTGCCGGCCGACGACGAGAGCTACTACGCCCGGGCGACGCGCGCGGCCGTGCTGTCACACCGCGACTGGCTCGCCGCCAACGAGGCGCGCCACCGCATGCGGCTGGCCTGGGCCGAGTTCTTCACGGCGTACGACCTGCTGCTCTGCCCCGTCGCGGGCACCGCCGCCTTCCCGCACGACCAGCACGGCGAGCGCCACGAGCGCACGCTGATGGTCAACGGCAAGCGCGTGCCGGTGACCGACCACCTGTTCTGGGCCGGCTACACCGGCGCGTCCTACCTCCCGTCGACCGCCGCCCCCTGCGGGTTCACGCCCGCCGGGCTTCCGGTCGGCGTGCAGATCGTCGGACCGCAGTACGGCGACCTGACCTGTCTGGCCTTCGCGCGGCTGCTCGAGCACGAGTTCCAGGCCTTCGTGCCGCCGCCCGGATACGCCTGATGAGCGTCCCTCCCGATTGATTTTCACTGCCTTCGGCTCGCTGCAGTTCCTCGGCACGCTGGCCGCGCCGATGATCGGAGTGCTGGGTGCCCGGGTCATGCTCTGTGCGATCCGCGCGATCTACGCCAGCCTGGCCGGGGTCCTGATGGCCCTCGGACTGTCGCGCGCCAGCATGGGCCAGGGGAGACGACAACCGTCAGGGGTAAGATCCGTAGCGCAGGGTGTGTGACGTGGACGACGGCTGGTTCTCCCGCGAACGGGTCCTCACGCTCACGCTGCTCGGCATCACCGTCCTCATGCTCTATCTCTGCTACCTGCTCGTGCGACCGTTCCTGCCTGCCCTAGCCTTCGCCCTGGCCCTCGCCGTGATCACCCATCCCCTGTATCGCGCGATCGAGCGTCGCGTGAGACCGCGGGAGCTCGCGGCCGGCCTGGCCGTGGTCGCCGTCGGGCTACTCGTGGTGACGCCGGTCATCCTCGTGGGCCGCACGCTCATCGTCCAACTGCGGGCCGGCATCCAGATGCTGCAGGCCGAGATCCAGAGCGGCCACTGGCGTGAGATCGTCGGACGCATCGGCTGGCTCGGGCGCGTGGTCGGCTGGCTCGAGGCCGAGGTGAACCCGGCCGCGGTGGCCGAGAAGGCCGGGGAGGTTCTCGGGCCGTACGTGCCCTCCGTCGTGCTCGGCTCGGCCTGGACGGTGGCCGGGCTCCTGATGACCCTCTTCATCCTGTTCTTCTTCTTCCGGGACTACGGGCCCGCGCTCGGCATGTTGCGGTCGCTCGTGCCGCTCTCCCATGCCGAGGCCGACGAGGTGTTCGGCCGGATCAGAGACACGATTCAAGCGTCGATCTTCGGCTCGGTGGTGGTCGCCCTCGTCCAGGGAACGCTGGGCGGCCTGATGTTCTGGATCCTCGGGCTACCGGCGCCGGTCTTCTGGGGCTTCGTCATGGCGCTTCTGGCGCTCGTCCCCATGCTGGGGACCTTCCTGGTGTGGGGGCCGGCGGCGCTCTACCTGGCCCTCGGCGGTCAGTGGGGCAAGGCCGTCGTCCTCGTCGCGTGGGGGGCGGTCGCGATCGGCCTCATCGACAACCTGCTCTACCCGCTCCTCGTGCGTACGCGCATGCGGCTGCACACGCTCCCGGTGTTCTTCGCGATCCTGGGCGGGATCTCCCTGTTCGGCGCGGCCGGCGTGGTGGTAGGGCCGCTCATCCTCTCCGTCGCCGACGCCCTCATCGACATCTGGCGCCGCCGCACCGCGCACGGGCGGGCGGCGGACGCGGCCGTCGAGTAGGTGAGGACACCCTCGCGCCCGCCGCGCCCGAGGGGACCCGACGCCCATGCCGCCCCCCATTGACCCGAAGTGCACAGCTGTTCTGGTCATCGACATGCAGCGAGACTTCCTCGATCCCGGTGCGCCGATCGCTACGCCCGGGGGGCTCGACCTCATCCCGCGCATCAACCGGCTGACGGCTCGGGCGCGAGCGCTCCGGATGCCCGTGATCTTCACCCAGGAAATGCACCGGGCGGACAAGTCGGACTTCGGGATCGAGCTCGAGTTCGAGCCGCCGCACTGTCTGGAGGGGACGCCCGGGATGGAACTGGCCGAGAATCTCGACGTGGCGCCGGGCGACTACCGAGTTCTCAACAAGCGCCGCTACGACGCCTTCCTGGGGACGGATCTCGACACGCTGCTCCGCAGCCTCCGGGTGGAGAGCCTCCTGGTGGCGGGGGTCTGCACCGACATCTGCGTGGCCTCGACCGTCCAGCACGCGCGCAATCTCGACTTCCGCTGCTACGTCGTCCGCGACTGCGTGGCGGGCACCAGCGCCGAGCGGCACGAGGCCGCCCTCCTCTGCCTCGGCCACGTCTTCGGCTACGTCGTCTCGCTCGCCGAGGCCGAGACGGATCTGGTCTAACCCTTCACCGCTCCCATCGTCAGGCCGCGGACGATGTGGCGCTGCAGCACGAGCACCACGACCAGGACCGGCAGCAGCGCGACGATGCCGACGATCGAGAGCTCGCCCCACTTCACGCCCTGCGCGGTGATCAGCTTGGGCACGGCCACCGGCAGCGTCTCAATCGTCTTGCCGCCGAGCAGGAACGCGTAGAGGAACTCGTTCCAGGCGAAGATGAAGCAGAGGACGGCGGTGGCGATGATGCCGGGGCGGAGGAGCGGCAGCACCACGCGCACCAGGACCTGTCCGCGGGGATAGCCGTCGGCCCGCGCCGCCTCCTCGAGCTCCACGGGCAGCTCGCGGCAGAAGCTCCACAGCACCCAGATGTAGAAGGACAGGTTGAAGGTCAGGTAGGCCACGATGAGGCCCACGTACGTGTCGAGGAGCCCCACGCGCGCATAGATGAGGTAGAAGGGGATGGCCAGCGCGACCGGCGGCGCCATCCGCGTCGCCAGCACGAAGAGCAGAAGGTCGTCGCGCCGCCGGATCGGGAACCGGGCGAAGGCGTAGGCGGCGGGAGTGCCGACCAGGACGACGAGCGCGGTGCTGGCGACGGCGACGATGAACGACGTGAGCAGGCTCCAGGCAAAGCCGTGGCCGAGGACGTAGTCGAAGTGCTCGATGGTCGGGCGGAAGAGCCACACCGGCGGCCGGGCGAACATGATCGCCTCGGGCTTGAACATCATCAGCGCCATCCACAAGACGGGGAACACCACGACCAGCGCCCACGCGGCAGCGACCGCCGTGAACAGTGTCCGCCGTCGACTCGCCGCTCGCTCGCGCACGCTCGCCGGCATCGCTCAGAACGCCCGCAGCTTGCGCTTGACGACCTGGTAGAAGACGTTGCTGAAGACGAAGAACATGACCCAGATCACGACCGCCGTCGCCGTCGCCGTCCCCAGGTTCCAGAAGTCGAAGACCGTCTTGTAGGTGAAGAGGCTCAGCGACTCCGTGGCCTGCCCCGGCCCGCCGGCGGTGAGCAGGAAGATCGTGTCGAACACCTTGAAGGCGTCGATGAGGCGGAGCAGCACGATCACGGCCATGAGCGGGGTCAGGAGCGGGACGGTGAGGCGACGGAACGTCTGGAGCCCGGTCGCCCCGTCCACCGCGGCCGCGCGGTAAGGCGTCACCGGCAGCGACTGGAGCCCCGCGAAGAGCGCCAGCATGACGAAGGGCGTCCACTGCCAGACATCGATCAGGATAAGCGCGTAGAGGGCCAGCGCGGGCGAGGCGAGGACCGAGATGCCGGGGAGGATCCCGAAGCGCTCGAGCACGTTGTAGGAGAGGAGTCCCCACGAGCCGGCCAGCATGATCTTCCAGAGAATGGCCACCACGATCGGCGCCATCATCGTCGGCACGAACAGGACCGGCACGATCACCGAGCGGAATCGCACGCCCTGGTTCAGGACGAGGGCGCCGAGGAGCCCCAGGCCGAACTCGAGTGGGACCGCGATCGCGATGAACAGGGCCGAGATCCAGACGCTCTCCCAGAAGCGGGCGTTGGCCAGGAGCGTCCGGTAGTTCGCTAACCCCGCCCACTGGCCCACGCGCGCGTACTGCATCTCGTGGAGAGAGAGCCAGGCCGTGTAGATGAACGGCACCAGCGCCACCACGACGAGCGTCACCATGGCGGGCGCGATCAGCGCGTATGGGAACCACCCGGTGGCGCTCGTCCGGGCTGGGGTCAGAGCGTGCACTTCTTGCAGATCGCCAGCACCTTCTCCTGGCCCTCCTTGAGCCCCTGCTCCGCCGTCTTCCTGCCCAGGGCGACCTCCTGCACCAGGCCACTCATCACGTCCATGACCTCGAAGATCTTCGGGGACTTGGGCTTGGCCCGGCCGTACTTCAGCGTCTCCCGCATCGCGTCGTAGAGCGCGGCGAATCGCGACTGCTTGAGCTCCGCGAACGACCACGTGCTCTCACGGATGGGCACGCCGGCCCCCTTGGACGTCTCGAAGAACCGCTTCTGGGTCTTCTTGTCGACCATCCACTGCAGGAACAGGTACGTCGCTTCCGGCTTCTTGCTGTGCTTGCTGATCACGATCATGGAGGGCTCCGTCTCCGCCGAGCGCGGGCCGGGCGACCTGGCGTTGGCCGGCGATCCCGCGTAGACGAACTTTCCCGCGTACTTCGACTTCCCCGGCTGGTCGATGCCGAGGACGAAGTCGCTCCAGGCCAGCGTCTGGGCAGCGATCCCGTTGCCCATGACCGTCGGAACGTCGATCAGCGAGTACTCGGCCTGGCCGGGCGGCGCGAACTTCCACAGCTCGGCCCAGAGCTTCAGCGCCGTCACGTTCTCCGGCCGGTCGATGGTGGGTCGCCCCTCGGCGTCGAAGATGTCGCCGCCGAAGTTCTTGATGAAGGCGTTCCACAGCGTCCAGAAGGTCGTGCCCCCCTTGATCCCCTCGAGCACCACGCCGTAGAAGTCGCTCTCCAGCGGCTGGCCGGCGAGCTTCTCGCCCTTCTTGCGCGTGAAGAACTCCGCGATGTCCCGCATCTGCTGGAGCGTCTTCGCGGGCGCCAGGTCATACCCGTAGCGCTTCTTGAACGCCGACTTCTCGTCGGGATGGCCCAGGACGTCACCCCGCGCCCAGTAGACGACGTTGTAGTTCCAGTCGAGGAAGCCGTAGGTCTTGCCGCGGAACTTGGCCAGGCTGTCCCCCGCCGGTTGGATCAGATCTTTGAGATCCAGGTCGGGGTTGGTGACGGTCTTGTTGGCCAGCAGGTCGTCGATGGGACGGATGACGTCCGCCTGCAGGAGGAGCCCCATCTGGGGCGAGTGCAGCATGACGCCGTCGTAGGCGCCGCGGCCCGAGAGCATGTCCGCTTGGCCCTTGCTGATGACTTCGAAGTGGTTCAGAAGCTGGTAGTCGACCTGGATGCCGGTCTCCTTGACGAACTCCGGCACCAGGGTCTTCATCGTCTCCTGGAGCGGGGTGATCTCGTCGAGGATCGTGATCGATTGCCCGGCGTAGATCTTGGCGGCCTCCTTGTACGACCAGGCGTCCGCCGGCGCCGCCAGCACCACCGACAAGAGGAGACTTATCACTGCCGATCCCGCCGCCTGCGCCACCCGTCTCGCTGTCATGGCCTCCTCCTTGATCACTGGTTCACGGCAACCTGCGTCTACCGCGGCCGTCTCCCCGAGAAGGCCGCCTCCTGGAGAGCGCTTCCGTCTAGAAGGCGGCGCCCGTCGCCCCGTCGAAGAGCGCCGGCTCGGCAGCGCTCAGGTCGAGCGCGACGGTCTCGCCCGGCTCCCAGCTCCGCGTCTTCGCGACCTTGACCTTCACGATGTCCGGCCCGAGCCGAACGGTCAGGATGCCGTACTTCCCGAGCGGTTCCCAGACCCAGACCTCGCCGAGCGTCCCACCGACGCCGGCGCCGACGCGGATCTCGGCGGGCCGGAGCCCGAGCACAACGCCGTCCCGCCGCGGGCTGCCCTCGAGCCGGGCGGAGAGCGGCCGCGGGAGGGGCAGGCCGAAGCCTGCGTGCCGGAATCGCAGCGTGCCACCTTCCTCGGCGAGGGCACCTCGGAGGAGGTTCATCGGCGGGTCGCCGACAAGTCGCGCGACCCCCACCGTCGCCGGGCGGCGATAGACCTCCGCCGGCGGCCCCACCTGCAAAATGCGCCCCGCGACGAGCACGGCGACCCGGTCCGCGACCGCGAGCGCCTCGACGGCGTCCGGCGAGGTCCAGATCGTCGGCGCCGGCCTCCCGACGAGCCGCCGCCGGATCGCCCCGCGGAGGACGTGGCGGAGCTTCGCGTCAAGGTGCGAGATCGGCTCGTCGAGCAGCCACGCGCGCGGCTCCTGCGCGAGCGCGCGGCAGAGCGCGACGCGCTGCTTCTGACCGCCGGAGAGCTCGCCGGGCCGCCGATCCTCGAGGCCCTCGAGCTCCACGAACCGGAGCAGCTCGCGCACGCGCGCTGCGACGTCCGCGCGCGCGAGCCGCGGGGCGCCGGGCGCACGCAGCGGGAAGGCGACGTTCTCGAACACCGTCAGCTGGGGATAGAGGGCGTACGACTCGAACATGAAGGCCACCCGACGGCGCTCGGGTGGGACAGCCGTCACCCGCGTCCCGTCCATCAGGACATCGCCCTCCGACGGAGCCTCCACGCCGGCCACGACGCGACAGAGCGTCGATTTCCCCGCCCCCGACGGGCCAGTCACGCCGAGGATCTCCCCCGGCCCGACGTCGAGGTCGACGTGGTCGAGCGCGCGGGTCGCGCCGAAGACCTTGCCGAGCCCGCGGAGCTCGAGACGGCCCATCCTAGGCTCCGGCCGGCGCGGCGAGCAGGCTGCGTCCGCTCTGCGCGTCAAAGACGTGGAGCTCGTTCTCGGGGAGCGCAACCTCCACCGCATCGCCTTCCTTCCACTCCATCCCGGCCGGAATCTCGACGGTGACGAGGTCTCGGCTGAGCGGTCCATCGAGTCTGACCAGCACGACGTCGACGTCGCCCCTCGGCTCCCGGAAAAAGACGCGCCCGGCGAGCGCCCCGTCCGTCACCGCTCCGTCGATCCCGCTAAGCCGCATGTGCTCGGGGCGCGCACCGACGACCACGTCGCAGGGCGTCCCCCGCACCCGCGCCGCGACGCGCGGCGGGAGCGCCACGCGCCAGCCCTCGCCGGCGACGGCGAGTGTGCCCGGCCCCTCGCGCGGCCTCCCCGTCCTGTCGGGCGCCGCGCGGCGACGGTCCTCCACGAGCCTCCCGGCGAAGAGGTTCATCGGCGGCTCGCTGATGAACTGCGCGACGAACAGGTTCGCGGGCTGGTCGTAGAGCTCGTGCGGCACCGCGAGCTGCTGCAGGACGCCGAAATTCATCACCGCGACCCGGTCGGCCATCGCCATGGCCTCGGTCTGGTCGTGGGTCACCAGCACTCCAGTGACTCCGGTGTCCTTCTGGAGCCGCTTGATCTCGGCCCGGAGCTGCAGCTTGTGGTCGCCGTCGAGATGGCTCAGCGGCTCGTCGAAGAGGATGACGGCCGGCTCCCGGACGAGGGCGCGGCCGATGGCGACGCGCTGCTGGGCGCCCCCGCTGAGCTGCCGGACGCCCACGTCGTGCAGCGCCTCGAGCCCGAGGAGGGCCAGCACCTCGTCGACCGCGCGCCGAATCTCTTCACGCGACCGCCGGCGGATCTCGAGGGGGAAGGCGACGTTCTCGGCGACGGTCAGGTGCGGGTAGAGCGCGTAGTCCTCGAAGACCATCGCCACGTTGCGCTCCGTGGGATCGAGCGCGGTGACCGGACGATCGCCGAAGTAGATCTCGCCCGCGCTCACGTCTTCGATCCCGGCGACCATCTTGAGCGTCGACGTCTTGCCGCACCCCGACGGGCCGAGGAGCGCCAGGAGCTCGCCGTCCGCGCAGGCGAGGCTCAGGTCCTTGACGGCCTCGACGCCGCCGTAGCGCTTGCAGAGTCCCTCGAGACGGAGGCTAGCCATGTCGGCGCCGGATCCCTGGTGCGCAATTCTACTCGCGAACCACGACCGCCGGCAGGGAGCAACATCCCTACCGCAGGGTGTGTGATGATACCGCCCAGGGAGGCTGGCATGGCCATGCGGAAACGGATCGGGGTGATGGTTCCCTCCACCAACACGACGTGCGAAGCCGACTTCCAGATGGTCGTGCCCCGCGGCTTCACGGTCCACGGCCAGCGCCTCTGGCTCACGAACGACGCGCTCGGCGAGGACGGCATGGTCCGGATGAACGCGGAGATCGAGAGCGGCGCGCGCTACCTGGCCACGGCGCGCGTGGACGCCATCTCCTACGGCTGCACCACCGGCAGCTTCTTCAAGGGGCCCGGCTGGGACCGTGAGATGATCGCGCTCATCGAGCGCACGGCTGAGGTGCCCGCGGTCGCCACCAGCCCATCCGTGGTGGAGGCGCTGCGCTTCTTCGGCGCGCGCCGCGTCTCGGTGGCCACGCCGTACCCGGAGTGGAACAATCAGCGGCTGCGGGCGTACCTGGCGGCCCAGGGCTTCGAGGTGCTGAATCTGGAGGCGGAGCCGACGGCGTCCCGCGCGGGCAACCAGGGCATCAACGATCAGGACCCGACCGTCGTCGCCGACTTCGCCTCGCGTGCCTGCCGGCCCGATGCCGACGCGCTCCTCTGCTCGTGCACGGCGTGGCGCTCGGTGGAGGCGGTGGAGGAGATCGAGCGGAGGACGGGCAAGCCCGTCGTCACGTCCAACCAGGCGAGCATCTGGATGACGCTGCGCCGCCTGGGCCACACGGAGCCCATCGCCGGCTTCGGCCGCCTGCTGCGGAACCTCGCGCCCGTCCCCGAGGCGGCCGCGCACGGTATGGTCGGTCGCTAGAGACAAAATGAAGCGACCGCGTATCGTGATCGTTGGTGCCTCACTGGCGGGGGCGACGGCGGCGGCCACCCTGCGCGACGAGGGTTTTGACGGTGGCGGTGGTCGGCCTCAACCGTGGCGGCGATCCGGAGGACCCCAAGGGGGATGGTGAGCTGAAGGCGGCCGTGAGCGTGATCCGCAATCGCGTGGCTGTCGATCCCGCGAAGCTGATCGACGAGGACGTCGATCTGGGCCGCCTGGTGGTCGCATCAGACTGAATCGGCGCTGACGTGTACCTCGATCGCACTCTCCTCGGCTTCACCTCAGGCCTGCGCTCGCGCGTCGTCGCATCCGCGGCGCTGGGGCTCATCGGCGTCGTGCTCGGTATCGCCCGGCTGGCGCTGCTCGGCTGGCTCCTCGCGCGCGTGTTTTCCGGCGCCGGTCTGTCGGCGCTCGCGCTCCCGATCGCCGCCACCGCCGCCGTGATCGCCGCGCGCTCACTCGTCGAATACGCGCGCACGATGATCGCGCACCACACCGCGTTCCGCGTGCAGGGGCGGCTCCGCCAGCGGCTCTACGACCACCTGGTACACCTCGGGCCCGCCTACCTCACCCACGAGCGCACCGGACCCGTGGCCACGTCGATGGTGGAAGGCGTCCAGCAGCTCGAGGTCTACTTCGGCCAGTTCCTCCCTCAGCTCGTCGTCGCCGCGGCCACGCCGATCCTCATCTTCACCTTCGTCGCGTTCATCGACCTGCCGGTGGCCGCCGCGCTGGTGGGCGCCGCCCTCGTCACCCTCATCGCGCCCGCGCTCTGGCACCGGCGGGACCGCGCCGCCAGCTACGCGCGCAGCCGCGCCTACGCGGCGTTCGGCGCCGAGCTGCTGGACGCCCTCCAGGGCCTGGCGACGCTGAAGGCTTTCGGCCAGAGCGGCGAGCGCGCGCGGTTGCTCGAGAAGAAGAGCCACGCTCTCTTCCAGAGCACCATGTGGCTCCTCGGGGCCAACACGATGGGCCGCGGGATCACCGACGCCGGCATGGCGATGGGCGCGGCCGCCGCGCTCACCCTGGGGGCGTGGCGCGTGAGTGCCGGCGCGATGGACCTCGCCGCACTCCTCGTCATCCTCATGCTCGGCGTCGAGGTCTTCCGGCCGCTCCGCGAGCTGCGCATGCTGCTTCACGCCGGCATGTTCGGCACCGCCGCAGCGCGCGGCATCCTCGACATCCTCGGCGCGCGGCCGGCGGTCACCGACAGCGCGCCCGCCGCTGACCAGGCACCGCTCCCGCCCACGGTCACCTTCGAGGACGTGAAGTTCGCCTATCCGGGGGCCCGGCGAATCGCGCACGAGGACGTCTCCTTCCACGTCAGCGCCGGCGAGCGCGTGGCATTCGTCGGCCCGAGCGGTAGCGGCAAGTCCACCGTCGTCCGCCTGCTCCTCCGCTTCTACGATCCCGATGGTGGGTGCGTGCGTATCGGCGGGCGCGACGTCCGCGACCTGTCACTCGCCAAGCTGCGCCGGCGCGTCGCCGTCGTGAACCAGGACACCTATCTCTTCCACGGCACGGTCGAGGACAACTTGAAGATGGGCAGGCCGGACGCGACGCCCGCCGAGCTCGAGGCGGCCGCACGCGCGGCGAACGCCCACGAGTTCATCACGCGGCTGCCCGAGGGTTACCGCACCGTCGTCGGCGAGCGCGGCGTGCGGCTCTCCGGCGGACAGCGCCAACGCATCGCGATCGCGCGCGCGCTCCTGCGCGACGCGCCGATCCTCGTGCTCGACGAGGCGCTCTCATCGGTGGATGCCGAGAGCGAGGCCCTCATCCAGAGCGCGCTCGACCGGTTGATGGAGGGCCGGACGACGCTGATCTTCGCGCACCGCCTCTCGAGCGTGATCGGCGCCGACCGCATCATGGTCCTCGACCGCGGCCGCGTCGCCGAGAGCGGCACGCACGCCGAGCTGATGGCGCGTCAGGGTCTGTACCGGCGCCTCATGAGTCTCCAGGTGGAATCGGCCGCTCGTCCAGATCAGGTGATGGCGGTCGACGGCCGGCCCGCCGAGCCGGACGGCGCCAAGACGGATGGCGTGGGACCATCCACCGCCGATCAAAGCGTCGTGAGCGCGGCGGAGGTGGGCTGGCTCCAGGCGCTCCCGATCCTCTCGCGGATGATCCGCGGCTACCGTGGGCGCCTCAGCATCACGTTCGTGCTCGGCATCGCTCGGGTCGCCGCGATCATCGCAGTGGGCGTGCTGAGCGCGCTCGTCGTGCGCGCGGTCACGCACGGCGCGCCGTACGGCGTCCTCGTGGTCGCGCTCGCGGTGACGGCCCCGCTCGCCGGGCTGCTCCACTGGCTCGAGTCGTGGCTCGCGCACGACATGGCCTACCGGCTCCTCAACGACATGCGGCTGGCGCTCTTCCGCAAGCTCGACGCGCTCGCCCCCGCCTACCTCACGCGGCGCCGGAGCGGCGACCTCGTGGCCGTGGCCACCCACGACGTCGAGCTGATCGAGTACTTCTTCGCGCACACGGTGACGCCGGTGCTGGTCGCGATCATCGTGCCCCTGGCGGTGCTGGCGACGCTGGCCGCGTTCGGCTGGCCGCTGGCGGTGGCGCTCCTGCCCTTCCTTTTATATGCCGCGCTGAGCCCCGTGATCCGCCGGGCCCACATCGACCGCCTCGGCTCGCAGGCGCGCGAGGTCTCGGGCGATCTTAGCGCGCACACCGTGGACTCGATCCAGGGCATCGCGGAGATCGTCGCCTTTCAGCGCGAGCGCGCGCGGGGCGAGGAGCTGACGGCGCGCGCCCGGGCCTACCTCGCCGCGCGGATGCCGTTCCTCGCCGATCTCTCGCGCGAGCACGCCCTGCACGAGGCCGTGACCGGCTTCGGCGGTCTCGCCGTCATCGCGGCGGGCGCCTGGCTGGTGGCCGCGGGCCGGCTCGACGCGCCGATGCTGCCGCTCCTTACCCTCCTCGCGCTGTCGGCCTTCATCCCGCTGTGGGAGGTGGCGCAGGTGGGCCGACAGCTCGCGGACACGCTCGGCGCCACGCGCCGTGTGCACGCGATCCACTCCGAGCCGGTGCCCGTGCGCGACGGGCCGGGCGTGCTGGGTCCGCGCCCGACCGACGCCATGCTCACGCTGCGCGACGTCACGTTCACCTACCCCGGCCGCCGGCGCCCGGCGCTGGCGGGCGTGTCCCTCGCCGTCCCGGTCGGCACCACGCTGGCGCTCGTCGGCTCATCGGGTGCGGGCAAGACGACGATCGCGCATCTCTGTTTGCGGTTCTGGGATCCAGACGCGGGCGGGATCAGGCTGGCCGGCCACGATTTACGGACATGGGGCCTCGACGATCTCCGGCGCGAGATCGCGCTGGTCGCGCAGGACACCTATCTCTTCAACGACACGCTGAGGGCCAATGTGCTGCTGGCGCGCCCGAACGCGACCGAGGCGGACCTGTACGAGGCGCTCCAGCGCGCGTCGCTCGGCGATCTGGTCGAGTCGCTGCCGCAGGGCGTCGACACCGTCGTGGGCGAGCGCGGCATGCAGCTTTCGGGCGGCCAGCGCCAGCGCGTGGCGATCGCGCGCGCCTTTCTCAAGGACGCACCGGTCCTCATCCTCGACGAGGCGACGTCTCATCTCGACGCGGTGAACGAGGCGGTGGTGCGCCAGGCGCTGGATGCGCTGGCGCGCGGCCGGACGACGCTGGTGATCGCGCATCGCCTCTCGACCGTCCGCGACGCGGACCTGATCGCGGTCCTGCACGAGGGGCGCATCGCCGAAACGGGCCGCCACGAGGAACTCCTGTCGTCGGGCGCGTTGTACGCCCGTCTGGTGTCGCGTCAGGTTGCGGCAGTGAGGTGAGATGATCACACGCTCTCGCCGATCGGAAGCGTGCCGACCGAGAAGCAGCCACGCGGCTTCAACATCGATTCCTCTGGCCGCCATCTGCTGGCGGTCGGGCAGCTCTCCCACGCCCTGTCGAGCTACACGATCGACGCGGACGGCGGGAAGCTCACCAGGCTCAAGGAATATCCGATGGGCAAGAACCCGAACTGGATCGAAATCGTGGATCTTCCCTGAGATCCCGGGAGGGATCGCATGAGCCTCCGGGCGGTGCCCGGAGTGCGCCGGGCCAGCCGCTACCGGCAGCCGTCAGCGAGCGCATCCTCTCGGCCTGAGCCGCGGCATCAAGATCGTGCGCCGACGTGATCGCCGGCAGCCCGGCGAGGAAGGCGCGCCAGGCGGCCCAATACTCCGCCCACGTTGCATCCATGTCGTAGTGCCGGCCTCCCCGAATCGTGACGAACGTCTTGGGCTCCGGGGCGGCTGCGAAGAGCGCGCGACCCTGCGCGTAGGGCACTACCTCGTCGGCGTCGCCGTGGAGCACCAGCAGCGGGGCGCGCAGGCGTGAAACCTTCGCCAGCGAATCCCAGCGCGTATGGAACAGGTAGCCCACGCCGGGCAGCACCGTATTCGCCATCGCGCGGACGGAGACGAATGGCGACTCGAGCACGACCGCGCGCGGCGAGTGCGCGAGGGCGAGGTCGACGGTCACCGCGGCGCCCAGCGAGCGGCCGAAGTACACGACCCGCTCGGCCGCCACGCCCTCGCGCAGCAGCGCGGCGCGGGCGCCGAGCGCGTCGCTGACGAGCCCCGCCTCCGACGGCGCGCCCTCGCTGCGCCCGTATCCCCGGTAGTCGTACATGAAGAGGCCAACGCCGAGCTGGTCGACGAGGAGGCGCGCGATGACGAGGCGATCGCCGATGTTGCCAGCATTGCCATGGGAGTAGAGCAGGATCGTCGGCGTGCGGCCGGGAATCAGCCAGCCGTGGAGCCTCACGCCGTCGGCTGCCGTGAATGCGACGTCGCGGAAGGCGAGACCCGCGCGCGACGGATCGGCGGCGAGCGTGCGCGACGGGTAATAGATGAAGCGTCCTTCCATCGATTCTCGACACCCCACGGTCACGGTCGCGAGGGCCACCAGGGCGAACACGCGCTTCATGGTAATCCGGCGCAGTATACTGCCGGGTGACCTCACCGGGAGAGTGGGCCATGGCCGAACGCGCGCTGAGCGGCATCAGGATCCTCGACCTCACCCAGTTCGAAGCCGGCACCACGTGCACCCAGTTCCTCGGCTGGCTCGGGGCCGACGTCATCAAGATCGAGCCGCCCGGCGGCGAACAGTCGCGTCGCAACCGGCCGGAGGAGCCGGGCCTCGACGCGATGTTTTTCCTCGTCTTCAACGGAAATAAGCGCAGCGTGACGATCGATCTCAAGAATCCCGACGGCCACGCGCTGTTTCTCCGCATGGTCGAGCGGGCGGATGTCGTGGTCGAGAACTTCGCGCCCGGCCTGATGGAGAAGTTGGACCTCGACTACGAGCGGCTCCGCGCGACGAATCCGCGCATCATCGTCGCCCGCATCAAGGGCTTTGGCCTCTCCGGCCCGTACCACGAGTACAAGAGCTTCGACATGATCGCTCAGGCGACCGGCGGCGTGATGAGCGTGACGGGCTTCGCCGATCGCGAGCCCGTCCGCTGCGGTGCGGCCATTGCCGATACCGGGACCGGCGTCCACACGGCTGCCGCCATCCTGGCTGCCTACATCCAGCGCCAGCGCACCGGCGAGGGCCAGCTCGTCGAGGTGGCGATGCAGGAGGTGGTGGCCAACTTCCTGCGGGGCCGCTACGTCGATCACTACCGCGACGGGAAGCCCACGGAGCGCCGCGGCAACGGGCTGGTGGGCGGCGTGCCGGGCGGCGCCTATCCGTGCGCGCCGGGTGGGCCCAACGACTACGCCTACATCTATGTGCAGCCCATGAATCACGATATGTGGCGCGACTTCGTGACGGCGATCGGCCGTGAGGATCTGCTCACCGACACCCGGTGCAAGGACGCGCAGGCGCGCTGGGAGCACCGCGACGCGCTGAACGAGGTCATCCGGGCGTGGACGAGCGCGCGCACGAAGCACGAGGTGATGGCAGTGCTGGGGAAGGCGGGCGTGCCCTGCGGCGCCGTGCTCGACACCGGCGAGGTGCTGGACGACCCGCACCTCAACGCCCGCGGCCAGGTCCACACGATCGAGCACGCCACGCGCGGCCGCTTCCGTCTGCCCGGCTGCCCGGTTCGCCTGTCGGCGTCCGAGGCGCCGACGACACCCGCACCGCTGGCCGGCGAGCACACGGTACCGGTACTGGCCGAGGTACTGGGCCTCTCGACCGACGAGGTGGCGAAGCTTCGAGCACGGGGCGTGCTGGGCTGAAGACGGACCTGCTCCTCATCCCGATGAGTGCCCGCTGGGCCGACATGCGCGCCGCCGCGCTGGCCGCGGAGGACGCCGGCTTCGACGGGCTGTGGACCTGGGATCACCTGCGCGATCCCGACGGCGAGGGCGGCCCTGGCGTGCCGGAGGCGTGGACGGTGCTGACGGCGCTGGCCGAAGTCACCCGACGAGTCTCCCTCGGGCCGCTCGTCCTCAACGTGGCCAACCGCCAGCCGGGACTCCTGGCCAACATGGCGGCGACGCTTCAGGCGGTCTCGGGCGGGCGAGTGCTCCTCGGGCTCGGCGCCGGCGGAAATCGCCGGACCCCGTACGCTGTCGAGCAGGCGGCCATCGGCCAGGCGGTCGAGCGCGACGAGGTCCGCGCGCACCGCGTCGTCGAGGCGATCGCCCTCATCCGCCGGCTCTGGGCGGGCGAGGCGGGATTCCTCCGGCCCGAGCCTCCGCCGCCGATCATCGTGGGCGGCTTCGGCCCCCGCATGGCCGCGATCGCCGGCCGGCACGGGGACGGGTTCAACACGCAGGCAGCCCATCCGCAGCTCGGCGAGCTCGTCCGGCGCGCGCGCGACGAGCACACCGCGTCGGGGCGCGACGCGTCCCGGTTCGTCGTGACGGTGTTCGCGGGATTGGACGAGCGCTGGCTCCGGGCGGACTCGCGGGCGCGCCAGTCGCTCGAGCGCGCCAGCGTCCACCGGCTGATCCTGCTCGTCCCGCCGCCGTTCGACGCCGGCCAGATCCGGCAGGCGGGGCGGGTCCTCGGCGCGCGGTCGGGGGCCGATTCCGTCTGATCGCCTCGGGATTGGTCGTTCAGGCGCGCGCGGCGATCGCGGGGGAGACGAAGAGCGCCCCCGCGGAGAGCGTTTTACGTCGGCCGCGGACGCTCGTTCTCGGGGCGCACGTCAACCGGGCGGAGGGATTTGGCACAATCGCGGTTCGAGCCTCGAACGACGTGGACCGTGTAGAGCGGCACACTGTAGGGCCAGTAGGTGACACTCACGTCAGCACCACAGGATGGACAGATAGCGTTCCGGAGCTTCACCATCGGGTGGCAGCATAGCACGTTTCGATGAAGTCACTTCTTCTGCTTTGGCTTCTTTTTTTCCTTCCGCATGCTCGTGCCCTTGGCCACCTCCTCACCCCCTTCCCGCGCTCCAGAGGTTTGCGCTTCGCTCATCATATCGGTCGATGCGCCCGTGGGCCAAACAACTTCGGGCCGAGTCCGAAGTCGGCGGTGGGGCTGGCCCGGCCCGAGCGTGGGGATCTCATGCAGGGTAGGCGGCCAGGCCGACGGCTCGGGCCGCGGCTCCCAGCCGCCCGTCGAACGACGCCATCGACGCCGCCCGGGCCGACGTCGCCAGCGCCAGATGAAGGGCGTCGGCCGCGCGGAGTGGAGTTCCCGTCAGGCTGAGGAGAAAGTGCTCCGCCCGGCGATGCACGTCGCGGGTCAGCTCGACGCGCTGGTACACGCCACCGTCGAGGCGTCCGACGATGGCATGCTGCACACGGCGGGCAACCTCTCGGTTCAGCGCACCGTGACGGAGACGACGCGACAGCGCGGAGACGACCTCGGTCACCGCCAGATCGGACACAAGGAGGTCGACCCGTCCTTCCACGGCCCGGTTGAACTCGTCGCTGCCGGGCTCGGGCAAGTAGAGCTTGAGCAGAGCGCTGGTGTCGCAGTAGAGGGGGCCGGGCAGCCTGGTCCGAGATGCGGCACCCTCCTCGCGAAGCCGCGCGGGCGCGCGCCGCCTAGACGCGATCCTCGCGTTCCTCGGCGACCGTCGTGGAGAGCGGGGGATCGAGGACCGGCATCGTCCGGCGGAACGCCGCGAGGTTGGGAACGCCTCTGCCGCGCGGGCGATCCGGCGGCACCAGCTTCGCCACGGGCCGCCCGCGCTCCGTAATCACGACCTCCCGGCCCTTCTTGACCTCGTCGAGGAGCGCCGAGAGGTTCTGGCGGGCCTCGCGGACTCCGGCAGTGCGCATGCCGCGAGTGTGCTACATGTAGCACATCACGTCAAGTTCGGAGCGTCACCGGGCTCCGGTCCCTTGCATGGCTCGCCACACACGCTCCGCGCGCAGCGGCATGTCGAGGTGCTTGACGCCCAGGGGCCGGAGCGCGTCGACCACGGCGTTGACGATGGCGGGCGGGGAGCCGATGGTCGCCGCCTCGCCGATGCCCTTGGCCCCCATGGGGTTGTGGGGCGTCGGCGTCACCGTCTGATCGGTGGTGAACGACGGCAGGTCGTCGGCCCGGGGGACGGCGTAGTCCATCAGCGTCCCCGTGAGGAGTTGGCCGTCCTTGCCGTAGACGACTTCCTCGAGAAGCGCCTGGGCGATGCCCTGGGCCAGGCCGCCATGAACCTGGCCGCGCACGAGCAGGGGGCTGATGCGGACGCCGCAGTCGTCCACGGCGATGAAATCACGCACCGTCACCGCGCCCGTGTCTCGGTCGATTTCCACGACGGCCACGTGAGCGCCGAAGGGATAGACGAGCTGGGGGGGCCGGAAGAAGTCGGTCGCCTCCAACCCTGACTCGATATCGGGCGGCAGGTCGCCACCGTAGGCCTTGGCGGCGATGGCGCCGAGCGTGAGCGCCTTGCTCGGCGTCCCGCGGACCTGGTAGCGCCCGCCCTCCATGACGACGTCTTCCTGGGCGGCCTCCAGCATGATGGCGGCGATGCGGCGCGCCTTGTCCTGGACCAGGTTGGCGGCGCGCAGGATCGCCGAGCCGCCCACTGCCAGGCTGCGGCTCCCCCCGGTGCCATTGCCCATCGGCGTATTCAGGGTGTCCCCATGGCGCACGACGATCTGATCGAAGTCCACGCCGAGCCGGTCGGCGATGATCTGGGCAAACGTGGTCTCGTGCCCCTGCCCGTGGGCCGAGGTGCCCGTGTAGGCGGTGACGTCGCCCCCCGGCTCCACCCGCACCACCGCGCTCTCGAACGGACCGAATCCGCACATCTCCACGTAGCAGGCCATGCCGATGCCGAGAAGCCTGCGGTCGCCGCGCTCGAGGCGCTGCTTCTGCTCGTCGCGGAGGACCTTGACCCGCGCGATCTCCAGGGCCTTGGTGAGGGCGCGATCGTACTCCCCGCTGTCGTAGTTCTGGCCGGTGGGTGCGGCATAGGGGAACGCGGAGGGCGGGATGAAGTTCTTCCGGCGCACGGCCTCCGGCGTCAAGCCGAGCTCGCCGGCGATGATGTCCACGAAGCGCTCGAGGTAATAGGCGGCTTCGGGGCGGCCGGCGCCGCGATAGGCGGCCACCGAGGTGCTGTTGGTGAAGACGCAGGTAACCCGGAGGTCGATGTGCTTCACATGGTAGACGCCGATGCCCATGAAGAGGGTCAGGTCCGGGATGAAGGTGTAGACGGGATAGGCGCCCACGTCGGCCGTCACCCGCATGCGGAGCGCCGTGATGGTGCCGTCCCGCTCCACTGCCGCCTCGAGGTCCGCCACCTGCGCCCGCCCATGGGTGGTGGAGGTCATGTGCTCCTGGCGCGTCTCCGTCCACCGCACGGGAATCCGGTAGCGGTGGGCGATGGTGGCCAGCGTGGCGTCCTCCGGATAGAGCCCGAACTTCACGCCGAACCCGCCCCCGACCTCGGGCGCGATCACGCGCACCATGTTCTGGGCCAGCCCGAGGGCGGCCGCGAGGTCGTTGCGGAGCATGTGCGGAGCCTGGTGGGTGTCCCACACCACGATGCCGCCGGTGAGGGGATCAGGAGCGGCCAGGACGGCGCGGGGCTCCAGGGGGATTCCCGCCAGTCGCTGGTTCACCATCCGCTGCTTGACCACGCGGTGGGCGCGCGCGAAGGCACCGTCGGGATCGCCCGCCTTCACGTCCTTGACGTGCTCGACGTTGCCAGCCGCGTCGGCGAAGAGTTGGGGAGCCCCTGGCGCCATTGCCTCGAAGGGGTCGGCGACGGCCGGGAGCGGATCCCAGTCGACCACCACCGCCGCCGCTCCGTCCACCGCCACCTCCTCCGAGACGGCGACCACCGCGGCCACCGCCTCCCCGACGTGGCGCACGCGATCGATCGAGAGCGGATAGTGCTTGCGCCCCACGCTGTCCGGGTTGGCGCTACCCCCGCCCTCGCCGCTGCTGCCCTCTAGGGGAATGGGGGCGCAATGGCCGCGCAGGTCCTGGCCGGTGAGCACCAGCCGCACCCCCGGCAGGCGGGCCGCGGCCGCGGTGTCGATGCTCCGGATGCGGGCGTGGGCATGGGGGCTGCGCACGAACGCCACGTAGTGGAGACCAGGCACGGCGATATCCGCGACATACGCCGACGTGCCGGTGATCAGCCGGGGATCTTCCTTACGCTTGACCTCGGCACCGACCAGGGCCATACGGACCTTCCTTTCGCTATCGGCGCATCATAGACCTCAAGCCGGTTCCCGGCCACCTGATCGGCGATCGTCCGTATGTCAGTGGATGCTCTTGGGCCACTTGCGGTCTTTCAGAGATAGAAGCTCCCGCTGGATCGCATTTGTTGTCGTAACCGCCGCTTGTATAGACGTCGGGGCGTGATTTCTTCGGTCGACGTTCCGCCTCCCATAGTACTGGAGTGGGTGAGTGCCCGTCGATGCCCGTCCCAGGGGTATACTCGGCGTCCGCGAGGCGGCCCTCGCACCGGAGGTCGACTACGTCCTGGTCGGGGTGGGCGCCTGAGATCCATGGCTGGGGCTGTGCCGCTCTGGCGATTTTGCTAAGAAGATCGGCCGCGGGGGAGGCCTAGACATGCAACCAGCTTTCGATCAGCTAGTAACCGAAAGCGGTTACTTAACTGACGAGGACATCGAGGTCGCAATCAACGCAGGCTACCTCATTGTCGGCGGGACAAGCAATCCTGAAAGAGTCCGCCATGCCAGCTATGAGCTTCGCCTTGGAGAGGCGCACGTTGCGCCTCTAGCTCCATCCAAAGGGCATCAGTTCGAGTTCACTATTCGGCGGCTGTCTTCTGAAGCGCCGTTGAGAATTTCGCCAGGAGAGATTGCGCTGCTTTATTCAATCGAGGTCGTGAGTCTACCGCGTAACGTCCTCGGTTTCACTGTAGCGCGTGGGCTGTTGTTCGCGGAAGGTCTGTCGCCAGAAAATACCTATATTGACCCGGGATTCACGAAGACTGTGTACACGACGGTTGTGAATCGATCCAATAGAATCATTACGCTCAGCTTTGGAATGCCGATCGCCCGCCTGTTCTTCTTCAAGTTGGCCAAGCCAGTGAAGACACCCTACAGTCCAGGTCAGACCCGGCAGATTAGCCAGCAGATCGCGTCGGAGATATCATCAGCCGTAGCCACACCCGATGAGGCCAGAGCTAAACCATCTGAGGAGCTAATTGAAGTGGTTCGCGTTCTTCCGTTGGCCGGGAATCAAATTGTGGAGTTAGTGCATCGGGAGCGTTCCGCTAGAAGGGCAGAGCTTCGCCGGACACGCGTGTGGCTGGTAGCCCTCGCAGCGTACGTTCTCGTCTCCCCGATCGTCGCGCACACGATTGAAGCCTTTCCGGGACTGAAATCGACTTTAGAGTTGTTCGGCGAGACCCTGGCGGCTCATCTACTGTCTTTAATCATCGTGTCAGTCGTACCCATCGGTGAATGGCTTACGCGTATTTTGGGAATCCGCGGCAAGAATCGTGAGTAGATTTCAGGAGGTCAGGCGGCAACAGTTTAGGAGGTATTTCCAACCGTCAAGGATTGTATTAGGCGTATTGCCCGCGAAGACAGTCAGTGGCGTCAATGTGATTACTCTCTGCTTTGACATGTACTGTTCCTACAAGCCGCCTATGATGGCCGTCGCAATTCAGAAAGGCAGCGCGAGTTATGACTTAGTCGCAGAGGCAAAGGAATGGGTCTTATCGGTCCCCGGCCCCTCTCTGATTCGAGAGACGCTATTCTGTGGCGTTACCTCTATGCGAGAGGTAGACAAAGTTGAGAAGCTGAATCTCGAGCTATGCCAAAGCAGACGAGTTGCGGTTCCTGGGATCCGCCAGGCAATTGCGAATATCGAGCTGCAGAGAGTCCAATGCATTGAGACTGGAGACCACATCGCCGCGATCGGGAAAGTACTGAGATTTGCAGTTAACACCGGGCTACAGGAGCCACCGCTGCTCTCGATTGGCCCAAATCTGGCGGGCTACAAGCTCCTGGCACAACAAGGAATCCACAGGATAGGCGTGGTGAAGACGGACACATAATCTGCAAGGAACAACCGCCGTACGTCTCGGCGACGAGATGGGCAAGTCTGTGCTCTGCTCAGGCCGGCCTGAGACAGGGCGACCTAAATCGGGTACTAATCGCATCCGGTACGGATCGTACGTGTCATGAACAGGGTCATGCTTGTAGCTGGGCCGTCAGGAAGCGGGAAGAGTGTGGTAGCACGGGTTCTCGCCCGCGCTGGGTTTCAGGTGTTCGAACTCAGCCGAGGTATTCAACAGCTACTACCTACCACTCCCCTGTCATTCGAGGGCCGGCTATCACATTTGTCGAAGATCTACGCAGCGAGCTCAGGCCGAGTTCTCATCGACCTCCTCTTGCGGGAGCTTCGCGCAGCATTCCGTACTCACCCCGTGGCCATAGTCGGCGTCCGTCAAGTACCAGAGATCGAAGTCATTCGGGCCGAACTCTTTCCGCCAAGCATAATCGCTGTGTATGCGCCAGCCGCCATCCGCTTTGGCCGAGTAGGCGGTCGGGCACGTCCTGACGCACCGGCGTCCTTCGATCAGTTCTTGAAGTTAACGTTTTGGGAATACAGTCTCGGTTTGGCCCGTATAATGTACGAGGCCGACGTGCTGCTTGAGAACTCGGCATCCGAGGACGACTTCGATAGAACCTGCACGGATCTACTTGCCAAGGGCTTCCCGCCGGCCCTGTAAGGCCTGCCAATGCGCTGACCGGTAGAAATCATCGCGGCCGACGCGGAGCACGACATCGACCTTGTCCGGATAGTATTTGAATCCAGCGGCGGCAAATCCACAACCTTCCGTATAGAATCTCAACACATGCGCGTTTTCCAGTGTCGCCTGAGTCTGACCGTACAAAACGCTGACCGGGCAGCGGATCGCCGTGGCCACGTGCCGAAAGGCCACATCCATCGCGTGTGCATGGAACAACCGGCCTAGCCACCGCTGACGGAAGCGCGGTTCCACCGCAAACCGATGCATGTAGACAGAGTCCTCGACGTAGGGTGCAGCCTCCGCGGGCCTCTCGTAAGCGATGTTTATTGCCGCTACCAGACCACCTATGAACGCCACATGGCTCAGCTCCCACTTTCCGTGGAATTTCCGACCCTCTAACTCCTCTGCGGATAACTCGTTAGCTGTCCACCGCTGAAACGGAATCGTGTTATGAACTCGGACAATGTCGCCCTGGAACTCCTGCGCGAGAGCGGGCGTCATCCTCAGCACTTCAGCGGTGGTGCCCTCTGGTAAGCGTATGACAACCCGCACGCCGGGACGAGTCAACTCGCAGCCTTCCGAAAGATCATGATTCGCTCGCTTGGCACTTGACCGCGCAGCCGCCGTCGGTTCTCGGGTATCACTCGAGATACCTCGAACATACTCACCAGTCCCGCATTCGAGGCACTTGCGACGACGTCATTCATAGGACTCGTTCTCCGCCGCGACGCCCCAAATACCAGTGCGAGTGACCCGCCGGACCGCAACGCGCGTACCACCTGCTTGAAAAACTGAGCCATATAGCGGATGTAGTCGGGATACGCAGGGCCTCTATGTCGATATGATCGGGACCCAATCTCGCTCCGGCGCAGCGCTTCAAACATCGACCAATCACCGCCAAACCAGGCCAGATCCCCCGGCGCTACCCAATGAAACGTCAGCCGCTGCGACTTCACGTAATCCGCAACACCAAAGTACGGTGGCGACGTGATAATGCAGTCTACCGAAGACGCCTCTAGCTTGGCCATCTCTTGAACCGCATCCCCAAGCCGCAGTTCAGCGCGACCGCGCAGCGCCTGCGCCGAAACGCCTGGACTAAAGACCCTCGCATCCCTGAAATATCTCTCGAAGGCGACCTGATTACGACTCCACGCCTCAAAGAAATGACTTATCCCATCCACATATCGCAGTTCCTTCGGCGCGACGTTGTCGCAAATCCAGCCCCAGTGCTTCCGTTGCGAAGTGCAGTCGCGCAAAACCCCGGAAAAAGTCATGAACAACAGTTTCTGCATCTCGGTGGTCTTACACTCTAGGATGTATTCATATAGAAACTGGAGCTCAAGCAGCGTGCGCCTTTCATACCACCCAGTCGCGACAGCATTATTTAGCCTCAATTGAAGTGGATACCGACGCGACCGCTCAAGCGCGCCTAAGATACGCTGCTGCTCTCGTACCATCGCTCGGACGTCAGGAACCGCCAGTTTACATTCTGCGATCATCACGGCGACTGGGTTCGTATCGGCACCCCAGAATCGCCGACCTAGCCGTACCGCTTCCACCCCAGTTGTGCCGCACCCCATGAAGGGATCGGCGACGAGATCACCTTTCTGCGTCAAGTGCGGGATTATCGTCCCTGGTATCGCGGACACGAATGACGCCGGATACCAATGAAGGCCATGGATCCCGGAGTTCGTCACATCGACGAACTCCCATCTAACTGACCTAAGACTCGCCGAAGAATGAGAGCTGTGCATTGTCACTAGATCGCGCTGGAGATGTAAAGTATCGGGCGTCCGGAAGATCCTCGACCGATACAACATCACCGAACTCCCTTGCCGTATCGATCACGATTCCCGGCCACGTGCGGCCCACATCCGCGATAAGCTCTGTACCTCTGCCTCGTCGTCTCCTCGTGTGGATGAGCGCCACGAGTGCAGTCGACGAAGGGTTCCCGATAAGTTCGGAACCGCGCTCAACGGTCACATCGATTGAACGACTGATCTTCGCGTACTCGTACCATACAAACGCGGCAAGATCCTCTCCGCCAGTAATCCCCGCACGTCCCTCAACCGCATTTGCAAACTTTCGCCGTCGCTCGCCGCGCAGTGTCGGGCCCGTTCCGGCGTCGAATACGAGACGCACTGCGGATACAGCTTCATACTGAATCCCCGTCTCAAGCTGTCGTGCCAGCGGAGCGGTCCCTTCGTTCTCTAGCAGCCTGCGCATGAGCCGATCGTCCGTCAGGAACCACTCCTTCTTGGTAACAATCTGCTTCCGAACAGCTACTTCTGCAAGGTCGTGCGCGAGCGCAGCGTATGCTATGCCCTCCCTCGGATACATCATCATTTCGTAACACCGGGCTCTTAGTCTGAGCCACTCAGATACCGGACCGGTTGCTCTGCTTGCGAGCCGAACTCGACCACCGGGCATTACCTCCAGCCCTGCCGCTAGACGGTAGGCCAAGTTCCGGAAAGAGCCAAGACCAAGAAGGGTCGCCATGCGAAGGACATTGTCAATATTATCCAAATCGATGGGACCCGCGATCACCGTTGGCGAACGCCGCGCCTCAAGAAGCCGGAAGACGGAGTCGCGGTCGACGTTGAACTTGTCGAGCACTGCACCGACCTTCAGCGTTAGCCCACCGTAGATCTGATGGTATCTGTTCTCTGGTGCGTAGGTTCCCTCTACGATCTGACGAGCAATCGACTCATGATCGAAAGGTGGATCTAGCTCATCGAACATCTGTTCCAGAAGGTGGCCGAATGGCGGAATCCCCATGTCGTGAAGCACGGCCGCCGCCACAATGGCATCTTGTTCTGCCTGTGACAGTCCGCGAAGTCTCGCTAAGTATTCGCCTAGATGACACACGCCGACGGTATGCGCGAAGCGAGAAGCCGTCGCCAAGTCTTTGCACATCGGCGCGTCGACATTCAACATGCGGACATGCCTAAGTCGGAAGAATTCTGGTGTCCGCAGAAGATCGCTAAACAGCGGCGATCGAACGGTTATCGGTCCATAAAGGCAGTCGAAGAACAGCATACAGAGCTAGGGAGCTGAACTTCGCGCCGGCCCGGCGTTCATGATGTAGGTCGCGAGACAATTCGTTATGAGTGCGAAGATCGTCCCTGTCACGCCCTTTCGAAGGCGATCGCCGCGATCTTCTCCGAGTGCATGAACGACCCCGGCCAGTATAGACACGCCTAGGATAATTCCGACCTGGCCCAGTGTGAAAATGCCGATTCTCATAGCCGAAATGTCCGATATATGGACTGGGCCCAGTAGAGCCCAAGCCGCGAGTACGAGGACGCTGAGCACGTTGGCTGGGTGGACGATGTATCGGTAGTAGAGTCGGCGGACGCCGCAGAACAGGAAGTACACGTTCGCGAGAAGCTGCTGGCGCAGTGATCCTTGGCGCGCGCTTTTCGCAACCGCTTCAAGGAAGTCGGCCGCCCGCCACGACGCCTGGAGTGCGGGCGGCCGTGCCAGACTTGTCCGAAACGCGCCGTAGCGCTCGACTGAGCGAATAACCTCATGGGCGACGGCAACGACATCGAATCGCAGGTCTCCGGGCGCCAAGACTAGATAGGCCTGCGCCAATTCGAGACGCGGACTGAGCCAGATCCAAGGTTTATAGTGCGATCGTTCTCCGCCGGCGGACACTTCATAATGATAGACTTCATGCCAGGTTGCTGCAGTTTCGTCGACCAATCCCTCTCGGATCTCATCGCGGAGCCGATTTGGTTCTGAAGGCAGAAGTCGAACGCCTGCTGAGTCCATGAGGTTTAGAACTACCGCCTTCTCAACGGGGCGGACACGCTCTTCATCGAGAACGGCCTTTAGGTAACGCTCCACGTCCGCCGCGACGACTACATCGGCTCTGCCGCGGAACAGTGCGGACAACAGGGCGCGATACGCGTACGCCGTTGGAATTGGATCCAAGGGGTCGGCGACCGCTACGTCGCCAATGTCGTGCCAAGGCCAGCCAGTATACTTTCGGCGAGCGGCCGGGTGGTCGATCGAACGCGCAAATCCTGCAAGATCGCGTCGCATCTGTTCGGCAACATGCTCAATACGCTCCAGGGTTTCGTTGTACCGCCAATCTACGTCCTTTAAGCGCGCCAGGCAGGCAACGGCCTCGAGCGCCAGGGCGTACTTCAGAACTAACGCAAAATCAGTGTGACCAACTTCCTTTCGCTTACGTGCCTGCTTGCCATCTTCCGGCCGGCCTTCGACCACTGCTTTGTGCTCCAAGTACTGAGAGATGAGGAACTCAATGCCGCTATCGATTGCTCGCACTACGGCTTCTTCGCGGGACGAAAGACGAGATAACAACTGCACCGCGAAAGATGTGCTGTAGACGCCGTATTGCGGTGTTCGAGCCTCTGCCTGTTCAAGGTACATACCCCATGCGAGTCGGCCTTCTGACAGTTGGTGACCGCGCCCGGCCGGCATGGCCGCCAATACCTTCAGCGCCTCCCGCGTCCGAGCAATAAGGAATAACCCGCGAGCGGTACGGTGCGCCATCATGTCTTACGTACCCGCACGTCGTTGGCCCGCGGGGCGTCCATCAGCCGGCCGTCGGCGACGCCCTTCGTAGATCTTCCCTCCAAGCGGCCTCACACGAGTAGCGCCAGTGGTTCCTCGATGAGGTCGGCGAGGGTGCCGAGGAACTGGGCGGCGCGGGCGCCGTCGAGGGCGCGGTGGTCGCAAGACAGGGTCAGCACCATGGTTGGTTGGACGGCCGGCTGGCTGTTGAGGGCGACCACGCGGTCGGCGATGCGACCGACGGCGACGATGGCGGCCTGGGGTGGGTTGACGATGGCGTTGAAGGCGTCGACGCCGAACGTGCCTAGGTTGCTAATGGTGAAGCCGCCGCCCTGGATGTCGGCGGGGCGCAGCTTGCCGGCCTGGGCGCGGGTCACGAGGTCCTCGCGGCGGGCCGCAAGCTCGGCGAGGCTTAGCGTGTCGGCGCGGTGGATGACGGGGACCACGAGGCCGTCGTCGATGGCGACGGCCAGGCCGATGTTGATGTCGGCGTTGCGCACGATGGCGCCGTCCTTCCACGAGGCGTTCACGCCGGGATGCTGCGACAGGGCCGCGGCGACGAGCCTCACCAGCAGATCCGTGTAGGTGATGCGGGCACCGGTCTGTTTACTTGCGCGCTCCCGCCACGTGACCAGACGATTCACGTTGACCTCGCGGACGAGAAAGAAGTGGGGCGCGGTGGTCCAGCTCGCCGTCATGCGCTCGGCCATGATGCGCCAGACGGTGCTGACGCCAGGCGCTTCCACCCGAGGCGCGCTCGGCGCGGCGGCGGGAGCCTCCGCTGCTGGAACCTTCGCTGCGGTGACGTCCACGGCGAGGACCGCACCGCCCGGGCCCGAGCCGCTAAGCACTCTGATGTCGAGACCACGCTCCGCCGCCAGTCGCCGTGCCTTCGGCGACGCGGCGGTGAGGCGCGCGGCCGTCCCTGCGGCCGACTCCTTCTTGCCCTCGGTACGAGCTTGCCCCTCGACGTGGGCAAGGACGTCGGCCTTCTCGATCCGTCCGGTGGCGCTCTTCACCCGAGCGAGGTCGACGCCGTGCTGCTCGGCGATCTTCCGGGCGAGGGGTGACGCCTTCACCGCGCCATCCGGCGCTTTCACCGCTGCAGCCGCCGTGGGTGTGGCTGCTGGTGCTGAGCCGCCCGCCCCGGCCTCGCCGGGAGCGAAGATCAGCGCGATCGTCTGTCCCACCGGCACCACGTCGCCCGCTCGCGCGGTCACGTCGCGTAGGACTCCGGAGGCCGGCGCCTCGATCTCGACAGTGACCTTGTCGGTCTCGATCTCCAGGATCGTCTCGCCCTTGCCTACCGTGTCGCCGGGGGACTTGAACCACTTCAAGATTTTGCCGGTCTCCTGCGCCAGCTCCAACGCCGGCATGATGACGTTCGTGGGCATCGCGGCTACCTGAGTCAGGCCTTCCCGCAGAGCGCCCTAGCCGCCTCGAACACCATCTTCTCCGACGGCACGGTGAGGTCCTCGAGCACTGGCGAGAACGGCACCGGCACGTCCATGGCGCCGATCCGCTTGACGGGCGCGTCGAGGTGATAGAAGGCGCCGTCCGCGATCACCGACGCGATCTCGGCGGTGGTGCCGTAGCGCTCGTAGCCCTCGTCCACCACGATGGCACGCGAGGTCTTCTTGGCGGAATCGATCAGCGTCTGCTTGTCCAGCGGGTACGTCGTCCGCGGGTCGATCACCTCGGCGCTGATCCCGACCTCTTCGAGCAGCTTGGCGGCGCCGAGGGCGACTATGACCATGCTACTGGTGGCCACGATGGTGACGTCCGTGCCCGTGCGCTTGATGTCCGCCACGCCGAAGGGAATCGTGTAGTCCTCGGCCGGCACCGGCCCCTTGACCCGGTACATCATCTTGTCCTCGAAGATGACCACCGGGCTGTCGTCGCGGATGGCGGTCTTCATCAGCCCCTTGGCCTCGTAGGGGCCGGAGGGCAGGGCGACCTTCAGGCCGGGGATGTGGCTCACCCAGGCGTGGAGCGACTGCGAGTGTTGGGCGGCCGACCGGCGTGTTGCCCCCAGCGTGGTGCGGAAGACGATGGGCACCTTGAGCTTGCCGCCCGACATGTAGTGCACCTTGGCCGCCTGGTTCACGATCTGGTCCATGGCCAGCGTGATGAAGTCGCCGAACATCACGTCGACGACCGGGCGCATGCCGGTCATCGCCGCCCCGACGCCGATGCCGGCATAGCCGGGCTCGGAGATCGGCGTGTCGATGATCCGCTGCGTCCCGAACTCCTGCACCAGTCCGATCAGCGTCTTGAAGGGATGGCCGGCCTCGGCGACGTCCTCGCCGATGAGGAATACGCGCGGGTCGCGCCGCATCTCCTCAGCGATCGCCTCACGGACCGCCTCGCCGTAGGTCAGCTCTCGTACCGCCACGTCAGGCGTAGCCATCCTGGTTCACCTCATTCAGCTCGGGGTGGGTCGCCGATAACCGCATTGCACCCTCCATTGGCACCGAGGCTGCTTCAGCCGGAGCCCGGAGTCAAGGAGCAGCCACGGCAGCGGTCGAACACCATCCACCTAGCGACGGGCATCAACGTGCTCGATGTGCCCTCCTCCCCTGAGCACGAACTCCCGGACTGCCTGAACCAATGCCGCCTCCACGGCCACGAGGTCCAGCGCCCTGGGGATCGTCTCGGTCTCCGTTCGCGTGGTAACGTCGGGGCCAGGTCCCCTGATGGGCACATTCTTCACCGCGGTTCAGCTCGCCTCACCGGTCCGCCCCGATCGACGGGAGACGGTCAAGCTGCTCGTTGACAGCGGCTCGATGTATACGTGGGTGTCCGCGGCCTTGCTCCGGGATCTGGGTGTCCAGCCGACGGAGCGTCGACGTGTCCTTACCATCGAGGGGCGAACGACCGAACGTGGCGCGGCCGAGATCATGATCACGCTCGAAGGCCGCACGCTCCATACGCTCTGCCTGTCCGGCGACCCGGGCGACCTCGATGTGCTCGGCGCTTACACGCTGGAAGGGTTCGGGCTGGCGGTCGACCCAATTCAGCGGCGCCTCATTCCCGCGATCCTCTACGGCGCGTAGGCGGCCTGGGCCACGGTCGGTCCGTCGCCGACGAGCGTGGTGCGACGCATGTCGCGCGGCTCGTGCGCCGGGAAGGGCCGGGCGCGGTGCATGGTCCGACGGTTGTCCCACATCACGAGATCGCCGACCCGCCACGTGTGGGCATAGACGAACTGCCGCTGGGTGGCGTGCTCGACGAGGTCGCGCAGGAAGGCCCGCGCCTCCGGCACCGGCCAGCCCAGGATGCTGCCCGCGTGCGAAGACAGGTAGAGCGACTTCCGCCCCGGCGCCGGGTGCGCGCGCACCAGGCGCTGGCGCACCGGCTTGAAGCGTTCGCGCTCCTCTTCGGTGAAGTCGGTGAAGCCGAGCTGCTGCCGTGAGAAGAGCTGTGAGTGCTCGCAAATCAGGTCCTCGACCTCGGCCCTGGTCTCGGCATCGAGGGCGTCGTAGGCCGCGCGCATGTCGGCGAACTCGGTGTTTCCGCCCTTGGACGGGACGCTGCGGGCGTGCAGCAGCGAGTACTTCGCCGGGATCGCCTTGAACGAGCTGTCGGAATGCCACAGGCGGTTGCCGATGGCGAACAGCCGCCGCCGATCCTCTCGGGCGAACACTTTGTTTTCCTTGTCGAGATTCGACACGTCGGCGAAGGTAGTGGGCAGGCGGTACTCCTCTGGCGCGCGCAGGCTCGTGCCGATCGCGTGCTCGATCTCCCCCAGACTGCGGGTGAAGGCGAGCTGCTGCTCGTCGTCGATCTTCTGGTCGTGGAACACCAGCACGGCGTACTCGTCCATGCCGGCATGGACCGCCGCCACTTCCTCTGGTGATAGCGACCTGGTCAGGTCGACGCCTTCCACCTCGGCGGCGAAGCACGGGCCGATCTGGCGGGTGATGAGGGGCATTGACAGCCTCCCTAGCCCTTCACGGTCAGCTTTTCGTAGAGCGCGCTGATGATCTCGTCGACCCCGGCAGACGCCCAGACGTCGAAGAAGGGCGACCCTTGCATGGCGACGAACTCGCGCCGGTCGCGGTCTTTGGTCTGCGTCTCCGTCTCGCCGGGCCGGGTCGCCTGCTGGTGTCCGCGGATGCGGTCCTTGTGATAGATGACTGGGTACTCGATGTACCGGTGCAGCTCCTGAAAGTCTTTCGTGTAGAAGACCGCGACCGGCACCGACGCCCACTCGCCACCGTTCTTCCTGTTCAGGAACTCCAGCATGATGTCGTGGTTGCCGTCGGGGTACGCTGCGGGATCGGGACGCCGCGTGCCCAGGATCTTCTCGCCGTCGCGGTTGAAGATCCGCAGCTCCAGACCGCCGGCCTCGGCCAGCCGCGCCATCATGGGCACATCGCGTCGGCAATCGGAGGACCAGTCCTCGGAGATCATCAAAATCTTCGCCGGTCCGTTGGGCTGCCCGGCCAGCCACTTGATGGCGGCGGCCTGCTGGTCGCTCAGGCGCGCCCGCGCGTAGCGATCGCGGAAGACGGCGCTGTTGTCCTTGCGGGCCGTGGGCATCGACCCGCTGTCGGGAAAATACCCACCCCAGGCCTCGCGGGCGAGGTTCTCGGGGCTGCCGGTGTACTTCACGTACTCGTCGAACGTCATGCCCTTGGCGAATCGCTCGGCAGTCACGACGCTGTTGGTCACGCTGTCCTCCTTGAGCCGATAGTCTCAGCCACGTCGTCTACGCCGGCGGCGCCGGGTCAGCGCCCGCTCCACGGCAGCCTCGGCATTGATGCGCCCGTGGCCGTACAGGGTGCTGTAGCCGCGGCGATAACGGGCTCGCGCCCCCCCGATCTTCTCGGCGGTGTCCTGCAGGATGTCGCCGACGTCGCGCCAGGACAGGCCCGGGTTGGCCGAGAGCACGAGGGCGGCCACGCCCGCCGCCAGCGGCGTCGCCGAGGAGGTACCGCCGAAATCGTCGCAATAGTAGCCGGACGAGTAGCCGCGCGACCTGAGGTGCACGTCGGTGGTTGTGATGCCCGGCCGCTCGTTGTCCTCGTCGCTGCTGGGAGCGACGAAGGCGATGCCCTTGCCGTGGTTGCTGTACGGGGAACGCCGGCCCCGGTCGTTCGAAGCGCCGACGCCGAACGCGTCCGGATGGTCGGCGGGGAAACCGATCTCGCGGGCATACTCGTTCCCCGTCGCGACGAACACCGGCGCCCCGCGTTTGCGGCGGCCGAGCCTCGTGGCGTCGCGGATCGCGCTCTCGATGTCCGGGTGTGACGCCGAGTTCCAGCTGCACGAGAGCACGTCGGCGTGCCGGGTCGCGTAGCGGATGCCGTCGGCCAGCCGATCGACCGGAGCCAGGTTGGCCGCGAACACCTTCACCGGCAGGACCGTGCACCCGTACGCCACCCCCGTCACGCCCTTCCGGTTGTTGCCGACGGCGGCCGCCACGCCGGCGCACGGAGTGCCATGGATGTCGTTCCGTTGCGTGTCGTCGAAGGGCGCCTTGAACACCTTTGGATTGGGGTTCCAGCGGTCCGTGTCGTCGACGAAGTCGCGCCCGTGCCGGTCCTTTGCCGATCGCCGGGGGTTGCGCCAGATGTTGGCTTTGAGATCCGGGTGCGTGATCGACACGCCGTCGTCGATGATGGCGATGACGACGCTGGCGCGGCCTCCTCCGACCAGGGCCCAGGCGCCCGGCGCCCGCACGTCCTCGCTGGGCGTGCCGCCTTGCTGGCCGGTGTTGCGCAGGTGCCACTGCTGGCCGAACAGCGGGTCGTTCACCGACTTCTTCCGAAACTCGGCCAGGAAGTTCGGCGCCGCGTAGGCCACGACGTCGTCGGCCTCGGCCAGCTGGTTGGCCAGATCGAGCGCGCGTGCCGCGCGCCGCAGCTCGGTGGGGACGACGACGTGGGCGCTGGGGTCGAACTCGCTCGTCTTCGTGACGGCCAGCCCCAGCCCGTCGAGGAGCTTCCGGCGCGTCGCCGCGGGGGCGGTGCGCTTGAACCGGACGACCACCTCCTCCGTCCCGACCAGCCGCAGGCCGGAGCGCCGCTCGATAAAGACCGGTAGCGTCCGCTCCACGCGCGTGGCCGCCCGCCGTGGAAGCGCGTTGACGATGGTGCCGACGGGCGCGGCCGCGGCGCCCGTGTCGTGCAGCAGGACGAACCGGTGGAACTGCTGGACCGGAGGGACCGCGGCGGCGCGCGCGGTGGTGGAACGCATCGCCCGCTCGGCGCGCCGGGCTTCCTCCGGCCCGGCCTTCCCGGGGAAGCGCACCCCCACGTCGTCCGAGGCAAGGTCGAGCTCGACCCGCTCCCGCGACATGGAGTAGTAGTGGGGCATGGCGCTCCTCGGACGGCTACGCGGTGACGGGATGCGCGCCCGGCACGGGCGGACCGTTCAGCGCTTGATGTCGCTGATGTAGTTGGGCGCCGCGAACTCGACGTCGGCGCGCGCCTCCAGGCGCCGGGCGATGTCGAGCGTCCGTTTCCCGGAGGGCTGCGGGACCCGGAGGACGTACTGCGACGGGGTGAACTCGTTGCGGCGGGCCACCGAGACGCCCTCCGTCCGGCGCATGTCGGTCAGCGTGCCCTGGACGGGCGCTTCGGGACGGAAGCGCACGGTGATCTCGTCGGTGGGGATTAGGCGCAGGCCGCTCCGGGGATCGCGCAGGACCGGCGTGACGTCCTGCACCAGACCGTCGCGGAGAAGCGACTCGACGACCGACTTCACCGTCGCGTCGGCGACCTTCGGCCCCTTGTGCAGGATGAGCATGCGGGCGGGCTCGTAAGGCTCGACGTGGCCGAGCGCTTGTAGCGCCGCCTGCACGCGTCGGGTCGCCTTCGGCGCCACCCGGACGGCGAGCTGCCCGGGGAACGGCCGCGGAGTCGCGGGGCGGCGCCCCCCGGCGCCGGAGCCCGGACGCGATCGCGAGGAGCGCGGGCGAGGCATTGCGGGCCCCATTATACGGACGAGTCCGGCCCGGCCGCGTCACGCATAGACGTCCTGGTCCACCTCGCTCGGCTCGGGGTACGGCGCGGCCAGCGCGAACTGCACGCCGTTGTCGATCTCGGCCTTCACGTCGGCAAGGATGCGCTCGAAGGTAGCCTCGTCGACGAGTCCCTTGAGCCGCCCGGCCAGGGTCTGGAGCGGATCGTGCTTGGTCATCCACTCCTTCTCTTCCTCGCGCGTGCGGTACTCGCGGTTGACGTCGCCCACGTGGTGGCCGAAGTATCGGTAGGTCTTGCACTCGAGGAAGGCCGGGCCCTCGCTCCGGCGGGCGCGCTCGACGAGCCGGCGCATGGTTGCGTGGACCGCCTGGACGTCCTGGCCGTCGACGGTCTCGGCGTGGATCCCGAAGGCCCGGGCGCGGGTGAGGATCTCGCCGGCGATGGTGTCGCCGCAGGGCGTGTACTCGCCGTAGAGGTTGTTCTCGCAGACGTAGATGACGGGCAGCTTCCAGAGCGCCGCCATGTTCATCGTCTCGTAGAGCAGGCCCTGGCCCAGCGCCCCGTCGCCGAAGAAGCACACGGCCACCTGGTCGCTGCCCCGCATCTTGGCCGACAGCGCGGCGCCGGTGGCGATGCCGGCGGAGCCGCCGACGATGGCGTTGGCGCCGAGGTTGCCGGTCTCGGGATCGGCGATGTGCATCGAGCCGCCCTTGCCGCGGCAGTAGCCCGGCTCCTTGCCCAGCAGCTCGGCGAACATCCGGTTGACCGACGCGCCCTTGGCCAGGCAGTGGCCGTGGCCGCGATGGGTGCTGGTGATGTAGTCGTCCCGGCGCAGGGCCGCGCAGACGCCGACCGCCACGCCCTCCTCGCCGATATAGAGGTGGGCCAGGCCGGGCATCTTCGCGCTCTTGTACAGCTCGTGCACCTGCTCCTCGAAGGCGCGAATCTTCGCCATCTGGCGGTACAGGTGGAGGTTCTGCTCCAGCTCTATCCGGGGTTCGATCGCCTGGGTCGTCATCCCGTCCTCCATGGGCCTTCGAGGCTGCTTCAGCCCGGCCGCGGAGTCAAGGAGCCATTTCCCTGCGGAAGCGACCTCGCCTACCCGACTCCCGGCCAGAGGCTGAAGCCCGCAGCGCCGAAGTCCTGGTCGAAGCCGACGACGTGGCGGCACCGGCGCGCCTCCATGACTGCGAAGCTGACGGCGTCCGTGTACGTGATCGGCCGCGGCGCCAGGCGCTCCAGCCAGCGACGCGCGGCGGCGTGGTCGTCGGCCGTCGCGAAGTGAATCGTCACGCTCTTGCTGGCGTCGAGGCGCTCCAGCGCGCGGAGGGCCGGCTGAATGCCGGCGCGGAAGAGGGTCAGGCGATGGGTCTCGGCGATGACGAGGTTCGTGGTGAGCAGCGGGATGCGGTGCGAGAGCGCCTCACGGAAGAGGCGGTCAGCCTCGGCATGGTGCTGATCGCGCCGGCTGCGCAGCGCGATCCAGGCGCCGCTATCGACGAACAGTCGTGCGGGCGCGGCGGCCGCGCGCTCGATACGGTGCCGGCGGCTCGGCAACGAAGGTCTCGGCGAGGTAGCGATCGAAGTTCTTGCTCAGGTCGGCGGGAAGACCGTCGATGTCGCCGCTGAGCTCGAGCAGCGGGTCCTCGGCCGGCCGGCGCGTGAGCGCCCGGACGGCGGCCCGGATCGCCTGAGACTTGGTCCACTTGCGCTCGCGCGCCCAGGCTTCGAGCTGCTCCAGATCCCGCTCGTCGAGGTACACCTGCAACGGTCGCGCCATGATGGGACATGGTACGAGATCATGATGCCGATGTCAATGCGATCATGATGAAGACCGCCAGCGCGCCGGCCGATCCGAGGTGGCCGCCAGACGCCGCAGAGATATCATCCCGGCTGTGCGAGCTGGAGAGCAGCGTGGAGGGCGTCCATGAGGGTCGCGACGTGGCGGGGCGAGAGCCGCTTCACCATCGATGAGGTTCCCGATCCCGTCCCCGGGGCGGGCCAGGTCCTCGTCGCGGTGGGCGCCGCTGGCATCTGCGGCACCGACGTGCACGCGACCCAGGGCCTGTTCCCGTGGACGCCGCCGCTGGTCATGGGCCACGAGTACACGGGGATGATCGAGGACGTCGGCCCGCGCGTGAGCCGCCGCCTGGCGGGCCGCGCGGTGGCGTGCGAGCCGAACTGGGGCTGCGGCGAGTGCGCCGAGTGCCGGGCGAGCCGCGTCAGCCACTGCCCGCAGATCACCCGCGCGGGTGGGTTCGCCGAGCGCGTGGTGTTGCCCCTGACCGCGGTCCACCCGCTCCCCGCTCGGCTGAACCCTGTGACCGCCGCCCTCGCCGAGCCCGCGGCCTGCTGCCTCGCCGGGCTGGAGATGTTCCGCATGCCTCGGCGGGCAACGGTGCTCGTGGTCGGCGGCGGCATCATGGGGCTGCTCACGATGCTCCTCGCCCGGCGGCGGGGCGCGGCCCGCGCGATCCTGTCCGACCCGATCGCGGAGCGGCGCGAAACCGCCCTCCGGCTCGGCGCCGACCACGTGGTCGATCCGCTGCGCGAAAACCTGGGGGAGGCGGTACGCGACCTCACCGGAGGGCGTGGGCCCGACGTAGTGTGCGAGGCGGTGGGCAAGCCCGAGCTGGTGGCCGAAGCCATCCGTCTCGCCAAGCCGATGGGCATCGTCCAGCTCGTGGGCGTGAATCCGAAAGGCGGCACGCTCCCGCTCGACCTCTACGACGTCCACTACCGCGAGCTCAGGATCCAGGGGGCCTACGGGCGTGGCACCTCGTTCCGCCGCGCCCTGGCCCTGCTGCCGAAACTCCGGGTGGACTCGCTGATCACCGCGCGCTTTCCGCTCGAGCGCATCGCCGAAGGTTTCGCGCACGCCGCGGCCGGCCGTGGCGTGAAGACGGTCATCATACCGGCGGCGGTGTAGGGCCGGGAGGCTATAGCCACCCCAGCGCTTCGATCTCGAACCGGCGGAAGTCCTCGAGGTGCTTCCGAAGAATCCGGATCACCACCTCCGCATCGACACGCGTGTAGTCGTGGACGATGACGTTCCGGAATCCGGCCATCTCGACCATCACACGACCGAGGCCCGATGACATCAGGCCCGCCTGCACGAGAATCTCGAAGGTCTCGGCGTACGTCGACGGAGCACGCAGGCCGCGGTCGGCGAGGACGTGGCTCGCGATGTCGAGACACGCCTCGAACGCCATCTGAAGGGTTCGCTCGACGATGCGCTGCGTCTTCCAGTCGGCGCGGTAGCGTTCGACCGTGAGGTCGCGATACTCGGAGACCTGGGTCACGTCCTCCGCGAGCTCCGCCAGCTTTCGGCGAAGTAGGTCGGCGTCAACCACGGCGAACCTGGCGTCGACGAGGCGCCGCTCGAAGACACGGAAGTCCAGGAACGTCCGGAGCGCCAGCGACTCGAAGCGGTGTCGCAGGAACGGGTCCTTTTCGACGATGACCCGCCGGGATTCAACGATGCGTCCGAGCAGCGCGGTCGGCGCCTGGTTCAGAACAACGAGATCGACCTCATCGGTGCCCAGGTGCTTCGTCACCACGCGGATCAGGTCGAGACGCGCCTGCACGGGGTCCGCCGCCTCGTCGAGGTACACCGCCACGTCGACGTCGCTGAGGGGGCGCAGTTCGCGGCGCGCCGCCCCACCGAACAGGTAGGCAAAACGGACTGCCGGCTGCCCGTCGAGGGCCGCGCCGAGCGTGGCCAGGCGGTGCTCGACCTCCGCTGGAAGGGGTGCTCCGCGTCGCATGCGGCAATTATACGGGCACCCGCGGCGCTCGCCTCAGGCGAACCGGTTCGGGCCGGCTTCCGTTCAGACGAACTTCGGCATGATGAGCCGGGGGATGAAGAGGACCAGCTCCGGGAACAGCACGACGCCGAGCAGGGCGACGAGCATCGGCACCAGGATGATCGTGACGTCCACGATCGCATCCGAGACCCTGATGCCGGCGATGTGACAGTCGATGAGCAGGCAGAGGCCATAGGGCGGTGTGACCAGCCCGAAGGCCAGCGAGACGACGCCGATGATCGCGAAGTGGACGGGATGCATGCCGACGCTCTGGGCCACCGGCGCCAGGAGCGGGCCGATGATGATGATGGCCGGGATGGCGTCGATGAAGCAGCCGATGAACAGGAACGCCGCCGCCTCGATCAGGCCCACGCTGGTCACGCCGCCGCCGTAGGCGGCGAGGAGGCCCACGATCGTCCGGGGGATCTGGTAGTAGGCGAGCAGCCAGCCGAAGGCCGAGGCGGTGCCGACGCAGAACAGGGAGATGGAGGCCAGCCGCGCCGTCTGGTAGAGCACGCCCCGAACCTCGCGGGGCCCGATCGAGCGGTAGAGGAACGCGCCGATCAGGAAGCAGTACAGCACGGCGATGACCGACGCTTCCGTCGGCGTCACGAAGCCGCCCACCACGCCGCCGATGACGATGACGGGCGTCATGATGGCGAAGAAGGCGCGCCCGAACGCCGAGAAGAACTCCGTCACCGACGCCCGCGCGTAGACCGGGTAGTTGCGCGCGCGGGCGTAGAAGAACACCGCGGCCATCTGCGACAGCCCGACCAGGACGCCGGGAATGAAGCCGGCCAGGAACAGCGCCCCGATGGAGACGTTCATCACGCCGCCCCACACGACCATGAGGATGCTCGGGGGGACGATGACGCCGATGACGGACGAGCACGCGGTGATGGCCACCGAGAACGAGGCGTCATAGCCTTGCTTCTTCATGGCCGGGATGATGATCGACCCCTCGCCGGCGGCGTCCGCCGTGGAGGAGCCGGAGATGCCGGCGAAGATCATGCTGACCACGACGTTGATGTAGGCGAGCCCGCCGCGGAACTGCCCGACCACGCAGCGGGTGAGGTCCACCAGCCGCTCGGTGATCCCCGCCGAGTTCATGAGGTTCGCGGCCAGGAGGAAGAAAGGTACCGCGAGGAGGAGGAACGAGCTGTAGGCCTTGGTCATCTCCCCGAGCAGCAGGATCGGCGTCAGGCGCTCGTTGAGCGCGAAGATCGGCAGGCAGGCCAGGCCGAGCGCGAACGCCACCGGGACGCGCAGGAGGACCAGCGCGCCGAACGTCCCGAACATGATGGCGGCCACCTCACCGGGCGACATGGTGGTCTCCGCGCAGGGTGGCCAGCGCCGAGTGGTCGCCCCGGAATACCGCGATCGCGGCGACGATGCGCTCCCCCAGGAACGCGACCCAGGAGAGTCCCGCCATCAGGTAGGTGGCGTAGATGAAGAGCATGTTGATGCCGGTCAGCTCCGAGGTCTGGGTGGCGCCGAACGCGGCGTAACCCCAGCCGTACCAGACGAACACCAGGGCGAAGACCAGCATCAGGAGGGCGACGACCAACCTCAGGGCGGCTTCCCCGCGGGGCGAGCGCGGGGCGGGCAACACGTCGACCTCGAAGTGCGTCCCCTCGCGCACCGCGATGATGGCGCCGAGCATGATGACCCAGATGAAGCAGAAGCGGGCCGCCTCCTCCGTCCAGATATAGCGGGGGATGAGGCCGGTGTAGCGGGAGACGATCTGCAGCGTGACGGGGACGATCATCACGCCCAGCAGCGCGGTGACGAGCCACCGCAGCAGCCGGAGGTACGCGTCGAGGACCCGGGTCACTTCACCGCGTTGATGGCCTGGAGCACCTTCTCGGCGCCGATCTCCCGCGCGAAGGACTCCTTGACGGGCGCAGCCAGCTCCAGCAGCTTCACGCGATCCTTGAAGTCGTGGACCTGGATCTTGCCTTCGGCGCGCATCTTCTCGAGGATCTTGTCGTCCGCCTCCCGTTCCCACGTGCGCGCGTGGGCGCCGGCGACCGGCGCGGCCTTCAGGAGACAGTTCTGGAGATCGGCCGGGAGCTTCTTGAACGTCTTGCCGCTGAACACCAGCGGGCGAATGGTGATCGCATGCAGCGTCCGGGAGATGTGGGGGGCGACCTCGTGCCACTTCATCTGAGCCCAGCCCGGGCTCTCGTTCTCGCCGGCCTGGATGACGCCGGTCTGCACCGCATTGTAGACCTCGTCGTAGGCGATGACGGTCGGCGCCGCGGTGATGGCCTGGAACATGCGCGTCTGGATCGGCGCGCCCATGACGCGGATCGAGAGCCCCTTGAGCTCCTCCATGCTGCGGATCGGCTTCTTGCCGACGACGTTCCGCACGCCGCCGCCGCCGTAGTTGATGAGCATCACGTCGGCCCTGGCCAGCACGTCATCGTAGATCGGCTTGAGCGCCTCGCCGGTGGACAGCACCTTGTTCCAGTGGTCGATGTCGCGGAACAGGAACGGCATGTCCATGAGGGTGGCCATCTTCGAGAACGTCGCCATGTGGGAGGGCGCCACGATGGCGTAGTCGACCGAGAGCCCCTGGCTCATGTAGTTGAAGTAGTCCTTCTCGAGCCCGAGCTCGCGGTTCCGGTGGAGGACGAAGTTCACCGGCTTGCCGTAGCACTTCTTCGTCTCCTCCTCGAGCTTCAGCATGTTCTGGTTGAACGAGTGCGTGTCGTCGAACTGGCTGGCGCCCTTCAGGGTGATCGTCTGCGCGGACGCTGGCGCGCCGGCGAGGACGAGACTCACACCGAGAACGACTGCGCGCATCAGGGTGGCGGTGCGGTACGTCATGTGTGCCTCCTCCTCGAGATGCCGTTGCCCCAGGCGTTGGGCATGGAGGGTTGCACGCTACGCGGGGCCGTCGGGCTTGTCAAGCGATCCGACCTAGCCTGTCATGAGTAGGGCACCTCGATGAGCCGATCCCGCGCCGAGCGCATGTCCTCGTCGAGGAGTTCCCGGAGCGCCCGGGCCACCGGGCCCGGCTTGCCGTCGCCGATGGGCTTGCGGTCCCACTCGACGATCGGCGCCACCTTGATCGAGCTGCCGATCAGCAACATCTCCCGGGCCGCGCGGGCCTCGGCCACCGGGATGTCACACACCCGCACACCGCTGATCAGCTTCCGGGCCTGCAGCGAGGTAGCCAGCTCGAGAAGGCGAAGCGACGTGCAGCCGGAGAGGATGTGGTCGAACTTGGGGTGCTTGAGCATCCCGTCCGCGCCGACGAACGCCACGTTCATGTTGGAGCTCTCGCCCACGTTGCCGGCCTCGTCGACGAAGACGCCGTTGTCGAGCCCGTTGTCCTGCGCCTCCAACTGCATGAGGACGTTGGGCAGGTAGTTGGTGCTCTTGGTGACCGCGTAGAGGGGCGGCTTGATGGGGTACGTCGTCGTCATGACCTGCAACCCCTCCGTGTACCAGGTCTCGGGATAGACGAGGCCGGCAAAGATCATGACGAAGAAGCCCGGCTCCGCGCCGGCGGCTGGGGTGAGGCCGAGACTCCCCGGCCCCGCGGAGGCCCAGTAGCGGATCGAGCCGTCCCGCCGCCCACTCGCCGCCGTGGTCCGCACGATGACGTCGCGCATCTCGTCCCGCGTGGGGATCTGGAGCTTCGAGTTACGAGCCGAGCGGACGAACCGGTCGAGGTGAGCCTCCAGGTCGTAGATCTTCCCCGCCACGATGGCCGCCGTGTCGAAGATTCCGTGCCCACGGTGCACCATGTGGTCGTCGAACGGGATGACCATGAGCGCGGGATCGGTGACGATCCCACCGAGCTGGCTCGAGTAGAACGCCCAGAACTTGACCGGCTGCCGGGTCCGAAGGGCCCGGAGCCGCTGGAGCACCTCGTGGTCAGTCAGGGTGTGAAGGGCGGTCGTCGCTGGCATCGGGCCTCCTCCCGGGCGGGCCCGCGTCTCCCCTGGGCCACGGCCCGCACTAAGGCCCCCAAATGTAGCACCCCCCGCATCGCGCGGAATGCCACGCTGGCGGGAGGGATAGCGGATGAAGAAGGAGTACGACTTACGAGGCCGGGGGCGGGAGCTACCAGACGCTCATCAATGCGGCCCTGCGCGAGCACATGACGTCCAAGCGGGAACCGTTCGCAGAGACCGTGAGAAAGGTTCTCCACTGCGAGTTGGACTACGGATACGTGAACTCTTCGCCCTCGCCGACAAGGTTCTGTTTCGGAAGAAAAACACGCTTCTTCTCATCCTCGAGGACCTTGCCGATGCGGCGAGTCTCGAACCTAGGTGCTTCCGACGCGCGATGTGCCGCGAATGTGTCCTCGACGGCCCGGAGGATTACCGGGTCGTCAGGGGCGATCAAGCAGAACCCGATGCCCATGTTGAAAACCCGGTACATCTCTGGATTCGGAACGTTTCCGACGTTCTGAATAAGCTTAAAGATCGGTTGCGGCTCGGGAAGGTTGTCGATTTTGAACCCGACCGCGGCCTTGATACGCGCCAGATTAAGGAACCCGTCGCTTGTGATGTTCACCAATGCCCGGATTGGCAAGTGCTGCCTGTTTAGAAGGTCCATAACCGGCCGAACATAAATATCGGTGGGCCGAAGAAGCTCCTCACCTACCGTGCAGCCAAGTTCAGGCATGTACTCATCGACCTGGAGTCTGCCCACCTCGAACAGCGCCTTCCGCGCCAACGTAAGGCCGTTGCTGTGAATCCCACTGCTGCGCACCCCGATGATGATGTCTCCCGGCGTGACGTCTTCCCCGAGGATGATTCTATCGAGCGGGACTATCGCGGCGCACATTCCAACGAGATCCAGACCCGCACCGGGCTCCTGGCCCTTGATGATGTCTGGGATCTGAGAGATTTCACCGCCGACAATGCTGACGCCGGCTCGTTCAGCGCCGGTGTAGAGGCCCTGGGCGATTTGCTCCAGAATCTCGGGCGTAGCGCGTTCCATCGCGATGTAGTCCAAGAACGAGATGGGCTCCGCTCCAACACAAATCGCGTCGTTGACGTTCATCGCCACGCAGTCGATGCCAATTGTGTCGTAGCGCCGCAGCATCCTGGCAATGAGCACCTTACTGCCAACTCCATCCGTGCAGAGGGCGAGACCTAGCGTGTCCGTGATTTCGACTACGCTGGCAAAGAATCCGACGTCCACAACCCGCCGTCCCTTGCCCGTTGACCGAAACGCTCCGGTCGCATTCACCCATTTCAAGAGGGCGCTCAGCCCGAGCTGCGTGTTGTCCAGTACTCCTGTGGCGTGATAGCTCAGCGCGCGATTGGCCATGGATTCCCTGCCGGTACCGGTACGAGGATCGAGACAAGGAGGGTAGTTAGACGACCGTGGGGACACCCGGATGGAGTCGGGCCGTTGCTGCCCCGTCGCCACGAGATACGGTGTGGCAGCCGCACTGGGCTACATCTTGTAGTAGTCAAACCCGCGTTTGTCAAGCAAAAACCCTGGACTCAAGACTATCGCCTTACTCTACACGACCGCAGCATCGGCCGCTGAGCGGTCGTTTTGAGGTCAGCGCACATGACTTCGGCTCATACGAGGTTGCTAATCGTGAATCGTCCTCACGGCGGGCGGCTCCTTCAGAGGCGGCCCGGAGTCAAGGAGCGGCTGCCTACACCCGGAACGAAGCGTGGTCCACGGTCCCCTGCTTGAGCAGGACGGGATCGGGCTCCTGGGGGATGCCGGGCACCCGTGAGGTGGCGATCGCGCCGGGGCCGCTGAGGACGATCTCCGGCTTGCCGATGTCGTTCCGGTAGAAGTACGACGACGGGAAGATGTCGCCGGGGTAGGTGAAGTTCGGCAGCGTCGCCAGCTCGGCGCAGATCGCCCCGCCGATGGCGCTTTCGAGCATGCCGCCCACCCAGCAGGGGATGCCGTGCTGCGCGCACAGCGCCTGGATCTCGCGCGACGCCGTCAAGCCGCCGACCCGGGCCATCTTGATGTTGACGACCTTGCAGCTCCCCAACCGGATCGCCGCCTGGACGTGGGCCAGACTCTGCACGCTCTCGTCGAGACAGATGGGCGTCTCGATCCGGGCCTGCAGATCGGCATGATTGACCAGGCTCATGCCGTCGTCAGCCAGTGGCTGCTCGATCATGGCCAGGTGATACCGGTCGAGCGCGCGGAAGAGGTCGGCGTCGGCCGGCGTGTAGGCAGCGTTGCAGTCGATGTGGAAGGTGAAGCGCGGGAACGTGGACCGCACGGCGTCGACCATCTTCAGATCCCAGCCGGGCCGGAACTTGAGCTTGATCCGCGGGAACCCCTCGTCGATCGCCTCCTGGATCTTTCGCATCAGGATGTCCAGCGAGTCCTGAATCCCAAAATCGGCGCCGACGGCGACGCGATCGCCGGTGCCGCCGAGGGCCACGTGCAGCGGCACCCCCTGGCGCTTGGCCTCCAGCACCCACCAGGTGATCTCGAGCGCGGCCCGCGCGAACTGGTTGCCTTTCACGAAGGCAATCCGGTCCAGGAGGTCGTGGGCCGTCGCGATGTCCTGGCCCACGACGCAGGCGGCCATGTGCTCGCGAAGGGTGTGGAAGGTCGCCAGCGTGTGCTCCGAGGAGTACGCGGGAATGTAGGGCGGGCAACTCTCGCCCCAGGCGTGATGCCCTCCGCTCTCCATCTTCACTAACATCGTGTCGGTGGAGTGCTGGTCCCCGTACGACGTGCGCCAGACGAACGCCAGCGGTAGCCTGACCCAGTAGATGTCGATCCCGTCGATCATCATCGCGCGGTCTGTGTCGTCACCAGTAGGGTACCTCGATGAGCCGCTCTCGCGCCGAACAAACCAGGGGCGCCCCGGACGGCTGGCCGCCGGAAAAAGGCTGACCTCTCTCCGGCGGCTGGCGGGCTACGGGAAGGTCAGCGGGTTGGGCATGTCGTTGGGGTTGACGCCCGTCAGCGTGAACTGGCCCGGACCCGTCCGCGTGTAGGTATAGGTCCAGCCCGTCGAGGGCGCCAGGCGCCCGCCGTATAACGGCCCGGCGGGAACATTGTTGGAGTCGGTGACCTGCTGGCCGAGCACCGCCACGTCCCCGCCGATTGCGGCCACGCAGGTCGCGGTGCCGGAGCCGAAGGTCAAGGGGGCCACGTCGGTGAAGGTGGTCGCCGTGTTCGGCACATCGCCGCAGTGCGCGCCGAACACAACCAGCGCCGAGTAGAGACCGCGGAGGTCCGCCTGGGCCTTACTGACGCGCGCGCGTCCCTGCATGTTCGAGTAGAGCGGGATGGCGATCGCCGCCAGGATGCCGATGATCGCGATGACGACCATCAGCTCGATCAGGGTGAAACCGTTCTGATTCCTCAGCCTGAGATGACGCCGGTGCCAGAAGCAGAGCATATGATTCTCCTCTCGCTCGGTTCCCAAGAGCTGCTCGCTCGGATCACCCGCGTGACGGGTGATCGTGCCTAGACGATGGGCAGCGAGAGAGCGCCGGGAGGGGCGCGGAGGGACGGCAGGCGGGCAAGAAGCCAGGGGGCGTCGAGCTCCTGGCGCGCGACGCCCGCCCGATGCGCGAGGGCGAGGATCGGGACGGTCGGCGCCACAGGGCCGTAAACGACCAGGAGGCCGTTGAGGATCTCGTCGCCGCCGGCCTTGTCGCTGTCATCGATCCGGGGCTTGGGGGTCCAGTTGAATTGAAGCTCGGCCGCGTGGCGCTCGTGGAACGTGGCGAGCAACAGCAAGACGATGAGGATCGCCACGGAGACTCGAGGGGAGTGCCGCCCGATATGCACCGCACTCCAAGGTCAGCAAGGTTCCTGCCAGAAAGCAAGTGTCCGGTTTCATGAGGTACCGACCCAGTGGAGTCATGTCTGCCCGGGGACGTCCGGGGGGGACCCGTCATAAATCATCCATTAGACAGCTCTCCGGATCGCCGGCGACGAGGACGCCGCGATCGACCAGCGTGCGATACACTCCCCTGGAAAGGAGTGCGACATGAAGGCTGCGGTATTCCACGGTCCTCACAAGGAGCTCACCATTGAGGACGTCGACATCGCGAAGCCCATCGGACGCGAGGTGCTGGTGCGCACGGTGGCCAGCGGGGTCTGCCACAGCGACCTTCACTTCATCGAGGGGCTCTACCCGTTTCCGGCGCCGGCCATCCTCGGGCATGAGGCGGCGGGGATCGTCGAGGCGGTGGGCCCTCACGTGACCGAGTTCCAGCCGGGTGACCACGTCATCGCGTGCCTCTCGGTCTTCTGCGGCCACTGCGAGTACTGCCTGACCGGGCGCACGCACCTCTGCCAGAGCCGGCCCGTCCGGACGGCCAACGAGCCGCCGAAGCTCTCGCGGAAGGGCGCGGTCGTCAACCAGTTCGCCAACCTCTCGGCCTACGCCGAGCAGATGCTGGTGCACGAGAGCGGGCTCGTGAAGGTGCGCGACGACATGCCGCTCGACCGCGGGGCGCTGATCGGCTGCGGCGTGACCACCGGCGTCGGCGCCGTCCTCAACACCGCGCGCGTCGAGGCGGGCACCACGGTGGCGGTGTATGGGGCCGGCGGGGTGGGGCTGGCGGCGATCCAGGGCGCGGTGATCGCGGGAGCCCGGATGATCATCGCGGTGGACGTCGTCGCCCACAAGCTCGAGACCGCGCGCCAGCTGGGCGCGACCCACACGGTCGACGCTTCGACCACGGATCCCGTCAAGGCCATCCGCGAGCTCACGGGCCCGGGCGTGGACTACGCGTTCGAGGCGATCGGCCTGAAGAAGGCGGCCGAGCAGGCGTTCGAGTGCCTGCGGCCCGGCGGGACTGCGACGATCGTCGGCATGATCCCCGTCGGGCAGAAGATCGAGCTGGACGGTCCGTCGTTCCTGCGCGAGAAGAAGGTGCAGGGCTGCAGCATGGGTTCGAACCGCTTCAAGGTCGACATGCCGCGCTACGTCGAGCTCTACCGCCAGGGGCGGCTCAAGCTCGACGAGATGATCACCCGCCGTGGCCGCCTCGAGGACGTCAACGAGGCCTTCCGCGCTATGAAGGCCGGTGAGGTCGCGCGCACGGTGTTGATGTTCACGTAGGGTAGCGCTCGGGGACGTCCAGACCTTCCGCGCCGGCGACCTGTTGCCGTAGCCGCACCCGTCAGACCTGCAGCACCTCGGCGTTCGGGCCGGCCTCCAGCTCGCAGGCGTTCACCGTCATGGCCAGCATGCTGTAGTACCCGATGGTCCCGGTGAGCTGGATGAATCCGTCGTCCCCAAATCGCTGGCGGAGCGCTTTCACGCTGGCGTCGTCCACCCGGTGCTTCCGCACGAGCTGGCGCGTGAACTCCACGATCTGGGCGTCCTCCGGCGGGATGCCGCGCGAGTGCTGCTCGCGGATCGCCGTGATGGTCGCCTCCGGGACGCCCAGCCGGCGAGCGCCGCCGGTCTGGGCGCCCCACACATAAATCGCCTCGAGCTCCCGCGCGACGGTCATGGCGGCGAGCACGCGCACCCGCATGTCGAGCGAGCCCTCGAAGCGGACGAAGGCGCCGAGATGCGCGAGGCGTCCGGCCAGCTCCGGGCAGTGCAGGAACATTGTGAACGGGCCCTGGAGCGCGCCGCGGCTCTGGACGATGGCGTCCACGATGGCGTGGTCCTTGACGGGCACCTGGTTCTTGTCGGTGATGGGAGTCAGTCTGGCCATGCGTTACCCCCCACGGTTGTGAAGCCGCCGCCGCTCACTTCGGCACCAGGCCCTTGAAGCGCGGCATGACCTCCCGGGCCAGCAGCTCCATCGAGTGGCGCCACGCCTTGGGGTGCTCCACATAGTCGAAGCAGAAGAGGAGCGGCGTGCCGAACCCGCCGACCTCCTCGTAGATCGCGTGGAGCTTCTCGGCCACCGTGGCCGGCGAGCCCACCAGCCAGTTGTGCCGGGCGCAGTACTCGGGCGTGACGTCGGAGTCGGGCACGTCCGGCCGGTGCTTCAGGAACTCGGTGAAGCCGAAGGAGGCGAGGAGCGGCAGGAAATACTCCCGCATCATGCGGCCCATCATGCCGCCGGCCGAGAGCCGCATCGCCTCCGCGTCGGTGTCGGCGATGAAGACTTCGCGCACGAGGCGCCACTCCGCGCGCTTGGGCGTCCGGCCGCTCCGCGCCGCGCCCTGCTCCACGGACTCCCAGTGGCTGCCGACGTAGGCGGGGTTGAGGTTCAGGCTCATCGGCCAGAAGCCACGCTCGCCGGCGAGCTTCAGCGTGTCGGAGCCTTTGCTCACCCCCGCCACGCCGATCGGCGGATGCGGCTTCTGCAACGGCTTGATGTGCGGCCGAAGTGTGTCGAGCATCGTGCCGGTCTTTGTCACGTGCCAGTACTTGCCCTTGTAGTCGAACTCGGGCTCATTGCTCCAGAGGCGCAGGACGATGTCGAGCGCCTCGCGCGTCATCTCGCGATGCTGGCCCGAGTTGCCGTTCACGTTGAACATGGCCCAGTCGCTGGGCAGGCCGCTCGCCGCCACGCCGAAGTTGAGCCGCCCCTGCGCGAGGTGGTCGAGCATCGCCACGCGGTTGGCCAGCTCGGCCGGATGGTGGTACGGCATGAGGAACCCGCCGGGACCGATGCGCATCCGCTCGGTCTGCATGAGCGCCTGGGCCACGAGGAGATCAGGGGACGGGTGAGGCTCCCAGGGCGCCGTGTGGTGCTCGCCGATCCACGCCTCACTGAAGCCCAGCTCGTCGGCCCAGCGCAGTTGCTGGAGATCCCACTGGTGCCCATCATACAGGCTGCGTTCGGGCGGGTGCGAGGGCATCGTGAAAAGTCCGTACTCCATGCCGAACCTCCTCGTCGCCGGTCGGCCGCGGGCGACCATGGCTCGTGCCCGGTGGCCGGCGTATCCTACACCCGCCGCGGTGCTAAGATCGCGGCCACATTCCGTACCGACGGGGTCTCGTCGCCGAACCGGAAAGGGACAGCTCATGGCAACGATCACAGGCTCGGAGGTGCTGGCGCAGGCGCTCAAGTCGCAGGGCGTGGACACGCTCTTCTACCTCATGGGCGGGCCCATGCTGGAGACGGAGGCGGCCTGCATCCAGCTCGGCATCCGGGCGATCGACACGCGGCACGAGCAGGCGGCGGCGCTGGCGGCGCACGCCTGGACGCGGGTGACGCGGCGGCCTGGCGTCTGCATGGGCTGCTCGGGCCCGGGGACGACCAACCTGGTCACCGGGGTGGCTAACGCCTTCATCGACTGCGCGCCGCTGGTGGCGATCGGCGGGTCGAGCCCCCGGGTCTTTCTCGGGATGGAGGCGTTCCAGGAGATCGACCAGGTCGCCGTCATGCGGCCGATCACGAAGTGGGCGGAGCGGATCTACGACGCCCGGCGCATCCCGGACGTCGTCGCGACGGCGTTCCGCCAGGCGACGACGGGGCGCCCCGGGCCCGTCTACCTCGACCTACCGGGCGACGTGCTCGGCGAGAAGGTGGAGGAGGAGAAGATCACGTATCTGCCGGCGTGGCGGCCGGTGCCGCGCACGCTCGGCGATCCAGGCGCGGTGCGGGAGGCGATCGCGCTACTGGCGCGCGCCGAGCGTCCGGTGATCATCGCCGGCAGCGGTGTGTGGTGGTCCGACGGGGCGGCCGCGCTCCAGGCGTTCGTCGAAGCGGCGGGGATTCCGTTCTACACGACGCCGATCTCGCGCGGGCTGGTGCCCGAGGACCACGCGCTGGCCTTCCTCAACGCGCGGAGCACGGCGTTCGCTGAGGCCGACGTCGTCCTCGCCGTGGGCACGCGCTTCAACTGGGTCATCCAGTTCGGCCGCCCGCCGCGCTTCGCCGCCGACCTCAAGGTCATCCACGTGGACATCAACCCGAGTCAGCTCGGCCACAACCGGGCCGTGGACGTGCCCATCGCGGGCGACGCGCGGGCCGTGCTCGAGCAGCTCCGGGCGGAGGCCGAAGGCCAGATCGATCCCCGCCGCTACGCGGCCTGGGTGGGCAAGCTCCGCACGCTCGACGGCGAGAAGTCGTCGGAGTCCGACAAGGCCATGAGCAGCGACACCGTGCCCATCCATCCGCTGCGGCTCTGCAAGGAGGTGCGCGACTTCCTCCGGCGCGACGCGATCCTCGTCGTGGACGGCCAGGAGATCCTGAACTACGGCCGGCAGGCCATCCCGACCTTCGTGCCCGGCCACCGCCTCAACTCCGGGGCCTTCGGCTGCATGGGCGTGGGCCTGCCCTTCGGCGTCGGCGCCAAGGTGGCCAAGCCCGACGCGCAGGTGGTCGTCCTTCACGGTGACGGTTCCTACGGGCTCAACGCGATGGAGATCGACACGGCGGTGCGTCACAAGATCCCCGTCGTGGTGGTGATCAGCAACAACGGCGGCTGGACAGCGGACACGCCATGGGCGCGGCCGCTGCCCAAGCCGGGGCGCAAGCTCGGCCACACGCGTTACGACAAGGTCGCCCAGGACCTCGGCGCCCACGGCGAGTTCGTCGAGAAGCCGCACGAGATCCGGCCGGCGCTCGAGCGCGCATGGGCCTCGGGGAAACCGGCCGTGGTGAACGTGATCACCGACGACAAGGCGCGCGCGCAGACGGTGCGCTTCTCGGCGTACACGACGTAGCGCGCTGGCCGCACGACGGCGCCATGCGGCTATCGCCCCGCCGAGCCGCCATGGCTCCAGACCCGGACGCCGAGGCGCTCCGCCGCCCGCGTCAGCCGGTCGTCCGCGGTCGCGAGCAACGCGGAGTGCGACGCGGCGAGTGCGAGGTACAGGCAGTCGTAGACCGGATGCCCGAGCTCGACGGCGAGGCGGGCGGCGGGCCGAAGCAGCACCGACGACGGTGTCCAGGCGATGCCGAGAGCGAGAAGGTTCGTCACGGCTTGCTCGACGTCGGCCAGCTCCATCTCGCGCCGCCGGAGCTTCTTCCACCAGGCGTTGGCGGCTTCGACCGCCATCAGATCGGGAGCGAGCAGGGCCGACTCGGCCTCGAGCAGCTGCTTGGACCCCCACCGGTCCGGCTCGTTCGCGAACCAGAGGAAGGCGATCGAGGCGTCGACGACGACCGGGCCGGCGGCCGCGAGCGTGTATCGAGAGGCACGCTGGCGTGCGCGTGCCGCGCGAGGCGGTACCGCCCGGCGCGGCGTCACCGCTCTCGGTCTTTTCTGATCAGATCCACGCCGCGAGAGCGGTGCGGGCGCTGGCGTGCACGAATCGCTGCCGCCCGCGCAGCGATCTCCGCGCGGCTCGGCCGTGTCCCGTCAGCGAGGATCCGCCGTGCCTCCTGCTCGACCGACACGCCGCGCAGGCGAGCCTGGAGTCGCAGGCGCGCGGCGACCTCGTCGTCGAGATTGCGGATGATGATCGTCGCCATAGTGACGATAGCATATCGTGCTATCAGCGATAGCGCAATCTGCTATCACGAACGGTGCCTGCCTGAACCTCGACAGTGAGCGGCCGTTATAATCACGGCTGTATCCAACGTGCGGCATTGACGGCGGTGGGGAGGCACGGCGGAATGGCGGAAGGCGAGGACACCATGGCGCTCACGCTCAGGCGCCGGCGCTTCACGCTCGACGAGTATCACCGGATGGGCGAGGCCGGGATTCTCGGCGAGGACGACCGGGTCGAGCTCATCGAGGGCGAGATCATCGAGATGTCGCCGATCGGCAGCCGTCACGCTGGCACCGTGGCCCGAATTCACCACCTGTTCTCGACCCGGTTGGGCGACCGGGCAGTGGTGTGGAGCCAGAATCCCCTGCTGCTGGCCCGGCACCAGTCGGAGCCGCAGCCGGACGTCATGCTGCTTGCGCCGCGCGCCGACTTTTACACCGGGGGCCTTCCCGAGCCACCCGACGTACGGCTGCTGGTCGAAGTGGCGGACGCCTCCCTTCTGTACGATCGCCGGACGAAGTTCCCGCTCTATGCGCGGTCAGGCGTGGCCGAGGCGTGGCTGGTGGACCTCGAGGCTGGCCGGATCGAGATCCATCGTGGCGCGGCTGGCGCCCGGTACCGAGATGTCCGCCTGCCGCGCGCGGACGAGCCGTTCTCACCGACTGCGTTCCCCGATCTCATCGTCACGCTCGGCGACCTGCTCGGCTGACGCCAGATGGCGCCCGGCCCAGCCGCGGGGCTGGGCTGCCACCGCGAGCGCGAGGAAGTACACTAGGGCCGGTCGCGACCCCCGGACGAGGAGCGTTCAGGATGAAGGCCTACTGGATCACGCCGGGCTCCGGCGGCACGAACGTCGAGCTGCGCGAGACTCCAACTCCCGAACCCAAGCCCGGCGAGATCCTCGTCCGGGTCCGGGCCACGTCGTTGAATCGTGGTGAGCTCCTGGGCGGGAAGGCGGGGGCCCCGGCCAAGCCAGGCGGCGGTGAGTGCGCGGGCGACGTGGTGAAAGTCGGCGACGGTGTCACTGGCGTCTCGGCGGGCGATCGCGTGATGGGGCGCTGCAGCGGCGGCTTCGCCGAGTACGCCCTCATGGATGCGCGGGAGGCGATGCGCGTGCCCGCGCGGCTCTCGTGGGAAGAGGCGGCGGCAACGCCGCTGGTCTTTCTCGTGGTCTACGACATGCTGGTCGCGCAGGGCCGCCTCGCGGCCGGGCAGTGGCTGCTGGTGACCGGGGTCTCGTCGGGCGTCGGCGTGGCCGCGCTCCAGACTGCGAAGGTGTTGGGCGCGCGGGTCATCGGCACGTCGGGCTCCGACGACAAGCTGGCCCGGCTCGAGACGCTGGGGCTCGACGTGGGCATCCGGACGCGCACCGGTGATTTTTACGACGCCGTGATGAAGGCCACGGACGGCAAGGGCGTGAACCTGGTGGTCAACAATGTGGGTGGGTCGGTCTTTCCCGAGTGCCTCCGGGTGCTGGCCTTCGAAGGTCGGCTCGCGACGGTGGGCCACCTGGATCGAGTGATGACGAGCACCCTCGATCTCGAGACCCTCCACAGCAAGCGGCTCACGCTATTCGGCGTGAGCAACCGGCTCCGCAACGCCGCCCAGCGCGCCGAGACGGTTCGCGGCTTCGTTCGGGACCTCCTACCCCGCTTCGAGGACGGCCGACTGCGTCCGCTGGTGGACAAGGTGTTCGAGCTCGAGGAGCTGCCGGCAGCCATCGAGTTCATGGAAGCCGACGTTCAGGTCGGCAAAATCGTCGTTCGGGGGAACTAGCATGGACATCGCCATCCCCATCTTCGAAGGCATCACGGCCCTGGACGCCGTCGGCCCCTACGAGGTGCTGGCGCGCCTGCCCGGCGCCCGGGCGCGATTTGTGGCCATCACCCCCGGGACGTATCGCACGGACGATCGCCAGCTCGCGCTGGTGGCCGACGAGCCGCTGGCGGCGGTCCCCCATCCGGAGATCGTGCTCGTGCCCGGCGGCTTCGGAACCCGCCAGCTCATGACGGAGAAGCGATTCTTGGACTGGCTCAGCATGGCCCACGAAACGAGCCAGTGGACCACCTCCGTCTGCACCGGATCGCTGCTCCTGGCCGCGGCCGGGATCTTGAAGGGCCTCGAGGCCACCACCCACTGGGCGTCGCTGGAGCGGCTCGCCGAGTTCGGCGCGCGCCCGGTCTCCCGGCGCGTGGTCGAGCAGGGCAAGGTCATCACCGCGGCGGGGGTCTCGTCCGGCATCGACATGGCGCTCACGTTGGCCGCTCGGATCGCCGGCGACGAGGTGGCCCAGGCCATCCAGCTCGGCATCGAGTACGACCCCCAGCCACCGTTCTCTGCCGGGTCACCGCGGACCGCTCCGCCGCATGTGGTGGAGAGGGTGCGGCAGCGGCTGCGGGCGCGAGCGGAAGCCCAGGCGAGCGGGACGCCCAGGTAGGAAGGAGAACAAGGCGCCGATGCTACTGTCGAACGACGTTCGCACGCTGCTCGAGGAGCCGAACTTCGCTCACCTCGCCACGCTGATGCCGGACGGCTCGCCGCAATCGGCCCCGGTGTGGGTTGGCGTCGAGGGCGATCGGATTGTCATTGCCACCGGGGAGGGCTCGCTGAAGGGGAAGAACACGAAGCGGGATCCACGCCTGTCGCTGTCCGTCGTGGCCATGGACAATCCCTACCGGGAGGCCCAGCTCCGGGGTCGGGTCGTCGAGCGGCGGCCGGATCGCAACCTCAACGTGATCGATGGGCTCTCGCGCAAGTACACCGGCAAGGAGTTTCCGATGCGCGGCAATCCCGAACAGCGCGTGGTCCTGGTCATCGAGATCGAAAGGGCGCGCTACACCGTGCTGCCGTTCCAGCACACGCCACCGAAGCGCCGCTGAGGTGACGATGTCGTCGAAAGCGCTCGCCGGGATTCGCGTGCTCGACCTGACCCAGTATGAGGCCGGCCCGTCCTGCACCCAGATGCTGGCCTGGCTCGGGGCCGACGTCATCAAGATCGAGCCGCCGGCCGGTGAGCCCGGTCGCACCGCGCTCTCCGACCAGCGCGGCGAGGATGCGTGGTTCTTCCTCCTGCTGAACTCCTGCAAGAAGGGCGTGACGCTCAACCTCAAGGCGCCGCGCGGCCGCGCGATGTTCGAGGAGATGGTGAGAAGCGCGGACGTCGTCGTCGAGAACATGGGGCCGGGCGTCATGGAGCGCCTGGGACTGGGCTACGAGAGTCTCCGGCGCCTGAATCCACGCATCATCGCCGCCTCGGTGAAGGGGTTCGGCAGCGGCGGGCCGTACGCGGAGTACAAGTCCTTCGAGTGGATCGCCCAGGCCATGGCCGGCGCCATGAGCATGACGGGATGGCCGGACGGCCCGCCGACCAAGGCCATCGGCGGCCTGGCCGACACCGGGGCCGGGCTGCACACGGCCATCGGCATCCTGGCCGCCATCATTCAGCGGCAGGCGACGGGCCTGGGCCAGCAGATCGAGGTTGCCCAGCAGGACGCCGTGGTGAACCTGCTCCGGATCCACCTGCGCGAGTCCTACGCCACCGGCAAGCCCGGGTCTCGACAGGGCAATCGCTCGTCGAGCGCGGCGCCCTCCAACATCTATCGCTGCCGCCCCTTCGGGCCAAACGACTATGTCTTCATCCATGTCGCCACCGTCGAGATGTGGAAGACGTTGACTACGATTGCCGGCCGGCCGGAGCTGGGCGACGACCAGCGCTACTGGGACCGGCGCGACCGCGTGCAGTTCGTCGACGAGATCGACGCCATGATCGAGGCGTGGACGGAGAAGCGGACGAAGCACGAGGCGCTGGAGATCCTGGCCGGCGCCGGCATCCCCTGCGGCGCCGTGCTTGACTCCAACGAGGTCCTGGCCGACCCTCATCTACGAACGCGCGGGTTCATCGTCGACCTGGAGCATCCCCGGCGCGGCCCGTACCCGATGCCGGCGAACCCGGTGCGGCTGTCCGACTCGCCCACCGAGGTTGTCCGCGCGCCGCTGCTCGGCGAGCACAACGCTGAGGTGTACGGCACGCTGCTCGGCTATGGGCCGGCCGAGCTCGACGCCCTCCGCCGCGACGGCGTCATCTGACTCCATGGGGGCCCCGAAACGGCCCCCAAACCCTCAACGCTCGGGCCGCCCCGGCGGAGCCGGGGCGGTCCTCGAAAGGAGGTTGGCGATGGCGCGCACCTACAACGTCATCGACGCCGATGGACACGTGCTCGAGCCGGCAGACCTCTTCGAGAAGTACATGGACCCCGCCTACCGCGACCGCGCGCCGCGGATGATCGTGGACACCGACGGCAAGGAGCGCCTGCTCATCGAGGGCCGGGTGCTGGGAAGCCCCAAAGGCCTCGGCCTGCTCGGAGCCATCGGCGCCCGGCAGGGCACGGTGGACGACGTGACGATGAAGTACGTCGAAGGCCGCAAGGGCGGCTTCGACCCCCACGCGCGCATCGCGGACATGGACCTGGACGGGATCGACGCGGCCTTCCTGTATCCGAGCATCGGGCTGTTCGCCGGCGCCATCAAAGACCCCGGCCTGGCCGCCGCCGCGTGCCGGGCCTACAACCGCTGGCTGGCCGACTATTGCCGCCCGTACCCCGACCGTCTGTTCGGCGTGGCCATGCTGCCGATGCAGTCGATCGAGCTGGCCATCGACGAGATACGCTACGCGCGGAAGCAGCTCGGCATGCGCGCGGGCTTCCTGCGCCCGAACCCGTACAACGGCCGCATGCTGCACCATCCGGACTATGCGCCCTTCTGGGCCGAGGTGCAGGAGCTCGACGTCGCCATCGGGCTGCACGAGGGCGCCAGCGGCGGCATGCCCCAGGTCGGCGTCGATCGCTTCACGACGCGCGGGGCGCGGCACATCATCTCGCACACCATGGAGATGATGCTGGCCGCGATGAGCGTCATCTGGGAAGGCGTGTGCGACCGCTTCCCCCGCGTTCGCATCGGGTTTCTCGAGTCGGGGGGCGGCTGGATCGCGCCGTGGCTGGACCGGATGGATCGGCACTTCGATGACCAGGGGTTCAACGACTCGGGGCTGTCCATGCGCCCGAGCGAGCTGTTCCAGCGCAACTGCTGGATCTCGTTCGAGCCCGTCGAGGGCTGCCTCAGCGTGCTGGCGGACTACATCGGCCCTCACAAGATCCTGTGGGCCACGGATTACCCGCATCCCGACGGCTTCTTCCCCGGAGCGCCCAAGCTGATCGCCGACCGGCCGGAGCTGTCGGCGCAGACCAAGCGCGAGATCCTGGCCGGCGGGGCCCGGCGCTTCTACGGGCTGACGTAGGCCGACAGTCTCCGAGCGGAGACACGACAGGCGACGCGCGTTCCACTACAATTCTGCTGTGGGACTGACATACGTCGAGGGTCTGGTCGCCGGCCCCACGGGCCTCTCTCGCGCGGTGCGGTTCATGGTCGACAGCGGCGCGAAATATAGCCTGCTGCCGCCGGCCGATTGGCGCGCGATCGAACTCACACCGAAGCGGCGGATGACGTTCGCCCTCGCCGACGGCACCCTGATCGACCGCGACGTCTCAGAGTGTCACATCACGTTGCCGCAGGGCGAGGGGCACACGCCCGTGATTCTCGGCGAACCAGGCGACGAAGCGCTGCTCGGCGTGGTCACCCTCGAGATTCTTGGCTTCGTGCTGAACCCGTTCAACCGGACTCTGCAGCCAGCCCGGCTCCTCCTCGCCTGAGAGCGCCGGGATCCGGTCGCTCGCACCGCCCCCTTCTTCGAGGTGGGTTCCCACGACGTAATAGACCGCCTCCAGGGTGGGCAGCAGGATCCAGTCGTCATGCGGAAAGCGCATGGCCACGAAGAATCCCCAGATCGACAGGACCGTGCCGACGTACTGGGGATGGGAAAGCACTGAGAACGGGAACTCCCGGCACCACGGAACCTCCTGGCCCAATCGGTCTCCGTAGAACACGCCGACCGCGCCCAACCGATAGAACACACTGACGTTCAGCGCCTGGCCGGCAAGGACCAATGCGCCCCCGACCCCGACGGCCAACACGTCGTGACCGTCCGATCCCAGCGATCCCAGCTGGAGGTCGCAGAACCGCCGCAGATACTCGTCGTGATTGCCGGGCACCAGGGTCACTGTGGTACCAGCCCCGGCCTTGGACAGCACCGCCCGGATGACATCGCTGTGGAGCTGGGTCCAGTGCGGGGCGCGCTTGAGGCGCCAGAAATCGATGATGTTGCCGACTCCCTTCCCCGGCCGCGGTGACAAGCCTGCAGCCTCCGCTCAAGTGTGAGAGAGCCCTCGCGCGGGGGGTCGGTTAAGTGTTTGTTGCGGCGCTATTGAGAATCCGTGTCGGTCTCGGGGGGACGAAGGGCAGATCGACCCGGGCGAGATCGTCAGAAAATCGCAACAACACGGAGGTTTACGGCAGCTGCGTGGCTACCGGCGGCGGGTGGTGGAGCGCGGAGTCAGTACTTCGCGGACGGCTCAGCGCGCCGACCCCGCTCCTCGGCGAGCTCCTGGCCCAGCGCTTCGGCCAGCCGCGCGTAGTGCTGGGGGCTGTTGTAGAGCTGAGCGGAGATCCGAATGAGACGGCGCGGGGCGGCCGGCCAGCTCATGACGGGCACCTCGATCCCCCAGCGTTCGAGGAGCTTTTCCTGAAGTTGATCCGGACGCCGCCAGGTGATCTCGGTCGTCAGGCCGTCGGGCAGCCGCGATACCGCGATCGACCCCACCATCTCATCGGCGGCGCCGTGCCGGCGGCGTTGCCCAGCAGGCGGCGGGCTTCCAGGGCCAGCGCGCGGTTGCGGGCCATCACGGCGGGCCAGCCGCCGGGCAGCAGCGAGCCGAGGTAGTCGATCGCCGCCGGGACCGAGAGCCGCGCTGGTGCCCGTCCAGTCTACTTTGGCGCTTTCGTCGACTGGTAGGGCTCGACGATGGTGACCTTGATCAGTTGACCGCCCTCGAGCGGATCTCCCACCCGCAGACCGTTGGCGACGGCGATCTCTTCTTTCGTCCAGGTGGAGCTCGAGCGGGTGGCCAGCGCTTCGATGGTCTCGCCGGCTCGAGCCCGGACCAGGCGAATCCGGGTCTCCTTGATGTCGGCGCGTTCGGAGGCGGTGAGGGGCCGGAAGCTCCGAGCCACCGACGTGAAGACTGGCTGCAGGCTGCCGAACCGGGGCTGGGGGGCGAGACCGACCACCTGATAGACCAACCCCCCGTGGGCGATCCAGGTGAAATCGAGGCCGACCTTGCCATCCGCTTCGAGCTGCGTGTGCGCCGCCGGCAGGCCATTGATCGTCGTTCGCCGCGCGCTGGCCGCCACCGGAACCTTGGTGGCCTTCTCGAGCGCGCGGGCCCCGTCCAGCGGATCGCTGCCCGGCCCCAGGGCGCGGAAAACTACCGCCGCTTCTTCATCAGGCGCGACCGCCATCATCTTTCGCGGTGTGTTCCCGAGTGCCCACTTCGCGGGCAACTGGATGAAGACGGCGAGGTCCGGGTGAACGAACGTCCGGCCGACGATGAGTCCGTTGGCCGCCCGCTGGCCCACGACCAGGCCATCCATACGAGCCAGAAATGCTTCGTGGCCGCTGAGGGGTGCTCGGTTGGCCCGTGTCAACTCTTTGGCATGCGCCACGGTCCGGGCCACACGATCAGGGGTCGCCGGATGCGAGTCGAAGAAGCTGGGCCTCCGGGGTCGCTTGCTCATCAGGTCGGCTTCACGGCCGAGCGTATTCAGGAAGATGGCCAGGGCCGCTGGGTCCCACCCCGCCTGAGCCGCCATCTCCTGTCCCACGCGATCGGCTTCGGTTTCCTGATGGCGACTGTACGGGGCGAACACGAGGCTCTGGGCCACATCCCCGATCCCACCGATGAGGTCTCCTACCAGTGGGCTGACGAGTCCGGTGATCCCGGCGACGACCCCGAAGAGCACGGCCACGGGGCCTTGTTTCGAGATCCGTTGCACGCTGTGCCGCGCGGCAACGTGCGCGATTTCGTGTCCGACCACGCCGGCCAGCTCGTCTTCAGAGTTCGCCAGGGCGAGCAGGCCCCGCGAGACGTAGATATATCCTCCGGGAAGAGCGAACGCGTTCGGCTCGGCCATATCGACGATGTGAAATCGATAGACGACGTCCCGGCGGGGGGACTCCTTGGCCAGCCGGTGACCCAGCGCATCGAGGTAGATCGTGAGCTGGGGGTCGTCGAGCAAGCCCAGCTGCGCTTCGACCTTCTTAGCCTCCTCCTCGCCGATCTTCTTTTCCTGCTCGGTGGAGACCAAGGCCAGTTCCGGCCGACCACTGACGGGATTCGTGGCGCAGCCGCTGACGGTGGGCACCCCGGCGATCATGAGGAAAGCCGCAAACAGGAAGCGCATGGTCAGTGGGCCCGGTGCAGGGGAAAGGCCGGCGGGATGATCTGCTCCACGCCGGCGCCGTCCCACCGCCAGGTCGGCACGTGGCTCCAGTAACGGTGGGTGGCCTCGCGCGCCTTCGCGTACACCTGCTCCTCGTCCACGCGGGCCAGGCGGCCGTCCTGCACCAGGACCCTGCCGTCCACGATGACGGTGTGCACGTCCCGCCCGCCGCCGGCGTCCACCAGCGCCTTGATGGGGTCGGCATAGATGCCGGCGCCGAGGTGATCGAGGTCGATCACGACGATATCGGCCTTGGCCCCCGGGGCCAGGCGCCCCAGATCGTCGCGGCCCAGGAAGCGACAGCCGCCCAGCGTGGCGGCGTTGAAGACGTCGCGCGGCAGCCCGGCCTGATAGTTGCCGTCGGTGACCTTGGCCAGGATCGACGCCCAGCGCAGCTCGGCCACGATGTCCATGGGATAAGTGTCGGTGCCGATGGCCACCGTGACGCCGGCGTCGAGGCAGCGCTGGAAGGAGTGCAGGGTCATCCCCATCTTTGCGTACTTGTAGGGACAGTGCCCCATGGTGGCGCCTCGCTCGGCGAGGAGGCGCACGTCGTCGCCGAAGGGGTCCAGGGATGGGCGGTGGTGAAGACACCGTGACCGATCAGCGCCCGCTCGTCGAGGAATCCGATGTCAGCCAGGAAGCGGATCGGCGTCTGGCGGTGCTCGTCCATGATGCGCTGGAACTCGATGAGGTTGCCGCCGGCATGCGTGTGGATGGGCACGTCGAGCTCCCGGGCCGCGTCCTTGCCCTCGCGCAGCAGGCGCTCGGTGCACGTCTCGACCTGGGCCGCGTTGAGCATGCCGCGCAGACGGCCCTGGGCCGACCCGTTGTAGCTCTTGACGAACGCGATCGCTTCCTTCAGGCGCTCGCGACCGGCGGCGGGGTCCTCGTCGTAGTGCAGCCGCCCCTGCGCGTCCATGAAGGTGTCGCGGTCGCGGAACGCCGGGCTGCCGAAGACGCGCACGCCCAGGTCGTCCACCAGCCGCGCGTAGCCCTCCCAGTCCCCGCGCAGACCGCCGACGTCGATGATGGTCGTCGTGCCGTTCCGGACGGCGTGGAGGAACACGAAAGCGCGGATGGCGGCGACGGCGTCGGGCGGCGGCGGCGTCATCGTCCCCTTGAGGGGTGCCGCGAAGCTCATGTAGTTGGAGGTGCGATAGTCGTTCTTGGCCATGTCGAGCAGCAGGTAATCGCCGCCGTTGCCCGCGGTGTGCACGTGCGTGTTGATGATCCCGGCGAGACCAGCTTGCCCCGCGCCGACAGGCGGACGTCGGCCGGACCGCGGTAGGGGCCGCCGGCGTGGACGATGCGGTCGCCCTCGAAGACCACGGCGCCCTGTTCGTGCACCTCGTGCGAGCGGCCGTTGAAGGCGACAACCGCCCTCGATGAGGGTTCTCATGCGTAGGCCTCCTGCACGGAGGGATGCGTTTGTGGCAGGCTTGACGCCACGCTACCCCAACCGCTGGCCCTGGAGGTGACCGGATGCTCGCGATACTGGTGAAGGTTCGCATCAAGCCCGAAGGCCGGAAGCGCTTCCTGGAGGCGATCGAGGTGGACGCGCTCGGCTCCGAGCGGGACGAGCCGGGGTGCTACCGCTTCAACGTGCTGCAGGACGCGGGGGACTCCAACGTCTACCACTTCTACGAGGTCTACGAGGACGAGACGGCGCTGGAGAAGCACCGCACGATGCCCCACTACGCCACCTGGCGCGCGGCCGACACGCTGGACGGGCCGACCGAGGCGACGCGCTGCGAGACCGTCTTCCCGGGCGACCGCCGCTACTGGACGAAGCAGTAGGTCGAAGGCGCGCCCGCCGGGCCGCCACCTCATCGCGCCGGCGGTGGCGTCGGTCCCAGCACCTTCTCGATCGCCATGCCGATGGCGAGCAGCCGCGCGTCGCTGCCCCGCGGGCCATCGAGCGAGAGGCCCACGGGCAGTCGGGTGGTCGGCCCCAGTCCGGCGGGAATGGTCAACCCGGGAATGCCGGCGTTGCTCCCGGGGTCGGTGTTGCGGATGAACAGGAGGAACGTCGGCACGCTGCTTGCCTCGGGGCCCTGGGCGACGGCGACGTGGGGCGTGGTGGGGCCGATCAGCGCATCGATCCCGTGCCGCTGGAACGTGTCGGTGAACAGCTTGAGAAGCGCCGGCCGGGCCTCCCTCATGGCGACCTCGTAGAGGGGCGCGGCGTCCACGGGACGATCGGGCCCGGGCACCTTGCGGGGCAGGACCAGTCCCTCGTAGGTGCCTTTCACGTCCCGGCTGGCGATCATCCCGGCTATCTGCTCCACGCTCCGGCCGGTCTGGTACTTCTCGAGATAGGCCGTGAGGTCGTCGTAGGCCTCGTAGAGCGCCACCGGGAAGCTGGCCGCGGTGTTCAACTTCACCAGATCGGGCATGTCCACGTCCACGATCGTCACGCCGGCTTGCGTGAGCTTTTCGAGCGCGGCGTCGGTGACGGCCCGGGTGTCGGCGTCCAGATCGGTGAGGAAGTACGCGCGATACACACCGAGCTTGAGCCCCGGCAGCGACGCGGGGGGCGGGACCTGGCCGCCGGTGATGACCGCATCGAGCAAGGCGACGTCGGACACGGTCCGCGCCATGGGGCCCGCGGTGTCCCGCGAGTGCGAGATCGGCGTCACGCCTTCCTGGCTGTAACGCCCGATGGTGGGCCGCAGCCCGGAGCCACCGGTCAGCGCGGCTGGGATGCGAACCGAGCCGCCCGTGTCGCTCCCCAACCCGCCTGGCGCCAGCCGTCCGCCGATCGCCGCGCCGGTGCCGCTGGAGCTGCCGCCGGCGATTCGCGTCCGATCGTAGGGATTGCGCGTGCCGATGGGCTGGGCCGTGAAGAACGCCTCGTTGTAACCGGAGATGCCAAAGGCCAGCTCGTGCATGTTCGTCTTTCCGAGGATGATGGCGCCCGCATCCAACAGCTTCTGGACGACCGGCGCGTTCGCCTTCGGGACGAAGCCGCGCAGGCCCGGGGTCCCGGCCGTGTTCGGCATCCCGGCGATGTGCACGTTGTCCTTCACCACCAGCGGCACGCCGTGCAGCGGGCCTTTGATCTTGCCGGCGGCCAGGTCGGCATCCGCCTGGCCGGCCGCGGCCAGCGCGCCGGTGCGGTCGAGCATGATGTACGCGTTGAGATCGGCCCGGGCATCGGCGCGCGCGAGGTACGCCAGCGTCAGTTCCGTGCTGGTGATCTTCTTGTCGCGGATCAGCCGGGCGGCCCGCGTCACGTCGAGCTGGGTCAGGTCGGGCGGGCGCCCGGACGCGGTGACGCATCCCACCGCCGCGAGCACGAGCGCGAGGAGTGCATGAAGGCGCATGGTCGTCTCCTTATGGATCTTCGTCGCGCGGCGCCGGGATGGTGCGGGCGGAGAACTCCCGGTAGGCATACCGGGCCAGCACGTCCTCCCGCAGCTCGATGCCGAGCCCGGGCGCCGTGGGCAGCGTCAGGGAGCCCTGGTCGACGCGGAAGGGAGTCACCGCGATCTCCGCTCCGCGCGGCTCGAAGTTCACGAAGTATTCGGTGATCAGGAAGTTGGGGATGGCCGCCGAGACGTGCAGCGTGGCGGCGAGCCCGACGGTGGTGCTGTTGTAGTTGTGGGGAGAAACGGCCACGTGGTAGGCCTCGGCCATGGCCGCGATGGCCCGCAACTCCTCGATGCCGCCGACGTTGCAAACGTCGGGGTTGACGATGTCGGCGGCGCGACGCTCGAACACCTCGCGGAACTCGAAGCGCGAGTAGAGCTCCTCGCCGGTGACGATCGGGATGCGGATCTCCCGCCGGCACTCGACCAGGGCGCCGAGGTCCCGGGCCGAGACGGGCTCCTCGTACCAGAACGGGTCGAACGGCTCGAGCTGGCGGGCCACGCGGACGGCGTGCATCGGCGCCAGCCGCCGGTGGACTTCGATCAGAAGGTCGACCTTGGGACCGACGGCCTCCCGCACGGCGCGCACTCGCTCCACCGCCTCACGCTCGGCGTCGCGCGAGATGTGGGTGCGCCACGGCCCCGGGAAGGGATCGAACTTGAGCGCGCCGAAGCCCCGGGCCACGGTCTCCTTGGCCTTCGCCGCGTAGGCCGCCGGGGTGGTCGCGCCCGAGTACCAGCCGTTCGCGTAGACCCGGATCCGCTCGCGACAGGCCCCGCCCAGGAGATCCACGACCGGCACGCCGAGTCGCTTGCCGGCCAGGTCCCAGAGCGCCTGCTCGATTCCGCTCACGGCGCTCCAGAAGTCCATGGCGCCGCGCTTGGCCGCGAAGTCGTGATACGCCCAGTGCGTGAAGTGACGGATCTGGCCGGCCTCGCGGCCGACGAGGTAGCGCCCGAGCTGGCGCACGTGGGCGGCGATCGAGTGGTCCCGATCAGCCTGGGTGTAGCACTCGCCCCACCCGTGCAGACCGTCCGACGTCTCGACTTTGGCGAAGAGCCAGTTTTTGCCGTAACCGGGATCGACGAGGAACGGCGTGACGGCCGTCACTTTCATGGGGGGGCCATGCTACCCCATTCCTCGGGCGCGGCGTACTCAGCGCGGGCGCGCGGTCATCTGCGCGGGGTCCATGCCGTAGAAGAGCTGGCCGCCCCCGTCCCCGGGCCGCGGCCAGGGGTGTTCGCGCAGCACGCGCTCGTCGATGTCAGCGCCCCAGCCCGGCGCGTCGGTGAGAAAAACGTGCCCGTCGCGGATCACCGGCGGTCGGGTGATCAGCGGACCCTTCCACGGCACGTCGTCGATGTCGATCTCCATGATGCGCACGTTGGGCAGCACGGCGCAGAGGTGCAGCGAGTGGAGATCGGCCAGATGGCTGTAGTAGTTGTGCGGGGCGATGTTGATCTCGCATGCTTCGGCCAGCCGCCCGATCTGCACGGCCGGCGAGAAGCCGTTCCAGGGCACGTCGATGATCGCCACGTCGACCGTGTGGCGCTCGAGGAACGGCCGGTACTGCCGGAGCGTCACCAGACTCTCGCAGGAGGCCAGCCGCGTCGAGGTCGACTGCTTGATCTGGAGCAGGACGTCCGGGTCCCAGGTGTCGTACTCGAGCCACTGCAGATCATAGCGCTCGAGCATCTTGGCGATCCGCAGCACGCCTTCGGTGCGGAAGTTGTAGTTGAGGTCGAGGCAGAGGCCGACCTTCGGGCCCACCGTGTCGCGGAAGGTGCCGATCAGGCGGTCGATGGCCTCCATGATCTCCACGGTGGGCGCGCCGTCGGTCGTGTTGATGCCGCTGGCGAAGCCGGGGAAGTACACCGTGGCCGGCTCGCCGGGGATGACCATGTTGGTCTTGAGGGCGGTGAAGCCGCGCGCCACCACCTCGCGCCCCAATGCGGCGATGTCCTCGTAGGTCCGGAGCGGCGGCGTCCCGAGCAGCGTCCCCATGCGGGCCCGCGTCGTCCCGCAGTGCGACCAGTAGAGCCGCACCCGATCGCGCAGCGGGCCACCGAACAGCTCGTAGACCGGCACGCCGAGCGCCTTGGCCTTGATGTCCCACAGCGCCAGCTCGATGCCGGCGATGGCCTTGTGGGAGACGCCGCCGAGGTTCTGGCGCACGCGGCGCAGCATGTCCCAGTAGAGGCGCTCGACCGGCCGCGGGTCCTGCCCGATCAGGAGGTCGGTGAGGTCGCGCACGCCGCCGGCGACGCCGTGCGGGCTTCGGTTGTCGCTGCACTCGCCCCAGCCGACGAGGCCATCGTCGGTCTCGACGCGCACGAACGTCCACGGCCGCCAGCCGCCGTCGCAATGCAGCGCCTCCACGCGCGCGATCTTCATGACGCTCCTCCTGCTGTCCGTCCGGAGCGAGCCCGTGCCGCTATCGGCGGGCGATCAGGCGCCGGAACACGGCGCCGTAAAGGAAGCCAGGGCGCGCCTCGGTCAGGCCACCCACGGCTTGAGCCGGGCTCGCGGCCCCCGCTACAACGACGCCAGGGCGCGCCTCGGTCAGGCCACCCACGGCTTGAGCCGGGCTCACGGCCCCCGCTACAACGAAGCCAGGGCGCGCCTCGGTCAGGCCACCCACGGCTTGAGCCGGGCTCGCGGCCCCCGCTACAACGACGCCAGGGCGCGCCTCGGTCAGGCCACCCACGGCTTGAGCCGGGCTCGCGGCCCCCGTTACAACGACGCCGTGGCTCTCGGCCAGCTCGGCCGCGTGCTGCTTCAGCCGCTGGCCGATGGTCTCGCCGGCCGACACGTTGAAGCCGGGCATCTGGCTCTCGTGGCGAATCAGCGCCGCGATCTGCCTGTCGATGGAGTCGGTGACGTCCACGATGACGTTCGGCTCATCCATGCCCCAGTACCAGAGCTCCCGGACCTTATGCGGCTGCAGACCGTCCCGCGTGATCTGCTCGGGGAAGTGCAGGTGGTCCCGGGCGTACGGATAGACGGCGTCCGTCGTCACGATGCCCGCCTTGCGGTGATCACGATGCTGGAAGCCCTTGATGCGATAGGGGTCGTGGACGAAGACGGTGTGCGGCCGGTACTGCCGGATCGCGCGCACGACGTCAGCCAAGAACGCGCGGCTGTCGTCGAGCTCGCCATCGGGGTAGCCGAGCATGACGACGTGCTTCACGCCCATGAAGTCCGCGGCGGCGCGTTGCTCGTCCGCGCGCTTGCTGGCCAGCTCGGGCGGCGTCACCGACCGGTCGGCGGTGCCGGCCTGGCCGTTGGTGCAGAGCACGTAGGTGACCTCGCAGCCCCCGGCCACCCACTTGGCCACGACGCCGCCCGAGCTGATCTCGGCATCGTCGGGGTGGGCGAAGATCACCATCGCCTTGTCGGGCACGTCCGTCACGAGCTCGAGCTTCACCGTGACGGGCGATGCCCCCACAGGCGCTGGCTGGCCACGGCTGCCCCTTCCTTCAGCGAGCGCAGCTTGGCCCAGACCACGCTTTCGGCGCACATCTCCGAGCCGGCGAACGTCCCGAAGCCACAATCGGTCGAGGCGATGACGCGAGTGCGATCGCCGATCGCCTCAGCGGCCTGGCCGATGCGGTCGGCCACGACCTCGGGATGCTCCACGTAGTTGGTGGTGGTGTCGATGACACCGGGGAGGAAGAGCATCGAGTCCGGCAGCCGATGGCGCGCGATGACCTTGTACTCGTGCTGGTGGCGCGGATTGGCGAGGGGGAGCGAGAGCGCGCCCACCCTGGCGCGCAGGATGATGGGCAGGATCGCCTCCAGGGGGATGTCGTGGACGTGCGGCCCATCGTAATTGCCCCAGCAGACGTGCAGGCGAATGCGATCGGCGGGAATCGCCGCGGTGGCCCGATTGATGGCCTCGACGTGGAGCTCCAGGGCCCGCTGGAAGCGGTCCAGGGACTCGTGCTGGAAGAAGCGGGTGCGCTCCATGGCCAGGTCGGGGCAGTCGAGTTGCAGCACGAGGCCCCGCGCGTGGATCAGCTCGTACTCCTTCCGCATCTCGCCGGCCAGGGCCATGACGTAGCGCTCGTGCGAGTCGTAGTGGGCGTTCAGGAGGATGGTCGCGATCGTGCCGGGGGAGGCGGCCGTCATGAACCGCTCGACGAACTGCTGGGGGGCGGCCTCGACGCAGCGCAGGAAGAGATCGCATTCTCGCGCGGCCTCGGTCAGGTCTTCATAGTGGACCTCGGCGACGGCCTGCGGGGCGTTGACGATCCGCGCGGCCGCCCGGCGGCGGAGCTCCAGCATCGCCGCGTAGTCAGGAAACTCGGCGATGTCCCGGGCGGGCAGGCGCTTGCTCTCGCCGCCGAAACCCCGCATCCGCCGGGCGACATAGGTCGAGAACCCGGCGCGCGGCTGCTCGCCGTCGTTGCCGACGTCGATGCCGACCTCGAGCTGCCGGGCGACCACGGCCCAAACCGCCGTCTCCACCTGGCGCTCCAGCTCGCGCTCGTCGACCGGCTCACCCCGGTCCCGCCTGACGAGCAGGTCGCGCAAGGCCGGGGTGCGCGGGATGCTGCCGACGTGGGTGATCAGGATGCGGTCATCGCTCGTGCGCATGGGGCGCGGCGTCCTGACCGGCTCAGGAACTGCTGGCGACGGATGCCGGCTCGGGGATGTCGAGGGTCGTCACCCGCCGCAGTTCGCGGCGATACTTGCCGTCCTCGAACGGCCGGCCGCGATGCATCGTGGCCCGGTTGTCCCAGATCACGAGATCGCCGACGCGCCAGGCATGGCGGTAGACGAACTCCGGTTGGGTCGCGTGCTCGCTGAGATCCCGCAGGAGGAGGCGCCCCTCGGGCACCGGCCAGTCGATGATCCGCGAGGCGTGCGACGCCAGGTAGAGCGACCGGCGCCCCGAGCGCGGGATGGTCCGGACGACCGGATGCACCGCGCCCTTCAGCTTCTCCTGCTCGTCCTCCGAGAACTCGAACCCGAGCGTCTGGCGGGAGTAGGCGATCGAGTGGTGGGCGTGGAGGCCCTCGAGTTGCGCCTTCATCTCCGCGGGCAGCGCGTCGTAGGCGCCGCGCATGTCGGCGAACTCCGTGTCCGCCCCGACCGGTGGGACGATCCGCGCCGAGAGCATCGAATAGCGTCCCGGCGGGTCCTGGAATGACGCGTCGGTGTGCCACAGTCGGTTGCCGAGGCCGTACATGCGGCGGCGATCGTCGCCCTGGAGGATCTCGCCATCGTCGCCGACGTTCGAGATGTCGGAGAGGGCCTCGTTGCCCAGCCGGCTCTTGCCCAGGGCGGCGGCGCCGGTCCTGGAGTGGAGTTGGCCGTCGAGCCGCTGGGCGAAGGCGAGCTGCTCCTCGTCGGTGAAGGGCTGATCGTGGAAGACCAGAATGGCGTATTCGTCCATGCCCGCCCGGATCTCGGCCAGCGTCTCGCGGTCGTGAACCCGGCGGAGATCGACCGGGCTCACCTCGGCGACGAAGTGCGGGTGGAGCTTGCGGAAGGTCAGCGTCACGGCGTCCTCGCCGCCGCCGCGGCGGCGTCGGCCTTCTGGAAGTCGGCCTCGGTGAAACCGTAGAGGTGCGCGCCCCCCATGAGGATCTGGGCGGCGATCTGGCGTGGGACGTTCTTCAGCAGATTCTCGGCCACGTGGGGGAAGTTCGAGTCGAAATGCGGGTAGTCCGTGGAGACGCACATCCGGTCGGCGCCGATGAGCCCGGCCGTGGCCTCGATCTCGGGCTCGCTGCCCTCGACGGCGGCCCAGCAGTTGCGCCGGAAATACTCCCGGGGAGTGAGGGAAAGATAGGGCGCGTGGGAGTCGCGGTACTGGGGATAGTCCCACTCGATGCGGGACAGGAGTCCGGGCACCCAGGAGTTCTGGGCTTCCAGGAACCCCACCCGGAGCTGGGGGTGGAACTCGAACACGCCGCCGATGATCATGGCGATCAGCGCCTGCTGCATCTCGATCCAATGGCTGGCCACGTGGCGATAGAACCGGTTCTCGCCGTACAGCTCGATCATGCGCGAGTACACGGCGCTCACGCCCTCGTGGAACCCCCAGGTCACGTTCAGCTCTTCGTGCAGGCGGTAGAGCGGCTCCCAGTAGTTGGAGTGCCAGTAGCGGCCATTGACGAGATTCGGCCGGATGAACGAGCCGACGGCGCCCAGCTCCCGCACGCAGCGCACCAGCTCCTGACAGGCCAGGTGCACGTCGTGCACGGGCAGCATGGCCACGAACTTCAGGCGATCGGGGCTGTACCGGCAGAACTCGTGGATCCAGTTGTTGTAGGCCTGGCCGAGGGCCAGCGACAGCCGGGGATCCATGTCGTTGCGGCCGAGGAGGGCGAGGCCGGTGGTGGGGTAGAGCACGGCGATGTCGACACCTTCCATCTCCATGCCCATCACCTGGGCCTCGGCGTTGTAGTCGCGCTCGACGGCGAAGTCCAGACGGCCCGTGTCGAAGAGCCGCGATCCCGACAGCGGCTGGCTGCTCTGCGTCGAGGCGGTCCGGTGCCGCTTCCGGTATTGCTGTAGGTCGGCATCCGAGATGGGCACCCCGTCGACGACGATCAAGCCAGCGGCCCAGCCCCGAGTCGGGCGGCCGTCGGCGCCGATGGGCACGCTGACGCGGTCCTTGAACTTCGGGTCCAGATAGCGCTCGAAGAGGTCGGGCGGTTCCATGATGTGCATGTCGGAGTCGACGAACCGGAAACCGTCCTTCATGACATCCTCCTGCGGGCTGACGGCGGTTGTCGGGCCGCCCCTTGACTGGGGGTAGGCCGGACTATAACGGCCTTCCGCCGGGAGTCAAGCGCTCCCGGGCTTCTCCACGGTCGCCCGCTCGACCGCCAGCAGCTTCTCGGGCTCGATGGTGGCCAGCATCTCCTTCGGTCAGGCCCCAGTCGAGCCTGGCCGTGGTCGCCGCGCCGAACCCGTCGGCGAGGTCCTGGTAGACCTTCTTCCAGGCCGCATAGGCCGCCAGCAGCGGCGTCTGCGGATCGGCGACGATCTTGTCGCCGAGACCCCCCAGATCCCGAAGCGTCATCCCCATGCCGGCGAGGCCGCCGCGCGAGGTCAAATACATGAGCGGCCCGCCGAAACGCTCGGCGATGGCGCGGAGCTGCTCCGGCGTGTGCGCCATCGAGAGCAGCAGGACGTCGGCCCCGGCCTTGCGGTAGGCTTCGCCGCGGCGGAGCGCATCCTCCATGGTGCTGGCCCGCATCGCGACCTTGGCCGCCATCAGTTCCCTGGAGATCATGTGCTCGATCCCGATGTGGTGATGCGCCCGCTTGGGGACGAGCTGGTCGTCGATCTCGATCGGCGCGAAGCCGGCCGCCTGGCACATCTCGGTCAGGTTCAGATGGGCTTCGAGCGCGACCTTCTGGTAGCCCGTGGCGCCGCCGCCGAGGTAGCCGGCCGCGACGCTCCCTCGGCCCGTCTCGGTGCCGGTGCGATCGGCAGCATCGATCTCAGGACGAGTGGTTCCTCGTCACCGCGACCTTGACGCCCATCGAAGTCAACCATTGGCGCACGAGACTCCAGGAACGCGGATCGTCCCGCTCCCACCGCCTAATCGTGTCGGTGGAGATCGCGAGCACACTCCGATGCTTGTGCGAAACCTTCCTCACGAGCTTTGCCAAGTCTGTGGGGCTCGCATCGAGTTCTTGCAACAGCCGCTCGGTCACTTTGTCCATCCGTCAACACCTTGGCCGAGAACGTGGGTTGGACCCAGCCAACCAACGTCACTGCCACCTCCTGGCCTACGCGTCGGGAAGGATCACGATCGCGTAGGGTCGCGAGCGAAGCTCCTCGTCGATCTCGGGCCGTAAGCGACGGTCGTGGCGCCGGCGGTCGGGCCCGACCGGAGCGCCACCCTCGCGCCGCTCTCCGCGACGGCGATCCATGATCACGTCGACTTTGGGGTAGCCCGAAAAGCGCTCGATCAGAGAGCGATGGAGCCAAGGATGCTGCGAGGACACGATGAACAGGTAGCGTGGCATCCGCTTAACTGTGGTGTCCAGGCCCGGCGCCCCGACCCGCCATTTCGGGCATGCACAACCGGGCGCCCCAGTGCTCATCACGTCGAGGCGGAAGCCTGCCAATGCATCCCTGTCTCCCTGAGGATCCCATCGGAACCCTGTGGGCAAATTCGGTGCCGGATCGTCGGGCACACGGGTAGACCGGAACCGGGGGTATGCCGGACGTAACGTTTCCCGAAAGATACGCTCACATCGCGGTGCAGGAAGGGTTCAGGAGGCTGGAATGCTCTTGGCTCAGGCGCCAGAGCTATTGGTCGAAGCTCCATGGTCGAGACGCCAGGGCGAGCCTTTTCCAGCCGGCGCGGCGGAGCGAGCGTTTCTCGCCGGCAGTCAGAGCGTCGGGGACTCCCGGGGACGGATGCCGTAGCGTTTCATCTTGAGGTGGAGAGTCTTGTAGTCGGTTTTCAGGATACGTGCGGCCTCGCTCTTGTTCCCCCGCGTGGCCTGCAAGGCCGAGCGAATGGCCAGTCGCTCGGCCTCGGCGGCGGCCATGTCGGCACTCTCCTTCAGCGAGGGCCTCGTCGTCGAGCCCGGGTCCTGGGTCGAAGGCGCGCCGTGGGCAGGCGCGGGCGCGATCACGAGGTGCTCGGGCCTGATCAGGTCGGAGCTCAGTAGCGTGGCTCGACGGATGACGTTCCGAAGCTCCCGGACATTACCGGGCCATCGATAGCGAAGGAGGAGCTCGAGCGCCTCCTCGGAGATCCCGAGGACCGGCCGCCGCAGCTCCATGCTGGCTTCAGCCATGAACCGCTCGGCAAGGTAGGCAATGTCTTCCTGCCTCTCCCGGAGAGGCGGGACGACGATGACGAATTCGGTCAAGCGATAATAGAGATCCTGCCTGAACCGGCCGGCCCGCATCTCTCTGTCCAGTGGGACGTTGGACGCCGCGATGATGCGCACGTTCACGGGCATGGCGCTCTTGCCGCCGAGCAGATTGACTCGCCGTTCCTGAAGCACCCGCAGGAGCTTTGACTGGGTGATCAGAGGGAGGTTCGCGATCTCGTCCAGGAAGAGCGTTCCCCCCTCGGCGAGCTGGAAGTGTCCCTCCTTTCGCCGATCGGCGCCGGTGAACGCGCCCTTCTCGTAGCCGAACAGCTCCGACTCGATGAGCGTGTCAGGAATCGCGCCGCAGTCGAGCGCGATGAACGGCCGGCCTCGCCGCGCGCTGAGCTCGTGGATGGCTCGAGCCACGAGCTCCTTCCCCGTGCCCGTCTCTCCCTCGATGAGCACCGTGAACGTCGACTCCGCCACCTGCCTGACCTGCTGGATGACCTCCTGGAGCTCCCGGCTGGGGCCCATGAGCCAGGGGAGAGGGTTCCGTTCTCGCAGCCGATTCCTGAGCCCCTCGATCTCGGCGCCCAGCGCATGACGCTCGAGTGCCCGGCGAACGCTGATGACGATGTTGTCCGTGTGATCGGGAGGCTTGGTGAGGTAGTCGTAGGCACCGAGCCGCATGGCCTCCACGGCCGATGAGATGTCCCCGTACCCCGTCAGGATGATCACCGGCACGTCGGGAGCGATCGTCTTCAGCTGCTTCAGCGTCTCCATCCCATCGAACCCCGGCATCTTGAGATCGAGGATGACGACTCCCGGGGCGACCTCCCCGACCTTGTGGAGCGCCGTCTCACCGTCGGCAGCGGCGACCACCTCGAACCCATCGGCGTGCAGCACGCTGGTGAGGACTTTGCGTACGTCCGGGTCGTCATCGACGATGAGAACCGTCGGCGCCCTCTCCCGGACGGGGGCCCGGCCGACAGACTCCGAGCTGCTGCCCGAGGCCGACATGGGACCCTCCTAGGGTGAGAGGGGGAACTTCAACATCATTGTCGTCCCCTTGCCCCGCTTGCTCTCGGCTTCGATGGTCCCTCCATGTTTGACCATGATTCCCCGAGCGATGGAGAGACCCAGCCCCGTTCCCTGCCCTTCCTGCTTCGTCGTATAGAAGGGCTCGAAGATGCGCCCCAGCTGCTCGTGATCCATCCCGATCCCCGTATCCGCCACTGTCACGCCGATGGAGCGCCTCCCCTCGTGGGGCACGCGCTCGCTCCGCACGACGAGGGTGCCCCCACCCACCATCGAATCCGCGGCGTTCGCGAAAAGATTGACGAACACCTGAGTCAGCTCATCACGATCCCCGAGAATCAAGGGCACCGCGGCGTCGAATACCGTCTGCACCTCAATGCGGGCGGTGGTGAGCTTCGGCCGGAGGAGGTCCAGCGAGCGGAGAATGACCTCGGGCAAGGCGAGCGGTTCTCGCTTCGGCTCACGGCGCCGACCCACGTCGAGCAGCTGTCGGCTGATCTTGGCCGCCCGGCGCGCCGCCATCTCCATATCGCTCAGCTGCTCGCCGGCCGGCGAACCCGGCGGCGTCTGCCGGATGAGGAGCTGGATGGTGCCCAGAATGGCCGTCAGGGGACTGTTGATCTCGTGGGCGACGCTTGTCGCCAGCTCGCCCAGCGCGGCGAGCTTCGCCGACTGGACGAGTTGCTCCTGCGTCGTTCTCAGCTCCTCCATCTGGCGGCGCAGATCCTCATAGAGCCGGGAGTTCCGCAACGCGATCGCGGTCTCCTCCATCAGCGTTTCCAGGAGCTCGATCTCGTCGCGATCGAAGCTCTGGCCCGAGAGCTTTTCACCAACCACGAGGACCGCCGTCAGCTCGCTGTCCAGAAAGAGTGGCAGCAGCAGCGCGACTCGAGCCGTCTCCATCCTCGTGGTCGCGGCGCGCAGGCGCAGGTCGGCGAGCGTCTGGAAGGCGGCCTCCTCGACGACGAACGTCTTTCCCATCACGCCCAGCCACCGCAGCACGGTGCGGTCGAGCAACGTGCGGATCGAGGCCTCCTCGGCGCCGAAGCTCGCGCTCGAGAACGGGATGAAGCCGTTCGTCGCCGCGTCGTGGAGATGAAAGGTCGCGTGCATGGCCGGAATCCGCGCCACGAGCCCCTCGGTCAGGGTCTGGCCCAGCTTACGGATCTCAAGGATCGAGGACATCTCTTTGCTCAGCGCCACCAGTGCGTCACGGACTCCGTGCTGACGCTCGAACATGACACGGTCGAGAAGACCCTCCAGCTTTCCCAAGAGGGGGAGGGCGACCGTGAGGGCCAGGAGCAGCACCAGCAGGTATCGGATCTCCGTCTCGAGATGAGCGCCCGGCGCGATCGGGCCGGGCGTGAAGTGATCGACCGCGTAAAGCCCGGCGAAGAGGATCGGGGCCAACGCCATCGCGGTCAGGAGGTAGAGGACCGAACGTTTCGCCAGGATCGTGAGATTTATGAGCCGATAGCGGACGAGCGCCACCCCGAGGGCCAATGCGAACACCGCGTTGGTCGGTATCCCGGCCGGGTACAGCCGCTCCCACCCGAACATGAAGCGGCTGAAATCCACGAGGCCGCCCAGAAAGCTCACCGCTCCGCCCACGATGACGAGGAGCGTCCGGTTCCTTCGGAAGCTCGGCCGCAGGGACCGATACGCCCGGATGAGCCACACCAGCCCGACGACCAGATACGCCTGGAAGTAGACGAGGAACGGGCCGTAGAGCGGCCCCACCGTCGGCGCGAAGCCCCAGTACGTGGCGCGCACGCCGGTCATGAACGCGGGGGTGGGGCTGGCGACCAGAAAGAAGCCACACAGGAGGTATCCGATGATCAGGGAGGACCGGCGCCGCCGCACATCGAGGAACAGCAGGACATAATGGTAGAACAGCACAGGGATGGGGATGACCCCGAGGTGGAGGAAGCGTTCCCAGGCCAGCGCCTCGGAGGGATCGGCGGTCCAGCGCAGCCCGAGAACGCCGAAGTTCCACACCGCCAGGGCTGAAACGAGGCAAGCGAAGAACCTGTTGCGGGGGCTGTTGCGATCGGCGGTCAGCGCGCTGCCGAGGAGAACCAGGTTCAGCCCAAGGGCCAAGAGCGGAATCAGCCGGTGGAGGAGATCCGCTGTCATCGGCGTCGATTCGGAGACGTCGCGCCGTTCATCGCACCTCCCGCAGTCTAGGCGGCAGCGCTCACCGTGAAGGGACTATGGGACGTTCAAGCCGATCCGTCAAGACGCTATGATAGCCGCGCGCCAGGAGGGGTTAGATGTGGCCCTGGTGAACGAGGTATTCGGCCACCAGGATGCCGCCCTTGGCCGCGCCCATCTTGGTGTTGTGGCTCACCAGCATGTACTTGATCCCGTTGGCCAGCGCCTCATCCGCGCGGACCCGCCCCACGGAGGTCAGCATGCCGCCTTCCCGGTCGCGGTCCAGACGGGGCTGGGGCCGGTAGGGATCCTCGCTCACGTCGATGAGAGCCGGCGGACAGGACGGCAGTCTCAGAGCGACGAACTCCTTCCCGTAGTCCCGCAGCGCCTTCTTCGCGTCGTCCACGGTCGCCGCCTTCTTCAGTGATACGGAGACGGCTTCGGTGTGCCCGTCCAGCACGGGCACGCGAGTGCAGGTGGCCGACACGCGGAACGCCGCCGGTTCCACCGTCCCGCCGGCGACCTTCCCCAGAATCTTCCGGGTCTCGGTCTCGACCTTCTCCTCCTCCCTGGGGATGTAGGGGACGACGTTGTCCATGACGTCCAGCGCCACCACGCCGGGCGACAGGCCCGCGCCGGAGCAGGACTGCATCGAGGTCATGATGACGTGGTGGATACCGAAGGCGTCGTAGAGCGGCTTGAGGGTCATGGCCAGCCCCATGGCGGTGCAGTTGGGCCCCGGCGTCACGAAGCCGTTCCAGCCCCGGTTCTTCTTCTGGGCGGGAATGAGCCGGTCGTGATCGAGGTTCACCCCGGGAATGAAGATGGGCACGTCTGCTTCGTAGCGGAAGGCCGAGGCCGTCGAGACGACTGGCGTGGTCTTGGCGTACAGCGGCTCCAGGTGTTTGGCAGCGTCCGACTCGACCGCCGCGAACACCACGTCGACGGCGGTCGCGTCGAATCGGGAGGCGTCTTGCACCTGGATGCCGGCGAAGGCCGGGTCCAGAGGCTCGGGGCAGTACCAGCGACAGGCGCCCTGGGCGTCGGTGATGGCGGCCTGGTACGGCTTGCCCGCCGATCGCTCGGAGGCGGCCAGCGCCGTCACCTCGAACCAGGGGTGGTTGGACAGGGCGGCCAGGAACTGCTGGCCGGCGACGCCCGTCGCGCCGATCACGGCGGCCCGTTTCCTGGTCATGGTGACGGGAAGAATAACATGGGGCGATCGGGCGCCCGTTCCCCTGGGGGCCGCGCCACGTTACCATGACGGCATGAAGCTTCCCTCGCGGTCCGAAGACTTCGCGGAGTGGTACAACCAGCTCGTCCTGCGCGCCGAGCTGGCCGATTACTCGCCTGTGCGCGGCTGCATGGTGGTGCGGCCCTACGGCTGGGCGCTCTGGGAGAACATCCAGGACGCGCTCGACGCGCGCTTCAAACGGCTCGGCGTCGAGAACGCCGCATTCCCCCTGTTCATTCCCAAGTCCTTCCTGGAGAAGGAGAAGGAGCACGTCGAGGGCTTCTCGCCGGAGCTGGCCGTCGTCACCATCGCCGGTGGCGAGACGCTGGAGGAGCCGCTGGTCGTGCGGCCGACCTCGGAGACGATCATCGGGCACATGTGGGAGAAGTGGATCAAGTCATACCGGGATCTGCCCATGCGCCTGAACCTCTGGAATAGCGTGGTGCGCTGGGAGCTACGCACCAAGCTCTTCCTGCGCACGGCGGAGTTCTACTGGCAGGAAGGGCACTGCGCCTACGCCACCCACGACGACGCCGAGCGGGAGACCCGCTGGATCCTGGACCACGCCTACGCCGACTTCGCTGTGAACGTCGCCGCCATCCCCGTCGTGCCGGGCCGCAAGAGCGAGAGCGAGAAGTTTGCCGGGGCCCTGCGCTCGTACAGCATCGAGGCCATGATGGGCGACGGCCGGGCCCTGCAATCGGCGACGTCGCACAACCTCGGCCAGAACTTCGCGAGAGCCTTCGGAATCCAGTACCTGGACCGGACGAACACCCTGCAGCACTGCTGGACGACGAGCTGGGGCCTGTCGACGCGCGTCATCGGGGCCCTCATCATGGTGCACGGCGACGACCAGGGGCTCATCCTGCCGCCGCGCCTGGCGCCGCACCAGGTGGTGATCGTGTCGATCTACAAGAACGACGCCGAGCAGGGACGGGTCATGGAGACGGTGGACCGGGTCCGCGCGGCGCTGGCCGACGCCGGCATCCGGGTGAAGGTGGACGACCGCGCGGATCTCACCCCGGGCTTCAGGTTCAACGACTGGGAGATGCGCGGGGTGCCCCTTCGCCTGGAGGTGGGGCCGAAGGACGTGGAGAAAAATTCCGTCATCCTGGCCCGACGGGACAAACCCGGCCGGGAGGGCAAGTCATTCGTTGCCCAGGACGGCCTGGTCCCGACCGTGCAGGCGGCGCTGGTCGATGTCCACACGGCGCTCCACGACCGCGCGCTGGCCTTCCGCCGGGCCCATACCCACGAGCCGAAGGACTACGCCGAGCTCAAGGCCGTGGTCGAGAAGGGCTGGGCGCTCGCCTGGTGGTGCGGTCGCCGGGAGTGCGAGGCCCAGGTCAAAGAAGAGACCAAGGCGAGTACGCGCTGCGTCCCGCTCGAGCAGCCCGGCGGCGAGGGCCCGTGCATCGCCTGCGGCGAGCCGGCCCGAGAACAGGCCATCTTCGGGAGGGCCTACTGAGCCGCGATCCGGGCGGCGAATCGTTACGTTCCAGGTAATTGACGGTCCGCCCCTCCGCTGACTTACTGGCGATAGTCAATTCGGAGGGGGTGCCACATGCTTGGCGTCGCCTTTGCCGGAACGTTCGCCGCCCGTCTCGAACAGCGAGTGCGAGCCCATCTGGAAACGCCGGGTGACGTCATCATGGCCGACGAAGTCGGAATCGTCCCGCGGCTGTCCGCCGTGGACGTCCTGGTCACCATGGCGTTCACCCGCGAGATGGGCACGGCGGCCCCACGACTGAAGCTCGTCCAGGTGCCGGGGGCCGGCCTGGACCGGATCGACCGATCCGCCCTTCCCGCCGGGACATCGCTGGCGAATGCCTACGGCCACGAGACCGGCATCGCCGAGTACGTGATCGGCGCCATGCTGGCCTTCACCCGGGAGTTCGGCCGGCTCGACGCCGCGCTGCGCCGGGGAACCTGGGAGAGCCAGTGGGCGGTCGGCGCCGCGCCGCCGGCGCCGTGGCCGGAGCTGGCCGGGAAGACGCTCGGGATTCTCGGCTACGGGCGCATCGGTCAGGCCGTGGCGCGTCGCGCGCAGGCGTTCGACATGGCCGTGTGGGCCATTCGCCGGGACGTGGGGCGGTCCGATTCGAACGGACTCGAATTTCTCGGTGGGCCAGAAGCCCTGGACGAGGTCTTGCGCCGGGCCGATTACCTGGCCATCACGCTCTCGCTCACCGACGCCACCCGGGGTCTCCTCGGACAGGGGGAGCTGGGATTGATGAAGGAGACGGCGGTGCTCATCAACGTGGCGCGGGCCGAGATCGTGGACGAGGACGCTCTCTACGAGGCGCTGGCCGAGCGGAGGCTCGCCGGCGCCGCGCTCGACGTCTGGTATCGGTATCCCTCGAGCGCGGGTCCCATGCCGCCCGCGCGGCGCCCGTTCCACGAGCTGACGAACGTCCTCATGACGCCGCACGTGTCCGGCTGGACCGAAGGGATGCTCGAAGCGCGGGCCAGAGTGATCGCGGAAAACATCCGCCGCACGGCGCGCGGAGAGCCGCCGGTGAATCTGATCCCGTCGCGGACATAGCGGGCAGGCGCCGGGCAGGCTGCGCGGTATGGCGACTGGCGCTTGTCGCGCGCGACCCCCTGGGCGATCATCGCGGCGCTGTCGTGGAGGGCCGCAGGGTATGAACAACATCACCGACCTGGTGGGCGCCATTCGGTGCGGCGACACGCAGGCCGCCGGGGATCTGCGGGCGGAGAGCCCGGGACTGGCCAATGCTCGGGACGAGAACGGCAACTCGCCGCTTCTCGTCGCGACGTACGCCGGCCGACCGGAATTGGTGCGCCTGCTGCTCGAGCGCGGCGCGCGCCCCAACGTCTTCGAAAGCTGCGCCCTCGGGCTCGAGCCGGACGTCCGTCGTCACCTCCGAGAGCATCCCGGCAGCGCACGACAGTGGGCGCCCGACGGCTGGACCCCACTCCACCTGGCGGCGTACTTCGGTCATCGGGAGACGGCCGAGGCCCTCCTCGATGCTGGAGCGGACGTGCTCGCCGTCTCGCGGAACGACGAAGGCAACCTGGCGATCAACGCTGCGGCGGCCGGAGCCCGCGTCGATAGACGCCCCGACATCGTTCGGCTGCTCATCGCGCGAGGAGCGCCGGTCGATGGCCGAGGCTCGCCGAGCGGTCACACACCGTTGCTCGAAGCCGCCTCTAACGGTGCCGTCGCGCTCGTCGGCCTGCTCCTGGACAACGGCGCCGACCGCTCGTTGCCGGCGGGCGACGGGCCGACCGCACTGGACATCGCCAGGAAGCAAGCACAGCACGAAGTCGTGCGCTTCCTGGGCGGCTGACCGGGGAATTGCCTATCACGAGCGATTTTCGAGCCGCGGCGTCGCGGTCGTCTGCCGCCCGCCTGCCCTTCTTCTACGGCTGGGTCATCGTCGCCGTCGCCTTCGTCACGATGGGGGTAGGCGTCAACGCGCGCACCGCCTTCTCCCTGCTGTTCCCGCCGATCCTCGACGAGTTCGGCTGGGAGCGAGGCTTGACGGCCGGGGCGTTTTCCTTCGGCTTTCTCGTCACTGCCATCCTGAGTCCTCTCCTGGGCCGCTTGATGGATCGCCGCGGCCCACGGCTCGTGATCGAGCTCGGGGTGGGCCTGGTGGCGGCCGGGCTGCTGCTGGCCCCGCTGGTGCGTGAGCCCTGGCATCTCTACGCCACACTCGGTGTGCTCGTCGGCGGCGGCAGCGTGTGCCTGAGTTACACCGGTCAGGCGCTCTACCTTCCCAACTGGTTCGTGCGCCGGCGGGGTCTGGCGATCAGCCTCGCCTTCTCCGGCGTTGGCGTGGGCTCGATCATCCTCCTGCCCTGGGTGCAGAGCCTCATCGCCGGCGCCGGCTGGCGCGCCGCCTGTTGGGCCCTTGGCCTCCTGGTGCTGGTGCTGTTGGCGCCACTCAACCTCCTGGTGAAACGGCGGCCCGAGGATCTCGGGCTCGAACCCGACGGCGACCGCACCGGGCGCGACGTCGCGGCCGGCCCCCGGACGACCAACGTGGTGGACCCGGTCTGGGCCGCCGTGGACTGGACCCTCGGCCGCGCCCTGCGCACGGCCCGCTTCTGGTGGGTCGCGGTGGGCTATTTCTGCGGCCTCTTCTGCTGGTACGCGGTGCAGGTCCACCAGACGAAGTACCTGGTCGAGATCGGGTTCAGCCCGAGCGACGCCGCGTGGGCGCTGGGCTTCGTGAGCCTGGCCGGCATCCCGGGGCAGATCGCGCTCGGGCATCTCTCCGACCGGATCGGGCGCGAATGGGTGTGGACGGTGGGGAGCGTGGGCTTCGCGCTCTGCTACGTGGCCCTGCTCCTGCTCGGCCACGCCCCGACGGCGCCGCTGCTCTATCTCATGGTCGTCTCGCAGGGCATGCTCGGGTACGGCCTCACCTCGGTCGTCGGCGCCATCCCGGCCGAGATCTTCCAGGGCCGGCACTACGGCACCATCTTCGGCACCCTCATGCTGGCCTCCATCGCGGGCGGGGCCGCGGGACCTTGGCTCACCGGTGCCCTCTACGACATCACCGGCAGCTACACGCCGGCGTTCTGGCTCGCCATCGGGTGCAGCGGGGTCTCGGCGCTGGCCATCTGGGTCGCCGCGCCGCGCAACGTGCGGGCCGTCGCCGGCCGGATTCATCGCCTAACGTAGTCGATCGGGCTACTCCACCAGCTCCCGGCTCACCATGGCGTGGATGCCCTTGTTGCCGTCCACGAGCTGCGTGACGTGCAGGTCGCAGGCGAGGCTGCAGAAGACATAGGCGTCCTCCGCCGTCCAGCGCTTCAGATGCACGAGCCAGGCGATCATGTCGCGCAGCGCCTGCCGGGCGGCGTCGTCGAGGTCCGGATCGAAGCCCATCGCGATGTAGTGCGTCGGCGTCACCGCGCGCGGGAAGGTGAGGCCCATGCGCTTGTGCACGATCAGCTCGAACGTCCCGCGCAGGCACGTCTCCAGCGCGGTCAGGCACACTTCGCCGTCGCCCTGCACGGCGTGGCCGTCCCCGGCGGAGAAGTTGGCGCCCGGCACGAACACGGGCAGGAAGAGTGACGTGCCGGGGACGAACTCCTTGTTGTCGATGTTGCCGCCGAACTCGCGGGGCTCGACGCTGGAGCAGAGCCCGTACTCCGGGCGGGGGGCGGTGGCCATGATGCCGAAGAACGGGCGCAGCGGGATGGTCGGGCCCCAGGGCAGCGTGGCCGTCATCTTCGCGCGGTCGAGCGGGATGATGGTGCGGCGCAGTCGCGGGAAGTCCTCGGGGAGCGTGCCGCGGAGCGGGCGGATGATGTTCCAGCCCCAGTCCACGGTCAGCTCGATGGCGTGGATGCGCACCTCCAGCGTGTCGCCGGGCTCGGCGCCGTGCACGGCGATGGGACCGGTGAGGATGTGCGGGCCGGGGCCCGGCGACACCTTCTCCGCGATCTCGCGGTGCACGGGGCCGAGACGCGAGAGATCATCGCCCAGCTCCCGGCGTCCGCCAGACACCGTGTCCACGACGACGGTGTCGCCGGAAGCGACGGTGAGCTTCGGCGGGATGGCGGCGTCGAAGTAACCCCAGTGAACGGTCTCGGGCGACGGGTTGAGCGTGTGCGGCTTCGGCATCAGGGACCTCCTTTTCCGGCGACGCCGAGGTGCTGGTCCAGCACCGCCGTCGCCGCCGTCAGCTCGCGGGGCGTGCCGCCGAAGACGAAGCGCCCCGCGGCAACGACGTGGACGTGGTCGGCCACGGCCATAGCCAGCGCGAAGTTCTGCTCGACGAGCAGGACGGCGTGGCCGTGGTCGCGCACGCGCTTCATGATGGACTCGATCTGCTGCACCAGCCGCGGGGCCAGGCCCTCCGAGGGCTCGTCCATCAGGATGAGGTCGGGGTTGGCCATGAGCGCGCGGCCCACGGCCAGCATCTGCTGCTCGCCGCCGGAGAGCGCGCCGCCGGGGTGCTCGATGCGCTCGGCCAGCTGCGGGAACTCCGCCAGCACGCCCTCGAGGTCCCAGCGCGTGCGCCGCCCGTTCCCGGCGGGCGCGCCGCCGGTGCGGGCCAGGCGGCTCGTCGGCAGCAGGAGATTTTCGCGCACGCTGAGCGAGCGGAAGATGCGCCGGCCCTGGGGCACGATGGCCACGCCCTGTTGGGCGATGGCGTAGGCGGGCTGGCCGCGCTGCGAGCGACCCTTGAACACGACGTCGCCGCGCCGCGGCGGCGTGAGCCCCGCCACCGAGCGGATCAGCGTGGTTTTGCCCATGCCGTTGCGGCCCAGGATGGCGACGATCGTCCCCTCGTGGACGTCGAGGCTCACGCCCTGCAGCACGTACGAGTCGCCGTAGTAGGTGTGGATCTCCCGCACCGAGAGCAGCGGCTCAGACATGGCCGAAGTAGACCTCGCGCACCTCGGGGTTGGTCTGCACCTCGCCCGGCGCGCCTTCCAGGATGACGCGGCCGCGGTGCAGGACGGTGACGCGGTCGGCGAGAGCGAGGGCGACGTCCATGTCGTGCTCGATCATCAGCACGGTCAGGTCGCGCGGCAGCGTCGCGATCATCTTCGAGATCCGCGCGCGCTCGCTGGGGGAGAGCCCCGCGCACGGCTCGTCGAGGAAGAGCACGCGCGGGTGGCCGGTGAGCGCCAGCGCCAGCTCCAGCTGCCGCCGCTCGCCGTAGGACAGGCGGCAAACCGCGTCGTCGGCGCGGTGGGCGAGCCCGACCAGCTCGAGGCCCTCGCGCGCCGTCCGGCCCACGGTCGCGAAGGCGTCGACCGGGCGGTGCAGCGTCCACTTGCGGCGGTCGGTGCCGATGGCGGCCAGCACCAGGTTCTCGAGACACGAGAGCTCCACGATGACGTTGGAGATCTGGAACGTCCGGCCCATGCCGAGCGCGGTGCGGCGGTGCTCGGCCAGCCGCGTGACGTCACGGCCGAAGAGGGCCACGCGCCCGGCCGTGGGGGCGAGCGTGCCGGTGATGCAGTGAAAGAGCGTCGTCTTGCCGGCGCCGTTCGGGCCGATGAGCACGCGGCGCTCGCCGGGGGGCACGCGCAGCGACACGCGGTCCACGGCGCGGAGGCCGCCGAACTCCTTCACGAGGTCCGCGACCTCTACGGCGGCGGTCACGGCGGGGTCGCCCGGCCGCGCAGGCGCGCCGCGAGGCCCACGATGCCGTCGGGCGCCCACAGCACGGTGGCGATGAAGACGATCCCCATGATGGCCGCGTACAGCTCGAAGAAGCTCGACACCCAGTTGCGCAGCCCCAGGATGATGGCGGAGCCGATGAACGGCCCGGCGAGGGTGCCGGTGCCGCCGACGATGGCCATCAGCGCGGCCTCGACGGACACCGGGAACGACGCGGCCACCGGATTCACGAAGCGGTTGTAGTAGACGTAGAGCACGCCGGCCAGGCTGGCCAGCGCGGCGGAGAGCACGAAGGCGGCGTAGAGGTGGCGATTGCCGTCGTAGCCGAGGCTGCGCATCCGGCTCTCGCTGCCCTTGATGCCGCGCAGGGCGAGACCGAACGGCGAGCGGATCAGCACCCGGTAGCCGAGGGCGCACAGGGCGACCACCACCAGCACCAGGTAGTAGTACTCGGTGTGCGACTCCACGCGGAGGCCGCCCACGGCGGGGAAGGGGACGTTGGTCACGCCGTTGTCGCCGCCGGTGAAGGACGACCAGCGGTGGGCCACGCCCCAGACGACGTAGCCGAACGCGATCGTGATGAGGATGAAGTACACGCCGCGGGTGCGGACGGCGAGGCCGAAGACGAGCCCGAGCAGCGTGCCGGCCAGCAGCCCCGCCGGCGCCGCCAGGGCGGTGGGGACGGCGTAGCGCACCTGGAGGATCGCCGTCGTGTAGGCGGCCATGGCGAAGAACGACCCGTGGCAGATCGAGAAGAGCCCGGCATGGCCGAGCAGCAGGTCCACCGAGAGCGCGAGCAGGCCGAAGACGATCATCTGCGTGACCAGGCCCATCCAGAACGGGCCCGCCACCTGCGGCAGCAGCGCGGCGGCCACCACGATCGCCGCGGCGAGGGCGATGCGCGGGCCGCTCACCTCACGCGTCCTTGCCGGCGATGCCCTGGGGGCGGAAGAGCAGCAGCACGGCCATCGGCCCGAAGAGGACGAAGTAGGAGAACTCCGGCAGCAGCCACCGACCGTAGGCGTCGAGCAGACCGACGACGAGCGCGCCGATCATCGCGCCCCCGAGGCTGCCCAGCCCGCCGATGATGACGACCACCAGCGCGATGATGAGGATCTCCCACTCGGCGCCGGGATAGAGCGTGAGAAAGGCACCGCCGACCACGCCGGCCATGCCGGCCAGGAACGAGGCGAGCGCCGAGACCATCACGAACAGGCGGTCCACGTTGATGCCGGTGGCCGAGACCTGCTCGCGGTCGTCCACGCCGGCGCGGACGACGGCGCCGATCTGCGTGCGCGTGTAGAGGAGCCAGAGCACACCGGCCACCGCGGCGCCGAAGAAGATGAGGACGAACCGGAACGTCGGATAGATCATGCCGCCCGGCAGCTCCAGGGCGCCGCGGAGGAAGGCGGGCACCGGCACCTTGAGCGAGTCGCCGCCCCAGATCTTGAGCGCCACGTCGCCCACGACGAACGCGACGCCGACCGTCAGCAGCACCTGGGCCAGGTGGTTCCGGCCGGTGCGGCGGATGAGGAAGCGGTCGACCACGTAGCCGAAGACGACGACGGCGGCGCCGCCACCCACGACAGCCAGCGCGAAGCTGCCGGTGGCGAGCACGATCGACAGGCCCACGTAGCCGCCCAGCAGGTAGTAGGCGCCGTACGCCATGTTGACGACGCGCATGAGGCCGAAGGTGACCGTGAAGCCGCTGGCGACGAGGAAGAGCAGCGCGGCGAGCGAGGTGCCGTTGATCGCCTGGAGGACTGCACTCGTCGTCACCTCGCTCGCGCCCGGGCTACCGCTTGTACGGGCCCTGCTTCAGGAACTCCTCCGGCTTCCACGTCCAGAACTGCGACACGGCCGGGTACGTCTTGAACGGCACGTTGGTCAGCACCTCGCCGAGCACCGGGTGCTTGATCTTCTCGATCTTCGAGATGTAGACGTTCTGGACAGGGTTGTCGTACTCGTCCAGCCGCAGGGGGCCCCGCGGGGCGTTGATCCTCGCGGCGCGCACGGCCGTGAGGAAGGCCGCGCGGTCTTCCACCTTGCCGTTGATGGCGTCGGCTGCCGTCTTCGTCCAGAGCCCGGTCGTGTAGGCCGATTCCGCGAACCACGACGGCAGCCGCTTGTGCTTCCGGGCGAAGGCGTCGACGAACGCCTTGTTCTCCGGCGTCTCCAGGCCGGCCGCGTAGTGGAGCGCGTTGCCGATGAGCCCGATGGCCCGGTCGTCCATCTGGGGCAGCACGTCCTGGTGCATCCAGTAGCCGCCGTAGATCTTCTTCTTCTTGTCCATCCCGAAGTTGAACCACGCCTCGAAAAGCCGCACGCGATCGACGCCCACGACCACCGCCGACACACCGTCGGTGTCGGCCGGGATGGCGGCGATGGTCGGGCCGTAGTCCCGCGTGCCGATCGGGTTCCAGATGATCTTGGCCACCTTCCCGCCGAGGGCGGTGAAGGTCTTCACGGCGCCCAGCGTGACCTCGTGCCCCCAGGTGTAGTCCTGGCCGATGAAGGTGGCGTTGCGGAGACCCAGCTCCTTGTACAGGTAGTCTCCCCACGGGTGGCCGATCTGGCTGGCCGACACCGCGGTGCGGACGACGGTCGGCGTGCGATCCCACTTCGTGACGGTGTCGGCGCCGGCCGTGTCCATCAGCAGCGGTACGCCCGTCTCCTTGCTCACCTGCGCGACGGCTGGACCCTCGTGGCCGCACAGCGGGCCGACCATGAAGTGGACCTTCTCCTGGTGCACGACGCGGCGCGCCTGCGTGAGCGCCTGGTCGGGATTGCACGTGGTGTCGGCGGTGACGACCTGGACCTTGCGGCCCCCGGCCTGGTGGTTGACCTGCTCCCAGAAGAGGCCGAAGCCGTCGGCCATGTCGCGGCCGGGCGTGGCCAGCGGCCCGGTCAGCGGAATCAGGAATCCGATCTTGATCGGCTCGCCCTGGGCCTGCACGCCGGCCGCCGCCACGAGCACGACGAGCGCGAGCAGGGCGGCCAAGGTTCGCCTCGATGTCGTTGCCATGGGCCCCACCTCCGGTGCGCTTATACTCGGCGCGTCGGCACCCTGTCAATCCGCCGGCGATGGAGGCGCACGTGAGCGGGAGCCTGTTGCGATTCGGCCGCGACCGCGACGCCCGGCGCAGCGAGGACGAGCCCCTCATCACCGGGCGCGGGCGCTTCACCGACGACGTGAGCGTGCCCGGCCAGGCCCACGCCGCGTTCGTGCGCGCGCCAGTCGGCCACGGCGAGCTGCGCGGGGTGGACGCGGGGCGCGCGCTCGCGATGCCCGGGGTGCTCGGCGTCTTCACGGGCGGTGATCTCGCGGCCGACGGGCTCGGGGCGATCCCGCCCGCCGTGGCGGTCCCCGGGCGCGGCGGCCGGCCGATGTTCGCGGCGAGCATGCCGCCGCTGGCGGTCGGGCGCGTGCGCTACGTCGGCGAGCCGATGGCGATCGTGGTCGCGGAAACCGCGGCCCAGGCGCGCGACGCGGTGGATGTCGTCGTCGTCGACGTCGCCGAGCTGCCGGCCGCCTCGGACGTCGAGCGGGCGCTGACCCCGGGGGCGCCCGTCATCTGGCCGGAGGCGCCGGGCAACGTCGCCCTCGACTGGACGGACGGCGACGCGGCCGCCATGGAGGCCGCGTTCGCGCGCGCCGCGCACGTCGAGAGAGTCCGGCTCGTGGACACGCGCCTGGCGCCGGCGGCGCTGGAGCCGCGGGCGGCCATCGGGCAGTGGGACGCCGCGCGCGGGCGCTACACGCTCATCGCCGGCACCCAGGGCGTGGCCGTCGTGCGGCGGATGCTGGCGGAGTTCGTCTTCAAGGTGCCGGCGCCGCAGATCCGCGTCCTGACCCACGACGTCGGCGGTGGCTTCGGCATGAAGACGCAAACGTACGCCGAGTACGCCGCGCTGCTCTACGCGGCGCGGCGCGTGGGCCGGCCGGTGAAGTGGTGCGCCAGCCGGCTCGAGAGCTTCCTGGCCGACACCGCCGGCCGCGACGGCGTGCTGGAGGGCGAGCTGGCGCTGGACGGCGGGGGCCGGATCCTCGCCCTCCGCGTCCGCACGTTCGTGGGCATCGGCGCCTACGCCTCGACCTACGCGGCGATCTTCGCGACCAATAACACGAAGAACTGCCTGTCGAGCGTCTACGCGATACCGGCCATCCAGATCGACGTGACGATGGTGCTGACGAACGCCGCGCCGCTCGGGCCGTACCGCGGCGCCGGCCGGCCGGAGGCGCTCTTCCTGATCGAGCGGCTGCTCGACGGCGCCGCGCGCGCGACGGAGATCGACCGCGTCGAGCTGCGCCGCCGCAACGTCATCCCACCGGCGGCGATGCCGTACCGTGCGGCGAACGGCCAGGTCTACGACAGCGGCGAGTTCGAGGCGGTGCTCGACAAGGCGCTGGCTCTCGCCGACTGGAAGGGCTTTCCGGCGCGGCGCGCGGCCGCCGAGCGCGCGGGCCGGCTGCGCGGGATCGGCCTCTGCTGCTTCCTCGAGGTGGCGGGCGGCATCCTCGACGAGACGGTGGACCTGCGCTTCGAGGCCGATGGCGCGGTGGCGCTGCGCACCGGCGTGCAGGCCATGGGGCAGGGGCACCTGTCGACCTATCCGCGGCTCGTCGCCGCGCGGCTTGGCGTGGACCCAGGGGCCGTGCGGCTGATTGAGGGCGACAGTGACGAGGTGCCGGTGGGCACGCCCAGCGTCGCCTCGCGCTCGCTCATGATGGCGGGCAGCGCCACTGCGTTGGCGTGCGACGCCGCCATCGACAAGGGCCGCCGGCTGGCCGCGCACCTCTTCGAGGCCGCGCCCGTCGACGTCGAGTTCGGCGCCGGCCGCTTCCGGGTGAAGGGTACCGACCGCGTGATCGGCATCCTCGACCTCGCGCGGCGCGCGCGCTCCCTGCCGGGCGTTCCCGACGACCTCGCCGGCGGCCTTGACAGCACGGTGAAGTTCGTTTCGCCGCAGATGACCTTCCCCAACGGCTGCCACGTCACCGAGGTGGAGATCGAGCCGGAGACGGGCGCCGTCCGGGTGGTCGGTTACGCGGCGGTGGACGACGTGGGGCGGGTCGCGCACCCCGTCATCGTGGAGGGCCAGATCCACGGCGGGGTGGCCCAGGGGCTCGGCCAGGTGCTCGGCGAGCAGGTGGTCTACGGCGAGACGGGCCAGCTCCTGACCGCGTCGTTCATGGACTACATGCTCCCGCGCGCAGACGACCTGCCCGACCTGCGCGTCGGCCACCACGTCGTGCCCTGCACGACGAACCCGCTCGGCGTGAAGGGCGCCGGCGAGTCGGGGGTGGCGGGCGCGCTACCCTCGGCGGTCAACGCCGTCCTCGACGCGCTGGCCTCGCGCGGCGTCCGCCACCTCGACCTGCCGCTGACGCCGGCGCGCGTCTGGGCGGCGCTCCGCGGGCGCCGGCCGGGGGACGCCGCCGCCGGTTAGCGAAAGAGTCGCCTGAACGTCGCGTGTGATCCGGCCTTCTCCTGATATGCGGCGATCCGCCGGGTATCTATTCCGAGTCAGTCGGGCACCGGGAACGCCGTGCTACGATCGGCGCTGAACGATGGCCCTGACACATGTTCGCGGCAAGGTCGGCCGCTCCGCTGGGCGGCATCGTCCGATCGCAGTCAGGTTTCTGGTGGACACCGGCGCGGTCTACACGGTGCTTCCAGGAAGGGTCTGGCAGGCCCTCAGACTGAAACCCGAACGCGTGGCCGAGTTCACTCTCGCCGACGGCACGACCATCAGGCGTGGAGTGTCCGAGTGTCGCTTCACGGTTGAGGGACAGAGTGCCACCTCACCGGTCGTGCTCGGCGAAATGGACGACGCTCCACTCCTGGGCTCGGTGACTCTCGAGACCCTCGGCCTGATGGTCAACCCTCTCACGCGAGAGTTGCTACCGATGCGGCTGATGCTCGCCGGCGCGAAATAGAGCCGCGGTGTCTCCAGCCCAGGACATTGACGGATCCCTCCAGGACCGCTACGGTCGAAGCATGGCTCGGGTGTTGGTCAAGACCCGCCGCTGGACGCGGGTCAAATACGAGCGGCTGATCGAGAGTGGCTTCCTCCAGCCGGAGGACATCCGAGCCGGAGCCTGACGTGGCCGTGGTGCCGGGCAGCTTTCGGGATTACGTCGTCGCGCACCCTTCGCGACCGGATCTCGTCGTCGAGGTCAGCGAGGCGAACCTCGCTCTGGACCGCGAACACAAGGACAGCCTCTCCACTCGCGCCGGCCTCGCTGATTACTCGATCGTGAATGCGAGGCCGCCGTCTCCCCGCTGGCGTTGTCCGGCGCCCGCATCCGCGTCGTCGACCGCCTCCCGTGAGCCTGGGGGTACAGGTCCGCGCTCGGTCCTCAGGACGGCTGGGGGAGCCGAGGGCGGTAGATCGCGCGTGGACGAGCCGCGGCCCGTCCCCGCCGCCGGCGGCCCGCCGCCGGCGCCTGGCGCAGCGCCGACTCGATCAGCGCTTCGAGCATCCAGCGAGCGACCGCCTCCACGTCGCGGTAGTTCGCCCGCCAGATGTCGCGCAAGACCACGTACGACTCGATGCCGTAGACGAGTGACAGCGCCTTGAGCAGCCGCTCGTAGGCCGGCCGGCCCAGCGTCGCGCTGAGCGGCGCGGCCGCGCGGTGCAGGATGTAGCCCCGGTGGCCGCGGCGATAGGGCTCCTCCTCCAGCAACCCCATGCGCTCCAGTGACTCGTGCTCGAGCGCGAGCTGCAGCGCCGCGCGCATGTGCGGCTCGTACTCCTTGAACAAGGGAAAGGTCTTGTCGAACAGCTCGCGCACCCGGCCCAAGCCGTCGGCGGCCTTGGGCTGGAAGCGCCGCACGGGCGCGAGGCCCTCGGCCACCACCGCGCTGACCAGCTTGCTGCGGCTGGGAAAGTACCGATAGGCGGTCGCGCGCGACACGCGCGCCTCCACGGCCAGCTCGGCGATCGACGGGATGCGGCCGCGCTGCACGAGCGCCATGGCCCGCGTGAGGAGCAGCCGGTACGTCCGGGCCCGCGGGCCCTTGTCGGACCTCGACGGCGTGTCCATCGATTCGTCCCCGTGCCGGGCCAGAAGCGTCTTGACAACGGCGACGAGAATCCATAGTCTGCCACAACCGCGTGAGACGCGTGTCTCATTTCCAGCCGACCGGACGCGCCGCGGCGCGGCGGCTGGTGCACCCCCGGGAGGCCGCATGGCGAACGTCCTGTTCACGAACGTCCGGATCCTCGACGGGACCGGGACCGCGCCCTTCTCCGGTGACGTGCTGGTACAGGGTAATCGCATCTCCCGGGTGGCGCGCTCCGCCCGCGCCTTCTCGGCGAGCGGCGTCACCACCATCGACGGGGCCGGGGCGACCCTGATGCCCGGCCTGGTCGAGGCCCACACGCACTTCTCCTGGAACGATCAGCCCACCCTCAGCGCCATCCAGCGCATGCCCACCGAGGAGCACATCCTGTGGTGCGCTCACATCGCCAGGCGCTATCTGGACATGGGGTGGACCTCCTGCCTGGGCGCGGCCACCGCCAAACCCCGCCTCGACGTGGTGGTCCGCAACGCCATCGAGTCCGGCCAGATCCTGGGTCCGCGGTACCTGGCGGCCAGTCAGGAGATCACGGTGCCCGGCGGCCTCGGCGACGAGACCTTGCCGCACCTGCCGTACCCGGAGTTCAGCTTTGGCGCCATCGTCAACGGCCCGGACGAGATGCGAAAGACGGTGCGGCTGTTCCTCAAGTACGGTGTCGACACCGTCAAGCTGAACCTCTCGGGCGAGTACATCGCCGGCCTGCCCGCCGAGTTCACGCCTATGACCGACGAGGAGATCGCGGTGGCGGTGAAGGAAGCCCACGTGCGGGGCAAGCGCGTGTCCGCCCACGCGCGCTCGGCCGAGGCGGTGAAGCAGTGCGTGCGTCATGGCATCGAGATCATCTATCACGCCAGCTTCGCCGACGAGGAAGCGCTGGACATGCTGGAGGCCCACCAGGACCGACACTTCGTCGCCCCCGGCCTGGCCTGGCTCATCAACACCTCGTACCACGCGGGCGAGTGGGGCATCGCCCCCGAGGCGGCCAAGGCCATGGGCTATCACCGCGAGCTGGAGATCGCCTGCGAGACGCTGAAGAAGATGCACAAGCGCGGCATTCGCGTGCTGCCCGGCGGCGACTACGGCTTCGCCTGGATGAAGCACGGCACCAACGCCAAGGACCTCGAGTACTTCGTCACATATCTCGGGTTCACGCCGATGGAGGCCCTGCTCGCCGCCACCCGGTACGGCGGGCAGATCATGATGAAGGGTGGCGAGCTGGGGCAGATCAAGGAAGGCTATCTCGCCGACCTGCTGCTGGTGGACGGCGACCCGGTGGCCAACGTCGCTCTCCTTCAAGATTCCGACCGGCTGCTCGGGATCATGAAGGACGGCCTCTTCCACAAGGATCCCCGGACGAGCGCAGCCCGCGGGCGCTTCAGTCTTCCGGCGGCCTGAGCCCGGACGAGACATGCCGTGGCCACGCACTTCATCGAGCGCATGGCCGTCGAGAGCGACGGGGAGGGCGAGGCCGTGTTGATGATCCACGGCCTGGGCGGCACCTCGAACGCGTGGACGCCGGTGCTGCCGGCCCTCACGCGGTACCGGACGGTGCGGCCCGACCTGCCCGGCTCCGGGCGCTCCCATCGCGTCGAGGGGCCGCTGTCCATCGATCGGTTCGTCCAGGCCATGCAGCGCGTATGCGCCGCGCTGGGCCTGGACCGGGTGCACGTGGCCGCCCATTCGCTGGGCACCATCGTGGCCTTCCACCTGGCCGTCGCCGTGCCCCGGCTGGTCCGGAGCCTCGCCCTGTTCGGCCCCCTGCTGTGCCCGCCCGAGGCGGCCCGACCGGCTCTGCGGGCGCGCGGCGAGAAGGCGCGAAGCGAGGGCGAGGCCGGCATGCAGGCGATCGCCGACACGATCGTGCAGAGCTCGATCTCGACCGAGACGAGGACGCGGCGCCTCGTCGCCGTGGCCGCGGTGCGGGAGCTGCTGATGCGCCAGTGTCCGGACGGGTACGCGCGCACCTGCCAGGCGCTGGCCGAGGCCCGGGCGGCCGACGTGGGAGGCATCGCCTGCCCGACGCTGCTCGTCACCGGCGACGAGGACGCGATCGCCCCCGTCCAGGCGGTGCGGCAACTCGGCGAGCGCATCCGCGGCGCCCGTGTCGAGGTGTTGCCACGCTGCGGACACTGGACGATGGTCGAGAAGCCGGCCGAGTGCGACGACCTGCTGCGGCGTTTTTACGCCCAGCGCATGTAGAGGAGCGAGCGATGGGCACCGTGCTCTTCACCAACGTCCGCATCATCGACGGCACCGGGACCCAGCCGTATCCCGGCGAGGTGCTCATCCAGGGCAACCGGATCGCCCGCGTCGGCCGCGGGGCGCGCACGCTCCCCCACGCCGGCGTGACGGTCATCGACGGGGCCGGCGCCACGCTGATGCCGGGGATGGTCGAGGCCCACACGCACTTCTCGTGGAACGACGCGGCCGGGCTCGCCGACCTCCAGCGCCTGCCGCTGGAGGAGCACGTGCTGTGGTCGGCCCACGTGGCCAAGCGCTATCTGGAGGCCGGCTGGACGTCCTGTGTCGGCGCCGCCTGCGCCAAGCCCCGGCTCGACGTGGTGACGCGCAACGCCATCAACGAGGGCCTGATCCCCGGGCCGCGCTATCTGGCCGCCAGCCAGGAGATCACGGTGGTGGGCGGGCTCGGCGACGAGACGCTGCCGCACCTGCCCTTCCCGGAGTTCAGCTTCGGGGTCGCCGTGAACGGCCCCGAGGAGATGCGCAAGGCCGTGCGCATGTTCCTCAAGTACGGCGTGGACTCCATCAAGCTCAACCTGTCCGGCGACAACTTCATGCCCTCCGCCCCCGCCGGCACCACGTGGATGAGCGACGAGGAGGTCGCCATCGCGGTGAAGGAGACCCGGATGCGGGGCAAGCGCGTGGCCGCCCACGCGCGCTCCTGCGAATCCATCAAGCAGTGCGTGCGCCACGGCATCGAGATCATCTACCACGCCAGCTTCACCGACGACGAGGCGCTGGACATGCTCGAGGCCCACCGGGACCGGCACTTCGTGGCGCCCGGCATCGGCATCCTCATCGCCATGCTGGAGCACGCCGCCCCCTGGGGCATCACCCGCCAGAAGGCGGTGGAGATGGGCTACGAGGTCGAGCTGAACGCCGCGGTGGAGTCGCTGCGCAAGATGCACAAGCGCGGCATTCGCGTGCTGCCGGGCGGGGACTACGGCTTCGCCTTCACCCCCCACTGCGACAACGCCCGGGACCTCGAGTACTTCGTCAAGTACCTGGGCATGACGCCCATGGAAGCGCTGCTGGCCGCCACCCGCTACGGCGGCGAGATCATGATGATGGGCGGCGAGCTGGGCCAGCTCACGGACGGCTACCTGGCCGACCTGCTGCTGGTGGACGGCGATCCGCTGGCCAACCTGGCCATCCTGCGCGACCCCGCCCGGCTGTTGGCGGTGATGAAGGACGGGGTGTTCTACAAGGAGCCCGAGATCCGGTCGGCGCAGTCGCGCTGGGGCCGCTCGGTGGCCTGAGGGTCGCCCGCGTGTCCCTTTTCTGGCGGTGGTTCTGGGGCCTCGTGCTCGGCGGGCCGGTCGCCGCCTTCGCAGGGTGGGCCATCGCCGACAACGCCAAGCTCTTCTTCACCACCGCCATGAACGGGCTCACGCTGGCCGCCCTCTACTTCCTGGTGGCCAGCGGGTTCACGCTGGTGTTCGGCCTCATGCGTAACGTCAATCTCGCCCACGGCTCGCTCTACCTGCTCGGCGCGTACGTCGGCTATGTCGTCGGCGACCGCAGCGGCTCCTGGCTGCTGGCCATCGCCGCCGGGTTCGCCAGCGCCGCGCTGTTCGGGCTGGTGCTGCAGGTGGCGGTGTTCCGCTTCATGCACGGCGAGGATATGCGCCAGACCATGGTCACCATCGGCTTTTCGATCATGCTGGCCGATATCTTGTTGTGGATCTTCGGCGGCGAGATCTACCAGTTCGATCCACCCGGCTGGATCTTCGGCCGCACGTCGCTGCCGGTGCTGGAGGTCTATCCGACCTACCGGCTGGCGCTGCTGGCGATGTCGGCCGCCATCGGCGTGCTGCTCTGGTGGTTCCTGAATCGGACGCGGCTGGGCATGATGATTCGCGCCGGCGTGGACGACCGCGGGATGCTGGCCGCCGCGGGCGTCAACGTGCAGTCCGTGTTTGCCCTGACGTTCGCGATCGGCGCCGGGCTGGCCGGCTTCGCCGGCGTGGTCGGAGGCACCGCGCTCTCGATCGCCCCCGGGGAGGACACCCGCTACCAGCTCGCCTCGCTGGTGGTGGTCATCGTCGGGGGGATGGGCAGCGTGGTCGGTGCGGCGATCGGCGCCGTCCTGATCGGCGTGGCCGAGCAGTTCGGCCTGGCTTACGCGCCGACCTATAGCGTGGTGTTCACCTTCGTGATCATGGCGCTGGTGCTGGCCTTCCGACCGCAGGGGATCCTCGGGAGGAAGGCGTGAGCGCGGCCCAATGGCGCAAGGCGATGAACCCCGGGGCCGGGCCGCACGCCTGGCCGCGCACCTCCGCCGTTCACCGCGACGGCCGCGCCGCCCTCCAGGCGCGCGATGGCCACCCGGCGCCGGCGCCGTGGGGGGAGTGGATCCGGCAGCGGGTGGGAGCGCGGCACGTCCTGGTCCTGCTTGCGGTGCTGATCTATCCGTGGGTGGCCACGCCCTTCTTCACCTTCCAGATCGGCGCCCAGTCGCTGGCCCTGGGGCTCATCGCGCTGTCGCTCACGTTCCTGGCCGGCTCCGGAGGGATGGTGTCGCTCGCCCAGATGACGGTGGCCGGCATCGCCGGCTACATGTTCGCCATCTTCGCCACCAGCGGCACCGACATCAGCCTGCGCTGGCCGTGGGGGCTGGCCGTGATCCTGGCCCTCGTGATCGCGACGGCCAGCGCGACGTTGATCGGCTGGTTCTCGGTGCGCACCGAAGGCATCTACACCATTATGATCACGCTGGCCATCGGCGTGGCCTTCTTCTACCTGGCCCAGCAGAACTACTCGGTCTTCAACGGCTTCCAGGGCTTTCAGAGCGTGCGCACCCCGAACGTGCTGGGCGTCGAGCTGCGGGACCCGGTGCCCTTCTACTACCTCACGCTGTTCTGGTCGCTGGCCGGGTACTTCTTCGTCGCCTACCTGCTGCGGGCACCGTTCGGTGTGGCGCTGCAAGGCGTTCGCGACAACCCCCGGCGTATGAGCGCGCTCGGCTTCGACGTCACCGCCCATCGCGTGGCGGCCTACGCCGTGGCCGGCGTCATCGCGGCCGTGGGCGGCGTGCTGATGGTCTGGTACAACGGCCTGGTCTCCCCCGGCTCGGTGGGGACGAGCTGGCTGATCAACATCCTGATCATCGCGGTGCTCGGCGGCCTGCGGCATCCCATCGGGCCCTTCATCGGCGCGATCGTGTTCGTGCTGTTGCAGAATTTCGCCGTCGATCTCGTCGACCGGGAGCGCTTCAATCTCCTGATCGGCGGCGTGTTCCTGGTCATCGTGCTGTTCTCCCCCGACGGCCTGCTCGGCTGGTGGGAGCGCGGGCGCGCGTATGTGAGATCCCGACCCCGGCCGTCGCGCCTGCGTGGTCGGGTGGAGGCGTGAGCGGGGGACCAGGTTCCCCACCGCGGCCGGTGGGCCGCAATCATCGAAGAGGAGGAGACGATGAGTTCAATCAGAAGGCAGCTCATGTGGACGCTGGCGGTGGCCATCGCCGTCGCGGCCATCGCCGGGCTGGCGAACGCCCAGCAACAGGTGGTCAAGATCGGCTTGCTGGCCACGCTGGAGGGTCCGTTCGCCGCGGGTGGCCAGGACGGGATGCGCGGCGCCGAGCTGGCGGTCAAGCAGCGCGGCGGTGTCGTGGCGGGCAAGAAGATCGAGATCCTCAAGGCCTCGTCGGATGCCAAGCCCGACGTGGCCGTCAACGCCACACGGAAGCTCGTGGAGCAGGACAAGGTCGACATCATGGTCGGCCCGCTGTCGGGCTCCGAGGGCATCGCGGTCAAGAACTACTCCAAGAGCCAGCCCAACACCACCTTCATCAACGGCTCGTCGGGAGCCCAGGCCACCACGCTGGTGGATCCCTCCCCGAACTTTTTCAGGTTCAACACCGAGGGTGCGCAGTGGATGGCCGGCCTCGGCGAGTACGCCTACAAGAGCAAGGGCTACAAGAAGATGGCCCTGATCGCCGAGGACTACGCCTTCCCGTACTCGCAGGTGCAGGGCTTCATGACCGAGTTCTGCCGGGTGGGTGGGCGCGTCACCCACAAGGCCTGGGTACCGCTCGGCGCCAAGGATTACTCGTCAGTCATCGCCAAGCTGCCCCCGGACGTCGACGCGCTGCTGGTGGTGCTGGGGGGCGCCGACGCGGTGAACTTCCTCACCCAGTACGAGCAGGCCGGTGGTGCCAAGCCGATGGTCGGCGGCTCCATCACCGTCGACCAGACGGTGCTCAACTTCAAGGGCAAGCGCCGCGAGTCGCTGCTGGGCACGCCGTCGGCGGGACCCATCGCCGACAGCTACGAGGGCGTCGAGTGGCGGAAGTTCGTCAACGACTACAAGGCCAACTTCAAGGACGGCTTCCCCAGCCCCTCGCTCTTCGCCTACGTGTACTACAGCAACATGAAGGCGGCGCTGGATGGGCTGGAGGCGGTGAACGGCGACCTGTCCGGTGGCCAGGCCAAGTACCGGGAGGCGCTCAAGAACCTGAAGCTCCAGACGCCCACCGGCGTGGTCACGCTGGACGAGAACCGCCAGGCCATCGGCACCACGTTCGTCACCGAGGTGGCCAAGGGGTCCGACGGGGTCTTCTTCAACAAGGTCGTCAAGGTGGTGCCCAACGTCAATCAGCGGCTGGGCCTGAGCAAGGCCGATTTCGACAAAGTCGGCCTGGGCTCGCGTGACGTTCCCAATTGCCCATGACCCGGAGGCGGGGGTGAGGCCCGACTCACCCCCGCGCCCCGCATGACATCAATAACCGAGCTCGCGCCGTCGGCCCGGACCCCGATCGCTTCGGGTGACGCTCTCGTGCTGGAGGGCGTCACCCGGACGTTCGGCGCGCTGAAGGCGATCGAGGACGTCTCGCTCTCGGTCGCCGCCGGCGAGCGCCGCGCGCTCATCGGCGCCAACGGCGCCGGCAAGACGACGCTGTTCAACACCGTCACCGGCGACTTCCCGCCCACCGCCGGCCGCGTACGCTTCTTCGGCGAGGACGTGACGGCCATGCCGCCGCACGAGCGCATCCGCATGGGCCTGCGCCGGACGTACCAATCCTCGCTCCTGTTCCGCAACCTCACGGTGTGGGACAACCTGTTCCTGGCCGTGCGCGGGGTGGCCCGCCGGCGCTTCGGCGTCCTGCGCCCGCGCCCCTCGCATCCGTCGCGCCTGGCCGCGGCCGACCTCCTGGAGCGCGTCCGCCTCACGCTGGTGGCGGACCAGCCCGTGTCGTCGCTGTCGCACGGCCAGCAACGCCAGCTGGAGATCGGCATGGCGCTGGCCGGGGCCCCGCGGCTGATCCTGTTCGACGAGCCAGCGGCGGGCCTGTCCCCGGCCGAGCGGCGCGAGCTGATCGCCCTGCTGGCCTCGCTGCCATCGCATATGGGCTACATCATCATCGAGCACGACCTCGACGTGGCGCTGCGCGTCGTCGAACAGGTTACGGTCATGCACAACGGGCGCGTGCTCAAGCACGGCACGCCCGCCGAGATCGAGGACGACGCCGAGGTGCAGGCCATCTACATCGGCGGAGGCCGGCACTGATGCGCTGGTTCTCGCGCGAGCGATCGCGGCGGGTCTTCCGCCCCATCCTGGCCATCGAGAAGCTCGACGTCTATTACGGGCGGGCCCCCGCGCTCCAGGAGGTATCGCTGACGCTGGATCAGGGCGTGCTCGCGGTGGTGGGCCGGAACGGCATGGGCAAGACCACGCTGTGCAACGCCGTCACCGGCCTCCTCCCCGCGTCGGGCAGCGTGCGGCTGGCCGGCCAGGAGATTCTGGGCCTGGCCCCGAACGTCATCACCGGCAAGGGCGTCGGCTACGTGCCCCAGGGGCGGCGGGTCTGGCCGTCGCTCACCGTGGACGAGCACCTTCGCCTGGCGGCGCGGGACCACTCGGGCCCGTGGACGGTGCCGCGCATCTACCAGACGTTCCCGCGGCTGGCCGAGCGCCGTGGCCACGGCGGCGCCGAGCTCTCGGGCGGCGAGCAGCAGATGCTGGCCATCGCCCGGGCGCTGCTCTTCAACCCGATCCTCCTGGTCATGGACGAGCCGACCGAGGGCCTGGCGCCGGTCCTGGTGCACCAGGTCGCCGAGATGCTGAAGCGCCTCGCCGCCGGCGGCGAGCTCTCGGTGCTGCTGATCGAGCAGAACCTCGGCGTGGCCATCGACATCGCCGACACCGTCGCCGTGATGGTCAACGGACGCATCGCCCGCTCGATGGCGGCGGCCGAGCTGGCCGCCGACCGTGAGCTTCAGCAGCGGCTGCTCGGTGTGAGGGCAGGCCTGGACGAGGAACCCGAGCCGGAGCCCGGCGCCGCGGTGACTTCAGACGAGGCGCCGGGACCGGTCACCGTCTACACCGTCAAGCGATCGGCCGACGAGGACTCGCCGGCCGCGCCGGAGCCCGAGGGATCCACCGCCCGGGCCGTGCGCGGCTTTACGCACTGGAACGCGACCGACCCGCGGACCGCTCCGCGCGATCGGCTGATCGACAGCCGCGCCGACACGCCGGCTCTGATGCCCTCGCTGGCCGAGGCGGTCGCCGCGCTCGCCGACAACAGCCGGAACGTGAGCCTCGTAAAATTCCCGGTGGCGGCCACCGTCGAGCGCGCGGCCTACATCGCCGGCACCTTCGACACCAAGGGGCGCGAGCTCTTCTTCCTGCGCGCCTGCCTGGAGAAGCTGGGGCTGCGCACCGTCACGGTGGACCTGTCGACATCGGGCAAGCCGTCGCCGGCGATGATCCACCCCCGCGAGGTGGCCCGGCACCACCCGCGCGGCGAACGCGCCGTGTTCACCGGCGACCGGGGCTCGGCGGTGAGCGAGATGGCCGTGGCCTTCGAGCACTTCGTGGTCCAGCGGCGCGATCTCGGCGGCCTCATCTCGGCGGGCGGCTCCGGTGGCACCGCGCTGGCCACGCCGGCCATGCGGCGGCTGGCCATCGGCGTGCCCAAGATGATGGTGTCCTCGGTGGCCTCGGGGGACGTGAAGCCGTACGTCGGCCCCGCCGACATCTGCATGATGTATTCGGTCACCGACGTGTCGGGCATCAACCGGATCTCGGAGCGCGTGCTGGGGAACGCGGCCCACGCGCTGGCCGGGATGATCGCGTACGGCCGGACGAAGGACGCCGCGTCGGATGCCCGGCCGGTCATCGGCCTGACGATGTTCGGCGTCACCACGCCCTGCGTGCAAGCGGTCACCCGGGCGCTCGAGGAGCGCTACGACTGCCTGGTGTTCCACGCCACCGGCACCGGCGGCCAGTCCATGGAAAAGCTGGTGGACTCGGGGTTGCTGGCCGGCGTGATCGACGTCACCACGACCGAGATCGCCGACGAGATCGTGGGCGGCGTCATGTCCGCCGGCCCGGGGCGGCTGGACGCCATCATTCGCACGCGCCTGCCCTACGTCGGCTCTTGCGGGGCCCTCGACATGGTGAACTTCTGGGCCATGGACACGGTGCCGTCGCCGTTCCGCGCCCGGACCCTGTACCGGCACAACCAGAACGTCACCCTGATGCGCACGACGCCGGACGAGTGCGCCCGCATCGGCCGGTTCATCGCCGACAAGCTCAACCGCATGGAGGGTCCGGTGCGCTTCCTGATCCCCGAAGGGGGCGTCTCCCTGATCGACGCCCCGGGCCAGCCGTTCTGGGATCCGGCGGCCGATCGGGCCCTCTTCGACGGCATCGCGGCGGGCTTTCGGGGCGGAACGAACCGCACGCTCGTCCGCCTGCCCCACAACATCAACGACCCGGCCTTCGCCGAGGCGCTGGTGGCGAGCTTCCACGAGATCGTGGGCGCCCCGGCCGCCTCCAGGCCGCGGGCGGGCTGAGCCGGCCATGCCCCGGATCGCCCGCGCGCAAACGCTCAAGAAGTTCCGGGCCATGATCGAGCGTGGCGAGCCGATCATCGGCGGCGGCGCCGGCACCGGTCTCTCCGCCAAGTGCGAGGAGGCCGGCGGCATCGACCTGATCGTGGTCTACAACTCCGGGCGCTACCGCATGGCCGGCCGCGGGTCCCTGGCCGGTCTCCTGGCCTACGGCAGCGCCAACGACATCGTGCTGGAGATGGCGCGCGAGGTGCTGCCGGTCGTCGAGCAGACGCCGGTGCTGGCCGGGGTGAACGGCACCGATCCCTTCATGATCACCGGCGACTTCCTGCGCCGGCTGGCCGAGCTGGGCTTCTCCGGGGTGCAGAACTTCCCCACCGTGGGGCTCTTCGACGGCATCATCCGGGCCCAATTGGAGGAGACCGGCATGGGCTACGGGCTCGAGGTGGAGATGATCCGGGCGGCCCACGAGCTCGATCTGCTCACCACGCCGTATGTGTTCTCGGAGCAGAACGCGGCCGACATGGCCCGGGCCGGGGCCGATATCATCGTGGGCCACCTCGGTCTCACCACCGGCGGCACCATCGGCGCCCGGACCGCCCTTAGGCTGCCGGACTGCGTGGCGCGGATCGACGCCTGGGCGGCGGCGGCGCGGGAGGTGAACGAGGACGTCATCGTGCTGTGTCACGGCGGGCCCATCGCCCGGCCCGCCGACGCCCGCTACATCATGAAGAGCTGCCGGCAGTGCCACGGCTTCTACGGCGCCTCCAGCCTAGAGCGCCTGCCCACGGAGGTGGCCCTGACCGAGACCACGCGCGAGTTCAAGCGCATCAAGCGCTGAAGCAAGGAGATTGCTATGAGCGGAGCCCAATTCGGCGGTGCCATCCTCGCTCTGATCGTCGTGGCCGTCGTAGTGGCCATCGTGGTCTGGCTGATGAACTGGCTGTACCTGCGCTCGTCGAAGGAGCGCGCCTTCGTGCGCACCGGCCTGGGCGGCCAGAAGGTGGTGATGAACGGCGGCGCCCTGGTGCTGCCCATCGTCCACGAGGTGGTGCCGGTGAACATGAACACGTTGCGGCTGGAGGTCTCCCGCGGCCGCGACAAGGCGCTGATCACCAAGGACCGCATGCGGGTGGACGTCGTCTCCGAGTTCTACGTGCGGGTGCAGGCGGGGGTGGAGGCGATCGCCGCCGCCGCCCAGACGCTCGGCCAGCGCACGCTGCAGCCGGAGACGCTCAAGGAGCTGGTCGAGGGGAAGTTCGTGGACGCTCTCCGCACCGTGGCCGCCGAGATGACCATGGAGGAGCTGCACGAGAAGCGGGGCGAGTACGTCAAGCGGGTGAAGAGCGTGGTGGCCGCCGATCTGCTGCAGAACGGCCTGGAGCTGGAGGCGGTGTCGCTCACCCAGCTCGACCAGACGGCCATGGAGTTCTTCAACCCGTCCAACGCCTTCGACGCCGAGGGCCTGACCCGGCTGACCGACCAGATCGAGCGCCGCAAGAAAATCCGCAACGACATCGAGCAGGACACGATGATCCAGGTGCGGAACAAGAATCTGGAGACCGAGCGGCAAGCCCTCGACATCGACCGTGAGCTGGAGTACGCGCGCCTGGCCCAGGAGCGCGAGCTGGAGATCCAGCGCGCGGCCCAGCGGTCCGACGTGGCGCGCCAGCGCGCCGAGCGCGAGCAGGAAGCCGAGCGCGCCCAGATCAGCGCGCGGGAGGCCGTGGATCGGGCCCGCATCGCCGCCGAGCGGGCGGTGGAGGAAGAGCGCATCGCCAAGGAGCGCGACGTGCAGCAACTGGAGATCGCCCGGCGCCAAGCCGTCGATCTCGCCGAGCAGCAGCGGGCCATCGCCGTCGCTGAGCAATCGAAGGCGCAGTCCGAGGCCCAGGCGGCGGCCGACCTGGCCCGGGCCAAGGCGGTGACCGAGGAGGAGCGCGTGTTCACCGCCCGCGAGACCGAGGTGGCCGAGCGCCGCAAGCGCGTCGAGCTGATCGCCGCCGAGCAGGAGGCCGAGCGGGACGCGCTCCGGCTGCGGATCGCCGCCGGGGCGGAGAAGGCGGCGGCCGGCGACCGCGGCGCGGCGGTGCGCACCGAGGCCGAGGCCCGGGCCGAGGCGGAGAAGGTTCGGGCGCTGGCGGCGAGAATCAGCCACGAGGTGGAGGCCGAAGGTGCCCGCCTCATGAACGAGGCGCAGAATCTCTTGACGCCGGACGCGCGGATCTCGGCGATGCGTCTGCGGCTCATCGACAAGCTCGAGGCCATCATCCGCGAGTCGGTGAAGCCGATGGAGCGCATCGAAGGCATCAGGATCCTGCACGTGGAGGGCCTGGGTGGTGGTGGGGGCGGCCGCGGCGACGGCGGCGATGGGGGTGGCAGCTTCGCCGACAACGTGGTCAACTCGGCGCTCCGCTTCCGGGCCCAGGCGCCGCTGGTGGACCAGCTGCTGCGGGAGATCGGCGTCGATGCCGGCGACGTCGGCAAGGCCGCCCGGGGCCTGCTGGAGCGGGGCAGCAGCGCGGCGCTGCCGGGCGCCCCCGGCGATGGCCCGAGCGCCGGCGACTAGCCCGACGGCGCCCGCCGTGATCAAGGTCTACGTCTCCAGCGTGATCGAGGCACCCGCCGACGCGGTGTGGGCCCAGATCCGCGACTTCAACGGCCTGCCCAAGTGGACGCCGTTCGTGGTCGAGTCGCGGATCGAGTCGGGAAGGGCGCCCGACACCGTGGGCTGCGTGCGGAGCTTCCGGCTCCGAGACGGCGGCGTCATCCGCGAGCAGCTGCTGGCCCTCTCCGACTACGACTTCCAGTGCACCTACTCGATTCTGGAGTCCCCGATGGGCGTGGAAAACTACGTGGCCACCCTCAAGCTCACCCCCGTCACCGACGGCAACCGCACATTCGCCGAATGGTGGGCCGAATTCGACTGCGCCCCCGAGCGGGAGAAGGAGCTGGCCCAGCACATCGGTCACGGCGTGTTTCAAGCCGGGCTCGATGCGCTCAAAGCCATGTTCCGGCGCTAGGCGGGTTCGTCATGAGCGCCGCGCGCGCGACCGGACGGGTCCTGTCGCCGGGGTGGCCCCAGTGGCCAGGCTCCGTCACCCACTTGCTCGAACGCAGCCCTGCGGGCTGCGAACGAGACTCGGGGGTCCCACTGCGCCTGGCCTCTGGGGCCACCCCGGCGCCACCCGTCCGGTCACGCGCGCGGCGCTCATGACAAACCCGGGCTCGCGTCGGCGTGATTAGAGTCACACGTTCGGCAATCATCGACGCGCCGATCGAGCGCGTGTGGGCGATCTTGCGGGACTTCAACAGTCATGCGGCCTGGCATCCGGCCGTCGCCGAATCGGAGATCGAAGGCGGCGAACCCTCGGACCAGGTGGGCTGCGTGCGCCGCTTCACGCTCCGAGACGGCCATCGAGTCCGGGAGCAGCTGCTGGCGCTCTCTGATCGGGAGCACGTGTCGACGTACTGCATTTTGGACGCGACCCTGCCGATGCGTCGGTACGTGGCGACGGTGCAGCTCAAGCGGGTGACGGACGGGGAGCGCACGTTCTGGCATTGGGAGAGCACGTTCGAGGCGCCGCCGGCACGGGCCCTGGAGCTCGCTGAGCTGGTCGGCACGGGCGTCTACGAGGCGGGATTCGAGGGGCTGCGCACTCACTTGCGCCGGCCACCCCGCGGGCTCGATCGTCCGGCGCCCCCCGGCGTCGTCCCCGGCGCGGCGACAGTGCCCGCGCAGGGTGTGGTGGTCACCGGGTTCGGCGGTCCGGACCGGCTGCGCTACCAGTCATGCCCGGCGCCGGCGCCCCGCCGGGGAGAGGTCCGCATTCAGCAGACGGCCATCGGCGTGAATTACATCGACGTCTCCGTTCGGACCGGCCAGTACCGCATGATCGAGCCGCCGGCGCCACTCGGCATGGAGGCGGCGGGCGTGGTGCTCGACGTCGGCGACGGCGTCGCCCACCTGCTGCCCGGCGATCGAGTCGCCTACGCCTGCACGCCTCCGGGCGCCTACGTCGGGGTGCGCACGATGCCGGCCCATCAGGTCGTCGTGCTGCCCGACGACGTCGACGACGAGACCGCCGCCGCCGTGATGTTGAAGGGCATGACCGCCGAGTACCTGCTGCATCGCACGCATCGCGTGGGCCCCGGCCAGACGGTGCTGGTGCATGCCGCGGCGGGTGGAGTTGGCCTGTTCCTCTGCCAGTGGGCCAAGGCGCTGGGCGCCCGCGTGATCGGCACGGTGTCCAGCGAGGCCAAGGCGAGGCTCGCGCGGGCGAACGGCTGCGATCTCCTAATCGTCACTCCCGACTACCGCTTCGCCCACGCGGTGAAGGAGGCGACGGGAGAGCGCGGGGTAGACGTGATCTACGATGGCCTGGGCCGCGCCGCCGTCGCGGAGAATCTCGACACGCTCGCGCTCTGCGGCCATTGGGTGAGTTACGGGCAGGCCAGCGGGCCGCTCGACCCCGTGGACGCGAATGTTCTGGGCAGCAAGTCACTGACGCTCAGCCGGCCGGTACTCTTCCACTACACCGCGGAGCGCACAGCGCTGACCGAGATCGCCCAGCGTGTCTTCGCGGCGTTGCGCGATCGCGTGATCCGCGTCGAACTGCGCCACCGCTATCCGCTGGCCGCCGCCGCCGACGCGCATCGCGATCTCGAGGCCCGCCGCACCACCGGGCCGCTGGTGCTGCTGCCCTAACGAGCGCGGGTGCCGATGGGCCCGGGTCGGCATGCTAGACTCGGGTCGACGTGGCCAGGCGACTCCTGCAGGATCTCGACGAGCTGAAGCGATGCCTCGCGCCGCACGTCGGGCGGGCTCGAAAAGTCATCGCTTTCGGCTCCGTCGCGCGGGGCGACGCGGACGAGTGGAGCGACCTCGATCTCATCATCGTCGCCGAGACGTCCCGGCCGTTTCTCGAGCGCTTCAAGGACTTTTCGGGCCTCTATAACGTCTGGCCCCGTCTCGACCTGCTCATCTACACTCCGGTCGAGTTCGAGCGGATGATCGCCGAAGGGAATCCGCTCGTCCTCGACGCGATCCGCGAAGGCGTGGTGCTCCATTCGGCAGAGTAGGGCGGAGGCCGAGCGCTGGCTCGCCCAGGCTGAGAGCGACCTGGCCTTCGCCGAGCTTGGCCTGCGCGGAGGGTTCTTTGCGCAGGTCTGCTTCATGTGCCAGCAGGCGGCCGAGAAGGCGCTCAAGGGGCTCCACTACCTGGGTGGAGCGCGCGTCGTGCTCGGGCACTCCGTGGTGGAGCTGCTCGATTGGACTCACCGCCGGTCATCCAGCCCTGCGCGGAGTCCGCGAGGTGGCCCAGCAACTCGACCAGTACTATATTCCGACGCGCTATCCGAACGGCCTGCCCGCGGGGGCGGTGCCTTCGGCCGTCTTCACGAAACTCCAGGCGAACGACGCCCTCGCCGGCGCCCGGGCAATCAGCGACATCGCGGGCGCCGCGATCCGCAAGCCGCGCCAGTAGATCAGGCGATAGAGGCGTGTTTTCGTTCGCTGCGCTGACCCTCAGTCGCGGCGGCCCGTCGCGCTTCGCCAGGTGAGCGGAACGCCGGTCGGGGTCTCGCCCTCCTTTTCCAGTTGAGCGAGACGACTCAGCGCCTCGTCGCGAACCATCGCGACGTGCAGCCGCCAATGATAGAGGTCGCGGTGCCGGTGGGGAGCGATCTTGCCGGCTTGCGATTCGGCAGTGGCGCCAAGCGCCGCCAGCGCGGTCAGGTGCTCGTGCAGTTGTTGCGGCGTCGTGGCCTGGGCGATCTCGGCCTCCTGGCGGCGCAGCGCGCCGTAGAGGCGGCTCAGGCGTCGGTCCGCCCGCCAGTTGGAGATTTCGGGCAGGATACGAACGAGGGGAAGCCAGACGAGCAGCGGCAACACCAGGAGCTTGAGGAGCCCCCACCAGCGGAATACCGAGTACGGCACGGTGCGGGACAGGAACGACTCGCCCTGGGTGAGGTAGACCTCGGCCCCCTCGTGCACAGGAAGGTCGACGCCTTCGAGCGTGGGACCCAGGAGCGTTGTGTCCCGGGACGGGATGTTGTCGCGGAGGTCGAGGACACCTTCGGGCAGCTTGACGGTCTGCAGCCCCGGCACCTTGCGCGCGTAGGCGGCCTCCCGGCGAAAGCTCAGGAGCGCGATGTCGGGGCGGCGCAGCAGGGCATGCACGGATGGGTCGCGGTACGACGTGACGAAGAACGCCGCGTCCAGGCGCCCGGCCTCGAGCTCGCCCCGTGCCTCGGCCGGCGGCAGGTTGACAGCGGTGTCGATCCCGTGCTCGCGCAGCCGGGCTCGCGCCACCGCCTCGGTCCCGCTGCCCGGCGCCCCGACGGACACGCGTCGCCCGGAGAAGGCCGACAGCGAGTCGACGCTCGGTCCGAGCCGATGGAAGACCCAGAGAGGCTCGACGTACAGCGCGGCGAGCGCGCGCAGCCGCTCCTGGGCATTCGGCACCAGCGGGCCGACGCCGGACTGGACGAAGGCGACGTCCACCTCCCGGCGAAGGAGTCGCTCGAGATTGTCCCGCGAGCCATTCGTGGACAGTGTCCGAGCCTGCAGGCCCAGCCGGTCGAGGCGGTGGTGGTACTCCTGGCCGAAGCTGTCATACATGCCGCCCGACGGGCCCGTGGCCAGCATGATGCGTCGGGGCGGCGACGGACTGGTCGCGAAGGCGACGGCGACCGCCGCCACCGTCGCCAGCACCAGGACGAGGACGACGGGCCGTCGGCCGAAACGACGCCCGCGCCATCGCCACACTCGGGTCACGCCCGCCGCCATCGGTAGTGGCGGAGAATATCTCGATCCCGATCACGGGATCTTGCCGGTCAGCTCGAGCAGGCGCCCGGCCCGCAGCACCGTCGTCTTGAACGGCTGCCCGGGCCGGAGGCGGTTCAGGGTCTCCCGGATCTTGATCATGTCCGAGGGGCCGCGAATCTGGATGCCCTCGACGCTGAGAAGGATATCGCCGCCGACGATCAGCTCCTCGCCGCCGATGTTGGCCTTCGTGGTCCCGCCCCGCAGCCCGAGCGCCTCGCCGGGCGATCCTTTGGCCACGACCCTGACGATGTAGCCGAGCGTCCCCGGAGGCAGGTTGAGAATGTTCCCCAAGCGCTCCGTGAGCATCTGGCCTTCCAGCCCGCTCCAGAACGACCGCTTCTCGAGCAGGAGCTGCTTGGCCATGTTCCCGGTGACGACGAAGCCCAACCCCTCGCTCCCACCGCTTCGGGAGATGTTGTGGCTGACGATGCCGATGACCTCGCCCACCATGTTGAACATCGGGCCACCCGAGTTCCCCGTATTGATCACGGCGTCGGTCTGAAAGAACTCGGCCAGCGGCATCGCCCGGTAGACGGTGTTGGGTGCCCAGCGCGCGCTGATGAAGCCCACGCTGAGCGAGTGGCTCAACCCGTACGGCGCTCCCACCACGATCACCTGGTCGCCGACTTTGACCTTGTCGGAGTCGCCCAGGCGGGCGACGTGCGCGCCCGAAGGCACCCGCTCCAGCTTGAGCAACGAGAGATCGGCCGCCGGCTCCGAGGCGACCACCTTGGCGGAGACCTTCTCGCCGCCCAGCAGTTCGACGATGACCTCGTCCATGGCGTGGACCACGTGGGCCGCGGTCATGACCCGGCCGTCGGCCGAGATCAGAACCCCAGCGCCGGTCTCGGTAAAGCCCGTCGGCCCCGCGCCCGCGACCTCGCGTCCCTTGGCCCTGATCACCACCACCGAGGGGCTGACCTTCCGAAAGACCTCGCCGACGTTCTGAGCGAGGGCCGGGGCGGCGACACACAGTAAGGCGATCGCCGCCAGAAGAGCTCCCGCGGTTGCGCGCATCCTCATGGCCCGGGAGTATAGCCGACTCAGAAGAAGAACCCGAAGCGCAGCTCGACCTTGACGTCGTCCTGCTGGTAGTCGTGGATCAGCGGGACACCGACTTCAATGGATCCCACCACCTTGCGGGCCCAGACCCAGCCCACCATGACCTGGAAGGGGATGAACCAGCGCCCTCGATCGCGCGGGCGCTCCTCGTCGAGGTTGTATTTGATCTCGGGCATGACGTTGAGGAACAAGGAGTGCGGGAGCGGGACGTTGAGCACGGGTTGGACGATAAGGTCCTTGCGCCCCTGCCGGTCGCGTTCCCCCGCGAAGTCCGTGTCGTAGCGCACGATGACGAGAGCCCAGACTCCCTTGCCCAGGTCCGGCAACGACGCGCGGACGGCCGCGGTCGGGACGATGCGGTACTTCCCCCCACCGGTCTCGTCCTCGGGGGCGGTGGGGAAGACGAGCTGCGTGCCAGCTGCAACACCCCACCGCTCGCCCAGAGTGTGGATCAGCAATGCCTGGACGAGGAGGTCCCCCTCCCCGAGGGTGAGATCGCCCTCCGGGGCGTCGGTGAGAATCCGTGGCAGCTCGATTCGTGTCCCCAGCGTCCAGCCCGGAGCCAACGCGAAGGGAAGGTCACCTCCAATGGTGTACGAATGCTCATTGTCGTTCTCGTGGGGTGGCAGGTTCTGGTACTGGTAGCGAAGGTCCACGCGGCGGAGCGGCCGGGTGATGTCCTGGCCGTTGTTGACCTCCTCCTCCTCGGCGGCCGGCCACGCCGGTGTCACAAGCACCAGCACAGCCATGAAGGCTGCCGCGATTGGCTTCATGAGCGTCAGGGGGTCGCCGGGATGGGCGAGGTGTGGGCCGGCAACCCATCGCATGGCCCGATTTTAGGGCATCGGAAACGTGGTGGGCACGCCGTGGGTGCGCGGCCACGCCCCGCGCGCGCCCGGCGCTGCATGGAGCCGGATCGCGACGTCCAGGGCGCGCAGCAGGGCGAGGGCGTGCGCGTCCTCCTGCAGCACGGCGAAGATGTGATCGGAGCCGAGAGCGACAAGGTTGGTTCCCCCTGGCCAGACGGCGTCGGCCAGCAGCACCACGCCGTCGTTGGGGCCATGGCGACGGAGAGCCTTGTAGCCCCAGTACACCTTGAGACTCACGGTTCCCGACAGGGGCACGGCGACCAGGTTGACCACCGCGATGGAATCCGGCAGCTGGGCGCCCTCCAGGCGCTGGCGGCTCGGCCTTGTCGCCATGGAGGTCACGCCGGCCCGGTTCCAGCCGGTGAGCCAGAACACGCTTCGGGTGAGCCACGAGGTGGGTGGGCGCAAGGCGGAGTCGGCGTGGGGCGTGCCGCCGAGCGCGCCCCCCGCGTTGAGCCATCCGGCGACGCGGGCCGTCTCGTCGGGCGCGAGCACGCGGGAGAGCGCCAGAGCGACCTCCGCTCCGGACTTGCTGGTGCTGACCAGAATCAAATCCCTCCTGTCGCGGGCCGCCTCGCGCACCGCCGCGGCGATGGTCGAGGCGTTGTCCTCGACTGAGCCACTCTCGGGGGTCGCAATCAGCCGATTGGGGATTCTCAGCCGGTCGAGGAGCCGCCGCTGGCGTACGAAATCGGCGCCGGTCTCGGGATGGCTGCGGTAGAGCCAGGCCGGGGCGAAGAGCACGGTGTAGGGGAAGGCGTTGGGCCGCCGCAGGACTTCCTCGGAGCGCCCGGCGCCCTCGCGCAGCGCGTGGTCGAAGGCCGCTTGCACCGCGCGACTCCGCTCATCGGCGCCGAGTGCCCGGGCGAAAGCGAGCGCGGCGAAGTCGAGCGAAACCTGCTGCGCCAGTTCCCGAAGCCGCGCCTGGTCGAGGAGCGGCCGCAGACCTGCAGCGGGGCCTGCGCTGCCGACGAAATCCGCGCCGAGGAGGCTCGGCGCCAGGGCGACGAGACGCTGATCGAGTGATCGGCGCGCCAGCATATCGGCCAGCAAGCGCCGCGCCGGCTTGGAGTCTACCAGCGACGCGATGTCATTCCCGGCCAGGTCGCCGGAGACAAGGTCGAGCCGGCCGCGGCCGGCGCAGCCGAGCGCCAGCAGCGTCGCCGCCGCGAGCACGACGGCCGCGCGTCGCGCCGTGCCCGCCCCGGCTCGACGGCTCATGACGTCAGCTTAACGTGGTTGACGACGTGCTACGGCATCGAAAACGGAATCGGCAGGCCGTCGGCGCCGGCGACACGCTTGGCACGCTCGGCGCGTCCGGCCAGCCACGCCGCCAACCGTCGCTCCGCCTCGGCCTCGCGCAGGCGCGCCCGCGCCGCGGCCTCTGCTTCAGGCGTGTGGGGTCCCGGACCCAGCGCGCCCGCCACCTCGTCCGGCGTGACGAACGCAAAGTCGCGAAACCGTAGCTCGATGAAGCGCCGCCAGCGCTGATGGTCAGCCACCAGTGCCCGCGCGCGCGCCGGCTCGAGGGCGACGCGGGCAAGCCAGGCTTCGAGCTCGGCGGCTCCGCCGGCGCGCTCCGCCGCCGCCCGCCACGCGGCCTCCACGTCGGCCGGGGTGGGGGCGATGCCCAGGCGCAGGGCCTCGGCGATCACGAGCCACGCGTTGAGCATCCGGTCGACCTCGCCCGTGGTGATGGCCGCCTCGCTCGGCGAGAGACCGAAGAGGCCGAGCGCGCGGGCCAGCGCGACGTCGCCGGCGGTGACGATGCGCCCGTCGGCCTCGCCGAGCACGGCGTCGACGAGGTCGGCGCTGCGCGTCGCGGCGGGGCCGAGGGCCAGAAGGAGCAGGGCGGCGAGCGAGAGACGGCGCATCAGAACGGGTACCCCACCGTCACGTAGAAGCGCAGGTACTCGCCCTGTCGTGGGATGTCGTCGAGCGGGTAGCCCGCGTCGAGCCGGACCGGACCGACCGGCGTGCTGACGCGGAGCCCCACGCCCAAGCCGGACTTCAGCTGATCAACCGCGAGATCCTCCACCTCGGGCACCACCATGCCGGTGTCGAAGAAAACGGCGCCGCCGAGCCATCGCCAGATCGGAAACCGCCACTCGACGTTGAAGACTGCAGCGGCGTTCCCCCCGGTGGGGTTGCCGGCGGCGTCGAGCGGCCCGATCCGCCGCTCACGGTACCCGCGCACGGTGGTGGCGCCTCCGGTGAAGAAGCGCTCCTCGATGGGCAGGCTGTCGTCGTCGAACAGGGGGGTGCCGAGCCCCAGGCGCCCGGAGACGGCCAGCACCGTGCCGGGAATCCAGTCCAAAAACCAATGGGTCTCGAAGCGCGACTTCACGAAGTCACGGTCGCCGCCGAGGAAGACACCGCCCGTGCGGACCGCGACGAGGTGAAAGCCGCCGTGGCGGGGGTCGAAGGGATTGTCGCGCCGGTCCAGCGTGAGGTCGGGCGTGATCGTCGAGATGCGCTCGGCCCCCGGCTGCACGTCCGCTGCCGCCAGCGTGGGCTCGATATCGAAGCGGTCGATGTGGGTGAGTTCGTAGCGCAGGCCGGCGCGCAGACCGCGGACGGGAATGTCGGGCCAGAGATCGCGGAGGATCCCGAGGGCCAGCCCGTAGCGCTCGAACGCGAAGCCGATCTCGTCGCGGCGCTCCCGAAAGAGGTTGACGTCGCCGCGCCAGGGCGTGTCGAACACCCACGGCTCCACGTAGATGAGATCCTCGCGGTCGCCGCGCTCGCTGAGACGGCCGCGCAGGGCCAGGGAGCGGGCCGTGCCGAAGAGGTTGTCGTGCCCGAGTTCCAGCGAGCCCCGGACCCCCTCGTAGGTGCTGTAGCCGGCGCCGAAGTCGACATGCCAGGGCTTCCGTTCTCGCACCGTGATGGTGATGTCGGCGAACGGGCCCGGCGGCGGGCGCAGCGGCGAGACGTCGACCCGGTCGAACAACCCGAGCGCGGCGAGTTTACGCTGCACCTCCAGGAGGTCGTCGGTATTCAGGGGATCGCCGGCCTCGAAGGTGAGCTGGCGCCGCACGACGGCCGCACGCGTCTGGACGAGGCCGCCGATCAGGATGCGGCCGATGCGGGTTTGTGGGCCTTCGACGATCTCATAGCTGACGTCAGTGACGCCGTCGCGGGGCCGGGAGGTGACCGTCACCTGGGCGGCGTGGAACCCACGGCGAGCGTAGCGGCGCTCCAGCACACGCCGGCCGTCGTCGGCCTGAGCCTGGCTCCAGGGGTCGCCCGGCCGGAGCGGCAAGGCCTCGAGCAGGGTTTGCTCGGGGAACACGTGGGAGCCCTTCACGCTGACACTGCCGACGGTGACCCGCGGCCCGGCCACGATGGGGAAGCGGACGCGCGCGCGACGCCGGTCGCCGCTGAAGTCGATCTCGGGGGCTTCCACCCGGGCCTCCGGATAGCCCTCGACGCGGAGGACCGCCGCCACCGTCCGGGCATCACGGGCCACGACCTCCCGGCTCAGCCACCCGCGGCGGAAGGTCCCGGCCGGCCGCGTCTCGATACGCTCGCTCAACCGTTCCGCGGCCATCGGGCTGCCGGGAAACTCCACCGCCTCCACCCGCACCCGCGGCCCTTCTTCGACGACGAAGCGCACCACCCGATCGCGATCCTCGGCGGTGAGCGAGCCCGTGACCCGCGCGAAGGCATGGCCGCGCTCGTTGTACAGGCTCTCCAGCTGGCGCACGCTGGCCTGCACCTCCGTCTCGTCGACGATGCGCGCGTCCGGGAAGGTGAGCCGCTCGCGCAGCGTGCCCTCGCCCACGGCATCGATGCCCGTGAAGTGGACCCGCGTGTGCGGGCCCTCCTCCACGGTCAGCTCGAGGTCGAGGCGGTCGCGCTCGGGCTCGACCCGGGTTTGGTCCACGCGCACGGCGGCCTCGTAGAAGCCGCGCTCGCGATACGCGCGCTCGACGGCCTCCACCCCGTCGCGCACCGCCGCCTGGCGGTAGCGGTCGCCCTCGTCGAGGCCGAATGTTTTTCGCACGAAGTCGGCACCGAGGCGGTCGGCGCCGCGTACGCGGATGCGGCCGATACGGGCGCGCCGGCCGGCGTCGACGACGAACGTCACGTCGCGCCCGTTGGTCGGCGGGTCGGAGGCAACCTCGATCCGCACCTGGGCGCCGATGAAGCCCCCGCGCTCGTACAGCGCCAGGACGTCGCGGCGAGCCCGCTCCAGCCGTTCCGGCGTGGCGACGTCGCCCCCGGCCAGGCCGGCCACCGCCGTCAGCTCGGCCACGTCGAGGCCGAGGTCGCCGCGAAACTCGAGGGCGCGGATGTTGGGGCGCCGGCTCACCAGGTACCGCAGGCGGACGCCGCCGGGCTCGATCACCTCCTCCACCCGTACGCTCTCGAAGAGGCCGAGAGCCCAGAGTCGCTCGAGGCTGTCGCGCACCAGGCCGCGGTAGCGCGGTTGCCCGGTCAGCGGCCCGATGACGGCCTGCAGCCGGGCGTCAGGCAGCCGGTGGGCCGACACGATCTCCACGTCGGTGACCAGGGGAGGCGCAGGCTGCGCGGCCGTGGCCGCCCCGGCGAGGGCGGCGAGCCACGCGCCGGCGCCCACCAGGGCGCGTCCGATCATCGAAAGCGCAGACGCAGGAGGACGTCGGCGCCGTAGCCGCCCCGGAAGTTCTGCTCGCCCGCCACCACGAGCGGCCCGACGACCTCGTACTCCAGGCGAAGACGGCGCTCGTCGGTGTTCTCGATACCTTGCGAGTACAGGACCGTCGCCCGCGAGGTGATCCGCTTGCCAACCCGCACCCGGCGGCCCTCGGCCTCCGTAGTCTGCATTTCGAAGATGTCGACGGGGCCCATGCCGTCGCCGGTCCTGACGCCGAAGAGGTCCTGGACGATGAGCCCGGCGACCTCGCCGGCCACGCCCTCGGCCCCGCCCTTGGCGAGCTGCTCGCGCGTCGATCCGAAGGCGATGAGGGTCAGGATGTCCTCTTCGGGCAGCGACGGGTTGGAGGCCAGGCGGATCTGCAGATCGTCGCTGCGGCCGCTGACGGTCATGGTGACGTCGTAGATCTGGATGCGGGCCCGGGCCTGGACGTCCAGGATTGGATCGACGCGGCGTGGGTCGGTGAAGTGGGCGGCGGCGGCGGTGATGGTGAAGCGCTGCTTGCGGAAGACGAGCTGCCCTTCGGTCGTTTCCAGGGTGCCGAACAGGATGGGCTCGGCCGTCGTGCCCTGCAGCGTGAGGGCCCCGCCGGCCCGGAACCGAGCGAGAGTCGTGCGGACCGCGAGGTTGTCGTCGAGGCGCACTCGCACGTCGAGCGGCAGCCCCGGCCCCGTCACCCCACCGCTGCCCGCGCGGCGCGGCTCGAGCAGCAGGCGGAGGAGGGGCAGCTCGCTGACGTAGGTACCCCGGAGCAGTCGCGCCTCCCCGCGCAGCTGCGACCGGTCCTCGAAGCCGACAAGCTCCAGCGTCGCGTCCCATGTCGTCTGCAGGCCCTCCACCGGCGCGAGCCCGACCCGGCGCGCCTCGATGTCGAAGCGGTACGAGCCGACGTGCCGCCCCTTCAGGGCGAGGTCGCCGGTGACGGCGAGCTGGCCTCCGGCGAACGAGGCGGAGGCGCGGGTGAGCCGCACCCCGGCCGGCGAGACGGTGAAGCGCGCCTGGACGTCGCGGAGCGCCTCCGGGTAGTCGCGCAGCGTCAGCCGCGCATCGCGGATGGTGCCCTCGCCGGCGGCTTGCGGGTCGGCCATGGTCCCGGCCACCGTCACGTTCACGTCGGCGAAGCCCGCCACCTCGCGGACCTCGGGGCGCAACGCGGCGACGGCGGCCAGCGGCAGCCGTCCGGAGATCCTGAGATCGAGGCGGGCCGGCGGCGTGAGTCCCACCGTTCCGCTGGCCCGAAGCTCACCGCCCGCCAGCGTGCCGGTGGCGTCGGCGATGCGCACGCGGTCGCGTGTCGCCGTGAACCGCGCGCGGACGTCGGTGAGCGGTTCCGGAAAGCCCGCGAACACCACGCGCGTGGCCTGCAGGCTTCCGTCGCCGGTGACGATGGGGGTGGTCACCGTCCCGTTCACGTTCGCATCAACGTCGAGCGTGCCGGTCGCCTCCTGGATCTCGGACCGGAAGGCCGCCAGCGCGGCGAGCGGAAACCGGCCTCGGGTGGACACCTCGAGCCGTCCGCCGTCGCCGATGCTCCCCGTGGTCGTCAGCGCGCCGAGCGGGCTCGCCAGCTCGACGCGCTCGAGCCGTGTGACCTCGGCTTCCCGCCGGATCAGCACCGGGCCACGGTTTCGCCACTCCTCACCGGCCACGACGAGGCGCAAAGGATCTACCGTGAGCGTCCCGCGCGCGGCGACGGGACGCGAGTAGGGCACGCTCAGCTCCGCCGTCCCCGAGGCCTGGCCGCGCAGCGGCGCGTTCTCGGCGAGGCCGGGAATGCGGCGGGCCAGCGGGGCGAGGTCGAAATCGCTGAGCGCCACACGGACCGCCAGCTCCTGCCCCGCAGCCAGGCGACCGCTGGCGCGCCCCGAGATCCGGGCGTCGGGAAACGCGAAGGTCGCCGTCAGGGCGTCGTTGGCAAGGGCTAACTCGGCCTCGCCCCGGTGGAGCGCGAGGCCGGCGATGGTGATCTCGGCCCCGCGTGCCGTCGCCGTGCCGGACCAGGCTCCGGCGCGCCGCATCAGATCGGCGCTCGCCCGCGCGGTGCCCTCCAGTGGAATCGCGTCAGGGATTCCGGGCACACGCGCCAGCGGTGCGGGCCCGATGTCGGCCCGGACTCGACCCTCGCCGTCCCATCGCCAGGCGCCGCGTGCCTCCACCGGGATGCCGCGCACGCTGCCGCTGACCTCCGGGACCTCGACGCCGGCCCCGTTCACGCTGAAGCGCGCGCTCACGCGCTCGATCGGCTCGCCGCGGAGCGTGAGGTCGCGGCCGCCGACGGTGCCGCTGGCGCGCCAGGCGGCCAGCGTGCCCACCACGTGCGCCGTGAGATCGAAGCCGCCGGTGGCGGGCCAATCGGGCGGCACCCAGGCGGCGAAATCTTCGAGGCGGGCTGAGCGTGCGGCCAGATCGGCGTCGAGCTGGAGCCGCTCGCGGAGGGCGGAGGCCTCGAGGCTCCCCTCACCGGTCCAGCCAAGCGTGCCCGATCCTTCCACGCGGCTCTGCCCGAGCGTCGCCGCCGCCGTCTTGAACGTCAGCGTTCGATCCGAAAGCCGGAATGGGAGGTCGACGGCGGTGAGCGACACGCCGGCCACGTCGAGCCGCGGCGAGCGCACGCGCCCGCTGGCCGTGAGATCGCGCCAGCGTCCACCGAGGTCCACCGCCACGGTGGCCTCGCCGGCCACCCGGTTCTCGCCCCAGGCTCGCGCGACACGGCCCGTGTCACCACTCACGATCGCGCGAAGTCCGACCGGGCCTTCCGGACGAACCGTTCCGCGGACGTCGGTCACGCGCAGGCCAGGCCAGCGGCCCTCGGCCTGGAGAACCTCCGCGCCGCCGGTTGCGAGCCGGCCCTGGGCCTCGACCGCGCCGGCGCCGAGGCGGGCCAGTTCGGTCGGCAGCGTCAGGTCGGAGGACCTCACCTGGACCTGGCCCTCGGCCTCGAGCGGGCGCCGGAGATCGCCGCGGAGCTCGGCCGTTCCGCTCACGTGCCCGCGCGCGCCGAGCGAGCGCTCGAGAAGAGGCTCGAGCGCCGCCAGTGAGATGTGCTCGGCCTGCACGGCGAGGCGGCCTTCCCCCGGCCGGGCCGGCACGAGCAGGAGGCCGCCACGCAGCTCACCCTCGAAGACCCGGGCCCGGACGTTCGAGAGCGTCAGCCTCCGGTCGCGCCACGCGAGCTCGGCGCTGACCCGGCGCGCCGTCACGCCGCGCGCCGTCATCTCGGGCACGCTCGCGCGTCCGCTCGCCTCCGGCTCTCGCAGGGGGCCCTTCACGCTGCCTTCGAAGGCGGCGACGCCGGTCACCACCAGATCGGCGCGGGCCAGCTCAGCGACGGCGGCCAGCGACGCTTTGCCGCGCACGTCGAGCGCCACCGTGGGCGCCGTCGCCAGGTCGCGCGCTTCCCCGGAAGCCCTGATCTCCTGGCCGCGCCAGGTGAACTGCAGTCGCGCCAGCGCGAGGCGGTCGCCGCGGAGCCGTCCTGACGCGCTCACGCCGGTGATGGTCGCGTCGACGTCGGCTCCGCGGGCGCGGACCTCGACGGCGCTCGCGCTCGCGTCGAGCCCGCCCTCCACGGGCGCGGCGGTCGCCGAGAGGCCTTCCACCGTCACCGCGTGCCCCGCGCGAGGGTCGCGGTACTCGATTCGGGCGCGCTCGAGCGCGACCTCGCCGATCCGCACGGTGAGGGGGCCGAGGTCGACGCTGACGGGAATCCAGGCGGGAAGCGCGACCGGTCCGTCGCCTCCCTCCGCCGTGGCCCGGACGTCGACGTCCTCGAAGGACATCCGGGACAGCACCAGCTCGCGCCGCCAGAGGCTGCTGATCCCGACGCCGATCGTGATCCGCCCCACGCGCGCCAGCGTGCCCGCCTGCCAGGTCGGGCCGGCGGCGATCTCCACGCCCCGGACGCTGAGCCGGCCGAGCCATGGTTGCAGGCTGACGCGCTCGACCCGCGCCGGCCGATCGAGGGCGTCGGCCAGCGCGCGCTCCAGGCGATCGCGCGTCAGCGTGGGGCCGTACGTCCGGATGACGTACCACGAGCCGGCGCTGAGTACCGCGAGCAGCAGCAACGCCGCGCCGAGCGCCCACATCCACCATCGAGTTCGCCGGAACACGACCTCATGCTAGAGGCCAAAGGCCCCGCTGACAACGGGGCGCCTCGGCGATCTATGCCGGTGTTTCACGAACACCTGGGGGCGGTGTTCCAATACCAGCGCGAGGGGGCCCCAACTGTTCTTCGGGTGGAAGGTCGTCGTCGTCGCCTTCGTGGTCGCGTTCTTCGGGTGGGGGCTCGGGTTCTACGGCGTGAGCGTCTACCTCGTGGTCTTGCACCAGCGCCACGGATGGCCGATCTCCTCCATTTCTCTCGCCATCACCGCCTACTACGTTCTCGGGGCGAGCCTCGTGGTGCTGATCGGCGACGCATTCGATCGCTTCGGCCCCCGAAAGGTCGTGCTGGCCGCCATGACCGCGCTGGGGATCGGCGTGCTCTTGCTCACCGCCGTCAGCCGTCCATGGCACCTCTATGCCGCCTACGCCGTGATGGCGGTCGGCTGGGCGGGGATGAGCGGCGCGGCCATCAACGCTGTCATCGCCCCCTGGTTCGAGAGGAAGCGCGGCCGTGCCGTGAGCCTGGCGCTCAACGGCGCCAGCTTCGGCGGCGTGGTGATGACGTGGTCATCGTCGGTTCCCACGCTATACATAGCCTCGGTGGCGTTCGGGCTGGGCGTCGGAAACGTCGTGACGTTCCCCGCGCTCATCGTGCAGACAGAGTACCCCCGGGAGCACTTCAACCGGATCGTGAGCCTGATCGTCGCGATCAACCAGTTCACGTTCGCCTTCGGCCCCGGGGCGTTGGGCTGGGCGCGGGACTGGTGGGGATCGTACTCCGCCGCGCTGGTCTTGTGCGCCGCCTGCGAGATCGTGGCTCTGGTGGTCGTCTCGTCTACTTCTTCACTGCTTGGTCGATATCTTTCCCGGCCTTCTCGACCGGACCCTTGCCGATGATCTTGTCCTGATCCGTCGCCTTGTCGATCCGCTCGCCCAGCTTCTGGGCGGGCCCCTTCTCACACCCGAGCAATGTCAGTGCGGCCAGCAGCAGGCTCGCCCCGACGATTCCTACGCGCAGTCCGTTCATGGAATGTTTCCTCCTCCGAGAATGCTCAGAGCAAGCGACGTGCCCGGCCGCTGCTGGGAGTCTGGGGATAGAAGGATGGCGGAAAGTACTCGTCTCTTGTATAGTGCCGAACGTGGATCTCCGGACGAGGGTCACGCTCCTGTCCGAATCCGCCGACCGCGATGGAGCCCCCGGTGATTTCATGCGACCCGGGGCACCGGTCGGTATCGCGAACGTACGCCGCCCCGGTCACGGGGCCACACGGCTGATGCGCGTCATGCAGACCAACGCCTGCTCGCTCTCGTGTGGGTACTGTCCTACCTTCTGCGGCGGCAAGGTGCGACGCACGTCCCTGGCTCCGGAGGAAGTGGCGCGCGTCTTCATGGACGCCCATCGCCGGGGCCTGGCCGACGGGTTGTTCCTGACCTCGGGCGTGCCCGGCCGGCCGGCGAAGATGACCGACCGCATGCTCGCGTCGGTCGAGCTGCTGCGGCGGCGCGAAGGATTCCAAGGTTACATCCACTTGAAGCTCTTACCGGGGGCGGAACCGGTCCAGGTGGAGACGGCGGTGCGTCGGGCCAGTCGTGTGTCCGTGAATCTGGAGGCGCCGGGAGAGGCCTACGTGCGAGCCCTGGCCCGGGAGAAAGACTTCGCCGGCGACCTTCTGCCGAATCTCGAGCGGGCGGGTCGCCTCGTGCTCGAACGCCGCCAGCTCGGGGCCCCGACGGGATTCGCTACGGCGGGTACCACGACACAGTTCGTCGTCGGCGCCGCGGGCGAGCGCGACCGCGAGATCCTGGGCCTCGTCGCCCGACTGGAGCGCCAGCGACTGCTCCATCACGCCCACTTCAGCGCCTTCCAGCCGGTGGTGGGCACCCCGCTGGAGGGCCGGCGCCCGACACCGGCGGCTCGGGAGCTACGGCTCTACCAGGCCGAGCACCTGCTCCGGCAATACGGCTTCGACTACGAGGAGATCGTGTTCGGGCCCGACGGCAACCTGCCCCTCGACGACGATCCGAAGACGGCCTGGGCGCTCGCGCATCCCGAGCGCTTTCCGGTGGAGGTGTGCCGCGCGCCGTACGAGGTGCTGGTGCGGGTGCCGGGCATCGGGCCCGGGGCGGCGCGCACGCTCGTGGCCGAGCGCCGGCGATCCGTCATCCGGTCTTCCGGCGATCTCCGAGCGGCGGGTGTCGATGCGGCCCGGGCCGGGTGGTTCCTCACCTTGCGCGGCCGGCGGCTGGCCGGCACGCCACCGCCGCGCCAGTTGCGTCTCTTTCCGCATGGAGGGCACCTGACCCAGGCGCCCTTCCGCACCCCGGTGCCTCCGTGCGCCTATCGCTGACGAAGAGGCAGCGAACGGGCAGTGAGCGCGCCCTTAGGGCGTCGTGGGCGGTGACTCCACATCTCGCGAGCCGGAGGTGCGTTGTCGGAATTCGGCGGGTACCTGACGGCCCGCATCCAGGTACGCCCGACGCACGGCTTCCACGTTGGGGCCGAAGATCGTCTTGCGGTTGCCGCGCGCCCAGGCGTTCGAGGTCTCGGGCATCGTCAACGAGCCCTGGAAGTGGGGCATGACGTAGCGCGCGAACAGCTCGTAGCTCTTGAGCGTCTGCTCCCGGTTCGCCCACTCGTGGGCGCGAAACAGGACGCCGCCGAAGCCGCCTCCGCTGTAGCCCTGCAGCCGCTCGATGCCGCGGATGACGGTCTCGGGCGTGCCGACGAGTGTTGTCCCCATGCGGACGCCCTCGCGCAGCGGATCGTCGGCCCGCCCCGGGGGGCGGCCGAGCGTCTCTTCGAAGTAGGTGATGGTCTCGTGGCGCTCGGCGGGCGTCACCTCGCGCAGGGCCTGCTCGTCGTCGTCGGCGACGTGGACGTTCACCACGAGCCGCCAGTTCTTCCGGTCCATCTGCTTGCCGTGCTTCGCCGCC
>Ga0187892_10000242_pt1 | contig 144363 bp, 130 predicted proteins | sample MA1701073metaG_FD_139345 | JGI IMG/M metagenome (GOLD analysis project Ga0187892, IMG submission 139345) | Bio-ooze microbial communities from a basaltic lava cave in the Kipuka Kanohina Cave System on the Island of Hawaii, USA - MA170107-3 metaG ...
AGGCGAAGGCGATGCTGGCGGCGCCGGTGGTGCGCGGGCTTCGCCGGCGCGGCATCGCGGCGCTGCGCCCACAGGCCGCCGCGGTGCCCGAGCTCCTGCGCGGGGCCCCGGACGCGCTCGCGGATCTCCCGAGATCGCTGGCGCCCTACTACGAGGCCCAGCTGCGGGCGCTCTCCAACCTGGGCGCGAGTGCGCCGCCGCCGGAGGCGCGGGCCCGGCTGCTGGGGGCCGCGCTGCGCGGCGGGGGCGTCGTCCCGGGCGGCCTGCCGAGGCTGCGCGCGCTCCTGCGCCGGCGCGTCGAGTCCGTGCACGGGGAGTTCCGCACGATCCGGGGCGGCTTCCGCCTGGTGGCCGCGGCGAACCAGCCCGGGATCGCGGTCGAGGAGACCGGCGAGGTCTGGGTGGGGCGCAGCCTGATCCTCAACGCGCCGCGCGCGGCGCTGGCGGCCTGCGCCCTGCAGGACGCGCTCCCCGAGTGGCTCCCCGGCCCCCGGCCGAGCTGCCGCCGCCTGGCGCTGCACTTCAGCCTGGCCCGCGACCACCTGCCCGCCGGCATGGCGCCGCGCGTGATCCTGGTGCGGGATCCCGATCGGCCCGCCGAGGATACGAACGTGGTGAGCCTCCAGGTCTTCGCGCGGGCGGACGCGCGGGAGACCGTCGACCTGGTGGCGGCGGCGGTCGTCGCCGCCGAGGGCGGCGACCCGGCGGCTCCCGAGGCGGAGATCGAGGCGGCCGTGCGCGGGCTCCTCCCCTTCAGCGAGGGCCAGCTCGTGCGCGAGCGGACGCCGGCTCCGGGCTGGGACTGCGACTCGTTCCTGGCGGATCCCGAGAACGGCTCGGCCTGGCCGCGCGAGACCGAGGTCCGACTCTCCTCGCGGCCCCCCGCCTTCGCCCTGGATCGCGGGGGCGTCGCCGCCCTGGGCTTCGAGGGCGACCTGCTGCTCGGCTGGCGCGCCGGCGAGGCCATCGCGGACCAGGTCCTCCTGGGCTGACCGCGCGGGCACCGGGGACTCGCCTCGCCCCGCGCTAGCCTTCCCGCCTCAGCGCCGGGCGGCGCCCGGCCGAAGGACTCGGACGAGGTCGGGCGCAGGAGCGAGGCGATGGATCCGGGGCGCGGGGCGGGGTCGCGGGCGGTGCTGCCGCAGGCGCCGGCCCTGGGCCGGCTGCTGCGCTACGCGCGGCCCTACCTGGGCCTTCTCCTCCTGGCCCTGCTCCTGGCCTTCGCCCACAGCGGCGGCCGCTACCTGCGCGCCTGGCTGATCAAGCCCCTGCTCGACGACGTGCTCGTCCCCCACGCGGCCAGCGGCGCGCCGGAGCCGGGGCCCTCCTGGCTGCCGGGCCGGAGCCTCCTGCCCGGCGCAGAGGCGCCCGCGCCCCCGCTGCCGCGCCAGCCCCTCTCGGAGGCCGAGGCGGCGGACCTCCAGGCCCGCGTCGTCGGGAGCCTGAGCGAGATCGCCCTGGTGGCGCTGGTGCTCGTCTTCGCCATGCCGCTCCTGGAGTTCGGCCGCAGCTACGTGGTCGAGTACGCGCTGGGCCGCGTCGACGTCGACATCAAGCGCCAGCTCTGCGCCAAGCTCCTGGCCCTGCCCCTGCGCTTCCACCAGGAGCAGCGCCGGGGCGACGTGCTCTCCCGTACGCTGCGCGACGTCGAGACGGCCTACGGGGCGCTGAGCATCGTCTTCGGCGACTTCCTCCACTCGATCGTGAGCCTCCTCGTGGGGGCCTGCGTCCTCTTCGCGATCTCCTGGCAGATCTCGCTGGTGTTCCTGTGCGCGGGCCCCGCGCTCTTCTTCCTGATCGCGAACTTCGGGGCGCGCATCCGCAAGAGCGCGCGCCGCCGCCAGGAGACCTTCGCGGACGTGACCCAGCGCCTGGTGGAGATCCTGACCGGCATCAAGGTGATCAAGGTGTTCCGCGCCGAGGTGCTGGAGGAGGCGGCCTTCCGGCGCGAGACGCAGAAGCTCTTCCGCCGCTCCATGAAGGTGGTGCGGCAACGCCTGCTGGCGCGCGGGCTGGTCGAGACCTTGAACTTCGCGGTCGCGGTGGGTGTCCTCGCGGTCGGCTTCTGGCTCCTGCTGCGCGGGCGCTACGGTCTCACCACCGGCGACCTGGGCGCCTTCGCGGCGGTCCTCGGCACCACCTACCAGCCCACCAAGGAGCTGGCCCGGGGCTGGGCCCGGCTCATGGATGCCGTGCCCGCCGCCGAGCGCTTCCTCGAGGTGCTGGACACCCCCGTCGAGCTGCTCGACGCCCCCGACGCGGTCCGCCTGGCCGATGTGCGGCGGGGCGTGAGCGTGCGGGACGTCTCCTTCGGCTACGGGGGAGAGCTGGTGCTGCGCGGCGTCTCCCTCGAGATCCGCGCCGGCGAGGTGGTGGCGCTGGTGGGGCGCAGCGGAGAGGGCAAGACGACGCTCGCCGATCTCCTGCTGCGCCTCTACGACCCCCTCGCGGGCGCCATCGAGATCGACGGCCTCGACCTGCGCCAGATCCAGAGGAGCTCGCTCCTGGCCCAGATCGCCGTGGTGGCCCAGGATCCCTTCCTCTTCGACGGCACCATCCGCGAGAACATCGCCTACGGGCGACCCGGGGCCCGCGAGGACGAGATCCGGGCCGCCGCCCGGGTGGCCCACGTGGAGGAGTTTGCGGGCCGCCTGCCGCAGGGCTACGAGACCGAGGTGGGGCCCATGGGGACGCGGCTCTCGGGAGGGCAGCGCCAGCGCATCACCATCGCCCGCGCCATCCTCAAGAACCCCGCGATCCTGATCTTCGACGAGGCCACGAGCGCGCTCGACACGAAGAGCGAGCGCTACGTGCAGGAAGCCATCGAGGCGCTGCTCGGCGGGAGGCGCACGGTGCTCATGATCGCCCACCGCCTCTCCACGCTGCGCCTCGCGGACCGCATCGCGGTCCTCGAGGACGGCCGCATCGCCGAGGAGGGCAGCCACGACGAGCTGCTGCGCAAGGGCGGCCTCTACCGGGAGCTGGTCGAGCTCCAGGGGCCGGGCTCCGAGGCCGGCGCTTAGCGGTTCGACCGCGCAGCTTCGCCCACGCGGTCGCGTACTTCGCACTGATCGGACTCGGCTTCATGTTCGTGCAGATCCCGCTCATCCAGTGGATCATCGATTCGGCGATCCAGCTCGGCCTCGCGCCGCGCTGCGCGGTTGCGGCACTCGTGGTGTCCGCGACCGCCCTGCCGCTGGGCTTCTGCTTCCCACTGGGGCCCGTGCGCCGCTTGTCGGACGAGGCGACGCCCTGGATGTGGGGCGTGAACGGCGCCTGCGGCGTCCTCGCGACGGTCTCCGCGGTCGGAATCTCCATGTGGATCGGGATCGATGCCACGCTGCTGGGCGCGGCGGGTGGCGATTCCTCCGAGGCGCCTACCTCGGCGTCGCCGTTTGGCGCTGGCCCGGTATCCTCCCGTCCGAGATCATGGATCGGCTCCGCGTCGCGACGCTTCAGTACTTCGTCCGCCCCATCCGCACCATCTCGGAGTTCCAGGAGCAGGTCCGGGGGCTGGTGCGCACCGCCGCCGACTACCGCTGCCAGCTCCTGGTCTTCCCGGAGTACTTCACCGTCCAGCTCCTGACCCTGGGCGAGCTCGGCCGGCCCATGGAGGTCCAGGTCCGGGACCTGGCCCGGCGCGCGGACGACTTCGTCTCGATGATGGGAGACCTCGCCCGGAAGAACGGGCTCTACATCTCGGCGGGGACCATCCCCGTGCCCGACCCGCGCGATCCGCAGCGGATCTACAACGACAGCTTCTTCTTCTCCCCTTCGGGGGAGCGCGGCGCCCAGGGCAAGCTGCACATGACCCGCTTCGAGAAGGAGGAGTGGAAGGTAAGCCCGCGCGAGCGGCTGCAGATCTTCGAGACGGAGTTCGGCCGGGTCGTCGTCGCGATCTGCTACGACGTCGAGTTTCCCGAGATCGCCCGGGCCGCCGCCCGCCAGGGCGCCCTGATCCTGATCGTGCCGAGCTACACCGACGACCGGCAGGGCTTCCTCCGGGTGCGCTACTGCGCTCACGCGCGGGCCATCGAGAACCAGATGTACGTGATTCATTCGGCCACGGTGGGATCCCTGCCGATGGTGCCGGCCGTGTCGCTGAACTACGGCCAGGCGGCCATCCTCACTCCCAGCGACTTCCCCTTCGCCCGCGATGGCATCCTGGCCGAAGGCCTGCCGAACCAGGAGACCATGGTGATCGGCGAGCTCAACCTGCGCACGCTGCGATCCAATCGATTCCGCGGGACCGTGCTCCCGCTGCGGGACAGCCGGCGCAGCTCCGAGGTCGTGGCCACCACGGACATCGTCCCGCTTCCGCGGGCCGCGCGGGGAGAGGCGGGGGAGAGGCCGTCCCCCCGCCCGGCCCGCCGGCGCATCGCGGTGCGACCCACCGTCCCGGAGGACTTCCCGGGCATCATCGAGCTGGCGAAGCTCGTCTATCCCGACGTCAAGCCCTGGAGCGAGGAGCAGCTCCGATCGCACATGAGGGTCTTCCCGCAGGGCCAGATCGTGGCAGTGGAGCGGGACTCTGGCCTGATCGTGGGCTTCTGCTCGGGGCTCATCATCGACTGGGATCGCTACGAGACGCACCAGAACTGGAGCAGCTTCACGGCGAACGGCATGTACACCAACCACGATCCCGTCCAGGGCAAGACGCTCTTCGCCGCCGACATCATGGTGCGGCCGGGCATGCAGGGGCGCGGGGTGGGGAAGCGCCTCTACGAGCGGGGGCGCTTTGGCCTGGCGCGCCAGCTCGGCTTGAAGCGCATCCTGGCGGGAGCCCGGCTGCGCGGGTACCACCGCTTCGCGGACGAGAGGAGCGTGGAAGACTACGTTCGGGACATCATCCGCGGGCGCCTGCGCGACCCCACCCTCTCCTTCCAGCTCGATCAGGGCTTCCGCGTGGTGGCCCTGGCCCGCGACTACTTCCAGGGCGATCCCGAGAGCCAGGGCTGGGCCGCGGTCATCGAGTGGCTGAACGACGAGGTGGCCGGGCCCGGGGACTACGACCAGGGCGACCCGCGCTTCCGCACTCCCGCCGACGCCCGCCAACCGGCGCCGGCCTCCCGGTAGAGCTGCTCCACCTGCTCCGCCAGGCGCCCGGGGGAGAAGAGCGCCTCGGCGCGCTGGCGCGCGGCGGCTCCCAGCGCAGCGCGCCGCCCCTCGTCCGCGAGCAGAGCGCGCCAGGCGCGGGCCAGTGCCTCGGGCTCCTCCTCCACCACGAGACCCGTCTCGCCGTGGGCCACGATCTCCGGGAAGGCCCCGCGGCGCGTCGTCACCGCCGGGATCCCGCAGGCCGCCGCCTCGAGCAGCGCGCGGCAGGTGCCGTCCGATCCGGGGACGAGCAGCGTGAAGATGTCGCTCGAGCGAAGCACGTCGGCGTAGTCGTCGCTGCGGTAGCCGGCGAAGACCACGCGGTCCGCGAGGCCCATGCGCAGGGCCGGCTCGCGCACGGTCTCGTCGAAGCGCGTGCCCCGGCCCACCACCAGGAGCCGCGCGCGCGGCTCGATCCGAACCAGGCGCGCCATCGCCGCGAGCAGGAGGTCGAAGCGGCGCCGGGGCTGCACGCGGGCCACGATGCCCACCACGCGGTCCTCGGGGACGAGGCCCAGCGCACCGCGCAGCGCCGCGTCCGGGGGGCGCGGCGCGAAGCGCGCCAGGTCGACGGCGCCGAAGGCGCCCGCGATCGGCCGCCCCCGGCGCGCCCGGGCGTTCGCGCGCGCGGTGCCCGGCGAGACGCAGAAGAGCGCGTCGGTGGCCGGGCCGAAGAGCCAGCGCGCCCAGGGCCAGCGGGGCAGCTTCGATGCGCCCGGGTGGGTGCGCGCCACCCGGGTGCGCCCGCCCCTGCGCCGCTCCGCCGCGGCGCGCACGGCGAGCACGTGGTCGCGGGTGTGCCAGGCGTGGATCACGTCGTAGTCCCCGGCTTCGAGGAGCGCGCGCAGGCGCTCCACGTCGGGGGTGTCCCGCCACCAGATCACGCCCCGCGCCCGCGAGACCTCGAGCACCGGCTCCGCGCCCGCGGCGCGGGCCGCGCGCCAGAGCGAGATCTCCTCCCCGGGCGGCGGGGCGGGGCAGGCGAGCTCGACCCCGTGGCCCCGCGCGCGCTGGGCCAGCAGCAGCTCCAGCATCGGGGCGGCCGGCCCGGTCCACTTCCAGTCGCTGGTGAGCTGGAGGATCCTCACCGCGGCGCGCGCTCGAGCTCCCAGAGCTTCGCGTACTTCACGAACACGTGGAAGGCGGTGATGGCCGCGATCGCGAAGCCCGGGACCCCGTCCAGGAAGCCGGCCTTGAGGAGATAGGCGCGCAGGAAGCGCGCCGGGGGGCGCAGCACCAGATCCCGCAGGCGGGCCCGGCGGCCCTCCCGTTGCAGCCGCTCGGCCTCGATCCGGCTCCACTCCTGCACCCGCGCCAGCTGATCCGAGAGGTCCGCGTAGCTGCGGTGCTCGCAGTCGCCGGTCACGCGCCGCACGGCGCCCGGCACCCGGACCCGGCCGTGGGGGTTCGCGCCGACCCATTCGCCCCGCCCGCGCCGGAAGGCGCGCAGCTGCCAGTCGGGGTGGAAGTCGCCGTGGCGGATCCAGCGCCCCAGGTGGTAGGTCACGCGGTTCACCTCGATCCCCTCGCAGTCGCCCGCCGCGCCGAGCTCCGCCCGCAGCGCCTCTGCGAGCTGCGGCGAGAGCGACTCGTCCGCGTCGAGGGCGACCACCCAGTCGCCCCTCGCCTGCTCCAGGGCGAAATTCTTCTGCTCGAGGTTCCCCCGGTAGGGGTGCCGGATCACGCGGGCTCCGAGCTCCGTGGCGATCGACTCGGTGGCGTCGCGGCTCCTCTCGTCCACCACGACGATGCGCTCGTCGGCCCAGGCCAGCGACTCGAGACAGCGCCGGATGTTCCGCGCATCGTCGCGGGCGATCACGCAGGCGCTGACCCTCACCCCCGCAATCGCTCGACCGTGAGCACGCCCTTGATCTTGCGGATGTCCTTCATCACGGAGTTGAGGGTGGAGACGTCGCCCACCGAGAGATCGAAGGTGTGGACGGCCTTCTGGTCCTCCGTGGTGTTGATGTGCGCGGAGCCGATGTTGACGCCCGCCGCGGAGATGGTCTTCGTCACCTTGGCCAGCAGGCCCTGCTGGTCCAGCGAGTGGACCCGGACCTTCACCATGCGGGGGGCCGCAGCGTCATCCTGCCACTCCACTGCGATGCGCCGCGCCGGGTCGATCTCGAAGACGCGCGCGCAGTCGTTCACGTGCACGGTGACGCCGCGCCCGCGCGTCACGAAGCCCACCACCTCGTCTCCGGGCAACGGATTGCAGCAGTTGGCGAAGCGCACCAGCACGTCCGACTCACCGCCGACCCGCACCCCCGCGCCGGACCGGGAGCGCTCGCGCCGGAAGAAGCCGCGCCGGCGCGGCGGCTCCGCCTCGGGGGCGGGCGGCGGAGCCGGCTCCACCGCCTCGCCGCGCAGCTCGCGCACCAGCTCGGCCGCGGAGAAGCGCCCGTAGCCCACGGCGGAGAGCAGGTCGTCGACCCCGCTGCGTTTGTGCCGCCGCGCCAGGTCGGCGATCTCGCCGCCCTCCTGGAGGCGCGGGAGCGACAGGCCCGCCCGCCGCAGCTCGCGGGCCAGGAGCTCGCGCCCGAGCTCTCGGCTGCGCTGGGTCTCCTGGGACCGGACCGCGTGGCGGATCCGGCTGCGCGCCCGGCTCGAGACGACGAACTCGAGCCAGTCCTTGCGCGGGACCTGGGTCTCGCTGGTGAGGATCTCCACCGTGTCGCCGTCCGAGAGCGTGTGGCGGAGCGGCACGATCTTCCCGTTCACGCGAGCCCCGGCGCAGCGGGCCCCCACCTGGCTGTGGATCGCGTAGGCGAAGTCGACGGGCGTGGCGCCGCTCGGGAGATCGATCACGTCGCCCCGCGGCGTGAACACGAAGACCTCGCCTGGGAAGAGGTCCACCTTGACGGCATCGATGAACTCGTGGGGATCCTGGAGCTCCCGGTGCCACTCGAGGAGCTGGCGCAGCCAGGCGAAGTTCTTGTCCTCCGACTCGTCGGCCTCGTCGCGGCGCTCCTTGTACTTCCAGTGGGCGGCGATCCCGTACTCGGCGTTGCGGTGCATCTCCCGGGTGCGGATCTGCACCTCCATGCGCTCGCCGTAGGCCCCGATCACCGTGGTGTGGAGCGACTGGTAGCCGTTGGGCTTCGGCAGAGCGACGTAGTCCTTGAAGCGGCCGGTGACCGGGCGCCAGAGCTCGTGCACCAGGCCGAGCGCCCGGTAGACCGACTCCCGCGGCCCATCGACGATGATGCGGAACGCGATCACGTCATAGATCTCGTCGAGGCTCACGCCCTGGGCCTGCATCTTGGCGTGGATCGAAGCCAGGTCCTTGAGGCGCCCGGTGACCTCCATCGGAAGCCCCGCCTCCGAGACGCGCTTCGAGAGCACGCCGATCACCTCCTCCACGTAGCGCTCGCGCGCCGTCCGCTTCGAGTGGAGCTTTCGCTCGAGGGCGCGCGCCTCCTCGGGATTGAGGGTCCGGAAGGCGAGCTCCTCCAGCTCCTGCTGCATCCAGTGGATGCCCAGGCGGTGGGCCAGGGGCGCGTAGATCTCCAGGGTCTCCTGGGCGATGCGCCGCCGCGCCTCCTCGGGCACGTACTCGAGGGTGCGCATGTTGTGGAGCCGGTCGGCGAGCTTGATGAGCAGGATGCGGATGTCCTTCGACATCGCCACCAGCATCTTCCGGAAGTTCTCGGCCTGGCGTTCGCGGTGGGACGTGAACTCGATCTTGGCGATCTTGGTGAGTCCCTCGACCAGGAAGGCGACGGGCTCGCCGAACAGCCGCTCGAGCTCCTCCGGCGTCGCAAGCGTGTCCTCGATGGCGTCGTGGAGCAGGCCCGCGGCCACCGTGACCTCGTCCATCCCGGTGTCGACGAGGATGCCGGCGACCTCGAGGGGGTGGACCAGGTAGGGCTCGCCGGAGAGGCGCTCCTGGCCGTCGTGGACGCGGGCGCAGAAGACGTAGGCGCGCTGGAGCAGAGCCAGGTCGCAGGAGGGATTCTGCTCCAGCATGCGGTCGGCGATGTCGTTGAACCGGAGCACCGTGTCCGGGCCTTTCCGTGGTCCTTGCCGCGCCGGGCCCCCGACGTCCTCTCCGGCTTCGCCGTTGCGGCGATTTCCCCTTTGAGTTCGGGGCCTTGGGGAAAAATAGCCGAGCGCCCTCCGCGCGGCCAACGCGGGCCTTCGCTACCTGTCTCCCGGCGCGCCCGCGAACCCCGGAGGTCCCCCTTGAAGCTCTACAACGCGAACCTCTCGCCCTTCGCCGCGCGCTGCCGCATCCAGATCTACGCCAAGGGCCTCGACGTGGAGCTCGTGCCGCCGCCCGGCGGCACGGGCAGCGAGGCCTACAAGCGCATCAACCCCACCGGCAAGGTGCCGGCCCTGGAGCTCGACGGCGCGCTCCTGCCCGAGTCCGCGGCGATCCTCGAGTTCCTGGAAGACCGCTTCCCGAAGCCCCCGCTGCGCCCCGCCGACGACCTCGCGCGCGGCCGCATGCGGGTGCTGATGCAGCTCGCCGACCAGTACGTGGTGCCGCCGCTGGTCGGGCTCTTCGGGCAGGCCAATCCCCAGGCGCGCGACGCGAAGCTGGTGGCCGCGCGCCTCGCCGAGCTCCTCCCGCGCCTCGACCTCCTCGAGCACTTCCTGGCGCCGGAGGGCCCCTACGCGGCGGGGGCGGCGCTCTCCCTGGCCGACTGCTCGCTCCACCCGCTCCTGTTCTTCGGCACGCGCCTGCTCCCGCTCCTCGGGGAGAAGGACCCGACCGCGGCGCGCCCGCGCCTCGGGGCCTGGTGGCGGGCGGTGGGCAAACACCCGGCCGTGGCCCGGGTGGACGCGGAGCTGGCGCAGGCCCTGGCCGACGCCCTGCGCGCCCTGGGCCGGTCCTGAGGGCCCGCCGCCGCGGCAGACGCGCCGCCCCGCCGCCGGGGCCGAGCGCGGCCTACCCGCCCGCGACGGCCCCGCCGCTCCGGTACAGGCGGATCTCGACCCGCTCGAGCGTGACCAGCCCCTCTTGAATCGCCGCATCGATGGTCGGGAGGAACGCTTCGATCCTCTCCGCCGTGTCTACGATCTCGACCACGATCGGGAGATCGCTCGAGAGGCGCAGGATCTTGGCCGTGTGGAGCCGGCTGTGGGCGCCGAAGCCCTCGAGCCCCCGGAGGACCGTGGCCCCCGCGAGCCCGTGCTCCCGCGCCCTGCGCACGATCCACTCGAAGAGCGGCAGCCCCTCGTGGCGATCGCTCTCGCCCAGGAAGACCCGCAGGAGCTGCCCCTGCTTCGGGAGCATCATGCGGCCACCGCCGAGCTCGCCAGCGCGTGACCGAGCCACACCGAGGCCAGGCCGGCGCCCAGGTGGGCCAGCGCGTTCGCGACGGCCCGCAGGTGCTCCCCGTCGCGAGCCAGCGCGAAGACCTCGTAGCCGAAGGTCGAGAAGGTCGTGAAGCCCCCGAGGACGCCCACCAGGACGAACATCCGCAGCTGCGGCCCGAAGAGCTGCCGCGACTCGGCGAGACCCGTGAAGACGCCGATCAGCAGGCAGCCCAGCACGTTCACCACCAGCGTGCCGAAGGGGAAGGTCGCGAAGGGAAGCTGCCGGTGTACGAGGCCGCTGGCCGCGTAGCGGAGGATCGATCCCAGGAATCCCCCCGCCCCGACCAGGAGAGCCATCCCGAGGCCGGACTCGAAGTACAGTGCGTCTCCCTCCCTTCTCAATCTCCACGCTCCTCGCCCCGGCGCGGTCGCCGCGAGCGCCCCGCCTGGCGCCGACCCGGCCATGATAGGCGGCCTCGGCCCAGGGGGCCTCGCCGCCCGCGCGCGGGTCTGGTGGTTCCGCCTCGATCCGCGGGCTTCGGCCGCTCAGGCGCCGCGGGGGCTCGAAGGAGCGGGCTCCTCGCGCGCGGGCTCGGTCCACTGGATGCGCACCTTCCGCTTCCCCCATTGGCGCGCCGCCGCGACGTCCCGACCCATGAAGATGTCGATCCGCCGGGTCCAGCGCCGGGGCATCTTGTCGAGCACCGTCCAGTCGCCCGGGAGGCCATCGATGCGGACGCGGATCCCGCGCGCGAGCCCGAGCTCGAGGAGATCGGGAGAGACGGCGATGGCGCGCGCTCCCGGCGCGAGGCGATCGCCCCAGGCGCCGGTATTGGGATCGCCGAGCGTCTGCTCGGGCGCGGAGTTGTAGGCGGTGGCGGTGACGACGAGGGAGCGCTCCACCCGGGGGGTGGGCTCCCGGAAGCTCGCGCAGGCGGCGGCGAGGCAGCCGGCGGCGACGAGCAGCGCCGGAGCGAGCCGGATCGGAAGCCGTTCGGTCACAGCACCCCCCATCGGCGAGCCGCCACGTCCGCAGGAGTCGGAGCTAGAGGCGGGCCAGGTAGCGGGTCCCGCCGAGCCCCGCCACCGCCCGCTCGATCGCGGCCGCGCGCTCGCGCACGTAGCGCGAGGGGCGAGCCGCCGACATCCGCTTGGGGCCCGGCAGCACCGCGGCCAGGAGCGCCGCCTCGCCCGGCGTGAGCTCCCGCGCCGGCTTGTCGAAGAAGAGCTGGCTCGCGGCGGCGGCTCCGAAGATCCCCGGCCCGAACTCGACCACGTTCAGGTACACCTCGAGGATCCTGCGCTTCGGCCAGAGGCCCTCGAGGAGGAGCGTGAGGTAGCCCTCGAGCCCCTTGCGCACCAGGCTCCGGCCCGGCCACAGGAAGAGGTTCTTGGCGAGCTGCTGGGAGATCGTGCTGGCGCCTCGCTGGCGCGGGCGCCTCTCGCGCAGGGCCTTCGAGATGGACTCGAGGTCGAACCCGCGGTGCCCCGGAAACCTCTGATCCTCCGCCGCCACCACGGCGATGGCCAGGTGGGGCGAGATCCCGCTCCAGGGAACCCAGTGGCGGCGGATCTCGGCCCCCCGCAGCCAGCGCTCCCGGAGCATGAACGCCGAGGTCGGGGGCGCGATCCAACGCCAGGGCAGGACGCAGGCGACGCTCGCGAGGGCGAAGAGCGCCAGACCCCTGGCGAGGAGCCAGCCGAGGCGCCGCCGCCAACTCCCGCCTCTCGCGCGACGAGCCACCTGGCCCTCTACCACCCGCGAGCGGCGCAGGAGCGCGGTGGGCCGGAGCGGCGGACCGCGGCTCCCCCGGGCCCGAGCGCGGCTAGGACCGGGAGCGCGCCCGTGCCCTGCGGAAGGAGCCGAGGGCGACGGCGAGCGCGAGGAGGAGCGCCAGCAGCGGGAGCGCGTGGATCGGCTCCAGGAGATGGTGGAGCCACCCCTGTCCCGCCCCCGTCGCACCGTGTCCCGGGTGGGCCCAGACCGGGCCCGCTGCCAGCAGGACGAGCAGCACGAGCACCCTGGTCGCGATCTGGTCGAACATGTCCGCGAGCTCCTCACTCTGGCGCCGGTCTGGCGCCGGTCTGCCGCCGGCTGAAAGCGGGCGGCCCGCCGCGGGCGGGCAAGGAGGCGCCGGCCCCGCGGAGCGTACCACGGCCCGGGTCGAGCCCGCTGGCCGCAGGGCAGGCCCGGGAGTCTTCTCGATCTGGATCGGAAAAAATGGAAGGACGGGAGGGAGAGCCCTCCCGTCCGGATCGGACCGGGTCGAAAACCGCCCTAGTAGCGGTTGCCGCCGCGGAAGCCGCCGCCCCCGCCACCGCCGCCGCCACCGCCGCCTCGGCGGTCCTGAGCCTCGTTCACGCGCAGGCTCCGGCCCCCGAGGTCACTCCCATCGAGCGCGCGGATCGCGTCCGCCGCTGCGCTCGCGTCTTCCATCTCGACGAAGGCGAATCCGCGCGGCCGGCCCGTCTCGCGATCGGTGATGACGTTCACCGAGGCAACGCTGCCGTGGCGCTCGAAGGTGGAGCGAAGCTCCGCCTCCGTGATGGAGAAGGGAAGGTTTCCGACATAAAGCTTCTTGCTCAACTCTGATTCCTCGCCGCGCCGCCCGTCCTGGGCGACACGACCCGCGCGGTGCTCCGGGACCGGCCTGTCCGGACTCGGGAGCCCCGCCGCAATGGACAACACCCACTTCCCCGGCCAACTGGCCGGCGCCGCAGGCGCGAAAGGCGAACTCGAAGGGGAAACAGTACAGGCGGGTGACGCCGGACGCTGTGAACCGATCGGAGGCCTCTCGGGCGGCAGGCTAGCAGACGACGGGGCACGCGCCAGCAGCCGGCGCGGGGGGACCCCGACGCCCCTGCCCGATCGCCGCCGGCGCCCCTCGCACCCCGGGCGCTGCCGTCAGCCCTCGCCCGGCGCCTCCCCCGCGAGCTGCGCCTCCACGGCGCCGACCTTCTCTTCCATGCTCGCCGCGCGGTCGCGGCGCTCGTCGATCTTGATCACGGTGCTGACCCGCAGCGCGCCCTCGGCGAAGACGGCCTCCTGCATGCGCTGCACCAGGGCCAGGATCTCGGGGAGGGCCCCCTCCAGCGTGGTGAACATCGGATCGAGCCGCCAGCGCACGCGCTCCTGGCCCTGCACCACGCGCAGCGCGGCGGCGACGTGCCGCGAGACGCTCGCGCCCTCTCCGATCGGAGCGATGCTGATGGCGACGATGGCCACGGTGCCTCCTCCCGCGCATCCCGGGCGGGCGAGCCGGGCGAGAGCCGGCGCACGGCGCGCGGGTCGCGCACGCGGCGGGCGAGCGCCGCGATCGACTCGCCGGCGACCGGATGCAGGAGCCCGGGGACCAGGTCCGCGAGCGGCTCGAGCACGAAGGCGCGCTCGCACAGCCGCGGGTGCGGAACCACCAGGCCGGGCTCCTCGAGCACGAGGTCGCCGTAGAGGAGGAGATCGAGGTCGAGGCTGCGCGGCGCATCGCGCAGCGGACCGCGCTCGCGGCCGCGCGCGGCCTCGATGGCGAGCTGTCGCGCCAGGAGCGCGCGCGGCGCGAGGCCGGTGCGCAGGTGCACGACGGCGTTCAGGTAGGGGCCCTGCGGCGCAGGACCCACGGGCTCGGTCTCGTAGACGGGGGAGACCGCGACCACCAGGATCCCCTCGCTCTCCCGCAGCGCGCGGAGCGCCGCGCGCAGGTGCTCCTCGCGCGGTCCCTGGTTCGAGCCCATCGCGATGTACGCGTCGACCACGCCCGGGAGGGTACAGCTACAATCGGCCGCCGTGCCCCCCAGGCCTCCCCGCTCTCCGCGCCCGCGGGATCTCCCCCCGGAGCTCGTGACGCCGGTCCCCGGACCGCGGTCGCTGGCCCTCGCGGAGCGCCTCTCCCAGGTCGAATGCCGCGGCGTCACCGGGAGCGCACCGACGCCGCCCCTCTTCTGGGAGCGCGCGGCGGGCGCCAACGTCTGGGACGTGGACGGCAACCGCTTCGTGGATCTCACGGCCGGCTTCGGCGTGGCCAACGCGGGCCACGCACACCCGCGCGTGTCGGACGCGGTGGCGGAGCAGAGCGAGCGCCTGCTCCACGCCATGGGCGACGTGCACCCGGCGGCCGTGAAGGTGGAGCTCCTGGAGGCGCTCGCGCGCCGCTTCCCCGGCGGCGGGCCGGCCCGGGCGCTGCTCGGCTCCTCGGGATCCGACGCCGTCGAGGCCGCGCTCAAGACCGCGCTCCTCGCCACCGGCCGGGCCGGCTGCGTGGCCTTCGAGGGCGCCTACCACGGCCTCTCCCTGGGCGCCCTGGACGCCACCTGGCGCCCGTTCTTCCGCGACCCCTTCCGCGCGCGCCTCCCCGGCGCCACGGTCTTCGCGCGCTACGGCGACGCCGCCGACGCCGCGCGGGCCGCGCGCGACTGCCGGGAGCCGGTGGGCGCGGTCCTGGTGGAGCCGGTCCAGGGCCGCGGGGGCGACCGCATCCCACCGCCGGGCTTCCTCTCGGGGCTGCGGGCGCTCTGCGACCGCGAGGGCTGGCTCCTGATCCTCGACGAGGCCTACACCGGATTCGGTCGAACCGGGCGCCTCTTCGCCTGCGAGCACGAGGGCGTGGTGCCGGACCTCCTGTGCGTGGCGAAGGGGCTCTCCTCGGGGATGCCGCTCTCCGCCTGCATCGGCCGGGCGGAGCTCATGGACGCCTGGCCGCCCTCGGGCGGCGAAGCGCTCCACACCCAGACCTTCCTCGGGCACCCGCCGGGCTGCGCCGCCGCTCTCGCGTCCCTGGCCGTCCTCGGGGAGGAGAGGCTCGTGGAGCGGGCCGCGGAGCTCGGCGCCCTGGCGCTGGCGCGGCTCGCGGGCCGGCTGCGCGCCCACTCCGGCGTGCTGGACGTGCGGGGGCGCGGGCTCCTGCTGGCCGTCGAGTGCGATACGGCGGAGCGCGCCGCGGGCGCCTGCGCGCGGGCCCTGAAGCGCGGGGTCCTGCTCCTCACCTCCGGCGACGATGGGCGCGTCCTCTCCTGCACGCCCCCCCTCTCGATCGGGCGCGAGATCCTCGAGCTCGCGCTCGACGTCGTGGCGGAGAGCCTGCCGTGAGCGCGCGGACCCGGCCGAGCGGGCGCCTCGACCCGCGCCGCGCGGCGCTCGACGCCGGGGTCCTGGCCTGGATGCGCGAGGCGGACTGGCGCGCCGACGAGGCCCGCTTCGACGCCCTCGCCCGCGATCTCTTCGCCTTCCAGTTCGAGCGCTGCGCCCCCTACCGGCGCTTCTGCGCGGGGCGCGGGCGCACGCCCGAGCGACTGGGCTCCTGGCGCGAGATCCCCGCGGTCCCGACGGGAGCCTTCAAGGAGCTCGCCCTGCGCTGCTTCCCCGCCGAGGACACCCTCCGGACGTTCCGCACCAGCGGCACCGCGACGGCCGCCCGCGGCGAGCTCCACCTGGACACGCTCGAGCTCTACGAGGCATCGCTCCTGCCGAGCTTCCGGCGCCACCTGCTCCCGGACCTGGCGGCGGGCGCGCGCCTGCGGATCCGGGTGCTGGCGCCCTCTCCCGAGGAGGCCCCCGACTCCTCGCTCTCCCACATGTTCGGCGTGGTGCTGCGCGAGCTCGGCGCCGCCGGGAGCGGCTTCGACGTGGTGGAGGGGGCGCTGCGCGCAGATCCCTGCCTCGCGGGCCTCGGGGAGGCGGCGGCGTGCGGCGAGCCCCTGCTCCTCTGCGGAACCGCCTTCGGCTTCGTCCACCTGCTCGACGCGATGGCGGCGCGCGGGAAGCAGCTCGCGCTCCCGGCGGGCTCGCGCGTGATGGAGACGGGCGGCAGCAAGGGCCGCGCGCGCGATCTCCGACCCGGCGAGCTGCACGCCCTCCTCGAGCAGGCCCTCGGCGTCCCCGCCGCGCGGATCGTGAACCAGTACGGAATGACGGAGCTCGCGAGCCAGTTCTACGACTCGGTGCTGGCGCGCCCGGGCGAGCCTCGCCGCAAGCTCGCCCCCCCCTGGGCGCGCGTGCGCGTCGTGGACCCGGAGACCGGGACCGACGCGGGCCCGGGTGCCGTCGGGAGCCTCGTGGTCTACGACCTCGCGAACACCGGAAGCGCCCTGGCCCTCCAGACCGCGGACCTGGGCCGGCGCCTCGGCGACGGCTTCGAGGTGCTCGGACGCGAGCCCGGCGCCGAGGCGCGCGGCTGCTCGATCGCGGCGGACGAGCTGCTGCGGGACGGGCCCGGGTGAGCGGCCGCGCGCCCGCCGAGATCCGCGAGCGGCTCGCGCACCTGCGCCGGGCGGGAGCGGAGCTCCGGCGCCGACCCGCCCGCGAGACCCTGGAGGCGCTGGCGCGCCTGCTCGACCTGTGGCGCGATCCCGGCAGCGAGGCGCGGCGCGAGCTCGAGGCCGGGCTTCCGCGCGCCACGGGCTTCTCGCCGGCCGTGGTGCGCGAGGGCCTGGCCCGCGGCCTCGCCCCCTTCTCCGGCGAGGCCTTCCGCGCGCTCGTGGCGCGAGAGCTCGGGCCGCCCGAGCGGCTGGACGGCGCAGGCGCCGAGATGGTGGCGGGCTTCGAGGTGACGGCGGTGCTGCTGGCCGGCGCGATCCCGATGCCGAGCCTGCTCTCGCTGCTCGCGCCCCTCGCGCTGCGCTCGCCGGTGCTCGCCAAGCCCGCCTCGCGCGACCCGCTGACGGCGCGCCTCCTGGCGCGCTCGCTCCGGGCCCTGGACGGCGAGCTCGCGGGCTGCCTGGAGCTGGTGGAGTTCCCGGGCCGCGACTCCGGCGCGGCCGGCGCGTTGCTCGAGGCCGACTGCGTCGTGGCGACCGGCTCCGACGAGACCCTGGCGGCGGTGGCGGCGCGGGTGGCGCCGCCGCGCCGCCTCGTGGGCTACGGCCACCGCCTCTCCCTCGCCGCCGTGGGCGAGGCCGCCCTCGCGGGCCCGGCGCTCCTCTCCCTCGCCGGCCGCCTGGCTCTGGACGCGGCGCTCTGGGACCAGCAGGGTTGCCTCTCGCCGCTCTGGGTCTACGCCGTGGGCCCCGGCCCGGAGGGCGCCGACCGCCTGGCCGAGGCCCTCGCCGCAGCGCTGGCCGAGGTCGAGACCCGGCTCCCGCGCGGTGTGCCGGGCCCCGCCGCCGCAGCGAGCATCGCGCAGGAGCGAGCCGGCGCGGAGCTGCGCGCCGCGGCGGGACAGCGCGTCGCGCTCCACGCGAGCCCGGGGACCGAGTGGACCGTGGTGCGGGAGGCGGACGCCCGGCCGCGGCCGGCTCCGCTCCACCGCTTCCTGCGGGTGCACCCGGTGGCCGACGCCGCGGAGCTCTTGCGGGCCATGGGCCCCCTGGGCCCGCAGCTGGCTGGCGTGGCGCTCGAGGGCTTCGGGCGCGACGAGGGCCGCCTCGCCCGCGCGCTCGCGGACCTGGGAGCCTCCCGCCTGTGCCGGCCCGGCGTGCTCCAGGCGCCGCCTCTCGCCTGGCCTCGGGAGGGCTGCGCGGTTCTCACCCCCCTCGCCCGTCTCTCGCGATTCGAGGCCGGCGCGGGTTGATCCCGCTCAGGCGGGCCTCCCCAGGGGGACCTCGCATATCGTACCAGGCCAGTCCGGTATTTACAGTACCGGATTGGTCCAATATGCTTGGAGCCCGATCGGGCGGCGGAGGTTTCCCATGTTTCGGCTCAGCCGCATGACGGACTACGGGATCGTGCTCATGACCCGGCTCGCGGAGGCGGAGCCCGGCTCGGTCCGCAACGCCCGCGAGATGGCAGAGCAGACGCAGGTCCCCCACCCGGTGGCCAGCAAGCTCTTGAAGTCGCTGGCGCGGGAGGGGCTCCTGGTCTCGCAGCGGGGCGCGCGGGGCGGCTACGGCCTGGCGCGCGCGCCCGGGGAGATCTCGGTCGCCGAGCTGATCGCGGTGCTCGAGGGGCCGATCGGGCTCACCGAGTGCAGCGCGCATCCGGGGCAATGCGCCCAGGAGCCCTCCTGCCACGTGCGGGAGCCCTGGCAGCGGATCAACCGCGTGGTGCGCGACGCCCTGGCCGGCGTGACCCTCGCCGACCTGGCTCGGCCGCCGGTCGGCTGGCTCGCGCCCCTCGCGCTGGCGCCGGCGGCGCTCCGGGAGCTGGCTGCTCCCGGGCCCAGGGAGTGAAACGTGGCCGAAACGACCGACCCCACCCTCGCGAGGCTGACCCAGGAGCCGTACAAGTACGGCTTCGTCACCGAGATCGAGGAGGACGCGGTCCCGCCGGGCCTCTCCGAGGCGACCGTCCGCCTGATCTCGGCCAAGAAGGAGGAGCCGGCCTGGCTCCTCGACTGGCGCCTGCGCGCGCTCGCGCGCTTCCTCGAGATGCTCGAGGACGAGCGGGAGCCCACCTGGGCACAGGTCCGCTATCCCAGGATCGACTACCAGAAGATCATCTACTACTCGGCCCCGAAGCAGCGCAAACTCGCGAGCCTCGACGAGGTGGACCCGGAGCTGCTGCGCACCTACGAGCGGCTCGGCATCTCCCTCTCGGAGCAGAAGCGCCTCGCCGGCGTCGCGGTCGACGCCGTCTTCGACAGCGTCTCGGTCGCCACCACCTTCAAGGAGGAGCTCGAGAAGCAGGGCATCGTCTTCTGCTCCTTCTCCGAGGCGGTGCAGCGTTGCCCGGAGCTCGTGCGCGAGTACCTGGGCTCGGTGGTCCCCTACTCGGACAACTTCTTCGCGACGCTCAACTCCGCGGTCTTCACCGACGGCTCCTTCGCCTGGATCCCGAAGGGCGTGCGCTGCCCCATGGAGCTCTCGACCTACTTCCGCATCAACGCGGCGGGAACCGGGCAGTTCGAGCGCACCCTCATCATCGCCGAGGACCGCTCCTACGTGAGCTACCTGGAGGGCTGCACGGCGCCCCGGCGCGACGAGAACCAGCTCCACGCCGCGGTGGTGGAGCTCGTCGCCCTCGAGGAGGCGGAGATCAAGTACTCGACGGTCCAGAACTGGTACCCGGGCGACAAGGACGGTCGGGGCGGCATCTACAACTTCGTCACCAAGCGGGGCGCCTGCCGCGGGCGGCGCTCCAAGATCTCCTGGACCCAGGTGGAGACGGGCTCCGCGATCACCTGGAAGTACCCGAGCTGCATCCTCCAGGGCGACGAGTCGGTGGGCGCCTTCTACTCGGTGGCGATGACGAACCACCACCAGCAGGCGGACACCGGCACCAAGATGATCCACATCGGGAGGAACACGCGGAGCACGATCCTCTCCAAGGGCATCTCGGCCGGGCACGGCCAGCAGTCCTACCGCGGGCTGGTCCGGATCGGGCCGAAGGCCATCGGCGCCCGCAACCACTCCCAGTGCGACTCGCTCTTGCTGGGCGACAAGTGCGGGGCCCACACCTTCCCCTACCTCGAGGTCAAGAACGCCTCGGCCATCGTGGAGCACGAGGCCACCACCTCGAAGATCGGGGAGGACCAGCTCTTCTACCTGCGCCAGCGCGGCCTCTCGGAGGAGGACGCGGTCTCGATGATCGTGAACGGCTTCTGCCGGCAGGTGCTGCGCGAGCTCCCGATGGAGTTCGCCGTGGAGGCGCAGAACCTGCTGGGCCTGAGCCTGGAGGGCTCCGTTGGCTGATCGGAGACCGCGCGGGGGCGAGGTCGTGCTCGAGATCAAGGGCCTGCACGCGAGCGCGGGAGGTGCGGCGATCCTGAAGGGCATCGACCTCGCGGTGCGCGCGGGCGAGGTCCACGCGGTGATGGGGCCCAACGGCTCCGGCAAGAGCACGCTGGCGGGCGCGCTGGCGGGCCGCCCGGCGGTGGAGATCACGGCCGGCGAGCTGCTCTTCGAGGGCGAGCCCCTGGCCGGCCTGGCCCCCGAGGAGCGCGCCCGCCGGGGAATCTTCCTGGCCTTCCAGTACCCCGTGGAGATCCCCGGCGTGACCAACGCCTACTTCATGAAGGCGGCCCTCAACGCCTTGCGGAGGCACCGGGGCGAGGAGGAGCTCGACGCCATGGACTTCCTGGCCCTGGCCCGCCAGAAGGTCTCGCTGGTCGACATGGACGAGAAGCTCCTGAACCGCGCCGTGAACGAGGGCTTCTCGGGGGGCGAGAAGAAGCGCAACGAGGTGCTCCAGATGCTGCTGCTCGAGCCGCGCTTCGCGATCCTCGACGAGACCGATTCGGGTCTCGACATCGACGCGCTGCGGATCGTGGCGAACGGCGTCAACGCCCTGCGCTCGCCTCGGCGCGCCATGATCGTGATCACCCACTACCAGCGCCTGCTCGAGTACATCGTCCCGGACTTCGTGCACGTGCTGGTGGACGGGCAGATCGCGCACTCGGGCGGGAAGGAGCTGGCCCTCGAGCTCGAGCAGAAGGGCTACGGCTGGCTCGAGGTCGCACCCGCCGGGGCCGGGGCCGCCTCGTGAGCGCTCTCGAGGCCGCGCGGGACCACTACCTGGGCCAGCTCGCCGCGCTGCGGACGAGCCTCGGCGAGGGGCCGGCCTGGCTGGCCGCGCTGCGCGAGGAGGCGCGGGAGACCTTCGCCGCCGAGGGCTTCCCGCACCCGCGGCTCGAGGAGTGGCGCTACACCAACCTCGCCGGCCTCGCGAAGCTCCGCCTCGAGCTCGCTCCCCCCGGCCCGGCCCGCGTGTCCGAGGCGGAGCTCGAGGGCCTGGCCTTTCCGCTCTTCGCGTGCAGCAACACGACCTTCGTGGACGGCCGCTTCGCGCCGGAGCTCTCGGTCCCCCGGACCCTGGCGGGGGAGCTCCGCGTGGAGAGCCTGGCGGAGCTGCGCGCCCGCGCCCCGGAGCGGCTCGAGCCCCACCTGGGGCGCGTGGCGAGCCTGAAGCAGCACCCCTTCGCGTCCCTCAACACCGCCTTCCTCGACGACGGCGCCGCGCTGGTGGTGCCGCCGGGTGCGACCGCCGTGCAGCCCGCGCACGTCGTCTTCCTGGCCAGCCGCGAGGGGGTGCAGCACCCGCGCGTCCTCCTGGTGGCCGGCGCCGGGAGCCGGGTCTCCCTGATCCAGGACCACGTGAGCCTCCCCGCGGCAGCGGGCTTCACGAACTCGCTGACGGAGGTCCTGGCCGGGCCGGGGGCCCAGGTCGACCTCGTGCTGGTGCAGCGCGAGGGGGCCGGGAACTTCCACGTCTCGAACCTCCAGGTGCGCCAGGAGCGCGACAGTCGGGTCGCGGTCCACACCCTGAGCCTCGGCGGACGGCTGGTGCGAAACGACGCCGTCGCGGTCCTGGCCGACGAGGGCGCCGAGCTCGCCCTGCGCGGACTCTTCGTGGGCGGCGGGAGCCAACTCGTCGACAACCACACGCTCGTCGACCACGCCATGCCCCGCGGCACGAGCCGCGAGCTCTACAAGGGCATCCTGGGCGGGCGCGCGCGCGGCGTCTTCCGCGGGCGCGTGGTGGTGCGGCCCGACGCCCAGCGCACCGACGCCTGGCAGTCCAACCCGAACGTGCTCCTCTCCGACGGCGCCGAGGTGGATAGCAAGCCGCAGCTCGAGATCTACGCCGACGACGTGCGCTGCAGCCACGGCTCGAGCATCGGCCGGCTCGACGACGACGCGCTCTTCTACCTGCGCACGCGCGGGATCGCCGAGCCCGCGGCCCGCGAGATCCTGACGCTCGGCTTCGCCGCCGAGATCCTGCTGGCGCTGCCGGCCCCCGCCCTCGGGGAGGCGCTCTCCGAGCTCCTGGGCGAGCGGCTGCGAGGGCTTTCGGCGGACCCGGAGGGCGCGGCGTGACGGCCTTCGATCCGCGCCGCATCCGCGAGGAGTTCCCCGCCCTGCACCAACAGGTGCACGGGCGACCCCTCGTCTTCCTCGACAGCGCCGCCAGCGCCCAGAAGCCGCGCGCCGTCCTGGACGCGCTGCTGCGCGTCTACTCGCACGACTACGCCAACATCCACCGGGGGGTCTACGAGCTCTCGCAGCGCGCCACCGCCGCCTTCGAAGCCGCGCGGGAGAAGGTGCAGCGCTTCCTCGGCGCCGCCGAGGCGCGCGAGATCGTCTTCGTGCGCGGAACCACCGAGGCCATCAACCTGGTGGCCTCGAGCTTCGGCCGCGCGAACGTGGGCGAGGGCGACGAGGTGCTCGTGACCCACATGGAGCACCACTCGAACATCGTGCCCTGGCAGCTCCTGTGCCAGGAGAGGGGCGCGCGCCTGCGGGTGGCCCCCGTCGACGACCGCGGCGAGCTCCGGCTGGAGGAGCTCGAGAAGCTGCTCACGCCGCGCACGCGGATCGCCGCCGTGACCCACGTCTCGAACGCGCTGGGCACCGTGAACCCGGTGCGCGAGATCGCGCGCCTGGCCCACGCCCAGGGCATCCCGGTCCTGGTGGATGGCGCCCAGGCGGTGCCCCACGGCCGCGTCGACGTGCGCGAGCTGGACTGCGACTTCTACGCCTTCTCCGGCCACAAGCTCTTCGGCCCTTCCGGCGTGGGCGTCCTCTACGGCAAGGCCCGGCACCTGGAGGCCATGCCCCCCTACCAGGGCGGCGGCGAGATGATCCTCGACGTGCGCTTCGAGGGGACCACCTTCAAGGGGATCCCCCACAAGTTCGAGGCGGGCACGCCGGACATCGCCGGCGTGGTGGGCCTGGGCGCCGCCCTCGACTGGCTCTCGGCCCTGGACCGGGAGGCCGTGGCGGCCTTCGAGCACGAGCTGCTCGAGTACGGGAGCGAGGCCCTGAGCAGCGTCCCGGGGCTGCGTCTCGTCGGAACCGCCCGGGAGAAGATCGCCGTGCTCTCCTTCGTCCTCGACGGCATCCACCCACACGACATCGGGACGATCCTCGACCGGGAGGGCGTGGCCGTGCGCACCGGCCACCACTGCGCGCAGCCGCTGATGGAGCGCTTCGGCGTGCCGGCGACGGCGCGCGCGTCGCTGGCGCTCTACAACAGCCGGGAGGACCTCGACGCCCTGGTGCGGGGCCTCCACCGGGTGCGCGAGGTCTTCGCCTGATGTCCGAGCTGCGCGAGCTCTACCAGTCGGTGATCCTCGACCACCACCGCCACCCGAGGAACCAGGGCGTGCCCGAGGGCGCGAACCGCAAGGCCTCGGGCGTGAACCCCCTGTGCGGCGACAAGGTCACCGTGCACCTCGCCGTGGCGGACGACGTGGTCCGGGCCGCGGGCTTCGAGGGCTCGGGCTGCGCCATCTCGACCGCCTCGGCCTCCCTCATGACCCAGGCCATCCAGGGCCGGTCGCTGGCCGAGGTGGAGCGGCTCTTCAAGCGTTTTCGCGAGCTCGTGACCTCCAAGGCGGGCGCGGAAGCGGAGCGGGACGGCCTGGGCAAGCTCGCGGTCTTCGGCGGCGTGCGCGAGTTCCCCGTGCGCGTCAAGTGCGCGACGCTCGCCTGGCACGCGATGCGCTCCGCGCTGCGCGCGGCGGGCGAGACGGTCAGCACGGAGTGAGGAGCACGACCATGGGCAGCGATCCGACCTGCGATTCGTCCGAGGCGGTCCCGAGCCAGGGCGGCGAGGCCCTCCGCGAGGCGGTGATCGAGAAGCTGCACACGGTCTTCGACCCGGAGATCCCCGTCGACATCTACGAGCTCGGTCTCGTCTACGAGGTCGCGGTGCGCGAGGAAGGGCGCATCTACATCCGGATGACGCTCACCTCGCCCATGTGCCCCGCCGCCGAGGAGCTCCCGCCGGAGGTCGAGACCAAGGCCCGCTCCGTGCCCGGCGTGAGCGACGTGGAGCTCGAGCTGGTCTGGGACCCCCCCTGGAACCCCGGCATGATGACCGAGGCGGCCCGCCTCGAGCTCGGGATGTAGCCCGGCCCGGCCAGGCGGCGCGGAGCTCCGCCGTGCGCGCCGCGATCCGCGCAACGCCCGCGCTATGGGCCTCCCCCCCCGGCGCGGGTTGCACCTCTGGAAAGACGAAGAGCTCGCGAGCGAGGAGCGGCGTGCGCTGCGCGGGAATGCTATCTCCCGCCGCGCGCTGGCCGGACGGCGGAACGCGGAGGGAGATACCTGACCTCGCGGAGCTTCGATGGTCGAGGCGCGCGCGACCCGGGCACCCTTCGCGCCCTGGGGATCGGCCTCCTCTTCCTGGTCGTGCTGCCCGGCCTGGCCCGCGGAGCCGATCGGGAGGGTCCGCCCGCCCCGGGCTCGAGCCCGCGCCCCCGCCTGGGCCTCGTGCTGAGCGGCGGCGGGGCCCGCGGCGCCGCCCACATCGGAGTGCTCGAGGTGCTGGAGGAGCTGCGCGTGCCCGTGGACGTGGTGGCCGGGACCAGCATGGGCTCCATCGTGGGCGGCCTCTACGCGGCCGGGCTCTCGCCGGAGGAGCTCAGCGCCGCGATCCAGGGCATCGACTGGGTGCGCGTGTTCGAGGACAGGCCGGATCGACAGGATCTCTCGTTCCGGCGCAAGCAGGACGACCGGAACTTCCTCACCAACCTTCGCCTCGGCTTCAAGGACTGGCGGTTCTTCATCCCGACCGGCCTCGTCGAGGGCCAGAAGCTCAATTTCATCCTGCGCTCCCTCACGCTCACCTCCGCAGGGGTCGCGCACATCGAGGATCTGCCGCTCCCGTTCCGCGCCGTCGCCACCGATATCGCGACCGGGGAGGCGGTGGTCTTCGACAAAGGTGAGTTGGCCATCGCGCAGCGCGCCAGCATGTCGATCCCCGCCGCCTTCTCGCCCGTCGAGGTCGATGGGCGCCTGCTGGTCGATGGCTTCGTGGCGAACAATCTGCCCATCGACGTGGCCCAGGGGATGGGGGCAGAGGCCGTGATCGCGGTGGACGTCTCGACCCCCCTCTCGAAGCGCGAGGAGCTCACCACCGCGTTCGCGATCCAGGGGCAGGCCTCGACCTTCCCGACCCAGGAGAGCCAGCGCCTCCAGATCGCGCGGCTCGACCCGGAGGACGTGGTCATCACGCCCCCTCTCGGCGACCTCAGCTCCGCCTCCTTTCCGCGCATGCCCGAGGCCATCGAGGCCGGCCGCAGTGCGGCGCGCGCCAACGCGGAGCGCCTCGCCCGCTACTCCGTCTCGGAGGAGGAGTACGCCGCGTGGCGCGAGCGGCAGCGCCGGCCGCCCGTCGAGGTCCCGGTGGTCGATCGGATCCGGATCGAGAACCGCTCGCTCCTGGCGGACCAGGTGGTCCAGGCGCGCATCCACACGCGCGAGGGGGAGCGCCTCGACCTCAAGGTCCTCTCGGACGATCTCGGGCGCCTGTTCGGTCTCGACGCGTTCGAGCGCGTGCAGTTCGACCTGCGTCGCGAGGCCGAGGGCATGGTGCTGATCTTCCACCTGGACAAGCGCGAGCGCGGCCGCCATTACTTCCGCCTCGGCCTGAACCTCGAGACGGACTTCGCCAACGAGGCGAACTACAACCTCGCGGTGAACCACGTGACCTTTCCCGTGAACTCCTGGGGCGCCGAGATCCGCACGCTGGCCCAGGTCGGCGATACCTCCACGGTGCAGGGAGAGTTCTACCAGCCCCTCGACGCAAGGGAATGGTTCTTCGCCCAGGCCTTCGCCCGCTACGAGCTGAGCGACGCGGACGTCTTCCAGGGCGGCAAGCGGGTGGCGCGGTTCGACCTGGAGCAGCTCCTCACCGGCTTCGACCTCGGCGTGAACCTCGGGAACTTCCTGCAGGTCCGCGCGGCCATCGGCTACCTCGATGGAGAGACCGATCGGGAGAGCGGCGACCCCGCCGTCTTCGGCGGGAGGCGCTTCAGCGGCGGCGTCTACGCCGCAGTCCTCGAGTACGACACCCTCGACAACACGCGCTTCCCGAACGACGGAAGCTTCGTCCACGTCGACGGGACCTTCTTTCGCGACGAGCTCGGCTTCGACGAGTCCTTCGAGCAGCTGCGGGCCGTGAGCGCCTTCTTCCGAACCTACCGCCGCAACACCCTGGGCCTCGCGCTCAAGTACACCACCAGCTTCGGGGGGAGCCAGCAGGCCCAGGTGCTGAACGCCCTGGGGGGCTTCCTCAATCTCTCGGCGTTCGAGCGCGGCTCGATCGGGGGCCCCCACACGGGCCTGGCGCGCCTGTCGGCCTACCGGCGGATCGCCTCCCCTGCCGTCTTCGCCTGGGAGTTCCCCGTCTACGCCGGCGCCGCCTTCGAGACCGGGAACGCCTGGCAGCACCGGGGAGACATCGACGACGACCTGCTCTGGTCCGCGGGCCCCTTCTTCGGAGTGGATACCCCCCTCGGCCCCCTCTACCTGGCCTACGCCTACGGGGAGGGCGGAGAGCACCAGGGCTACCTCTACCTGGGCCGGAGCTTCTAGGTACAGGCCGCCCGACCGGGGCGGCTCGCTACCCCGGGGACCGGCCGAGCAGGTCCGCGCCGGCCGGCGCGTCGGGCTCCGTGCGCGTCACCTCGGTGAGCCGCGCCAGCATCGAGTAGTAGCCGAGCGTGATCACGAGCTCGACGACCTCGCGGGGCGAGAGGTGCTGGCGCAGGGCGGCGAAGAGCTCGCCCGAGACCCGAGCGCCCTCGAGGGTGTCGCGGCCGAAGCGCAGGGCCAGCCGCTCTCGCGCGTCGAAGCAGGCGGCCTCGAGCTGGCCCCGCTCGAGCGCTTCGATCTGCTCCGGAGAGACCCCCACCGACCGGGCCAGGGGCACGTGCTGCACCCATTCGTACTCGCCCGGCGTGAGCTTCGCCGCCTGCAGGATCGCGAGCTCGCGCAGCCGCGGATCGAGCTCCTGCTGGGTCAGGATCGCGGCGCCCAGGCGCACCAGCGGCCGGAAGGCCGTCTCCGCGTGGGCCAGCAGGCGGAAGATCCGGAGGCCCGGGAGGGCGGCCAGGACCTCGCGCACGGGAGCCGGCGCGGTCTCGGGGTCGAGGAGGGGAAGGCGCGACAAGGGGCACCTCGCTTTCAGGTCGCCGGGGATCCCGCCCCCCCGGCCCGGTGGTGCCGGACGTCGGTGGACTCGAAGAGCGCGCTGGCGCTGGCGGCCACGAAGCCCTGGTAGAGCTCGCCGGTGCGGGGATCCGGGTAGCGGCGCGCGAACTCGTAGTAGCAGCTCGGGATCTCGCGCAGGACGCCGCCCGCGAACTCGACCGGCACCCGGTCGGCGATGGTCGAGCTCTGCTCGAGGAGCAGCTCGGGGCTCCCCTTCACCACGTCTCCCTCGCCGTTCAGGCGGATGCCCTGCTCCTCCAGGAAGCGGGCGAGCTCGCGCAGGCCCGGGAAGGTCGCGAGGTCGTTCACGTGCACGGTGAAGTGGTTGGCGCGGATCCCGAAGGCCGCCACCCAGGCCGCGTACTCGGATTCGGCGAGGAGCCGCTCGTAGAGCTCGACGGGGATCGGCGGCCAGCTGGGGCGGCGCGTCAGGAGCTCGCGGGGAGCCGCGCCGCGGGGCACCCGGGCCGCGATCAGGGCGGCGGCCGCGCGCAGCTCCCGCGAGCACTCGCCGGTGCGAAGCTCGGAGAGGAAGATGCGCGGGAGGGCGCCGCTCGGGTGCGCGTAGCCGCGCCCGAAGAGGTGCTTCTCCGGGAAATCGTAGGCCCCGGCGGGCTCCCAGCCGAGCTCCAGGAAGGGGCGCTCCAGGGTCTCGAGGCCGATCGGCGCCACGTCGAAGCCGCGCAGCGCCACGTGGTCGTTGCGGAAGCGCTCGCCGCGGGCGCGCAGGAGCGCGTGGATGCGCTGGGCCTGGGGCGTGATGGCGACGTAGTCGCGCCACAGGCGCGCGAGCAGCGCCTCCGCCTCCCGGAGCCCGGCGCCCTTCCCGCCCTCTCCCTCCGGCATCTGGCGCGTGAGTCTACCCAAGGCCGGCGCGATGGGTTATCCAGCGCCGCGCGGCCATGCCTGCGCTCGGCTTCGCAGCCTTCCTCTGCTTCGGCGTCGTGCTGATCCTGGTCGGAGCCAACCAGCAGGAGCTCGCGCGCGACCTCTCGCTCGACCTGGCGCGCTCGGGCCTCCTGGGCTCCGCCCTGGCCCTGGGCCTCGCGCTGGGCGTGGTGGGCGCGGGCCCGCTCTTCGACCGCTACCCGCGCCGCCCGCTCTTCCTGGGCGCGCTGCTCCTGGCAGCGGCGGCGCTCCTGGGCGTCGCCCCGGGCATGAGCTTCCCGCGCGCCCTCCTCCACGTGCTGATCGCCGGCGTCGGCGTCGGCGCCTACGACACGCTGATCAACGCGCTGGTGGTGGAGCGCTTCGGCCCCCGCGCGGCGCGGCCCATGGCGATCGTGCACGCCGGCGTTCCGGTGGGCGCCATGCTCGGGCCGGCCGCCCTGGGTGCGCTGGCGGCGCAGGGGCTGCCCTGGAGTGCCTCCTTCCAGCTGGCGGGCGCGGGTCACCTGCTGGTGGCGCTCTGGGCCCTCTTCGCGGCCTTCCCCGCGCCCGAGGCCGCGGCGACGCGACCCGGGCTCCGCGAGCTCCGCGCCGTGCTCTCCGCTCCCGCGCTCCTGCCCTTCGCCGGGGTCGCCTTCGCCTACGTGGGCGTCGAGTCGGGGCTCACGATCTTCGCCCTTCCCTACGCGCGCGAGACCGGGGGCCTCGACGACGCGCGCGGCCGCCTCGCCATCAGCGCGCTCTGGGGGGGGCTCTTCGCGGGGCGCCTCGCCGTGCTGGCGCTGCGCGGTCCCGCCGACGAGCGCGTGCTGCGCGCGGCGGGGCTGCTGGGGGCGGCGCTCCTCGCGGCGGGAGCGCTGCTCCACCTTGCGCAGGTGGAGCTCCTCTTCGGCGCGGTGGGACTCGCCCTGGGCTGTGTCTATCCGATCATGATCGCCCTGGCGGGCCAGGCCTTTCCGAGGGCACGGGGCACGGCGGCGGGGATCGCGGCCGGCGCGGGGGCGCTCGGCGGGATCGCCGTGCCCTGGCTCACCGGCGCCCTGGGCGACGCCCTCGGCGCCCGGCTCGCCGTCGCGAGCCTCTCGCTCTGGTGCCTCGGAATCGCTGCGGGGACGTTCCTTGCGAAATTGCACTTCGGGGGCCGCCGATGAGCTCGACCGGGAGAAGCTCCGAGCCCCGAAATGCAATTTCGCAAGGAACGTCCCCGGTGTAACCTCGCGGGCCTTGGTGGGCCTCACTGCGTCCTCGCTCCCGCCGGCGCTCCCGGGGCGGGTCCTCGTGACCGGCGCCAACGGGCACCTGGGGCGGCGCCTGATCGAGCGCCTCGCCGGGACCGCGCCCCGCGCACCGGTGCGCGCCGTGGTTCGCTCCCAGGCGGCGGCCGAGCTCCTGCGCGCGCTTCCCGAACCGGCGCGGCCGGAGCTGGCCGTGCTCGACCCCGCCGACGCCGAGGCTCTCTCGGGCGCCGCCGCGGGCTGCGACGCGGCGGTCCACCTGGTGGGCATCCTGAAGGAGAGCTCCCGGAGCCGGTACGCGCAGGCCCACGAGGCTACCTGCCAGGCCCTGGTCCGGGCCGCGGCGAAGGCCGGCCTGCGCCGCATCGCGCACGTGAGCATCCTGGGAGCCGACCCCGACTCGCGCAACGCCTGCCTCGCCTCCCGGGGCCGAGCCGAGCGAATCCTCCTCGGCGGCGCTGCGCCGGCCGTGGTGCTCCGGGTCCCCATGGTGATCGGAGAGGGCGACGTCGCGGCGAGGATGCTGCGCGCCCAGGCGCGCGCCCGTCTGGTGCCGCTCCTGCGCGGCGGCGCGGCGCGGGAGCAGCCCATCGACGCGCGCGATCTGGTGCTGGCCGTGCTCCTGGCCCTGCTTCAGCCGGGTCTCGAGGGCAGCGCCCTCGACCTCGCCGGGCCCGAGTCGCTCTCGCGCCGCGAGCTCCTCCTGCGCTGCGCCGCGCTCCACGGGCGACGCCCCCGCATCCTCCCGGTCCCGCTCGGAGCGGCGCTCGCGTTCGCCGGGCTGCTCGAGCGCGTGCTCCCGGACCCGCCCGTCACGCGCGCGATGCTGGGAGTGCTCGAGCGGGACGACGAGATCGACCCCGCCCCGGCCTGCCGCCGCCTGGGCCTCTCCCTCACGCCGCTCTCCGAGACGCTGCGCCGCTGCGCGGGGCCCGGCGCGGAACGCGCGTGAACGGGGCGCCGGAGGGCGGAGAAGAGCGACCCGCCGGACGGCGCTGGCTGCGCCTGCTCCCCTGGGCCGTCAGCCTCGCCTGCTTCGGCTACCTCTACCTCCAGATCGATCGGCAGGCGGCGCGCACGGGCCAGGACGCGCCGGGCTTCCTGCTCGCCGTCTTCCGCGGGGTGGACTGGGTGCGCTGGATCGCGCTCATGGTCCCCTACTCGGCCTTCTTCTTCCTGATCGACTCCCTCGTGGTCTGGCGCATCATCAACTGGTTCAACGCGCGCGTGCGCTACGCGGACATCCTCCCGATCCGCGCGAGCGCCTACATCCTCTCGATCCTGAACGAGCAGGTGGGCAAGGGGGCCATGGCGCTCTATCTGAACCGGCGCGACGGGGTGCCCGGCTGGCAGGTGGGCTCGAGCATGCTCTTCATCATGTTCTGCGAGTTCTACTACCTGCTCGCCTGGGCCACGCTGGGGAGCGCGCTGCGCTGGGACCGCCTGCCGGAGGTCTTCCACCGGATCCCCTGGCTCGCCCTGGCCGCGGCCGGCTTCTTTGCGCTCTTCGTGCTCTTCTTCCGCGGTGCAATCTTGCCCGGCGCGCAGCTGCGCGAGCGCCAGGGTCTCCTGGCCTTCCGGCGCGCCCGCGTCTGGCAGTACGGGGCGATCGTGCTGCTGCGCTCGCCGGCGCTCCTCGCCGCCGTGGTGGTCTACACGCGGGCGCTCCGCCTCTTCGGCGTCGAGGCGGAGTACCTGGACATGCTGGGCTACCTGCCGGTGATCTTCTTCGGCGCCGCCGTGCCCGGACCCTTCCGCGCCGTGGCCATCGCCCTCTGGGCCACCCTCTACCCGGAGAACCCCGGCCAGATGGCGGCCTTCGGCCTCGTGCAGCACAACTTCTTCATCTTCTTCAACGCCGCCATCGGCCTCTGCTTCCTGCGCCGCGCCAACCGCGAACTCTTCGGGGAGCGGGTGGGCCCCGCGCCGCGGGGCTGACTAGCTCCAGCGCGCGCGCAGGCGGCCCAGCATGGAGAAGAGCGTGCTCGCGACCAGCAGCCAGGCCAGCCCGCTCACCAGGCCGGGCCCGGGCCAGCCGAGCCGCAGGGCGTCGCGCAGGAGCGGCGCGGCCAGCAGGGCGTAGTAGCCGATCCCGTTCCAGCGCCCGAGCGTGCTCGCGCGCGGACCCGCGTCCGCCGCGCCCGGGTCGAGGGCGTACTGCGCGAAGGCCGCCGCGATCAGCGCCGGGAGGACTGCCGTCACGGCGCCCTGCGCCGCCAGGGCCGCGCTGCCCACCGCCACGAAGGTGGCGTCGACCGCGTGGTCGACGAGCGCGCCGAGCGGAGAGGCCTCGCCCAGCCGCCGCGCCAGGGGGCCATCGGCCAGGTCCGTGGCCACCGCCAGCGCCAGGACGAGGGCGGCGGCGCGGGGCTCGCCGCCCAGGATGGCGGCCGCCAGCGGGGGCGCGAGCAGGAGGCGCACCAGCGTCAGGGCGTTGGCGCGCGTCGGCCAGTCGCGGCAGGTCATCGCCGCGCGACTGTACCGGGCGGCCCGCTCTACCGCCCCGGGCGGCTGCGGCTACCATGCGCGCGCCGTGGAGATCCGCCTGCCCATCGCGAGCGTTGCGGCGGGGCTGCTCGCTGCCGCCAGTGCGTGCTCGTCCGATCCCGGCGGGCTCAGCCAGGCGGCGGCCCGGGGCAAGCGCAGCTACGAGAACGTCTGCATCGCCTGCCACCACGGCGACCCCAACGTGGACGGGACCCTCGGGCCCGCCGTCGCCGGGGCCAGCCTCGAGCTCCTGCGCGCCAAGGTGCTGCGGGGCGAGTACCCGCCGGACTACGCGCCGAAGCGTCCCGGTCAGGTGATGCCGCAGTACCCCTACGTCGAGGACCGGATCACCGACCTCGCCGCCTACCTCGCGGAGGTGGCGCGGACGGGCGGCTGAGGCGGAGAACCCGCCGGAGATCGCTCGCCCGCGGCTCGCCGCGCGCGCCTTCCGGCGCTTGCTCAGGTGAGCGCGAGCTGGAGGACCGCCAGCACCAGGGTGAGCGCGAGCCCGCCGTGGATCGTGCCCCGCACGGTGGTGAGGGGCTTCTGGGTCGCGGCACCGGGGCCGATCAGCGCGTTGGCCTCGACGAGGCCGATCGCGACCAGCGCGATGATCCAGTAGCCGGAGGTGGCGCCCTCCGTGAGGGAGGGCAGGTGCGTCGCCGCGCCCATGAAGAAGAGCATCGGGATCGAGAAGAGCGTGTTGGTGCGGGAGGCCATGCCCGCCCGCGCCCCGCGCCCGGCGGCGCTGGGATCCGCCTCGCCGCCGGAGGCCACCCGCTCGGCGTTCGCGATCACCACCTGCTGGGCCGGCCAGATCACGAACCAGACGTTGGCCCACATGAGGGTTCCCATGAGCCCGCCCGTGAGGATGCGCGTCATGTAGCCGCTGCCCAGCGGCGTGCCGTGGCCGAGCTTGAGGAGCAGGATCAGCACTCCCGAGACGAAGGTGAACATGGCGCCCCAGCGGAACCACCAGAGGGCGTTCGGGACCAGGCCGCGGGTGAGCGCGCTGCGCGCCTGGCCGCCCAGCTCCGTCGCGAGGAACGGGGTCTGGACGAAGTTGAAGTAGTAGAGGATCCCGATCCAGGTGATCCCGGCCAGGAAGTGGATCCAGCGCAGGAGGAATTCGGTCCATTCCATCGTCGTTCCCCTCGTATCGCGATGGCATGCCGGGCCCGCCCGCCCCGCGCGGCGGATCCGGCTGCGCTGCGGAGCCATTCTAACCGTGCCGCGCGCGCTTGCGGGTGGGAATCGCCCGGCGAGCGCCGGGCTAGCTCCAGCGCGGGATGCGCGTGGCGATCCTCCCCCACCCGAGGCGTTCGAAGAGCGGCAGCGTGCGCGCGCGGTCGGCGCCCCGGTAGCGCAGGGGCTCCGCTCCCACGGGCAGGCCGGGGACCTCGCGCACCAGGGTGGCTAGCGCGCGGGTGCGGAGCGCGCGGGCCCGGTGCGCCTCGATCAGGCCGGCCAGACGCCCCACGCCGCGCAGGCCGGTGGCGGGCCAGGCCCCCGGGTCGGCGGGCACCGCCTCGATCCGGCCAAAGGCGGCCAGGGCGGCGGCGGCGCCCCGCGGCCCCACGCCGGGGACGCCCGGCAGATTGTCGACGCTGTCGCCCACGAGCCCCAGCCAGTCCGGGATCCGGTCCGGGTCGACGCCGTACCTCGCGCGCACGCCGTCGGCGTCGAGGGTCGCGCCGCGCGCCAGGTCATGGAGCACCACGCGGCCGTCCTCGCGCACCAGCTGGGCCAGATCCTTGTCGCTCGTGACGACCCGGACGCGCGCCCCCTCGCGCAGGAGAGACTGGACCAGGGTCGCGATCACGTCGTCGGCCTCGAAGCCCGGGGCCTCGAAGGCCGGCACGCCGAGCGCCTCGCAGAGCTCGGCGCAGAGCGCGAACTGGGCCTCGAGGTCCGGAGGCGGGTCACCGCGCTGCGCCTTGTAGGCGGGCTCGAGAACGTTGCGGAAGCTCTCCTGGGAGAAATCGAAGGCGGCCGCCGCGTGGGTGGCCGCGGTATCCGTGAGGTACTTGAGCAGCGTGCTGGCAAAGCCGTAGGCGGCGCCCACCGGCGCCCCGTCCGGCGCCTCGAGGGGCGGAAGCGAGTGGTAGGCCCGGAAGACGTAGACGGGCGCGTCGATCAGGTGGACGAGGGGCCCGTCCCCGTTGCCGCTCACGGGCCGCGCGCGGGCCCCCGCTCCTCGAGCACGAGCTCGACGACCCGCCCGGCCGCCTTGTGGAGCTCGAGGTCGCGCGACGCGCCGCCGCGGCGCACCTTGAGCTCGACCTTGCCCTCCCGCAGCCCCTTCGGCCCGACCGTCAGGTGGTACGGGATGCCCACCAGGTCCGCGTCCTTGAACTTGACGCCGGGCCGCTCGTCGCGATCGTCCAGCAGCACCTCGATCCCCTCGGCGCGCAGCGCCTCGTAGACCTGGGCCCCCGCGTCGAGGGTGTCGCCATCGCCGGGATTCACCACCGTGACCAGCACCTCGAAAGGCGCGACCGCGAGCGGCCAGACGATGCCGGCGTCGTCGTGGCAGCACTCCACCACCGCCGCCATGGTGCGCTCGATGCCGATGCCGTAGGAGCCCATGACCAGGGGGAGCGACGCACCCTCCGCGTCGAGCACCGTGGCGCCGAGGGCCTCGGCGTAGCGGGTCCCGAGCTTGAAGATGTGCCCCACCTCGATCGCGACGCGCACCTCGAGGGCGCCGCCGCACTGGGGGCAGCCCTCCCCCGCGCGCACCTCGCGCAGGTCGAGCCAGGCCTCGATGCGCAGGTCGCGCTCCACATCGACGCCGCGCAGGTGGAAGCCGTCCTGGTTGGCCCCGGTCACCATGTCGCGGCGCCCGCGCAGCGACGGGTCGGCGAGGGTGCGCAGGTCTGCCGCCGTGGCGACGGCGCCCAGGCTCCCGGCGCCGGCGCCGAGCGCCGCGCGGATCTCGTCGTCGCGGGCGGGCCGCAGCTGCTCGGCGCCGGTCCCGTCCGAGAGCTTCTGCTCCACGAGCGCGTGGTCGCCGCGCAGCAGCACGAGGGTCGGCCGGCCGTCGAGCACGTAGACGAGCGTCTTGATCTGGCGCTCGGCCGGGGCACCGCCCGGCATGCGCTCGAGGTCCTCGATCGTGCGCACGCCCGGCGTCGGGAACCGCTCCGGCGCCGGGAGCCCGGCCCCGTCCGCGGGATCCGGCAGCGCCGAGGTGGCCTTCTCGAGATTCGCCGCGTAGCCGCAGGCGCCGCAGAAGGCGATGCGGTCCTCGCCGGCCGCACTCGTGACCATGAACTCGACGGACTCGCTCCCGCCCATGCTCCCGGAGGAGGCCTCTACGGCGATGGTCTCGAGCCCGCAGCGCGAGAAGATGCGGCGGTAGGCTCCGAAGTGGCGCTGGAAGGACTGGTCGAGCCCTCCCGGGCCCACGTCGAAGGAGTACGAGTCCTTCATGGTGAACTCGCGCACCCGCAGCAGGCCGGACTTGGGGCGCGGCTCGTCCCGGAACTTGGTCTGGATCTGGTACCAGATCTGCGGCAGCTCGCGGTAGCTGCGCAGCTCGCCGGCCAGGGTCGCGAAGACCTCCTCGTGGGTCATGCCGAGCGCCAGGGAGGCCCCCTTGCGATCGCGCAGCCGGAACATCTCCTCGCCCATCGCCTCCCAACGGCCCGAGCGCTGCCAGAGCTCGGCGGGGTGGAGCGCGGGGAGGCGGAACTCCTGGGCGCCGATCGCGTCCATCTCCTGGCGCACGATGGCCGAGATCTTGCGGCAGACGCGGAAGCCGGCGGGGAGCAGCGAGTAGACGCCGGTCATCAGCTGGCGCGCGAAGCCGGCCCGCACGAGCAGGCGGTGGCTCACCGCCTCGGCGTCGGCCGGGTCGTCGCGCAGCGTCGGGATGAACGCCTGGGACCAGCGCATGGGCTCTCGCCGCTACCATACCGGAGTTCCCAGGGATTCGGTGGCCTCGGCGAAGGCGGCGGCGATCCGGGCGAAGGTCGGCCCGGGGGCGCCGGGGCCGATCGGCCGGCCGTCGAGGGAGCGGATCGGGACGAGGCCGGCCCCGCTGCCGGTGAGGAAGGCCTCGTCGGCCGCAAAGAGGTCGAAGCGCCCGAGCGTCCTCTCGCGGGCGGCGATCCCCAGGCCCGGCGCGAGCTCGAGCACGCTGCGGCGCGTGATGCCTTCGAGGGCGCCATCGGTGGCGGGCGGCGTGAGGAGCTCACCGTCGCGCCAGGCGAACAGGTTGGCCACGCTCGCCTCGGCGATCATGCCGGCGGCGTTCAGCAGCAGGGCCTCGTCGGCGCCGCGCTGGCGCGCCTCGAGCTTGGCGAGCGCGCTGGTCAGGTAGTTGAGGCTCTTGACGCGCGGATCGAGGGCGTCGGGGGGCGGGCGGCGCAGGCTCGAGGTCAGCAGGTCGAGGCCCCTGGCGATCTTCTCCGCCGGGTAGAGCCGCAGCCGGTCCACCAGGCAGAGCAGGCGCGGGTGCGGGCAGCTGGTGGGATCCACGCCCAGGCTGCCCTCGCCGCGCGTCGCCACCAGGCGCACGTAGGCCTCGGGATCGCCCCAGGCGCGCAGCGTCTCGAGCACCACCTGGCGCACGGCGCCGACTCCCCCCGGAAGCTCGAGGGCGATCGCCCGCGCTGAGGCGGCGAAGCGCGCCAGGTGCGCCTCGAGGCGGAAGACGCGGCCCCGCGAGACGCGGATCCCCTCGAAGATGCCGTCTCCGTACAGGAAGCCGTGGTCGGTGACGGGAACGCGCGCCTCGCTGGCGGGCAGGATCCGGCCGTCCAGCCAGGCGATCGCGCGGGCGGCGGCGGGGGGCTCGCTCATCGGCCGCGCCCCGCGAGCCGCGCGGAGACTGCGTCGGCGGCGGCCCGGATGCGCCGCACCACCGCGTCCCAGCCCAGGGCCTCGAGCCGCGGCGTGGGCGCCGCGAGGGCGAGCGCGCCCACCAGCTGCTCCCCGCGCCGCACCGGCGCCGCCACCGCCGAGAGCCCCGCGATCCACTCCTCGCGGCTCAGGGCGATGCCCTGCCGGCGCACGGCCGCGGCCTCGCGCCAGACCTCCTCGGGGCGGGTGCACGTGCGCGCCGTGAAGCGCTCGAGGGCGCCGGTCGGGGACTCGACCGCCTGCGGGTCGAAGGCCAGGAAGAGCTTCCCGGCCGCGGTCGCGTGCACCGGAACCTCGGACCCGACGCGGGGGGCCGCGCGCAGGAAGCCCGTGCCCTCGGCCTTGTCGAGCACGACCAGGCGCCGGGCCCGCGCCCCCACCAGGAAGCAGGTCTCCCCGAGCCCGGCGGCCTCGGCCTCGAGCAGCGGTCGCGCCGCCGCCACCACGGGCTCGCGCTCGAGGGCGCCGAGCCCGAGCGCCACCAGGGCCATGCCCGGGCGGTAGCGCCCGTCCTCGTCCCGCTCCACGAGACCCCGGCGCGTGAGGGCCGCGAGCACCCGGTGCGCGCTCGACTTCGGCATCCCGAGCGCGCGCCCGATCGCTGTCACCCCCCGCCCCCCTGCCTCGCGGTGGAGGTGGAAGAGCACGTCCACCGCCTTCTCGACGCTGGCCAGCGCCTGCATGGAACCTCCGGACTGCCTAGTGTTCCATTATATGGAACTTGATTCTGACTAATGGAACAATAGTCCGAAGCGTCTGTGGCGCCACTGAGGGAGCTCGATCCCGCGGGGATCCCGACCTGCCGTCAGTCCTGGTCGATCAGCGCGAGGACGCCGGTGTAGGTGAGGAGCTCGGTGACGCCGCCCACGGGTCCGATCTCGCAGGACCCGAACATCCCCGCCAGCGGGGCGGGGCCGAGGGCGCTCTCGAGGTAGGCCGCCTCGAGGCCCGAGACCCCGAAGAAGCCCGCTCCGCGGGCGCAGCAGTCGAAGTAGAGCCCCAGGGCGGGGGAGCGGGCGCCGAGATCCGCGAGCATCGCCTTCAGGTCCTCGCGCGCGCTGGCGGGATCGCGCAGGGCCAGCGCCAGCTGCTGTCCCGGCTTCACCGGCTCCGGGATCGCGAAGGCGCCCTGCTCGGTGGCGAAGCCCACCACGTTGCGCACCAGGTAGCCCCCGGGCCGCAGCGGCTCCTGTCGATCGCAGGGCAGGGCCACGAGCAGGAAGGCGGCCGCTCGGCGCAGGTCCTCGGAGAGGGGGCCGCGCGCCACCTCGCGGTAGAGGTCCAGCGCCGGACGGCCCTCGAGCTCCAGCACCCAGTTGCCGCGAGCGCGGGTCACGGTCAGGAGCCCCGTCGCCGGACGGCAGGCCTGGGTCACCCCCACGCGGGGGGGGCGCCGCCCGCGCAGGACCATGCCGACCAGGGCTCCGCTCAGGGACTCGCGCCCGCACCACTGGAGGGGCCGGTCCGAGACCGGGTCGGCGGCGCCCGCGCCCACGACCTGCGCCGGGCCCAGCGCAGCGCGCACCCCCTCGAGGACCCGCGCCGGATCGAAGCTGCTCGGATCCGGGAGCAGCACCAGGAGGTCCTCCTCGCGCGCCGGCCCCCCGAGCTGGCCGCGGATCTCGTCGCCCACCCCGGCGCCGGCGTCGCGCAGGTCCGGGATCAGGAAGGCCCGGGCCTCGAGGCCGGTCTGCGCCAGGATCGCGAGGGCGGGCGCGCCCTCGAGCTCGCGACCGGCCCCCAGCACCCCGTGCGCCGTGGCGCCCACCACGCACTCGGTGCCGAGCGCGCCCACCACCGCGTCGAGCAGCTCCCTCGGGTCCAGGGTCTCGTCCGGCGCGGCAAAGACGAGCGCCGAGTCGGCGCCTTGGGCCCCGGCCAGCGCCGCCTCGGCCGCCTCCTCCACGGCCCCGAGCCCGGGTCGCTGCGAGAGACCCACCCCGGCGCGCACCATGGGCGCAGTATAGGAGCCCTGACGCGGGTTCGAGCCCGCTTCCCGGGGCCCGCCGGCGCCGCGCCGCCTTTCCCCGACCCCGCGGCTCGGCTAGCATCGGCTCGGGCTCCGCTTCCACCCTCCTCGGTGCCCTGCGCAGCCTCCCAGCAACCGAAATCGCTTCCCCGGTTCCCGCGCGGAAGCACTGGGCGGGCAATCGAGCCTGAATTGAGGAAGCCTTTGGCGGACTACGAGATCGTCGACACTCGCTCGGACCTCGACGCGCTCGCTCAAGAGCTGCTCGGCGAGCGGGTCCTCGCGGTCGACACCGAGGCCGACAGCTTCTACCACTACTACGACAAGACCTGTCTGGTCCAGATCGCGACGCGCCGCCAGATCTACCTGATCGATCCGCTGGCGCTGGGCGGGCCGGCGGAGCTGGCTCCGCTCGCTCCGGTCTTCGCCTCGGCGGAGATCTGCAAGGTCTTCCACGCCGCCGAGTACGACCTCTTCGTGCTGACGCGCGACTGCGGCTTCCGCTTCCAGAATCTCTTCGACACCATGGTGAGCGCCCAGCTCCTGGGCTACCGCTCGGTCGGGCTCTCGAGCCTGGCCGAGCGACACTTCCAGGTGAAGCTCCCGAAGGACGACCAGCGCTCCGACTGGTCGACTCGACCGCTCTCCCAGAGCCAGCTGGGCTATGCCGCGGCCGATGTGCTGTACCTGATCCCGCTGGCGGAGGCGCTGCGCAAGGAGCTGCGCAAGCAGAAGCGCTTCTCCTGGGCCGAGGAGGAGTTCCAGACCCTGACCGAGCGCGAGTGGCGGGAGCGCGAGTTCGACGAGCTCGGCTACCTGCGCATCAAGGGCGCCCGCCGCCTGGACCCGCAGGGGGAGGGGCTCTCGATCCTGCGCGAGCTCTACCTGATGCGCGATGCCCGGGCCCGCGAGGTCGACCGGCCCGCCTTCAAGGTGTTGGGCAACCGCACGCTGCTCGAGATCGCGGAGAAGAAGCCGCGCAAGCTGGCGGACCTCGCCGAGATCAAGGGAATCACCGAGCTGATCGTGCGGCGCATGGGGCGCGAGATCATGGCCGCCGTGCGGGCCGGGCGCGGGACGGCGCACGGGCCCATCCCCCGGCTCAACGGGGGCGGGCGGCGCCGCATGGACCGGGGCACCGAGCGACGCCTCGAGGCGCTGAAGCGGTGGCGCAGCGGGCGCGCCACGGAGCTCGATCTGGACCCCGGCGTCCTGTGTCCGAACTCGGCCCTCGAGGCCATCGCCTGGCGGGACCCCGCCAAGGCCGGGGACCTGGCGGGATTGCGGGAGCTCAAGGGCTGGTTCGTGCAGGAGTTCGGCGAGGAGGTGACCGCGGTCGTCCAGGGGCTGCCTCGTCCGACCTGAGTCGGGGAGGCGGCGGGCCCCGGCGCGGGCCCCCGGCGTGGATGGGCCCACCCGACGTGCGCGCCCGCACAACGCCCGGTGGGCCCGATCCGACGCTGGAATCGGGCTCGAGAAGAGCAGGTTGCGTGCCAGCCCGCTGCTCTTCCGCGCCGGGTCCCAAGGCCGCGCCGGCGCGGTGGTTTCGGGCATCCGCATCCCAGGGGGAGGGGCAGCCTCCGGCTGCGGTTGCGTCCGCTGCGAGTGGCGCGAGCCTCTCCCGTGTGGAATTTCGCGAGCTTTCTTGGAGTGTTGGCATCCCTGCCGCCCCGGGAGGCGGCTGCCGCGAGATGCGGCGCGCTAGCGACCCGCCCAGGGATGCGCGTTACTCTCGCCCCGTGTTCGCCGAGCGCCGGCAGCGCGTGCGCGACGCCATGGGCGAGGGCGCGGTGGCCATCCTGCTCGGCGCCGGGCTCGTCCCCCGCTCTCGCGACACCGAATATCCCTTCCGCCAGGACAGCGACTTCTGGTACCTGACGGGCTTCGCCCACCCGGACGCGGTGGCCGTGCTGCGCACCGACGGCGGCCCGGCCTTCACGCTCTACGTGCAGCCGGGCGATCGCGAGCGCGAGATCTGGACCGGCCGGCGGCCCGGAGTGGAGGGGGCCCTGCGCGATTTCGGGGCCGACGAGTCCCACCCGGCGCCGGACTTCCGCAAGCACCTGCCCGACCTCGTCAGCCGCGCCCGGCGCGTCTACCACGTCCTCGGCCGGGACCGCAGCGTGGACGCGCTGCTCACCGAGACCCTCGAGGGGTTGCGCCTGCGCTCGCGAGCGGGGCTGAATCCGCCGAGCGAGATCGTGGACCCCCGCTCCATCGTGCACGAGATGCGGCTCGTGAAGGAGCCCGCGGAGCTCGACATCATGCGACGGGCCCAGGAGATCACCCGCGAGGGCCACGCGGAGGCGGCGCGGCGCGCGCGGGACTCGGTGCCCGAGTACGAGCTCCAGGCCGCCCTCGAGTTCACCTTCCGGCGCCGCGGCGCCGCGGGGCCGGCCTACGGGACCATCGTGGGCGGCGGCGCCAATGCCACCGTCCTGCACTACATCGCCAACGACCGGCCCCTGCGCGACGGGGAGCTCGTGCTGATCGACGCGGGCAGCGAGCTCCAGGGCTACGCCTCCGACGTGACCCGCACCTACCCGGTGGGGGGCCGCTTCGCCGGCCCGGGCCGGGCCGTCTACGAGGTGGTCCTCGAGGCCCAGCGGGCGGCCCTGGCCCACTGCCGGCCCGGCAGCGACCTCGGGGCCATCCACGCGGCGGCGGTGCGGCGCCTCGCGGAGGGCCTCGTGGCGCTCGGGCTCCTCGAGGGCGATCCCGACCAGCTCGTGGCCGACGAGAGCTACCGGCGCTTCTACATGCACAACACGAGCCACTGGCTGGGCCTCGACGTGCACGACGTGGGCAGCTACCGCGTGAACGGCCAGCACCGGGCCCTGGCACCGGGCATGGTCCTCACCGTCGAGCCGGGTCTCTACGTGGCGCCCGACGACGAGCGCGCCCCGCCGCGCTTTCGCGGCATCGGGGTTCGCATCGAGGACGACGTGCTGATCACGGCGGAGGGGTGCGAAAACCTCTCCAGCTCGATCCCCAAGGCGCCCGATGAGGTGGAGGCGCTCGTGGCGGGCGGCTGAGCCGTCCTCCCGGGCCGGCCAGCGAGGACGGAACCCATGCCCGACATCGAGTCCCTGCTGAAGGAGAAGCGGGTCTTCCGACCCGACCCCGGCTTCGCGCGCCAGGCCAACTGGAGCGCCCGGACCGCGAAGCAATACCGACAGCAGGGCGCCAGGAGCCCCGAGCGCTTCTGGGAGCGCATGGCGCGGGAGCACGTCAGCTGGTTCACGCCCTGGAAGGAGGCGCTTCACTGGAAGCCGCCCTTCGCGAAGTGGTTCGTGGGCGGCAAGCTCAACGTCTCCTACAACTGCCTCGACCGGCACCTCACCGGCGAGAACGCCTGGCGCCGCAACAAGGCGGCCATCATCTGGGAGGGCGAGCCCGGCGACCGCAGGGTCCTGACCTACGGGGAGCTCCACCGCGAGGTCTGCAAGTTCGCCAACGCGCTGAAGCAGCAGGGCGTCCGGAAGGGCGACCGCGTCGCCCTCTACATGCCCATGATCCCCGAGCTCGCCATCGCGATCCTGGCCTGCACGCGCATCGGAGCCCCGCACAGCGTCGTCTTCGGGGGATTCTCCGCCGAGGCCCTGCGCGACCGCATCAACGACGCCGGGGCCAAGCTCGTCGTCACCGCCGACGGCGGCTTCCGGCGCGGCACCGCCCACGCCCTCAAACCCGCCGTGGACGAGGCCCTGAAGGACGCGCCCAGCGTCGAGGCCGTGATCGTGGTGAAGCGCACCGGCGAGCCCATCAAGATGGCGGCCGGTCGGGACCACTGGTGGCACCGCCTGATGGAGGGGGCGAGCGCGGCCTGCCCGCCCGCCAAGCTCGACTCCGAGCACCCGCTCTTCATCCTCTATACCAGCGGCACGACCGGCAAGCCCAAGGGCATCCTGCACACGACCGGCGGCTACCTGACCCACGTAACCACCACGGCGCACGCCATCTTCGACCTGAAGGACACCGACACCTTCTGGTGCACCGCCGACATCGGCTGGATCACGGGCCACTCGTACGTGATCTACGGGATCCTGGCCAATGGCGCGACGACCCTCATGTACGAGGGCGTCCCCACGCACCCGGCGCCGGACCGCTTCTGGGACATCATCGAGCGCTGGGGCGTCACCATCTTCTACACGGCGCCGACGGCGATCCGGACCTTCGTGCGGCTGGGCGAGGAGCACCCCGGGAAGCACGACCTCTCCTCCCTGCGCCTGCTCGGCACGGTGGGCGAGCCCATCAACCCGGAGGCGTGGATGTGGTACCACCGGGTGATCGGGGGCAGGAGGTGCCCGATCGTCGACACCTGGTGGCAGACGGAGACGGGCGGCATCCTGATCACGCCGCTCCCGGCGGAGGTCGCCACCAAGCCCGGCTCCGCCACGCTTCCCTTCCCGGGCATCCGGGCCGAGGTGCTGACCGAGGCGGGCAAGCCCGCCGCGCCGCCGGACGGCGGCTTCCTCGTCGTCGAGCGGCCCTGGCCCGGCATGCTGCGCGGGATCTGGGGCGACCGGGCCCGCTACCGGGAGCAGTACTGGAGCCGCTACGGCGGCACCTACTTCACCGGCGACGGGGCGCACCGCGACCAGGATGGCTACTTCTGGATCATGGGGCGCATCGACGACGTGATGAACGTCTCCGGCCACCGCATCGGCACGATGGAGGTGGAGAGCGCCATCGTGTCCCACGAGCGCGTGGCCGAGGCCGCCGTGGTGGGCCGTCCGGACGAGCTCACCGGCACCGCCATCGTGGCCTTCGTGACCCCCCGCGGCGGCGTCGCGGCGGGCGAGGAGCTGCGCTCCGCGATCCGCGGCCACGTGGCGAAGCAGATCGGCGCCCTCGCCAAGCCGGCCGACGTCCGCTTCACCGACGCTCTCCCGAAGACGCGCTCCGGCAAGATCATGCGCCGGCTCCTGCGCGACATCGCCGCGGGCAAGGAGACCATCGGCGACACCACCACGCTCGAGGACTACAGCGTGATCGCGAAGCTGCGGGAGAGCGAGGAGGGGTAGGCGGGGCGCGCGGGTCGTTGTCCTCGCTGGCCGGCTCGACTAGCCTTGGCTCGTGAAGAGGCTGCTCCTCGCCTACGACGGCACCCCTTGCGCGGACGTCGCCCTGGAGGACCTGCTCCTCGCGGGGCTCCCCGCGGATCTGGAGGCCCTGGTCCTCTCGATCGCCGACGTGTGGCTCCCCGCCGACCCGTACGAGATCGCACCGGGTCTCTCCGAGGCCGGCTCCGCCGCCCTGCTGCGGGCGCGGGAGAGGGCCCTCGGCGCCGTCGAGGAGGGCCGCAAGCTGGCGGAGCGGGCCCGCGAGCGGGCGCAGGCGCTCTTCCCGAAGTGGCGAATCGGCGCCGAGGCCCTGGGCGACTCACCCGCCTGGGGCATCGTCAAGCGGGCCGAGGCCTGGCGCGCCGACCTGATCGCGCTCGGCTCCCACGGCCGCTCGACCCTGGACCGGATCCTCCTCGGGAGCGTCTCCCACAAGGTCGCCAGCGAGGCGCACTGCTCGGTGCGCATCGCCCGCCCGCGGCGGCGGCCTGGCGACACGCGCCTGCGCGTGATCGTGGCGGTCGACGGCTCGCTGGGCGCCGAGGCGGCGGTCGCGGCGGTGGTGGCGCGCCGATGGCCCGAGTCCGCCGAGTTCCAGATCGCAGCCGTCGCCGATTCGCGGCTCGAGACCGCCCTTCCGTGGCCCGCCGTCTACGCCCACCGCTGGATGCGCGACTGCGACTGCGGGGCCCGGGAAGGCGTCGATCGCATGCTGGAGGACGCGGCCGGAAGGCTCCGCGACGCGGGCCTCGCCGTCGAGACCCGCTGCCTCTGCGGCGATCCCAAGCAGGAGCTGCTCCAGCAGGTCGAGAGCTGGGAGGCCGACGCGATCTTCCTGGGCGCGCAGGGCTTGCACCGGGGCGGGCGGCGGGCGCTCGGCACCATGGCCTCGGCGATCGCCGCTCGCGCGGCCTGCACGGTCGAGGTGGTGCGGGCGGACTAGGCGCCGCCCTCCACGAGACCGGGCGGATCGCTGCTGCGGCGGCCCCGGAACCAGCGGCCGCTCGGGTCCCAGGTGAGGTCCACGCGGGCGCCGAGCTCCGGCTCCCCGTCCGCGAGGGGCGCGCCGAGGAGCTCCTCGGCGATGGCGCGGATCACGCCCTTGTGGAGCACGCCGAGGACCGAGCGGGCTCCGCTGCCTTGCAGGCGCTCGAGGCCCCGCTTCACGCGCCCGCGGAACTCCGCGCGCTTCTCCCCGCCCGGGTACTCGAAGCCCGGGGCGCGGGCCTGCCAGTCCCGGTAGAGGATCGGGTCCGAGGCCTCGATCTCGTCCCTGGCCATGCCCTCCCAGCGCCCGAAGTCGATCTCGCGGAAGCCGGCCTCGAGCCGCAGCGACGCCGGGCCGGCCAGGATGCGCGCGCTCTGCCAGGAGCGGCGCAGGGGGCTCGCCACCACGAGGTCGAAGACCTCGCTGCGCAGCGCCGGGATCGCGGCGCGCATCTGCGCCCGCCCCACCTCGGAGAGCGCGACGTCGCGGCTCCCGTGGAAGCGGGTGCTCGAGTTGCCCTCGGTCTCGCCGTGGCGGACGAGGACCAGTCTGCGCAGCTGCGCCGCCATGGCTCCTCCGGGGGGCGGGGCCGGAGCATCGCGCCAGGGGCCCGCGGCGTCAATCGCTCGGCCGGCGGGCCGGCCCGGCGCGCTCTGTTAGACTGCGAGGCGCGTCCAACTCGCGCGGGGGGGATTCGATGGGCTCGCGGGGCTGGCTCGCGCTCCTGCTCTTGGGCGGGCTCGCGGGCTTCGGCGTCTTCGCCTGGCAGCGCGCCGAGGGAGCGGCGCCGCGCGTCGAGGCGCCGCCCGAGGTCGTGCTGGGCGCCGCGGGCGGCAAGACCGAGCTCCGGCTCGCGGACCCCGGCTCGGGGCTGCGCGAGATCGAGGCGGCGCTGGTCCACGCCCGCGGCGAGTCGCAGCTCCTGCGCCGCGACTTCCCGGGCAGCTGGCTCGCCGGCGGCCCCAGCCGGGAGGAGCACGTGACCCTCGAGATCGCGCCCCCGGCCCAGGAGGTCCCCGACGGGAGCGCGCTCTTGCGGATCGCGGTGCGCGACTGGTCCTGGCGCATGAACCAGACGGCGCTCGAGATCCCGGTGGAGATCGATCGCAAGCCCCCGCGCATCGCCATCCGGAGCGGGCTCACCTACGTCGACCGCGGCGGCTCCGGGGCGGTGGCCTACGGCGTCTCCGAGGCCACCGCGCGCGACGGGGTCGAGGTCGGGGAGGAGGGCCAGCCCGGCGCCGCCTTCTACCGCGGCTACCCGCGCGCGGCCGAGCAGGCGCGCGCCGCCGGCGACGGGGGCGCGGCGCCGGCCGGCGACCGCATCGCGCTCTTCGCGGTGGGCAAGGGCGCACCCGCGAGGCCCCGCGTGCAGGTCGTGGCCGTGGACCGGGCGGGCAACACCGCGCGGGCGAGCTGGCCCCTGGTGCTGAAGGAGAAGCCCTTCCCGCAGGGCAACGTGACCCTCCCGGAGGGCTTCCTCGAGAGCAAGGCGGAGCCCCTGGCGCGAGCGGCGGGAATCCCGACCCAGGACCTGGTCGAGTCCTTCCGCGCCGTCAACACCGATCTGCGCCGCCGCAACGAGGAGCGCATCCGCGAGCTCATCGCCGGCGGCGAGCCGGTGGCGCTCTTCCGCGGCGCCTTCGAGCAGCTGAAGAACTCCAAGGTCACGAGCCGCTTCGCCGAGGACCGCATCTACTTCGTGGGCGGGAAGCGGGTCTCCGAGGCCACCCACTACGGCTACGACCTGGCCTCCACCGCCGGGGCGCCCATCACCGCCGCCAACGCGGGGCGCGTGCTGCACGCCGGCGACCTGGGCATCTACGGTGGCTGCGTGATCCTGGACCATGGGCTCGGCCTCTCCTCGCTCTACGGTCACCTCTCGCAGATCGACGTGGCGGCCGGCGACCGCGTCGAGAAGGGGCAGACCCTGGGCCGCTCGGGCGACACCGGCCTGGCCGGCGGCGATCACCTGCACTTCGCGCTGCTCCTGGGCGAGACCTACGTGGACCCGGTCGAGTGGTGGGATCCCAAGTGGGTGGCCGAGCACGTGGAAGGGGCCCTGTCCGGGGCGCCGCCGTGAGCGGCGCGGCGCGCGCAGCCCGGCGCGCGCCGGCGGAGGAGCTGCGGGAGCCCCGACCCGTGCTTCCGGGGGTGGGCATCCCGCTGGCGGCGGACCTGCGCGGGCACCTGCTGCGGCGCTACCAGCGCTTCTTCGCCGACGTGGAGACCGGGGACGGCGCCGTCCTCACGGTCCACTGCCCCAACCCGGGGAGCATGCAGGGCTGCGCCACGCCCGGCGCGGCGGTGCGCTGCTCGACGAGCTCGAGCCCGCGGCGCCGGCTGGCGCACACCCTCGAGATGATCCGCGTGGGCCGGGCCTGGGTCGGGCTCCACACCGCGCGCGCCAACGCGCTGGCGCGGCGGGCGCTCGCGGCCGGCCTCGTCCGGGAGCTGGCGGGCTTCGCCGAGCTCCGGCCCGAGGTTCGCGCGGGCGCGGGATCGCGCCTCGACTTCCGCCTGGCGGGCGGCGCACTCGGGCGGCGGCCGGCCTGGGTCGAGGTGAAGAGCGCGACCCTCGCCGAGGGGAGCCTCGCCCTCTTCCCGGACAGCGTGACCGAGCGCGGGCGCCGCCATCTGGAGGTGCTCGCCGGGCTGCGGCGCCGCGGCGAGCGCGCGGCCCTCCTCTTCGTGGTGCAGCGCGCGGACTGCGACCGGGTGGCGCCGGCCGACGCCATCGACCCGGCCTACGGGGCGGCCCTGCGGGCGGCGGCGCGCGCCGGGGTCGAGCTCTACGCGCTCGGGGCGCGCGTCACGGCGCGCGCCATCCGGATCGAGCGCCGGCTCCCGGTGCTCTTGTGACGGGGGGCCTCCGGGGCGCCCGCCAGCGCCTCCTCGCCTGGTACCGCGCCAACCGCCGCGACCTCCCCTGGCGCCGCACCCGCGATCCCTACGCCATCTGGATCTCCGAGGCGATGCTCCAGCAGACGCGGGTCGAGGCGGTGATCCCCTACTACGAGCGCTTCCTCGCGCGCTTCCCGGACGTGGCAGCGCTGGCCTGCGCGGACCAGGACGACGTGCTCGGCGCCTGGGCGGGGCTCGGCTACTACTCGCGGGCCCGCAACCTGAAGAGCGCGGCCGAGATCGTGGTGCGCGAGCACGGGAGCGCGCTGCCGGAGGAGGTCCGGGCGCTGCGCGCGCTGCCGGGCGTGGGCCGCTACACGGCGGGCGCCATCGCCTCGATCGCCTTCGACCGGCCCGAGCCCGTGGTGGACGCCAACGTCGCGCGCGTGCTGGCGCGGCTCCTCGACCTGCGCGAGGACGTGACGCGCCCGGCCGTCGCGCGGCGCCTGTGGGAGGAGGCGGGCGCGCTGGTGCGCGGCCCCTCCCCCGGCGATCTCAACCAGGCGCTGATGGAGCTCGGCGCCACGCTCTGCACGCCGCGGGCACCGCGCTGCCCGGCCTGCCCGCTGGCCCGGCGCTGTCTCGCGCGGCGCGCCGGCGATCCGGAGTCGCTGCCGCTGCGGGCGCGCAAGGCGGAGCCGGGCCGGGTCGAGGCGGTGGCGGCGCTGTGCCTTCGGCGCGGCCGGGCGCTCGCCGTGCGGCGGCCGCCGCGCGGGCTCCTGGGAGGCCTCTGGGAGCTCCCGGGCGGCGACCTCGCCCCGCGCGAGGAGCCCGCCGCGGGACTGCGGCGCGCGCTCGCCGAGCGGGTGGGCCTGCGCGTGGCGCGCCTGGAGCGGGCCGGCGCCGTGGAGCACGCCTTCACGCATCGCCGGCTCCGGCTCCACGTCTTCCGCTGCGAGGGCGCCACCGGCCGCACGCGGCTCGCGGACTTCGACGCCCACCGCTGGCTCGCGCCGGCAAGGCTCGGCGAGCTGCCGCACGGGGCCGTCACGCGCAAGGCCCTGACCCTGGTGCTGGGCGGAGCGTGAGCGCAGCGGCGCGGCGCGCGTCGGGAGGAGAGGGAGAGGGCAAGGGCCCTGGCGATCCGCCGCGCCGCGACCCGACCTTCCGGGAGGCGATGGCGGATGCGCGGCCGCTGGGGGGCCGGCGGCGGCCGCTCGCTCCGGCGCCTCCGGTGCCGCCGCGGCCCGTCCGCGCGGGCGCGGCTCCCCGGGCCGGGGGCGAGGCGGAGCCGGCCGGGCCGGTCCGCTTCGCGCTGCGGCGCGAGGGAGAGCGCCTCCTGGGCCTGGCTCCGGGGGTCGACCGCCGCCACCTGCGCCGGCTGCGCAGCGGCGCGGTCGAGGTGGACCGGCGCGTCGACCTGCACGGAATGGACCTCGCCGGGGCGGAGGCAGCCCTGCGGGAGGCGCTCCTCGCGGCCCTCGCGGCGGGCGCGCGCTGCGTGCTGGTGGTGCACGGGCGCGGCCTGCACTCGCCGGCGGGCCCCGTGCTGAAGGAGGCCCTGCCGGCCTGGCTCGCGGCGCCGCCCGTGGGACCCCGCGTGCTGGCCTTCGCCACGGCCGGGCGCGCGGCGGGGGGGGCCGGCGCCACCTACGTGCTGCTGCGTCGCTCGCGCTGATCCCCTGCCCTATCCTGGGCTGCGAAGGAAGGCGCGCCCGGGCTGGGATCCGGGCGGGCCCGGGTCGGGACATGGGCAGCGCGTTCGGGCACCTCTTCCGCATCACGACCTTCGGCGAGAGCCACGGGGGCGGCGTCGGCGTCGTGGTGGATGGCTGCCCGCCGCGCCTCCCGATCGCGGCGGAGGAGATCCAGCGCGATCTCGACCGGCGCCGCCCGGGCCAGAGCCGCCTCACGACCCCGCGCCAGGAGGCGGATCGGGTGGAGATCCTGTCGGGCGTCTTCGAGGGGCAGACGCTCGGGAGCCCCATCGCGCTCCTGGTGCGCAACGAGGACGCGCGGCCCGAGGCCTACGCGGCCATGAAGGACCTCTACCGCCCCTCCCACGCGGACTACACCACCGAGGCCAAGTACGGGATCCGCAACTGGCAGGGCGGCGGGCGCGCCAGCGCGCGGGAGACGGTGGGGCGCGTCGCGGCCGGGGCCATCGCGCGCAAGCTGCTCGCGAGCGCCGCCGGGGTCGAGGTGCTGGCCTGGGTGCGGCGCGTGCACGAGGTGGAGGCGAAGCTCGATCCGGCCGGCGTGACGCTCGCGGCCGTGGAGGCGAGCCCGGTGCGCTGCCCCGAGCCCACGGCGGCGGAGGAGATGATCCGCCGCATCGACGCCGCCCGGCGCCGCGGCGATTCGCTGGGCGGGGTGGTGGAGTGCGTGGCGCGGGGCGTCCCTGCCGGGCTCGGCGAGCCCGTCTTCGACAAGCTCGAGGCGGATCTGGCCCGGGCGCTGATGTCTCTCCCGGCCTCGAAGGGCTTCGAGATCGGCAGCGGCTTCGAGGGCACGCGCCTCACCGGGATCGAGCACAACGACCCCTTCGTGCCCGGTGAGGGCGGGCGACCGCGCACCGCCTCGAACCGCTCGGGCGGGGTCCAGGGCGGCATCTCCAACGGCGAGCCCATCGTGCTGCGGGTGGCCTTCAAGCCCACCGCCACCATCGCCCAGGCCCAGCAGACCGTGAGCCGGCAGGGGGAGCCCGCGGTGCTGGAGGCGCGCGGCCGCCACGATCCCTGCGTGCTCCCGCGCGCCGTCCCCATGGTAGAGGCCATGGTCTGCCTCGTCCTCGCCGACCACTGGCTGCGCCAGCGCGCCGTGGATGTGATCTAGGGGAGCAGGCTCAGGCCGGCGATGGCGGCGAGGGCGCCGAGCAGGAGGCCGGCGCCGCCGAGCAGCGCGTGCGCGCCGAAGGCGCGCGAGCGGCCCCCCTCGAGGCGCCGCCCGGCCAGCGCCGCGGCGGCGAAGAAGAGCGCCGCGAGCAGGCCCACCGCTCCGTGGAAGCTCCGCAGCGGCTCCCAGCCGCGCAGCCACGCGCTCGAGAGGGGGCCCGCCGCGAATCCCACGACCAGCATCGCGACCGCGGGCTTCGCGAGGCGCAGGTGCCGGCGGCGGCCCCGCGGCGGCCGCGGGGTACGCCCCGCCCGCGCGCGGCGCAGGGCCAGTCCCGTGCGCAGGGCCAGGAGTGCCATCCCGAGGCTCAGGAGCATCCAGACCGGATGCGCGTGGGCCAGCCACCAGGCCAGCGCGTCGTGGGACGTGCGGTCCAGTCACTCCACCCTGTGGATCGACTCCGCCGGCAGCCGCTCGAGGAGCGCATCGAGGGCGCGCTGCACGTAGCCCGCGTCGCGGGACTCGAGCGTCAGCATCACGTCGAAGGCCTCCTCGCGGATGCGGGGGTAGGAGCCCAGCAGGAGCTCCGGGTACTCCCGCAAGAGGTCGTGCAGGGTGGGCGCGATCTCGCTCTCGCGGCCCTTCACGAAGACGCGCTTCAGCACGAAGGGGATGCCGCGGAAACGCTCGCGCGCCGACTCGAACTTCTTGCGCAAGAGCTCCGGCACGCCCGGGAGGATGTAGACGTTCTCGACGATGACGAGGGGGAACCAGAGGTCTCCCGCGTCGAGGAGCACCGCCCCGGCCGGGATCTGCGCCATCTTGAGCGCGCTCTGCGAGGGTCGGTTGCCGCCGGCGCGCGTCAGGCGCTCCTCGATGGACGCGCTGTGCTCGATCGGCCGCCCGAACGCCGCTGCGACGCCTTCGAGGGTGAGGTCGTCGTGGGTGGGGCCAATGCCTCCGGAGGTGAACACGAGGTCGTAGGTCTTGCTCATCGCGAGGACAAAGGACGCGATGGTATCGATGTGGTCCGGGATCGTGATGATGCGCTCGACGTCGACGCCGAGGCTCCTGAGCTCGCGGCAGAGGTAGGGAGAGTTGGTGTCGACGACCTTCCCCGAGAGGATCTCGTTTCCGATCACGAGGATTCCGGCCGTGGGCACCGGGTCAGAATACTCGAACGCCTGGGTTCCGACCAACCGATGGTAAGCTCTCCGGCGTGTCCCACCGCGCTCCCCCCGAAGACCGCTTCGAGACTCGCGCCATTCACGTCGGGCAGGAGCCGGATCCGGCCACCGGCGCCACCATCGTGCCCGTCTATCAGACGGTCACCTTCACCCAGGACGCCATCGGCCAGAACCGCGGCTACGAATACTCGCGCACGGGCAACCCCACCCGCGAGGCCCTGGAGGAGGCACTGGCCTCCCTCGAGGGCGCCCGCTTCGGGCTGGCCTATGCCTCGGGCATGGCCGCCATCAGCGGAGTCACCCAGCTGCTCTCGGCGGGGGATCACGTGGTGGTGGCCGACGACCTCTACGGAGGTAGCTACCGCCTCTTCTCCCAGGTCCTGCCGCGCTTCGGCGTGCAGTTCAGCTACGTCGACGCCACCCGCCCCGAGGAGGTGGAGAAGGCGGTGGGCGAGAGCACGCGAATGGTGTGGATCGAGAGCCCCACGAACCCCATGCTGCGGATCGTCGACATCGGAGCCTGCGCGGAGATCGCCCGGCGGCGCGGGGCGCGCCTCGTGGTGGACAACACTTTTGCGACGCCCTGGCTGCAGAATCCGCTGGCCCTCGGGGCCCACGTGGTGGTGCACTCCACCACCAAGTACGTGGGCGGCCACTCGGACGTGATCGGCGGCGCTGTCGCGATCGACGACGAGGAGACGGCTCGGGAGCTGCGCTTCACCCGCAACGCCACCGGCGGAGTGCCGGGGCCCTGGGACGCCTGGCTCACCCTGCGCGGGCTCCGGACCCTGGCGCTGCGCATGCGCCAGCACGAGGAGAACGCGGCCCGCGTGGCCGCCTTCTTGCGCGGGCAGAAGGAGGTGGCGCGCGTCCACTATCCCGGGCTCCCGGACCACCCGGGCTTCGATCTGGCCCGGCGGCAGATGCGCGGCTTCGGCGGAATGCTGGCCATCGAACTCGCCGGGGGCCCGGCCGCCGCCCGCGCGCTCTGCGAGTCCACGCGGCTCTTCGCGCTGGGCGAGAGCCTGGGCGGCGTCGAGTCTCTGATCGGCTACCCCTGGACCATGAGCCACGCCGCCTTTCCCGCCGAGGAGAAGCGGCGCAAGGGGATCAGCGAGGCCACCGTCCGGCTCTCGGTGGGGATCGAGCACGCCGACGACCTGTGCGCCGACCTCGAGCAGGCGCTGGCGCGCGCGACGAGGCCCTGATGATTCGCGCCGTCCTTCTCGTCGACCACGGGAGCCGGCGCGACGCAGCGAACCAACAGCTGGAAGAGCTGGCCGAGGCGCTGCGCGCGCGGCTCCCCGACCGCGTGGTGCGGATCGCCCACCTGGAGCTGGCGCCGCCCAGCATCGCCGAGGGGATCGAGGCCTGCGTCGCCGCCGGCGCGACCCGGATCGTCGTGCACCCCTACTTCCTGGCGCCCGGCGCGCACACGGTCCGCGACCTCCCGCGCCAGGTCTCCGAGGCCGCCGCGCGCCACCCGGCCGTCGAGGTCCGCGTAAGCGAGCCCGTGGGCCTCCACCCGAAGCTCGTGGACGTGATCCTCGAGCGGCTCGATGCCGCCGAAGACTGACCTGACCGGGGACGTGACCGGGGACGTTCCTTGCGTTTTTTCGTTTCGGGGAGGGCCCACCGCGTGACTGCGATCGGATCCGCCCCCGAAACGAAAAAACGCAAGGAACGTCCCCGCTTGGGGCGGCTGGGGGCGCTGTGGTTCTTCTGCCTGGGCGGGCTCGGCATCCACTTCCCGTTCTTCAGCCTCTACCTCGGCGAGAACGCGGGGCTCGGCGGCACCCAGGTGGGGCTCGTGCTGGCGACGATCCCGCTGGTCGGCCTCGCGGCGCAGCCGCTCTGGGGCCAGCTCGCCGATCGCACGGGCGCGCGCCCGCGCCTGGTGGCGCTGCTCGCCGTCGGGGCGGCGGCCGGCTACGCGGGGCTGGGCTTCGCCCGGGGCTTCTCCGCCCTGCTCCTCGCCACCGCCCTGCTGGCCTGCTTCGCCTCGGCCCTGATCCCGAGCTGCGTGGCGGTGACCCTCGCCCTTGCGCGCGATGCCGGCCCCGACGCCTTCGGGCGCGCCCGCGTCTGGGGCACCGTCGGGTTCCTCCTGCTCGTCGTCGGCTTCCCCCGCCTGCTCGACTCGAGCCAGGCCGCCCGCGGCCTCGAGGCCCTGCCCGGCGGCCCCTCGGAGCCCGGCCTGGGCCTCATGTTCCCCATCACCGCCGCCTGGACGCTCTGCGGCGCCCTCGTGGCCCTGGCGCTCCCGCGCGAGGGCGCCGTCTCGGCGCGCGCGCTGCGCGGCGAGTGGCGCGCGCTCTTGCGCCACGGGCCCTTCCTGCGCGTCCTGCTGGTCGCGTTCCTCGCCTACTTCTTCACCCAGGGCCCCATGACGATGTTCTCGCTCTTCGTGCGCGCGCGCGGCGGCAGCCTCGACGCGGTGAGCGAGATGTGGGTCCTGATGCTGCTGCTCGAGCTGCCGCTGATCTTCTACTCGGGCGGCCTCCTGCTGCGGGTGGGACCGCGCGGGCTCCTGGCCCTGGGAATCCTCGCCTGCGGCCTGCGCTGGGCCGTCTGCGGGGCGAGCGGCGAGCTCGGCCCCGTCTACGCCGTCTCGCTGCTCCACGGCGCGGTGGTCGCGGGCCTCGTGGTGGGGGCGCCGCTGTGCGCCGACGCGGTCGTGCCGGAGCGCCTGCGCACCACCGCCCAGGGTCTCCTCGCCATGGTGGGCCTGGGGGCGGGCGGCATCCTCTCGAACGCCGCCGCCGGCTGGCTCTTCGAGCGCGCCGGCGCGCAGTTCCCCTACCTCGCAGGCGGCCTCGGCGCCCTGGTACTCGGCTGCCTCGTGCCGGTCCTCATCCCGGGCGCGCGCTCTCCGCGAGCTCCAGGAAATGGAGTGCCGCGATGACGAGGGCGTGGTCGACCCGGCCGCGCCGCACGAGGTCGGGCAGATCCCGGCGCCCCACGAGCTCCACCAGCGTCTCCTCGCGCGCCTCGTTCGCGACCTTCGCCACCCTCTCGACGTCGCGCGCCACGAAGGCGTGCAGGCGGTTGCCGAAGAGGGCCGGATTGGGGTTCACGTGGCCCAGGGCCTCGAGGCTCCCGGCCCGGTAGCCGGTCTCCTCGAGGAGCTCGCGGGCCGCAGCCTGCGCCGGGCTCTCGCCCGGATCCACGATCCCGCCCGGCACCTCCAGCGTCACCTCTCCCGCGCCGTGGCGGTACTGGCGGATCATCACGACCCGGCCGTCTCGGGTCAGGGGGACGACGTTGACCCAGTCCGCCGAGTCGATCCGGAAGAAGGGGAAGCGCTCCCCGGTGCGCTCGGACTCCGCCAGCGTGCGGCTCACGGAGAAGACGCGGCAGTCCTGGAGGAAGTCGCGCTGCACCACCCTCCAGCGCGCGGGATCCGACATCCGCGCAAGCTTAGGAGCGCCGCCCGCTTCCCACCAGCGCGAGCGCCGCTCAGAGCACCTCGTCGAGGACCACGCGCACGCCGCGGGCGCCGGGCGCCACGGCGCCCGGGGCCGCGCCCTGGAGGTCGCCGGGGCTCCTGGTCGTGGCGTTGCCGTCGGCGTCGAGGCGCGCGCTCACGCGCAGGGGCCCCTCGAAGGGCAGGGTCTCGAGCATGCGGTCCTCGGGGCCGAGCGTGAAGTCGAGGGGAAAGCGCGGCGCCGGGATCCGCTTGACCGCCAGGGGCGGGCCCGCGTCTCCGCGGCGCGCGATCAGGAAGAGCGTGGCGCCGGGCGGAACCCGGTCCCCGAGGCCCTCCGCCAGCGAGACGCTGCCCAGGATGGGCTCTCCCGCCGCGGCCGCCACCGCCTCCCCGTCCGGCGACGCCGGCGCCACCAGCGGCGCCGCTCCGGGCGGCGGCGGGAGCCCCGGCGCCCGCGCGCTCGGCTCCGCGCCGGGTGGAAAGATCCGCGAGAGGTCGGGCTCGGCGGGCTCCTCGGCCGGGTCGAAGCGCTCGATGCGCCGATCGCAGGCGACGAGCACCAGCGCACAGGCGAGGAGGAGCGGCGCCGCGGCCCGGATCCAGCTCTCCATCGCGCGGGAACCTTAGCATCCCCCGGGCCCGCGCCCGGCGCCCGCCGTGGCGCGAGCGGCCGGGCCGCGCCGCCCCGCGCGTTGAGGCGCGCCGGGTCGGGTGATAGAGTGCAGGGGTCTGCGAAGCCTAGGGGTGGCCGGAAGAGCCCGGCCTGAGAACAGACCCTCCGAACCTGAACTCGTTCGCACGAGCGTAGGGAAGGCATCCGGAAGCGCGACCCTCGCCACCACCCGGCTTTGCGCGTTGCCCCGAGCAGCCACCCGGGGCGAGGAGTGACGAGCGATGTCGCGACCCTACGATCTCCCCCCGATCGGCGGCGATCCCTCCAGCCGGCGCCACGGCACCAATCCCGGAAGCTTCGCCAACCGGGCGGATCTGGGCGGTCCCCGCTCCTTCAGCTCGCCGGACAGCCCCGGCATGCCGGCGCCGTCGGACCGCACCGCCTTCGACTTCCTGCCCCCGGGCTGGCGCCGGACCCCCGGCGGCTGCCAGGCGCCCGAGGGCTTCGCCCCGGTGACCCAGCTCGAGTACGCGCGCCTCGGGATCGCGACCCCCGAGATGCGGCGCGTCGCCGAGCGCGAGGGGCACCTGACGCCCGAGCAGGTGCGCGACGACGTGGCCGCCGGGCGAATGGTGATCCCCGCCAACAAGGTCCACCTCGGCTACCGGCTCGATCCCATGGCCATCGGCCGCGCCAGCCACACCAAGGTCAACGCCAACATGGGTGCCTCGCCGATCAGCAGCAGCACCGAGGAGGAGGTGGAGAAGCTCCGCTTCGCGGAGCGCTGGGGCGCCGACACGGTGATGGACCTCTCCACCGGTGGCGACCTCGACGCCACCCGCGAGGCCATCGTCGGCAGCGCCCGCGTTCCCATCGGCACCGTGCCGATCTACTCCATGATCCTCGGGCGGAAGATCGAGGACCTCGACGAGCGCAGCGTCCTCGATGCTCTCGAGCACCAGGCGCGCCAGGGGGTGGACTACTTCACGATCCACGCGGGCGTGCTGCGGGAGCACCTGCCCTTCGTGCGCGACCGGCTGATCGGGATCGTGAGCCGCGGGGGCTCGATCCTGGCGAAGTGGATGCTGCACCACGGGCGCCAGAATCTCATGTACGACCTGTGGGACGAGATCTGCGAGATCATGCGCCGCTACGACGTGACCTTCTCGATCGGAGATGGCCTGCGCCCCGGCGGTCTCGCCGACGCCAGCGACGAGGCACAGCTGCGCGAGCTCGCGACCCTCGGCGAGCTCACGGAGCGCGCCTGGCGCCACGGCTGCCAGGTCATGGTGGAGGGGCCCGGCCACGTGCCCTTCGACCAGATCGAGTACAACATGAAGCTCCAGCGCCGGCTCTGCCACGGCGCGCCCTTCTACGTGCTGGGCCCCCTGGTGACGGACATGTTCCCGGGCTACGACCACATCACGAGCTGCATCGGAGCCACCGCCGCCGCCTGGCACGGGGCCTCGATGCTCTGCTACGTGACGCCCAAGGAGCACCTGGGCCTGCCCAAGCGCGACGACGTCAAGCAGGGCTGCATCGCCTACCGGATCGCGGCCCACGCCGCCGACGTGGCCCTCGGGATCCCGGGCTCGCGCGACCGGGACGACGAGCTGACCAAGGCGCGGGCCGCCCTCAACTGGGAGAAGCACTTCGAGCTGGCCTTCGATCCGGACACGGCGCGCGCCTTCCACGACGAGGACCTCGACGTGGACACGGACTTCTGCGCCATGTGCGGCCACGACTGGTGCTCCGTGCGCATCAGCAAGGAGATCGCCCTGTTCGTGAGCGGCAAGGAGGAGGCCTACGCCTGGGAGCGACCGCGGGTGAGCGCGGCGCTCACGCACGAGCAGCGCGAGATCCTGGAGCGGCGCGGGGTGCTGGCGCCCGAGGAGATCCACCGGCTGGCGGCGAAGACGCGGCACGCCATGGGGGCGGAGGCCGGCCGGATGGCCGCCTGCCACAGCGAGCAGACGGACGCGGAGGAGGCGCGGCAGCTCCAGGCGGAGCAGCGGCTCCACCCGGTGACGCTCGAGCCTCTCGGCGAGCCGGCGGCGCTGCCCTGAAAGTAAGGCGCCCCGGGGCCGAAGCCCCGGGGCGTCCCGTCCGAGCCTCACCCCCCCAGACTCGGCTCGGATCTGGGAGATGTATCGGCGCGCCCTGCGCGGGCTTGAGCCCTTTCTGCCGGGGCCTTTGGCCCTTCTGCCTTCGAGGTGCCGCCCGGCGCCCGGCGGCCTGCGCCCCGCTGCGGGAAACCTCTCGGATTCCTTCGGGAATCCGCCACCGGGCTGCCCCCCGGGCGGCTACCCCGGCTCCTCCGCCCCCGGATCCTCCTCCCAGACGATCCTCTGGTAGTCGAAGCGGGAGTCGTCCACCGCGTTGAACTTCACGATGTCGAAGTAGGGCGAGGTGTCGAAGTCGCGCGGCGTGAGGAGCGTCGGGTGCCGGTTGCTGAAGCGCGCGCGGTAGGGCTCGCGCCGGCGCCAGGGCCAGCGCCGCGGCGCGGGGGACGCCGCATGCTGCGCCCGCTCGGCGCCCTCGGGAAAGGTCACCAGCGGCAGCACCGGGAAGCGCACCCCGTAGAAGAGGCGCCCCAGCAGGCTCGTGCAGATCACCTCCCCCGCCGCATTGCTCCCCAGCCGGCTCGCGCGCGCCCGGTAGCGCCCGGGGAAGAGGGTCGCGAGGACCAGATGCGCGGCCAGATCGAGGATGTTCCGCAGGTCGTACCGCCAGCCCACGGTCGCGAGGGCCTCGCTCAGGATCCTCTTGCAGTGCTCGGCCCGCAGGCCGTGGGGACGGCAGAGGCGGAGGTTGTAGTCCACGTACTTCGAGAGGGGCGAGATCACCACGCCTTCGAAGAGCGCCTCCACGAGGAGATGCCCGGCCTCTTCCCCGAAGTCCTCCTCCGCGCGGGCTCGCTCCTCTCCCCCGCGCCGCAGCAGCTCGTCCCCGATGTAGAGCGCCGCGTGGGACCAGGAGCTCTGGGTCAGGTACTTGATCACCGCCGAGACGCGCTGGTCACCCTCGACGAGCAGCACGTCGCCCTTGCGCATCGCGCGCTTCAGGCGCTCGAGATCGTTGGCGGCGAGCAGCTCGTAGCGCCCGGTGGGACGGGAGAGGAAGGCGGCCACCCGCCGGGTGATCCAGTCGTCGGTGCTCGGGCTCAGGAGACCGGGCTTTACAGCGGCGGGGGCCTCGCGGAGACTTCGCCGCATGAGCCAGGCCCAGGCCCCCGCGGAGCTGCGCGGCGCCGGCGGTGCCGGGCCCGCCGCCATGGCGCTCCAGGCAGCGCTCTGGCTGCTGCTGGGCGGCTGGCTGGGATCCTGGGGTGCCTTCGCCATGCTGGTCGCTCCCGCGGCCTTCCGGGTCCTCCCCACCGGGCTCGCGGGTGATCTCATCAGCCCCCTGCTCGGGGCGCTCCACCTGGCCGGCGCCGCCGCGGGGCTCGCCCTGGCTCTCCTGGCCCGGGTCCTCGCGCGGGGCCGCCTGGCGATCGCGCTTCCGCTGGCCCTGAGCGCTCTGTGCCTGATCTCCCATTTCGGCGTGACGCCGCAGCTTGCTGAGCTCCGGGCGGCGACCTTCGGGGGCTCGGGGAGCGAGGCGCTGGCGGCCCGCTTCCAGCGTCTCCACGGCCTCTCGATGCTGCTCTTCAGCGCGGTGACGCTGGGGGCCTTGGTCCTGGTGGGCGTCCACGCCCGGGCCGACGTCCGCGCTCGCCGGCGCTGAAAGGGCCTGGGGGCGGGTCGCCCCGGACCGAAATCCCGTGAAAATTCCGTAGCCGATTCGGGGGGCGTGGTGTATGCTTGGCCCCGGATTTGGAATTATTCTTTAATTCCAGATAGTTAGGTCTTCTTCCGGGGAAGCCGCAGAGCTTCGAGGCACGCTCCCGTGGGCCATGGCTGCCGCGCGGGAGGTCGGGTGATCGGGGAGCGCGAGGGACACGGCGCCGATGGACGTCAAGATCAGGGTGAGCGTTACCTTCACCGTCTCAGACGCCGCGCTCGAGGACGCGATGGCCGAGTACGACGAGCTCACGGTCGAGGGCCTGCTGCGCGAGGTCATCGACAAGGCCCTCGCCTGCGACCACATCCAGGCCAAGGTGGAAGACGGCCCGAACACCCTCGAGGAGTTCGACGCCATCAGCTCCCGCGCCTCCTGAGCGGGGCCCGAAGGCGCGCTCAGACGAGCCAGAGCTCCAGCTGCTCCGGCCCCGCCGGCTCCCGCGGGGGGCACGTGGGCGTGCGGCGCGCCGGGATCGCGAGCCCGGGGGACGCTGCCGCCGCGCGGTGCGGGCCCGGTCGGTAGATCCCCGCGAACCGCGCGTATTCCAGGATCGCCAGGTAGAGCGCCTTGAAGCGCAGGCCGTGGTTGAAGTGGCGCAGGTGCGCGAGCTCGTGGCACAGCGTATTCACGAGGCTCGAGTACTTGAGGGGCCGACCGGAGAGCGCGTGGCGCAGGCGGATCTTGATCACGCCGTCGGAGTAGCACACGCCGTAACGGCGCCGGACGCTCGGGCGCTCGGCCTCGATCGCCTGGTAGCGAAGGCCGAAGCGGGCGGCGAGGCGCTCCGCGTCGCGCACCAGCTGCGCGAGCAGCAGCTCGCTCCCGAGGGGGTCCGACCCGCGGCGTGACCGCACCCCTGCGAGGATAGCGGTATCATGGGGGTCGTGAGCAGCGTGGAGCTCGACCTTCCCATCTTCCCGCTCTCGAACGTCGTCCTCTTCCCGCGCATCCAGTGCCCCCTCCACCTCTTCGAGCCCCGCTACCGCCAGATGGCCGAGCACGCCCTGGCGCGGGATCGCCGCCTCGGGATGGTCGCGGTGCGGACCGAGCACGTCCACGACATGGCGGGCGATCCAGCCGTCTTTCCCGTGGGGTGCGCGGGGGTGATCACGGAGGAGCAGCAGCTCCCCGACGGGCGCTACAACATCGTGCTCGTCGGGACCTTCCGGTTCCGGATCCTGCACGAGCCGGAGCGCCCCGCGGAGCAGCTCTATCGCGTGGCACGCGTGGAGCGCCTCGAGGACATCTTCCCCCCGCAGGAGGCGAGCCGCGTGGGAGAGCTGCGCGCGCGCGTGATCGACCTGGCCGGCGACCTCGCGCGCCGGATCGCGCCAGGGCGCTCGACGCGCATCAGCGCGGACCGCTTCGCCGGCATCGACGACGCCGCGCTCGTGAACGCGCTCGCGAACGCCTTCCCGTTCCCGCCGCCCGAGAAGCAGGGGCTCCTGGAGGCGGACTCCATCCCCGAGCGCTACGAGCGCCTCGAGAGCGTGCTGCGCTTCCAGCTCGCCGAGGCGCTCTGCCCGCCCGCGCCGGGCTCGGGGCGGCTCCAGTAGGGCCCCGGAGGGGCCCCGGGGTCGCCGCGTATTTTCTTGCTTATCGGCGAATTTCCCCGATCTTTTCGATTGTTTCGAGTTCCTGGGAAGCGGGTCCCGGGCGCCACGACACCGGGCGGTGCCCCTCGGCGGATTCTCGCCGGCGCGGGCGAAGTGCCCGGATTCCCACCGCCATCGGGCTTGCAAACGGCGGTATTCCGACGGGAGATGCGAGCCCGACGCACTCCGTGCGCGGCGCGACGGGGGTGGGGGATCGCTGTCGTTCGCGCTTGCCGAGCGGGCCCCGGCGTGGTGTACTCCCGCTCGCCTCCGGGCATGATGGTTGGGGATCCGGCCCAAACGGCCTAAAACCTCCGAAGAACAGAAAGCGCTAATGACCATTGCCCCCCCGGTCTGGGGCGGCGCCCTGCGCCGTCTCCGGGCGGAGCTACCTGCCTTTGCCCTCGAGGCGTGGGTCCGGCCTCTCGTCGTCGAGGCCGACGGCCCGGCTCGCCTGCTCCTGCTCTGCCCCACGGCCTTCCACCGCGACCGCGTGCGCGAGCGCCTGCTGCCGCTGATCGAGCGCTGCCTCGCCGCGGAGGCGGGTGGACCGGTCGAGGTGGCGCTCGGCGTCGGCATCCAGGCGGCGCCGCGGGCCCGGGAGAGCGCGGCGGGCGCCGGGCCCCGAGCCGCCGGCGCGGTCCGCGCGCCCGCGGGCGGCGGGCCCGCGCGCCCGGCCGAGGTCCCCCGTCAGCAGGTCCTGCTCTACAGCTTCGACAGCTTCGTGGTCGGCCCGAGCAATGCGCTCGCGCGCGAGGCGGCCCTGGCCGTGGCCCAGGGGCGCCAGCAGGGGCTCTCGCCGCTCTTCCTGGCGGCGCCCCAGGGGCTCGGCAAGACGCACCTCTCGCGCGCCATCGTCAGCGAGAGCCGGGCCCGCGGCAACGAGCGCGCGATCTACCTGTCCGCCGAGACCTTCACGAGCGAGTTCATGCGCTCCATCCGCAGCCAGCAGATGGACCGCTTCAAGCGGCGCTTCCGCAAGGGCTGCAACCTCCTGGTCGTCGAGGACGTCCAGTTCCTGGGCTCCAAGGTCGCCACGCAGCTCGAGCTCTTCCACACCCTCTCCCACCTGCTCGACGCGGGAGCCCGCGTGGTCGCGAGCGGCGACCGCCTGCCCCGCGAGATCGAAGGGCTCGACGGCAGGCTCGCCTCCCAGCTGGCCTCGGGCCTGGTGGCGGAGCTCGATCCCCCGGACCCCGCGCTGCGCCGGGAGATCCTGCGCAGCAAGGCCTCGGCCGGTGGCGTGCGCCTCCCCGACGACTGCGCCGAGCTCCTGGTGGAGGCGGTTCCCGGGAGCCTCCGCGACCTGACCGGCGCGCTCGTCCAGCTCGTGGCCAGCGCCTCGCTGCTCGGGCGGCCCATCGACCTCGAGCTCACGCGGGAGGCGCTGCGCAAGGTCGCCCCGGAGCGCGCGGAGATCCAGCGCCTGGCGGTGGGGCAGGTGGCGCTGGTGGTCGCGAGCTTCTTCGGGCTGAGCCCCGAGACCCTCGCCCAGCGCTCGCGGCGCCGCGACGCGCTGCTCCCGCGGCAGCTCGCCATGTACCTGTGCCGGCGCTACACGGACGCCACGCTCTCCGACGTGGCCCGGGCCTTCGGCCGGAATCACCCGGCCGTGCGCCACGCCGAGAAGGCGATCGAGCGCGCCATCCTGGAGCGCGCTCCCCTGCGTTACAGGGTCGAGGAGCTCTGCTCTCGCCTGGACGCCCTGGCGCGCGGATCGCGCAAGTAGCGGGGACGTTCCTTGCGTTTTTTCGTTTCGCGCCTTTGCTCTCGCCACCGGCCGCGCCTCGGAATCGCGAAACGAAAAAACGCAAGGAACGTCCCCGGGCTCCGGAGACCCCGCTAGCGGCGATCAGCGCAGGAAGAGGGGGCGCAGCCAGGCGAATCCCCAGGCGTTGATGGCCAGCGACGCCAGCACCAGGAGCCGAGCTCCCGTGCGAAGGCGGACCGGGCCCCCCGCGAGGACCGGAGCCAGGAGCAGGAGCCACATCGGAGCCGCGTCCATCCAGTAGCGGTAGCCGAACTGCACCGATCCGGTGTTGTGGTACATCCAGAGCGGCGTCATGATCGCCAGCAGACCGGCCCAGGCCGCCAGCGACGGCGGGTCGCGCCGGCGCAGGGCGGCGGGCAGAAGCAGGAAGGCCGGCGTCGTGAGCAAGAGGCTCATGCCCAGCGGATTCGGCTCCACCCGCGCGGCCGGCGGGGGCAGCCTCACCCCGCGCAGCAGATGGTCGCAGAACCGGTAGGAGAGCCGGGGGGCCTGCCCTCTCACCCGCGGCGGGGCCGCGAGCGACACGTACAGGTTGCAGCGCAGGAAGTGCGGGTGGAAGGCGCCGTAGCGCGCGTGGGCGGCCACCATGTTCGGCGTGCCCCGCAGGTAGCCGTAGCCGAAGTCGGAGGGCGAGCCGAAGCGCGCCGCGTTCCAGGCTGCGTGCGCGGCGATCCCGATCGCGAGCGCAGCGCCGAGCGCCGCCAGGCTGCGCAGCCACTCGCGCCGCTCGCAGCCGAGCAGGATCGAGACGACGAAGTAGAGCGCGCCGAACATCAGCGTCGGGCGGGCGAGCCCGGCGAGCGAGAGCCAGGCGCCCGCGATCAGCCAGCGCCGTCCGACCAGGCTCTCGCGCACGGCGAGCAGGCCGAAGAGAACGGCCACGACGTGCGCGTTGAACCAGACCGAGCCCAGGGCCGAGAGGTAGAAGTGGGGCGTCCCCAGCGCGAAGAGGAGCGTGATCCAGGCATTGCGGAAGGTGGCGTGCGCCACCGAGACTCCCAGGGCCCCGATCAGCGCGCCGAAGGCGACGTCGCTGAACCCGACCCCGGAGACGGCGACGAAGGGCGTCATCAGGACCGCCGGCAGGGGAGAGCCGGCGACGAAGCTCCTGCCTCCCACCGCGATCACGTCGCCTTGAGGGGCGAGGCCGACCACGTCGAGGCGGCCCCGGAGGAGCGCGCCCGCCAGGTGGACGTAGTGGGGCGCCACGGACGGTCGGAAGAGCGCCGGCCCGGCCGCGAGGCCATAGGCGAGGAGCGCCAGCGAAAAGGCCAGCGCCGGCGGGCCCCGGCGCCTCCAGCGCGACCCCGGGGCGCTCGGGTGGAGGCAGGCTGGCTGCGGAGCTTCGGTCGCGGCGCCGCCGCTAGGGGGCAAGCTCGGTCTCGACGGAGATGGGCAGGGGGGAGCGCCACAAGAGGCCATGGGACTGGATCCAGCTGGCCCCCCGCGCGAGCAGGTAGCCGGGCTGCCCGGGAGAGGTTCCCAGGACCAGGTACCTCGCGTTCGTGACGAGCCCCGACACCGCAATGGGAATCCCGCTCGGACTCTCCGCCAGGATCCAGCGCTCCCCGCCGATTCCCACCTCCAGGGCGACGCGCTCGCCGTCGGCCAGGAGCACGCGCACCGCGCCGGCGGCCTCTTCCGGCGAGAGCTCCGGGCCGTGCGGGAGGAGCAGCGTATCGAACCAGAGGGACGCCCCCGCCTGGGCATCCCCCGTCCAGCGCTGGTAGAGGACGTAGGGCGCACCCGCGCGGCAGCGCGCGTCGATGTACTCGACCGAGTCGACGGGCGGACAGTCCGCCGGCGGCAGGTAGGAGGCCTCCTCGAAGGCGCCGGAGGCGTACCCCTCGCGCGGAACGAAGTAGTGCAGGAGATAGCGCTCGGGGTTGCGGAACTTGAAGACGTTGGCCACGGGCTCGCGCTGGAAGGTGTCGTACCAGCTCTCGCCGTGCTCGGGCAGGAGCCCCGCGCTGTGCCACACGGGCCCCACCGCCGCCGCGATCGCGTCCGGGAAGTTGAAGCGGTCGCGGATCCACAGGAGGCGGTTCTTCAGGAAGGTGATGCGCCGCTCGATGCGCACACCCCACCCATTCGGGTCCCGCCACTCGACCCAGGCCACCGTGGCCCGGCGCGCCTCCTCGAAACGGGTGACCTCGCTGCGCGTGCCGGGCCCGTGGTAGCGCCCTCCCCAGTAGCGCCGCACCAGCGGTGCGGACTCGTCCTGGGCGTGCGGCGCGTGGAACCAGTAGGGGACGGGCGTCGGCGCGGAGAGCAGGGAACCGCGATCGGTGAGGAGGACGAGGGCGCCGATCTCCATCTGCCCGTGGCGATAGCCAGCGAGGAGGTTGAAGACGGCGAAGAGGTCCTCCGGGCCGAAGCCGCTGCGCAGCACCAGCTTGTCCGGGACGCGCCCGGGCCCGAGGTCGTAGGAGCGCGAGGAGGTCGTCTCGCCCCAGATCTCCTTGGGCCGAGCGCTGGCCTTTGTGCGCATCGTGACGGTCGAGGCCGCGGCGGTGGGCAGCGGCGGGGCGGCGGCCAGCCTCTCGTCGGCGTCGAGATAGGCGCGGGCCAGGTGGCGAATGCCCTGGAAGAGCGATTCGGCGCGGGGTGGATCCTGCCGGGCGCGACTGCGGTTGAACTCGAAGAGGCGGTGGGCGAGCCAGCGATAGCGCGGCTCCCCTGTGCGCGCGGCAGCCCTCTCGAAGAGCCACACCAGAGCCGCCGCGCTGTCCAGGGAGCCGGAGCTGTCGCCGTGATCCGGGGGAACGCCCAGCGGCGCGGTGGTGGCGAAGGTGCGGTCCAGGAGGCTCAGGAATCCCGGGTCGCTCCATACCTCGCCGTCGAGCCCCGCCGCCTCCACGTAGTCGAGGACCGCGGGCCACCAGACGTCCGAGCTGTAGCCGCCCGAGTCCTCTTCGGTGTCGCGCGCGCCCCAGAGCTCTCCCCAGACCTCTTCCGCGTGCGCTCGCCACCGGGAGGCGTCGGGGTCGCCGGGGAAGAGCGCGGCGGCGAGGCGGAAGCCCGCGGCGCCCTGGACCGCCCGGTTGTGGGTTCCGACCTCGCGCGTCAAGAAGGCGCGTCGCGCAGAATCGACGATCAGCTCCCCGATGCGGGCGCGGGAGCCCTGCCCGAGCGAGGGGGACCCCTCGATCATCCGGAGGGCCGTGCAGGCGGGCGGAAGCCAGGTCGATCCGAGGGTCGGCTCCGGGTCGCAGGCCCGGGTGCAGGCGGCGCTCGGCGGCGGGGAGGAAGGCGGGAGGCAGAAGCGCCAGGCGTGGGCGCGCAGCAGGAGCGCGACGGCGTTTCTGGCGTAGCTCTCGTTGCAGGAGCCCCTCGCGCAGGAAATGCGGTAGAGCAGTGCCTCGAGGAGCGCGTCCGCGTGGGAGCGGTCGCCGCAGCCGGCCAGCGCGGACTGCCGCGACAGGTCGGCGAAGGCGACGAAGCGCGCCAGATAGTCGTCCCGCGTGACGCGGCCCGACTCCGGGAGGGGGGGATGCCAGGCGAGGCGGTCGCGAGGGGCTGCGCTCGGGAAGGGCGGGGGGGCCTCGGGCAGCCGCGGGAGCGAGAAGGTGCGGAACCAGAGGTCCCAGGTCTCCCCCCCCTGCGGGAAGCCTCCGTTCACGCGCGCGCGCCCATGCGGGTAGCCATCGGCGCGACCCCGGTCGCCGAGGAGCGAGAAGCGGCCCCGCCCGGTTCCGGAGACCTCGAAGAAGTAGGTCTCCCCCGGAACGACGGCGATCCGCGGAAAGAAGGATCGGATCTGCCAGCCCGCGTACCCGCTGAAGTCGACGACGTCCGAGAACAGCGGGACCCCGGCGATCGTGGCCTCGTAGGAGCCGGCCCAGCGCCACAGGCGCAGCAGGCCGGGCCGCTGGTCGTACTCGTGGTTCAGCGTGAGATCGAGCTGCATGAGCGCCAGCTGGCGCGGGACGAAGGTCTGTCCGACGGCGTACGCCGGGCGGGAATCGCCCACGAGCTTCGAGGGCACGGAGACCGCGGGCTCGATGTCCGGCGCGAAACGCACCGGGCTGGGCCACAAGAGCCACTCGGCGGCGGCGGCGCACGGGAGCGCGAGGGCGATCGCAGCCACGAGCGCGAGAGGCGCGCTCCGGGAGCGGATTGGCGAGCAGCACCGCCGCGGCGACGGTCGCCCCGAGCTCGCAGGGAACGAAGACCCCGGTCTCGCCGCCACGGATACCCCCCGCCCGCTGCGTCGACCGTAATGCGAGGGGAGGGTAGCGCACACATCCGAATGACGCGCGCCGAGCCGCTTGCGGGTCCACTCGCGAGCGCCGAACATCCCCCTCCCGAAGTCGCCGGGGGACGGAGCAGAGTGGAGGCCAACGCGAAGAGAGGCGGCGGCCCGCAGTTCGCCGACGCGCCCCCCGCCCGCGCCGCGGATGCGGGCGCCGACCGGCCGTTGCGGGCGGTTCCGCCGCAGCGAACCAAGGATCAGGAGCCGCCATGAGCAGTGCGCCGATCTCCGCAATCCGCGCCCCGGGGCGCCGCCGCACCCCCGCCTCGCACACGAGGCCCCTCGAGATGGGCGGCCTGATCGCCATCGGCGGTCCGCCCCTGGGAGGCAAGGGGCTCCTGGCGCAGCGCCTGGCCGAGTGCCTGCCCCACGCCGTCAAGCTCGAGGCGATCGACGACCTGAGCCGGGCCCGTCCCTATTGGCTTCCGCACGGACCGGGGGGCCGCGTCCTGGCCAACCCGACCGCCGCGATGCTCCAGCGCGCCAGGCAGCTCTGGAGGCGGCGCCGCGCCGGGTACGTTCCCACCATCCTCGTCGCGACGCGCTTCGCCAGCGCCGCGGAACGCCGGAGCGCGAAGACTGCGGCTCGGCTGGTGGGGATGCGCTTCCTCTTCGTCGAGGCCCGCTCGCGCGACGAGCGCGCCCTTCGGCGCATCCCCATGAGCTTCCTCTCGCGCGAAGACCTCCTGACCCGAATCGAGCGCTACGAGGCGGCGCTCCGAAGCTACCGCCCCTTGAGCCGCGCCGAGGCGGCGCTCCTGCCCGGGCTGCGCATCGCGCGCGCGCAGGCCCGCCTCGAGGAGGCGGTGGACCGCGTCATCGCCGCGTGGCGACCGTGAGAGGCGTCAGACTGCGCCGCCTCCTGTCCGGGACGCTCGCGGGGATCGCTTCGGCGGCGATCTTCTTCTTCCTGGTCGAGGGCATCTTCAGCACCCTGGTGGCGCTCTCGATGATCTTCCCCAGGCACCGCATCGCCGAGCGCTTCCACACCCACTTCGACGAGGTCCTGGGCTGGGTCAACACGCCTGCTGTCAGCATCCCCGACCTGTACGGACCCGGGAAGCACCTGAAGATCAACTCGCAGGGCTTCCGCGCCGACCAGGAGGTCTACGCTCCCGCGCCGCCGCATGGGAAGCGCCTGATCTGCTCCGGGGACTCCTTCACGCTGGGCTACGGCGTGGGCAACCTCCACACCTGGTGCCATCTGCTGTCGGTGCGGAGCCGCGTTCCCCTCGAGACGGTCAACATGGGCCAGGGCGGATACGGCGTCGACCAGGTCTACCTCTGGTTCCGGCGCGATGCGGGACCGCTCTCCTACGACATCCACCTGTTCGCCTTCGTGGCCGGCGACTTCGAGAGGATGCTCGACGACGAATTCTCGGGATACGCCAAGCCCGTCGTGGGGATCGTGGACGGCAGGATCGCGGTGCTGAACGCGCCGCTTCCCCGGCCGGGCCTGCTCTCGGACCTGCGCAGGAGCCCGTTCAAGCTCCTGGCGTTCCGCTCCGTGAGCTCGCTCTTCTCCTTCTCCCGCTCCCTTGGGGAGAAGGAGGCCTCCCTCGCCCTCCGCTCGCAGCAGCAGGCGCAGGTCGTCGCGAGGATCTTCGAGGAGCTGCGGGGGATCAATGCCAGCAAGGGCGCCGCGCTGGTCGCAGTCCACCTCCCTCTCCGAAGGGAGTACCGCGACGGACACCTCTCCCCGGAGCGGGCGTTCCTCCGCGGGGAGCTCGAACGCCAGGCGATCCCCTACTGGGACCTCCTTCCGGAGTTCCAGGCGCTCCAGGAGGCGGAGTTCTCGGCGCTCTTCATCCCGACGCACGACCCGGTCACCGAGCAGTTCCCCGGCGCCGGCGGCCACTACAACGAGGCGGGGAACGCGGCCGTCGCGGGGAGCCTGCTGCGCCGCCTGGAGACCGCCGGGCTCCTCTAGCCGCGCGCCGATCGGGTCGCGAGCCGCCAGGCGCTCGCGACGGCGGGCGCCGCGAGGATGGGCGCGAGCTCGCCGTAGATGCGCAGCTCGTCCAGGTTCGCGACCGCCCCCATGCCCAGGTAGAAGGGGAGGAGCACCAGGAGCGCGCGCCTGAGGAAGCGCGGCTGGGCGCGGAAGCCGAAGGGGAGGAGGAGCCAGAGCATGCCGCAGGGCGTGAGCAGGGCGAGGGACGTCGGGCCGGGCCGGAGCTCCAGGAGCGAGCGCAGGAGCGCCGCGTTGCGCGCCGCCATCGGGTCGAGGAAGCCGCCGTCGTTGCCGGCAAAGGCCAGGGCCAGGGCCGCCTTGATGGCGCTCCACAGCGCGAGCTGGAGCCCGAGGTGCAAGCCGAGGGTCCGCGCCCTCTGCTCGCCGGCGGCGGTGAACAGATAGGCGAAGCTCAGGAGGCAGCTCGTCTCGCGGTTGAGCGAGGCGAGGGCGAAGATCGGGTAGAAGAGCGCGAGTCTGCGGCGGACCAGCGCCTCGAGCCCGAGGGTCATGAAGGCCACCGCCGGAACGTCCGACGGATAGAGGAAGCGGAAGCTGGAGACCGGCGAGACGTTCCAGAGGAGCGCGTAGAAGACGGAGAGGGCGCCCCAGCTGGCCCAGGCCTCCGGAACGAAGCGCCCCAGATAGACCCGGAAGGAGACCAGCAGCGCGAAGGCCGCCAGCCCCGCCAGCACCCGGTAGCTGGTCTCGACCTCGACCCCCGCGAGCTCGTGGGCCGCGCGGGCCAGCGCCGGCACGAGCACCCGGTACTGGTAGGGCGTGTGGGCGGTGAAGGCCGCCAGCTGCGCCGGGGTGGCGAAGCGGTACTCGTGCGTGGCGGCGCGGTAGGCGACCGAGAAGAGCCCCGCCGCCAGGGCGTAGCCCAGCAGGCGGGCGGCGCGCCGCGCGGCGGGGCGGCCGAGCCGGCTCGCCACCTACTGCCCGGCCGCGTCGAGGCGCCGCACCAGGCGCATCGAGATGTCGACCTCGCGCAGCGACTCGCGCTGGGCGGGCGTGTAGCCCTCGTACTGGTAGGGGAGGTACTGGAGCGGATGGGGGGCGCGCAGCACGACCTCGTGGGGCGGGAGCAGGGCGGCGCGCGCCTCCGGGTAGAGGTGCTCGGCGTAGAGCAGGGCCCAGGGCCCGCCCTCCGCGGCTCCGACGCGCCGGGCCTCGCGTGCGAAGTCGCGCGGGAACTCCTGCGCCAGGGGCTGTCGGAAGTTCATCGCTGCGGCGGCGATCGCCAGCGCGCAGGCGAGCTGGGCGAGCCGCGACCCGATCCGGCCGCTGCGCCGGAGGCGCTCGAGCCCGTGGGCGGCGAGCAGACACAGGAAAGGGACGATCTGGCGCGCCAGTCGCCCGTACACCACGAACCTCTCGAGCACGACCGAGGTGAAGGCGAGAGCCGCGTAGATGCCGGCGGCGGCCAGCAGCCAGAGCCGCGCCCGGCGGGCCAGCGGCACCCCGCGCTGCGGCCACAGGGCCCCGACAACCCCCGCTCCGAGGATCGCGAGGAGGGCGCCCTCGGCGTGCCACAGGTACGCGAAGGGAAGGCTCCAGCCCTCGTCGAACTCCCCCTGGTGGATGGTTCCGGAGAAGCGCTGGAAGGCGCCGATCAGGTCCCCGCCGGCGGCGGCGGCGGCGAGGGCGAGGACCGGGAGCGTGGCGCCCAGGGCCGCTGCGCCCGCGCGGCGCGCCAGCTCCGCGGGTCCCTCCCAGGGCTCGAGCGCACGCACGAGCAGCGCCAGGCCGGCCAGGGTCCAGTAGCCGTTGTAGGTGAGGAAGGCGGCGGCGGCGGCGAGCCCGCAGAGTGCGCAGCGCAGTCCCGAAGGCCGGCCCAGCGCGGCCCACAGCGCCAAGAGGCCCAGGGCCATCCCGGCGTCGTAGGGCAGCAGATGGCGCGAGTAGTAGAGGAAGGAGCTCGAGAGCGCGAGGAGCAGCGCGGCCAGGAGCGCCTCCCTCCCGCCGGCACCGGCCGCGAGCGCGATCCTCCACGCGAGCCACAACGCCAGCACGGAGGAGGCGCCGAAGAAGAGGGCGGGAATGCGCGGATCGGAGCCCAGCGCCTGCTCGAGCGCCGCCGGGAGGAGGCCCAGGAGCTTGAATCCCAGGTGGTCGGGGCTCTGCGAGAGGCCGAGCGCCGCGGAGCTCCACTCGCCCGCGCGCAGGGCGGAGAAGAGCTGCTGGGAGATCCGGTAGCGGTCCTCGTCGGGCCAGTAGTACTGCCCGCCCCGCAGCACCAGCGCCACCCGCAGGGCCGCCGACCCCAGGAGCACCAGGGCCAGCCCCGCGCGCGGGCCCGGCCCGGCGGGAGCGTCGCCGTCAGCACCTCGGCGGGCTCCCGGGCCGTCCGCTCGTGCCACCCCGCGCCTCCGGGTCTCGGTCTTCCCGGCCCGGCCTCCGCGCTAGGAGGCCGACCCGGGAGTCGGCCGACGCGCAGCGAGGCGAAGCCGAGCGGAGCTCGAGAGCAAGCCCGAAGGGCGCGCAGCGAGGCGAAGCCGAGCGGAGCTCGAGAGCAAGCCCGAAGGGCGCGCAGCGAGGCAGCGCCGAGCGAAGCCCATCGGGCTAGCCCGCGAGTCTGGCGGGCCGCTCGCGCTCCTGCTGCTGGCGCCAGCGGGCGGGGCCCGAGAGCTGGACTGCGCGCGGGGGCTCCAGGGAGGGGGGGTCCTGGGCCGGGTCGTCGAAGCGGCGCAGGATCCGGTAGGTGGTGCTGCGCTCCACGGGGGGCCGCCCCACCTCCCGGATCAGGCGGCGCATCTCCTCCGGCGGGAGGTTCTCGCCGAAATGGGAGCCGGACTCGCGGCTGATGGACTCCTCCATCAGGGTCCCGCCAAAGTCGTTGGCGCCCGCCAGCAGGGCCATCTGGGCCAGCTTGGGCCCCATCTTCACCCACGAGACCTGCACGTTCCGGATGAAGGGCCGGAGCATCAGCCGCGCCACCGCCACGAGGCGCAGGTCCTCGGCCATGGAGGAGCCGGGGCGGGCGCCCATGTGGTTGAAGAGCGTGTTGCGCTCGTGGATGAATCCGAGCGGAACGAACTCGGTGAAGCCGCCGGTCTCCTTCTGGATCTCGCGCAGGAGCGCCAGGTGCTCGGCCACGTGGCGCGCGCTCTCGATGTGGCCGTACATGAGGGTCGAGGTCGAGCGCAGGCCGATCGAGTGGGCGGTCTTCACGATCTCGACCCAGCGGTCCCGGCGCAGCTTGCGCGGCGAGACGACCTGGCGCACCTCGTCGTCCAGGATCTCCGCCGCCGTGCCGGGCATCGTCCCGAGGCCCGCCTCCACCAGCCAGGCCAGGTAGTCGGGAAGCGCCATCCCGCTCTTGCGGTGGCCCCAGTCGATCTCCTCGGGCGAGAAGGCGTGCAGGTGGAGCTGCGGAAACGCGCCCTTGAGCGTCGCCAGGATCTCGCGGTAGTGGGAGTGGTCCTTGTTGGGATGGATGCCCCCCTGGATGCAGAGCTCCGTCGCGCCGCGCGCCACGGCATCCCGCGCCTTCTCGAGCAGCAGCTCCATGGGGTGGTCGTAGGCGTCCGCCTCGTCCCGGTGGCGGGCGAAGCCACAGAAGCTGCAGCCCACGTAGCAGACGTTGGTGAAGTTGAGGTTGCGGCAGACCACGAAGGAGACGTCGTCTCCGACGTCCTCGCGGCGCGCCACGTCGGCGGCGCGCAGCAGAGCGTGGAAGCCCGCGCCCTCGGCGCCGAGCAGCGCCACGGCGTCGGCCACCTCGAGCTCGCGCCCCTCGAGCGCCCGCTCGAGGATGCCCCCCAGCTCCGGTTCCAGGTCGCGAAAGAGCCTTTCTTCGATCATGCGGCCTCTTGGCTCGAGCGATCGGCGCGCACGAAGCCCGTCTCGTCCACGCGGGAGAGCGCCGCCTCGCGCACGGCGGGCTCGAAGAACTCGGGTCGCCCGAGCAGGTACTCCGGGTAGACGGGCAGCCGCTCCACGAGCCGCTGCCCCGCCGCTCGGGTCCGGCGCGCGAGCTCGCGGAGCGTCGGCCAGGGCGCCTCGGGGTTGATGAAGTCCACCGTGATCGGCGAGACCCCGCCCCAGTCGTTGAGACCGGCGCGCAGCAGCAGCTCGAGCGCCTCGGGAGCCAGGTTCGGGGGCGCCTGCACGTTCATCTCCGGCCCGAGGACCAGACGGGCCAGGGCCACCCAGCCCGCCACCTCGCTGTCGCCGAGGGGTGCGACGCCGCCCATGGGCGTCCCGGGCTTGGGGTGGAAGGGCTGGACGATCACCTCCTGCACGTGCCCGTAGCGGTCGGCGAGGTCGCGGATGGCGAGCAGCGTGTCGACGCGCTCGGCCTCGTCCTCGCCGATCCCGAGCAGGATCCCGCTGGTGAAGGGGATCCGCAGCTCGCCGGCCTCCTCGTGCATGCGCAGGCGCGCGGCGGGCTCCTTGTCCGGCGCGTAGTAGTGGGCGCCGCCCCGGCGGCGCAGGCGCTGGCTCGTCGACTCGAGCATGAGCCCCAGGGAGGCGTTCCAGCGCCGCAGCTCGCGCATCTCGTCGGCGGAGAGGATTCCCGCGTTCGTGTGGGGCAGCATGCCGGCCCCGAAGGCCAGCTGGCAGGCCTGGCCCAGGTACTCCGAGGTGCGGGTGAGCCCGCGTTCGGCGAGCCAGGCGCGGTGGGAGCGATAGGCGACCTCCGGCTTGTCGCCGAGGCAGAACAGCGCCTCGATGCAGCCGGCCCGCAGCCCGCCGGCCACCACCTCGGCCACTTCGGGGAGCGTATAGGTCCTGGCCTCGGGCGACTCGGGGGGCCTGGCGAAGGTGCAATAGCCGCAGCGGTCGCGGCAGAGGTTGGTGAGCGGGATGAAGACGTTGCGCGAGACGCTGACCGCGTCGCCCTTGCCGCGCCTCTTGCTCTCGCTGGCGGCGTCGAGGAGCACCTCCAGGACCTCGGGGCGACGGAGCTGCGCGGCCAGCCGCAGGGCCGGCCCGCGCTCGAGCCTTCCCGCGTCGACGGCGGCGGCCGCGAGGCGCAGGGCCTCGGCGGGCGAGAGCGGGGCGTCGGGGGCCGGAGGGTTCAACAGGGGGAGCATACCACCGCCTCCTCCCGGAATCCCCCCTACGCCACGAGCCAGCTCGGCACCGGGAGCCCCTTCTGGCGCAGAAAGACCGGGTTGAAGAGCTTGGATTGATAGCGGTTCCCGTAGTCGCACAGCACCGTCACGACCGTATGGCCGGGACCGAGATCCCGGGCCAGGCGGATGGCGCCGGCGACGTTGATGCCGCTCGAGCCCCCGAGGCAGAGCCCCTCCTCGCGCAGCAGGTCGAAGACCACGGGCAGCGCCTCCTCGTCCGGGATCTGGTAGGCGTCGTCTACCGGCGCGCCCTCGAGGTTCCGCGTCACGCGCCCCTGGCCGATCCCCTCGGTGATCGAGCTGCCCTCGCTCTTGAGCTCGCCGTGCTTGAAGTAGTGGTACATGGCGGCTCCCATGGGGTCGGCGGCGGCGATCACCACCTCGCGCTTCCTCTCCTTGAGGAAGAGGCCCACCCCGGCCAGGGTGCCGCCGGTCCCGATCGCACACGTGAAGCCGTCCACCCGGCCCCCGGTCTGCTCCCAGATCTCGGGGCCGGTGGAGCGCTGGTGGCCCTCCCGATTCGAGAGGTTGTCCCACTGATTGGCGTAGAGCACCCCGTGCGACTCGCTCTTCTCGAGCTCCCGGGCCAGGCGCTCGGCCACGCGGACGTAGTTGTTGGGATCCTTGTAGGGGACCGCCGGAACCTCCCGCAGCTCGGCGCCGCAGAGCCGCAGCATGTCCTTCTTCTCCTGGCTCTGCGTCTCCGGGATCACGATCAGCGTGCGGTAGCCGCGCACGTTCCCCACCAGGGCCAGCCCGATGCCGGTGTTGCCGGCGGTGCCCTCGACCACGACGCCCCCGGGCTCGATCCCCCCGCGCGCCTCCGCGTCGAGGATGATGTACTTGGCGGCGCGGTCCTTGACCGACCCCCCCGGGTTCAGGAACTCCGCCTTGCCGAGGATGGTGCAGCCGGTGAGCTCCGAGGCCTTGCGGAGCCGGATCAGCGGCGTGTTTCCGACCGCGTCGATGAAGCCGTCGCGCACGTCCACGGGGTGCATCCCTCCCTTGCCGATCGACCGGCGCGGTATTCTACCCCGCGGCCGCGCTCTCGAGCAGCGCGCGCTCCTCGGGATCGAGCGCCAGTCCGCGCGCCGCGGCGACCGCCCCCGGGCTCATCTTGCGCAGCGTCCTCCGCAACACCTCCAGGAGCCGGGCGGGCTCCAGCCGCCGGGCGAGCTCGGCGAGCTGGGTCTCGAGGAAGATCAGGCAGAGGGCGTCCTCGAGCACCTGCACCTCGGGGTCGCGGCCCAGCCCGCGCTTGCGCACCAGATCCTGCACGCGCCGGATGGTCGCCTCGTCGTAGCCCTCGCCCGAGAGCAGCCCGGCCACCCGCTCCGCGTGGAGCTCCTGCAGCGCGGCTCGCCAGCGCAGGTAGCCGAGCCGACCGCCCGGATACGCCGAGCGCGGGAGCTCGAAGCGTCGCAGGTGGTGCGCGCGCGCCGCGAGGCGCAGCGCCTCGCTGGGCTCCGGCTCGAGCCTCTCGATCCACTCGCTCGCGAGCTCGGCGTGGGCGAGCTCCTTCGGGCGCCAGGCGCCCCGCACCTGGATCCGGTTCGGGTCGTCGGCGTTCGCCGCGTCGATGGCCCGGAGCGCGCGGCCCAGCCGCTCGCGATCCAAGGCACCCCCCCTCAGTAACGCGTCAGGCTCGGGTCGATGCGATCGATCCAGGCCAGGATCCCGCCATTCACGTTCCAGGCGTTCTCGAAGCCCGCCTGGCGCAATACCGCCACCGCCTGGGCGCTGCGAGCGCCCGACCGGCAGTGCACCACGATGTGCCCGTCCCGCGGCAGCTCCGAGAGCCTGTCGGCCAGGCTGCCGAGCGGGATCAGCTCGCCGTCCAGGTTGCAGATCTGGTACTCGCGCGGCTCGCGCACGTCGATCAGGCGGAAGGCGGCGCCCGCGGCGCGCAGCCGCTGGAGGTCCTCGACGCTGATGTCCCATTCGCTCTGCCTCGCCAAGGGGGAGCCTCCTCAGGGGGCGGAAGCGCCCAGGCGGCCGAGCAGCTCCTCCGCCGCCAGCGCGTCCCGGACCGCCACCGCCAGGGCCAGCGCCCTGCGCCCGTCCTCCGCGTGCGCGCGTCGGATCTCGGGGGCGCTGCCGCCGTAGAGGCTGGCCAGCAGCGGGGCGATCTCGGCCCTGGCCGCCTCGAAGGCCTCCGGGCTGTTCGGCGCGGCGAGCCGGTCGACGAGCTGGATCTCGAGGGCGCCGGTCTCGAAATGCAGGCCCGTCGATCCGTCGCGCTCGATGGCGACCACGGCGAGGAGCGCCTTCCGCAGCGTGTCGCGCAGCACCTCTTCCAGGGGCAGGCCCGCGGCGCGCTTGCGGGTGGTGAGGAGCCCGGCGCGGCCCCCGGCCAGATCGAGCCCGTAGTCCACCTCGTGGCCGATCAGCACCACGCCCGGACCCTCGGGCACGTGGGCGTAGTCCGCCACGTCGATCAGGAGCCCCTCGAGGCTCTTCTGCTGGATGAAGCGATGGAAGAGGCCGAGCACGGGGCGAAGGTCCAAGGGCGCCGCGGGGTCGGGGCCTGCGAAGAACTTGACGGAAACTCTCTTGGGGGTCATGGCTCCGATCGGGTTCCGGCCGGGGGCGGCCGGCCGCGAGTCTCGCGCGGGGCGCTGCCCGGGTGCGTCTCGCGTCAGGCGCTCTCGGGGCTCGCGATCTCGATGCCGCCGGAAGCCGGTCGAGCCGCGTGGCTCCTGGTCTCGCAGGCGTGGGCCGCCTCGATGAAGAGCTGGGCCTCCTCGACCCGCTGGGCCGCGGCGTCGCGGTCGAGGCGGGCCGGCGGCCCCGCGTGCCGGTCCAGCAGGTACTGGCCGAATCTTCCGCCGGAATAGGGGTCGAAGAAGCGCTCGGTGTCGAAGAAGCGCGCCCGGAACTGGCCCACGATGTCGTCCGGGTCCTCGCTCACGTCGATGTACTCGGTCCGCACCAGCGCTCGCGCCGCCGAGAGCATCGCCTGGTAGGCCATGCGCTCCGCCAGCGCGTGCTCACCCTCGTCGAGGGTGACCTGAGCGTCGAAGGCCTGGGACTCGGCCTTCACGACCTCGATGCCGAAGAGCGACACCACCTCTCCCGCGCACTCCCCCACCCCGAGGTCGCCGATCGTGAACTCCCGCACGTCGCTCCAGTCGCGGTAGAAGTCGGGGTTCTCCGCGTAGGAGGGGACCTCCATGAAGGGCTTCATGAGCTCCTTGATGCTGCGCTTGCCCAGGCGCTTGATCCAGTCCTGGAAGCTCTCGCCCTTCTCGCGACCGTGGGCCCAGGCGCCGGTCAGGGCCTCCACGGCCTGGGGGATCGCCTTGCTGGGCAGCGACCCCACGGCCAGCCCGTAGCTCGCCGCGTTCCCCGTCCACTGGCCGCCCAGGATCAGCTGGAAGTGCGGGACGGTGCGTCCCTCGATCTTGCGGCTGTTCCCATAGAAGCCGATGTCGGCGATGTGGTGCTGGCCGCAGCTGTTGAAGCAGCCCGAGACCTTGATCTTGAGCCCCTTGATCGCCTCCGGCAGCGAGGTGGACTTGGCCACCAGCCGCGCGCGCAGCTCCGCTCCGAGACCGCGAGAGCTCGCGATGCCGAGCTTGCAGGTGTCGGTACCGGGGCAGGTGGTGACGTCGACGATGGTGCCGGCGCCGGGGGCCGCGAGGCGGAGGGCGTGGAGCTCCCGGTAGAGCGCCGGCAGGTCGGCTTCGCGCACGAAGCGGAGCGCCAGGTTCTGCTCCACGGTGGTGCGCGCGTTGTCGCCCGTGTACTGGCGCGCGAGATCCGCGAGCCCCCGGAGCTGGTCGGCGGTGATGTCGCCGAGCGGGAGGTTGATCATCACGACGGCGTAGCCGGCCTGCCGCTGCCGGTACACGTTGCTGGCGTACCAGGCCTCGAAGCCCTCGGGGCGCTCGCCCGCCGCGAGGGGCGCCGGCGGGCGCGCGGGCGCTCCGCCGGTCGCCGGAAGCTCCGCGAGAAACGCCGTCCAGCGCTCGTCGTACGGGAGCTGGCGGCGCTCCTCCTCCACGAGCCTTCGGAACTCCTCGATCCCGAGCTTCGCCACCAGGAACTTGATCCGGGCGCGGCCGCGGTTCTTCTTCTCGCCGAGCCGCGCGAAGACGCGGGCCACGGCCTGGATCTGCGGCAGGAGCTCCTCCTCGGGCGTGAACTCGGAGAGCACCTTGGCCTGGTGCGGCACCGCGCCGAGGCCTCCGCCCACCACCACCCGGAAGCCGCGCTTGCCGTCCACGACCCGCGCCAGGAAGCCGGCGTCGTGCATCCAGATCAGGCCGCAGGCCTCCTGCTCGCAGCCGGAGAAGGCCGGCTTGAACTTGCGCCCGAAGTCCTGCACGTCCGGGTGGCCCAGCAGGAAGTGCATCAGCGCCTTGGCGTAGGGCGAGACGTCGAAGGCCTCGGTGTGGCAGACGCCGGCCAGCGGGCAGGCGGTGACGTTGCGGACCGAGTTGCCGCAGGCCTCGCGCGTCGTGATGCCCACCGCCGCGAGGCGCCGCATCAAGTCGGGCGTGTCGTCGATGTGGACGAAGTGGAGCTGGAAGTCCTGGCGCGTGGTCACGTGCAGGATGGCGTCGGAGTACTCCTCGGCGAGATCGGCCAGGGTCTCCATCTGCTCGGGGGAGAGGCCGCCGTAGGGGATCTTGATGCGCTGCATGCCCGGGGCGTCCCAGAGCGTGTCGGGCCCCTTGGTGGGCCGCTCCTCGAAGGGCAGCACGCGCTCGGCGACGCCGTCGTGGCGCCGGCCGTTGTCGTAGCGCTGGCCGTAGACCCCGCGCCGCAGCCGCGTCTCGGCGAAGACCCTCTCCTCGAGTCGGGCCAGCTGGCGCAGCTCCAGCTGACCCTCGTAGAGATCGATCTCGCCGGCCCAGGCGGGCACCATCCGGTCCGCGAGGGCTTCCTTCCAGGTCTGGCCCGGCATGTCGGCTGGCTCCTGTGTCCCGCCGGCGGGGCGCAGCCGCGCGGGAGGGGGGGCTGGGGCTGACAGCCCCGATGGTACAACCGATCGGGCGCAGCAGGGGTCCCCGGGTCCCGATTCCATACTAGGGAATCGCAGATTTTCTGTCGAATTCCCGACTTGGGAAGTCGATTATTTGGAGAGGTCCGCGCGGCGCCGGGTGATGCGCACGCCCGCGTGGCGCAGCACCCCGGAGATGGGCGCGGGCTTGCGCACCGTCACCGTCACCGCGTCGGCGTCGAACTTCTCCAGCAGGGCCCGGGCGATCCGGTCTCCCAGGGCCTCCACCAGCCGGTGCTCGTGGTTCGCCGCCACGTCCTCCACCACCTCGAAGATGCGCTTGTAGTGGATGGTCTGGCGGATGCTGTCGGTGCGGCCGGCGTCGCGCAGGTCGCGCGTCACCTCCACGTCGAGGAGCACCGGGCGCCGCGAGCGCCGCTCCGCCGCCGTGACGCCCAGCGCGGCGGGGATCTGGATGCCTTCGAGTAGAATCCGGTCCTCCGATCCCATGGCGGGAACGTATCCCCGTCGCGAGGAGCTGGCCATGAAGACCCGGGACCTCGTCCAGCGCGAAGCCGCCCACTTCCTGCCCGTCGTGAAGCGCCTGCCGGTGGCCGTGGTGGAGGGGCGCGGCGCCCGCGTGGTGGACGTGGAGGGGCGCGAATTCGTGGACCTGACCGCCGGCTGGGGCGTCACCGCCATCGGCCACTGCCACCCGGCGCTCGTCGAGGCCATCGCGCACCAGGCCGGACGCCTGATGCAGACCACGAACCTCTTCTACACGCTCCCGCAGCTCGACCTGATCGAGAAGCTGGCCGAGATGGGGCCCCGGGTCCTCACGCGCTCCTTCCTCACCAGCTCGGGCACCGAGGCGGTGGAGGGGGCGCTCAAGCTCGCGCACCGCGCGACGGGCCGCTCGGGCTTCGTCTCCACCGCGAATGGCTTCCACGGCCGCACGCTGGGCGCGCTGCGCGTCAACGGGAGCGCCAAGCACCGCGCGCCCTACCAGGCGCTGCTGCTCCCCGCGCAGCTCGTGCCCTTCGACGACCTCGCGGCGGCCGAGGGCGCCATCGGGCCGGACACCGCCGCCTTCCTCGTGGAGCCCATCCAGGGCGAGGGCGGCGTCAACGTGCCGAGGCCGGGCTACCTCGCGGGGCTGCGCGAGCTCTGCGACGCGGCCGGGGCGCTCCTCGTCCTCGACGAGGTCCAGACGGGCGTGGGCCGCACGGGTCGCTGGCTCGCCCTCGAGCACGAGGGCGTCGTCCCGGACGTCGTGACGCTGGGAAAGGGTCTGGGCGGCGGCTTCCCGGTGGCGGCCTTCCTCACCACCGAGGCGGTGGCCCGCACCGTGCAGATCGGCGATCACGGCACCACCTACGGGGGCAATCCCCTGGCCTGCGCGGCCGCCAACGCCGTGCTTCGCGTGATCGAGGAGGAGAAGCTCCTGGAGCGCGCCCTGAGGCTCGGCGCCGCGATCCTCGAGCGCCTGCGCGCCTTCGCCGCCGAGCGCCCGGACCTGGTGGAGGACGTGCGCGGTCGGGGGCTCCTGCTCGGCTGCGCGCTGCGCGACGCCGAGCGCGCCGCATCGCTTCCGCTGCGGGCCGTGGAGCGCGGGGTGCTCGTGAACCTGACCGCCGGCCGCGTGATCCGCCTCTTCCCGGCCCTCAACATCCCCGAAGACGACCTCTGGCCCGCCCTCGAGACCGTGCTCGAGCTCGCCGGGAGCTAGCGGAGCGCCCGGCTCCGGGAGCCGGATCGGCCCGCGGCCAGCTCCGGGAGGCTCTCGCGGATCCAGCCCAGCACCGCATCCGACACCCATCGGTGTCCATCCCGGTTCAGGTGGCCGTCGACCTCGAAGTGGATCCCGGCGGGGGCCTCCGAGGGCTGGCCCAGGTCCAGGAACGGCGCCCCCACCCGACGCATCTCCGACGCCAGGGTCGGGAAGGCGCGCGCACCCCGGGCGGGCAGGTAGACGAACAGGACGGGCACCCCCGCCTCGCGACAGTCGGAGCGGATCGCGCCCAGGATCGCGGCATTGAGCCCCCACCACTCGCCCAGCGGGAACCGGTAGGCGACGAGGCGCGACGCGTGGCGCAGGCCGGCCAGCAGGCGCGAGTGGCGTTCGATGAAGCGCGCCGGGGCGGGCGGGCGGTCGCCGGCCGCCCTCTCCGCGACCCGGCCGTCGACGAGCTGGAACAGGGGCTTGCTCATCCCCATGTCCGGCCGGTACGCCGTCTGGCTGCGGGAGAAATCGTCTGCGATGAACGCCACGATCACGAGATCCGGCCGCAGGGGCAGCGCCTGCGTCCGCACCGAGACCCACATCTGGTCGATGCCGAAGCCGGGCATCGCCAGGTTGTAGACCACGGCGTCCGGGAGCCCGGCCTCGACGAGCCCGCCCCAGGTCTCCTCGAGCTCGACGCCCTGGCCGAAGGTGAAGGAGTCGCCGGTGACCGCGATCTTCCCGCGCACCTCCGCGGGGTCGAAGTCGCGCGCCGACCGGAAGCCCTGGGCATTCGAGGCGTAGGTCACCTGGAATTCGCCGGTGTCGCGGAGGTGATGGAGGGAGGGCCGCATGCGCCAGCCCGTCGCGGGATCGGGCGCGAAGACCTCGTGCGGCAGGTTCTCCTGCTCGCCGACGAAGCTCCGGGGCAACGGCTCGAAGAGGGGAAAGAAGGAGAGGACGATCTCCGCGAGCGCCAGGCATGCACTCGCCGTGGCGAGGAGCAGGAGCGCGAGCAGCGCCATCGATCTCTCGGAGCCGGGTCCCATCGTCCGAGCGATGCTACCCCGCAGAAGCCCCGGCGGGCACGAGGATCTCGGCGGCCAGGATCCGGCAGGAGAACGGCTTGTCGTCGGGCTGCACGGAGAAACGGGACAGGGGAGCATCGATCCAGAAGACGACCCAGTCGGGCTCCGGATCCTGGAACAGGAGCACGCGGTCGCTCCCCCCTCTCTCGCCTCCGCCCGCCGCCGGGCCACGCCAGGAGAGGGTGAAGTTCGCCAGCGGTGCCTGCGGAAGGTAGAGGTAGTGCAGGCGCACGGCGTACACGAAGCGGGGCTCCTCGAGGACGAAGGCCGTGCCGCCGGGGCTCGCGGGGTCCGCCTCGAGCCTCACGGTTCGATGCTCGGGATCCCTGGCCAGGTTGACGAAGAAGCCCAGCCCGCTGCGCCGGGCCATCTCCAGGAGGACGGGAAAGAGCGCCTTGTAGGAATGCGGGTAGATGGCCGAGGGGAAGCGCGAGTAGCGGTCCGCCAGGTACAAGGGGGGTCGGCCGGCCAGGATGTCGCTCTGGAACGCATCCGTGCTCCGCTTCAGGTCCCGGCCCTGCGAGAGGCCTTGCTGCGCGTTGCGGGCGAAGAGGAGGGCGGAGCCCAGGAACAGGATCGCCGGCACGGCCCGGGCCGGCGCGGACCGGCCGAAGATCAGGAAGCTCAGGTAGGCGGCGCAGAGGCCGGGAGCCGCCAGCGCCCCGTAGCGCGAGGCCAGTCCGGGAGCCGGGTTGCCGGCCCCGCCGCCGCGCCCCCAGCCGATCCCGAGGGCCAGGGACAGGCAGGCGGCCAGGAAGCAGGCGAGACCCAACGCCAGGCTCCGCCGCGAGGGCTCTCGGACCCCGGGGAGCAGCGCGATCGCGGCCCCCAGGAGGACCCCCCCGGCCAGCGCCGCCCACGCGGGCCAGAAGCGGGCCGGGACCAGCCCGAAGCCCGCGCTCAGGAATTGCAGCGCCACCCGAAGGACCTCGCGCAGGTCGAGGTCCGGGGAGGGCTCGGGCCGGGGGAGCCCGACCGGGTACGCGGCGGAGACGGCCAGGGAGGAGAGCGAGAGAGCCAGCGCGAGAGCGGCCTTCCCCCTCTGGCGGGGCTGGCTCGAGGATCCCAGCGCGAAGCCGAGGCCCAGGAGCCAGAGCGCCAGCGGCGGCGCCAGGAGCAGGCCGTGGGCACCGCACAGGGGAAGCCCGACCAGGCACAGGCCCAGGCCCAGCAGGGAGCCCGCGGAGGGCGACGCGCCGGCGCGGACCAGCAGGACGAGGAAGAGCCCGGCCAGGCTGGAGGAGAGGACGAAGCCCACCTGCCAGGCCCAGAGCAGGTTCTCGACGTGGCCCCAGTGCAGCAGGGCCAGGGGGAAGAAGGCGTCCGACCAGGCGCTCTTGCCGCGGATCCGGCGGGCCGCGAGGAGCAGGGCCAGGGAGAGCCCTCCCAGGGAGAGCACGTTGAAGACCATCCCGGCCCGGAAGTCGCCGTGGGTGGAGCGCAGCAGGCCCAGCAGGACCAGGCGCGGCAGGGGGAGGCGGTGCTCGTTGTGGGGCGCCCAGAGCCAGGCCGCATCGACCGCCTCGGCGCCCGCGAGGGCGGGGACCAGGGCCCATTCGTCCATGTGCGGCACGCTGGCCCCGTAGCCCCGCACGAAGCAGAGCCCCGCCAGCAGGAGCAGGGCGAAGGTCAGGCCCACGGCCGCTCCCGCCCGGCGGGAGGGCCCGGCCCGCGGGCGCGGCGGCGGGCCCGGGGGCGGGGCAGCCGCGGGGGCGGAGGGCTCGGCCATGCGGGCGGTCCGGTGCTCGCGCCGCGTCAGGGGAGCGGGATCGCCTTCACGACGAAGCGGATGCCCTCGGAGGCGGCGAAGTTGCGCGCGGCGGTCAAGAAGGGGCGCTCCTCCTCGCGCGGCGGGGCCGGGCAGTCGAGCTGGAAGCGCACGCGGCGGCCCGCGTAGTCCGGGTACTGGCTGGCCAGGAAGCCGTCGAGCACGTAGGAGAGATAGCTGTTGAGCTTGCCCTCGAGCTGGCGCAGCTGCGCCGGGTCGCTGCCCCAGGGCCGCTCCTCCAGCATCACGAGCACCACCTCCCCGGTCTCGCGGTCGAGCTCGATCAGGTCGACGACGCGCGGGTTGAACACGCCGCGGGGCTCCGGAGCGGAGGCCGCGGGCGGCGGGATCGGGGCCTCGTCGCCCATCTCGGACCTCCGCTTCGCCCGAAGCTCGCAACGGCCGGCTTCGGGCAGGTCTCAGCCGCCGAAGAGGCCGCCGTTCACGTGTACGACGCAGCCGTTCACGTAGCTCGCGCGCGTGGCCAGGAAGGCCACCACCTCCGCCACCTCCTCCGGCCGGCCCATGCGCCCGAGCGGCACGCGGGAGAGGATCGCGCCCTTCACCAGCTCCGGCAGGTCCGCCACCATGTCCGTCTCGATGAAGCCCGGGGCGACGGAGTTCACCAGGATCTCGCGGCCGGCCAGCTCCTGGGCCAGCGATTTCGTCATGGCGTCGAGCCCCGCCTTGGCCATGGTGTAGGGGATCTGGCCGGGATTCCCGATGTGCCCCACCACGCTCGAGATGTTGACGATGCGGCCAGCCCCGCGCCGCAGCATGAAGCGGCGCAGCACGAGCTTCGTCAGGTACCAGGTGGCGCGCTCGACGGCGGCCACCGCGTCGTAGTCGCCGAGCTTCATGGTGAGCATGGGGGCGTTCACGTTGGCGCCGGCGTTGTTGACGAGGACGTCCACGCGGCCGGCGCGTTCCTTGAGCTCGCCCACCAGCGCCTCGACCTCGGCGTCGATCGTGAGATCCGCGCGCAGGCAGAAGGCCCCGGGCAGCTCCGCCGCGAGCTTCTCCGCCGCCTCCCGGCTCGAGCGGTAGTGGACCGCCACGCGCAGGCCGAGGGCGGCCAGGGCGCGGCAGCAGGCGGCTCCGATCCCGGTGCCGCCGCCGGTCACGAGGGCCACCGGCAGCTCGGAGCCGGCGCTCACGCCATGACCCCGGAGACGTGCTCGCCGCCGTCGACGCGCAGCACCACGCCGTTCACCCAGGCGGCGTCATCGGTGGAGAGCAGGTAGATCACGTTGGCGACGTCGCGCGGCGTGGTGAGCCGCCCGAAGGGGTTGCGCAGGCGCGCCGAGGCCTTCATGTGCGCGCTGCCCGGGATCGCGGCGAGGGCCGGGGTCTCGGTGACCCCCGCCTGGATCACGTTGCAGCGGATCCCGTAGGGAGCGAACTCGATGGCGATGGAGCGCGCCAGGGATTCGAGGGAGACCTTGGCCGCGGCCACCGCGGCGTAGCCCTTCCAGGCGATCTCGTTTCCCTCGCTGGTGAGCCCGAAGACGCGCGCATCGGCCGTGAAGAGCCCGCGCCGGAAGATCTCCTGCACCCAGCCGAGCAGGCTCGTCCCCATGTTGTGGATGGTGCGCGAGAAGTCCTCCTCGTCGAGAAAGTGCTCCTGGGAGTAGACGGGCGGGCTCGCCACCCCGAGGGCACCGTCCGCGCCCGCCAGGAAGAGCTCGTCGGCCGCGGCGCGCAGCCGGGCCTCCTCGAGGCCGAGCTTCTCCGAGAGCGCCCGCGCGACGCCGCGCTCGCGGGGCACCTCCTGCACCAGGAGCTTGAGGTTTCCGAAGGCGATCGAGTGCAGGAGGACGCGCACGCGCCCCTCCTCGCCCAGCGCCGCCGCGAGCTCGTCCAGCACCGCGACCCGCCGGCCGGCGTCCAGGGCGTCGGTGTTCATGGAGAGGAGCCGGACGCCCATGCCGCGGATCTTCTCGAACTCCGCCTCGATGCGCGCCATGGCGCCGCGCCGGTCGCGATGCACGAGGCAGAGGTTCATGCCGTGCTCGGCCAGCTTGCGGGCGGTGGCGAGGCCGAAGCCGCTCGAGCCCCCGAGGATCACGGCCCACTGGTCGGGCGCGAACGCGCCGGCTCCCGTCATGACGCAGCCCTCCCTGGGTCGGGGCGGATGCTAGCCCAACCGCTCGCCGACTCGCCGATGCCGACCTCCGCCAGGTAGCGGGCGAGCTCTCCGGGCCGGGCCACCGCCACCGGGCAGCCCGGGGGAAGCGCGTCCGCGAGGCGCTCGAAGTAGCTCCGCTCGGTGCGGCCCTCGACGATCACGACCACGCCGCGGTCCTCCTCGCTGCGGATCAGGCGCCCGGCCATCTGCTTCAGGTGCAGCAGCATCTTGCCCAGCGAATAGCGCTCGAAGTCGTTCTCGCCGGCCTCGCGCAGGCGGGCGGCGCGCCGTTTGCGCAGCTCCGTCGGCACCTCGAAGGGGAGCTTCTCGATCACCACGGCCTGGAGCGCCGGTCCCGGGATGTCGAGCCCCTGCCAGAAGGTGCGCGCGCCGAGCAGCACGCCACCGCCGCCCGCGCGCTGGAAGCGCTCCACCAGCGCCGCGGGATCGTCGTGGGCGCGGCGCGGGGCCAGCACGTCGAAGCCCTCCCCGCGCAGCCGCAGCGACAGGAGCTCCGCCACCTGGTGCAGGCGGCGCAGGCTGGTGAAGAGCCCGAGGGTGCGCCCGCCCAGGCGGCGCGCGAGCTCCGCGAGCACCTCCGCCGTCTCCTCCACCAGGTCGCCACTCGTGCGCAGCGCCACGACGCGCATGTGGTCGCGGTACGGAAACGGGCTCTCGACGGCCAGGCGCGCCACCGCCATCTCCGAGCGCTCCTCGAGCTCGAGCTCGCCCAGCGACGCGAAGGCGTCGCCGCCCACGAAGAGGCTCGCCGAGACGCAGGCCAGCGATTCCAGGCGCGCGGCGAAGCGCTCGTGGAAGATCGCCGCCGGGGCCACCGGCCGCACGACCAGGCGCCAGCGGTCGTAGGGGGCCTCGAGGCGCTCGAAGGCGGCCACCGCGTCCTCCTGCCCGCCGGCGAAGGCGCCGCGCAGACCCTCGGCCGCGGCGGCGAGGTCCGCGATGGCGCGCTCCACCGCCTCGGCGCCCGCGGCGTCGCCGCCGGGCCCCTGCTCGGCCGCCGCCCGCGCCACCAGGGCGATGCGGTCGGCGCCGGACCGGGCCAGATCCGCCGCCTCGGGAAAGACCCGCTCGGCGTGGCCGGGCAGCTGCACCTCCCCGTACTCGCTGGCGCGGTGCGCGAGCGAGCGGCCCAGGGCCACGAGGTCCTGCTGCACGCCGCGCCGCCAGGCCCGCGCGTCGCGCTCGAGGTTGCGCAGGCTCCCGCGCGCCAGGAGCCCGGCGCTGCGGCTGACGTCGCCGGGTCGCGCCGGCCGCCCGAAGAGCTCGTCGATGCGCTCGATCACGAGCTCCGGGGAGACCTCCAGGGCGTAGACCTCGTCGGCCACGCCGGCGAGCTCGTGGGCCTCGTCGACGATGGCGTTCGCAAAGCCCGGGTAGTCGGGGGGCCAGCGCAGCAGGAGGTCGTGGTTGGCCACCACCAGGTGCGCCTGGGCCAGGGCCGCCCGGCGCCGCCCGAAAGGACAGGAGCGCTCCGCCGCGCACTGCTCGCGCGTGCACTGCTCCGCGCGCGCGGCCACCGAGCGGCGCAGCAGGTCGCGCAGGGCGGGGAAGCGGAAGAGCATCGCGGCCGGGAGTGCGCCGATCTCGCCGTGGGGCCGCGTGCGCGCGCAGGCGAAGAGCGCGGCCCAGGCGAGGCGGTCCTCGGGAAAGATGCTCGCCTCGCTCCCCTCCGCCAGGACCTGCTCGAGGCGCCGGCTGCACACGTAGTTGGCGCGGCCCTTGATGGAGAGCGCGCGCAGCCCGGGATGGCCGAGGAGCGCCGCCGCCGCCGGGATGTCCTTGCCGAGGAGCTGGTCCTGGAGGAGCTTGGTGCGCGTCGAGATCACGACGGGCTCGCGGATCCCGCCGGCGGCGCGCTCCATCGCGAAGGGGATGGCGGCGGCCAGGTAGGCGAGCGACTTCCCCACCCCGGTCCCCCCCTCGAGGAGCAGGCGGCCCCCGTCGGCGAGCACCCGGGCGAAGGCCCGCGCCATCTCGACCTGCTGCTGGCGCACGCGGTAGCCCGGGAAGTGGCGGCGCCCGCGCTCCGCGTCCGAGAGCGCCGCGGCGATGGCGTCCGGGTCGAAGGGGACGGGCTCCTCCCAGCCGGGCCGCACCTCCACGAACTCCCGGGCCGGAGCCGGGGCGGAGGCGCCGAGGGGACCGCCGAGCAGCGCCCGCCAGGGCGAGTCGGGGGCGTAGCGCTCGAGGGCGCTGCGGGCGGTGGCGTAGCGCGGCTCCCCGGCCCGCGCGCCCGCCGCCACCCGCGCCAGCACGCGCGCCGTATCGAGGGCATCCGAGAGGCCGCGGTGCCGCTCCTCGCTTCCCAGGAGCTCGCGGGCGAAGGTCTCGAGGCGCAGGTCGGGGGCATCCGGGTGCGAGACCGCGAGCAGGTCCTGGGTGTCCAGGTAGCGCGCCTTGTCGAGCTCGGGCGAGACGAAGCGCGCCAGGAAGTGGCGCTCGAACTCCGCATTGTGGGCCACCAGCACGCGCCCGGCGAGCGCCTGCGCGATCGGGCCGGCCACCTCCGCGATCCCCGGCGCCTCCGCCACGTCGCGATCGGTGAGCCCGGTGAGCCGCTGCACGGCCCGCGGCAGCGGCTCGCCCGGGCGCACCAGGCACTCGGCGGTGGCGACCCGGGATCGCCCCGGATCGAGCAGCAGCGCCCCGAACTCGAGGATCTCGGCGCCGGGCTCGCCGGAAAGGCCCGTCGTCTCGAGGTCCACGACCGCGACGGGCCCGACCGCCGCCAGCAGCGGCGCCAGCGCCTCGCCGTCGAGCCCCAGCTCCTCGGGCGCGCGCTCCAGGAGGGCGAGCGGCCCCCGCGCCTGCGACCCGGAGATCGCGGCGCCGTTAGACGTAGATCCCGCCCTTGAAGGCGCGATCCTGCCGGATGAGGACGTTCACGAGGGCCGGCCTGCCGGAGGCGGCGGCGCGCTCGAGGGCGGGCCGGATCTCCTCCGGGCGCTCCACGAACTCCCCGTGGCCGCCCAGCGCCTCGACCACCTTGTCGTAGCGGGTGGGCCGGAGCAGCGTCGCGTGCAGGCGATCCTGGCCCAGCATGGCGCCCTGGGGCCGCATCATCTGGCCCCAGGCCGCGTCGTTCCCCACCACGCCCACGATCGGCAGGTCGAAGCGCACGGCGGTGTCGTACTCGAATCCGTTGAGCCCGAAGGAGCCGTCTCCGTAGACGATCACCACCCGCTTGTCGGGGTTGGCGAGCTGCGCCGCCAGCGCAAAGGGCATGCCCACGCCCAGGGTCCCCAGCGGGCCCGGGTCCATCCAGGCGCCCTCGCGCTTGACCGGGATGATCTTGGCAGCGGTGGCCACGATGTCACCGCCGTCCCCGATCACGATCGGGTCGTCGAGCGTCTCGAGCCAGTCGCGCACCTCGCGGCACAGGCGCTGGGGATCGATGGGGACCTCGTCGCTGCCGAGCGCCGCCTGTACCTTGCGCTCGGCCGCCTCCTCGATGGCGCGCAGCTCGTTGCGCCAGCCGGAGAAGTCGAGTCGCGCGCCCTGGTTCTTGAGCTCCTCGAGGAGCAGCTCGAAGCTCGAGGCCAGGTTCCCCACCAGCGCCACGTCGGCCTCCCGGTTCTGGCCGATCAGCGTCGCATCCATCTCGAGCTGGATGATCTTCGCGTCCGCGGGGATCGTCTGGCCGAAGCGCATGCGGAAGTCGAGCAGCGTGCCGGCCAGCAGGATGCAGTCGATCCGCTCCAGGGCTTCTCGGCGCGATCGGTTCAGGAACTCGGGCAGCGCCGGCGACACGGTGCCCCGCCCCATGCCGTTGGTGTAGGTGGGGAGGTGGGTCTCCTGGACGAAGCGCTCCAGCTCGGCGCTGGCCCGCGACCACTTGACGCTGGTGCCGGCCATCAGCATGGGGCGCGCGCTGGCAGCAAGGCACTCGAGGGCGCGGCGCACCTCGGCCCGGTCCGGGGCCAGGCGCAGCGGCTCGGTGCGGATGCGCGGGATCCGGACCTCCTCCTCGACCCGGCCCATGAAGATGTCCATGGGGATCTCGAGGTAGGCGGGGCCCGGGATGCCCGAGACGGCGTGGCGGATGGCCAGCTCGATGTACTCGGGGATGCGCTGGGTCTGGTAGACGGCGTCGGCCCACTTGGTGATGGGCCGCATCACGCCCACGTGGTCCATCTCCTGGAGCGAGCCGCGGCGCAGGTTGGCGAAGGGGCCCTGGCCGCCGATCACGAGGATCGGCGAGTTGGCGCGCCAGGCGTTGGCGACGCCGGTGACCCCATCGGTGGCGCCGGGGCCCGCCGTGACGGCGGCCACGCCGACCTGGCCCGGGTTGCAGCGCGCCCAGGCATCCGCCGCGTGCACGGCAGCCTGCTCGTGGCGCACGTCGATGATGCGGATGCCCTCGTCGATGCAGCCGTCGTAGAGCGGCATGATGTGGCCGCCCGAGAGCGTGAAGAGGCAGCGGACGCCGGCCTGCTTGAGAGCGCGAGCCGCGAGCTGGCCACCGTGAACGGGCATGGGAGGGCCCCCTGGGAGCGCGACCTTGCGCCCTCCGACGGTATCACAGCGGGGGCGGGCCGGTGGCCGCCCCCGCCGCGAGACCGCTGCGGAGCCCGAGGCCCGGGATCAGCGCGGAACGGCGAAGTCGACGCGCCGGTTCCAGCGCCAGGCGGACTCGTCGTGGCCCATCACCGCGGGCTTCATCTCGCCGAAGCTCACCGTGTCGAGCCGCGCCGCGGGCACGCCGAGGTCGACCAGGTAGCGCTTGACCGCGTTGGCGCGCCGCTCGCCGAGGCCGATGTTGTACTCCTCGCTGCCGCGCTCGTCGCAGCTGCCCTGCAAGGTCACCCGCCCCAGGTCCGGGTTGTTGCGGATCATGTCCGCGTTGGCCTTGAGGATCGGCCGCGCGTCGGCGCGAATGTCGTACTTGTCGAAGTCGAAGTAGACGGTGCGCAGCTCCGGCACCGGGGTCTCGACCACGTCCTGGATCTCGCTGTCCCGCATGCTGGAGCCCGAATCGGAGCCCGCCGGCTTCGAAGCCGGAGTGGTCTGGCAGGCCCCGATGACAAGGGCTGCCGTCACCAGCAGCGAGAGTTGAACCGATAGGTTGCGTCGATGCTCCATGGGTTGCCCCGCCTTCCTTCCTTCGAGAATGGGTCCTTCCGAATCCATCGCCTGGCGCGCCCGCGCCCCGGCGATTCCCGGCCGGTCGTTCCGGCGCTCCGGGGATCCAGGCGACCGAAAGCGGACGCCATTGTGGGGATTCCTCGGGGGAGACGCAACAGGCGAGCGGAAGGCTCGGCCTCCCAGGGCCTCAGACGAGGCCCCGCTGGACCAGATACTCGGCCACCAGCGTCGCCCCCTTGGCGGCGCCGAGCTTCGTATTGTGGGAAAGAAGCACCAGCTTGATGCCGTTCGGGAGCACCCGGTCCTCGCGCAGGCGGCCCACCACGGTGGTCATGCCGTCTCCGACCCGCCGGTCGAGGCGGGGCTGGGGCCGGTAGGGGTCGTCGGTCACGTGGATCAGCTCCGCCGGCGCCGAGGGGAGCCCCAGGTCCAGGAACTCCCGGCCGAAGGCGCGCAGGGCGGCCGCCACCTCGCCCAGGTCGGCCCGGCGCGAGAGACCCACGCTCACGCACTCCGTGTGGCCGTCCCGCACGTTGACCCGGGTGCAGGTGGCCGAGACCGGCACGGGGAGCGGCGCGATCCGGTCGCCCTCCAGGCGGCCCAGGATCTTCGAGGTCTCGCGCTGGACCTTGTCCTCCTCCTTCGGGATGAAGGGGATCACGTTGTCGAGGATGTCCATCCCCACGACGCCCGGGCTGCGGCCCGCCCCGGAGAGGGCCTGGAGCGAGGTCATGATCACCGACTCGAGGCCGAAGCTCTTCGCCAGCGGCGCCAGCACCATCACCAGGCCCGTGGCCGTGCAGTTCGGGATCGGAACCACGAAGCCCTTCCAGCCCCGCTCGCGCTGCTGCCGCTTCACCAGGGCCGCGTGCTCGTGGTTCACGCCCGGGACCAGGATCGGGACGTCGTCCTCGTAGCGGAAGGCCGAGGCGGTGGAGACCACGGGCACGTGGGGCGCGAAGCGGGACTCGAGCTCGCGCGCGATCTCGCTCTCGACCGCCGAGAAGACGAGATCGATGCCGTGGAGATCGAGCGCGCTGGCCAGGGAGACGGGCAGGCCGGCGAAGCCCTCCGGCAGGGGCTCCTCGCAGGACCAGCGCACGTGGCCCCGCTCGTCGGTGAGCGCCTCCCGGTAGCGCTTGCCCGCACTGCGGGGGCCGGCTGCCAGCGCCACCACCTGGAAGCCGGGGTGGCCCGCCAGGGTGACGAGGAACTGCTGACCGGCCACGCCGGTGGCCCCGACGACGGCTACGCGCCGGCGAGCGTCCTTCGCCATGAGTCATCTCCCGGAGACCCGGCTCGCGTGCCTCCGCTCGGGAGGCGCGGGGCTCGCGGGAGGGGCCCGCGCTCGCGGCGCGGGCAGAGGCCTCGTCGCCCCCGCTAGCGGCTGGTGCTCCGCCTGGCAGGCTGACTTGGGTAGCGAATCTCGATCGCCCGATCCATGAGGTCCTCGATGCGGGCGTCCTCGGGATGCCGGACCGAGGCGTCCGATAGCAGGCGGATCGCCTCGTCGACGCGCCCGCGCTCCAGGAGCGCCTGGGCGAGCCCCAGGATCGCCTCCACCGCGTCGGGCTGGTCCTCGAGGACCTCGAGGAAGAGCTCCTCGGCGGCGTCGGGGCGGCCCGCCAGGAGGAGGCGACCGCCCTCGGCCAGCATCGCCTCGCGCAGGCGCAGGTCGATCCCGGCTCGGCCCGGGTCCCGGTCGGCCAGGCGGCGCAGCAGGCGCAGGGCGCCGGCCGGGTCCCCCCGCTCGAGGCGGCCCGCGGCGGCCCGCTCCAGGGCCCGGAGGTGGTCGGCCCGGGCCTCGGCGAAGACCCCGGGCGCGGCGAGCTCGAGGCCCGCGAAGATCTCCAGGGCCGCCTCGTGGTCCTCGCGCGCCATGTAGGTGCGGGCCAGGCCGAGCAGGGCCCCGGGATCCCGGGGCCGGGCCGAGAGCGCCTCCCGGTAGGCCCCCTCGGCGTGCTCGGCGTCGCCCACGGCGAGCGCCATCTCGCCCCGGCGCAGGGCCGCGTCGTAGCTCCCGGCGCCGGCGCAGGCCAGCGCCGCCGCGAGCGCGAGGGGGCCCGCGCCCCGGAGCGAGAGACGACGCCTGGATTCCCGCACGGCCTTCCCCCGCGGCGCCGCCGTGGGGCGCCGTTCCCCGGAGTCATCGGCCGGCGCGGCACCGCCCCTGAATGGGTGGGGGTGGGGAAGGGGGGCCCTGGCCCGGGCGCGCGCGGTCAACGGCCCCGGAAGATCGGGCGGCGCTTCTCGAGGAAGGCGCGGACGCCCTCCCGGTAGTCCTCGCTCTCGAAGCAGGCGCGCAGGTCGGCCTCCCGGGCCTCCGGGTCCCGGGCGGACTCGGGCCCGGCGAGCTCGCGCAGCGCCCGCTTCAGCGCGCGCAGGGTGAGGGGCGCCCCGGCGGCGACCTCCTCGGCCCGCTCGCGCACGCGCCGCTCGAGCTCGCCCTTGGGGTAGACGGCGTGCACGAGCCCCATGCGCAGGGCCTCCCGGGCGTCGAAGCGCCGGCCCGTGAGGAAGATCTCGCTGGCGGCGGAGCGGCCCACGGCGCGCACCAGGCTCTCGATGCCCCCCGGCGCGTAACCGACCCCCAGGCGGGCCGCGGGGATCGCGAAGCGGGCGTCGTCCGCCGCGTAGCGCAGGTCCGCCGTGAGGCACAGCGCCAGGCCGCCGCCCACGCAGGGACCGTGCACCAGGGCCAGGAGCGGCTTGTCGAGGCCCGCCAGGGCCTGGAAGGCCCGCCCGTTCGAGGCCTCGTACTCCGGACCCGTCTCCGGATTGCGGCGCTCCTCGAACTCCGAGATGTCGGCGCCGGAGACGAAGGCCTCCTCGCCCGCCCCGCGCAGGCCGACCACCCGGATGCCCGGGTCGGCGTCGAGCTCGCGCGCGGCCGCCGGGATCTGTCGCCACATGTCGGCGCTGATGGCGTTGCGGCGCTCGCGGTGGTCGAAGACGATCCACCCGAGCGCTCCCTCGCGAAGCGTGTGCACGCGGCCGGCCACGGCGGTGGAGGCTAGCAAGCCCGCAGCCCCGGACCTCAGAACGTGACGACGCGCAGGGCCTCTTGCTCGAAGCTCGCGATGTCCGGGTACCAGCGGCTCGCGATGCCGTCGGTGGCCACGCTCTTGAGCGAGGGCGTGGCGCGGTCGGGGCCCAGGGCCGCGCCGATCTGGCGGGCGATCCGCATGGCATCGTCGCCGGGCTCCGCGTCGAAGCGCACGACCTGGCAGCCGTCGGCCTCGACCGCGACCGCGAGATCGAACACGATCGTGCGAACGCCCTCGGGCTCCCCCACCTCGGCGGCCAGGGCACGCCGCACCTGGCTCCAGGGGATCAGGAGCTCGGAGCCGGTGCGGAGATGGACGACGCCCCGCTCCTCGACCCTGGCCCCCTCGAGGAGCTCCACGCGGTAGCGAGCCCGCAGGCTCTCGGATGCGCCCAACAAAGAGTCGCCCCTGGTCGTCTCCCCGCGCGGGCGGCGAGCTGCCCCTGCATCGGCAGGGCGCGGAGCGCGCTTGACGGGCCGGGGCCGGAGGCGGTCAGTCCAGGCCGGCCAGCGCCGCGCGCACCAGCCCCGGGTCGAGCCAGCGCTGATAGTCGCGGCGCACGTCCATCAGCTGCACGCGGCCCTGCCGGTCGAGCAGGTAGGTGGCCGGGTGGGCGACGCCCGACTCGATGGGCTCCCCGTCGTCCTTGCGCAGGCCCAGGCGCGAGATCACGCGGCTGCCGGGATCGGCCAGGAAGCGCACCTGCTCCCGCAGCCCCTGCTCGTCGAGGAAGCGCAGCGCCTTGGCGTCGATCTGCTCCTCGGCCATCACGTAGAGGACGACCAGGTCCTCCTGATCTCCGAGGGCGTCCCGCAGCTCCACGAGCCGCGCCTTGGTGTAGGGTCACCAGTCGACGCTGCGCTCGAAGGTGAGGAGCACCCGCTCGCCGCGCAGCTCGGAGAGCGCGACCGGGCGGCCCTCCAGGTCCGGCAGCGAGAAGTCCGGCAGGGTCTCGCCCAGGGCGCCCACGGCGCCGGGCAGGTCGGCGCGCAGCTGCGCCTCGGGGCCGCGGCGCCCGATCGCGGTGAAGGGCAGCGCCAGGGCCAGGGCGAGCAGGCCCAGGATCGGGAGGGAGGCGAGCAGGCGCAGGACCATCAGGCCGCGTCTCCGGGCGCCGCGGCCGCGCGCCGCGGCCGCGCCCAGGTGAAGGCCAGGGCCAGGAGCAGGAGGCCGGCAGCCCCGCTGCGCAGCAGCTCGCCGGGCCAGACGTGGTAGTCGCCCAGGACCCAGGCCGAGAGGCTCAGCACGGCCCCCAGCACCAGGGCGAGGACGCTGGCGGTGCCGGCGCCCCGCGCCGCCCCGGCCCCGCGCAGCGCGGCCAGCAGGCTCCCTCCCCAGCCCACCAGGGCGCAGCCGCCGAGGGCCGCGAAGTAGAGGCCCACCGGCCCGGTGGGGATGGCGGGATCGCTCCCGGGCGCGTGCGTGACGAAGAAGAGCAGGACGAGGAAGAGCCCCGCCGCGACCAGCGCGGCCCCGACGAGACCACACAGGGCCCGGTACGGGAGCGGCAACCGCACGGGCCCCAGTAAAGCACCCCGGCCGCGGGATTTCGACCGCCGCGGCGCAGCGGGGCGCGGCCGAGCGAAGCGGGGTGGCCCGGGCGCGTTACCATCGAGCGCGGCATGGACGACCGACGCCAGCACCAGACGACCGCCTACGAGGTCTACTGCCAGCGCTGCCGGGTGACCTTCCCGGTCGGCACCCGGACCTGCCTGCACTGCGGGGGGCGGCTGGCCCGGGAGCGCGCGACGCCCGCCCGCCTCGCGCCCGTGCCGGAGTTCGACCCGGAGGCCGTGCTCGCCGAGGACGACGTCCCCGTCCGCCGCGGCCTCTCGCCCTTCACCGCGATCTGGGTGCTCCTCGCGATCGCCGCCACGCTCTACCGGGCCTGCTCGGGCGCGGGCTAGGCCGGGCGGGCGATGGAACCGAGCCGGCTCGCGCTCTTGCGCCTCTCCGGCGAGGTGAGCATCAAGGCGCCCGCGACCCGGCGCCGCTTCGTCGCAAGGCTCCAGCGCAACCTGCGAGCCGCGCTGGCCTCCGAGGGGGCGACGGGGGAGGTGCGGGCCTCCCGCGACCGCCTCTTCGCCCTCCTGGGCGGCGACGTGCCCGCGGGCGTCGCCGCGCTGACCCGTGTCTTCGGGCTGCAGTCCGTCTCCCTCGCGGAGCGGCGCCCGGTGACCGCGCTCCGCGACGTGGTGCGCGCCGGCGAGGCGCTCTTCCGCGAGGCGGTGCGGGGGCGGCGCTTCGCCGTGCGGGCGCGGCGCGTCGGGGCGCGCGAGCGGATCGCGGCGCGCCCGGTGGAGGTGGAGCGCGATCTCGGGACGGCGCTCCTGCCGGCCGCCGCCGGCGTCGATCTGGGCGCGCCCGAGGTCACCGCCTGGGTCGAGCTCTTCGAGGGCGAGACCTGCTTCTTCTCCGAGCGCCTCCCGGCCCCCGGCGGCCTGCCGCTCGGCGTCGAAGGCTCGGCGCTGGCGCTCGTCTCCGGCGGCTTCGACTCCGCGGTAGCGGCCTGGCAGATGCTGCGGCGCGGCGTGGCCCTCGACTACGTCTTCTGCAACCTGGGCGGCCGCAGCCACCTGCAAGGGGTGCTGCGGGTGGTCAAGGTGCTGGCCGACCGCTGGTCCTACGGCCAGCGCCCGCGCCTCCACACCCTGGACTTCGAGGGGATCGAGGCGCAGCTCCAGGGCCGCGTCGAACGCCGCTACTGGCAGGTCGTGCTGAAGCGGCTCATGCTGCGCGCCGCGGAGCTCGTGGCCGAGGAGCGCGGCGCGGCGGCCCTGGTGACCGGCGACGCGGTGGGCCAGGTCTCGTCCCAGACGCTCCAGAACCTGGCCGTGATCTCGCGCGCCGCGGAGCGCCCGATCCTGCGGCCGCTGGTGGGCGCCAACAAGGACGAGATCCTGGCCGTCGCCCGGCGGATCGGGACCTTCGACCTCTCCAAGGTCGTGGGCGAGTACTGCGCCCTGGTGCCGCGGCGCCCCGCCACGGCGGCGAAGCTCGAGGACGTGCTGGCCGGGGAGGCCCGCCTCGACCCGGCCTGGCTGCGGGCCTGCGTGGCGGCGCGCCGGGTCTTCGACCTGCGCGGTCTCGGCGAGGAGGAGCTGTCGCTCCCCGACCTGGATCTCGACGAGGTTCCCGCAGGCGCCACGCTGGTCGACCTGCGCAGCCGCGCGGAGTTCGACGGCTGGCACGCGCCGGGCGCGCTCCACCTGGAGTTCCCCCAGGCCTTGCGCGCCTGGCCGAGCTTCGATCGGGCGCAGCGCTATCTGCTCACCTGCGAGTTCGGGCTCAAGAGCGCCCACCTGGCCGAGCTGATGCGCAAGGGCGGCTTCGAGGCGCACCACCTGCGGGGCGGGTTGCGCCGGCTCCGGCGCCTCTACCCCGACTGAGCCGCCCGCGCCCATGGGCCGGGGCAACGGGCAGCGCGCGACTCGCGAGGCACCCCGCCGGCTCGGCGCCCTCGCGGTGGGTGTCCTGCTGGCCCTCTCCCTCGCCGTGCGGATGCGCAACCTCGCGTCTCCGCTCGTCGAGGAGCACGCCTTCCGGCAGACGCAGACGGCGATCACCGTCTGGACCTTCGTCGAGGAGGGAATCGCGCCCTTCGCGTACCAGACGCCGGTGTTCGGCCCGCCCTGGCGGCTCCCCTTCGAGTTCCCGCTGTTCCAGATCGCGGCGGCGGTGCTCGCCCGGGCCGGGGGTTCCAGCATCGACGTCGCCTGCCGGCTCACGAACCTGTCGTTCTTCTACCTGTCGGCGCTCTGTCTGTACGGTCTCTGCCGGATGCACTTCCGGCCGCGGGCAGCGAGCGCCTGCATCCTGGTGGCCTACGCCTGGCTCCCCTACGCGATCTTCTGGAGCCGGACGGCGATGATCGACTACTGCTCCGTCTTCCTGGCCCTGGGCTACGCGTACTGGTTCCTGCGCTGGCTCCGCGACGACGGGCCGTGGCACGCGCTGGGGCTCGCCGTCGCTTTCGGGTGCCTCGCCGCGCTGGTCAAGGTCACGACCGTCCCCGCGGTGGCGGTCGCCATGGGCTGGCCGGCGCTGCTCGAGGTCCGCGAGGCGCTCCGGCGGGCGGGCGGCTGGCGCCCCTCCTCGGTCGGGAGGCTGCTGTCGGTCCGCAGGCGCCTGTTCGCCGGATCGCTGGTCGCCGCGCTGCTCCCGCTCGCCGTGGCCTTCGCGTGGGAGGCCGCTTCGCTGCGGGTCAGGCTGGCGTCGCCCGCCACGCAGTGGTTCGCTCCGGAGAACCTCTCCCTCTGGCTCTTCGGCACCTGGCAACAGCGCGCGGACCCCCGCTTCTGGTGGATCATCGCGCGGCGCTTCTGGGCCTTCGCCCCCGGCGCATTCGCCCTGCTGCCTCTCCTCGGCGCGTGGTGCGTCCTGCGGAGCCGCCGCGAGGGGCGCGCGTTCCTCCTGTCCATGTCGGTCGGCGGCCTCGTGGCGATCGCGACGTTCTTCAACCTGTACCTCGAGCACACCTACTATCTGATGGCGGTGTCCCCGGCCGCGGCGATCGTCGTGGGGCTGGGCTGCTACTTCCTCTGCTTCGAGATCCTCCCCTCCCGGGCGTACCGCGGGATCGCGTCGGGGCTCGCCCTCTTCCACCTGCTGTGGGTGGCGGAGCCCTACCTGGCTCGGCCGTTCTCGATCCGCTACGAGACGGAGCCGGTCTGCGCCCTGGGCAAGCGGATCCAGGAGGTCACGCCTGCGGACGAGCACGTGATCGTGCGGGACCACCCCCTCGGGTGGTCTCCGGAGATCCTCTACTACGCCCGCCGCAAGGGACTCATGGTGTGGGGCAGCGTGCTCGAGATGGAGAAGGCCGCGCTCAACCGCTTCCTCGTGGAGAATCGCTTCACGACGCTCGTGTCCCGGCGCCTCCGGGCCGATCTCCCGTCGGAGGGCCAGGTGGGAGGCTTCCTCGTCTACCGGCTCCCGCCCGACCCTGGGAGGCGCTGAAGATCTCGCTCAGCGCGCCGTCTCCCCGCCCGGGCCTCCGCTCGGCTGCGCCTCGCCGGCGGCGCCCGCCTCGTCGGAGCCGAGCCGGCGCAGGCCCGGGAGGCCGTCGAGGCTCTTCCGGTTGTGCTCCGCCTGGTAGCGCACGAGGCCGTCCGGGCCCTTGCGGCTCGCCCACTCCGCGAGCTGGCTGCGCTCGCCCTCGTAGCGGTAGAGGGGCACGCCGTAGCCGCAGGAGTCGGCGATGCGCGTGAGGTGCGCCCGCACGATCGCGCGCACGCCCTCCTGGCGCGGGAAGCGGAGGGCGAGGGAGTCCCACTCCGCGTCCCCGGGCTCGACGACGTCGCCGCGGCCGTGCAGCCGCAGGATGCGCGGCGGGCCTTCGAAGGCGCAGAACATGAAGACGATGCGGCCGTTCTCGCGAAGGTGCGCGGCGGTCTCGATGCCGCTGCCGACGAAGTCGAGGTAGGCGACCGTGCGAGGGCCCAGGATCGCGAAGGAGTCCAGTCCCTTCGGCGAGAGGTTGACGTGCCCTTCCCCGCCGCGGGGAGCGGTGGCGACGAAGAAGATGCGCTGCGCCCGGATGAAGGCGGCGTTGCGCTCGTCGATCGCGGGAAGGATGGCCACGGATCGCAGGATAGCGCCGGGGGAGCTCAGGGCGGCGGGGGCGCCGGCATGGCCTCGAGCAGGCCGTCGAGGATCCGCTCGCGCTCCTCGGGCGGGAGCGCGCGCAGCCGCAGCCAGGCCTCGCGCAGCCGCTGGCGCTCCCCGGGGGAGAGCTCCCGGAAGCGCGCGGCATTCTCGTCGATGCGCTCGCGCTCGTCGGCGGGGAGCGAGCGGAGCTGGCTGAAGCGATCGCGCAGCGCACGCTGCTCCTCCGGCGGGAGATCGCGGAAGCGCGCGAGCTTGTCGCGCAGGTCGCGGCGCTCCTCGGGCGAGAGCCTGAGCAGGCGGTCGCGCACGCGGGCGCGCTCGGCGGGCGCGAGGGGACCGAACTCCTCGCGCAGGGCCTGGCGCTCGGCCTCGGGGAGCCCGCCCAGGTGGCGGCGGATGCGCTCTCGCAGCTCGCGCCTCGCGCGCTCCGCAAGCGCGCGCCGCTCCTCGGGGGAGGCCGCCTGGAACTCCTGCCGCAGGCGCTCGCGCTCCTCCGGCGTGGCCCGGAGCCAGCGCGCGCGCAGGGCGCGGCGCTGCGCGGGCGTGGTGGAGCGGCGCAGCTCGCGCCAGCGCTCGCGCTCTGCGGGGGTCGCCTCCTCGAAGCGCCGGCGCAGCCGCTCCCGCTCGCGCAGGCGCTCCGCGGGGCGGAGCTCGCGCCAGCGCAGCGGCGGCCCCAGGCGCTCGTCCGGCGGCGGGGGCTCGCCGGCGGCGGCGCCCGCCAGCGCGACGAGGAGCAGCGCGAAGAGCGCCGCGGCGCGGCCGCGGGGGCCGACCATCAGCCCGTGCCCTCCCCCAGCTCGACCAGCTGCTCGAGCAGATCGAGGTTCGCGATCACGTCGAGGTCCTCGACGGTCTCGAGCTCCAGGAGGAGCGCCAGGTCCTCGTCGCTCCCCGCGAGATCCGCGCCGGCGAGGGCCGGCTCCGCGGCGGCGGGGGTCGGAGCGGGCTCCGGAGCCGGCGGCGCGGGCGTGCGCCCGGCCAGCGCGGCCTCCGGGGCCGGCGGCGCGGGCTCGCGCTCGGCCAGCGCGGGCTCGGGCGGCGGCGGCGGGGCGATCTCGCTCCCGGGCCGCGCCAGGACGAGGGCGAGGCCCGCCGCGGCGGCCGCGGCGGCGGCGAGGCCCACCCCCCGGCGCGCGAGCCGGGGCACGCGCCCGGCCGGCCCGCGGCGCGGCGCGGCCGACTCCGCGGCCGCGGCCTCCCCGGCGATGCGCGCGGCGAGCCGCGCCCGCAGGTCGCTCGGCACCGCGATCCCGCGGGCGCTCGCCGCGAGCCGCGCGTCCACGTCCTGCAGCCGCGCGAGCTGCGCGCGGCAGTCCGGACAGTCCTCCAGGTGGGAGCGCAGCTCCGCCGCGCGCTCGGGCGAGAGCTCGCCGTCGAGGAGCGCGGAGAGATCGTCCCGCATGTCCGCGCAGGCCGCCGCGCCCTGCTCCCTCATCCGATCACTCCCTCTCCGTTCGCTGCGCGTCTCCCGGGCCCAGCCTCTCCGCCAGCCCCGCCCGCGCGCGATGCACCAATGCCTTCACCGCCGCCTCGCTCACCTCGAGGGCCTGCGCCACCTCGGCGTAGGAGAGGCCGTCCACGGCGGTCAGCCAGAGCGCGGCCCGCTGCCGCTCGGGCAGGGCCCCGAGCTCCCGCTCCACCCAGGCTCCCAGGCGGCGCGCATGCACCAGCTCGTCCGCGCCGGCGCCCGCCGCGGCGAGCTCCGGCGCCCCTGCGGCGTCGCGGCTCTGGTGCGGGTCGCGCCAGCGCGGCCGCCGCAGCTCGTTCAGCGCCAGGTTGGTGGCGATGCGGTAGATCCAGGTCGAGAAGCGCGCCTCGGGCGCGTAGCGCTCGCGCGCGCGGTAGACGCGCAGGAAGGCCTCCTGGACCAGCTCCTCCGCCGACGCCCTGTCCTTCACCATCCGCTCCAGGTAGCGGAGGAGCGGCGCAGACCAGCGCTGGAAGAGCGCGTCGAAGGCCGCGGCGTCGCCCGCCTGGAACGCCAGCATGCGCAGGGCGTCCTCATCCGGCGCGGGCACCTCCGCCTCCACCTGCTGCTGGAACCCCCCAGCGGGGCGAAGGTTGCGAGGCCCCCCCCGGGAAGCCACCTCACGTCTCCGGGGTGGCAGCCGGATCGCGGGCGGGGGGCAGATCCGCCAGGAAGGCGAGGACCGCGGCGTCGAAGGCCGCGGTCTCCTCCAGGTTCGCGACGTGGCCGGCGCGCGGGAGCACGACCTTGCGGGCCCGCGGCAGCCGCGCCGCCAGCACCTCGGCAGCGCGCAGGTAGGGCTCGTCGCGCTCGCCCACCAGCACGAGGGCCGGCAGGTCGAGCCCCGGGAGAGCGTCGATCACGGGGGGCGCCAGCGCGGCGACCCGGCGGGCGAAGTGGGCGAGGCCGCGCGGATCCTGGGCGGCGATCGCGGCCGCTGCGGCCCGGGCGGCCGGGAGCTCGGGCCTGAGGCCCACCGCGGTGGCCCCGGCGGAGCTGGCGAGGAACGCCTCGAGCCCGCGCCGCTCCAGGAAGGCGGCGGTGCGCTCGGTCTGCCGGGCCCAGGCGGCCTGCGCCTCGGGCTTGCGAAACCCGGGCCCGCTCCCGAAGAGGAGGAGCGCCCGCACGCGGCCGGGCTGCGCGATCGCGTAGTGGAGCGAGGCCAGCCCGCCGAAGGAGTGCCCGCCCAGCACGGCGGGGCGACCCGGCGCGCCCCAGTCGAGGACCCGGCCGAGGTCGTCCACCACCCGGTCCATGCTGTAGGCGGCCGGATCGTCGGGCGCCTCCGAGCGGCCGTGGCCGCGGTAGTCCCAGAGCAGGACCCGGCAGCCCGCCGAGAGCAGCGGCCGGAGCTGGGGGCGGAAGTTCTCGCAGGTGGAGCACAGGCCGCAGGAGAGCAAGAGCGGGAGCCCCTCCCCATGGGCCTCCGCGTAGAGCGCCACCCCGTCGCCGGCCTCGACCCGGGTCACGAGCCCCGGCTGCCCCCGATGCACTGGCGCAGGGCCGCGGCCATCGTCTCGATCTGCTCCTGCATGGGCCCGCGGATCGCGAGCTCGGGCACCAGGGCCTTGGTGCGGCCCTCGGCGGAGATCGTGACCCGCGTTCCCTTGCCGCGGGAGGCGAAGCTCACCCGGCCCGCCAGCTGGCGCCAGATGCGTCCGTCGCAGACCTTCTCGAAGCGCACCTCGCCGCCCGGGTCGACGTCGAAGTGGAAGGTGGCGGTGCCCTCGCGGCCGAGGGCGCGGTAGTGGGTGCGGACCGTGCGCCGCGTCCCCTCCCGCGCGACGATCTCGACGCGGCCCTCGGGGAAGAGCGAGAGCAGGGTCTCGTCGCGCGCGACCCGCTCGAGCGCCGTCTCGCGCGGCAGCTTCACGTCGAAGTGTCTCTCGATCCTCACGGGGACGTTCCTTGCGTTTTTTCGTTTCGGGATCGATAGCGCGTTTTCAGAGGTTGGCTCGTCCCGAAACGCAAAAACGCAAGGAACGTCCCCGTCAGTGGATCTCGACGAAGAGGGGGGGGAGGAGGCCCGGCGTGCCGGGGGGCGCCGCAGCCAGCCAGTCCGCCAGGCGGAGCGCCAGCGGCGGCAGCGGCAAGGGCGGCGGGGAGAGAGCCAGCGCCGCGCGGCGCAGCGCCCCCTGCACCTCCTCGATCAGCGTGCGGGTGCGCGGATAGGGGACGAGCGCCACGTCGGCCTCCGGGGTGAGGCCGGCGAGCTCGCGGGCCTTCGCCACCGCCTCGCGCAGGCCTCCCAGGCCGTCCACGAGGCCGCGCTCGGCGGCCTGGGCACCGGTCCAGACGCGCCCGCGGCCGAGCTCGTGGACGCGCTCGCGCGGCAGCGCGCGGCCCTCGGCCACGCGGGCGAGGAAGAGCTCGTAGGTCGACTCGATCTCGCTGCGGAGCTGCGCGCGCGTCGACTCCGACAGGGGCTGCGAGGCGAGCAGCAGGTCGGCGCGGGCGCCGCGCGTCATGGTCTCGACGCCGATCCCGAGCTTCCCGAGGAGCTCCCCCAGCACCGGGCGCATCAGGAAGACCCCGATCGAGCCCACCTGGCTCGCCGGCGGGGCCACGATGGCGTCGGCGGCGGCAGCGGCGTAGTAGCCGCCGGAGGCGGCCAGGTCCGAGACCGAGGCGACGACGGGCTTGCCGCTCTCGCGGGCCCGCCGCACGGCGCGCCAGATCACCTCCGCGGCCTGGGCCGACCCGCCCGGGCTGTCGATGCGCAGCACCACGGCCCGGATGTCGTCGTCCTTCGCGATCTCCTCCAGGGCCTCCGCGAGGTCGTCCGAGGCCATGCGCAGCGTCCCCGACGGCGAGGGGGAGGCCCTGCCCAGCGACACCGCGCCGGCCCCGTAGACCAGCGCGAACTTCGCCACCGGCTCGAAGCCCACGCTCTTGGGATCCACCTGGCTGTAGTCGTCGCGCTCGACGACGGGGCCCTCGCCCAGGGACGCGAGCGCCTCGTCGAAGTGGCACACCTCGTCCACGAGCCCCTGGGCCCGCATCTCGTCGGGCGAGGCGGTCCCCGCGTCGATGGCGCGGCGCACGACCTTCTCGGAGAGGCCGCGGCTCTCGGCGATGCCGCCCACGAACTGCGCGTCGGTCGAGTCGAGGAGCGAGGCCGCCATCTCGCGGTGGGCCGGCGACATCTGGGTCCCGGTCAGGGTCTCGACGGCGCTCTTGTACTCGCCCACGCCCTCGACCTCGAAGCCCGCGCCGAGCTTCTCCCACAGCCCGCCCAGGAAGAGGAACTCCGCGGCGAGCCCCACCAGCGGGTTGGCGCTGCCCGGCGAGGCGCGCACCTCCTGGGCCGCCGTCGCCACGTAGTACTCCCGGTTGCTCCCCATCCCGAGCTCGAGGAACGCCAGCGTGCGGCGCCCGGCTGCGTCGAGGCTCTGGATCGCCCCGCGCAGCTCCTGGGCCTTGGCCCAGCCGATCTCGAGCCCGCGCACCCGGAAGAGCACCCCCGCGATGCGCCGGTCGCGCTCCGCCTTGCGCAGATCCGAGAGCAGCGCCGTGAACGAGCGGCTCGAGTCGCCGAGCAGCCGCGAGAGCAGAGGGGGCTCCGCCGCCTCGACGAAGCTGCCCGAGAGGTCCACGAGCAGGATGCTCCCGGGCTCGATGCCGGGCCCGCTCCCCCGGAGCCACCACCAGAGCAGCGCCCCGGCCAGTGCCGCGGCGACGACGATCCGGCGAAGCTTTCGCACGCCTCCTCCCACCGAGCCCCGCGGGCTATCCTCGGCGCCGTGCCGAGGGAGGTCTACGTCGCAGCGGTCGGGCTCACCAAGGTCGACCTCACCGGCCGGATCTTCTCCAGCGTCTTCGACCTCTTCGCGGAAGCCTACCGCAAAGCCCTGCAGGACTCCTCGGTCAAGAGCTTCGACGCCCTCCAGGTCGGCATCATGGACAGCGAGGAGTTCGAGAACCGCGCCAACATCGCCACCAAGGCCGCCGACCGCCTGGGGCTCACCGGCATCCCCGCGGTCCGCTCCGAGACCGCCTCCTCCACCGGCGCCGCCGCCCTGCACGAGGCCTGCTTCAAGGTCGCCTCGGGTGAGTTCGACCACGTGCTGGTGATCGCGGGCGAACGAATGAAGATGGTGACGACCGAGGTCGCCACCCAGATCATGTCGAAGACCGTGGACCCCGAGGAGCGCCGCTTCGGCTTCACGATGCCGGCGCTGATCGCCCTGGTGACCCAGGCCTTCTTCCGGGAGCGCGGCCTCGAGGGCCGGGAGGTCTCCGAGGTGCTGGCGCGGCTCATGTGGCGAGCCCACGCCCTGGGGGCGGAGAATCCGCTGGCGGCCTTCTTCGGCAGGCCCGAGCCGATCGAGGCCTACTTCGACCCCACCGCCAACCTGCCGGTGGCGACGCCGCTCCTGCGCAAGGACTGCTCCCCCATCTGCGACGGCGCCGCCGCGGTGATCCTGACCTCGGAGCCCCAGGCGGTGCGCATCGCCGGCCTGGGCTCGGCCACCGAGACCGCCTCGATCCTGGACCGCGCCAATCTCTCCGGGCTCGACGCCACGCGCCGGGCGGCCCGCATCGCCTGCTGGCGCGCCGGGATCGCCAGGCCCCGCGAGCTCGAGGGCCTGGTGGTGGAGGTCCACGACGCCTTCAACAGCCTGCTCCCGATCGGGCTCATCGACCTCGGCCTCTTCGATCCGGACGAGGCCATCGAGGCGCTGGTGGGCGGCCCGGCGGGGGGCCCCCCGCTGGGCCCCTGGGAGAACCCCCGCACCGGGGTGCGCGGCCGCATCCCCACCAACCTCTCGGGGGGGCTCAAGGCGCGCGGCCACCCGGTCGGCGGCACCGGGCTGTTCCAGATCGCCGAGACCTATCTCCAGATCACCGAGCAATTCCCGAACCGCCGGGCGCAGGTGCCCGGGGCCAGGATCGGGATCGCGCACTCGGTGGGCGGGCCCGGCAACAACAACTACGTGACGATCCTCGAGTCGACGGACAGCCGCCGGCGCCGCGACGAGGTGGCTCGGCCGCCGATGCAGTTCGAGTCGCAGCCGCGGCTCCCGGAGCGCGAGCGTCCCCCGCGCCAGCACGGCTCGGAGGCCGTGGTGGAGGGCGCCACCACCATCCACGTCACCGGGGGCGGCGGGCCGCCGGTCCACGTGGCGCTGGTGCGGATCGGCAACCACCGGCTCTTCGCGAAGATGGACCACACGCCGCGCGACGGGGAGAGCCCCGAGGAGGTGCTGACGGGCCAGAAGGTGCGGCTCCTCGTGAAGGACGACGGCGACCAGTACTTCCAGATCGCGCGCGGACCCGGCGCCGGCGTCGGGCGGGTGGTGGAGGCGATCCGGCGGCGCGTCCCGCGCTGGGGGGCCGCGGAGGGGGAGGCGGAGGAGACGGGCTGAGCCATGGCGATCCGCCCCTTCGAGGCGCGGGACGCGCCGGCGTTGGCCCGGCTCGCCCAGGCCTGCGCCGGCGGCGAGCGCGACTTCGTGCTGAACCCCCTGTGGGAGAGCGAGGGCGAGCTCTTCGCCGAGTTCGAGCGCTTCGGGATCGAGCCCGAGCGACACGTGCGGGTGGCGGCGGAGGGCGACGCGGTGCTGGGGCTCGCGGGCTTCCTGCGCCGGCCGGGCGACGCGCTGGCGGGGCTCCTCTGCCCGATCGTGGCCCCGGAGGCGCGCGGCCGCGGTCTCGGCGGGGCGCTCCTGCGCGCCGCCCTCGAGCTCGCCGTCCGCGAGCTCGGGATCGCCTTCGCCGCGGCGGCGCTCGGCACCCGCAACCGCGCCGGCTACTCGCTGCTCGCGAGCCACGGCTTCCGGCCGACGCGCCAGCACTTCCTCCTGCGCTGCGAGACGCGGCCGGATCCCGGCGGATCGCCCCTCGCGGACCTGGCCTGCCGGGCGGCGAAGCCCTCCGACGCCGACGCGATCCTCGCGCTCTACACGGCCTGCGGCTTCGAGCCCCGCAGCCCCGAGGTCATGCGCGCCGCGCTCTGCGACGGGCGCCACGACTTCGCCCTGGCGCGCCAGGGCGACCGCGCGGTGGCCTTCTGCGAGCTCGAGATCCACTGGCCGCGCCGCGTCTGGGTCGCCTTCGTCGGCGTCGAGAGCGGGCTGCGCGAGCGCGGTCTGGGCTCGCACCTCCTGGCCTGGGCGCTCGCGCGCCGCTTCGACGCGGGCGCCGCCAGCGCCCTCCTGCTCCTCTCGCCGGCCAACCGCGCGGCGCTGCGCTCCTACGAGAAGGTGGGCTTCCGGCGCCACCGGGTGATCGACGTGCTGGAGAGGCGGCTCTGAGAGCGCCCCCGGCGCCCCGCGCGCACCGCTCCTATACTCGCCGGATGGCCGAAGCCCACGACCCCGAAGGCGCGCGCGCTCTCTACCGGGAGGGCTTCCAGCACTTCGCGGCAGGCCGCCCGGCGGAGGCCGTGGCCTGCTACCAGCGCGCCCTGGCGGCGGACCCGGAGCTCGCGATCGCGTGGAACGGCCTCTCCATGGCCCTCGGCCGGATGGGCGACCTCGACGCGGCCATCGAGGCGGGTCGGAAGCTCATCGCCCTCGAGCCCGGCGAGCCGCTCAACCACACCAACCTCTCCATCCTCTACCAGAGCCGGGGAATGGTCCCGGAGGCCGAGGAGGAGAAGGCCATCGCCATGCAGCTCGAGATGAAGTCGAAGCGCGATGTCTGACGCGCCCAAGTCCTTCTTCCTCCGGCCCGAGATCCACCGCTACCTGGTGGAGCACGGGACGCCGCCGGACCCGATCCTGGAGGAGCTCACCCGGGAGACCGCGAAGCTCGGGGGCGTTTCGCTGATGCAGGTGGCCCCGGAGCAGGGCGCGTTCATGACGCTGCTCGCCCGTTCCATCGGGGCGAAGCGCGCCATCGAGGTCGGGACCTTCACGGGCACCTCGGCCCTGGCCCTGGCCCGCGGGCTCCCCGAGGACGGGCTCCTCGTCTGCTGCGACACCAGCGAGGAGTGGACGGCGATCGGCCGGCGCGCCTGGGAGAGGGCCGGCGTGGCCCACAAGATCGACCTGCGCCTGGCGCCCGCCCTCGAGACCCTGCGCGCGCTCCCGGCCTCCCCGCCCTTCGACCTGGCCTTCATCGACGCCGACAAGACCAGCTACGGAAACTACTACGAGGAGCTCCTGCGCCTGCTCCGGCCGGGGGGCCTCATCCTCGTCGACAACGTGCTCTGGATGGGCGCCGTGGTGGACCCCGCCGCCACGGACCCGAACACGCTCGCGATCCGCGCCTTCAACGACCGCGTGGCCTGCGACCCGCGCGTCGACTGCGTCATGCTCCCGGTCTCCGACGGGCTGACCCTGCTGCGCAAGCGCTAGCGCAGCCCGTACGCCTCGAGCTTCGGCGCCGAGGGCCGGGCGCTGTGGTAGGGTGGCCGGTATGCGAGCCCGGTGGCGCGCCGCCGCCTTGCTCCCGGTCCTCCTCCTCGCGGGCCCCTCGCTGCGGCCCGCCGCTGGCGAAGCGTCCGTCGCTTCCGGTCGAGGCCTTCTTCGCCGACCCCGCGTCGAGCGGGGCACAGCTCTCTCCGGACGGCCGCCACCTGGTGGCGCTCGCCGCCGCGGGCGACGAGCAGTACGTCGTCGTCTGGAACCTCGCGACCCGGCAGCGAAAGCCGCTGGTGCGCTTCCCGAAGCGGGAGATGGCGAAGGGAAGGCCCGTGGACTCGCATCTGTCCTCGGTCTTCTTCGTCGGAAACGACCGGATCGCGCTCTCGCTCGACCTCACCGTTCCCTTCTCCGGGAAGGCGTTCCTCGTCCAGGGTCTCTACGCCGTCGATCGGGAGGGAGGCGACGTCGCCGAGCTGAGCAAGAGGTGGCTGGGGCAGAAGTTCTTCGCCCACGAGGTGACCGGCATTCGGGAGGACCCGAGGCACGTGCTCGTATTCGGGAGGTCGGCAGCCAAGTCCTTTGCGACCCTGGCGTCTGGCGGGTTCCGCGTCGAGATCCAGAAGGTGGACGTTCGCACCGGCGCCCACAAGCTCCATCAGGCGAGCCACCGCGACGTCGACGAATGGATCGTCGACGGGAAGCGGGGTCGCGTACGCCTGGGCGTGGGCTACCACGACCAGCGGAAGTTCGTCTACTCCGTGGACTCCTCGGTGTCGATGGACCTGCTTCGCAAGCTGCGCTTGCTCCACGAATCGGATTTCGCCCCTCTCGCGTTCGGAAGTGAAACGCTCTACGTGGCCTCGAGCCACGAGGGCGACACCTATGCGCTCTACGAGTTCGATGAGAAGGAGAAGTCCTTCCGCAAGAAGCTCTTCGAAGCCGTCCGCTTCGACGTCGCCTCGGTGCTGGTCTCGGAGAAGCGCGACGCGCTCCTGGCCGCCGGCTACGTCGAGGACGTGAGCCGGTACCACTTCTTCGACGAGGAGTTCGGCCGGGAGATGGCAGCGCTCGAGCAGGCCCTGCCCGGCCGCGAGCTCGAGCCCAGCTGGGATCGGGCCGAGGATCGCTGGATCGTCCGGGCGTCGGGAGACGTGCATCCGCCCGCCAGCTACCTCTACGAGCGCGCGAAGAAGCAGCTGATGCTGATGTCCGAGGAGCGGCCCGCGCTGCGGGCGGAGCAGCTGTCTCAGGGCCGGGCGGTGGACATCCAGGCGCGGGACGGCCTCGCGCTGCGGGGCTACCTCACGCTCCCGCGCGGTCGCCCGGAGTCGAAGCTCCCCAGCGTCCTCCTGATCCACGGCGGCCCCCTCGCGCGGGACCGGCTGAGCTGGAATCCCGAGGTGCAGTTCCTGGCGAGCCGCGGCTACGCGGTGCTCCGGCTCAACTTCCGCGGCTCCTGGGGCTACGGCAGGAAGTTCGCCGAGGCGGGCTGGCGCCAGTGGGGGCTCGCCATGCAGGACGACGTCGCGGATGCGGCGAAGTGGCTGATCGACCAGGGGATCGCCGACCCCGACCGGATCGCCATCTACGGCGCGAGCTACGGCGGCTACGCCGCGCTGATGGGCGTCATCCGGAATCCGGAGCTCTTCCGCTGCGCGGTCTCCCTGGCGGGCGCCACGCAGATTCCGAAGCTGCTGGGGCGCGCTGCCCGTTACTTCGGTGCGACGGCGGAGCACCTGAACCTGGAGACGGACGGCGACTGGATCGCGGATGCGGAGCACCTGCGCAGCGTGTCGCCCGCCGAGAACGCCGAGCGGGTCGGGGCACCCGTGCTGATCGCCCACGGCACCCTGGACTTCACCGTGGACCCGGAGCAGGCTCGGCTGATGGCCGATGCCCTCACCCGCGCGGGAAAGCCCTTCGAGTTGCTGATGCTCGAGAACGAGCCCCACGGGCTCCTCTTCGAGGCCACCCGCCTGGAGTTCTACCGCGCCCTCGAGGCCTTCCTCGCCAAACACACGCAGCCGCGCCCGCCGCCGGCACCCGCCGAGGCACCGGCTTCCTGAGCCAGCCCGCGCGCGACGGCGCCCGCCCGCGGGCCAGCGCCCGGCCTACGACCCCTCGCTGCGCAGGCGCGAAAGCAGCGCGGCGAAGTCCGCCGGGTCGGGGCTCTCGGCGCGGATCTCCTGGAAGGCGACGCGCGCGGCGTGGAGCATCTGGCGGGGTGCGCCGCTGGCGTCGCCCCCCGGCGGGCCGTAGACGCGATCCCCCAGGACCGGGGCCCCCAGGTGCGCCAGGCTGGCGCGGATCTGGTGCAGGAAGCCGGTCTCGGGGCGCACCTCCACCAGCGCCGCCTCCGCGAAGGTCTCGAGGGTGCACCAGCTCTGGCGCGCCAGGCGCGCGCCGCGGGCGCGCCGGGCCTCCTCGCCCTCGAGCACGCGGACGCGGGCCGGGCGGTGCCGCGCCGTGACGAGCGCCAGCTCGAGGGAGCCCGCGCCGGGCCGGCCGCGCACCAGGGCGCGGTACACCTTCGCAACGCGCCGCTCCCGGAACGCCGCGCGCAGGCGGCGCCAGCAGTCCTCCTCGGTGGCGAAGAGCAGCGCGCCGGAGGTGTCGACGTCCAGCCGGTGCACGACGCCGCTCCGGAGGCCGCCCTCGCCTACACCGTGCAGCTCCGGGTGCCGCGCGGCCAGCGCGCCGAGCAGCGTGCCCGTCTCGTCCGGGCGATAGGGATGCACGGCCACGCCGGCGGGCTTGTCCAGGGCCAGCCAGCCGGGTCCGCGAGCCAGCACGGCGAGCGGCGCGCCCGGCTCCGGGCGCACGCGCTCGTGCTCCGGGCGCAGGAAGGGCGCGACCTCCACGGCGCAGCCGGCGGCGAGGCGCGCGCCCTTCTCGGCCGGCCCCGCCGCCCGGCCATCCACCCGCACCGCTCCCCGCTCGAGGAGCCGGCGCACCTGGGTGCGCGAGAGCGCGAGGCTCTCGGCCAGGAAGAGGTCGAGGCGCCGGCCCCCGGCATCGGGACCGACCCGCAGCACCTGCGCGGCCGCCACCCGCGCAGGGTAGCCCGGGCCCCCGGCCGGAGCGGCGGCCTTCGGTATCCTCCCGCGCCATGCGCTCCGCCGCCCCGCCGCTGCGCGGCACCCCGGCGCTCCTGGCGCTCGCACTCCTCGCCGCCTGCGCGAGCTCCCCGGAGGTGGATCCGCGCTACCGGCCGGCCGAGAACGTGCTCGAGGTGGTCGCGCTCCTGCGGCGGCACGTGCCCGACGACACCTACCGCTTCGAGCCGGCCCGGGACTTCACCGGCCGCGACATCTACCGCAGCTCGCTCCTGCGCCTCGAGAGCCTCGAGCGCGTCCACGCCGAGGCCCTGCGCGCGGGGCACCTGGACGGCGCGATCGCCTTCGCCAAGGGACGCGCCCTCGAGCGGCTGCGCGCCTTCGACCTGGCGGCGGAGAGCTACCGCCTGGCGGCGGAGCGCGAGCCCGACCTCGCCCGCGAGGCCCGGCGCAGCGCCGCCCTCTGCGAGGCGCTCGGGCGCGCCGCCGCCCTCGGGATCGACCTCGCGGATCTCGCCGGCGGCAGCGGGGGAGGCGGCGCGTTGCGCGCCGGCGCCGATCCGGACGCGCTGACCCTCGCCTTCGAGGAGCGCGTGGCGCGCCTCGAAGAGCTCCTGGCGGGGGCCGAGGGCCACCATCCCGCGCTGATCCGCGAGGAGATCGAGCGCGCCGATCTCTCGCGGGCGCGCGCCTTCCGCGCCCTGCGCCAGCTCCTGCCCGATGGGGACCTGCGCGCGGTGGCCGAGCTCCAGCGCGTGGTGGTGCGGCACCGCGAGAGCAAGAACGCCGCCCGCCACCTGCTCGAGCTCGCGGACCTCTACGGCGAGCTCGCCGAGGAGTACGTGGCGGCCCACCCGCCCCCGGGCCTCTCCTTCGACCCCGCCCACTTCCAGGAGCTCACGGACGGGGCCTCGCGCCTGTACGAGATCGTGGCCGCGCGCGACGGCACCCCCGAGAAGCTCGAGGCCTCGCGCCGGCTCGAGGCCTTCCTGGCCTTCGCGCTGCGGGTGGACCGTGACCGCTTCACGCCGTAGCCCTCGGGACCGGGCCCGGACCCCGCTGGTGCTCGCCCTGGCGGCGGCCCTGCTGGCCTGCCGCACGCCGGGCGCGCTGCCGCTCGGCCGCGCCCTCGAGCCGGACCTCCGCTTCGCACCCCTCGTGCCCGACGCGGCGGACCACGCCGCCGCGGACCTCGCGACCGCCGCCCTGGCCCGGGACGCGGCCGCTGCGGCGGGCGCCCTCGGGCGCCTGCGCGCCATCGACCGCGCACTCGGGGCCTTCGGCGATGGCAGGACGGGTCTGGGACCCGCGGCGGAGGACCTCGTCAACGCCACCCTCGACGACCCGCGCCGCTACCGCGAGGCGACCCACGCGCTGCTCCGGGAGGGCGCCATCGACCCGGCCCTGGAGGCGCGCCTGGAGCAGTCGGAGCAGGACGACCCGCTGGTGCTCGCGGCGGCCCGCGTGCGCGACGCGCGCCAGCTCGATCTCGGGCGCGCCTTCAATGCGCTGGCCGAGCCGCTCGGGCAGTCGATCCTGAGCGTGAGCCTCGCGCCCTATCGGCTCGGGCGCTCCGCCCTCGAGTACGCCCTCGCATACTACGACCGCGATCCGCTCCCGCTCCAGCGGCGCCAGGCCCTGGCGCACTGGAAGGAGTTCCTGGCCCGCCACCCCGACGCCGCGGAGGCCGAGCCGCTGCGCGAGGAGGTGGACGACGCACAGGTGCTCCTGATCTTCACGCTGCGCAATCGCGCGCTGGTCGCGGGGGAGCAGGCGCTCGCGCGGGGCGAGATCGACCTCGCGCTGCTCCTGGCCGAGCGCGCCCTGCGCCTGGTTCCCGAGGACCGCCGGGCCGTGCGCCTGCGCGGCGAGGCGGCCGAGGCACTCAGGGACCTGCGCGCCCGGCGGCGCGCGAGCCTCCTGGCCGCCCCGCCGGAAGGCCTGGCCCCGCTCCCCGCCGCACCGCTCCGCGAGATCCTGGTTGCGCTCCTGGACCCGGCGGGCGACGTGGCGGAGGCCGCGCGCGCGCTCGAGGGCCCCGGCGCGGCGGCAGGGCTCGGCGACGAGGCGCTCTTCCTGGCGGCGCTGGCCGCCGGCGAGGATCACGACGAGACCGGGAGCCTCGCGGAGCTCGAGGAGCTGGCGGAGCAGTCCGATGCGCGCTCCAACATGGCGCGCCACGCGCGGGCCCTGCTCGGGGATCCCGGCGCGAACCCCTGGGGCGCCTTCCGGCGCGCCCTCTGGCGCCACCGGCTGGACCGGGCGCGCTGGATCCTCTTCGGGCCCTTCGCCGGCGGACCCCGCGAGCGCGGGCTGCCGGCTCCCCTCGAGTGGCTGATCGACCTCCCGGCGGCGGCGCAGGCCTTCGTGGCGACCCCCTTCCGCCTGGTCCAGCTGCCCTTCGCCCGCGACCTGCCCGCGGCCCGCGGCGCCGCGGTCCACGCGCGCCGCTACCTGGCGCGCTGGCCCGGGGGGGAGCGGGCCGCGGAGCTCCGCGAGTGGCTGCAAGGCTTCGAGGAGGGGCGCGAGAACTGGATCGGCGCCCTCGACGTGGCCCGGGCGCGGCCAGAGGTCGGGGCGGAGGAGCGGGCCCGGCTCGAGAGCGCCGCCGCCACCCAGTCCCTCGAGGTCGCGCGCCGGGAGGAGAACCGCGCGCTCCGCCTGGCCCACTACCAGCGCATCGCGCTCGACTACCCGGAGACACCGGCCGGGCGCCTGGCGGCGGAGCGCGCCCGCGACGAGCTCGAGCGCGCCAGCGCCCACTACGTGCGCCTCTCCCGGGGCTTCCTGCTCGAGAACCCGGAGCTCTGGGGCCCGCGCGGCCTGGGGCTCCGGCCCGAGCTCCTGGACGGGAACCCCGGCAACGGCGAGCTCCACCCGGACGGCGTGGCGCTCCTCGGCGGTCGCTCGGTGGAGCTCCACCTGCTCCCCCCGGGCGGCGACGAGGAGGCGCCGGCGGAGCGCGTGCGCGAGGCGCTCCCGGAGGGGAGGCTCGCCCGGCTCGTGTCCCAGCTCGAGGAGACCTCCTTCCGCAACTCGCTCCTCGACGCCGACGACCCGGTGCTGCCCGACGCCCAGCGGGACGTGTTCTTCGAGCGCGCGCGCCTGGGCCTCGCCGAGGAGGCCGACCCGCGGCCGCTGGCCGAGGCCGTCTTCACCTACCGCGGCCTGCGCGAGCGCTACGGCATGGTGCGCGCCCGCGACTCGATCCTGCCCTTCGAGCTCGTCCTGCAGGGCTCCCTCACGGACCTCTCGCTCGGCGCCTTCCCGCGCATGAAGCCCCCCCGCACCACCCCCGACGCCTTCCTCTTCCGCTAGGCCGGGAGCGGGAGCGGGGACGTTCCTTGCGTTATTGCGTTTCGGGGGCTGAGGCGCGCGCCCGCCACGGCCGTTCCCGGCCCCCGAAACGCAATAACGCAAGGAACGTCCCCGTTAGGAGTAGGCCTGGTCGAGGAGCTCGACGGGGTGGACGGCGCGGGCGCGCAGGCCGCGGCGGCGCAGGCCGCTCGCGAGCTGCATGAGGCAGCCGGGGTTGCCGCTGGCGACGAGATCCGGGTCCGCGGCGGCCAGGGCGTCGATCTTTCGCGCCAGCACGGCCCGGGACATCTCCGGGTGGCTCAGGTTGTAGATGCCGGCAGCGCCGCAGCAGCTGGTGGGATCCGCGTGGGGCACGAGCTCGAGGCCCGGGATCCGGGCCAGGAGCCGGCGCGGGGCGCGCTCCACCCGCTGTCCGTGCACCAGGTGGCAGGGGTCGTCGTAGCAGACGCGGGCCTCGATGCGCCGTTCGGGCGGCCGCAGGCCCGCCTCGTCCAGGAGCTCGCAGACGTCGCGCACGCGGGCGGCGAAGGCGGGGCCCTGGTCCGGGAGCCAGTGGGCTGCATCGCGCAGCGCCGCGCCGCAGCCGGCCGAGTTGGTGACGACCGCATCGACGCCGGCCTCCGCGAAGACGGCTGCGTTCCGGCCCGCGAGGCGGTGCGCGAAGGCCTCGTCGCCGGCGTGGGCGTGGAGCGCGCCGCAGCAGCCCTGGCCCGCCGGCACCACCACCTCGAAGCCGTTTCGCACCAGCACCCGCAGCGTGGCCTGGTTCACGCGCCCGAAGAGCTCCGCCGCGATGCAGCCCGTGAGCAGGCCCACCCGGCCCCGGCGCTCGCCCAGGGCCGGGACCAGCTCGGGAAGGGGCCGCCGCTCGCGGCGCGGCGGGAGCGTCGGGAGGAGCCCGTGGGCCTCGCGCAGCGCGCTCGGGAGGAGGGGGAGGACCAGGCGGTCGAGCCGCAGCCGCTGCGCGAGGGCCAGGAGGTCGATCGCGAGGCGCAGCCGGAGCCGGTGGGGCAGCAGGTGGCGCAGCACCAGGCGCTCCAGGCGCCGGGCCACGCCGCGGCGCAATCCGGCCTCCTCGACCTCGGCGCGGGCCAGCTCGAGGAGGCTGCCGAAGCGCACGCCGGAGGGACAGGCGGTCTCGCAGGCCCGGCAGCCGAGGCAGAGGTAGGCCTCCTCGGCGACGGCGTCGGAGAGCGGGATGCGCCCCTCGGCCACGCCGCGGAAGAGGTAGATGCGGCCGCGCGGCGAGGAGGACTCGCGGCCGGTCTCGCGGTAGGTCGGACAGACGGGGAGGCAGAGCCCGCAGTGCACGCAATCGAGCGCGCGGCGGTAGATCTCCTCCTGGCGCGTTCCCGCCGCGCGCCCCGCGCCGGCCTCGGGCTCCGCGTTCATCACAGGCCTCCGGCGAAGCGCCCGGGGTTGAGGACACCGCGCGGATCGAACTGCGCCTTCAGGGCGCGCGCCAGGGCCAGGACCCGCGGCTCGAGCGCACCGAAGGCCTCGCGCCCGGCCTTGACGGAGAGCGGCGCCGCCTCGATCGCGGCGGCGCCGCCCGAGAGGGCCGCGGCCCGGGCCGCCGCGCCGAAGGCCTCCTCCAGCGCACCCGCGTCGGCATCCTCCGGGAGGGCGAAGCTCGCCTCGAGGAGCCCGCCGCCGGGCTGCGCCCGCACCACGGCCCCGGCCGCCAGCAGCAGATCCGCGGCCTGCCCGAGCCGCGACGCCCGTGCGCCGAGGCGCAGGCGCAGCGGCGTGTACCCAGGCGGCGCCGGCGCCGGCCGCCGCAGCGAGTCCAGGGCCTCGGGCCCGGCCTCGCGCGCTCCGAGCTCGGCGGCGAGCCAGGCCCGGTCGCGCGCCACGCTCGGCTCCGCGCCCGCGAGCTCCACCACCAGGCGCCCCGGGCCACCCGCCGCGGAGAGCTCGAGCAGCGCGGCCCGCACCGAGGCGCGCCGGGCCGGGGCCAGGGCCGCAGCGGCGGCGGCTCCCGCGCCGGGGAGCTCCGCCGCGAGGCAGGCCACGGCCTCCGGGCGCGGCCGCAGCCGGAGCCAGGCGGCCTCGATCACGCCGAGGCTCCCGAGCGAGCCCACGTAGAGCTTGCCGAGGTCGTAGCCGGTCACGTTCTTCACCACGCGACCGCCGCAGCGGGTGCGCTCGCCGCTGGCCAGGGCCAGCTCGAGGCCCAGCACCGCATCCCGGGGCCGGCCGTAGCCCTGGGCGCGCGGACCCTGCGCCGCGCAGGCCAGGACACCGCCGAGCGTCGCCCCGGCGCCGGGCGCGTCCAGCGGCAGCTCCCAGCCCTCGGCGTTCACCGCCGCGCGCAGGGCCGCCAGCGGCGTCCCCGCCCCGGCGCGGCAGACCCCCTCGCCCGCGTCGAGCTCGAGGACCCCCCCCAGCGCCGCCGTCGAGAGGATGGCAAAGGCGCGCGCCGGGGGATTCCCGAACCCCTGGTGCGCGCCGCCGCCCCGCGGCAGCACCGACAGACCGAGCTCGGAGAGGAGCGCCAGCGCGCCCGCCAGCGCCGCCCCGTCGCGCGGGGTGAGGGTCAGCGCGACCTTGGCTCCCTCGATCTCGACCGGGGCGTGCTCCGCGACGATCACGCCGTCGCGGAGTTCCTCGCGCAGCCTCGCGACCGCCGCCCGGGCCTCCATCAGCCGAGCGGCACCGCGTCGTAGCCGCGCGCCTTCGGATTCGCCTCGTAGCAGAAGCGGGTGGTCGGAAAGATCTTGCCGGGGTTGCACACCCCTTGCGGGTCGAAGGCCGCGCGCAGGCGCCGCATGGCGGAGAGATCCGCCTCGCCGAAGACCAGGTGGATGTAGTCGCGCTTCTCGCTCCCCACCCCGTGCTCGCCGGTGATCACGCCCCCGGCGGCCACGCAGGCGGCGAGGATCTCGGCCCCGGCGGCCAGCACCCGCTCGAGCGCGTCCGGGTCGCGCCGGTCGAAGGAGATGTTCGGGTGCAGGTTGCCGTCGCCGGCGTGGAACACGTTCGAGAGCGTGAGCCCGTGGCGATCGCCGATCTCGCAGACCTTCGCGAGCACCTCGGGGAGGCGCGCGCGCGGCACCACGGCGTCGTGCACGTAGAGGTCGGGCGCCAGGCGCCCCATGGCACCGAAGGCGCCCTTGCGCGCCCGCCAGAAGCGCTCCCGCTCCGCCTCGTCGCGCGCCACCTGGCTCTCGCGGGCGCCCTCGCGGGCCGCGATCTCGAGCACGCGGGCCAGCTCCCCGGCCAGCGCCACGCCGGGCCCGTCGAGCTCCACGATCAGCACGGCGCCGGCGTCGCGCGGCAGGCCCGCGGCGTAGACGCTGGCCTCCACGGCGGCGATGGTGCGCTGGTCGATGATCTCGAGCGCCGCCGGCACCAGCCCGGCGCGGATGATCGCGCCGACCGCGCGGCAGGCGGAGACCACCTCGGGAAAGATCACGAGTGCGGTCTCGACCTTCTCGGGCAGCGGCGCCAGCCGCACCGTGGCGCGGGTCACGATGCCGAGCGTTCCCTCGCTCCCCACCACGGCGCCCGTGAGGTCGTAGCCCGGGGCGAAGCCCGTGGCCGAGCCCAGGCTGACGACGCTCGCGTCCGGGAGCACCAGCTCGAGGCCCAGCACGTGCTGGGTGGTGGTCCCGTACTTGAGCGTGTGGGGGCCTCCCGCGTTCTCGGCCACGTTGCCGCCGATGGTGCAGGCCTTCTGGCTGGAGGGATCGGGCGCGTAGAAGAGGCCGTGGGGCGCGGCCGCCGCCGAGAGATCGGCGTTCACGACGCCGGGCTCGACCACGGCGAAGCGGTCGACGGGGTCGAGCTCGAGGATGCGGTTCAGGCGCGAGCACTCGATCACCACCGCGCCCTCCGCGGGGGTGGCCCCGCCCGAGAGCCCGGTCCCGGCGCCGCGGGGCACGAAGGGAGCGCCGTGCTGGAGGCAGGCGCGCACCACCGCCACCACCTCGTCCCGCGTGCGCGGCAGCACCACCGCGAGGGGCCGGGAGCGGTTCAGCGTGAGCCCGTCGCACTCGTAGACGAGGAGCTCCTCGGGACGGGAGAGGCAGGCGCCCCGGCCGACGCTCGACTCGAGGGCGCGGACGAGGCCCGCCAAGGCCGCTACGCGAGGCCCAGCCGGTCCAGGTCCTCCTCGGAGAGCCCCAGGTGGTGGCCCACCTCGTGGCGCACGGTGACCTGGATCTGCTCGATGAGGTCCTCGCGGTCGCGGCAGACCTTCTCCAGGTTCCGCTTGAACAGGATCACGCGGGTCACGTCGCTCGGCTGCACCGTCGGGCCCGCCTCGGTGCGCGGCACCCCGATGTAGATCCCGAGGATCTGCGGGGAGACGTTCTCGTGGGACAGGAGCTGCGGGGCCGGGTAGTCCTCGATCAGGACCGGGACGTCGGAGACGTAGTCGCGGATCGAGCGCGGCAGGTTGTCGAGCGCCTCGCCGGCGGCCCGGCGGAAGGTCTCCTCGTCCAGCTCGACCGGCAGCGGGTAGTGGTCCGGGTCCAGGGCGTTGGCGCGCGTGAAGCAGGCCTGGGCGCCCTCGTCCCCCAGGCGCTCCAGCACCAGGGCCTGGTGGTAGATGGCGTGGCCGGACTCGGGATCGAGGGCAACCGCCACCTCGAGGGCGCGCCGGGCGTCCCCGAAGCGGCCGAGCTCGAAGAGGATCTGGCCCTCGAAGGCGCGGTAGATGGCCACGTCGCCCGCGGTCTTGAGCGCGCGGCGCACCAGGAAGAGCGCCCCCTCCAGGTCGTCCAGGTAGAAGACGCCCTTGGCCTTCAGGTAGTGGACCTCGGCCTCGGTGCCCCGATCCAGACGCGGGAGCTCCGGGTCCCCCGCCAGGAGCTCGTCGCAGAGCCCCAGGGCCTGCTCGAACTCGCCCAGGTCCTCGATCAGGAGCTCGGCGCGGTTCAGGTGCGCGGTCACGAACTTGGGATCCGCCTCCAGGGCGCGGCGGAACTCGTGGAGCGCCTCGTCGACGCGGCCCTCGTCCCAGAGGATCTCGCCGCGCCCGTTGTGCGCTTCGGCGCCGTCGGGGTGCGCGCGAAGCGCCTCGTCCAGCCAGGCAAGCGCTTCGTCGGTGCGCCCGCCGTGGGACGCTTCCATCGCCTGATCCAGGCAGTCCCAGTAGCGATCCTTGTTGTTTCTCATACCCCGTTGCTGGAGGAAGGGTGGGGGGGACCCCAGCCCGTGGTTGCGTTTTCGCATCATAGCAGAACGGGGCCTCTCGAAGCGCCGCGATGCTCCGTCGGAGCGAGCGGATAACCCATTGGATCTACAGAGGATCTTGGATTTCGGCGAGCCCGCGACCGGGGCCCGGCAGCGGCCCGCAGCGCCGGTCCTAAACCGGCGTTCCATCTCGGCTTTCGGCGGAGCCGGCGGCCCGGGCGGCGAGCGCCGCGAACTTCTCGCGCGGCAGCAGGATGCGGTGACAGCTCTCGCAGGAGACGAGCCGCACCGCCTTGAGCACCTCGATGTAGAGCTGGGGCGGGATGCCCACCCGACAGCCGCCGCAGGTCTCTTCGAAGACGAGCACCACCGCCGGCTGGCGGCGCGCGGCGACCTTCTGGTAACGCTCCAGAAGCTCGCGCGCGAGACCGGCGCAGAGGGACTCGCGCGCCGTGCGCAGCTCGCCGATCTCCCGCGCGACGACCACCTCGCGCTCGGCGAGGGCGCGCTCCTCGGACTCGAGGCGCCCGGCCTCCGCCCGCGCCTGCTGCTCGGCCAGCTCGCCCTCCGCGCGGGCCGTCACGGTGGCGTCCATCGCCTCGAGGATGCGGGTCTCGCAGTCCGACATGGCCGCGCGGGCCCGGTCCATCTCGGAGAGCAGGGCGCGGTAGGCGTCGTTGGTCTTGACCTGGTGCTGCTGGCCCTCGAGCTTGGCGAGCAGGGCCTCCCGGTCCTGGAGGTCGAGCTCCGCCCGCCGCTGCTCGGCCTCGGACCGCCCCAGGGTCTCGCGCGCGGCGGCGATCCGCTGCTCGCCGGCCGCCCGGGCGAGGGCGATCTGCTCCCGCCGCCGGGGGATCTCGGCCTGCTCGTGCTGGAGCGCCGCGAGCCGACCGTCCAGCCGGGTGAGCTCGACCAGCCGCTGCATGCCCTCCAGCACGGGTCCCCCGCTCGGCGCCTCTGGAGCGCCGATTGTACTCCAGCGCGACCGACCCCGGACGGGGACGTTCCTTGCGTTCTTTCGTTTCGGGGGGCATGCAGCGTGCTCCTTGCGGAGGGAGCGACCCCCCGAAACGAAAGAACGCAAGGAACGTCCCCGCTAGCGGCGGGCCCAGGCCTCGGCCGACTCGATCTCCGCGGGCCTGCCCGCGGGCGACACGCCGAAGAGCCGGATCTCGCGGGCGGTCGCGAGGGCCGCGCGCGGGAGCTCGGCGCGGAACAACGATCCCCCGGCAGCGGCGGGCTCGCTCGCAGCGACCGGGGCGCTCGCCGCGAAACGCCCGTCGGCAAAGAGGATCACGGCCACCGGGGCCCGGGAGCCGGGCGCCGCGAAGCCCGTGAGCTCCGCCCGCTCCGGGCCCAGGGAGATCTCCGCCAGCCGCCCCCGCGGCCGCTCCGGCAGCGGAACCCAGGTCTCCGCGTCGAGGGCGAGCCCGTCGCGGCCCCCGCGGCCCTCGATCCGCAGCCCGCTCCCCGCGTCGGGCCAGGGCGCCGCCGCCTGGGGGCCGAGCTCCGAGGCCACGCCCCCCGCGAGGGCGAGGAAGCGCGGGTCCTCGCCCGCGAGGTCCGACGGGATCGCGTAGGGCGCGGCCAGCGTGAACTCGTGCAGCCCCGGCTCCGACCCGGGGGGTGCCAGGTCCTGGGCGTGGAGGAAGCGCCCGCCGGCGAAGATCAGGACCTGCTCCGCGTCGGCGCGCCCCGCGAAGGCGAAGCCGCGCCGCCCGAGCTCTCCCCGGAGCGCACCGGGCAGCACGGCGAAGGCCCGGCCGCTGGAAGAGAGCACCAGGCCCGGGCGGCCGTCGAAGGCCGCGGCCACGCGGTAGCGGCGACCGGGGTGGCTCCTGGCGGTCAGCAGCACCGGACCCTGCGCCCCCCGGGCCACCACCCGGACCTCCACGTCGTTGCGACCGGGCCGGAAGGAGCCCTCGGGCACCAGGGCCTCGAAGCGCGCGGAGCCGTCCTCGTGGTCGAAGCTTTGCGCCAGCGCGCGGACCACGCCGTTCACCGCGACCACGAGCTCGAGGGGGCCCGGCGGCAGGCCCGGCGCCCGGAGCCGCCCCGCCACGAAGATGGGCACGAAGGCCGCGTCGGGCTCGACCTCCTGGTAGGCGAAGGCGTGGGCCAGCTCGACCCGCAGGCCCGGCGCCGGCTGCGACGCGAAGCTCTCCAGGGGGCGGCCCACCCAGTCGCGGTGGGGCCCCAGGGCGAAGAGCCCCTCGGGCCGGCCCAGGCCGAACCAGGCCTCGATGCGCCGCGCCGTCTCGAAGCGCTGGGGGATGCTGTGCCCATACGCGAAGTGCAGCGTGCCGGCGGAGCGATGGGCGAAGACCTGCTTCGCGCTCCGCTCGGGCAGGCTTCGATCCAGGAGCGAGGTCCCGTCGACGCGCTCGCGCAGGCGGCCTCCCAGCGCGTCGACCACGGTCGGGAGGATGTCGATGGTCTCGACGTTGCGCTCGCTGATGCTCCCGGCGCGGTCCCCGGGGAGCTTCACGAAGAGCGGCACGGGCAGGAGATCGCCGGCGTTGCCCTCCTCGAGGAGCCGGGGAGCGACGCCGGGGCGGAAGCTCACGCCGTGGTCGGAGGTGACGACGAGGAGAGCCTCGTCGTAGAGTCCCTCGCGCTCCAGCTGCTCGCGCAGGCGCCCCAGCAGCGAGTCGACGTAGCCGACCTGGAGCAGGTAGGGTTGGAGCCCCACCGCCTCGGTCCAGTCCGGGTCGGGCCAGCGCCCGGGATTTCCGTACTGCTCCACCGTGTGGCGCCCGAAGGCTCCGTAGGTCCTGCCGGAGGGCAGGTAGCGGTAGGGCCAGTGCGGCACGTGCAGATGGAGGAAGTGCAGGGTCGGCGAGGTACTCCGACGCAGACCCGCGAGGAAGCGCTGGAAGAGCCACTCGGCGTCGGCCATGCCGCGCTCGTGGATCTCGTGCCGGCCGCCGGCGCCCGCCGGCGCCTCACCCGCCGCGAAGTCCCGCCAGGTCTGGTCCACGGCGGGGAGCCAGCCCGAGAGGTCGTCGGGCAGGAGCAGGTGGAGGGTGAGGTCCCGGAGATCCGACGCGAGGGCCGCCAGGCGCTCGCCGCGCGGGAGGAGCGGCTCGCACAGGCGGGCCGGGCAGAGCTGCGTGATGGGCTCGAGCGCGTGGATCTGGTACTCGCCGGCGAGCACGCTGAAGAGGTTCTGGGGATACTCCCGCGCCGTGGGGCGCCGGTCTTCGCTCGGGTAGCGGCCGGTCAGGATCGCCGGCAGCGCCGCCCGGGTCTTCTCCGCCACCGTGGTGGCGTTCCGGAACCACTGCGCCTCGCGCGCCAGCGCGGCGAAGTGGGGATGGCGCAGCGGGTCGATCGCTCCCGACCCGTCCACCAGGGCGTAGAGCGCCAGCGCATCGAAGACCACGATCACGACCGGCGCCGGCCGCTCGAAGTGCCCGCCCAGGGCCTCGAGCGAGGGGTCCGGGGCCAGGAGCGGGGCGACCTCGGAGCGCGCCAGGAAGAGCGCGGGGAAGAGCAGGAGCACCGGGGTCAGGGCCGTGGCGAAGCGCCGCAGCGCCCGCAGCCGGGCCAGGGCCAGCGCGGCCGCCGCCCCCAGCGCCGCCGCCAGCGCGAGGGCGAGCGCGCCCGGCGCGACCCCGGCCCGATCGAGGACCGGGAGCCCCAGCGCGCCGAACAGGAGCGCCACCAGCGCGGCGTGGAGCCCACCCCCGGCGCGGCCGGCCAGCGCCGCGAGAGTCGAGGCCGCGAGGCCGAGCGCCAGCGGCAGTCCCAAGCCCAGCGCCGCAGCGAGCAGCGCCAGCTCGAGCCCGCCGATCTCGTGGGCGATCAGGAAGCTCGGATGGCGCGCGAGCAGATCGAAGAGCGGCTGGGAGAAGGCGAAGGCCACCAGCACCGCGACGTGGAGGGCGCGGATCCGATACGAGGCTCCCCGGTCCATCGAGCTCCGGTGGCGCGCGGGACGGCAGCGCCGGGGCGGCGCAGGCCCCGCCGCCGCAATCTAGCGAATGGGGCGCGCCGCCCCGCGCCGCGGGGCCCGGCCGCCGCGGCCTCCCGGCTCGCGTTGACAGCCCGCGCCCCAGGAAGAAGAATGGCCCCGAGCCGGGGAGGAGGCGCGTGGCCGAGAAGAGCCCGCTGCGGGTGCGCGACCTGATGACCGCCGACGTCACCACGCTGCGGCGAAACGACAAGCTCGTCATCGCCGACGACGTCATGCGCCTGGGCCGCATCCGCCATCTCCCGGTGCTCGACGACGACGAGCTCGAGCTGGTGGGCATCGTGAGCCAGCGCGACCTCTTCCGCGGCGCGCTGGCCCGCGCCCTGGGCTACGGCCAGCACGCGCAGCAGAAGCTCCTGGACCTCCTGCTGGTGAAGGACGTGATGACGAGCAGCGTCGTCACGATCGGCCCCGACGCATCCATCGAGGAGGCGGCGCGCAGCATGCTGGCGCGCAAGATCGGCTGCCTCCCGGTGCTGGAGGCCGGCCGGCTGGTGGGGCTCCTGACCGAGTCGGACTTCGTCCGCCTCGCCATCCAGCCAGGACGCCCCGGAGGCTGACCCGCGGCGCGCGCGGGCCGAGCGCTGGCCGGCCTCGCCGGACCCCTTGCCGCCCTCGGCCTGGTCGGGCTCGCGCTCGCGCTGCGCATCGGCGCGGCCTGGCGCTTCTGGCCGAACGGCGACGAGGGCATCTACTACCAGGTGGCCCACGCGGGCTCCTTCGCCGAGGTCTGGGGCGAGATCGGGCACAACGCGCACCCGCCGCTCTTCTACCTGCTGCTGCGGCTGGCGGCCCTGGCGGGCGAGGACCCGCTCTGGCTGCGCGCGCCCTCGCTCCTCGCCGGAAGCCTCGCGGCGCTGGCCGGCTTCGCCCTGGCGCGCGAGCTCGGCGGGGCGCTGGCCGGCTGGGTCGCGGGCCTCGCGATCGCGCTCTCGCCGGGTGCGATCGCGCTCTCCCAGGTGGCGCGCCCCTACGCGCTCCAGCTGCTGGTGCTCCTGCTCGCCGGGCTGGCCCTCGCGCGCAGCGCGAACGGGCGCAGCCGCCGGGCCGCGCCCGCCTATGCGGCGCTGCTCCTGCTCGCCGTCCTGCTCCACTACAGCAGCTTCCTCTTCGCGGGCGCGGCGCTGGCGACCCTGGCCGGCGCGCGCCTGGCCGGCCGCCTCGGGGCCCGCGAGCTGCGCGCGCTCGCCCTGGCCCACGCCCCCGCCCTGCTGGCCATGGCCGCACTCGCGGCGCTCCACGCCGTTCCGCGCGTGCTCGCGAGCGGACTGCGCCAGTGGGCCGTGGAGGGCTGGCTCGAGCCCTTCTTTCCGCACGGCCCCGGCGAGGCCTGGCGCGCGCTCGTGGGTGCGCTCGAGTACCTGACCGGCCCCGCGCTGGCGCTGCCCGCGCTCCTGGCGCTCCTCCTCTCGCTGGCCCTGGCCTTCGCGAGGGGGGCCTGGCTCCTGGCGGGGCTCGGCTCGGCGCTCCTCTCGCTGGCCCTCCTGGCGGCGGCCCTCGAGCTCTACCCCCTGGGCTGCACGCGCCACGCGGCCCACCTGGCGGCGCTGGTCTTCCCGGCCCTGGGCTTCGGGGCGGGGAGGCTCGCCAGCCTGGGCCCGTGGCGGGCGGCGCCGGGCGCGGCGCTCCTGCTGGCGCTCGCCGCGCTCCCCGCGCCGCTCGCGGCGGCCTTCGGCCTGCGCGAGGACCGGGTGCGCGCGCACCCCGAGCTCTTCCTGCCGCGGCGCGCCGTCGAGGGCTGGCTCGCGCCGCGCCTGCGCGCGCTGGGCCAGGAGCCCGGGCTCCTCCTCATGGACCAGATCACGGCCTACACGCTCACCCCCCTCTTCCGGGACGCCCAGGCCGGCCGCGCCTATCGGGAGGTGGACGAGCTGCGCAGCTTCGCCTGGGGCCAGCGCCAGGCGCTCGTCGCGCCCACCTTCTTCCTGGTGGCGAACGCGAGCCAGCGCGGCCAGCCGAACCATCTCGCCAGCGTGCTCGCGCGCATCCGAGCGGAGCGGCCCGAGCTTCTCCCGGCCCTGGAGGGCGACGTGCGCGTCCTCTCCGCCAACGGCACCCACCTCTACGACGCACTGCGCGGGCGCCGCCTGCGCGACCTGGTGGACGCGGTCGAGGTCGAGGCGGGCGCCCTGTGCCTCTTCCGGCTGCGGGCCGGCGCCTACCTCGCGCGCGCGGAGCGGCGGGGCCCGCCGCCGGGTGCCCTCGAATGACTCCCCCTAGTGGAGGGAGGGCGCGGCGGCGCCCGGGAGGGCGGCCCGGAGCCGCTGCGCCGCGCGCCGGCCCGGCTCGAGCGCCAGCACCAGGTCCAGGTGACGCGCCGCGGCCTCGGCGCGGCCCATCGCGAGCTCGAGGCGCGCGAGCGCGAGGTGGGTCTGCGGGTCGTGGGGCCGCGCGGCCAGCCCCTCGCGCAGCACCGCGTCCGCCTCCGCGAGGCGCCCCTCGCGCAGCAGCTGCGCCGCGAGAAGGGCGCGGGCGGCGAGGTTCTCCGGGCGAAGCGCGAGGCTCTCCCGGAGCTCCGCCTCGGCGCGCGCCGCTTCTCCGCGCCGGGCGTGGAGGCGCGCGCAGCGCGCGAGCGCCAGCGCGTGGCCCGGGTGGGCCGCGAGGGCGCGCTCGCAGAGCGCCGCCGCCTCCTCGTCGCGGCCCTCCTCGAGATCGAGTGCGACCAGTCCCAGGAGCGCGCCGGGATGGTCGGCCTGCTTCGCCAGCGCGGCCTCGAAGGCGGCGCGCGCGGGGCCCTGCTGGCGGGCGTGGAGCTCGTGGTGGCCGCGCACGGCCAGCGTCGAGGGGGCGGCGGGATCGATCCAGACGGCGGCCAGGGAGGCCAGCGCCCAGGTCCCGAAGCCGGTGAGGAGGAGCGGGCGCAGGAGGCGCGGCCCGCGCAGCGCGCCCTCGAAGCCCAGCGCCAGGCAGGCCGAGAGGGCCAGCAGACCCGGGTGGCCGAAGTGCGCCTTCACCAGCGTGTAGGACGGCACCCGGAGCGTCATCGCCAGCAGCGCGAGCGCGGCCGTGGCGCCGAGGCCGAGCACCAGGAGCCAGGAGGCGCAGGGCCGCGTCAGCAGGCGCGCCGCCAGCCGCGCGGCGCCCACGGCGGCGAGCCCGGCGGGCACGAGGGCCAGGACATAGCCGGCCGCCATGAGCGGGAGATCCCAGGGGGGGGCGTAGGCGAGCTCGCGCCGCCCGGAGAGGAGCCCGTCGCCGAAGAGCGTCGAGTAGAGGCCGTCGGGGACGCTCCGGAGGCCGGCGAAGAAGGGCTCCACCAGGACGCTTCCGAAGCGCAGGTAGTCGCCGGCCATCCTGTAGCCCGGGTCCTGCCACCAGTCGAAGCCCAGGGCCGGATCCCAGTTGCCGGGGAAGGGCTGCCCGTAGACCTGCCAGACGCGCGCGAAGTGCCAGCCGCAGACGGCCGCGAAGGCAGCGAGCAGCGCGGCGCCGCTGCGCGCGGCGCGCGCGGGCTCCCGGCGGCCGCGAGCCAGCAGCGCCAGCAGGAGGGGGGGCAGCACGAGGACGGCGGAGAACTTCGCCAGCGCCGCGAGGCCCGCCACCGCGCCCAGGAGCGCTCCCCTCCCGCTCCCCGGCGCCGGCTCTCCGGCGCGAAGCGCGCGCAGCGCGAGGAACGCGGTCAGGCTCACGAGGGGCATGGCGAGGGTCTCGTTGCTCACGGACTGGAAGAGCGTGGTGTGCAGCGGCAGCGCGGCGGCGAAGGCGAGGACGAGGGCCGGCAGCAGGCGCCGCCCCGGGAAGAGCAGGCGCGCGCTCGCGTAGAGGAGGATCCCCTGCGCCGCGCCCAGCGCGGCGCCGAGGCCCCGCAGCGCGAGGGTCGCCTCGGGAGTCCCCGCCGAGAGACCGCGCAGCGCGAGGAGACCCGCGGCGAGCAGGTAGTAGAGCGGCGGCTGGTACATCTGCCAGCCCTCGTGGCCCAGGGGGAGCGAGCCCTTCTCCCCCAGGTGGGCCAGGTACCCGAGGTGCCCCGTCACGTCGAAGCCGATCTCGACGGGGAGCTCCCGCGCGTCGCGGGCCTGGAGGGCGAGCCAGAGCAGAGCCGCCCCGAGGCCCAGCAGGGCGGGCTCGGCGCGCGGCTCGCGCGGGACGAGCCGCGCGTAGAGGTGACCCATCCCCACGAGCCCGGCGGCGAGCAGCGCCAGGGCGGCGAGGATCGGCGCGCGGGCGACGAGCGCGGCCGGGACGCGCGCCGCCGCGCCTTCCCAGGCATCCAGGGCGAGGCCCGGCCGCGCCGAGGCCAGGCGCGCCGGGCGGGGCGTGGCCCCGGCCAGGGAGACCTCGAAGCCGGCGTCGCTCTCGAGCGCGAGCCCGGGGCCCTCGAGCGCGAGGGCCAGGGCGGGGGGACCGGTCGCGTTCGCGACGCGCGCCTCGAGAAGGTTCGCGCCGGAGCGAAGCCAGCGGCCGACCTCGCGGCGCCGGGTCTCCCGCCAGGTGCCCCCCGCGCCCTCGCTCGGGAGCACGACCTCGCCGTTCAGCCGGACCTCGAGGGAGCGGAAGCCGCGCGCCCGGAGCTCCGCCCGCGCCGGGGGCGCCGCCAGCTCGAAGGCGCGCCGGAAGCGCGCCTCCAGGCGGAGCGCGGGCCGCGCCTCGGGGATCGGCCGCAGCGGGTACACGATCCAAGGACCGGGAGCGCGCGCGCCGAGGAAGGCGAGCGCGCCGAAGAGCTGCGGCCGCCCCAGGAGCAGGGCGGCGCCGCCGAGGACGGCGGCCGCCGCGAGGACCGGCGCGAGCCAGCGCTTCGCCCCCCGCCTCGACACGCGCGGGATTCTACGGGATGGTCGAGAGCGTGGGGAAGGGCAAACGGGTCGCACCCGCCCTGCTCGTGCTCTTCGTCTTCGGCCTCTCGCTCTACGCGAATCTCTCCTTCCTCGCGCCCCGGCCCGGCGCGCTGCGCTTCTTTCCGCCCTTCCGCGCCGGCGTCGACGTCAACTTCAACCTCCACCTGGGCGCCGAATACCTGAACATCGCCCGGGCCCTGGCCGCCGGGAAGGGCTTCAGCAACCCCTTCCAGGTCGAGTCCGGGCCCACCGCCTGGATGCCGCCCGTCTACCCGGCCCTGCTGGCGGCGCTCCTGCTGCTCTTCGGAAGCCCACCGGGGGTGGCCGCCGCGGTGGTGCTGGCGAAGAACGCGGTCCTGGTGGCGACGGGCCTCCTCGTGCTGCACGCCGCGCGCGAGAGCGCGCAGCGCGCGCCGCCGGCCCTGGCGCTCGTGGGTTACGCGGCCTGGCTCCTCTGCCACTTCGCCTGGTTCTTCCAGATGACCCACGACGAGTGGCTGATCCTGCTCTGCGTCGACCTGTGCCTGCTCGGGGCGTGGCGGCTCTCCCGGGAGGGGAGCCGCGGGGGGCGCGCGCTCGGCTGGGGGGGCCTGGGCGGACTCGTGTTCCTCACGAGCCCGGTGGCCGGGGCGAGCTGGCTGGCCCTCACCGCGTTGCTGGCCCGCGAGCGCGCCCTGCGGCGCCCGCTCTGCGCGGCGGCGCTGCTGGCGCTGGGGATCGCCTCGCTCTGGAGCGTGCGCAACGGGGTGGTCCTGGGGCGGGCCTACTTCGTGAAATCGAACCTCTTCTTCGACCTCTACCAGGCCAACTTCGAGAGCGAGGGCGGGGTCTACGACGAGCCCTTCCTGGCCCGCCACCCGGTCTGGACCGCGTTTCGCGACCCGGACTCGCTCTACCAGCGCGAAGGCGAGGTCGCCTTCCTGGACGCCTACCGCGCGCGCTTCCTGGCCGCCGCCCGCGAGCACCCGGAAGCGCTGGCCTCGGGCGCGCTCCAGCGGCTCCTGGCGGCGACGCTGGTCTACCGGCCCTACCGCCCGGCCAGCGAGGGCCTCCACCCGCCGCTCGCCTCCTTCGTGCACGCGATGCCCGCCCTGGGCCTCCTCTTCCTGCTGGCGCTGCGGGGGCGGCGCCTCGACCCGATCCAGCGCACGACGGCGCTCTTCTACGCCGCCTACCTGGCCCCCTACGCCCTCTCCGCCTTCTACGTGCGCTACCTGCTGCCGCTCACGCCGGCGCTCGCGCTGCTCTGGTTCTGGGGCGTGGATGCGATCCTCGAGCGCGGAGCGGGAGCGCGCCAGCGAGAGCCGGAAGCCGCCACGGGCTCGAGCTCCCCGGGCGAGACTGCTTGACGCTGGCGGGCGCGTTCTGATATCAGGCCCCGGTGGCAGAGCACAGCCCGACGGACCTGCCGCGGCGGACCTTCCTCAAGCTCGTGGCCGCGAGCGGCGCGGCGGCGGCGCTGCCCGCCCTCCCCGGCTGCGTCACGCGAGCTCGGGCGCCCGGCCTCGCTCCGGGCGCGGCGCACTTCTTCCTGCCGGGAGAGCGCGCGACCGCGGAGGCGCTGGCCGAGGCGATCCTCCCGGAGGGAGAGACGGTGGGAGCGCTGGGCGCGAACGCCGTCGAGTACATCGATCGGTTCCTGGCGGCCTTCGAGAGCCCGGTCCCCGCGATCTTCCGGGGCGGTCCCTTCAGCGGCCGCGCGCCCTGGCCGGATCCCGTGACCGGCGCCCCCGGCGAGCGCTGGCCCGAGAACGGCTTCCTCGAGATCCTGCCCCCGACCCGCTTGCAGGAGCTCTCGTTCCGGATCCTCCTCTACGGCTCGGGCTCGGTGCCGGGGGGCGACCGGAACGCGCCGATCGTGCCGAGCTGGCCGGGCCTGCGCGCGCTCTACCGCGCGGGGATCGCGGACCTGGAGGCGGCGGCCGGCGGCCGCGCCCGGGACTTCTCCGCGCTCGACTTCGCAGCGCGCCTGGCGATCTTCGACGCCGGCGCCGCCGACTTCCAGGAGGCCTTCCTCACCCACCTGGCCGAGGGCATGTTCGGCCCGCCGGAGTACGGGGGGAATCCGGGCGGGATCGCCTGGCGCGACTACCACTACGACGGCGACAGCCAGCCCCTCGGTCACACCCTCTTCGACCGCCGCACGCAGACCCTCACCGACCGCCCCGACCAGCCGAGCCTGAGCCCCGATCCGGCGCTCCCGAGCGGCGACCTGGACCCGGGGGTGCAGGCGCTCCTCGCCTCCCTCGTCGACGCCCTGGGCGGGCGGCGTTTCTTCTGAGCTCCCGCGTGGCCGCCCTTCCCTCTCGGGTGCCCCACGTCCTCGGCGACGCGAGCCTCGACCGCTTCGACGCCATCGTGGTCGGGAGCGGCTCCGGCGGCGCCCCGGTCGCCTGGTGCCTGGCGCGCTCGGGCCTGCGCGTCTGCGTGCTCGAGGCGGGGCCCAACTACTTCCCGGGTCTCGACGACCCCGCAGCCGGGAACCCGGTCCCGCTCTTCTCCAGCGACGAGATCAAGCTGGCGGCGCGGGGCCTCGTCGAGCAGCAGGCCCGGGTCGAGCCGCGCAGCTACCGCGCCTCCGCTGCCGACGGGCCGCGCAACTTCGTGGGCGAGGTCAACAGCCTCCCCAAGACCGTGGGCGGCGGCTTCGTGCACGCGGACTGCAAGACCCCGCGCTTCCAGGAGTTCGACTTCCGGATGGGAAGCCTGCTCGGCCCGGTTCCCGGGGCGAGCTTCGCCGACTGGCCCCTCGACTACGCCGAGCTCGAGCCCTTCTACGCGGTCGCCGAGCGCGAGATCGGCGTCCAGGGGCTGGCGGGCGCCGACCCGAACGCGGCCTGGCGGAGCGGCCCCTACCCGATGCCGCCCGGCCCCGACATGTACGTGGCGACCGTGCTCTCCGAGGGCGCGCGCAAGCTCGGCCTCCACCCGTTCCCGTATCCGGGGGCCATCACCTCCCGCGACTACCGCGGGCGCCCGCCCTGCAACGACTGCGGCTTCTGCAGCGGCTTCGGCTGCCCGATCAACGCCAAGGGCTCGCCGGCGGTCACCTGGCTGCGCGACGCGCTCCTCACGGGAAACGCGCAGCTGCGCTGCGAGGCCACGGCCACCCGGGTCCTGCTCGACCCGGGCGGGCGCCGCGCGACCGGGGTCGCGTACCTGGACCCGGCCGGGCGGGAGGCCTCGGTGCGCGCCGACCGCGTCGTGCTGGCGGCCAGCCCGATCGAGTCCGCGAGGCTCTGCCTGCTCTCGGATCCCGGCGGCGCGGGGCTCGGGAACTCCTCGGGACTCGTGGGGCGGAACCTCATGTTCCACCACCAGACCGTGGCGATCGGGATCTACCGCCAGCGCTTCCACGGCGAGCGCGGCCGCTCGGTCACGAGCGGGATCACCGACTTCCGGGGGGTGCCCGGCGACCGGGAGCGCCCGCTGGGCGGCATCGTCGAGTTCGGCACCAGCTCGCGCAAGGTCGCCGACGAGGTGGTGAGCGCGCTCCTCTCGCTGCGCCTGCGCGGCGAGGCGCTGCGCCGCTGGCTGCAGGAGAGCCCGTTCGGCGCCCGCAACGCGGCGCTCATCATGCAGGGAGAGGACGCGCCCCAGCCCGAGAACCGCGTCGACCTCGACCCGGACCTGCGCGACCTCCACGGCCTCCCGATCGCGCGCATCACCTACCGGGCCCACGCCTTCGAGCTCGAGGCGCGGCGCGTCTACGGCCCGAAGCTCCTCGCGCTCCACGGGGCCGCCGGGGCGCAGTTCGCCTTCGTGGCTCCGCCCTTCGACGAGAGAAACGCGCCGGTGTCCCACCACGTGCTCGGCACCCTGCGCATGGGGCGCGATCCCAGGACCTCCGTCACGGATGCCTTCGGCCGCTTCCACGACGTGGAGGGCCTCTACGCCAGCGACGGCTCGGTCTTCCCGACCTCCTCCGGCTACAACCCCACCCTCACGATCCAGGCGCTGGCCCTGCGCGCGGCCGGCGCCCTCGTCGACCCGAGGAGCCCGCGCAGCGCCGTGGAGCGCGCGGAGTCGCTCCCCGCCAGCGGGTGAGCCCGGGGGGAGCGCCGGAGGACGCGGGGCGCGCGCGGGCACGCTACGCGCTGGGCCTCCTGACCGTCGTCTACGTCCTGAACTTCGTGGACCGGAACCTCCTCGCGGTGCTGCTCCAGCCCATCAAGGAGGAGCTCGGGATCTCCGACACGGCGCTCGGGCTCCTCACGGGCTTCGCCTTCGCGCTCTTCTACACCGCCGCCGGCATCCCCATCGCGCGGATCGCGGACCGCGGCTCCCGGCGCCGCGTGATGGCGGTCGGGATCGCCTTCTGGAGCCTCGCGACCGCGGTCTCGGGCCTCGCCCGGAGCTTCGGACAGCTCGCCCTGGCGCGCATCGCCGTCGGAGCGGGCGAGGCCTCCGCCACGCCGGCCGCCCACTCCCTGCTCTCGGACCTCTTCCCCCCCGAACGCCGCACGCGCGCCATCGCGATCTACGGAATGGGCGCGAACCTGGGGATCCTGGTGGGCCTGGCCCTGGGCGGCTTCCTCCAGGAGCGCTTCGGCTGGCGCGTGGCCTTCGCCGTGGTGGGCCTCCCGGGGCTCCTCGTCGCCCTCGTGGTGGGCCTGACGCTGCCCGAGCCGCCGCGCGGCGGGTCCGAGGGGCGCGCGGACCCGGGGGAGCTCCCGGGCCTGCCCGAGACCCTGCGCCACCTGGCCTCGCTCCCGAGCTTCCGGCACCTCTGCCTGGCCGCGGGGCTCTACGCCATGGCCGCCTACGGGATGATCAACTGGTCGCCCACCTTCCTGGTGCGCGTGCACGGCTGGAGCTACGCGGAGGTGGGCACCTGGCTCGGCCTCACCATCGGCCTGGGCGGCGCCGCCGGCACCTATCTCGGCGGCGTGGCCTGCGACGCGCTGGCGCGGCGCGATGCGCGCTGGCTGGTCTGGAGCAGCGCCCTGGCCGGCACGGCACTGATCCCCCTCTTCGCGGTCTTCGCCCTGGCGCCGGACGCCCGGGTCGCGCTCTGGGCCTTCGTCCCGGTGAACATGCTGAACGTGGTCTTCGCGGCGCCCACCTACGCCCTGGCCCAGGGCCTGGCGCAGCTCCGCATGCGCGCGCTGGCCTCGGCCATCGTGCTCTTCGTGCTGAACCTGGTCGGGCTCGGGCTCGGCCCCACCCTGGTGGGATGGCTCAACGACCGGCTCGAGCCGCGCTTCGGCCAGGAGGCGATCCGCTACTCGCTGCTCCTGGTCGTCTGCGCGAACCTCTGGGCCGCCCTGCACTCGCTCCTCGCCGCCCGCACGCTGCGCGCGGACCTGGCGCGCAGCGCCGCGCCGCCCCCGCCTCCCGCGCCCCGGGATCGGCGGTAGACTCCTCGCGGGACTCCGGAGCTCTGCTGCCCGCCGAGAGGGGGGCTCCATGGACGGGAATGGCCACCGCTACGGGGACGGCCCCACCCCCTGCGCGCCCCGGCCGAGCGTGATCCGGAGCATCCAGCGGCAGATCCGGAGCGCCCGGGCCCTCTCCCGCGCCGATGTGCGGCTCGCGACGGCGATGCGCCTGGTGGCCGCCGATTCGCGCCGCCCGCTCGGCTTCAACGACGGCGTCTTCTACCCGGTCGCCGAGCCCGTGCCCGGGCGGGCCCGGCGCGGCCCCTACCAGCGCGTCGCCAGGGCGGCGAGGAAGACCCAGGCCCTGCACGCCCTCGCGCTCCTGGTGGACTTCAGCGACCAGCGCGGGAGGCGTCCGCGCGCGGAGCTCCAGAGGCTGCTCTTCGACCCGAAGAGCCCGGGCTCGATGACCTCCTACTACCGCAGGCTCTCGAAGGGCGCGCTCGAGGTGACCGGCGAGGTCGCGGGCTGGATTCGAGCTCCCCGGCCCTACCGCTTCTACACCAACGGCGAGAGCGGGACGGGAGAAGACTACCCGAAGAACACGCCGGGCCTGCTCCACGACACCCTGAGCGAATTCTGCAAGTCGGACGGCCTCGCGCGCTTCGACGCGGATGGCGACGGCTACGTGGACGGACTCTTCCTCGTCCACGCGGGGGGCGGCGCGGAGGCGGAGCCCGATCCCTCGAAGCGGCCCCACGCGATCTGGTCGCACAAGTGGGTGCTCCCGAGGCCCTTCGCGAATTCGGGGGTGCGCGTCTACGCCTACTCGACGGAGCCGGAGGACGGCCGGGTCGGCGTCTTCGCCCACGAGTTCGGCCACGTGCTGGGGCTTCCGGACCTCTACGACACCAGCTATCGCACGCGCGGCGTGGGCGACTGGTGCCTGATGGCGGGGGGCTCCTGGGGCGGCGGCGGGAACCGGCCGGTGCGCATGTCGGCCTGGTGCCTGGCACGGCTCGGCTGGACGAGGCCCCGGAGCGTGCGCGCGGCCCGCAGCCTCGTCCTCTCGCCCCTCGAGGACCACAAGGACGACTGCTATCGGCTGTGGACGAAGGGGCGCGGCGGGCCCGAGTACTTCCTGCTGGAGAACCGCCGGAAGGCCGGCCAGGACGCGGCGCTCCCGGGCTCCGGCCTCGCGGTCTGGCACGTGGACGAGTCCCAGTCCGGCAACACGAACCCGCTCTCCTTCATGGTCGGCCTCGTCCAGGCGGATGGCCAGCGGGACCTGGAGCGCAACCGCAACAGCGGGGACGCGGGCGATCTCTTTCCCGGGAGCAAGCGCGTGAAGGCGTGGAACGACCGGACCACGCCCTCCTCGCGCGCCCACGACGGGTCGCCGACCGGCGTCGCGCTCGCGGGGATCGCGCGGCAGGGGAGCGACGTGAAGCTCCGGGTTCGGGTATAGCGGGGACGCCCGGCGCGGAGAGGGGATGCCCGGCGCGCTACGACGCCACGGACTCGATCACCGCACGGCCTCCGCCGGGGCCCGCCACCAGAGACGCCCCGACGCGGACCTCCGCGTCCACGCGCAAGAGCTCCGGATCCGCCAGGAACGCGCAGAAGAGGGAGCCCGGCTCGGGGCGCAGGAAGTCCTCCTCCGGCGAGGGCGATTCGTTCGCCAGCACCTCGATCTCCACCCGGGCGCCGATGCCGCCGGGCTCGGGCTGGATGGTCCGGACGCGGCCCCGAACGATGGTCCTGTTGGGCTTGATCAGCATCGGCGCCTCGCCCGGAGCCCAGGATAGCCGGCCGCGCGGGCCGGCGGGATCCGCGGCTGGCGCGCTGCACGAGGAGGGGGACATGGCACGGCGCATCGTCGCAAGGCCGCGCACCGCGGGCGCGCGGGCTGCCGCCGACGACTACCTGGGCAGGCTCGTCAAGTACGTGCCCGCGGAGACGGTGGGCGCCTACGTCGCGGCCGCCGCCAGCGTGCCCCCGGGAAGGACGACCGCCCTGTGGATCGTCTTCGGCGCCAGCTGGATCCTGACGCCGCTCTACCTGTGGTTCGCCACCAGCCGGAACGCGCAGCGCCCGCTCCGGTCGCAGATCGCGCTGGCCACCATCGCGTTTCCGGTCTGGGTCTTCGCGATCGGGGGACCCTTCGCCGAGCTGCCCTGGTACGCCGCGAACCGCTACGTCGCCTCGATCCTGCTGATCTTCGCCACCACGGTCTTCGCCCTCTACGAGCCCCGGGAGGGGAGCTGATCCCCGGACCGTGGGCGGGAAGGAGAGCCCCATGTCCGTGAAGAGGAACCTCGCGCTCGCGGCAGCCCTGCTCCCGGCGCTGGGCTGTGCCTCGACCCTCGCGGAGCCCGTGATCGTACGGGCGCCGGAGGCCTATCTGGTGAAGCGGACCTCGGTGACGGAGAGGGAGCAGGCCGGGAAGGCTGCCTGTGTGCGGGAGGTGAGCGCGGAGATCGTCTTCCTGCCCCTGGGCGCGGAGCGCAGGATCGACTCCCGGCGCGGCTTCCTGGCCTCCAATCAGCTGTCGGTCCAGCTGCACGAGTCGGGATCGCTGAAGCAGGTCTCGCTCAACTCCGATCCCCGGGCCGACGAGACCCTGGCCGCGGCGGGCGGCCTCGCCCGCTCGCTCGCCGGCGCGGCCGCGACGCTGGCGCCCCTCGCGGCGGCGCCGGCCGCCCGCGCCGTCCTCCCGGCAGCGCCCTGCACTCCCGGCGTGGCGCTGAAGCTCGCGCCCCTGGCCTGCTTCCTGGAGCCGCGCCCGCCGGGCCTCGCGCAGGCCTGCCCGCCCGAGCCGGCGGAGTGGTAGGTCGCACCCCCCTCCCGCCACCGCTCAGCGGGCAGCGGGGATCGCGTTCTGCGTGTACCAGGCCTCCGTGGACCAGGGGCGCTCGCCGTCGGGAGCGACCAGATCCAGGCGCAGGTAGACGACCCGGCCGGCCCGCAGGCCCGGGATCGCCAGGCGCGCGCGCCGGTCGCCGTCGAGCCACTGAAGCGAGGCGACGGAGAGCACCTCGTGGTCCCGCTTCTCGCCGCCGTAGTCGGCGCTGGGCGCGTAGCGCCACTGCTCGATCCGCAGCGCCCCGGGGTGCGCCGCCGAGGCGGGGTCGACGGGCTTGGTGAACTCGACCTCGAAGCCGCCCGGCAGGGCCCGCACCGCCAGGAGCTCGAGCACGAGCGGCGCCTCGCGCCGGCGCTCGAGGCGCTGGAGGCCGAAGGTCGTTCCGCGCCAGGACCAATTGCCCTGGGAGCCCGTCATGCCGACGTAGACGTGGCCGTCGGGCCCGCGCACCAGGCGGTTCACGCCCGCCTCGAAGCCCTGGCTGAAGCGGAAGACGGCGCCCTGGAGGGCTCCCCCCACCTCTTCGAGGAAGGCGCGCCGGATCCCGCCCATGGTGAGCTCGCCCAGCAGGATCTGCCCGTCGAAGGGGCCCCCGTCGTCGAAGAGCAGCGGCTGGGTGGGCGAGCGGTGGATCTCCTGGTGGGGCAGCTGGAGGGCGGGCGGCGTCTCGCCGCGCTCGGCGAAGAGGCTCGGCGTTCCGGCGTAGCCGAGCTCCGGGTGCCTGGTCGTCGGGTTCCGGTGGCCGTAGAAGTGGCCCGGGCGCAGCTGGATCAGCTTGTTCGCCGGGAGCCAGCTCCCCTGGTTGTCGGTCACGAGGATGGCGCCGCCGGGTCCCTCGCCGATCCCGTTGGGCATGCGGAGGCCGCCGGCCAGGGGCTCGAGCTCGGCCCGGGCACCGGGCTCCGGCACCCGCACCCGCCAGGCGGTGCCGCGCAGCGGAGGGCTCGGCAGGCTCGTCCCTTCCGGGGCGATCGAGACGCCGAGGGTGCCGTAGAGGAAGTCGGCCCCGCCCTCGCGGCGGTGCAGGAGGCCGGGGCTGAAGTGGTGGAAGTTGTCGGCGCTCCAGCCGGGGGTGACCGGGAGCGCCAGATCGGGGAGGCCGTCCCCGTCGCGGTCCGGCAGCCGGTAGAGGTTGTCGCGCGCCGAGACGAAGAGCTCCCCCGCCACGAAGGCCATCCCCATGGGCTCTGGCACCGCGACGGGGAGGCGGGTCAGCTGGATCTGCGCGGGATCGCCGCTCGTCGCATTGCGCATCCGGTAGAGCGCGCTCTGCGAATCCTGGCTCGGCCCTCCCTCCGGCGGGCGGAAGGTCCCGAGGTAGAGGTCGCCGTTGGGGTGGAAGGCCAGGGCCCCCACCTGGGGCTCGAATCCGGGCGGACGGAGGTCCACGACCCGATACCCGGGATGGACGCCGGCCACGGGCATCCCCTGGCCGGGCCGCCGCTCGCCGCGCGCCTCCAGCACCTCCTTCTTGCCCGGCGCCACCACGCGCACCGGCTCGGAGCGCGTTCGCAGCGCCGCGCCGCCCACGACCCGGAACCGCCCCGCGCCCGGGCGCTTCCAGGTGAGCTCGAGCCGGGCCTCGCGGTGCGCGTGGAGAGAGCGCAGCAAGAAGGGATGGGCGCCCGCCTCGAGGAAGCGCTGCACCGCGGCCCGGGGCGGGTCGGCGGAGGAGGGGGCTTCGAGCCCGATCACCTCGAGCCCGTCGATCTCGAGGCGGCTCGGGCCGTCGCTCGCGAGCGCGAAGGCGTGGCTCCCGCCCTTCCCCACCAGGATCTCCCCGAAGAGCTCGGCGATGGTGGTCCCGGTGAGCGGCCTGCCCTCGCGGGTCTGCTGCGGGCCGGCGAGGCGCAGCTCCGAGACGACCTTCTCCTCGTTCGGCGCCTGGTCCGGCGCGAGCGGCGGAAGGGTCGCGATCGCCTCGCGCAGGTCGTAGAGGCGGAGCGTCGCGCCCCGGATCCAGCCGGCGCCGGGCCCCGCCTCCTCGGCGTCCCCGAGCGGCTGCACCCAGAGATTGCGGAACTGGACGGGCGAGCCGTGGTACTGGAGCGCGATCGGGCCCGTCGGCCCGTGGGGTTCGTAGCGGGGCAGCCTGCCGTGGACCGTCGCGCCGAGCAGCGCCTGGTCGTCGTGGACGAGGACTCCGTTGTGGAGCACGCTGGCGCGGGCGGGCGCCAGGAGCTCGCGCCCGGCGAAGCGGGGCGCGTGGAAGACGACGTCGAAGCTCTGCCACTCGCCGCCGGGCCGGCTCGCGTTCACGAGCGGCGGCAGCTGCCCGTAGATGGCCGCTGCCTGGCCGTCCGGGTAGGTTTCGTTCCCGTGGGAGTCGAGGATCTGGATCTCGTAGAGCCCCATCAGGAAGAGGCCGCTGTTGCCGGCGTCCTGGCCGCTCCCCCGCCGCTCGGCCGGCGTCCTCCACTCGAGGTGGAGCCGGCAATCGCCGAACTGCTGCCGGGAGCGGATCTCCTCCGAGTCGCGCGTCGCGGTGACGACGCCGCCCTCGATCCTCCAGCGCGCCGGCGCGCCGCCCTCGCCCTCCCAGTTCGCGAGGTCGTCCGCGTGGAAGAGGGCCGTCGCGCCGGGGGGAGGCGGGACCGGGAGAGCCTGGGCGGCGGGCGCTGCGACGGGGGGCTGCGGGCGCGCGGGGTCGTGCACGCGGTAGCCCGAGCCCGGGAGCACGGGGGCGGCCTCGCGGGCCCGCGCCGGGCGCGCCGCGGCGGGCGAGGCGGCCAGGAGCGCTGCCAGGAGCGCCACGAGGGCGCGCGCGCTCCCGGGCTGGCCTCGCGATTCGGTGGGCGCGCGCAGGGGTCGGGCCTCCCGAAGGGGTCGCGGCGCGGCCGCGAGTCTAGCGGAGCGGGCCCGCGCCGGGCGCGCCGCGCGCTCGCCGCGGCGGCGCTGGCGCTCGCGTGCCTCGCCTGCCGGGCCGCGGACCCGACCGCCGCCGGCGCGCCTGCGAGCTTCGTGATCCTCCTCGCCGACGACCTCGGCTACGGCGACCTCGGCGTCTTCGGGCATCCCAGCATCCTCACCCCCGCGCTGGATCGCATGGCGGCGGAAGGGCAGAAGTGGACGAGCTTCTACGCCGGCTCCCCCGTCTGCACGCCGAGCCGGGCGGCGCTCCTCACCGGGCGGCTCGCCGTCCGCAGCGGCATGGACGGCACCCGGCGCAGCGATCGGGTGCTGCTCCCCGACTCGCCGGGCGGCCTCCCGCCGGCGGAGACCACGATCGCCGAGTACTTGAGAGAGCGGGGCTACGCCACGGCCCTGATCGGGAAGTGGCACCTGGGGAGCCGCGCCCCCCACCTCCCGACCCAGCACGGCTTCGACGAGTTCTTCGGCATCCCCTACTCCCACGACATGGAGCGCTCCGCGGGGCCCGAGGGCGAGGACGTCCCGAGCGTGCCCCTGCTGCGCGGGGAGGAGGTGGTCGAGCCCGCGACCGACGTGGCGGCGCTCACGCGGCGCTTCACCGAGGAGGCGCTGGGGTTCCTCCGGCGAACGCGGGGCCGGCCCTTCCTCCTGGTGCTCGCCTGGTCGGCGCCCCACGCGCCCTACGTCCCGGCCCCGGAGTTCCAGGGGAAGAGCCGCTACGGCGCCTACGGCGACCTGGTGGAGGAGCTCGACTGGAGCGCGGGGGAGATCCTGGAGCTCCTGCGCGAGACGGGGCTCGCGGAACGCACGCTCGTGGTCTTCACCAGCGACAACGGCCCCGACCCCAAGCCCCCGCCGCGCGGCTCCGCCGGGCCCTTCCAGGGCTGGAAGGAGAGCACCTTCGAGGGGGGGATGCGCGTCCCCGCCCTCTTCTGGTGGCCGGGGCGCATCGCGCCCGGCGTCGTGCCCGAGATGGGCGCGAGCCTGGATCTCCTGCCGACGCTCCTCTCGTTGGCGGGGATCGCGCCGCGCCCCGACGCGATCCTCGACGGCGAGGACCTGACGCCGGCCCTCACCGGCGCGGGGCCGAGCCCGCGGCGGGCCATGTTCTACTACGCCCTGGGCCACCTGGACGCCGTGCGCTGGGGCCCCTTCAAGGCGCACTTCACCACGCGCCGGGGAGGGAGCGCGGAGCGCCACCGGCGCCCGCTGCTCTTCAACGTGAACCACGACCCGGGGGAGACCACGGACATCGCGATCCTGCAGCCCGACGTGGTGCGCGGCATGCGGCGGATCCGGGCGGCGCACCGGGAGACGCTGGCCCCCGCGCAGAGCCAGCTCGAGCGCTGAGCCCCCCGCGAGGCGCTTGTCTCGGGCCGCCGCGCTGGCGCATGATGCGGCGGCCCGGATCCGGCGCGGAGGCGGCGAGATGACGCAGAGGGACGAGCCCCGGGGACCGGCCCCCGCCTCCGCACCCCTCGAGGGACTGCGCGTCCTCGAGCTGGGCCGGGGGCTCGCCGGGGCCCTGGTCGGGGTCTTCCTCGCCGACTACGGCGCCGAGGTGATCCGGATCGAGCCGCCCCAGGGAGATCCCCTGCGCCGGCACCCCGCCGCCCCGCTCTGGCTGCGGGGCCGCAAGAGCATCGTCCTCGACCTCCAGGAGGGGGCCGGCCGCGAGCAGGCGCAGGGCCTGGCCGCGGCCTGCGACGTCCTCGTGGAGAGCTTCCGGCCCGGCGTCGCCGAGCGCCTGGGCCTGGGCCACGCCGCGCTCGCGGCCGCGAACCCGGGCCTCGTCTACACCTCGATCAGCGGCTTCGGGCCGGGCGGACCCCATGCGCAGCTCAAGGGCTACGAGGGCATCGTGCTGGCCAAGCTGGGCGGGCTCAGCCACGTGGCGGGACTCGCGGCGCGGCCGGGCCCGGCCTTCCCGGCCGTCCCCTGGGCGAGCTTCAGCGCCGCACAGACGGCGCTCCAGGGGACGCTGGCGGCGCTCTACGTGCGCGAGAAGAGCGGGCGCGGCCAGCGCGTCGAGAGCTCGCTGGTGCAGGGAATGGCCGCGCACGATCCCTGGGACTGGTTCCTGCGCCTCGTGGCCGAGCGCTATCCGAAGGCCTTCGCGACGGCACCGCCCTACTCGGGGCGCGGAGTCCCGAGCTCGAGCTTCGCCTTCCGGCTGCTCGTGTGCCTCACGAAAGACGGCCACTGGCTCCAGTTCTCCCAGGTCTCTCCGCACCTCTTCCGGGAGTTCATGGGGGTGCTGGGCCTGGCCTGGATGTACGAGGATTCGCGCTGGCGGAGCGCCCCGGACTTCGAGAGCGAAGAGGAGCGCGAAGGCTTCTGGGAGATCCTGCTCGAGGCGGCGCGGCGCAAGACCGCCGCCGAGTGGGAGGAGATCTTCCGCCGACACCCCAACGTGTGGGCCGAGAGATTCCGCACCCCCCGCGAGGCGCTCGACCACCCGCAGATGGTGCACAACGGGCACGTGACCCGGGTCGAGGATCCGCGGCTGGGGAGCACCCGGCAGCTGGCCCCCCTGGTGCGGATCTCCGGCGCGTCGGGAGCCGGACCGCGGCCGGCGCCCGAGCCCGGCGAGCACGGCGGGGAGTTGGCCGAGGCGCTCCGCGCCGGTCGGCTCCGGCCCGCAGCGCCCGCGCGCCGCGAGCCGCTCCCGGATACCCCGCTGGCGGGCGTCACCGTCCTCGAGCTCGGGCTCTGGTACGCGGCTCCCTACGGCCCCGCGATCCTCGCCGACTACGGGGCGCGCGTCATCAAGCTCGAGCCCCTCGCGGGCGACCCGATCCGCAGCGTGCTGCCCTTCCCGGACGCCGGCGGCATCAAGATGCTCCAGGGCAAGGAGAGCGTGGCCCTCGACCTCGAGGCGCCCGCCGGGCGCGAGATCGCGCTCCGCCTGGCGCGCCGCGCCGATCTGCTCATGACGAGCTACCGGGCGGGCGTGGCGGAGCGGCTCGGCCTCGACGCCGCGTCGCTGCGCCGCGAGAACCCGCGCCTCGTGTACCTGTGCGCGCCGGGCTACGGCAGCGACGGGCCCTGCGGCCGCAAGCCCGCCTTCGCGCCCACGATCGGCGCGGCCAGCGGGGCCGCCCGCCTCCAGGCGGGGCCCGAGATCCCCCAGAGCCCGGGGCTCTCCCTGGGCGAGCTCAAGCCCGCCTCGATCCGGCTGGGCTTTGCGGCGCAGGCGCCGGGCAATGCCGACGGCTGCGGTGCCCTGGGGGTGGCGACGGCGCTGCTCCTGGGTCTCCTGGCCCGCGAGCGCAGCGGCGTGGCGCCGGAGCTGCTGACCTCCATGCTCGGGACGACGGCCTGGGCCCTCTCGGAGGACGGCATCGACTACGCGGGGCGGGCGCCGAGCCCCGGGCCCGATCCCGATCTCCTGGGCCTCTCGGCGCTCTACCGGCTCTACGAGGCCCGCGAGGGCTGGGTCTTCCTGGCGGCTCCCGAGCCGCGCGAGTGGGAGCCCCTGTGCCGCGCGCTGGCGGGCCTGGCCGACCTGGCCGGCGACGCCCGCTTCGCCTCGGCGGAGGCGCGCGGGCGGCACGGCGCGGAGCTGGCCGCGGTCCTGGCGGAAGTCTTCCGGAGCAGGCCCGCGGCGGACTGGGAGCGCGCGCTCGCCGCCTGCGACGTGGCCTGCGCCGAGGTCGCCCGGGGGCCGGTGGCGCGCGCCGTGATGGACGACCCGATCGCCCGGGAGGCGGGCTTCCTCTCCGAGGTGGAGCACCCGAGCTTTGGCCGCCACCGGCGCCTGGGTCCCCTGGCCCGGCTCTCCCTCACGCCGGGCCGGGCGCGATCGGCGCCGCTCCTGGGCCAGCACACCGAGTCGGTGCTCCTCGAGCTCGGCTACGGCGCGGCGGAGGTGGCGGCCCTGGAGGCGGCGGGCGTGATCGGGCGGGCCGACGCGCCGACGCGCGAGGGCGGGTGAAGGACCCGCGCGCGCTCTTCGATCTCACGGGCCGGGTCGCCCTGGTGACCGGAGGCAGCCGGGGCCTCGGGCGCGCCATGGCGCTGGGCTTCGCCCGCGCGGGCGCCGACGTGGCGATCGCGAGCCGCAAGCTCCCGGCCTGCCAGGCGGTGGCCCGGGAGATCGAGGCCCTGGGCCGCCGCGCCTTCGCCGTGGCCTGCCACGTCGGCGACTGGGCGCAGCTCGAGAGCCTCCCGCGGCGCACCGCCCTGGCCCTCGGGCGCCTCGACATCCTGGTCAACAACGCCGGCATGGCCCCGGTGGCGCCGTCGCTGCTCGCGATCTCCGAGGAGCTCTTCGACAAGATCGTGGCCGTGAATCTCAAGGGCCCCCTGCGCCTGGGAGCGCTGGCCGCCGAGCAGATGCGGGAGGGAGGGGTCATCCTGAACGTGAGCACGATGGCCTCCCTCAAGCCCACGCCGGCGACGGTGGTCTACGCCGCCGCCAAGGCGGGGCTCAACGCGCTCACCTCCGCCATGGCGCAGGAGCTCGCGCCGCGCGGGATCCGCGTCAACTGCATCGTCCCCGGCGCCTTCTGGACCGAGAGCCTCGCGAAGGCGCTCCCCGACGAGGAGGCCCGGCGCGGGGCGGAGCGCGCCATGGCCCTCGGGCGCATCGCCGACCCGGAGGAGATCGTGGGGACGGCCCTCTATCTCGCGAGCGAGGCATCGAGCTTCATGACCGGCCGCCTGGTGGTCGTCGACGGTGGCCTCCTCCCCTAGGCCGAAGTTACCCCTGCCGTAAGCAGGTAAGCCCCGGATAACACAGCGAAAAGGGGTCGGTCTCGGTTCCGATTCGTAGGCATGTAATATGGGAGAATCTGGCTTGCATGATTGAAA